>ENA-OWNT01000026-OWNT01000026.1-seawater-metagenome-genome-assembly--contig:-NODE-26-length-464233-cov-7.191520_pt1 | contig 464233 bp, 361 predicted proteins | sample MGYA00238136_ERZ651165 | MGnify/ENA primary metagenome ERZ651165 (study PRJEB26861, sample SAMN08777766) | seawater metagenome | isolation source: coastal seawater | place: USA: Florida | collected... | reverse complement strand
ACTGCAACTGATAAGGAGTTTGACGAGATGGATTTTGTGGCTGTGCTTTCGGAAAAAGATGGCTGGTACGAAGTGAAAGGCAAACGCCCCAGTGACAAGTGGTTTGTAAGCGGATATGTGAAGTCTGAAAGTGTTTCGACTGAGGACATAGATGTAGGTTTTAGTGTTCTGTATCAAAAGGCAATGACCAAGGAAGGGGAAGAGCAGACCGAAGCCTTGACCAGTTTGTTGGAAGAAGGCAGCCTTAAAAATTCGGTTTTCGCACCCAAAGTAAAAGAATTGCTTGAAGACCAAAAAGGCTTTGACTTTACTATTGAGTCAGCCTACGATTGTCAGGTAGGAGTTTTGAAAATGAGTGAATTCAGCACCAACCGGGATTGGAAAGCCCATTGGGATCAGCTGGATAAACAATACACTCCGGCCATCTATCAGGGAATGCAAAAAGGGCAGTACACCTTAATTGCCAGGACATCAGATTCTACCGTGGCAGTAAAACACATCATCTTTGATAAAGAGAATAACGGAGACTCCTACTTCATAGAAGCAGATGAATTCAAATAGCATATAAACACAATAAGACAATCCCCTTGAAGCCTCAAATTCAAGGGGATTTTTTTTGTTTAAAATATTGCTTTGTGCACAGAAATTTCTCGTTAACATTGAGCTCTATTAGCCCTAGGCAATGAGTAATAAAAAAGGTTCTCTCGCATTCATTTTCGTTACCATTCTTGTGGATGTAATTGGCTTGGGGATAATTATCCCGATCATTCCAGAGCTTATTGAAACCTTGGGTGGAGGAAGTAACAGTGATGCCGCCAGAATAGGCGGCTATTTGTTGATTGCATTCTCAGGCATGCAGTTCTTTTTTGCCCCTGTTTTAGGAGAATTAAGTGACCGATTTGGGCGTAGGCCTGTAATATTACTGGCCTTACTGGGCCTTGGCATAGATTATATATTACATGCCATAGCTCCCACTTTGGCGGTGTTGTTTATAGGTCGCTTCCTTGCGGGTATTACGGGAGCCAGTTTTAGTGTGGCCAGTTCGTACATCGCGGATATTAGTGCTCCTGAAGAGAAAGCCAAAAACTTTGGTTTGATAGGCGCGGCTTTCGGTCTTGGTTTTATCATAGGCCCTGTATTGGGAGGCCTTGTAGGAGATAATTTTGGCGTAAGGGCTCCTTTTTATGTGGCAGCTGGCCTTACTTTACTCAATTTCATTTTTGGATTAACCATACTACCTGAATCACTTAGCAAGGAAAACCGGCGTCCTATAGATTTTAAGAAGATGATACCCTTTGTGAGTTTTGCTCACCTGGGAAAGTATAAGGGGCTTCTGGGACTCATTTTGGCTTTCTTTCTGGCTGGAGTTTCCGGGCAGGTAATGCCCGCTACCTGGACCTTCTTCACAATTGAAGTTTTTGATTGGTCTCTTTCAGAAATAGGTTATAGCCTTGGTGTGGTAGGCATTTTGGTAGGCATTGTTCAGGCTGGCTTATTAGGAAAAATTGTAAAGACCTTTGGTAACAAGCGTACCATCATAGCAGGGTTCCTGTTTTGGACCCTGGGGATGATTTTGTTTTCATTTGCTGACACCGAATGGAAACTGTATCTGTTCCTTTTACCCTATATACTGGGAGGGGTGGCATCGCCTACCTTGCAGGGTCTTATTTCAAATCAGGTGTCGCCCAAAGAGCAGGGCAATCTCCAGGGAGCACTTACCAGTTTCGTGAGTATTGGTGCCATTGTTGGACCATTGCTTTTTACGCAGCTTTTTGAGCATTTTACCAAAGCGGATGCTCCGGTCTACTATCCGTCCATAGCCTTTACTGCGGCAGGTGTACTTATGCTCATGGGCTGTATTCTGGCCTTATTCTCTCTGGCTAAGATGAGTGGAAATGAAGTACATCCTGATAGAGCTGAAACTAAAGAGACGGAACCAGCGTCATAGTTTAAGGGGGAGAGACTAATACGTTTACCCTTTTGCTCCACTACCTTGTTTCAAATTATTTCGTCATTTTCGTTAGGTGATGAGCTTGATAATACCGCTATGGGAAATGATCAAAGACCCTTTGATGAAGGGGCTTACCCAAGCCAAAAACGACCTTACGGAATCTATAAATGAAATTAACGATGCCATAAGTCTATTGAGTTCTTCAAGGAGTGATGTGCAACTTCAGGGGCTTGAAAAACTACACACAGAGTTGAGCGATTTATTGGATAGTGAAGCCTGGAAGCTGATGACCAAATCACGTGTCAAGCAGTTTGGCTACATCAATAGCCAACTAAATGTTTTGCTGGGTTTGATTGATACGGCTATTGAAGAGTTTGACAAGGAAGGACACAGGGAAAAGCACCTTACTATTATTGAAAAGAAGGCCAACAGGGTGATGCTGAGGCTGCCTAAAACCGGGAAGAAAAACTACTATTCAAAACTCCTGGTAAGGGTGCTGCTACTTGCCATTCCAGTGGCCGCTGTTTATTGGTTAACCGACTACATTGGCAAACACAATAAATTGAAATACGATGACTCAGAGCTTATTTCTCCAGTGAAAATGCATGAGTACAAGTCTCTGGATAATAGTTATTTAATTGAGGAATCTGCTGTGGCTGAATACTATGAGCAACTTCAGGGTGTATATTTCAATACTTCAACCAAGACGGCTAAAGACAAGAGCTTCCTTCAGCCTGAAGACTTGTACCTTAAAGTAGTATCCAGAAATAGTTCAGGTCACGTTCCTTTAATGCTTTCAAGCCTGAGCATGGAAGTAACCTACAACGAGGCAGCTTTTGACTGGAGCAAGCTTAACACAGAAGTTGAACTGGATGCAGGACTCGATGATAAGGTACTAGTGCTCAGAAACCTCAAATCGGCTCCAGCCGTTGACGTTAAAGTGAGTAGTTCACTTGGAATGGACACAGTAATGGGCATTATTTACAAAGAACAGGAGCTCTCACTCTTTAATGAACAAATGGCCTGGCCAGTCAATCAAGCAGGGGATTTACTGAATGGTAAAGTTCTTTACTACCGAGTAAATACTGACTCAGTACCCTTTAAGCCCGGGTACATAAGCAACGGATGGGGGCAGTTTAAAATACTTAGAAATGTAGCGGACCTAATGGAAGTTCAGGAAGGGAAAGTACATTCAGAGGTGACTGTAGAAGTTGATTACTTAGATGTGAAAGGGCAATCCTATCACGTAAAAAAGGAGTTTCTCCTGGATCAATTGCTTTTTGTACATAAAAGAGATACTTCCTTGTTAGCGGCTCCTTACCCGTTAAAACGAGCCATACAACCTGCAATAGAAGCTGATTTCTTTGTAGCGAAAGCTGATAAAGCCCTGTCTATTTTGGGGCACCAACCAATTTTAGATCCGGACGGAACCCAATTGTATAAGGACTCACTGTTTATGAACTTAAGGAATATCCAGGACGGGGCGTCCAAAACCCAATTCAAGAACATTGACCAGGTTTTAAATCCTGATGGATATGTGATTTTGTACCTAAGACTTAAGGAGCCGGGGAATGGCCAGTACAGCATCGACCTCTTTTGCAATGGGAAACAGATAGATGTTCTCAATATTCAAACACTGGTAGCTCCAGAAAGGAGTTTTCGCTACCCGGAATCGCTACAGTATTTTAGGACTACTGAAGCGCAGGAAGCCTTGGGTACTGAGTGAATCAGGAATTTATTCTGCTAAGCCAGGACTCAAAAACCTGACACACATCCTTCCAACTGTCCATGGGAATGGTTTGTCCTTCCATTTGAAGTTCATAGCTGCTTCCTCTTTCAAATTGATTGCCGTTTACAAGAGAAGCTCTTTTCCGTCTGAAGTATACAAAATCATCCTGATGTGGATACTGGATATGCATACGTCCCTTTCGCTTGAGAAAACTGAAATCTTCAATTTTGAATCCGTTATGCTCAATAGCAGCTAACATATCTCTTCGTTCAAACTCCAGAAACTTCATGAGCGCAAAATAGGCTGTTAATTACTTAATGTCGTTTGCTCAAAAAAGACAATCAGAAGCCATTGTAATCGGGGAGGATGAGTTGAACCTCTGTCCCTTGTCTGCTGTTCATATCGGAAATACTAAGTGCGGCAAGTAGGCCTTGTGATGTGAGAATTTCAATTCGTTGCATGACCAGATTCATTCCAACTGATTTACCCGAACCTGTTTTTTTAGGCATGTTGCTTTTGTTCATACCAATTCCATTGTCACGTATGGTACAGCGTATTGAGGCCTCAGAATGTCTTTCAAAATGCACTTCAATGAGCCCATTCTTGTATTCTGAGCCAAAAGCATGTTTTACGCAGTTTTCACACAATGGCTGTATCAAAAGTGGAGGAATCATTGTGTGGTCTTGATCCACCTCTGGCTCAATTGAAATTTGAAAGTTGAATTTTTCTGGAAAACGCTGTTGCTCTATTTGAAGGTAGCGCGTAAGAAACTCTACCTCATCTCTAATACTCACCGTCTCAGCTCTGGAATGTATAAGACTGGTACGCATGAGTTTTGAGAATAGTGATACAAGTTTAGAAGCAGATGCCTTTGAGTCTTTTACCAGGTAGCTCTGTACAGAGTTAAGTGCATTTGATATAAAATGAGGATTCATTTGCTGTTGTAGCGAACCGAGCTGAATTTCCTTAAGCTTTAGCTGCAACTGCTCATGTTCCAGTTTCATTTTTGAGTTCTTATGTTGCGTATCAGACTTTTCCTTTTTCAACTTGTTTATAATGTCCCCAAGTACCAATGAAAACAATAGCGTTTGTAAGGCAGCACCAACAATTATAGCTGAATCGGTGAAGGTATTAGAAGGAATGAGCCCATAATCCTTTAGCATATACAGAAAGATTCCAATCATCAAAACACTCCAGGCGTAGAGCATCAATTTTGCCTTCTTTACCTTTTTAACATAAGCCATGTAAGCAAACAGAGGCATAAATATCAAAGAAACCATCATGGCATTTGCTTCTACAAGAATAAAGAAGTAGGCTCGGTAGCCTAAGGCCAGCAGTATTCCAGTCAGCCCATACATGCCGTATAAAAAATTGATAAAATACCTTGAGAAAGGTATAATCCGCCTCATCTCAAGGAATCTTTCAAAAAAGTAAATACCGGTGAAACCTGTTCCTACCATTGACCAACTCCATGAAATGGCATTATACGATTCACCAAAAATTGGGAAATAGTTTTGGTACAGGCCCAGTATTCCAAATTGCGTAATGGAAGCAAACAGAAGATAGGCTACATATATTCCATACACAGTGTCACGCGTACTCAAAAAGATGAGTAGGTTAAATACAAGCATTACGAGCATAATGCCGGCAAAAGCACCATGGAGCAATTGGCGCGCCCTTACTTCGGGGCCATGAAGGTATTTCTGTTCTACAACTCTCATTGGGAACCACAGAGGTTCATTTGATCGAATATGGACCAAGTAAGTCTTAGAATACCCAGGCGATAAATTTAGGTCGAAATAGTACATGGGTTCCTTGTACTTTTTCTTTGAAACCAAATTAATCCCGGTAACCATTTGTGGCTCAAACACGCCACTGTCCAGCTGTGAATAGAAGGCTATGTGCTCAACTAGGGGCACCCTGTACTCCAACAAGAGTTTTTCAGTGCTGCTATAGTTCGTAATACTTAGTTTGAGCCATACTTCTTGCGGGCCACCTGATTGTACGGGCACATGTGTTTTTCCTGAGGTAAACTTTCCGTTTTTAAGTACTTCCAGAACGTCATATTCGCCTTTCATATCCCTTAGAAAACCAAAACATGTATCGGGAATTTTCTCTTCAAAAAGTGAATCATGAAACTTATAAACAGACATTGAATGCGAGTCTATTACAAGGGAGAGGTGGAAGAGGAGAATTAATGCAAAAGTCCTAACCATTATTGTGCCTAACGCGTTACCCAAAGGGTGTATGTCAAATATAAACCCTGGGTAGAGTTGAGCCCTAAATAAAACGGCAATTGCGATAACCTGAGGCTTACGTCAATTTTCTAATCAGGGCGTGTATTTGACCGGTTTTATTCAAATTATACCATCCAACAGATAATAATACGTTACCTATAGAGTATTCAGTATTTTGACATCCGGTTTAAACAAGGAATGATGAGCGATATAAGGGCAATTGTAGTAGATGATGAAGCGGATAGTATCTCCTTGATACTGTCCTTGTTGGAGTCAATTGACAGTGTTGAAGTGTTGAGTTTTTCTACCTCGGCAGATGATGCTTATGAGAAGATTATTGGCTATGAACCCAACCTTGTGTTTCTTGACGTTGAAATGCCTCATAAGGATGGCTTTGATTTATTGAAACAGTTTAAGCATCCTAATTTCAAGGTCATTTTTGTTTCAGGTTACGGACACTATGCGCTCAGGGCCATTAAGTTTTCTGCGGTTGACTATATTTTAAAACCCATAGACAAGGATGAACTAGTGGAAGCCGTGAAAAAAGTGACGGCCATAATTGATAAGGAAGATGAAAGAATTGGTTATCTGAACAGCCTCAATAAAGAAGCAAGTCAATTTAAGAGCGTAATCATATCGTCTCAAAAAGGCTTTGAAGCCATAGAGCTGGACCAGGTAATGAGTATTGAATCAAAGCCGGGAAACTATGCCGTTTTTACGCTGGAAGACGGTTCACAGACCCTGGCAACTAAAGCCCTCAATTATTACGAAGACCTCTTTAGTAAGGATATGTTCTTTCGTATTCACCGCTCCTTTTTGGTGAACCTAAGGCAGGTACAAGGATTTGATGCAGCAAGCGCCACAGTGATAATGAGAAATGGCATGCGTTTGGAAGTAGCTTATAGACGAAGAGCGGCTTTCAATACGACTTTTAGACAGCTGCATTTGGTTTGAGTACAACGCTCAGCGAAAAAAAAGCCACGCCTGCTATTATCCTACATTATTTAACAGTTGAAGTGTTTTGAATGGGGGAGTTTTCCGCAAGAGATCTCTGGAAAATTCACTTACCAAAACACTAATCATGAGTAAAAACTTAACACTCCCGTTCAACAAGGTTGCAATTGGGGTACTAACATTCTGTTGTCTGCTCGGTTTTAGGGCAGAAGCGTTTCAAAAAGTATATGAGAATGCTGTAAATCAGGGCGAAAGCGTGGGAATGTCCATTCTGGCTGCGGTAGACAATCCTGATGAAACCATAGTTGCCGGAACAACAACAGGAAATTCTTACAATAAAGACCTGATAAGTCTTGCCAAGATAGACCAATCTGGCAATGTGCTGTGGAGCTATTTCTATGACTCACCCGACGCAGCCAATATCAGATGTATGGCTATTGAGTATGGCATTGGCGGAGGCTATGTGATTACCGGTTATTATGAGCACATAAACACGGGTAACTTCATTGGCTATGTAATGGAGTTGGATGCCAGCGGAGGTGTTTTATGGCGAAAGAATTACGAAGGCCTAAGTGTTGGACTTACAATTCTGAAAACAACCAATGGCTCGTATTTGGTTGGAGGCCTGTTGAGTTCAGAAATTACCGAATCTTCTCTAGGAAGAGCTGGAGCCCTACTCAAACTCAATCCTGTAGGTAACGTACAATGGCATAGACTTATGAATTCAAGCGGACTTAATAACAATCCAGAGTCAGATTTTGACTTCATTGAAACTATTGTAGAGCTTGATAACAATGAGTATTTTGTTGCTGGCGGTGTGAATGCGGTATACACCGATGGGCTCACAAGTTTTCAGCACATCACTGAGAAAATATTTGCTGCAAAAATTGATAACTCTGGAAATTTGTTGTGGAACAGTTCATTTGGAAACAAATTGGCAACTCCTGGAACGGACGATTATCATGGAGAGCTGCAAATGGCGGCAGATGCCAAATACGATGCCACCACTAAAACCATTTACCTACTGGCAAACAATGGCACTAAAATTCTTGGAGAAGCCGTACAATCCGTATACCAAATGGACGAAGCCACAGGAAGTGTTTCCACTGTAGCAGAGTTCAAACATCCAACTGTAGGCATTCCGCCAAAGGGCAGTCCTGAAGGGTTTCATTGCAATCAATTGCGACTGGATGGAGATGATATTTGGCTTTATGGTTACGTATCGCTGTACGTGGATGAATTTAATTGCATCTCAAGCGGCATATACTTCCCTTTCCAGTTCAGGTTTGATAAAAACAACCCTGGAACCAACACCTTTACAGTACACAAAACCAACAATCATGGATATCCATTGGCCTGGAACGGCTTTCTGGAAGTGTTTAATCCAAACGGAGTGGGCACAGGAGGAGAGAGTGTTCCCAGAGTACATAGCCCCGAAATGGCCATACGAAGGGAAGCCGATGGAACAGAGTATCATACGTTGCTTGGATATGGCCCTGGAGTAGATTTTGAATTATATGATGACTACAACGGTGGTCCTATTTGCAATACCGACGCTACAGATTTGGCAACCTTGAGTCCTCCTTCGTACAAGTCTATAAGTATCGAATGGAGCTTTGCTCCACGTATTTACGATGATTTTTACAGCCAGAGGTATTCGGCAAACCTGGACGATGATGACTGCATGACCTTTATTTGTCTGGGAAGCCAACCTGTGATGTCGGGAATAGATGCTTTGAACAGTACTGAGGATGTTCTGGAAATATATCCTAACCCCACATCCGGTGCGTTCATTGTAGCCTACAAAGAAGGGATATCCCCAGATGCCTCAATAAGCATTACAGATCTCTTTGGCAAGGAGTTGATGCGTACTAAATTGAAGGAGCGCAATACGATCGATCTTTCAGGGCTCTCGAATTCGCCGTACCTATTGAAGATTTACAACAATGGTCGATATAGCTACCAAACTGTTGTGAAACAATAGCACGAACAACTTATTCATGTATAAGGGCGTTGAATCATCAGCGCCCTTTTTTATCTAGGGTAGTTAGCATAAAAAATGGCCATTCCCTCTTCATCAGACGAAATGGCCGGTTGGTTTGGTAAGGAACAGGTTTATCTTAATCCAACCAGTACATCAGAAATGCGTGGTGGAATGTTGTTTGCTATTCTTCAGGAGTTCCAGCCTCTATCCAGGCTTTAAGCCTTTTCATGTCACAGTCGGCAAGAGGGGCGGCCGGTGGCATTGTTTGCAGGTCAAGGGCTCTGGCACTTACACGATCAATTCTTGAAACCACATCGGCATAGGTTGCCAGGCTAGGGAGGGAGTTGGTACCAGCATGACAACTGGCCGTTGCACAACTGTTGTCGATAATGGCTTTAATTTCACCATTGTATGTCATTCCATCGGTAACGCAGTCGTCCCCATTGCCTGGGTCTTCTTCTTCAGTGGGTTCCTTCTCTATTGGATCATCTCCATCGTCTTTGCTGCATCCAATGGCTACTACAAACGTGAGGGACATAAAAAATGCAAGAAGTCTTATTTGGTTGATTTTCATGTAAATGATGTTCTTTAGTTCAATACACTAGGACGTTTGGTTGTTCAAATCCTTAAATAGAAGCATGTCTTTCACTTGTGCCGAAGCCCCTTGATAGAATCCATTCTCGCCCTCAAACCTGCCAGGATTCCTGAACGTGCCGAACAAGAAATCGTAGAAGGGCAAATCTGCATAGTTGAAAGCGTGAACCCCTTTCTGATGGTGAACGGCATGCTGCTCAGGTCTCTGTATGAAATAGCCTAGCCATACGGGCGTTTTTATATTGGCATGTTGGAATATGGAGAGGAAATTGAGTATTAGAATTACTGCTGAAATAGCTCTCGGGCTCAAACCAATGAGAAGAGCGAAGCAAAGACTTCCCAGTAATGTAAAACCTATCATGTCTATGGGGCTGAAATAGTAGGCACTTGGTACATCAAGTCGCTCTGAGCTATGGTGCATTTGATGAGCGGTTTTCCAAAGCCATGTGGAGCCATGAAGCAGCCTATGCCATAGGTATAGCAGAAGCTCATACATCAGAATTCCGATGGCCATTTGAGCAATGGTTGAAAGTCCCGAAAGGTCAATCCATTGATAGGCGGCCAGGAATTTATCAGTGAAAAGAGGTAGGTAAGAGCTTACATAGAAGTAGATACCAAAAGACAATAACCCTCGCGTTCCAGCATGTTTTATTTGGGGAAGGTTACGGTTTCTTGGAAAGAGGCGCTCCCAGGCAAACAAACTAAAGTACAAGCCCATTATGGCCAGCGAAACAGGATCAAGTAATATGTCAATTGGACTTGGCATTTGCTGATTTAGCTCTTTAAAAGCAGCTTGCTTTGAATTCTGAGACAAACCTATTGGTCTTGCAATAGTGCTTCCAAATTTCGTCGGGCTTCAAATAGGGTACCCCGGGGTATTTGTGGGGTTCAAATGGGGAACAAGAAGAGCTAAGTATTTGTTGCTTAGTTATTTGTCTACTTTGAGTAAATAGTCAAACAAACTGCTTTCCGCATCCAAATCAAGCTTCTTTTTTAATCTATACCTGGCTGTTTTTGCTCCTTCAGTACTAATTCCAAGCATAGTGGCCGATTCTTTTGTGCTCAGATTAATACGAATCAAAGCACAATGCCTCAGTTCGTTTTGATTCAGCTTGGGATGTTTGGCCTTTAATGAATCGAAGAATGAACCGTGCACTTTTTCAAAGTGGCTTCTAAACTTATCCCATTCACTATCGAGCGTGTTGGCCTGCTGAAGTTTATTAGCTAGTTTCCGGGCATCCTTTACCTCTGAAATCTCTCTAAGCTCTTCGCGCAAGCCTTCAAGAAACTCATTTTTTTGAATGAAATTAAGTGCATAGGATGTAAGTTCTCTTTGACTCAGCTCCAGCTCCTTAGCCAACTGCTCTGAGGTACTCTTTTCAGCCGTTAAGGCAAGGGCTTGCTCGCTATTTTGCAGACGGTAAAAACGTACCCTTAGAAAGAAGAGATAAACCACTGTTGCAGCCAACAAGATGGCTAAAAGAAGAAGGTAGTTTTTTTGGGTGGCTCTCTCCTCTAAGATGTCAATTTGAAGTTTGGAGTCTTTAATTGCCTGCAACTGTTTCCGGCTCTCAAATTCTTCATGAAGGTTGGAAACCGCAATAATCTGTTGCTCGCTTAAAAGGGAATCTCTAAGAGACTGATAACGGCGCATATACTCCAGAGCGAGAGCCGCTTTTCCCTCTTTCATTTGAACCTGGGTTAAACCTTTTAGTGCTTGCAAACGCCACTTTTTTGAAGCTATTGACGAGGCCACTTGAAGACTTTGTTTAAAGAAGGACTGGGCATCGTTATACTGACCCTGCTCAATTTTAGTATATCCTAAGTCACTCAGGCTTTTAGCCAGTCCATCTCTATCATTAATTGAAGTACTTAAATCCCGGGCCTGGTACAAATAGTCTAAAGATGCCACGTGGTCTCCCATGCGGTAATACAACACCCCCATGCGGTTATAAGCTTCTGCCAGGCCATAGGTATAGCTGTTTTCTTTGTGGCTTGAAATGGCTTCTTGTAACAGTTGAGAGGCTCGTTCAAAGCTGTCCTGTTCAGTTAAAATAGTAGCCATTTTTGTTTTCGTGGTCGCCACTGAACTACTCACACCCAATTCATTGAACAATTTTGCACCTTTTCTTAAATGCGTTTTAGCTTCTTCCAAATTGCCCTGATCTGCAAAAACCAAGGCTGAATTCAATTGCATGCTGGCAATCCCTCTGTCGTCTTCAAGCGCTTTGTAATGATCCAAAGAAATAAGAATGTTCTGAAGGGCGATGGGATAGTCTCCGAGTGCCCAATAGGCAACTCCAATAACACGATAAGCGAAAGCGATTTCTGAAGCAGCTTCTAATTCAGTGGCGATGCGCAGCGCATTTCGGCCATAGTTTACAGATTTTAATGGTTCAACGGTCCAATACTCATAGCCTAGTTGATTGTACAGGTGGGCGCTGTCTTGTGCTGATTTGCTTTGCTGCAGCAATACCTCCAGGCTGTCTATTTTTTCTTGTACAGTGGCTGCTTTTGCAGGGTAGGCGACTAGTGTCCAACTCAACCACAACAGACCCGAATAAAATGCCGTTCTTCGGCTCTTTGCTTGCAGTTCCCTTTTCTTATCAATCCACCAAATCCACCACATGCCGCAAATTTTGTAATAATTCGGCGGTCGCAGCTAAAAATGGGGCGGTCGTTACACATCCATACTACGTTCGCTCGTCGCTTTTTTATTTTGCTCTGTGCTGGATGTACAAAGTGCTTTCGTGTTGAAATCGCTGGTCATCGCTCCATACTTACATTATGGATGTCAGTTTACAGCGTGTTACACTGAAGACAACTTTCCCTGAGGCCTTTGAAAGGCTTTCGATTTAACTAGGTCAAAAGGACTATTCACTCGATAAAAAACGGGGTTCGCAGCCTAAGGCAATGGGGTTCGAGTCTTATTGGGCATTTTGCTAGGCATTCCGGCAAATCGTCGGATATTAAGCGCCGTGAGAACAATTCTTTTTCTACTTCTAAGCCTGTTGGCAACGTCAGTGCTTAGAGCTCAACAACCGGTTATGTGGCAGGTGTCAACTGATGATGGGCTTATGACTGAGACCGTATACCACCTGAACTTTGATCATGAAGGCAGGGCCTGGCTGGGAACTTATGGAGGCTTGATGAGCTACGAAGGAATAGAAGTGCTTTCTCATGCTGGTAGCAATCTGTCAACTCATACGGCTACCAACCTTCAGTTTGGCAAAGGCGGCGATCTGTTCTACAGCAACTTTATCAACAGTCTATACCGATACAATGCCAATGAAGACTCTTCGCATTTTATCAAGAACAATCCCATGGTGTCAGAAACCATCTATGGAGACTACTACATCACTGAAGACAATGAGATATGGCTCAGCGGCGCGGGTTACATTTTCCATGGTAGAATTGAAGGTGATTCAACAATCATAACTGACACGATAAAGGGCTTTAGTAAGAGATCCAACATCTTGGAAGATGAAAATAAGGATCCCTGGATTATAGGATTCTACAGCCGCTCTGAAGATTCGTACAACCTTACAGCCCTCAATTTGAAAAGCAAGCTGGAGAAGAACTTTGTGATAGCTCCAACGGACTATTTCATGTTTGGTGCCATCAGGAACAACTGCTTGTGGTATGTGAAGGACAGCTCTAAGAATATTTATGTGCTGGATCTTGAAACGGGCGAATCCAGACCATTTTTAGATGAAGAAGTAAATCTGATAAGACTCATCAACATCTCGTTTTGTCAAGGCAAGGTACTTATTGGTTCTTCAAACGGATTGTTCATTGCCGACCAACAGGGCAAACTTTTAAAGGACTTCAGACAGCCCTTATTTGAAGGCAACATGATTTCCGTAGCCAAGGAAGATCGAGAAGGGAATATTTGGATAGGAACCATAGAAGATGGTACATGGATTTTACCCAATTCAAGAATCGTCGACTTTCTCAAGCCTAATTCTTCTGAAAGTAGCTTCATTGTGAGCACGATTGCCTACCGGGATCATGAATGGTTGGCAGCAACTGATGATAATCAAATCATTCATCTCGGCAAGCATTTGGAAGTAAAACAACGCTTTACGACATCACAGCGAGAGAAAGTCACTTCAATGATCTTTGATAAAGATTCTAATTTGCTTATTGGAGGCTATGATGGGGTAGAAGTGCTCAATTTAAAAAAGAGAGAGCAGATAAAGGGCTATGCTGATGTATCCGAATTACCCAAGGGAGTTAGGCATCAGGCCATGGGGCCAGGAAATACACTCGTTGTTGCCACCTGGGGAGAATGCATCATATATGATCCTCGAACTGACTTTTCCTATGGCACTGGTCTCGATGCGTTCCAAAGTATATCACCATACAGCGATGCATATGATGTTATTGGTGGTTCGGATATAAGGAAAGTATTTTATGATGAGACTCACAACAACATCTGGTTGTCGCGCTCCAGTGGTCCCGTAGTATTGAAAAGAGGTGAGCTGAACCGACTGGAGCTCCTCGATGAAAATGGAGAGAAGGAACAATGTGTGATCAACTCATACGCAAGTGGCAGAGACGGACATATTTGGATGGGAAGCCCGGGGAAAGGGCTTTTTCAAGTAAAAGACCATCAGATCGTAAAACGCGTTAAGGTCCAGAATGGGCTGAAGACCAATGTGATCCTGAATATTGTTCGATATAAAAACGAACTGTGGCTGTCCACTTTTAAAGGACTTCAAATGCTTGACCTGGACAACCACGAAGTACACTCATTTAACGAACATCAAGGGATTGGTGAATTGCCATACAATTCCATTGCGGTGAACGAAGATTATGTGTTGGCCAGTCATAAAAAAGTATGCTTGTTGTTCAATAAGAAGGAAGTGAGCAAGGTGCAGGTGGCACCTCCAATTTTCCTGAAAAAGGTGAGCATTAACAGTCGAGACACCTTAATTCAAGACGTATACGAGCTTAACTATGACCAACAAAACATTCAAATCAGCTTTGCTACGGTACATTATTCATCGGCTAAGGCCTATGACTTTGAGTACCGAATTGTAGAACAAGGCGAAGAATGGCAAATGGTACCAGGAGAATCAGGAAGGGTTGATTTAAACGGCTTACGAGACGGTACTTATACCTTCCAGGTGAGGGCCCTTAATAGCGCTGGACTGCGAAGTGAAGCCTTTCGCCAATTGGTTTTTACCATACATCCTGCCTTTTGGCAGACCCTCAATTTTCAGATATCCATCGTACTTCTCTTTGGTTTGGTCATTTCCTTAATTGCCTGGGTGAGAATCAGAACCTTGAAACGACAATCACGGCTTCATGCGAAAAACGCCCGTATTGAGTCGGAGAAGCAACAATTGGAAAATAAATTCAAACAGGCACAACTGGCGGCTTTAAAAGCTCAATTGAATCCACATTTCATCTTTAATGCGCTTAACTCCATTCAAGAATTTATACTACTCAATGAGCGCGTACAAGCCAATAAGTACCTGGGCAAGTTCGCGGATTTGATGCGTTTTACCCTTGAAAACTCTAATAAAAGAAGTATTTCGCTCAAAGACGAAGTGCGCATATTGCAGATCTACCTGGAGTTGGAAGGGCTTCGTTTTGAAGACGAGTTCAGTTATGCCATTGACGGAGCCGACCAAGTTGCACTTCAGGGGGTAGAAATACCCGCAATGCTCATACAGCCTTATGTAGAAAACGCGCTGAAGCACGGCTTGCTGCACAAGAAAAAGAACCGAAGAGTGTGCATTGTATTTGAGCTGAAAGAAGACCTGCTTATAGTAAGCATTGAAGACAACGGTATAGGTCGTAAAAACTCTGAGAAGATCAATGCCATGCGCAAGAAGAAGCACAACTCATTTGCCATGGGGGCCAATGCTCAACGACTTGAACTCCTGAACAAGGGAAAACAACAGACCATTGCGGTTCAAATCATTGACTTATACGATACCAATCAGGAACCCGCCGGAACTCGGGTACACCTAAGCATACCCATTCATTAAAAAACATCTACTATGAAAGCTATCATTATTGACGACGAAGCCAAAGCAAGACGGGTAATACAAGCGATGCTGGCCGAACATTGTCCGGATATTGAAGTAATTACCACGGCCGATGATGTTCCATCGGGGGTAAAGGCAATCAATAGAGAAATGCCGGATGTAGTATTCCTTGATATTGAAATGCCTGGCTATACAGGTTTTCAGCTGCTTGACTTTTTTGACGACGTTTCTTTTGAGATCATTTTTACTACGGCCTACAGCGACTATGCCATCAAGGCTTTCGAGGTGAGCGCCATTGATTACTTGCTTAAACCTATACAGATAGACCAGTTGGTGAAAGCGGTAAACAAGGTGAAAAGCAAGCAAAAGAGCCAACTCAATGAAAAGATAGAAGCGCTTAAACTCAACCTTAACGAGACCAATCAATTGTCCAAAATTGCCTTGCCAGTGGCCGATGGCTTCTTATTCGTGAAGCCAGAAGATATTCTGTATTTGAAAGCCGAGTCTTCGTACACCCGCATTTTTCTTACAGACGATAAGGATTTGTTGGTGACTCGAACTCTTAAAGAATTTGAGAAGTTGATTGATCATCCCCATTTCATGCGCATCCATAGGTCTTATTTGATCAACCTCAATCACATCAAACAGTACGTTCGTTCTGATGGCGGACATATTGAAATGGACAATAAGGATATCGTCTATTTTTCAAAAGACAAGAAAGAAGAGCTACTGGGGGCCTTTAGTACCATGAATGGCTAATTCTAAAGGGAAAAAGGGAGGCTAAGGCATTTAGGTAAAAGGTTTTGTGGTGAATTAGTACTGTCTGCAAAAGGGCTAATAGAGTTGTGTGTTCCATCTTCAATTCCCTCAATTCTGTTGAAGAATGGACTATAGATGCCCATATCTCGAGTATTGATGTATTAAGCCCTTGCCGAAGTTTCAAAGAGAAGAACTAGCGGATTCCTATGCTGGCTCTTTTTTGATCTTCATTTAAAACTTTGGTGCATGAAAAAAGGCCATCCCTTTGCTGGGATGACCTTGGCTGAATAGATATATTCCTTTATTAATCCTTCACAACTGTGGTTGCGAATTCTAACATGCCATCTTTTAGAATAGATATATGATACAAGCCCGATGCCAATTGACCTAAGTCTAGTGATTCGGTGGCTATCTCATGTATCAGTTCTACGCGTTTCACCAACTGACCATGGACGTTGCGTACTTCAATGGCTCCTGAGTTCATTTCAGAACTCAGTTGGTAGGCAACTTCAATGAGTCCACGAGTAGGGTTGGGGTATACCGCAAAACTGGAAGCTTCCTCTGTAGGATGTTCTATTTCATCCATGTTGAGGTATGAGAATAGCAGTTCATTGCTTTGGTACACAAAAGGATGAACCGTAGTGGCTTCATTGAGCAGTGCCCTTGCCATAATACCCACTTTAGAATGGGTGTTTTCCAGCTTTTGAAGACCTTCAAGATCCTGTGCAGTAAAGACTCTGTTGCGCATCACATTCAGTCTTATGCCTTCATATACTTTGAGTTGTTCGAATACTTCGGACTCCTTTTCGGCCTTTGCAAGGGACTGAGCTGCATCTTGGAGATTGCCTTCAACAAGATGCGTGTAATAAGCAATCCACTGAAGCTCTCCCGGCACAAAGTAATGGCTAAGTGGTCCCTGTAAGTTGCTTGAAAAGGAATGTAGCTCGGCAGATGGAAGAACCGCCATCATACCCAGTACATGTTCCAAACGGTCTTCGGCCCACATCAACTTCAAATGGCTCTCAAAGTCTGGCGCTACCTGAGCACCGCTTGGACTAATGAGAATGTCCTTGTTCTTGCGGATGCTTTTTCGATAGACCTCCGTTGGAACATACCCACCGCTTGCACCGCACTCAGCCGACGAACCAAAGATGCCACAAGCATTGCCAGCGAAAACTCTATTGGCCGGAAAGGACTGCAAGCTCAGCGCCGATGCCAATGGATAATTGCCCTGAAGAACAATGTTGCACTTACCAATGGTAAAGAATCGCAGGTCTAAGGCACTTTGTAACTCGCTTACAAAAGAGTTACGTCCAGGTGTTCCCGCTTTACAAGAACCTATGTTTCCACGGTAGCCTTCTATGTGCATACCCACTTTGCTGTAGTTGAAGAGTGAGTTGCCTACAATTTCAGGGATAGGAGCACAGCTCTGAACTGTACCTGCCCACATGGCATATTGTGCGTCTTTCACACAGTTATGGTTCAGCTCAACGTTCTCGGTTTTGTACTCACTTCCGTTGCCGTACATAATGCCGTAGTTGCTAAGTCCATTAATGGCTTGTACATAATTATTGCTAATAGCAATGCCGTCGTGCTCTTGAGTAGATCCGATTAAAATTCCTACAAAACGCACGTCGGTAAGATGGTTGTCAAGGACTTGCACATAATTGTTTTCACGTCCTTCAATTCCCCATACGCCATCGTCTATGGTATTTTCTACCAGATTGATGTTTTCACCTTCAGCCACTCTAATGCCATAGTAGAAGTCTTCAATGGTGTTTCCTTCAATTAGTAGGTTGTCGGCATCTTCACTATATACACCAAAGGTTTTAGCTCCTGATTCTATCGCGTTGAGGAAAGTGTTTCCCGAAACGGTGGTTTGTGCCCTTGAAGACATCAAGGTAACGCCAGCATAGTCGTTACTCAATACCAGATAGGCAGTATTGTAATCGACTTTGTTGTTCTCAAAAGAACAGGCACCGTAATAGCACTCTGTTTGGAAGTAAGGAGCACGCACATTGGTAAAGGTGTTGTGCGAAGCCACTGCCTGTGCGTTGCGCAGATAGACGCCATAGAAATGTTTTTGGTACAGCTTGGAATTGTTGGACGCCAGTACAAAGTCGTTTTGGGCGATCTGTCCTTCCAGGTTGATGCCTTTTTCAAGGCGAATACCGAAGTAATCGTCGAAGAAAGGTGTACGATCATCAATAGTAACTGTGTTGCCGGTAAACAGATGCTTGCTTGTCTTTTCGCCCCTGGAACCTATAAAGTATGCGGCCGTTTGGTTGTTCAGAAATTGATTGTTGCTCAAGCGAACGCTACCGCTCGTTTCCACATGCAGGCCAACTTGGGCATTGATTAGCACGCATTCCGAAAGCTGAGCGCTGCCTCCTTTGTATACCTGAATACCGGACCAGCTCTCTGAAGCATCGCAAGGACGGAAGGTACTGTTGGTGGCTTCAAGCTCTGCATCCACTACGTGAATGGAATGGTGGATGCCGTTGTAATTGGCAATCACGTCGCAATTGGTAATATCCAGTGTAGCACCCTGTAGCACATATACGTCTGATGTCAATACCACCTTATGCGGCCAATAGGTATCAGAGGTAATGTTTCCTCCCACTTGAATGTACTGTGGATCAGTGGCAGCAGGACAGCAATCAAATTGGCTTTCTTCTAGGGTAATGGTAGCAATTCCTCTGCAAGGAGAACCTTGTACCATGGTTCCGTAAACTGTATAGGTGCCCGGGTGTACAATTTGCACTGTGGTACCGCTTGAGCCGTTGGACCAGGAATAGAAGTTTGCTCCCTGGGCCGTAATGCTCACACTGCCATCCAGGCAGAAATCACCTTCTACGCTGATCTTGATTTCCGGAAGCTGGGTAGTGCCTATCACTACTTTCTTTTCTACTTTGCAGCCAAAGGCATCTTTTACTACGAGCTGGTATGTGCCAGGCGACATGGCAGTAGCATGTGCGGTGCCTTGCCCATTGCCTGGTGAAGGAGACCAATCATAGGTGTAAGGAGCCAAGCCACCACTTACGTGAATCATAGCAGATCCATCGTTTTGTCCTATGCACGAAACGTCGGAAACATCGCAGGCAAGACTAATGGGCTCTACATAAAACTCGCACTTATGGTCTTCAAAGTCAAAAACTTCTTCGCAGTAATTGCCTTCTACTTCGTAGCTGGCCACAATGGAAGTGAGTGTGATTTCCAGTTTTCTTGACTCGCAGAAATCCACAAGCAAGGCAGGATTTAATGCATATCCTTGGCTAAAGAACGAACTGGCATTCCCGTTGTTGAGTGTTGCGCTGTAGGCCTGTCCTTCAATATTGAAGTGGAAGGTATAGTCCTCATGGTCTCCGAAGGTGGAAGACTGATTGAGCGAGTTTCCGTTCAAAAGAAGCTCCCAATTGATTTGAATTTGACCGTTGGGAAGCAAAGTCGCACAAGGGTTCTCAAAACCAGCATAGTTGGAAAAATCAAGGAAAGTAGGACAACATTCAAACAAAGAAGGCGGTAGGTAAATGCTATCACTTGTGTTACAGCTTGAGTTTTGAAGGTTGGATCCGGTTACAACGTAAGTGCCAGACTGGTTCACTTGTACTGATGCAGTGGTACTGTTGTTATGGCTCCAGGTATAGAAACTGGCTCCAGAAGCCGTTAAGGTAATGAAACTGTCCTGGCAGAAATTTGCATTCGAGTCCATGACAAGCGAAACAATGGGCAATGGAGGTTCTGTAATAGTTACGGTGGTCATTTGCTCACAACCCATACCGTCGGTTACGGTTACCGTGTAGTTTCCGGCACCTAATCCTATGGCCGTTGCGCCGTTCTGCTGGTTGTTCCATGCGTAGCTATACGGACCCATTCCGCTCTGTACAACTACGGTAGCTGAACCATCTGAAAGTCCTTGGCAAGTGGCATTGACCGTACTGGTAGTCAATATCATTGGGCTGTGGTACAGATTACAAGCAGTTCCCAAGACGTATTCGGTGCTGCAAGCAATGCTTCCACAACTTGAGCTTACCTCTACTGAATTCAGCTGTATTTGAAGTGGGTTTCCAGCACATAAAGAGTCTAAATCATTGCTGTTGATGCTGTAGGAAGCTGTAAAGAAGTTTGCTAACCCACTGGCATTGGCGCCCAGGGTACGCACAAAATTGGTGGTGCCGATGTTAAAATCAAAAGTGTAGACGTCGTTAGGACCGTAATTTGAAGCATCTGAGAGGTCCACCCCGTTTAGCATATTGTTCCAATGCAGGCTCACTACACCACCTCTATTGAGTGTGGCGCAAGGGCTTTGAAAGGCTTGGTAGGCACTGAAATCTCTCAAGTGCACATCTCCCATTTGCAAAGAGGCCGTTGAAGTCTCTGAGATTTGGCAATCGGCTGGGTTCAAGGAAGTTTCGCAATCAGAGCAATAAGTTTTGGCGTAGGTGGTAGCACTTATGGAGTAGCTTTCGCCCAGGTTTTGGCAGGTGGCGGCATTGAACGACAAGGCAATGTTCATACTGCTGGATATGGCTAAGTCTGTACCTACAGTTTGACTACCACTGTTGGTTGTTAGGTCGTAAGTATATTCAGAAGTAGTGGCATTGTAGCTCCATGGGCTTGACAATAATCCTTGAGGAAGACCCGCCAATTGTACTCGTTGCAGTTCCAAAACACTTCCCCCCAAGTTGGTAACAGTGAGCGTGCCTGCAGGTGAACAAGTGCTACCGCCGGAAACACTCAGGTTGGTTGCCATAAACACTTGTGGCACATTGAGTTCAAATCCTTCAATTACATCATCATTTGAACATTGGCTGGCCAATGCATCCTGGTAACTTAGCTCCGGTTTGCCCAGTATATTCAAGGCTTGCGCAATAGCCACAGGGGCTTTGTCCATTTGCGTACTGTAGTTCACGTGCACGTTGAATGGAAAGGAAATTCCGTTGGTATTGCTCTGGTTGATTTTAGCAATGGTAGCTGGATCGTTGCAATTGAATTTACCCACCACCGTAATGGTGTTTTTCGTTCCATTAACGTTTTTTCCAGCGGCCTGAATGTCTCCCAGGTAAAACAGTCTGGGATCGCCATTGCTCAGTCCTGGTGCTACTCCCGTACCGAAAGTACCTGCAGTTTGCGCCTTGTATCCGGAACGGTTTACATCCGTAATGAGCAAGTCTTTTGATAGATCCAATAAGAGGGAATTGGGATCAGCAGGATCCATTACCGGTTCCAGATAGAAATAGTAATTGCTCAGATCTACCGTTGCATTAGACGGTACCAATCCTCCCTTCATGTGCTTCAACATAGGTTTGTTATTGGCAGCACCTATACTGGTTTGGTCTAAGAAGTTATTTACACTGCCATAGATACTGGTATCAATAATTCCACATGGGCCCGCTTGAGGCCGCAGCTCTTCTTGCCTTATATCCTGTAGGCTGAACTGGAAAGTAAACTCGCTGGTTTGAGGATTGAACTGTGCGTTAATTACCTGGTCTGTTTCTATTTCGGAGTGTTGGGTGAAAAAGAAATTCAGTACCGTTTGAGCCGATCCCTGATGTCCGAAGGGATTTAGCGAATAACTGGCAGCAGGAACGGCACCCGGATACAAAGCACCCGACGGAATAGGGTAGTTATTGACACCATGGTCTAAGGTACTGAGCATTGGTGCCGCCGGAGTGGGCATAGTCATTGGAGTAGTCAATACCTGCTGAGGGCAGATCAAAGGTGTTTCGCGACTGGCGTACATTCTTGGAAGCACCTGGTAGTCGTTTTGCGTAGAATTGACCACTGGCGGATTGGTTGGATCGTATGCCGAGAAAGTGATGGCAGTGTTCACCGGACTGGACGACATTCTCGAAGTGCGGTCGTAATCGCCGAAGTAATAAATAAAGTCTTCATGTTCCCTCATAAATCCACAGTCTTCTGTATAGAGGCCTGATGCAGTGCATTGAGGCATGCTGTACATCACATAGGCGCTCATTCCATGATACTCATCACCTTTTGCCAGCGGTACCGCATTAGGGTATTGGGAAATGTTGTCGGCGGCATTAAAATACTGTCGGTAGCTTGGTGCCACACCGCCAACTACTTGAAAGGAGTGGGTGGCATTGTATTGCGAAGCTTTGTAGAAGTAGGTATAAGGAACTGTAATCTTATAGTGTTCAACAGCAAAAGCTGGATCGAATATGGGGCCTGAAGCATCTATGGGGTAATACGCTGGGTCCATGTAAATGCCCTCTTCAACCGTAATTCCGAAACCTAAAACCAAGCCTCCTGAGGAAGGAATACTGGGAAGTCGGTGCGTATTAGGATCCTTTAAATCGATTACGTAGGCATTGACATAGTCGGGATTGCCATCGTTGACAATATTGCTTCCAGCCAGCCCTGTATAGTTAATACTATTGGAGCGCACGTTATTGGATATTACCAAGGCTTCAGGAGCATAGGGCTTAGGTACATAAAATACCATATCAGATGGCAGAGAAGTAGGTCTTACTTCATTACTGAAATAGTTGATGTTGTTTTCAATGTTAAGAGGCGTATTGGTTTTGAGACCAGATTGAAAAATTACCATAGGACCTACTTCAGCCGTTCTTGAGATCTGTGGAAATTGAAGCCCTCTTTCTCTAAATACCGCTTCAGTACTATTACCTTCCTTTTGATTGGCAAAGTGCCTCGACTCAATATGAGGTGCCACAGATATTTGTCCCGCTCCAGCTTCGCACCACCAGGTTTGTGCCGTTTCAGAAGTAGCCAACGTAGTGCCGTGGTCTTCCAAATTTGCGATGGGGTTGCTTGTGGTAGTGCCCAAAAGTTGTCCTATGGTAATGTCGGTAGAATACATGAGTAAGTTGAATTCCATAAGCCTATCACCAAGGTTATTAGACCTTGAATGCCCATCGACATCAGTGATGTAGCGCAGTCTAAAATGAATGGTTTCATCGGTGAAGAAATCGGGAATTGTACCGTTAAAGCTTGAATCGGCCAGGTAGATTTCATCAATGGTAAACGCTACCCGTAGTGTGGAGTTGTTAATCCAAACGATGTGATCGTCATCTATAGGCAATTGTGTACTGCCGCCAATACCATCTATGTTGTATTCCAGGAAAGAAACGTAACGATTTTCATAAGCCTGGTAGTCAGTCAATGATATATCGTCGATCATATCAGGATTACTCGAACCATTGTCTACAATCGGTTGGAAGAAATTCCTGAAACCCGGATTGGCCTGTATGTCGCAAGCCACTTTGTCAAGTACCAATGGTGTGCCACCAGGGTTAACTGCTAATTGACTGGACGTAAAACCTGCCTGGGTGGCACTGGGGCCACCTTCAAACATGTTGCCTGAAAAGTTCATAGTCATTACATCACCATAGCGTAGCTTTTTCAAATTCACTTTAGAAGTATCTGTAATGGGAATGGGATTTCCTGAAGCGTCAAGTGTGGGTTTGCCGTCATCGTCATCGTCTTCATAGCCCAGGTAGTCACTATGGCGGAGAGGTACCACCACATTAGGCCTTATAGACCAGCCGGGGGTAACACAGCCTGGGCAGGTAATGGCCACGCTGGTAGCCCCTGAACCCAGGAAAATCCAGTTTTTGTCAGGACAAGTAGACTGAGAGCATGTGCCGTTGCAAGTGGTTCCGGTAGCCGTGGTAGTGAAGGTAGAATTGCACTTACCCGGATACAGATAGGTGGCTAGTCGTACATGGGTTTTGGGTTCTGCAGCCGCACAGTAGGCTTTTACTTTTAGGTGTATTTCTCCTTTGGTATGCACTGCTACAATACCAGGTGCATTGTCTCTGAAATCGGCTAAATCAAAACGTGCCTTCCAACGTTGTCCCCCCATTACACAATCGTTGGGGTCTATCGGCTCTATTTCCACGTATTTGGGGTATATGGTTCTACCACCTGAAATGAATTTGAAGAACTCATCAATCTCTACTTTGTCTTCAAAAGGAATATGGGCAGGGTCTCCACAAACATTGCTGTTGGACATGGCCTGGTAATAGGTGGTTCCAAAACCAAAGGCATCTCCTGTAGTACAGCTTCCCGAACTGAAGCTAATATTGGCTCCTAGGTTGTTGGGGCAAGGTACGCCCAATCCAGCATCTAGCTCTACCACCAATTCCAGTTCAGAGCAGGCATGGTCAAACAGTAGGGGGGAATTCTGCAACTTGTGCAATGGCGTAATTTCGCTCATGTCAAACACCACATTGCCCAGCTGTCCATCTACCGTGTTGGTCTGGTTGTCTGGGTTTCCCATAAGCAGCTGCGCCGTTTTTGTCCCGTCGGCCACCATGGCCTGTACCATGTAAATATTACTTCCTCTAGCGAGTACGCTTCGACGTTGCAACAGCGTTCCAGGGCAGGTAGTGAAACCCACCATTTGTGCGACTTCTACACTAGATACGGGGCGTTTGTTTTTAAAGTGGTCAAAACTGGGATCCATATCGCCTTGAGGCACGAAGGATCCTTTGTAGTGTATGGTAAAACTTGATCCTGGATGGATTTCAATAAATGCATCGTCGTAGTTGGGATCGCCAACAGGGGCTGTAATGCCATAGGGAAAGGCACTGGTCCGGCTATCGAAACTATTTACCTGAGCGGCATCAAATGGTGTTGTAGTACCGCCTCCCAACAAGGGAATAATAAGCCTGGAAAGGTGTAAGGTAACCAGACCTACTTTGGGTGTAGCAGCGTCTTTCAGGCTTGGAACGTAATAGATGGCATTTCGTTTCGATTCAGCCGGGTAGTCGCTTAGGTCAGTAGGATAGTTGATGGACTGATCCATTAACCAGCTGCTATTGAAAGTGGTAGGCAGGCTATGGGGAGGAAGTACTTGCCCCGAAGCATCTTCTTTTCCCCAGGTATCGGCATAGAAGTCGTTTTGAGGAACGCTCAAAAGAGCGGATAGCGGAACGTTGGAGATGTTCGTTTCAATGATACCATCACCGTCCAAATCCAGATTCAGACTGATCTCAATATCTGCTTCATCTACTTCTAAAAGAGTGAATAGATGTTCGGCCAGTGTATTAAACCTGAGTCTAATCATAGGATCCTTCAGCGACTTATTGCCCAATGTATAGGTAACGGATCGTTCTATGTCGCTGCCACTACAGGCGTTTCCCGTGATAGGGTCCGTGTAGTTAGGAACACTAAAAGGAGCACTTGGGCTGGTCAGAGCATTGTAGCTCCTGTCTAGCTTAACAGCGCCCACCCTGGGTAAAATGTAGGAAACCTGGGTTTGAATAAGGTTGGGCGTAACTCCCGGAAACTTGATTTCAAGTTCTGAAACAAGGTTGGTTAAATGATTCACACAACGATCAGGTGTAACGGCTTCTATCACACATACATAGTTGTTGGCAGGTATGTTCAATGGAATGCCGGCGGTCCAGGTACTGCTATTGGTTGCCGTAGGAACCGATGTGGTCGTGTAAGTAGTACAGGCGGAGCTGGTACCTGCAGCAGCCAGCGCAGGTAAGGGATTGTTGATGTATGAGGGGCCTGCGCTGTTAAGAATGGAAGTTGGGTCGGCATCGCAGGTAAATACGCCGATGCTATTTACCTCCAGCTCGCTATGCAGCTGTAGGTACTTAAAGTCAACTGCCCCTACATAGGCAGCGGAACCGGTGTTTTGAAAAACATAGGTACGGTACCTTGTTTGCAAGGGGGCACCATGGCTTACTTGCAAGCCATAATTCTGTACCACGGCCATTACGGCCGTAGGGCCTCCTGTTTGGGCCAGTAGTGTTCTTGATGATAGGCAACAAACGCTAAGCATTAGCATTGTTACCCCGGTCGTCCAGTATTTGAGCCATAACGCTCCTGGAACATGACCTGATTTGAAAATCGAGTGCATAATCCTGAAATTAAATGAGGCGGTAAAAATGAATTGAACACAGTCTTAGCCTTCTGACTTTCAAGTGTATCCGATATTAGAATGAGTCAACTTTGTATATGATCTTGTGAGAGAAAGTCGCTGCTACCTATTAGATGAAAAAGAGCTTTTAAATGCTATACGTTATCATTTCCACTTGAGACGAATAGTGGAATGTAGTCCAGGTTGTTTCCTTTAACAACCAAAGGCATTCTTTCGCTGAATGAAAAAGCCTTTTCACAAGGAAGTGCTTTTGCTTTTTAAAAAAATGTCAGGAATGCTCTAAGTAAATTGAACACCACCTATTAGGTTTAGATGTACCCTCCAGAGGCTTTACTGAAGGATATATAAGTCATTCACTGTTTGATATCGGAAGCCTGTTTCCTGCTCTGGTAGATTCACTGAAGAGCTCTTCTATTACTGTTCTTTACCATTGTAAAGCCCAGACGTTGGTCACATTGCGGCCATGGCAAGGAGAGTTGTAGAATTCATGAGGTACCAAGTGAATCCTGGGGTATTGATTCTGCTTTCGCAATAAGGAATTTCCTTTATAAATGAAGAAAAGGACGGAAAACCGTCCTTCTCATCCATAAATACCTCTTCTAACAGGTCAAAAATAGCAACAGGAACAGGTCAGACCGACTATGAAGTGGAGTGCAATGCTAGCCAAGGGCTGTAGAAAGTCTACTGACCATTGAGCCGGGCTACCATATGGAGCAGTGAATACCGGATATGTTCCAGCGAAAGAATGTCATTTCAGATAGAAGGCAGAAAATGGAACGTAAGTGGCTAAAGCACTTAATTAAGGCACAGAGAACTTAAAACCTTGGGCTATCGTTCCACGACTATTTTTTGGTACCTGCTTATGTGCCCGGTTTGCACCTGAAGAATGTACACTCCGGCAGGCAAATGGTTAATGGATACCTGCGTTTGAGGGGATCTAAAGCTTTGTTGATGCCAAAGTTTTCCATTTAAATCAAGTACGTACAAATAAGTCTCTTGTTCCGTTTTATTTGATTGGCGTACAAATAGGGTAGTGCTTGCAGGATTAGGATATGCCTGTATGGCTAATTCAGCCTCTTGCAAACCTTCTGCACTCAATGGCCATACTCCTTCACATTTAGATGTGACAAAGGCCTTGCCAATAAGTACCTGCACTGCATAGGAGCCATGTGTTTTGGGTTGAAAACATCTGGAGGTGGCTCCGGGTACGGCCTGCTTAGTATGGCAATCTATCCATTGGTATCTGCTTCCTGCTACGCTAGAAGAAAGTACTCCGGCATTTGATCTTACAAAGAGCGTCGTATCAGAGTGTTCATAGACATATATTTTTCCATTTTTAGCCGCATAAGGAGCAGCTACCAGCAATTGACTTCCGCATTGTTCCAAGTGGAAACCCATTCCGTCTTTCCAAACTCTGTCCTTGGGCAGTAGTCGTTGATGCTCTCTCCACCTGTTGTTTTCGTCGGCTTCAAATACATGCACTGAGCCACTGGTAAGGTTGGAAACGGTATTATACGGACTGCCTACAGCGAGTTGTCCATTCGAAAGGGACAGACTTGTTCCAAACCGTGCCTTTCTCGATCGGTCGGCCGCTGTGATCTTCTGGATAAACTCTGTACTATCGTCTTTAATCCGATACAAAAAGACCGCTCCCGAATATTCCAATTCAGCTTTTCCGTATACATCAAAGTTGTTAGCTGGATCAGCAATGGCCAGAAGATTACCTTCTATCGCCATAGCTTCCTGAGCAAATTCTGTGTAGACCTTTTTCTCCGGGTTTAAGACCCGCGATTTTAAACTCCATTGGGCCAGGTGATCTGCTTTATAGAAGTAGGCAATTCCTTGGCTTTGTCCATTATTATCATAAACATAAGACTTGCTTCCAATGATCATGTTTGATCCATTCATTAGAAGGGAGCTTCCAAAACCGCCTCCTTTGTCCTGTTCTGGTTTGATAAAACGTTCTTGTTGGATCCATTTGCCAGAGTTATCTCTTTTGAAAAGGTAAACCGCTCCGGCGTGCTCATACACTTCATTGCCTCTTTTTACCTTAGAGTTTCGTGCACCCACGGCTATAGACTCTCCATTGGTAGCCACAGAAAGGCCAAATTGTGCGTAGATGTGCAGGTCACTGGCTGCGAGCGCTTGTTCCAATATCCATTTGCCAGCATTTGTTCTGGTATACACAAAGGCCGCACCTGAGCCCATTACATCATTGCCATTGAGGTCCTTACTTGTTAAGGAAGTAGCGCCAATAACTGCCATATCCTCAAAAATGTCAATTGAAGCGCCAAAACTGCCGCCCAGTTCATTATTGTTGAGCGGGGATACTATTGTTTGAGTCTGTGTCCAACCACAACTAGAGTCAAGCTCATACACGATCACTTGTCCTACTTGCCCCGAAATTGAAGTAACAAACATGGTTCCGCCATAAATGTCCATTGCTGTGCCAAAATATTGCTCATATCTAGTTGAGAGTGGATTCTTCAATTGATCTGGTTCTCCCCATCCCTGGCCATAGTTATTGTGGGCAAAAAATAGTGTCAGTAACAAGAGCAATGAGTGTCGGATGGATACCATTAGTAGCAGTTTTTAAGGAATATACAACTCCATTACCAAGAGCTTATTGTAAAAGCCGGAAAATAGATTGAGCACAGAAATGCGATAACCGATATTGATAGCCTCGTTTATAAATAAGAAAACCGCCCATCTGGGCGGTTTTTCGTTAACAAAACTATATGTCAGGTTTTAGTATTAACATCTCTACAATTCAAACTTTTCTAAAAGATGTGAGATATCGAGAACGTTGTAATTAGAGTTTCTGTGGTTGAAGTGTGGGTTTTTTGTCCAATCAGAATGTATATAGTCTTGGAGCCAAGGGGCGGTACTGTAACTAAGTCTTGTGTTATTGAACTGGAAGAAGGTGTTTGCTCTGTTAAATGATTGTTGAAACGGAGTTTGACTATACATGCCACTTCCGTGTCTTGGGCCATCAAAAATTGAACCGGTGAATTGCTGGTAGCCCATTCTAATGGAAGCATCATTTCCAAAGTTAAAGTCAATTGCACCAGTGTTTCCAGCATCAAAATTGCTGAATTTTAAGCCTGTCCAACTCAATAGGGCTTTCGCATAAAAGTCGTTGTTGTTAGAGAAAGAGAAATCGCTTCCGAATCTGGCGTTAACAAACATATTGTACTGAAGGCCAGGAGAACCTGTTGCCTGACTAATGCTACTGCTTCGCATCCTGCCGAAACCAATGCCAAACGACCTCTCAAATGTATTGGACACCGCTAGAGGGGCATTGTAATTGGTAGGGGTAATGGGGTGTGCGCCGGCTGTGCCAGATCCTATGGCCATAAAACCTCCATATTGAAAATCAACATTCACATTGGTGTTAGGCGAAGTACCTAGCTGTGGGCCGAAACCTATATTTAAACCAAGGTATCCAACACCCTGAAAGCTTGGGTTTCTTATAGAGACTGGAGCCATAGAGATGTTTATGTTTCCATTGAGCTTTCCATAACTGTTGATCCCTATTCTAAAAGACAAGCTGAAAGGGCTGTTTCCGGCAGTATTCGGAGCCATTCCATCTGGGTCAACCAGAGCAATTGGGTTGTTTTCAACAAAGTTAAATGGCGAAGCATGAGGGAATTCATTGGCCTTAGGATCTACACTTAGCCAGGAAGAAACTTTGGGATCGTAATAACGTGCACCATAATACATGTTTCCGGTTTCGGGGTCTTCTTCCTTGGCATTGAAACGGTAGCGACTGCTGAAATCGCTGTTTTTATCCCATTGGTACAGGTTTTCGCCAAAAGAACTGTATACGAAGTACTGGTGCACTTCTCCGTTTATATTGGTTACCATGTCCACATTGCCCAGGTAGTTGGGGTGGTACCAGTAGCGTAACCTTACTGGGGTGTTTGAACTTCCACCACCTTCGGTTTCTGTATTTGACGGCTGCTTAATGGGCTCATGGAAGTCCGCTATTCGATGTTCCTGAACAAAGTCTGAGCGCTTGAAATCAACGCCTTCCTTATGGCCCAATTGTTCCAACAGGTCGCCTAGTTGCCGGAGAACGGGATTGTCTTCAGGATTGGACTGCTTGCCTCCAGGCGCTTCCCCTTCTTCACCGCCACCTCGGCCACCGCCACTGCCTGGAGAGTCGTACTGTACCCTCTCAGTAGCTATACGTTGGCTGCCCATGTAATAGTGCTTACTCCAGTAGTCTTGTAGGCCGGTGTATGGGGTCACAATCATATACGGATTCACATACACGGTGTAGGGATAAAGCACATTGGTATTAGTAGCACCTGTTTGACCGTTTACTGCAGTTCCACTGGTAGTGTAGGAAGACTTCATAATGCGTTCTCCGGCATGATCGTATACATAATGATGCATTCCATTGCTGTTTTCAACCGCTACCAGGAGTTGCTCTTCATTGCGAACAAAGCTTTCGCTTGGAGTGCCTGAGCCCGTTGGTGTAATGGTTTCAATACTTCCTGAAGCATTGTATTGGTAGCTGTGGTTGTCAACAGATGCCAGTTGGTGTGTACCGCTTAAGTAACTATAGGATAGGTTGTAATTATTGCCTGAATGGTTCTGTACCTTGGTTTTGATGGCGCCGTCGTTGTAGTAAGTGAGGGTTTGGTCATAACTAACTCCGTTAATATCTCCCTGGGTTTGGGTGAGTCTGTGAAAGGCATCGTAAGTGTAGCTAAAGTCATGAGGAATGCTGCCTGACAATGCTGAAGTATTGCTGTGCTCTACACCGCCGATCATACCACCACTGTCGTAGGTGAAGCTTTGCTCGTAGGCCACTACAGGATTTCCAGTAGCCAGGGCCGGATCAACAGCTTTTTGCACTACTACGTCAATAGCGTGCGTCTTGTCGTCGTAGGTGAATTCGGTGGCCGCTCCATTACCGTATTCCATCAGGGTCACATTGCCAAAACCGTCATAAGTCATGTTGTCAATTACAATCCATGACTGTGGGCTGACCGGATTGAATGTGTTGTTGATGGTGTAAATGCGCTCCAGTTCACCCTTGGGAGTGTAGGTGTAGTACACCTCGTCTCCGTCGTCGTAGAGCATATCCAGTATGCGTCCCCAACTATCGTAAGCATACAAAGTGGTGTAGTCGCGAGATCCGTGCGTCGGCAAATCAAATACCTTGGTTTCAGAGATTACATTGCCCAGCTCATCGTATTTGTAGGTATCTATTTTAAAACCATCTCCCTGGTCAACCGAAGTGATACGCCCCACACCGTTGCTGTTGGAAGCTCCATAGAAGTACTTGACCTCATATAGGTCATTGGATTGAGGCATGGTTTTGCTCTTCAGTCGGTTGTATGCGTAGGTGTAGTTAATGGTATGCGTGGTTGTGCTCGTCTTGGGTACGGTTTTAGAAAGCATGTTACCCGCTTTGTCAAAGGCGAAGGTGGTTTTTTTACGGTCTGGATGAGTTTCTTCGTACATGCGACCCAACTCGTCGTACTTGTAGGTTGTCTTTAAACCAACAGGATCGGTGCTCTCCTCCAGCTGCCCCAGTTCATCGTATTTAAACTTGGTATCAAGTATAATTGAAGCGGTACTGTTCATCCGCCTGCTTAGGGTTTGCAAGCCGCGCGAGTCAGTAAAACTTAATCCAATGCTTTCTACTCCGGCATTGGTGCTCGATGTTCTTACTTTTTTCATGGGAGCTCCGTCTACATTACCGAGTCGGTAAATAGTGGAGGCGCCACTCCAACTGTGATTACCACCGTTTACCGTACCCGCACGTCGATTGGTTTGCGTAGTACGTCCTCGGTAATCGTAGTTGTGGTTGGACATATCTACTGAAGAGAAGATGCTGAGGTGACCCAATTCGTCTGGGTTGGCAGGAGGTACTTCCAGCCTGCTATTAGTGGTTGTCATTGGACTGGCCCATTGGTCAAATTCTGTAAATCCGGATACCTGAACAGTGTTGACGTTGCTACCACTTCCGTCATCTTTTGAAGCTTCTTTTTTGGTTTGTAGCGCTCTTCCCAATCCATCGGTAAAAGAAACGGTTCTTAAAGGTGTGGGAATGGCGGTTTTGGCGGCTAGAGTAGCATCAGTGATTTGCAGACTGCATTGATCATTTGGTGTGTTGTTGACATTCGAAGATTTCACCGTTTCCATATTGTGCAATGTGTAGGCAACGGGCACGGTTTCTTCCATTGGAGCGTTGGTAGCTGTATTTCTACCTTCAGGGTGGTATTCAAAGGCAATGGTAGCTGAGGCTCCTGAGTTAGCCCGGTACAATTGTCGCGGTGCCCAAATTTCCACCAAACGCTGGTAGACATCGTATAAGTATCGGGTAGCATGCCCATTAAGGTCAACCGTCTTTTGGAGGTTACCTGTCTTTAGTTCGTAGACATTACAGGTAGACTCTCCTCTGGATACGTTGTTGATACCGGTAAGGTATTGATGCAGCGTATTGTCATAGCTGTAATCTACCCGCATTCGTTGATTATTACCGTCAAGGGGCCCCGTTACACGTGTTACGTTCCCATACGCGTCATATACTAAATCGGTTTGAGAGATGTTGCTTCCTTCGTAATTCTCCATGATGTTTGGCGCCCTTTCACCGCTTTCAAGGCTTTGAACTTCTGAGCGTCGCCTCAAGTTGGTATTGATGGTTTCGTCGTTTACATAGATGTGATGGGTTTTGAGCAATCCGGTTTGCTCGTTGGCATTTCCAGGGCTATGATAGCTCATCAACGCGATTACCTTCTCATCGTACAGATCGGTATAATAGGGTTCGTAAATTTCGATGACCTCGTTAGTGAGCCTGCGGTGTTGTGAATTCACTATAATGTTATCGCCAGAGTAGTATACCACCTGATCGGTAAATCCAAAACAGTCATCAGCCTTCTTGGGAATGTAAATAGTATCGGCACTATAGGTACCGTCTACTGTACAGAGTAGTATGTACACATCGTAGTTTTCATCGCTCAGTTCTTCACTCCATTCACTTGATTGAACAATACGGTCTTCTTCAATAATGTAATCGTAGTAATAACGGGTATAGCTTTCCACCAGCCGTGTTCCTGAAGTTCTGCCAATCATCTTGCCCTCATTCTCATAACGGATTACATTGCAGTAATCATCGTACTCAAGCGTGAATTTTTGAGAGAAGTGTTTGTTGCGGTTGTTTGCCACAATTAAGTCGGGGTATTCAATATTCTGAATTTCAATAAGGGCAGGGAAGAGGCATTGGGTTTCTTCAATGTTTGCCCATACCACTTCACGGTGGCCAGAGGCTGTTGAATACACCTGATTGATACTGCCTGAATTGGGATCCATGTTCACGTTTCTGAACTCGTACTTGTACAAGTTCACACTAGAAGGGTAAATCTCTTGTGGATAGTCATAAATAGGCTGTTCTAAGTCATAGTCATAGTCTACCTGGACGCGCTTATGTATGTTATAGTACACATAAGCTTCTTTTAATATACCGCGCTGGTATTCAGAGCGTTTTCGGTATTGGAAGTCGTTTTGCAACGGAGCCATGTAGAGGTTCACTTCCGTGAGGAAGTGTTTGTCCCATACATCAGCACCAAAGGTAGTCGCCGTGGTACTTCGGGCCTCAGGATCGGTAGATGGGGCGTACTTTTTCTCAGTGACAGTAAAGCCCAAAAATTCGCGCTCCCTACGACTCTTAATACCACCGTCGTAGTTGTAGAATGTTGTCATCACATCCACGCCATCAAGGTCATTACCTCCGGAAACGACATTATAACCATCGTTCACTTCCAATTCACTCATGACCCATTTGCCTTCGGGCATGTCCCAAAGCACTTTCTGGCCATCGTTCAGATGTGTTTTCACAACAGCAGCATGATAGCCTACCTTGTTACCTATTTTCTTGTAGCTAATAGTAAAGCTACCGCCCAATGGGTTGGTAACTGTCTTTAGCAGATTGTGCTCATTGAGCTGAGCATAGCTGATTGATAGGTTGCCTAAACCGTCTTCTATCACATAGTCAGGTACTTTGTCTCCGTTCATATCCATGAGGGTAGAGTTGGTGCCGTTAATGGCGGCATTGGCTGCTGCACCTGCTGAAATGGATACCTTAAGCTTGATGGGGGCACCCGTAGGAATGTTGAAGGTGTAGGTACCACCCACATTGGCTGAAAATCCCTGGCCATTGGACTCATTCAATCGCTTGTCCCATTCTATGGCTGGGCTACTCTGCGTAAATGCTTTCCAGGAATTACCTGTATTGATGTAGAGTTCAGGTTCATTGCCGTCCATGATAATGGCATCTACAAGACCGTCTCCATTAACGTCAGCAAAGCTTTTATCCTCTTTGTTAAATACCACGTTGACAGACAGTCCGGCCTTGAAACTCCCACCATTTTTCGTGCTGCCATTTTTCAGGTCCCTTAACTTGGTTAGATTTCCTCCCAGTGAGGAAGTAATGGTTGATGAAAGTGGCATTTCTGCACCATTGAGATCAGGTGAAACCTGGCTTTCGAAGCCTGTTCCATATCCTAGCCCTACTGTATATTGGTAAGCAGTACCTACCTTGTTTCTAAACACATGGTCGGGCAAGCCATCTCCGTTTAAGTCTATGCTTTGTTCAACTTGTCGGGTCTCTCCAAATGAGCCATTGACGTTGGGCTTCTTGGAATAGCGCGAATCCTTGTTGGCAAAGTCATGTGAGTACATGGCTGTCACATTGTAGTTAAAGCTTTTGTTTATTTCATTGCTGGTAATTGGGCTGCTTGACTGGCTTTTATGATCTCCCAATGGAGAAGTGAAATGAGCAAACACCGAAGTACCATTGTCGTTAAGCTTATCCGGATATCCATCGCCGTTGTAGTCAGCAAAGGCCGCATAAGATTTACTGGAAAAGTTACCGTCGTTTCCATGAGCGTGTGATACTCCCACTGTGTTTTTACCATTCCAGGTTCCTGTAAGGGTGTAGGCATAGCTTTTTGACTTGGACCATAGGGCCATGCCGTTGGCACCGTAAATACCAGGAGCAGGACTGCCGCCTGTGGGGTTTATTTTTTGTTCTTCTTCCCCGAGCTTACCCGGAGCCGACATACCCGCTGAAGCATATATAGCCATGTGCAGGTTCATAAAGGAATAGCGGTCGAGGTTTTCAATGCTGTTATCTACTATGGGCGATAAGAGCCCTGCAGATTCCAGTTCATCATAACTGCTTTTTTGGTAAGAGCGCAACATGTAATCCACTTCTCCACGCTGTGGGCTAAGCGAAAAGAACTTTTGATTGATGGGATTGAGGTCGTCTTCGTTCTCTGCGAAAAACTCTTGATCTGGAAGCTCTTCTTCACTGTATTGATTGTCTTCGTTACCCGCTATGGTAATGAAATCAGGCTCCAGGTCTCCGGGTTGAATCTTGGAGCTTTCGGGTTCAGTTTTGTCAAAACTCCAGGCAAACTGTCCCCAATGCAGAAGGTGTTCTCCTAAATAAGACCTTTTACGGTAGAAGATGTTATGGTTTCCCCCAAATGCCTGCACCGTAGTCCAGGAAGAACCGTATATCTGCAATTGAAGCTGATCGAGTTTACTTGAGAGGAAATTGGCTATTTCTGTTCCTATCAATTCATCGTCAGCAAAGAACTCCACATACATGCCGCTGCTAAAAGAAGGGCCATTGAGGCTGTAAATGGAAGGAGAAGTAGTGGAGTTGATGTTGTTCGTACCTTCTCCAAACTCGTCACAGTCTCGGAGATATACCTGTCTGTTGTCCTGGTCAATAACGATCTGTAACTTGCTTAAGAGTCCGTCGTCGCCCTTTACAGTCATATAGGCTTTGCCCAGATTGGTACTTCCGCTTAGGCTGGAAAACACATTGGTAATGTCAGTAGTATTGTAATTGAAGCTAGGAATGATTCGGTAGGACTTTCCTGCCAATTGTGAAACAGAAGGGTAGAACTTGCTTTGCATTTGCTCCACCTTGTTATAAGTAAGCACTCTTGGAACCGGGTAGAGTTTCTGCTCAATATCGCAACTCACATTGTCTACCAGTTCTACCACAGGACGGAAGGAGACCTTACGCCAGTCAACATTGGAAGTAGAAAACATACTCAGGTACAGGTTGTAACTGTATTGTGACGAAGAGCCTGGTAAGGTTTGAGGACTGGTTACGCCCAAATTGATGCTTGATGGACCCGTACCTTCAATTAAGTCAAATACATCGTTGCTAAAACCTGAGCTACCCTGGTCGGCAGTGCTGGCATATACCCGAGTGCTTATAATGTCGTCGTCACTGTCTGTTTCCACGATTCGCAACAGGGTCACTAAGTCGTCGCTAAGGGGCTCGTCTAAAGATCGGTTCAGGGCAATCTTGATTTTTTGATCACCTTCCATGTCGATGTATTGTCCTCCTGATAGCAAGAAGCCGTCTTCATAGCTTGACTGGCTGTAGTCAATACCGTTTCCGTCGGTGTAATGTGTGCCTGTGTAGTTGATGGCCGGATTCCAGGTTACAAGGTCTTCTTGTCCATTCGCATCGGAGCGTACTCTGAACATCAAAATATCGCCTTTGGTAACACTTATGTTCGAGTAGTTGGTATTTACCGGTGATGACGCAGTTACCGAAGTAAATCCTACGTTCTGGACGAATTGATCATTTTTCTGTACTACTATGCGCACTTCTCCGTCGAGACCGTTCACCATTTCGGCAGTGCCGGTAATGTTCACAGTACCTCCAAATGGAGCTGTCCAGCTTTTTACCATTTCTATGTCCTTAATAGGCTCGTCTGCTTCGTCTTCAGGAAATTCAACTCCCTTGATAACCGGATTGCGTGTGGCAGCACTGTTGGAGGCAAATTCAAATTCTCCATTGCTGTTGATTTGGCCAAACCGAACACTGCTCTTTAGGTTGTCGTCCTGCTCCACCAAGTCTATGTAGCCATCGGCATTGTAGTCTATCATGAAGGTCTTCACCTTGCTTTTGCTGTTTTGCCAGTTAGAACCGAAATAGAATACATTGTCGTAGAAGGAGAAATCGAATCCGTAAGAAGTGTTGTAGGAAGCACTTTCAAACAGTCGGTCTACATTACTAATCGATTCAAATGGGCCCGTGCTTAAGTGGTTCCCATTGGCGTTTAAGCTGTAGAAGCCGTGCCCGCCTTTTTTGTCGTAAACAATGTCGGGAATACCGTCTCCATTCATGTCGTTAAGGCTCAGCTTGTCCTTGTTGTACCCTTCACCGTAGCCAAAGAGACCGGAAAAGGTGAGCGCTTTTCCTTTAAAAAGCTTGCCTCCAAAAGGAGGGACCAGGCCAACGCCTAAGCCTCCATTGGCATTCCAACCAGTTGATGAAGTGGTTTTAACCGGAGAAGGATAGTTGATGTTGTTCATCACCTTTTCCATGAAATTAAGGTCGCCGTCAAAATCAGAATTGACGTTGGAACTGAAGTGGTCCACTTCAATGACTTGAGGCGCGCTGTAGGTAAGGTCTTTGTTGTAGTAATCAAATTTGTGGTCGTAGAACAGTGAAGTACCGTCTTCACCGTACTCTTCCAGGCTAGTAAGCAGTTTTTTAAAGAACTTGTCTTCGCTGTATTTTAGCTCATAACTCCTAATCAATTGATTTCCATTGTACTTCACATTGATTTTAGTGAGCAAACGGTCGTCCAGTACTTTGAATCCATACTTCATAGAAATACTCGCATCGGTTCGGTCTGGGCTACTTATAAATTCCACTTTGTACTTACCAGGTGTGCCCATATATCCGGTGTACACCACTTCGTTCATAACTACGGTCTTACCTCCGGCCATTAGGGTGTTGCTCCCAGAGTAGGTATAATGGTTGTAGCTGTAGTCTATTTGGTTGCCCCATTGGTCTTCAACACGTGTCAGGTACCAGGTAACAATGTTTTCGTCAGGGTCTGTCAGTACTGCGTTGCCGTGTACTTTTAGACCGTCCTTCGTTCCATAAAAATATTTGGTTTGGTCGGCCATGGTCTCCACCCAGTAGTAACTCTTTGGGCCATCGCCTCTACGCTCAATTTCCTTGTAGCCCGACATGGTTCTCTCAAAATAGCGAAGGGGGCCTGTTTCTCGGGTTATAGCCTGTGATACTCCGCCTTCAATAATGGCTTTATTGGCTTTAATACCACCTTCTTCCACCAGTGATTTGCCATTGAGCAGGTATACTTCTTCCTGCAGATTATCGTCAAAAGTGGGGACACCCCAGCGCGTATCAATATTTACTGAAGGAGCGCTGATGTTCCAGCCATATCCTGCCCATCCACTTCCTCCGTCGCTGCTATAGGAAAGTGTAATTGGGGGAGTCATTCCGTTTCTTCCCCCTGGAATATTCAAAGGGTAGGAGATAGAAGCTTCTCCGGTTTGACTGATTTCAGGTGGTGACATCAGTTGAATACCCGAAGCTGGATTGGCTACCTTAACATCTGACATGGCCGTAGGGAGAAAAGCCCCGGCTTCGGGCATGTCAGGAGATTTAATAAGGCCGGCAAAATAGTCAGTATTGCCGGGCACATTGGCTTCAAGAACCATGTTTGCCACGTCTACTTTTGCAGTATGGGCTTGTTTCCAGCTGCTTTCAACCGCGTCGTAGTAAAACACGTAAGCTTCTTTTATCTCGTTGTTGTTGAGTAATTTGTTTGCGTCTACACCTAAGGCTACTTTTCTCATGGCCGTTCCGCCTTCTCTGGCTCCATAGCCCCAGGCATTGCGGGTAATGTTTTTAATGTGCGCGGGAATACTGGCCATCTCTATGTCGCGGTGGCTAAACGTCTCCACGGTTCGGTTCAGGTCTTTGTCCAGTATACTGAAGTCTCTCTTATCAGCGCTCTGTCGTTCCAGTTTCACTGATTTGCGGTAGGGCTGTGGCATCAATGAGAGTTGAAGGGATACGTTTCTTACTTCTACTCCTAGTCCTGATTCTCTGGGAACTGCAAAGCGAACCTGGTTGATTCCGTTTTTAAGATCGCTGCGATCCAGCATTACGGTGGTGCTTTGCCATTCGTTTCCGGCTTCTAGAGCCTTGCCTGTATATACCTGCCCCTGATTAATGGATACAGGTAGATCGCTGGCATTGGAAATGCCTTTTACTTCATATTGAAGGGCTGCAAAGGCGTATTCTCCAGAGCGGTCGTCCAGTTCAAAATTGAATACGTCATCTGTAGGGGATTGTAGCACATCCAGGTGGTGTTGTCCAATGAAGGCTGATTTATGAGCTACTTTGTAAATGAGTTCAGTACTGGTTTGCTCTATACTTTGAACAATAGCCGGCGCATTAGAAGTGGTTTCTTCAACGGCCTCGGTCTTGTACTGGTATATGTAAACCGCCCTTGCCAGAGCACTTACATCGCTAAGTAACAATATGCTAATGAGCAACAGACTTGCTGCTCTCTTTGTAGTATCTCCTAACATGTTTATGGTATTTGTGGTGTGGGTATTAGAGCACTACAACCTTTTTAACAACAAGGCTTGAAGCACTTTTAAACTGTATGAAATAAGTTCCGGGATTTGTCAATTGCTCCGTTTGGAACAGGCGGTCTGGTCCTGGTGTGAACTGGCTGGTAGAGAGCGTTTTGCCTGCCTGGTCTAGTATTTCAATTTCAAAACTCGTACCCAGTAAATCAGACCCGAAAGCCGCTGTAATGCTTTCGGAACCCTTTATTGGATTGGGAAATAGGCTTATGGCATCATTTGCGAAGTGCTGGCTCAAACCTTCTTCTTCCGTTTTAGCGTCGCGAGGCAATGAGCTTAAACTCACATTCGACAGCTGATTTTCTTCTCCTTTGTTGCAGTTATCAAACTGTAACACTTCTTCAAACAGGTTTTGCTCCTTGCTACTAATGAAAAGCTGGTATTGACCGCCGGGAATGTGCTGCAAAAGAGAGTACTCAGACTCTATAATGCCCTTCACATTTAAGCCGCTTCTGGTGTCTTTTAGAACAAAATCGGCAGGAAGTTGTGTGCCATCAATTTCAATTTGAATTTGGTTTGTTCCCTCGTCCACTGTTTGACAATGCAGTATATCAAGGGCTCCCAGGGGCTGACATGAAAGTGGAGAAGGATTCCAGACCAGAAACCAGGTTTCTTTTGCGGAAGTCTGCACTTCTTGAAGAGGAACTTTAACGATGATTTTGCCATCTTCCAATGTATATTCAAGTGCCATTTTTGTATTGCCATCAGAGAAGTAAGGGGCTTGTGGCACAACTTCAGCTGCATCCCATGACAGGAACAGGTTTTGGGCTTCACTTTTCCAGTTGTGGAAGTTAAACTTCCAGGGGAGTGTGTGTGGGCTGGTCTTGCAATCTTGTTGATCCAATTCAATAGCCCTTTTTGAAACCACCAGTACTGAACCGTCTGCAAGAGTTAGTTTGGGCTGAGTTCCCAGATTCATGTTTGGAGCCATACTTAATAAAATAGAGCGCGAATCGGCACTCATAGTTTGACTTTGCTGCCAGTTCCACTGGTCAATACGCCCCAGGCTCAGTACTTCTTCATTGTACATGCCATCACTGGCATCAGCCCAATATTGCGATCCATTTAGAGCTTCATAGTCTCTAAGTGCAGGGTTGTTGTTGTGCGTAATGTTAATAGAGTACTTGAGGGCCAGGTAGCTTTCAATTTGTCGGCTTTGCTCAGCATTTAATTGTTCCTTGTAATGAATTACCTCGGCCAGAGCCAGGTGTTCTGAGGCAAAGAGCTGCTGCTTGTTCCATTTGCGCAGGTAGCCGTTTTGGTATTCTATTTTAAGTAGAAAAGGAGCTTCGGTAAGCTGGTGTGCACCAATGGCTATGCCTCCACAAAAAATAGAATCGGCCCTTATTTGTAAGCCACCTAATTCCAGCACGGTGGCCTGGCTGAGTTGTACCTTGAGCTTTGCCACCAGGAAAAGGGTTCCTGATGTTTCTCTGGCTATTTTTTTAAGAGATTGTAATTCCCGGTTGTTTTGCAGCTTCAAGCAGGGATGATTGCCGATATAGTCTGAAGCTTGTTCAAAAGACTGAGAAGAAACCTGAGCCGATGTCCAATGGTTTTCTCTCAGGTGTTCAAGCAATTGCGCCTGCAATTGCCCTGTGCCCAGCCAAAAGAAGGCCAGAAGCAAAGAGCTCAGGCCCTTGTGATGAGTTAGCATAGTGAAAGGTTTTATGTGGTGATTTTGATAAACAGGTATAGGTCCTTTAGCATTAGCTCCTAAGCGTATGGGAGGTTGCTATCGAAACTATTATGCTTTGGGCAGCTGTTTTTCACTACTTCTTAAACAGTAGTTTTCACTGCATGAATTGTAAGGATGAATGTATGATCGTATTTGATACAGTCGCTGGGCACTTGTCAGAAGGGATGAACTCGTATTGAGAAAAATAATAAGATATTTACCATCGGTTTAGGATATAAAAAAGAATAGATGAGTATTTATCAAAGGGATTCCGCTGATTTTGAAGATGCATCAATAAGTCAAAGGCCCTATGGTTTGGCGCTGGCTCCGGCCGGACACTGGCCACAACCACCATTTCAGGGAACCAGTGCTGAAACAACGGCCGGCGACGCCATGGCAACAACAGAGCTGAGTAGCGAAACAGATGCAGGTAGAGAAACACCTCCATATGTTCCTGGATTAGACATTCTGGAAAACCCTCGCCCCACGATTGACCCACTACCACAAGGAGGCAACGGAAATGAAGCGGCACCAATGCCGGATATTTATGTCAAGGTATTGGACCAATACCGTTTGGCCAGTGATGGCAAGTATTATCCGTGGTTTTCACTCTTGGAAGTTCGCTGGGAGTTGTTTAATGGTATAGAAAAACCGCCCAAGTTTCATATATACCTGGACGGTAATCTGGTTGGGGTCAAAGAAGTTAATCCCATATCAACTTGGTGGGCATACGGTTTCAACTATGTGAAACCTAATACATCCTACCATTGGCAAGTAAAAGCCGTGAACGAAGCCAATGTGGAATACCTGTCAAGTCCTATTTACCATCATACCACCCCAAGTGCAGACTTATGCCATAAACTCATTCAAAAGGTCGCGGTTCTACCTTGTATAATGCCTGATACAGATGAGCCAGCGCTTAGTTCAGAATGGCTTGATGAGCTGGTTTTTAGTGGTGAGAAGTCTGTGTATCAATTTTTTAAAGAGAACTCATTTGGCAAGCTCACCTTTACTGGCACCGTTCTGGAACCTGTTACGTTACCCAATCCTACTGAACACTATTACGACGTAACTGAGAACGGAAAGTCATGGAGGGCAACTCGCGTAATAGACGATATAAGGTACCTAACCGTTGACAATCCAGACAACAATTACGACACCTATATTGTAGCCTGTGTAGGTTTTGCAGCAAATGCTTTTCAAAGCGATAGGCATCAGGTGTTGAATGGCACATTGATTTCAATGAAAGATATTGCTCATGAATGGGGACATTTCCTGGGAGTTAATCATGCATTTTTGTGGAAGGGAGAACCGGATTTAGTAGGACCCAGCGTAGAAGAGCTTTATGAAGGGGGCTATACTGTGGCCCTTTACGGAGATTCGCTGAGTCCTATGGGAGTAAGTGACAGACATTTCACTGCATATGACAAGGAAACCTTTGGATGGATTCCAGAACATAGAGTACAGACGGTGTTGCAAAGTGGGCCATATGAACTACAAGCCGTAGAGATCTTAAGTGATTATGCACCCTTGCAGTTGAAAATTCCAATAGAAGGAGTCAATGACAAAATTTACTATTCTCTTGAATATAGACATCCCTATGGGTTCGATTCAGAACCAATGACAACCCATGACGTCAATTCAACGGGTATGGTTTTACCCATTGGAAGCGCTCTTCAGGGGGTAATTGTCAGGCTCTGCCACCACGACAAATTAGTATCAGATCCGGACTTATTAGGGTCGGGAACCTTTTTACCTCCGCATATAGTAGTGGAAGGAGCTCCTTTTCACGATCCGCACAGAAACATTACAATATCGTTTGAACAGTATGTAGGAGCTTCAGGTGTCCGTATTCATGTCGAATTAGGCAATTGACCTTTGATGCCATCGTTGGAAAGGCTTGCAGTAAAGACCCACTAACTTTTAATTAAGGGAATTCTGCTAAGGATGAAGCCGTTAGTTTTTAGTTCCACCCAATATACACCTTTCGGAAGTTCTTCTACATGAATTCGAATTCTGTCTGATATAATCTCCATTTTTGGAGATGCTACCTCTTTACCCTGGAGGTTATAGATGTTGCAATTTACCCGGGCCAGCTTGTCTGGTGCCAAACCCTTAATGCTTACCATGTCCCTGGCGGGATTGGGAAATACAGTTAGTTCAGTAGACACAGAATGTGCTATATCATCAATAATGGTAGCAAAACAAGCCGAAGTATCGGTACAGCCATTCTGCGTAACCACTACTGCAAAGGTGCCCTCATAGGTAACTTCAAAGCTGCTGTCAGTTTCTCCGGGTATGATGGAATCTCCATCACATGATATCCATTGAAACTGTGCATTTTTTGCCTTTGCTAAAAGTGTGGCAAAAGGGCTTGTTAGAGTAACCGAAGTGTCTACCATCATATATTGGGCGGTGGTTTTTAAGTACAGACTGTCACACCCCTTGGTACTTTTTAATGTGTCAAAATAGATTCCCGGACCTGTTATATACCTTCCGTTTAGCCAGGTACTGTCGTTTTTACAAATACTCAGGTTTTGTGAATCAACCCTGGCATGAAGAATGGAAACCACGTAGCTGGTAATGCTGTCGCAACCCGTGGTAGTTGTTAAACTATCTCTAAAAAGTGTATCACTGGAGTAGTAGTTCCCCAATATTTTAGCACTGTCGCCAGGGCATACATGGTGTACCAGAAGCCTTTGAAAGGAGGGAAGCACCTGTAGGTTTAGAACCGTAATGCTGTCGCAACCTTCTGCGCTTTTGGCTGAGTCAACATATATACCTGCTGCTTTTAAGTAGGACTGTGCAAACCAGAAACTATCCCCTGAACACAAGCTCAAGCTTGAGCTGTCCTGATAGCTTTGATGAAATAATAATAAGGTCTGATGAATGCTGTCGCAGCCTTGGTTTACTATAAAGCTGTCAGAAACTGTGGTGGTAGAAGTATACGTTTTTTGGTTAAAAACTGCTGTATCTCCCTGGCAATATGTAATGGTGTCAAAAGTTCTTTGGGCCAGTGTTACGCTTATATAATGAGAGTCGCATGCAAAGCTATCGGGAAAGCAAAAGCCCCTGGGTTTCACGTACATCATTCCGCTTTTTCGGGCAGGTATCCAAAAGGTATCATTTTTACTGCGCGCAAGGAGTGGGCCGCCACATTTATCGGTGCTCACATTCCAAAGACCTGATGGTAATGAGCTGCCTTTGTCAATGCTTATGGCAAGCAATTCGTTTTCGCAAAGCCCTGTTGCTGATGCGCTAATTCCTGTAAATGTGGGCGTTTGACATGCTCCATACTTGGCCAGAAAATGGCTCCCCTTTGGTATTCTTGGGGCAAAACCATCAGGATCGGCCTGCAAATGAAAATAGGTAACACCTGCCAAAACCATCTCTTTGTTTTCATTGAGCACCATACCCCCAAAATGATTTTCATAACTCTCTGGCAAAAAGGCACTCAAATACACACCATTGGTATCGTATCGGGCTAAAAAGATATGATAGTCAGGGCTGGCATTTTGTATGGCATTATTGGTGCTAGGGTCAAAGTCCGTGCTGTGATGGGCATCTCCAGCCATATATATTTGGTCGGCCGGTCCAAAGGCCAGCGCATAACCGGCAGTATAGTCCCAGGAGCTGGCAGTACCCCCGCCAATCCTTTTGACCCATAAAAAGTCACCGTTTTTCTTGAATTTGCAAAAAAAGGCATCCTGAATTCCCAGGCCGGTATGAAAGCTGGTGCTAGTACCAGGATCAAAATCTACTTTGCCCAGAAAGGAGCCTGTGATGTAAAGTGAGCCTTTGCGTTCTATAATACCATAACCGTAGCTTTTGCCTCCAGAGAACTGTTTTCTAAACAGCACCTTGCCATTATCGCTATACCCTTTGATAAAGGCTTGCCCGCCACCAGATGTACCCGCGATGAATAGTTTCCCATTGGCATCTCTACAGAGTGAATTGCCTCTTTGGTTGCCGCTCTCGGTACCTGAGTTCAACCATGTAAGGTCTCCATTCAAATCATATTCAGCAATAAAGGCATCTTCGCCACTGGCTGTTGCACTGTTTACCCCCGTTGAAGGATCAAAGTCAATGTTCCCGGTGAAATAGCCTGTAAGGAATAACTGTCCTTTATTAGTGATATGCATGCCTGACACATCACCGGCACCCGTGCCCGATAATGCCTTAGCCCATACCAGCGCACCTGTTCTTGAATACTTGGCAATAAACAGGTCTGCGGTTCCGGCAGCCTTAAGGTTGCGCTTTTTAGAGCTGGGGTCAAAATCTACCTTATCTGCAAAGTGACCGCCCACGTATACGTTTCCTGATGTATCTGTTGCAATGGCTCCTGAAAGGTCAAAACTACTTCCACCGAAGGCAATGGCCCACTGGTAGGCTCCGTCAGCGCTGTAGGATGTAACAAACACGTCAGACTTCCCTTGGTGCGTCAATACATTTACTCCGGTACCGGGATCAAAGTCCCGAGAAACCGTAAAATGCCCTGTACTCACAATATTTCCTTTAGGGTCTACAGCGACCTCCAGGTGTTGGTGGCTCAAAAAGGCCCCTGCATTGGTGACCATAGGTTCCGACCAAATATGTGATTGAGCAAAGTGAAATTTGGGTAGTAGGAACAGTGCAATAAAGAGTATTCCAGAAACCAGTGTCTTTTTCATAGTAGAGCAATAACAGGGCAAAGAAAGAAACCAAGCCTTAGAATGTCAACTCTTGTTTTATGTAGGGGAGCGTATTAGGTATGAGTAGGGCTTTTGCTTTGGTGAGTGGTGCCTGCCTGGCCAGTCTATGAAGCTTCCGATAGTAACTGAGCCACCTTTTCAAGCAATTCCAGATAGTGTGGCCATTCATCTCTTTCCATTAAAAAGATACTTACTGAAGCATTTAATTTGGGGAAGTATTGTGTGGTGGTTCCCCAAAAGCCTCCATGTCCATAGGCCGTATAGGGCCCAAGCTGAGTTTGGGCAATTCCCATACTATAGTCATTGCTTTTACCGTCAGCCGTTGGACTTGTGTAGTAAAGAAGCGCTGTGGTTTTATGGTGATCGAAAAGCTGTCCTGTAAATAGAGTCTGTGTAAAACGGGCTACATCCTTGGGAGTAGCGGCAATTCCACCGCCTCCGTACAGGTCGAAACTAGGGTGCAGCGTATGGCTCTCCACCTGAAATTCTCCGGCAAACTGACGTGCCAGAGGATTTAAGTGAGGCGGGGTCTCCTCCAACATCACAAACCAGGTTTCGTTAAAACCCTGCTGCCCATAACCCAGCAGATCACGCATGGCTTCATAAAAGGGTTTTCCAGTTTGCGTTTCAATTACTTCAGTAAGCAACAGGTAGTTGGTTTCAGAGTATTCAAACTTTGCTCCGGGCACATCGCTTATGGGTAAACTCAGGGCCAGTGCCAGTTGCTCATCCCTTGTCCATACATGATCCGGATGATTCAGCGTTTCACTTTGGTATGCCTCCGTGTTTACATAATCGGTAATTCCACTGGTGTGCGAACACAGCTGAGCAATGCTTATTTCCCCAGGAAGGTATCCGGCCTTTTCCATGAGCTTTTGCGTTGGTGCAGAGAGTTGGCCATCTATCTTCTGGTTTAAAAACAGATTGCCTTTTTCCACGAGCCTTAAGATGGTGGCAGCCACATACGTTTTTGTAATGCTCGCAATGAGAGCCGGATCAGTTGGCTCTAGTTTTCGGTTGCGTACGCTGTCGGCCCAGCCTGCGGCACCTGTCCATGATATCTGCTGATCTGGAGCTTCTACGTGCATTGAAATTCCCTTCGCATTGGGAACTTCCCGCAACATGGAGTCAATTAGTTCCTGGAACTGCGTTTGTATGTTGGGGGAGTCTGACATCTGCTGATGAGAAGTTGTAGTTTTCCTGGGCGTACAACCTGGGTATAACATTAATGAGAAGATGAAAACTGCAATATACCTCATGGACCAGCGCAATAGTAATACCACAAAGAAATAGCATTGAGTACATAAAAACAGAGCCCGCGATAAAGCGGGCTCTCTGTACTATTGGAATGTCAGCAATGTACTAGATAATACCAACGGAGCTGCCCGAAAGTACCAAATTGTAGGTGCCACAGGGACTCGTTCCCGCGTTGGTGGTGTAGCAAAGACTGCTCAAGGGCGTATTGGCTTGAGTCCATGTTCCAGGACCTGCCATATACAAGGCGGCGGCCCCAATGTTGAAGGCTGAAGTAGGCAAACCAGTAGATTGATCTATGTACTGGATGGTGACTGTAGCGCCTGCAGGAACAGTGGCTCTGGCAATGGCATGTGGACTACAAGATGATGTTGATGCAGCACCCAGCACGGCCACTTCCAAAGCGCAAGCCGTAGAGTTGGTAACCGTTACCGTGGCAGTTTGCGCCTGGACAGTAAAACTCAGGCATGCAAATAATACCGCCATGAATGATGTAGCAAAAAAGTGTTTCATAATAGTATATAATTAGTTGATTGAATACCAATCTAGGATGAACATCCAATCGAGTAGGTGGGGAGTTCAAAAGGAGTACCTATCAATTCAAATTGAGTAGCTGTGGGTTCAAAACCATTTGCGCCCATTTCAAGCCTGGTATACACTTATGTGCAATTTGAGTTTTAAGGGAAGGTGGGAAGTGGAAAAGAGATGGGGCAATTTAGGGAATGGATAGGAAGGCAAGTACCATTGTGGCAGAAGCTATACACCTACCTAGTACAAAGCGCAGGTATCACGTTACCAACTCTTAAACAAACCATGAACTAACAAAAGCCACCAACGACTAACTACTAACCACTGACAACTAGCTACTAGTATAAAAAAGAGCCCGCCAAAACTGACGGGCCCCCAACTAATTCACTAGAACAAATTCCTAGTTGATTGTAACGGTACTACCATTCAAAACAATGTCGTAGGTACCGCATGGGCTTGTACCCGAATTGGTAGTGTAACAAGTGTTGCTTAAGGGAGTATTCGCTTGTACCCAGGTTCCTGCAGCAGTAGATCTTGCCGCCGAGCCTATGTTAAAGGCTTGAGTAGGAAGGCCCGTAACGTCATCAATGTAGGGGATGGTAACGCTTGATCCACCCTGTACTACAGCTGAGGCAGTAGCATGGATTCCACATGATGAAGTTGAGCTTGATCCAAATACGGCAACTTCCAAAGGACAATTTGTAGTGTTTACAATAGTGACTGTAGGAGTTTGGGCATTGGCGGTAATGCTTAAGCAAGCAAACAAAGCAGCCATAAGGCTTGTAGCAAAAAACTGTTTCATTGGTGTTTGTTAAATAGGTTTATGCTTCAATACTAAGCCCTGTTTTGGGCCGCCGATATGGCTAGTTTAAATAGGAAGCCGCCTAATTCAAATGCGTATTCTTTGAGTTCAAATTGCACAAAATTGAGAAGTTGCTAGTTGATGGTTAAGGGGGACATTAGATAATTAAAGGGAGTTATTAGATAAACATTCAGTAGTTCAAGCTAAAATGCCCACTCACTAACTCACTAAAACACCGATTCACTGCCACGCCAACACACTAACACACCAGCACACTGAAACACAAACTCACTACCACACAATCCTAATTCTTACCTTTTTGACTTACCTTGCCGCAGCGCAAAAAAAGTGGAAATGTATGAGAAGGTTTTGTTGCTTGCTAATGGCATTGGTATGTGGTTTCGAAGGGCTAAGCCAACAACTGCACAGCACTGGTCTGCTCTTTGATGAAGAAACGTATGCCTTACAACCCGTATCAGCAAAACTTACTCGCAGTACCTATACAAACATTCCTTCCCGATTTTCATTAAAAGACTATTGTCCTACTCCTATGAGCCAGGGTCGCACGGGAACTTGTACGGCCTGGGCCACTGCATTTAATGCACGCACTATTTCCGAGTCTGTAAGGCTCAATCGAACCAGTGATTTGGCCATTGATACCAATACCTTTTCACCGTCTTTTATCTACAACCAAATACGCCTGCAGAGTGGATGCAGTAACGGTACCTACATTCACCATGCGCTGGATTTAATGATGTCTCAAGGGGTATCTAAATTCAGTAAGTACGGCTTTGACTGTTATCGAGACATCGGAGCCACCGAGTTGAATCATGCATCCCAGTATAAAATCTATGATTACAAGCGCCTTTTTAGTGCCTATGAAAGCGACAAGATTCAGCCCGTAAAAATCGCTTTGGCCAATAAAAGGCCGGTGGTTTTTGGAATGCGCTGCCCGGATTCCTTTCACGGTGCCGGTGATGTATGGGAAGTGGATGCCGTAGAGTATACCAATGCACACTCAGGCGGACATGCCATGGCCGTGGTAGGCTATGATGATGCCATGTACGGCGGTGCATTTTTGGTAGAAAACAGCTGGGGTACACATTGGGGCAATGATGGTTTTACCTGGATAAAATATCCTGACTTTAATAAGTTTACCTTTTGCGCTTATGAGATTATTGAAGAATCACCATTGCAGGTAGACTTGATAGGTTCTATCAGTTTTAATGATTTCAATAGAAAGGAGTTGAGTATGGAGTTGAATACAAGTACCGGAGAATATGAGACCAGAAACTCTTATGCTTCGGGTAGCTTTTTCAGGTACTATGTGTCGAATGAAAATCCAGCCTGGCTCTATGCCATCAGCACCGATAATTCAGGAGAGATTTATGAAATCTTTCCCCATGCTGATACGGTGAGTGCTTTTGTAAGCGCAAATAACTCTACGCTGGCTTTTCCTGATGAAGAGCATTTTATCAAGATGGACAACAAGACGGGAGTAGACGTGTTCTGCATTATTTATTCCAAACGGAAAATAGACTACGATGAATTTGTGTCTGAGATGAAAAGCGGGGAGGGCACACTGCAATCAAGAGTACATAAGTATTTTGGAGAAGCGATTATTGAAACTGACCTGGTGGAATATGACATCAATGAAGTTTCTTTTAGGGCCAAAAGCGGCATAAAAACGGTATTACCCATTTTCATAAACATTAAGCATCATTAGATTATGAGAAGCCTTTTAACCTGCATGTTGATTTTGTTGAGTATGGCTACTACATACGCTCAACAAACCAGTGTTGTATATGAATTTGACCCACAAGAAGACTGGCTTTCTGATCAGTTTGATCGCTCTAGAAACCAGTTTAAGGGAAGAAACAGCTATGGCTTTTATATGACCAATAGCCATAGGTCGCATCGTTTTTTTTCAAAAACGGAGGACTTTAGCCTTGACCTATCGCGCGACTTTGATATGGAGCTCAAGTATATATATGCCACCACTACCTACAGCAATTTTAGCCAGGGGCAGTATGTATTTCTCAACCTTGAAGGCAGCGACTACTCCTTGGAGCTTGAGTACCTGAACTCCGATGGCAACTATGCCAGTTGTACAGTGAGAAAAGGTTGGGAGCGGCTCGATTATCACTCACAACAGTTTAAAACTGAGGAAAGTGTGGAACAAACGCTCAACTTTAAAAAGGAAGGAAACCAGATAAAGGTGTATTGCAATGGAGAACTTTTTAGATCCTATACCTACACATTTGAAGCCGAGCAGGTAAATGCTCGCATTAGAGTAGGTGTTAAGGCTGAAACGGTGTTTACGGTTACCTCCTTAAAAGTGAGCCAAACTGGTGGCAGCATTGAAGAAAACCAGGCACCGCTAATTACCATTCTTAAACCCGGACAGTCGAGAGGCCTGGAAGTGGTAAAGGTAGAAGCGCAGGAAGTGGTGGGAGTAGCCCTTGACGACGACGGTATTTCAAAAGTATTGGTGAACGGTATTGAAGCCAACCTTGAAGAAGGAGGCAAGTTTTCATTGACGCTTCCTATGGTGGTCGGCAATAATGAAATCACCGTTGAAGCTTTTGATAAGTATGGTTTGGGCGCTTCCAAAACCATTAATGTGCGCAATAACGAAGTGGATCCCGACAAGGACGAACATGTGGCTGAGAACAAACTGGCGCTGGTAATAGGTAACTCAAGCTATACCAACTCGGCCGATTTGCAAGGCCGCCCCATAAACGATGCCAACGATATGGTAAGTACGCTGGAAGGTATTGGATTTAAGGTAATAAAGGCTACCAATGCCAGTTTGCAGGAGATGAACGATGCCATAAGGGCTTTCGGAAAAGAGAGCAAAACTGCGGACGTGGCCCTGTTTTTCTATGCAGGTCACGGTTTGCAAACAGATCAGGAAAACTACCTGGTGCCTGTTGATGCGGAGATAAGCTCCAAAGACGATGTGGAATTTGAATGCATCAAAGTGGCCACCATTCAAAGGCTTATGGAAACCAATCGTCAAGACCGGCTCAACCTGCTGATTTTAGATGCTTGCAGAAACAATCCCTTTAAATCATGGCAGCGCGGTGGCGACCAGGGCCTTGCCGACATGACTCCCCCAAGTGGAACATTGATTGCTTTTGCCACTGCTCCCGGACAAACTGCTGCCAATGGCGATGGTAGGAACGGCTTGTATACAGGAGAACTTATTAAGCAGTTGAAAAAGCATCAGCGAATTGAGGATGTTTTCATCAATACCCGCATTGCCGTGGAAGACATGTCGGCCGGCGAACAATCGCCCTGGGAGCTGGCCCGCCTTCGTGGCATTTACTACTTAATAGAAGAGTAGGTTGAGCGGAGCCAAACATAAGCAACCGTAGGCTGAGCGGAGCCAAACGTAAGCAACCGTAGGCTGAGCGGAGTCAAGCGTAAGCAACCGTAGGCTGAGCGGAGCCGAAGCCTACTGTTTAACAAGAAGTTCGGCATTCATTCAGATCTGGAGCGTTCCCTTTCCGAGCATTTTTGAGCTATTTGGGGTGGAATGCCTATTCTATGATCATGAACGTGCGTTGTGCCATCTCCAGTTCTTCTATGCAATGAATAATTTTGATTGATGGTGTTAAAGCGTCGTCGTTTTGGATTGAAATTACGTGTATGGGTATTGGGAGTGCTTATCATTGGCATATTTCACTGCGCCAATGCACAGATGGCTACTTACCGGGTGCTTGACAATAACCTCAACAATATTCACAATACTTACCTCATGGTATCGGCTTTTCAGGCGCGGGCGCAAGGTTCATTGCCCTACGCTGTATGGCCAGCAGTGTCGGTGGAGATAGGCCATAAAATGGGTCGACTGGGGAGCTTGCATTTGTTTTTTCAAAGGCAAATTAATGTGGGGCTTATGGATGGTGTTGCGGATGGTGCCACGCCTTATTACCAAATGGGTGGGATGCTGAGCTATACCTTAGAAAACCGGATTGAACTGACGGAGAAGCGCATTAGCCTAAAAGACAATAACCTCAAGGTGCCTTTTGTGAAGGTTCATGGCAAGTACCTGAAACAATACGAAGCCCGTCTGGGCTTTTCAAGGGGCAGAACACCCCTAGGTGAAGATTATTTCCAGTACATGAATTTTGCCATGGTACGCGGCGGTTTTCAATATGTAATGACAGACAGACTCAAGGTGAGCACCAGACTAGGGGATAAGCGTTTCTTAAAACAGAAGATACATTACATAGATGTTGCATATGCGCCCTTTTTGGCTACTACAGGATCGGATGAATATGACAAAATGCGACTGGGCCTGATAGGTGGTTTTGAAATTCGCAACCTTGGCACCATAGGTATGTCCTGGGGCTTGGAAATGGGATTACATCCTACTATTTTGCAAGATGAGGGGAATATGCAGGCATTGTATGCTCAGCTGAAGCTGGCTTTTCCACTCATTAGCTTCAGGCTTCCTACACCAAAAGAGCTGCTCTACCAGTTGAAATAGAAACCGACCTTGGGTTTTCATATAAGAACCTATGGTTTGTTTTCCATTGCCGCCCTGATTTAGTAATGAAGGGTAACAACAAGCAAAGGACTTTAAAGGCTTTTGAAACCCTTCTTCGAAGTTGGTTTCTTATCATTGCAGCTCACCATAAATTCCTGCACATGGCAGCTTTGAAACCTTATGTTTTTACAATCACTCCCGTATGGCACGATGGGAGCTTCAATGCATACCTGTTTATCGAGTTCACTCTATACGCAGATCAAACCTATGGTTACTCAGAACCTACTTCACCACCGGATGATGTCTACTTCAACATCAACATTTCAGGGGCAGAAACCGGAGAAGTAATAAAGGCTAGTATGGAAAGTCCCACATTTGGTGTGGGTTTCCTGGCAGGAGTTGTGTCGTTGGTCTACGATGGCAAGACCAAGAACTCAGTTAAAGTTCCCCTTTATGGCTAGTGAAGCGGAATCTGCTTCACAAAACGATCTACCTTGTTGGTAGGCTTATCTGGATGCCATAAACAAGCGTTGTGGTTAATATGGAAGTTTTCTATAATAGCCCCGGCCCCTTGATCTATTCAATTCTTATCTACTTCATTCATTCGTGAATTATTGAGAAGATCGAGAACTCTAAAAAGCGCGATGTGAGCCCTGCAAAGAAATATAGGTATTATGGATACTTGTACCTGGATACGGAAGCCAACTTATCAGCGGAGGAAGCCTTTTTTGCTTATAAAGAGTTTGCTTCATCCATAGGTTTTGGATTTATCAAAGAAGGTGAGTTTGTACCGGGGTCCTGGATTAGAAGAAACATTGAATTGCTACTCCGAGTATTTGAGTCGCAAACAGCCAGTGAAATATTTGACAAAAGCAAGAAGGCCTTAGAACTGGCCTCTACAGAAAAAGCGCAGTCAAACAAGGCCAACGCTGCTTCTCATTTTATCAAGTCTATTGAGAACATTCCCAATGTGGTTTCCATATTTGGTTCATTATTGGTGCTCAAAGCGACCATTGCTAATGTTCCCCAGTTAATGACATGTGTGTTGACTTCCAGCGAGTTGAGAGCATTGGATGGGCAGCCTGATTTGTTGAGAAATCCGCTTGAGTTGGTGAAGCTATTGAATAAGGGTTTTTGTTGCACTTAGTAGACAGCTGCCCAGCCCCTTGATCTATTTAATTCCTGTCTACTTCATTCATTCATTCATTCTCCAATGCCAAAATTAACTTAGAAAAGTAAGTCTCTTCAATGGCTTTCCTGATCGCCTTGGCATTGTTCTTTCCATCTTCCAGGCTTAAGGACCAATTGTAATACTTGATTTCCTCCCCCATAAAGCGTACAACATAGGGGCCACTAGGATAGGGTGTTTCCCCGTTATGGGCAGCAAGCGAATCCAGTGCCTTCACATAGCTGTTGTAAAGGGCCTGGCTGCCAAGGCTTTCCTGGAGCAGTTCAAAGGCAAGGTCCACCACTTCTTCATTGGGTGCAAAAGCATTGTTGTATACATAGGGCAGCAGGTGCTTCAATGCCTCAGCGGTATCTCCCTGTAAGGCGTAATACTTGCCCCAAATACACTCCATTTCAAGAGCGGCCTGCATATGGGCATTGCCACAAAATCCATAATCGGCCTTTGAAGCCCTTTTTAGCAGCCTGGGTACTCTTTTTGTATTACCATGTTCCAGAAGTGTATCCGCTTTCCGCATAATGTCCCAGCCACTCTTTTGGCTCCAGCTCATTGAGAGTGTAAATATAAACAGGATGCTTAGGACGATTTTCATTGCACAAATAGACTATCAGATTACCAAGGTAATTGTGATTGTTTTAAGCAAAAAGAGCCAATTTATAGGTGGGAGGGCAGATGCTTCAGCTCTCGAAGAGACAGGGCTAAGGTCATAAGGCAGCAAGTCACAGGCTCTTTAGGTTTCATTGATAGGTCCATACAATTCATCATAGCTATCAACTGATACCAATGTGCCGCCAAGGTTCTGCATTAGGTTTTTTACATTGGGCTTAGGTTCACCTTTTGAAACGAAGTACACCTGCATGGGCTCTTCATACAGATTTAGATAGCGCCGCCTTTCTATTAATAACCAGCGAAGGAATACCTCATCTGCCCCAAAGCTGAGCCCAAAGATCACTATGGGCAAATTGAACCAGATGTGTAGCCAGGTTTCATGTCCTTGCCAATAATGCTGGTTTTTGCTATTGAAAAGCCTGGTATCGCCTTTATGAATAAGGCGCCGAGCCCTTTCTACAGAGCCCATGTAATCAGTTAAACCTAGCCTGATACTGTCCTTGTATTTCACATCACCGTGCACTTTCCATATACCGAAACCATCGGTAGGCAATTTGTGCGCTTCAAAACCATAATAGGTTTTCCATGGATAGTAACGGGTAAAGCCTTTAGAGTTTAAATGAATTAAATCAGCACCTATGGAAGCCTCAAAGGCGGGGTCAAAATTGGTGGTTAACACAGGTATGTTGTTGCGCATGGCCAGCTGCATGAGCCCGTAATGCACGCTCAGATTCGTTGTTTTAGATACTTCAAGCTGATTAGCTACTCGGGCTTTCACCTTTTCAGGATTGGTTGAATACAACTCCACCAGGTCATATATTTCAGTATTTGACAGGCCATTGAGGTCTATCTGCAATGGTTTTTCGCTGGCGGCCATTAATAGCTCTTTCCAAGAAGGCATTATCCCAGCGTTAATATTGGGACCGTTGCCAACAAGAAAAGCGACTTTTTCATGGCGATCGACTATGTCTTCTAAAATTTTCATGATAGAAGGATCAATCGATTAATTTCAATTGTCGCGCGATGTCCTGGGTAAACTTTGACATGGGGCGTTTATGCATCTCATTTGGTTCACCGTAATTTCCGATTATGAGCCTGTTGCTCAAACTTGCATTTGAGAAAATGCCTGAGAATTCTTTTTGTAAGAATGCCTTGTATGAATCAGTATAGGTTTCAGCCTTAAGAATTAATTCTTCTACCAGGTCTTTTTGTGTGTCATAAATACCATGTATCCCAAAAGTCCGTTGAAATCCCTTTTCACCTTTATTGACCTTGGGTTCTTCAAATTTAATCTTGAGGTTATCAGACTTTCTGGAAGCAATATACTTAGCCACGCAGCCCTTCTCCAGACTGAATTTGAATCTTGATTCACTTAATTCTGATAGGTCATCGCTGTAAAGGCTGAATGGTACAATGCTATTGCTCTTTGCATTATTGCAAGAAGCGCAGACTGGGTAAAGATTGAAAAAGGAAATGCTAAAGCAGGGATACAGCGATTTGGGCCAATAGTGGTCCACCTGAAATTTAGCCTTGGTAATTATTTTCGTTTTGGTCTTAAGTTCAATCCTTTTGTCAATTACCACAGTGAGTTGGGCGTTGCAGTATACACAGGCTTTGATGCCAATTTTTCTAAAATATTCAGGATAGAGTGAAGATCTAAGACCTGAATAATCCAAAATGCTCACAAGCCTGTTGCTAAAGCTCGGCATGTTATTTCTTTTTACTGTGCTCTCTGCCAGTAGTTCACCCATTTGATGTTTATACACAGCCAAGTTATTTGGCCTGGCCATCACAATACTTTCAAAATTGGTATAGAGTTTGTCCAGGTACTCTGATTCTTTTGCGGTAAATAACTGCTCATCATCGTCTTTAAATTCCTGCAGGTCAGTTTTTATGCTGCTTAGCTTTGCCTCAATTACAGTCTTCATCTTATCGATTACGGACTCTACATGTTTAGTGTCAATGGCTATCATTTGGCTTGTGTTTATCTCTTTTCAACTGCTCGAGTTGCTTTATTTCCTTGTCAATGTCGTTCTCTGTTTTCAGAAAATGGGCATTGTATAGCTCCAGTAAACTATCCCTTACGAGTGGCTCGCCAATGGAATGAATAAAATGTCTGAGTTGCGTCTGATTCAAATTGACACTCTTTGCTTGTTTTTTGCGTGTGAAGAAATGAATTACCTCGTTGATTTTGTCGGTAGCGTAGGCACCCATAAAGCCGTTACGCATGAAGAAGCTCTGTTTTAATAGATCGTGAATATTATTACCAAAGGTTTTGAGCGGACCATGGTCATCTTCCTCATTTCTTAGAAGCAATACGTTGGCATCTGGGATATCAGACAAGATGAATGGTGAGTGAGTAGAAAACAGAATATTGATAGACCTGATTCCCGTGCGGTTTCCTTGGGGGCTGCTCAGGTTAAGCAGTTTAAGTGTATTCAAAAAATCTTTGATGAACCTACGTTGGTATTCAGGGTGGAAATACAATTCAATTTCGTCGTAAATAATATTGATGGCCTCATAGGTTTGGCGCTCATCATCAATTCCGTGGGCTGATTGAATATTGATAATGTGATAGACTACTGATTGTATGGAATGTATAAGTTGCTGTTCACCTGAACTTAATGCTGAAAACCTTGGGGCTTCCTCATTTGTGGCAGGTTTGGCCGAATTGGGCGGCGTAAGTAGAATATCAGGTGTGAAAATGGGGGGAGGTAAGTAATTAATAAGTTTGGCTGGGTCAGTTCCATCGTAGTTCATCCAGTCAGCCAGTTGTTTCGGCTCGAAGTCGAAATAGTCGAGGTTGTTCTCTCTGTTGGTAGGTGTTTTCCATATGCTGGGTTTATTGTATTGGGTATGTGCCAGTAGATAATTTATAGCCTGACGAAGCTTAAAGGTAATGTGACTACTGTCCTTTTTCAATTTCTTTAAATAATTTTCATTTCCCTTATCGTCCTTACTTTTTTCGAATGAATAGCCTCCCTGGTAGATGGTGTAGGTTTCGGCAATTTTTTCAATCTTGTGAACAATGTAGTTTATCACTTCATCCTTGTAGGGAATATCCTTGTCATGAAAGGTTGTTTTGTCATAAAAAGAATCATAAAAAATGTCGATGATGTTATTCACCAAATTCCTTTTGCGTCTACTCCCTAATATCATACCGGACTTGCTGCGGGTGAGCTTTCGTTTGTCCAGAGCAGGTTTTAACTTAAACCTAATGCGGTGAACATTTTGTCGATCAGTAACCGGAATTTTGTCTTTGTGTTGCTTTCTGTGGGCGCGATGCCGTTCGTACGTGGTTTGCTGATTGTAATAGGTCAGCATGGTATTGTTCAACAGTCTTGTGAGGGCAAAGGCCTGTTCTTCATTAATGTCGAAATTACCTTCATTGCGCATGGGATTAATAACCAAAGGTGCTAGGTAGGCGTCGTTTTTATGGAAGACTGTATTGATCCATGATCCGAGAAAATTGCTATTGAGGCCGTAATGCGAATAGTTGACCGATATGGTGTAGAAGAATCGACTCAGCACGTTTGAGGCCTTTGCCAGTGGCAGCCTTTTTCTAGATACGTTTTCCGAAAGGAGGGCAAATCCAATACTTGCAGTTCTACTGCCAGCATGGTTTTGGCTCACTATATCGCCTTCCCTGTCAATTTGTAATTCGTAACATTTCTCATTTAAACTAAAGAATATGCTCAGTCTTAGTGATTCGATAATTTCCCTGTGCTCACCACGTTCAGGTAATATCGAACGTCTGACGTCGCGTAATCTTTGCCTCAGCTTTTTATATTCATCAGTAGGTGTTTCCGTTTCTTTACTTTCCAGCAATTGTCTTAATGCATCCCGCTCTTTGGCTAGTCTCATGTAATTTGGGTCCAGCACATATCGCCTTTCTTGTGGATTATCATCAGGTTTTACGGGACTTCTCAGGTGAGTGCTCAGGCAATAAATGCCCAGGTAAAGCAATTCAATAAGGCTGCTTTTACCGCTACCATTTTCGCCCACTATTGCCGAGATACTTACAGATAGGCTACCTACATTGTATAGAGCCTTTGGAAACGTCTGCTTGGCTTCTATGTACTTAACTTCTCCAAAATCATCATATTCGAATTTGTAATCATGATAAAACTGATAAAGGGTGTTTTCTTTTAATACCTTTCGGTATTTCTCAGAACAGCCATTTCTTGGTCTGATGCCCAATAATTTGAATTCAGGAGCGTCGGTGGTGCTTTTTGTCATAGTAGCCAAAGATTATATGGTCAGTCAAATCTGTAATAACTGACTTTGCCAAAACCTTTTGCCAATATAATATGCTCATCGTGTTGCGGAGGCAATAAATGCCAATTAAAAGGGAGAACTGAGTATTGCTCAAACTTCCTGCCTTTTCACAGGCGCAAATAGGTTAATTTATTATCAAGGTAAAGGGACTGATTCAAGTAAGAAGATAGAGTTTATAGGAAGGAATTGCGCTAGCATCTTCTAGGTGGCCTTTGCAGTAAGAATGCTCCTCTTAACTCAGCAATCTATTTAAAACCGATTAATCAGGGACCACCTTAGGAACACCAATAATGCAGGAGGCTATCTTATTGTCAATACGATCAGTGTAAGGACAATTTTCAGCAATTCTTCTCAATAGTACGTCATCAAATTCGAAGCTATTATGATCTCTTTTCAGGCTCGATAAATTATAGACGGTTCGTTTGGCTTTTGCTCTTTTCTTGTCAAGTATAGGCTGTAATACGTCTATCCATTGTTTTGCGAATTCATAAAAATCCACGATTACGTCTTCATTGTTAGGTTTAAGGAGCTTGATGTTGACTTGAAGAAGTTTCTTGGTTGCTTCATCTTTTGTTTTCTTCAATTTAGATTCCAATACGTTTTTGGCAACATCAATAGCTCTTTGGTGCTTATTGGGAAGCATTTCGATTTCCTTCTTACGCATGACCTTAATGAACCTCTTTAATGAGCTATCATTCCATTTTAGGTTTGTGTTTTTGCCTGTTAGATGTGCTCTCAATTGTTTGCATATCTCTGGGTATTTGGTATATAGATTTTCTTCGGCGTCAATGAAATACCATCTGGGACTTTTTGACTTACTGCCTTTTAATGCAAAAAAGCTCCATGACGATTCACTCTCCGCAAAACTCACCCTGCATTTTATAGAAGCCTGTACTTCTTTTATCTGATCATAAACTGCTTCTTCTATAATGGCGGAATTGCCTTCTTTAAGGTCGATGACATCCCTAAAGCTATGATGCATTCCTTCCCAGGCATGGTCGCTTTTTGCATATTCTTCATATTGATTGATCAAGCCTTTTACAGACTTCGCTTTTTTGAAGTGTTTGTCCCGAAGTTGATTGGGCAAAGTGATGTTGGAACCGTAGATATCCTCTGCCATTTTTGAAATTTCCACTAAGCGTTGGTCACCTTTTAAAGCGAAAACGTCGGAATCATTGGGCCAAAAAATCTCAATCGCAACGTGTGGGCTATCCATTCTGTCTATTCTGCCAATTCGCTGTTCCACAATTCTCAAAACGCTGGGTAAATCGAGCAGCATTATCGCAGATGCTTGTTGTAAGTTAACTCCCTCCGCCATCTGATCTGAGCACAGTGCTATTTGGTTTGAAGCGGTGGATCCGAGTTTATAAGCTTCTAATACTTTTTCTCTGGTTGATTTTGCATTTCCGGCAACTACATGAATAACGGATGAGTAGTTTTCTTTGATAAATAAAGATTGGAAGTATTGAAGGGTGATAACCGTGCTGTCGAACGCAACAATTAACGAGTGCTTTTCTTGCAAATGCATCAACTCTTGGACCTTGCCTCTTTCGCGCTCTCCGCTCAATTTTTTGGCAAATTCTGCGATTCTAGCATAGGTCGCTATTTCTTCATGGCAGATGGCTTGAAATTCATCCAATTGCGTAAGCCAGGTAGGAAACAATTCAGCATCAAAGCTGCGCCTTGGCAGCTTGTCTTTCATTTTTTCAATGGTTTCAATCTGGTTTCCAGATTTGTTCTTGGGAGACTTAATGCCAAAATAGTCAAGTGCGACATCGGTACCTGATACGTGTTCTAGCAAGGCTACATGAGATGATCTAAGAGACGACATGATCATATAGGTGGTAAGAGCCTTCGCACTACTCAGGCGTTTATTGATATAAACTTGCTCTTCTTCTCTATTTTTCAGCTCATACTCGGGTCTGAAAAAGGTTTTCAAATAGACGAGCCCTTTCAGTTTTTCTGCTTCTCCTTTAATTGTTTTCGCAAGCGCTATATCATTCTTTGTTTCCTGAGTATTGTAAATCTTAGACACTTGTTTTGGAAAGCGACAAACACTACCAAGTCTATTAACGTACTTGTCCGGGGCCTTGTCAATTTCTCTATTCAGTTGGCTTTTGGTTCTCCTTACTAAAAACTGACTGATAAATCCTTTGAGTGTGTCCAAGTCGTTGGAGTCTATCTTACTTCGCCTTTCCCTTAACCATTTATATACTTTGAAATCATCATCACTTAAGTTGTCGATGTCTAATAACTCAATCAATCTTAATAGGTCACTGGCCTTCTTGTTCATTGGGGTAGCCGTAATTAAAAGCGTATGATCGGCTTGCCTGTTTTGAATGAGCTTGCTGCGGTTAGAGCCTGGGTTCAGGTAGTTGTGAGCTTCATCAAGCACCGTAATGTTGGCTAATTGAAGGGCCGCTTCGGTTTCGGCTCTGGACTTTTCATTTGCACTACTTAAAATGCCCATAGACATTTGGCCAAAGTCTAATCTGGACAGTGTCATGAATTCTTTCTGCCAATTCTTAATAACCAAAGGTGGGCACACCACCAAAGAGTTGGTTCTGTCTAGTCTACCGTTTTCCCACAACCAGTGGATAAGGGTGATCATCAACGCTGATGTGAGTTTGGTTTTACCTGCACCTGTGGGGTCAGCAATGAGAACATTGGATTGATTTTGGAGAATGGTCATGGCCTGTGATATTCCTTGCCATTGTGTTGGCCATAGTTTTGATTGACTCCACTGGTTAAAGAGCTGATCATAGTCTCTGAGCCAATCCCCCTCTATTACTTCTGCTATAGCTCTTGCAAGTGCTTCTTGCCATGATACCTTTTGAATTAGTCCTTTGAAAAGCTCTATTGCTTCCTGGTTATAATCGCTGGCTAAGTCATAAAATTTTTCAGCTATGGCCGATATATTTTGATATTGAGCCGCTTCATGTTCGCTTTCAGTTTTGGCTACTCTTATGTTGGCTTCTTCTTGCTTGGTAAGCCCGTTGACACTAAAGTTGGCAGAACCTAGAATCGCATGTTTATTACCAACATATATTTTAGCATGTAGCTTGTCACGGTACTTGAACTTGATCTTTCCAGCTTCTATTTGTTCAATAATTTTCATGACCGCTCCGCCGTAAATAATGGAAAGTCCTTCTTTGAGCCAGTATTCTTTAATTTCCTTTTTCAGCTCAGCCAAAGGATACTTTTTGCGCCCGTGTCTATTGGGTTCCCAACCCAATACAATGCGAACCTGCTGAAGGTTGCTACGATCTACCGAACCAAATTTGTCAATAATATTAGAAAGTGACGTGAAACCTGTTACGATGAGGTACTCGGAACTGGCGTCTAAATCCTTTTGTACTTCGTCATCAACTGTGCGCTTTTCTCCATGGCCATTGATGTTCAATGGATATTTTGAATTGTCAGGCCAATCAGATGGATAGCCGCTTTCAAAATCAAGGTCTAGTTGTTTTCCGGTATGGGGCAATGAAGTCGAGTATTGGTGTTGTTAAGTTGAAGAAATCATGAAATAGAACAAACTGCCAAAAACTAGCATGGCAAACGACCAGAAGGCGCACATGCAGGCTATCTTAAACAGATAAAACTTCTTATCAGCAATTTTTGAATTCTGTATGATTTGTGATGCGAGGTTTCTGTCCAGAGGTTTAACGGTATTGTCCCTACAATATTCCTTTATTATATTGTCTACACCCATGTCTTTCAAATGCCCGAAAAAAACAAAATCGGCATTGGGCGCAACCTGAGATTCTTCTGCCACTTTACTGGTTTTAGGAAAAAAGGAAGCTACAGCTAATAGAAATGAAAAGACCATGGGTATAAAGGCCACAATAAGGTAGCCTTTAAAGAAGTCAAAGTCGCCCATTAACTCGTCCTTGAATATGCGGAACACCCCAAACATTACGACACCGTTAAAGCCAATGAGCATAGCATTCTTGGCTTCGGCAAACTTGAGCCAATCGTTCACTTTGTCAAATGTGTATTTGAGGTCTTCGTTCATATCCATAAAGTTTGTCTATATCATCCTTAAAATATCTATCGGAACCAAAGACTTTTAATTCCCCTTTGGGCAAGTCTAAAGTATATTCTCGTGCCCATCCCTTTTCAAACTGATGGTCAACATTCATATCATATCCTTTGAAGACCTTTTCAGTCATTAGAACTCTGGGAATTATTTTTGGTTTTCCTGACCAAAAGTGTGTACCAACTTTCTTGTTGGCTTCATCAGTAAGTTTTGATGCGATGTTTGCGGGTTTACCCATCCAAACCAGGTTTTTATAGGCTGCACGCTCCTTACCTGTTTTTGCTTGTCCTACCTTAACAACTAACATCTTACCATGATCAATGCCAATACCAAACTGAATATCGTTTTTATCAAAACGCTTATTAATGATGTATTCGCCGATGGTATTGAGCAGAAAAGCTGTGTGTACTGCACGCGCAAAACATTGGTCAACTGGGAAAACAAGCATCACTCTGTCGCCGATTATGTTGCGGATTACACCACCATATTCACCAGATGCTTTCAGCATGGCCTTTACAAAAGCAGAATAAAGCTTGGCTAGGGTTTTGCTCTGGTGCTGAAAGCTGAGATCGGTGGATTTGCGCATGTCCATAAACAGTACGCATGTGGTTATCTCTTTGCCTTTTTTTACCTTGCCCCTTGAGTAAGTCAATCCCCTATCCTCATCGCTGGGGACTTCTTCTGTAGGGCTTATCTCCAAATTGGTTTTCAAGATGTCTTTTACATCGGCGTCTATTTGTTTCAGGAGTTGGTAGATAGACATTGACGTTAGGCTTTCTTCATGGCTTCTGAATATTCAAGCGAACAGCCGTATATAGCGGATAAGTCAGCAAAGGAGAAGATTACAAATTTTTGTTCTGAAGCCCAATTTTTGCCAAGGTTGTGGTTTGCCGCTGCTATGTGGTCATACCCACGTTTAACTCTATCCGAAAACAGTATAGGTGAGAAGGCGTATTTCCGCCCATCTACCATACGAGTTGAGTTGGCCAAATCGGTCAATTTAGATGCTACGTTAGCTGGGGCACCAATCCAAACCAGGTTTTTGTAGGCCGATCGTTCTTTATCCTGTTTAACCTGACCTACTTTGGCAACAAGCATTTTACCATAATCAACTCCAATACCGCATTTAATCTGATTCTGTTTAAACTTATCATTGATGATGTATTTGGAAATGGTGTTGAGTAGGGCAGCCGTATTCATGGCCATTCTAATACAGTTGCTGGAAGGAAACACCACCATTACCCTATCACCGACAATATTTCTAATCACCCCGCCGAAATGCTCTGCACCTTTTATCATGCTTTTCACAAAGGCGGTATAAAGACGGACTAAAGTTGGTCGGTAATGTTCGAAGTTTAGGTCAGTTGACTTTCGAATATCAATATAAAGTACGCAGGTTTCTATCTCTTTGCATTTCTTTGGATAGCCGCTTTGAAAGGTTAGGCCTGGGTCTTCGTCACTAGGTACCACGTCGGTTTGACTAATATCCAATTGGTACCTCAAGATGTCTTTTACATCGTCCTTAATTTCTTTGAGTAGGGATTCTAAGCTCATTTTTAGTTGTAATTGAGCAATTTGAAATATTTGACTTGATTAAAATCAGTACCCTTCAGTCCTTGAGTTTCTTTCGAACTGAACAGAACAGGCGGGCAATTAAAGATACTTTGTCTCCAGCCAAGTTGATCATATTGAGAACCTGAAAAGAAGTTGATGGCGTTGTTTTCTGCAACACTTTCCAGCCTGTAAAGGTCCGTTAGTGTTTGGCCAATCATAGTGTATTCACTATACTGTTCAGATGATACTTTGTAATATCTGACTGTACCATTGTGTATAGCTACCTTCACTTCTTTATCAGTACCGTGAAAAGTCTCAATTGCTTCTTTTGCGCTCTTTTCCGCTTTAAGTATGTAATCGGGATGCTGAAGATTTAGAAAGGGTTTGCCAAAAAGACAGATAATACCGTCTCCCATTACCTTTTCAATTTCCCCACCGTTACTGTAGATAATTGGAATTATTTGAGAATAATAATTATCGAGATACTGGTCTATTTGGTTATTCGTCCAACCATTAATTTTAGTTGAAAAGCTGGTTATATCTAAGTAAAGAAGCGTTACTTCTTCTTCAATACCACATTCAAAATATTGTATAAGATTAGGTCGGTTTCCAACAACAAAATTTTCTAAGATCAGTTGTTGAGAGAAGCGTTGGAGTACTTCGCTTTGGAAAGCTTTTTTAAGCGATTCTTCTGTTTCTGACTTATTAATAAAATCTATTATCTCATCATCAATCTGAGTAGTTTCATAGTAACGTCGCTTCAAGTCATGTATTAAATTGAAATTGGGCATACTGTATCAGTTCATATTTTATTGAGCATTAATTCCAGTGAATTGGCTTCGCCTTCTACCAAAGTCATTAAAACATCCATAGCTGTATCGTAGGTATATAGCTTACTGTTTCTGACATCAAGTACTGAATAAATCATTCCTCTACCCGATATGGTATGCTTCATTAACGCAAGAATGCTTGCCACTTTATCTTTCGATGGCTTTTCTGCTTTCATGTACAATTTGATGAGATGTTTCTGGTCATTCAATTTGACATATAACTCAGGGTTGATTGGGATTTCTAAGTTCCCGTGTTTCCAGATTTCACGCTTAGGAGACAACCATTCTACCTCCTTCTTACCCAAAAACTTTTTGTAGCCTTCAATCATTCTGGCAAAATTCTCGTGTTTGTTTGCTGGTAGCTCACCAATGAGATTGGCCAGTTCATTTTTAGGCTTGTCTTCGGCATGAAGTGTCTGAACTGCTTCTCTAAAGCGTTTGTAATAATCTGTGGCAGGGTCGTACTCTTGTTGCATCTGAATTTTGATGTTCTTAGCGCAAGTCATTTTTGGGCGGCCTGATTTCAGAACAAAATCAACGAATGATGTTAAGGGGATTTGCATATTTATTTGAGGTTTTAGTTGATCATTTGGGCATTTACATCTCTCTCAAAAGCCACCAATTCCTTTTCCACAAACTTTTCAAATGGTTCCTTGAAATCTTTGAAGAAACCATTGGCATCCACTTCCAAGGTGCTAGACAGATGGAAAAGCTCAAACCTTGCCACCGCTGGGTAGTTGTATTGAGGGCCAGAGCTTACTCGGTTGTTCTTTAAGGACGGAAACTCAGCCATTTTCCAGTAATAGTCGTCTTTTATTTTCTGAAGGGATTCTTTTTCTTTCTCATTGTAAATACCTGCAAAGCAGAACTTGACCCATATACGCTCGGCTTCAATAAATACCTCAAGGGCAAACATCAAATTGTGATCAGCCCAGCCATCAAACGGTTTGTGGAATTTCTGCTCAATTGCCTTTGGTAAAAAGCGAATAATTTTTGGGTCATCTCTAGTATACAGCGTAAGTTTAGGATGTGCATCAATATAATCGCGCACTAGTTCGAACAGTTTGGGCGACCATAAAACGGGTTTGTTATTCATGATGAAATCCAAGGCTTGGCGGTGGCGTTTGTAAATTTTCCGCGCCAATCGTATATGTTCGCTGTCCATAATGATCTTGTTTTGAAGGGTTTGGATATAGTGCTCAATAAAACTAGTAACGTCTTTGGAAATACCTAAATCGCTAAATGGCAGGGAATTGAGAATGCCAACCGCCGTTTCATAAGTTATGTTGATGTAACGAGCTTGTTCTTCATCGGCAGACAACGATTGCGGAAAGGGGGTAAGAAAAACAAAGTATTGGCGGTCAAAATCACCTAATAATTGCTCTGCCTTTTTTCGGTATCTCAGCAACTGATCAGCTCCGGTTCGCCCTGCCCATACTTTATTCTCAATAATGATGGCAAACGAAGGTTCACGACCCGCAATTACAATATCAATATTTTCCCACTCCCTTCTTACTTCTACCTTGTTAGGGTCAGAAAGCAATAATTCAATTCTTTCAGCTCCCGACATATCCAGTTCGGTAATAAAACCTTTCAGGAAATAATTTCCCATTTTATGTGAGCCAGAAGGGTCGAGTAGCCAACCGAGCACATTAGAATGTTGTAGCTCTCGGTGTACCACGCCCATTACTTCTAAGGGATTGAAACTGTTTAAGGCTTCTTCAATCTTTTCCAGGTTGAGCGTTTCTTGTACGACTAGTTTTTCTAAAGCTTTTTCCATAGACTGTATTCTTCATTGCAGTTCCATGCCTAACCGAGAGAACAGCCAATGCTACCTGCAACATAACAATTGAAGTGGTGAGTTACTAATGGAAAACGGATTTATTTAACCTGTATTTTAATTGTATTATGGAACCCCTTAAATAAGGGGGGGGGCAAGATTGAAGTTCAGAGTTTCAAGTTTCGAGTTCAGAGTTTGAAAAACTGAAGGAAAAACCTGTCAGGGTTCTAATTGATAGGGGGCTGGGAGTTTCGTTAAGGCCGGATTGTTGAAGTAAACCACACCCTGGCAGGTTTGGCTATAGCGAGTGATGTATCTGCCTGTTGAGCAATCTGGTTGTTGTGCACGGTAACAAAATTGTGAAATTGCACACTTTTGTAACTGTGATGTGGGTCCGGCCTTTTGGGCCGGGAATTGAAAATTGAAGGTTGAAAATTGGAGAATGGAGGTTTGAAAATGGCAAGCTGCGAACTGTTTCCCAATGGAGTGGCTGGCTTTTCGCGTAAGGATGGCAAGCGTATCGCGTACTGACAAGAGCTGAATAGGGCATAGGCCACACAAAAAAAGGCCCCCTTGCGGAGGCCTTTGTACATAACACCTGAAAAGGAAGGCATTAGCCTACCTTCTCGAAACTCGCACTTTTTAGTGCATCACGCAGTTCGCGGGCGGGGTTAAACAGGGTGCGCACTCTTTTCACATTGCTACTTCCCACTTCTTCAGCGGTGGCGCTGGGGCCTGCATTAAGGCCTATGCGCAAGGTGCACAGGTTGCCAAGCTCTACCAGGCGCCCCATGAGCAAATGCTCGGGTACCAATACCGTTAAAGCTTCCAGTACGGCCAGTACATCGGGCCTTGATAGGGACGACATTCTTGAAATTTGCTTAGAAAGGCCGTGCAGACTTATTCGGCTGCGCACTTTAGCAATGGGGTAAAATTGTTTGGTTCCGCCACCGGCTACGCCGGGCTCTCCACGTTCAATAACACGATACGTAATTGACATAGTTTTTAATTTTTGGTGAGTACTTAAGATAGTTATTAGTAAGCTTCTATAAAAGGCGGAATTCTTAACTGGGACTTAAAGAGTGTTATAGAAAACGAGTGGTTTAGCAGGTGTTTGGTAAGGCCCGGGTAAGCGGAATTGATCCTTTGGATTTGAAGACGATACGCTCTTAGGATTGAAAATGATGCTTCAAGTTATCCCAGAGCAGTTTTCTTGTGGTGTATGCGCTTAAGTGATTTGTAATGCATTCGGAATAATTGCCCGTTTTATATCCTAAGCTGTGTTAATTATTATGTTTCCAGAGCAATAAGGTGCTGAGTTCCAGGAAGCCTATACCTGGTGTCGGGTTGGAAAAGAAGACCTCGTGACCCATAAGGTAGTACTCCATTCTGCTCATGGGGTTTGTACGGACCATAATTGCGTGATGTGCCGCTTCCCTTTTCAGTATTGAGACTAGAGCCTGGCCTATGGGATGCTAATACTTTGGCTGTGTCACAATAAAAAACGAATAAAATGACAGTTCAAAGTATTTTGTATGGGGAAGCTGATTTTTATAACCCCAGTTCCGCCACCAGTCAATTACTCATTGATGCAGGGATAGATACCTATGTGTATTTCACCTTACATGTAAATGATAGCGGAGATATAGGAGCCCATGGTGGAACTCTTGTGGAATATGATACCAGCACAAATACCAGTACTTACAAAGGCCCAAGCGATTGGCCTTCCAACCTGGTGACCTTGAAAAACAACTGCATCAAAATTTTCTTTTGTGTAGGTGCGGCTCCTAGTCCTAAAAGCACTTCAGGCACCTACCAAAAAATTCACGACAATATGCCTACCAGTACGGTGAGCATAAGTGGCACCTCTACCAAAGTATATGAGGTACCTACCAGCAGCGACAACAACCCACTGTACGCAAATTTTGCTGAGCTCTACAATACCTTCACCTATACTGAAAGCGATGGTTCTACCGGCTATTTGATTGATGGAATCGTTTTTGACAACGAAGACTTTTATAGCACCAGTCTCATGGTCACTTTCGCACGCATGTTGAACAGTATTGGCTATGCTAACATAAGTTTCTGCCCCTATGAGGAAATGTCTACCTGGATGGATACGGCAAAGTACATTATCAATGGAAATACCAGTGCTGTAGCCGGTAGTGTACCTGTGGTAACCACCGGGGGTAGTTTTAGTGCCATAGGCCTGAGTGCGGGAGACGCACTGTCTGATGTGTTTTACAACATGCATTTGCAGTGTTATTCTGGCGGAAACGACAATAAGGCCAGTACATGGATCAATCACCTGGAATCCAATGTGGGCCTTTCGAGCAGCGCTGCTGAGGCGGCCATAGTTCCAGGCTATTACCTGAGTACTGAGAGTGCTAAAAATGTAACTTCATCAGCTGTAATTTGCCCCGGTGCTTTTGAAAAAGCTTTCAGCCATTTGCAAAGCGGTGGTACCCATAGTAAGGCGGGCACGAGCACTACTGGTATCGGTCTTTCAGGCGGATTTATTTATAACTATTCCATTTTAAGAGCCAATCAGGGCTTGTCGGGCACCAACTGTACCGAGGACCTTACATTGGCCAACTACGTAAGTGCTTTATCAAAAGGCCTGGGAAGTTGATCTCCCTTTACACTGGAATTAAGAAAGGCACCTTAGAGGTGCCTTTTTTGTTTGTGAAACGATCTATTGACTATGCGTGAGATAGGGATACCGCTGCCACTTTTAATGTAGAAGCCTTTGAGCGGTGAGCATAGAGAAATAAGTTGTTCGATATCGAACAAAGTGTTCGGGTTTAAGGCAGGAAAGCACTGATTGAGTGGCTGTGTTTTGGTTGTAATGTGTTGATCGAGAGTGTTTTGTGTGTTTGGCACGACAGTTGAAATGCAAGTTGAGCAAATACGTACAAACGCACCAATGGACCGAATATTAAGCTCTCAAGAAAAACGATCATCCCGAATAAAGTTATGGGCCATGATAGGGATTGTCATTACGATATTCCTGATAGTAATGGCTTCTTTCAGGTTTGCCATACAACCTTCCCTTAATCGTGCCGACATACAAACCGCCATCGTAGAACAAGGACCTATTGAGGCTACCTTAAGTGCCAGTGGCCTGGTGGTTCCAGAGCACGAGCAGGTGATTACAAGTGCGCTATCGGCCAAGCTGGTAACCGTACTCAGTGAAGTGGGTACGGAAGTATCCCCAGGCGATTCCATTCTAAGCCTGGACAAGGAGCACTACCGCCTCACCTATGAAAAACTCAGCGAAGAGCAAAAGCTATTTCAAAACCAGTTGTCGCAAGAGCACCTTAAGGCAAAGGCGCGATATAATGATTTAAAAGCCCAATACCGCATTAAATCACTGCGGGTGAAAGCGCTTGCAAGGCAATTTGAGGCTACTGAGTTTTTGTATAAGATGGGCGGTGAAGCCAGGGTTACCTTAGACAAAGACCAGCTGAATTTGGAAATTGCTCAAATTGAGCTTAGGCAATTGCGTACACAACTGAGGGTAGACAGTCTATCAGCGCATAAGCTCTTTCAGGAGTTCTCTATAAAAGAGTCCATTCACATTAAAAACATGAAGGAACTTGGCACTAAGCTGAAGCATGCAGACATTACCTCGAATTGCAAAGGCGTAGTCACCTGGCTTAAAGATGATATTGGTGCCATGGTAACAGAAGGTGAAGAAATTGTAAGAATAGCTGACCTCTCAAGTTATAAAGTGCGGGCCACCATTTCTGATTCATACTCTGGGCGCTTAAAGGCAGGGCAGGAGGTGCTCATTACGGCCAATAACACCCGGCTTACAGGAACATTGGCATCAGTAAACCCTACGGTAGAAGAAGGAATTGTTTCTTTCTATATAGCACTTGATGAGAAGGATCACATGGCACTGCGCGCCAATTTGCGCGTAAATGTGCAGGTAATCACCACTACCATAGAATATGCGATTCGCGTGAAAAACGGACCGGCCTTTAAAACGGGTGCGAACATTCCTGTATTTGTAATCGTAGGAGATGTGGCCTATCCGAAATTCGCTCAAATTGGGGCTAACAGTGCTTCGTATGTTGAGTTGCTTGGAGATTTTAAAGCTGGAGATGAAGTTATTATATCCGATATGAGTAGCTATTCTGAGTATCCCAAACTAAAAATCAACGATTAAAAACTTTCTGTACAACCTATAATTACATTCTATGATCAGTTTATCCAACCTATGCAAGAGCTACAGAACAAGCTCTGTAGAAACCCTTGCCCTACACAATATTAACCTGCATATTGAAACCGGTGAGTTTGTTTCAGTGATGGGCCCTTCAGGCTGCGGCAAGTCTACCATGCTCAATATTATGGGCCTGCTTGACCAACCTACTTCGGGTGAAATCAATATTGGCCAGCAGCACACAGGAAACCTTTCAAACAGGCAATTGGCTCAGTTTAGAAACCGTGAGCTCGGCTTTGTGTTTCAGAGTTACCATTTAATAAGCGACCTATCTGTGATAGACAATGTGGAGGTTCCGTTGTTGTACCGGTCTATGTCAAGAAAAGAGCGCAAAAGGCGGGCCACCGAGGCCTTGGAAAGAGTTGGTCTATTGGCTCGATTAAACCATTTTCCTGATCAGCTATCTGGTGGGCAAAGACAGCGTGTAGCTGTGGCCAGAGCCATAGTGGGGCAGCCCAAGGTGTTGCTGGCCGATGAGCCTACCGGTAATTTGGACAGCGCCATGGGCAAGGAGATTTTGGCAATTCTGAAACAACTAAACGAAGAGATGGGAACCACCATAGTAATGGTGACGCATGATGAGAAAATGGCACTTGAAACCCACCGACTCATAAGACTTTTTGATGGGAGCCTAGTAGAAGAACAAACCGCTTTAAACGCCGTACATCATGCTTAGAAACTATTTAATAATCGCCTGGAAAGGCCTTTTTAGGCACAAATTTGTGACGGCAGTAAGTCTCCTGGGAATTGGCGTCACCTTGATGGTTTTAACGATTCTGGTGGCTTATTTGGAAAGCTATCTCGGAAACACCAGACCTGAGGTGAACAGGAGTAGATCTCTCTACCTTACAAAAATGACCGAAAAGGGAGTAGGTAATAGTGTTACTACGAGTGGTATTAGCTACTTCTATTATACAAACCATGTTCTCCCCTTGCAGAGCCCTGAAGCAACATCTATCTTTTCTCACAGCGCGCCGTTGCCAGTGCAAGGCAAGTTGGGTAAGATGAGGTTTAAGGTTAAATATACCGATGCCGCTTTTTGGCAGCTCAATGAATTCAAATTCCTATTCGGTCATCATTTCACAAAAAGTGATGTTGACAATGATGCGCATATGGTTGTGATATGCAGTTCAATGGCCCGCGCATTGTTTGATGCAGAACCTGGTGCAGCACTGGGACAGGAGGTTGTTTTCGACAACAAAACCATGAAGGTGGTGGGTATTGTTGAAGATCCATTGAATCATGGTATGGTATCATTTTCAGAAATGTGGGTGCCTATTTCATTGGGTAGGTTCGACCTATCGAAACCCACATTCACAGGGAGTTTTAGCGCTCAGGTACTAGCTCATCACCCAAGCGATTTTCAAGAAATTATTGAGGAGTATGAACATAAAGTGAGTCAGGTAAGTCATCCTGATCAAAACAGCATAGAGAGCTTCAATGCTCCATTGGTCAGCCATCAGCAGTTTGCTCTCAAGGTGGTGGTTTATGCCCTTTTTAATAGCGAACCTCCAAGTGCTCTTACATTTTACGCTGTTCTGGCGAGCTTGGTTCTGGTAATCATGTTTATTCCAGCTATAAATCTAATCAACATCAATAGCGCTCGCATCAGAGAGCGACTGAGTGAGATAGGCATTCGAAAAGCCTTTGGTGCCTCCGGGAGGTCGCTAGTGGTTCAGTTTTTAACTGAAAACGTATTTCTATGCATCATGGGAGGAATCTTAGGGCTCCTATTGTCCTTAATTAGTATCCATTTTCTCAACGATGTAAACATTCTCCATGGTGCCTATCTCACAATAAATTTCACCGTGCTTTTTATTGGGTTCTTGCTTACCGTCCTATTCGGATTACTCTCAGGCATACTACCTGCCTTTAAAATGTCAAGGTTGCAAATTGTCCATGTCCTCAAAAAACAACGATCATGATTCGACAACTTTTTATACTTACCTGGAACAGGAAGCGCCGAAACCTACTCATTACCTTTGAAATGGTCGTGGCATTTTTGGTGTTCTTTGGCCTGTTTACAGTGACTATTGGCCAGTTTAAGAACTATTTGATACCCTTGGGGTATGAATATGAAGATGTGGTTTCTATTTCAATAATGGGGGGAAGCAATGACCTTGAAGCGTATGAAAATGCGCTACAGCGGGTCAAAAACAAGCTCACTACCTTTAGTGATGTGCAAAGTGTAGCCAGCTCCAGCTACAACGCCCCTTATAACGGAGGTAGTTTTACCATGAACAAAACCCTTGAAAGCGGAAAGGAAGTAAGTTTTGAATTGTTTTGTGCCGGTGCAGAGATTGGGAATGTTTTAAAGATTCCATTGGCAGAAGGCAATTGGTTTGAAAACCTCGAAGACTATGGAGAATATGTACCGGTAGTAATTAACAGGAAGCTAAAAGAAGCTCTGTTTGGCAATGGAAAGGCTGTAGGCGAGGTGCTGCAAGACTGGAAAATAGTGGGAGTAATGGATCACTATCGACTTAATGGAGAGCTGGAAGAAGAAGGAAACATGTGCATTGCTCCGGCCAACTGGGTGGGCAAGTCCAATTCCATTATGGTAAGGAGCCAACCAGGAAAGTTGCCTGCGTTAAAAGCACGTATCGAAGGTGAATTGGCCAGGTACCTGGTAGGTTATGAGCTCCACACCGTATCTCTTGAATCAAGTAGGGGAGCGTATATCAAGCAAAACCTGATTCCCATAGTCATATTTCTCCTTTTATGTGCCTTTCTGATTTTTAGCGTTTCTCTTGGCTTGTTTGGCGTTCTATGGAATAATCTAAGAAAGTTCCGCTCTGAGATAGGTTTGAGAGCAGCTCTGGGTGCCGATACAAAAAGGATCATGCTTCAATTTACTGGTGAACCTCTGGTATTGGCTACGTTCTCGTTGCTTATTGGTTGGTTGGTAGCCGTTCAGTTTCCTTTTCTTGGTGCTTTTGGAGTAGCCTATCCCATATACCTAATGGCCATGCTGGCAGCTACGGTTGCTATTTTAGCCATGGTTCTGTTATGTTCGTTATATCCTAGCTGGCAGGCAAGCAAAACATCTCCGGCCCGGGCACTTAAAGACGAATAACCAAAATCGAACACTTGACTATATAGCCAATGATATTGATTATTGACGATGACATTGCCGTTAGAATGTCTCTTGAGATACTATTAGGAGGAGCTGGCTTTGACACAAAGACAGCCGAGGGACGGGATGATGCCCTGAATTTTATAGGGCTTGAAAAACCTGAACTGATTTTAATGGATATGAACTTTTCCAATGAAACATCAGGCAGTGATGGTCTTGAATTGCTACAGAGCATTAAGCAAACCGACCCTCAAATCCCCATTATACTAATGAGCGGCTGGGGCAGTGTAGAGCTGGCGGTTGAAGGAATGAAACTCGGAGCGGTAGATTTTATAAACAAACCCTGGAAGAATGATCATTTTGTCCAATCGGTAAAAACTGCATTGAGCCTGTATGGGGTTCACAATAAAAAGGCCCAAAAGCCCAGGGGGCGTAAGAAGCTGGATAAGGAATTCAATTTTGAATCCATTATTGGTGAAGACCCCAAAATGCTCGAAGTGCTGGATACCATAGCACGGGTAAGTAAAACTGACGCCTCTGTACTCATACTGGGCGAAAGCGGTACCGGAAAGGAACTTGTGGCTGAAGCCATTCACCGCAATAGCAATCGAAATGAGGCGCCTTTTGTAAAAGTGAATTTGGGTGGCATATCACAGTCTTTGTTTGAAAGTGAAATGTTTGGTCATAAAAAAGGCGCTTTTACGGATGCACACAGCAATAGGGTAGGAAGGTTTGAACGTGCCAATGGTGGGAGTATTTTCCTTGACGAAATTGGTGATTTAGACTTTGGTAGCCAGGTAAAAATGCTACGGGTACTGCAAGACCGTAGCTATGAAGTACTAGGCAGTAGTGAGCAACGAAACCTCGATATACGGGTGATTAGCGCAACCAACAGGAAGCTTGATGAAATGATTGGCTCCAACCAATTCAGAGAAGACCTGCTGTACCGTATAAATCTGATCACCATTTCCCTTCCACCACTTAGGGAGCGTCCTGAAGACATTGTTCACTTGACCCATCATTTTGTAAGCACTCTGGGCCTAAGGTATGGCAGAACAGAACTTAGCGTAAGCGATGAAGCACTTAACTGGCTCAAAGGACTTCCCTTTTATGGCAACATACGCGAATTGCAGAACCTGGTGGAACGCACCATACTTATGTCGCCCGAAAGCAGGTTGCAAATTGCCGATTTTGAGAGCCAACTGCGCAGTACAAGTCCCCATCAAGGCAAGAAGGTTTTGCCTGAAGTGGGCAGCATGAGTTTAGAAGAGATGGAAATAGGAATGATACATCAGGCCATGAAGTTTTATAACAACCAGGTAAGTGCCGCGGCCAGGTCTTTGGGCTTGTCAAGAAATGCGCTCTACCGCAGGTTAGAGAAATACAAGATAGACTATGAAGCTTAAGGTTCAATTTGGTCTGTTTGTATCCGTTTTGCTTGCTAGCATCCTGGCACAGGCATTTTTGCTGAAAGATGTCTATCCCTGGGTGTTTGTCCTTGCTGAGCTTTTAGTAGTTCTTTTTATAGCACTTTCTGTTTTGGTGTATCAAAAAATCAGCAAGCGTCTCAATCTTATATCCACGGGCATTCATTTCCTGCAGTCAAGTGATTTTAATACCCGCTTAGCCCTTACCGGGCAAAAGGATATAGACCAGTTGCTTGCTACTTACAATTCAATGATGGATAGGCTACGCCTGGAGCGGGTATCGCATAAGGAAAAACAAAGCCTTTTGTACAATGTAATAGAAGCATCGCCCACAGGAATTCTTTTGCTGGACGCCAGTCATCAAGTGAAGCATGTTAATGCGGCTGCAGAAACGCTTTTTGGCAAAAAGAACACTGATACCAATGGCAAGAGGCTTGATCATATTTTAGGCACCACCATAGCGGAAGAGCTTGCTTTAATGACCAGTGGTGAAGACAAGGTGATTGCGCTCTCAGGTGTACAAAAAGTGAGATTTAGAAAGGCGCATTTCATTGACCAGGGACTGAAAACGCATTTTTTCTTAATAGAAGATTTAACACATGAAATGCTTGCCATTGAAAAGAACGCTTTTGAAAAGGTAATTCGAATGATGGCCCATGAAGTAAATAATTCAGTAGGCCCGGTTAATTCTATTCTGCGTTCTATAGTAGATGCTTCCGAGCCCATTCGGCAAAAGAACTGGAGCGATTATGAGAAGGCGCTTACGGTGGCCATAGAACGCAACTCACACCTGGCGCATTTCATGTCAAATTTTTCAAGGGTGGTGAAGCTTCCCCAAAGAAATCCTGAAAAAATCATTTTAAATGAACTGGCAGAGCAGATTCGCTTGCTTTTTGAACCGCAATTGCACAGTCATAGTATCCAACTTGAACTGGAAACCTGTAGTGCTCCAGTGAATATAGAAGCGGATAAACTTCAGATGGAACAGGTGCTTGTAAACATTGTGAAAAATGCTCAGGAAGCAATAGGAAGCAATGGAATTATACAGCTTATAACCTCGCAGAAGCCCCCACAGTTAAGGATTAGAAACAATGGAAAGTCTATTCTCAAAGAAGAGCAGGCCCAAATATTTACACCCTTCTATAGCACTAAAAAGAACGGTCAGGGAATTGGTTTAATGCTCATAAGAGAAGTGTTAAGCCAGCACCAATTTGACTTTAGCCTTGGAACAGGAGCAGACAATTGGACGGAGTTTACCATCACTATGAAATAAGGGATTGCTTATTAATTGTCTGGGAACTAAGTCGCAATTAAGTTTCTAAGTACCGCCATACCAATTTCTAGGCCTTTCAAGAGCCCAAAAGGTGGGTTCATGACCTTTTCAATATGTGGGGAGCCTGGCCAGCTATTTTAGCCCAGGAAAAGATCTCAGGCCATGTTTTAGCCTTGGAGGGTATCAGGCTCTCAATAGGGAAGGTGTGTAGGTCTCTTCTACTTTTTAAACCGGTCAGCAGGCCAAAAACTGATAAAAATGTCATTAGTATCACAAGTATTTTCCGCAGCATTTGAAAGGTTCTCAGTGGCTGAGGATGAGAACAATGAGAGCCTCTATGAAAGCCTTTATGAAAAGTATATGGGCCTAAGAACAGCTCCCCCAAAAACGAAGGGCTATAATTTCCCTAAATGGGCGGAGTTAGAGTCTGGAAAATCGGCATTGTGCATAGGTAAGATAAGAATTGCCACCTATCCACATGAACCCTACTTCTATTATAATACGGTTGAAAATGAAGATGGAAACCTGACAATAGACGAAGAAAAGCCCTATACCGGATGGGAATATGATATGGCAAATTACCTGCGTGAGATTATTTTGGAAGCTTATCCTGAACTCAATAAGCAATTGAGTTTTGAGTGGGTATTAAGCGACCTTGAGGAAGAAGACTTGCCAATGAATGGTGCTGATAACGACATTATTAGAGATTCCCTAGTGGCCATGCTTGAGAACGAAGAAAAACCTTGCGACCTGGCCTTTTCCGGCACCTTATTTAGACCTGAGACTGAGGGCGTGGATTTTGCAACGCCTACCAGCAATTTTTACGTGGCGGGTTTGTACACTGGCCGGTCTGGGTGGGAGAATGTGCCTTCTGGCGATCTTGACAAAGTACTTAAGTATTTTGCCAGGAAGTCTACCAAGAGCAAACCTATTAGATTAATACACACTCCCAATGGTGGGCAATCTAACATTGCAAAACAGGTGATTGACTGGATGGAGTACTATGGTGGGCATGCGCTGGATATTGACTTGCACATACCTACCATAATGGAAGCCATTGGGTATCAGGACGTGCATTTATACGTAGGCGACATTATTCAAATACAAGCCATGTGCAAGAACAATACTCAGGGAATGGTAGATCTGAATGTGAACCTGATGGGGCTGAGCTTTTCTAACCCAAATGGTGAAGATTTTACCCAGAGCGCTGCCGAAGTACAAATAGAAGATGGAATGCAATTGGCGCCTTTCTCTTTAGCCGATGGATTTTACTCTACGGAAGTAGTGAAGCCATAGGTAAGTATGGGTGCTCCGAAATAAGATTGTGCAGTATTAACGCTGATTATGTTGCCTGGCGATGAATTTGGTCATTGACAGAAAACTAAGGCTAAGCCTCTCACTGTTTGTAACAACATAGTCTGTGTTATTGGGTAGTGCCTGAACGCCAATTTCAATTCCCACCACATAAGGAATCTTCTGCTCATCGGCATAGCGTTCTACAGTACCGTAAACAGGGCTCTTTGTACTGTTTTTAACGCGGGGGCTAAGGTCTTTGTTTTGGGCCAGGCTGTAGAACTTCTTTTTAGTGGCAATGCTCAGAAACTCAGCTTGCTTAGTGGCCGTTGCATTCAGAGCCACTTCAGGCCCTAGTTTGTCGTGCAGGTCTACAAGTAGTTTCAAGCTTTTGTGTGCCTTAATAAACTTTTGAATAGCAATCACTTCAGGCTCTGAGGCGGCAGCACCACCTTTGTATTTCAATTCGGTCTCCGTGGTAACCTGTGTTGCCTGGTCAATTGATGAGAGCTGCGCCCAGCCGGCATCAAAGTTTCGGTTCAAGTCTACTCCATGGTTGGCAATAAGCTCTTCAGTTGATTTACAACGATTCTTGAAGCGCATGTTTTTTCTGAACTGCTGGAGTGATAAGGGAGAAAGTGTGAGTTGGGATTTGGTAAGAGGCACCTGAGCATCCAGAATATCCGTTGCCAGCTGATCCATAAACCGTTTGGTGTCAACATTCACTACCGGAACAATATGTATTATGAGGTACTCAAGGTCTTTTCTAAACAAGGCGTTGTTGTAGTATTCATCAATTAAAAGCTCCAGGAAGTTCATCATCACTTCCGGTGGTGTTGCCTCGTCCATATGTAGGCCACTCAAGAAGAGAACTTCATCTTTTACAATAGACTTTTCTTTTTCAGTGCCATCTTCCTGCTGCTCTATATAGGTAGCTGTAAAGGCGCTGCTGAGCGAAATCACAGGAATTCTATTGGCACAAAAGGTGCCCGGGTTTAAATAGGAGGCACTCACCTTCATGCTATCGTTTGCAAGGCTTGGAGGCGATAGCTCCAGAGCAGAAAAGGTATTCTCTATCTCCTCCAGGGTTCTAAAGTAATCAAGGTAATACCTGGCCGACCCTCTGGCACCGGCGCCCTTTTTAGGTGGTGTACATCCTGGAGAAAGCATAAGTCCCAGGATTAACAGAAATGCTAACCTGTTCATGTTGAGCTGATTGACAATGTGGATACAAGGTATGGCTTTTAAGCCCCTTAAAGAACTGTCAGCTCCTGATCTATTTAATTCCAGTCTTTTTTACCCTTCTTCCTTCTGTTACATCTTCTCAAGAAGCACAGTATAGTTGCCAGACGGGCTTACTATTCGTAATATGTACATACCTCTCATGTGCTCACTCAGGTCTATCAGGGCAGATTGTTGCGCATTTCCTGAGGCAAGCACGTGGCCTGATAGGGTATACATCTGGTAACAGTAGTTTCTCACATTAGGGGAGCTTACGTAGAATACTCCTGAACTTGGATTCGGGTACACTTCGAATTGGGCATTGAAATGTGTTTCTACACTTTTATTTCTTACTACTTGTATCTGCCGGCTCGTAACATCTGTACAGCGGCTAACATTATCCAGTACCACCAGCTGAATATCAAACAAACCCAGAGAATCAATACGTATTATAGGCTCATAAGTAGTGTATGATAAGAAGGCCGGGTTGCCAACGGTCCAGCGATATATATTCTGGTGGGCAGTCACCGTTTCATTGTCAACTATAAAATCGGTGTTTTTCACTACCGAATCCGGTGCAATGAACCCGGACTTTGGGCTACGTAAGTGATAGAAGTTTAAGATGGTATCGTTGGTGCAGCCATTACTGTCTATGGCATTTAAATAGGTGGTAAAACTGCTGTCGTTGCCGTTCATGTTTTGTGCATAATACCATACCGTATCACCTGTTACCCGTCTATGTGGCATTTGCCAGGTGGCAACGGTTTTTGAAACGAGCTGTACGGAATCTCGCTGGCAAATTGAATCGGAATGTTCAATTCGAAATTGCGGGGTAGGATGTACCTTGAGATGGCTTGTCTTCTGGGTTACGCAGGTTGTTCCGAGCCGGCTTGCTTCGAATAGCACGGTAATGTTTTCTGAGGCAACGGTCACAAACTCGGCTTTTGAAGTGTTATTGAATACCAGGCGAGCGTTGTTTAAACTATCTCCACCAATGTACCAGGTAAAGGTGCCCGATTCATTTGAACTCAAATTCAACGTTACCTTCTCGTCTATACAATTTGTAGTATCAGGTATCATATTGAATTCTGGAATTACATGTTGCACCAATACCTGACTCAGACCCGTACAGCCTGCTGTGTCGGTCAAGCGCAATTGATAGATGCCTGGGGCCAGCGCTACAAAGGACAGTCCTGTATCACTTAGCAATGTATGGTTAGAGTCGAGCCATTCATAATGGGTGAGAGAAGTAATCTCTATTGCCGGATTACTGAATATAGGGTTCAAAAAGACTGTATCGCCTTTACAGGACGCATTCGTATCAGAGAAGGTGACGGTTGGATTTATGTTGGATATTAGCAATAATGTATCACTATCACTACATGCACTGTCTTTGGCTGTAACAGTTATCCATTGCTGTTTATCTGTAAACTGTGTGTTGATCTTAGAGGTAAGACCATGTGTGGTATCACCTGTACTCCATATAAACTGAGTAGTGCCTATTGCTTTCTGAGCGCTAGCCTTCAGTTGAATTGGGCTGTCTTCACAGGCCCTGATACTGTCCGCTCCCATAGTCATCTGCAGGAAATCATTTGCTGCGAAAACACTGTCGCTCAAAGTGAAATTACAGTAGTGCAAATGCTCCGATTCGAACGTATAGGGGTAAAATCCAGGGCTATCAAAGCTTGTCAATAGGGTGTCCGACAGAGCTGTGTCTTTGCTTTTAAAGTTGCCATGTCCTTTAAAATTCCAGGTAGTCTTGGTAAACAAAGCACTATCCTTTCCTTTAGCGATGAGCTCATAAGTGCCACACTTTTTGTTACTTAGGCTAAAGCTAACATTTGTTTTAGGACGTACGTAGATTTTATACAGCTTACTCACAAGTCCATTGATCGCACAAGCATTGTCTCTTGCTACTATCCTTAGTACATAAGGTGCAGTTCGTACATGTGTTGAATCTGGCTTCCAGGAAATAGAGGCTCTTTCCTCTCTATCGCCAGGGTTTTCAACGACTACAGATAATCCAGGAATGGAATGTTTCCAGGACAATGTTACGGTGTCGCTTTTGTCCCTGTCTGATGTACACACTTTAAAACCAAGACTGTCTCCCGGGCATACAGTGATTTCATAATTGGCCGGCCATGGATTGCTGCAGTCAATACCCGACAGTACCGGCAGGATATTGTTGGGACATTTAATGGTCATAAAAACGTGCTCGCGCATCACCGAACCCAGATAGACACCTTTGCGCCACACACGAGCTTGCATGCTTAGCATGGTGACTTCTTCCTTCATGGGGGTAAAGTTCATCTCGCCAGTAAGTGCATCAACATGAAAGCCACTAGGGGCATCGCGATTCGTCTTTGGAAAACCAAGAAAGTAGATGGGTTTATCATATGAGTAAGGCGAGGACCAGATCATTCGTGACGCGGCCGATTGCAAAGGCTCCCTAAGTCCATAAACCACACTGTCTTGAGCATTATTGGTGCTTATTTCAAAGTGATTCGTATAAAACTCTCGTCCCATGCAGGCAAGTGAAAGGGGATCCTTCTGATAATTTAGCTCTGCCACACTGGAAGCGCATACATTCATGTCAGCTTTCATGTAGAAATTATTCCTCGCGCCCCCAGTGGTAATACTGGCTGTCCTGCAGCAATTTCCCCAACTTATGGTGACCAGGCAGCAGGAGTTCTTTTTCCAATCGGCTAGTGATACTACTCCGGTGAACACATATTTTTGAATGCCAAACTTAAAGGTGCAGCTCCCGCTACCACATCTTGAACATTGCTGAGAACAAACGGGTGTAATGTCTTCTACAGAAACGCTTTTCATGGCTAGACGTTTAGTTCCACAGGTTGAAGAGAGTCTTGATGGGTAGTTGTAAGCATACGGGCCGTTACAATCTCTGTATACCGACACGGTAATTTTAAAGGAATCATTTCCTAAAGATTCCCATTCGATTTGGCCTCCATGACTCCATCTCCCATAGGCAGAGAGGCAGGAAACCATTAAAAAAAACGTCAATAATAAAGATTTGAGTTTCATAGCTTAAATGTTTATGGCCTCCGCCAACCATGGCAATCTAGTATTCATATCCGCTCCCATGTATGTTTTCAGTTAATAATAAGACACCTCAATTACCTATGTCGTTGCATTGTTATGAGAATATTGGGAATGACGAACCTAGGATAAGACGGAAAGTTTGAGACTTGTCAAAGAAGTAGAAAGCAGCTAATAGCGAAGTAGGCTGGAGTATTAAATTGAGCTTACCGCCAGAGGCTCTTAGAAGTAGATTACTTTGACTTTTCATCCCTGCTTCGATACAGCGCTATGCGCCACTCAACAGGGCACCAGGTAGTATAGTGGACTGGTGAGTTTGTGTTTCAGTGAGTTGGTGTGTTGGTGAATCAGGCTTCTACCCCTTAACTATTTAATTCTTATCTAATGATCCCTTTAACCCTTCAGGCAAACCACATTCGAACCCCGCTTCGATACAGTGCTAAGCAGCACTCAGAAGGCATTTTAGCCTGAACTACTGAATGCTTATCTAATGGTCCCTTTTTAGGCAAACCGCATTCAAGCCCGCTTCGATACGGTGCTACGCAGCACTCAGAAGGCATTTTAGTCTGAACTACTGAATGCTTATCTAATGGCCCCTTTTAGGCAAACCGCGTTCTAACCCTACTTCGATACAGTGCTACGCACCACTCAGCAGGGCATTTTAGCCTTGAACTACTGAATGCTTATCTAATGGTCCCTTTTTAGGCAAACTGCGTTCAAACCCCGCTTCGATACAGTGCTACGCAGCACTCAGAAGGCATTTTAGCCTGAACTACTTAATACTTATCTAATGCCCCCTTTGGTGAGCCTAACTACTGAGTTCTTATCTTCTTAACCCATTCACTCTTTTCACTTCTTTTGCTTCTTTTTCTTCTTCTTTTTGCCTTTGCCGCTTTCTTCTGGTTCCACAGGCTCTACCACTTCACCTGCTGCAGCCGCTCTTTCGTATTTAATCATGTACATCTGTCTGTTGGCGGGGTCTAGTGCGCCCACGGTGATATAGGTTTCCCCATTTTTAGTGCTTACATTGAAGCGTTCTATCACCAGTATTTTTCCGGCCAGGCTGGTCGGCACATCTTTTACGGTAGTAAGATTTACCAAGGTGTACATATACTCGTAGTCATCGCCTTCTACTTCTCCAAGCATTATTTTCTGCCCCATAGAAAGCACTTTCCCATCTTTGGCTTCATAGTGTTTCCATTTGCCTTTTGCGTTGGCGGTAGAGAGCATTGACTGCTTTAAGGTATCCTGGGCAACAGCGCTTGACAGAGGCAATATCACTAAGAAGAGAAAGTATAGTACTCGTTTCATCCTGAGTTGTTTTTCTCAAACTTAAGGCCAAATGCGGCAAAGTGACGAAATGCCTAATCATTGACAAGCAGTAAACGAAACCAGATAAATGTTCTTTAGCAACTTTTACTTCTTGCTTTAGTCTGATCTTTGAACCTTATGAAGGAGATTGAAAGCAGAGCCGACGTTCACTACCTGGTGAGTTCCTTTTACAGTAAAATAAGGAAGGACGATTTACTTGGGCCTATTTTCAACAAGCATATCGCTGAGCATCAGTGGCCTGAACACATTGAGAAATTGACAGATTTTTGGGTTGGAAACTTCTTTGGAATACGAAATTTTAAGGGCAATCCTGCCATGAAGCATGTATTGGTAGACCGAGGGCAAAACCAACAGATAGCACAATACCATTTTGACCGATGGCTGGCTTTGTGGGCCGAAACCATTGACGCTCATTTTGAGGGAGGTTTGGCTGAAGGAGCCAAAATAGTAGCGACACGTATAGGGACAGCTCAGTTGCGAATTATGCAGGGTAGTAGGCAATACTAAAAAATCCCCATCCTTATGAGAAAAGGACAGGGATGTACTGGTGCGAGTTTTTTAGCGAATAACCAAAGGCTTTTGGCTTGTGTATCCTGTACTGCTTGTAAAGCGTAAACTGTACCAGCCCTTTGGAAGGCTTGATAGCTTCAATACAGTGTTGAGCTGGTGTTTATTAAGTTCTTGAATTAAAACTTGTTGACCTACACTGTTGTAGAGTTCCAGCCTGGCTTGGTGCGCCAGTGGGTTTTCCCAGCTTACATGTATTTTATCGTTTGCCGGGTTGGGAAACAAGTTCAGTTCCAATACTGGGGCATTTGAGTCTTCAAGCCCTAAGGGCATAGGCGCAGGTGGGGTACAGGCCACCCCCTGACATACATCGCTTAGCCTGGAAACACCTGCCCGTACAAACGGATACAATGTAGTAGTAGGCGTTATAGGCTCCCAATAGAACGGAATCAGGTCTTTTTGCATGGGGGGCAGCACATCCATAGTGGTAGATATGGTTTGGCAAATGGGGCTTCCATGAAGGTCGTCAAAAAGCTCAAACGTATGCCCGGTAGAGTAGGCCGTATTATAGCTCAGATGCGTGTAGTACACCTGGCCATTATCGGTTCGTTTTAAAGTGCTTTGCGGGCTGTGTACTCTTGGTACTGCAATAGTGTTCAGTGCATTCGAGCGTATCCTTAAAAAGCCAGGCATGGCCTGTGGGTAGGCAAAACTCTCGTTGTAATGCACTGTAAGTAAATTACTGGAAGAGTTGAATTTATCGTACTGGGCTCTAAAAGGGTAGTAGACATCCAACATCATGCAGGGATCGAAAAAGGATGTAGCATATCCAAAAACTTCCACATGGCTGGCTGTAATGAGTAGTTGATTGGCGTGAAAATGCTCTGTTTTTATTGGATTCAGCGGATCGTGAATCAGGCTTGTTTCAGAATTAATGCCACCGGTTCCCGGGTCTATTTCATACACTGAAACAAACTCATCTCCTGACAGCAACAAGTTGTTGGCCAACAGGAAGATCTGCTGTGTATGGGGATCGAATTCAGCGTCGGCACCTACTTCCCAGCTGTCTGATAAAAGTGTTTGCGCATTGTAGTCTCCAAATGACCGGTTCCAGATGAGTGTACCCGAAGTATGTATTTTGGCTGAGAGTATCTTTTGCACCTTTTGCTGATTGCCAAAGCCATCATCAAAAATGCCGGAAACAGAGCCCGTGATATAAAATTCATTTGGATTGAGCTCCACAATGGTTTCCACGAAATCGTAATAAGGTTCAGGCGAGGTGAGCGAGTTGGTGTAAAAACCGCGTTCCCATACAGGTATACCCATTCCATCAAGTTTTAACACTACTCCAGCGCGGCCACCCGCATTTTCGGCAATTCCTGTGGAAGCAAATCCACCTACCAGGTATTCATTTTGCGTAGTTTTTACGATGGTAAGGCCCACAGTGAGTTGATCGTATGTGCGTTCCCAAACCAGGTTTCCCATCAGGTCTATTTCCATTACAAATGATTTGTAGAGTCCACTGGTAGATTCCAAAAGGTAGCCAGTAAGTACGTAGCCCTGGTTGTTTACGGAGTAGTCAATAGAAAAACATCGTTGTTCCATGGAATTGGGACTCAGGTAAAAGAACTCCCATATAATGCTGCCGTTCTGGTCAAGTTCTGTTACTGATACCATTTCCCGTCCCCAACTGTCTTTAAAACTGCTGCCAGCAACAATGGTGGAAAGCGGGTTATTCACAGCCGGAATGGTAGACATTCCATTGTCAAACAATCCATCCAGGGGATCGTAATATCGGTTTTGAAAGGCCATGGAGCTATGCCCAAAGGCTGAAAGTAGCAATGCGCTCAAGGCACATCTGAGAAGTAGAAATTTTGCAAAATGCATGGTTAAAATAGTTCGTTTGGTGATACCTACTCTGTTAAGGCTTTTCGGTGCCCGCCGTATCACGAAACTGTAAACCAGCCCTGTCTTTAACCCCACCGCCCAGGCCCTATAAGTCCGGGCGTTGCAATATTTTCATTAAGCGTTACAATCCTATTGAGATAATTGCTTTATGGTTTTAACCAATGCCGGTTTCCGTCTTACCGATACGGGAACTTGCATACCATTGTCCAGTTTTAGCAAGCCTCCTATGCCGGTTTCAAACGCTTTTACACGGGACAATTGCACCAGGTAAGAACGATGTGTGCGAAAGAACTGATCAACCGGTAATAGCCTTTCATAATGCTGTAAGGTTTCAGTTGCAGTAATACTGCTTCCATCAGCCAGGTGCAGGCGTACATAACCGCCGCTTTGTGCTTCAAGGCATACAATACTGTCTACAGAAATGATGGAATAGCCTCTATGAGAAGGCATTACAATGCGTTTGGGCCAGGGAGTTGAAGTCCATTCTTGGGTAAAATGGGCTAGTCTGGCGTCTCTTGTTTCAAGGCTGCTGGCCACTTTTTCTACAGCAGCGGTGAGTTCTGCTACCTGTAGGGGTTTTAATAGATAATCAAGAGCGGAGTATTTAATGGCTTTAATGGCGTAGTCGTCATAGGCCGTCACAAAAACAACTTTAAAAAAGGGCTCTGGAAAAGCTGATAGAATTCCGAAGCCATCCATACTGGGCATTTCAATATCCAGAAAAAGCAATTGCGGCCGTGTAGCTTCTATGAGTTTTGGAGCCTGCAAGGCATCTTGTGCGCTGCCCACTATTTGCAGTTGGGGGCAATGACGCTCAATAAGTCGTTTGAGCCGCTCCAAAGAGTCCCGTTCGTCGTCTACCAAAAAGGTACTAATGCGCTTCATAGTCAGGGAGAATTAGTTCAACAAGGGTTCCGGTTGAAGCAGCACCTACAGGATTTATGGTAAATGTGGCTTCATAGCCCTGTTCCGTCAACAAACCAATGCGTTGCCGTATAAGGTCAAGCCCCAGAGAACCCCGATGATGCCTTTTATTCTTACCGTTCAAGGCATGTTGTATGCCTATGCCATTGTCTTTTATCAAACACCTTATTGATTGTTCTTCTTTCCTGCTAAAGTTCAATTCCAGTAAGCCCCTGTTGGCCGAAAGTGCAAAACCATGTTTTATGGCATTCTCACACAAGGGCTGAATAAGCAGAGGGTTAATACTGGTTTCGTTGGGAACAATTTCAGGAGCTACCTGAATTTTGAAATCAAAGCCTTTGTCAAAACGGGTTTGCTCTACTTTCAGATAGGTTTCCAAAAAGGTGAGTTCTTCAGCAAGCAATACACTTTCCTGCCTTGAGTGAATGAGACTGGTACGCATAAGGCCTGAAAACTCATCTAACAGCGAGCCTACTTTGGTGTCCGTGTATTTGTCCAGGTGGTTTTGAATGGAAGTAAGGGCATTGAAAATAAAATGAGGATTCATTTGACGTTGCAATACATTGAGCTGTGCTTCCTTAAGCCCAAGGCGCAGGGCATCGTTGTCCTGGCTTATTTGAAAACGCTCAAGTTCTGATTGTTGCCTGTCCTTATTAAGCTCATTTATAAGATCGGAGAGCGCGGCCAGCAGCAGTATGGCCTGAAAGACGGTTCCAAAACTCATAATGCTCCAATTCCATTCTACAGGTGCCAGCAGGCCAAAGTCCATCATAACAAAAGTGATATTGCCCATCAATACTGGAAACCAGCCTATGGCAAAGAGTTTGGCCGGCCGTTGCTTTTTTACAAAACCCATGTATGTAGCCAGCCCAATGGCAAAAGGGCAGGAGACAATTGCATTTACCTGAAAAAACAAATAGCTAAGCAAGTGACAGTCAAAAAGCACCAAAACAAAGGCTGTACAATAACTAATGAGTAAGCCATGTAAAAGATATACCAGTTTGGGATAGTACTTTTTGATATTGAGAAAGCGGTAAAAGAACAGAAGGCCAAAGGGACCAATGGCTGCTACATAGAAATAGTAAACCAGGTAATTATTGGATGCACCTAAAAAAGGAAAGTAGTTTTGATAAAGGCCAAGTAAGCTAAACTGGGTAAGGGAAACAAAAACCAAATACGCAACGTACAGAATGTAGATGCGGTGCCGGGTGCTAAAAAACAGAATAATGTTGTATAAAATGGTAAGCAACATAATGCCCACAAAAATTCCGTAGAGCACATGACGTAGCCAAAAGCGATGACTTTGCAGATAGGAAGGGCTTAGTACCCTGAACGGAAATATAAGCTGGTGGCCTGATTGTATTTTAAATAACACCTTGCGTTGCGCTCCTTTAGTGAGATCAAGGTCGAACAGAAAATAGGCGCTCCTGTAAGCCCTAAGGTGCATTTTATCGGTACCGGTAACTTCCACGAGTTTGCCACCCTCATAGTAGGCTATATGTTTAATGAAGGGAACCTGGTATTCCAGTAAGAGCTTTTCTGCCTCGCTATTGTTGGCAATGTTGAGTTGTACCCATGCTGTTTTTTGCCTAATACCGAAAAACGACTTGTAGTCATTCGCTGGAATCCAGGCATCGCTTTTCCTTGCTTGTGTGAAGCCAATGCTGTCGCCCTCATCAGGAAGTACAAGAATCTGCTCTAAGGGAACATAGCCGTCTTCTTCAAAAACGTAAGCTTGAGCCCTCAGCGAGCTGTTTATAGCACATTGACACAATAACAATAATGGAACAATGGGAAGTCGCACTACCAAACCTACGTTTTACATTAAAGCTTAAACCGTAAGGAAAGATAGGACGCCTGTGGTTACTTAGTGCCATCCTTATTGGTTAATGTGGTCTGTGGTACGTACGCAGCTCCATAGTATGGTAGACCTATGACTTTTTCAGCTTTCCATTGAGCTCTGTGAAGCCCAAACCAGAGAACAGGAGTGTAAGCCCACAAATCCCACCCATAAATAGAGTCCAGCGGTCGCCACCGTCTGCCCAGTGAGTAATAATTCCATAAACACTAAATACAATCCCAAGGCTTCCCACTACTATTAACGAAATCTTCAGATCGCGTTCTTTTCTTTTCGAGTTTTTCATCTGTCTTAGATTTTTAACAAAAATGCCTTGTGGCTACTTTCAGGAATAGGAAAAAAAAGACACTACTTGCCATTGGTAGGAATTTGATCGTAGTTGCCCAAAAAAGGATCACCCTAAAAAACGACTGATACTTTCACTAGGTGAACAAGAAGGCTTCAACCTTAAGGCAAGCGATTATTTACTCCTTAGTCCAGGCCAATATTGCCTTACTAAGCGGCCTCTTTTCCCTGTGAGTCTCTTGGCAACGTTAGTTTAAAACAGGTGTATTGCCCTTCTTCTGATGTTACGTCTATTTGGGCATTGATGTTGGCAACGCATTGCTTTACAATGTACAAGCCCAGGCCTGAACCTTTACTGCTTGTAGTGGCTCGGGTAAATATGTCAAAAATGGATTGAATAAGCTCTTCCTTGATGCCTATTCCATTGTCTAAAATGCTTAGGACAATGGAGTCCTTAAACGGTTCGGCACTTATTTGTAGAACGAGTTTTCGAGAAGGAGCCTGGTACTTAATAGCGTTTGAAATCAGATTGCTAAGTATGAGGCTCAGTCGGGTGGCATCTGTTTTCAGTTCCAGCCCTTTATTTATTTGATTGAACACCTCAAAGGCAGTCTTATCAGGTCCTTTTAAACTCTCAAGTATTTCATTCGTAGTCTCAAATAAGTTTACGCTGCTAATGTTAGGTGCAGACTTGTCTATTTTGAAGAAATTGGTAATCTGTTCGGTAAACTGTTGCAGTCTAATAGCGCTCTTTTCTATTCGATTGAAGTAGTCTGTCAATAGCTCGTTGTGTGAGTCCATGAGCCCCAATTGCGAAAGGCCTTGAATATTTGCAAGTGGCGACCTGATATCATGTGAAATGGAATAAATCAGATTATCCAACTCCTTATTGGCATTTTCAAGCGCCCTTGACTTTTTTTCAAACTGCTGTGCAGCCAGTTTCTGCTCTTTAAAGGTAAGTTCCAGTTTGTTTACGATATAGGCAAAGGAGTAATTGACCACAAATACCAAACCCAGAAAATTAATGCCGGTCAATGTAAAACTCACCATATCGTATTGCTCCAAGTTGGCGTTCTCAAATACTTTGAGCTGTACCATAGCTGCAAATGCCGCAAGAGATATAACTACAATGAGAAATGAACGCCTGGACCCCTTTTCACCAAACAAAATGGTTGAAAACAGACAATAGGCAAAAAGCCATATAAAACCTGCTCCAAGTGGTCCTAGTGCAAGAAGCATGGCTAAACCTATGATAAATACCAACTCAATAATCAAATGACGGTATCGCAATTCAATGTTTTGGTTGATATATAAAAAGGCAATGCCAAGGTATACCACAATATCGAAGATGCCTACAAACGGAACACCATAAACAAAGCCACCAATAGCACTGGGAAGCACCAGTACTGTTGTGGCAATGAAAAAGATATAGGCCAATCTCTCAAAAAGTTGCCTCCGCCAAAAGTTAAGTTCGTTTTCACCCTCGGTAGGCATTACCGAAGGTGGTTTAAAGATTTTCGCAGTCCTCATTTTACGCAAGATTTACGTAAAAGAATATGAATGCTGTTTATTTATGGATTAACCCGTCTGTACGATAGGTGGGTGGGATAAAACATTGGGTTGATACAAAGTACTTGCCGTCGTCTTCCTTGAAGGCATGCGTACCTATGAAGACATAGAAGCCTGAAACTTCCAACAATCAGCTTCCTTCTAAGGATAGGTTTTTAGCCTCGGCTTCAGTAAAATAAGAGTTGGAGTAGGGCAACACTATACAAATCGATACGGGTACCTGCTTTCTTTCTGAAAGCTTACCTCCTTAAAGAAGTTCTTGGGTGAATGCCCGGTAAGTAAGCGGTATTCTCTTCCAAAATGAGATGAATCGTAGAACTCACTTTCCAACGCGGTTTGCGTAAGGTTTTGAACAGTTGCGCCAACTTGCTTTAGGTCAATAGAGCGTCTAAAACGCAAAATGCGTTTCAATTGAAGTGGGCTGCATCCTGCAAACTTTTTAAACCTACGCACCAATGTCTTTTCGTTCAACCCCACATGACTGGCAATATCTGCAATACTCCAGTCTCTATCAGTACTTTCTAATAGGGTAGTGGCTTGTTCCAAACTTGCCAGTTCCTCTATTCTATTGCTCCGTATGCGCCTTAGCAGGAAGCGCTCCAAAATAGCAACCTGGGCTTTTACTTCATGTTCCTTGAATAGGCTCATGGCAATTTTTTGCCATTCAGGCAATTCTAAAGCCTGAAAGGTATTGGGAGCAAGTTGCTGATAGTTTTGCTCAAAAAAGTAGTTGATCCCGAGGGGCTTGAAGTTAATGGCCAACTCAGCAATCCAGCCAGGGTAGGACAACTGAATGGGGTCCCGGTATTTTCCCAACAGCTCAATACTGAAGTCTTGAGGGAACGTCTGTCGATCAAAGTGAATTTTCTTCTCAAATCGCTGAATAGATACATCTTTGAAAAAGGCCAGACTTGATCCTTTTTGAGGGAAAACATAGTAACTAAAGGCTGAATCCAAGTGTTGTTCAAGGGCTGTATATTCATACACATAGGGGGCCAATGCCGCACAGGGAGCTACCTCAATCACCATTACGTGAATGTAAGAAAGCTGGGGCATCTGAACAAAAGCCCTGGGGTTTACAAAATTGTATACTATTTGAAAGGTAGCGCTACCTTAGTGCATTTGAAGGGCCATTTCAGGGGACTATATTTAGCAACTGTAGCGGTCAGAGGGCTCCGAAGGCACCGAGAGAGAAAGTGCTTTGATACTGGCAGAATAAAATCAGCTGATTCAAATCTCAGAACAGAACATTAGAAGTTCAGAACAGAATAACCGGATGTCAGCACAACAATTTGTTAGTATCTATATAGTTTGTGATGTTTACAGCAGAATATGGTTTGGGCCATATATGTGTTACAATGATCATGACAACACAGAAAAGACGCTCATAGAGTGTGCGCATTTTTGTTGGGTATAAACCTACCGTGTTTTATAGTAAAGTAGAATATAGGCCTGTATTGGTGTGTTTTTGTCTCCGTAGGTTATTAAAAATTACTTGTATGTAGCTGACTTAGGTGTGCTTCTGTATAAAGAGTCTATTGTCCCATTGGTATTCCAAAATTAAATACGTTAAAAATTGAAATAATGAGTATTACACCAGAGCAAACCCTATTACAGTCATACAATATGCTGACACTTCAAGATCCAAATGATATTCTTGACAATCTTGGAAATCACAAGGCCCAGGAACTGTCACCTGATTTGATCAATGTAGACACCGGTATCAAGAATGTAAAGGCCAAGTATCAGGAGGAAACGTCGGTTCAATCTACAAGAGAACAATTTGCCAACTCCATGGGGATTAGTGCCGATTTTGTGGTTTTTAGCGGTTCTGTACAGAACAACTTTGAAAGTGATCACAGTCAAAAATCAACGAGTTTTAATGCCAGTTGTAGCTTGAAAATAGACTATGGAAGCACGAGTATAAGTGTGACCGATTCCCAAAGTATTTTGAATTTAATGAATTCGGGTTTTCAAGAGGCGCTTCATAATATCTATGATTTTGACAGTGCCGCGGATTTTGTAAGCTCCTATGGCACTCATTTAATTGCCGGTGTGGGCTTGGGAGGCACTATGTACATTGCCATTCATGCAGATACTACCTCTGTTTCTGATAAAAAATCAGTGTCTACTGAAGTGTCAGCCGCTTATAATGGTGTAGAAAACTCCGTGAGCTCGGTAGTAAAAGCGGCCAGTACAGTTCAAAAAGAACAGTCCGGTTCAGGGCTCACACAAAGAGCCGCAGCTTTTGGTGGCGATCCAAGAATTGTAAGCTCTTTTGTTCCTGAAAAAATCACAGAATGGGCCAATACATGTGATGAAAGTTCTATCAATGGACTTACAAAATCCATCCCAGTATGGGAGCTGGCCAATGAAGATTCAAAGGGCATTCTAAAGGATTATATATACTATGAAATGCTGAAGGCGAGTATCCGTAAGCCCAGAATATTCTCTGAAGTGGCTCATATTGGCCAGGATATGTTCTCCTTGTCTTGTACGGCTCAGAGAGGTTACAAAATTGTATCAGGGGGAGCCTCAGTTACCCGCAATAGCCATAACTATTTAATGAGTAGCTATCCTCAGCTTGATAGTAATGACAATATTCAATCATGGGAGGCCATAAGCAATACCATGCACGGAGATAGAAAAGGTGGAGATGAAATGACGGTGTATGCCATAGGTATTTATGACCCCCAGGGCTTTCTTGACGTTTCTGTGGCCACCGGTTCCGGAGGTAATCCTGGTAGAGGCGAGGATGGTGCCGAGGCGCGTCTTCTTACCCCTTATGTTCTTACCGGTGGGGGAACCCATTCTGTTACGTATGAAGGACATAATAAGTACCTCACCGCCAGTTACCCTCTTATGGAAACGGCGGGTTGGATGTCAATTATTCACGACTATGCCAGACCTGCTGAAGATGTTGCACTTACCTCTTATGTTATTGGCATTACTGATACAAACAACAGGCTCATCATTCAGAACAGCTGTTTGGAGTCTCAGAGTTCTTCAGCTCAGGACCATGGTAATCAAACCGCGCAAGGACAATTCAATATATGTGGCGGAGGCGTACAAGTAGATAGAAGAGATGGATACGGAAACATTGTACAGGCAAGCAATCCAGTACCCAATAATGCCTGGCATGAGTACAACAAAGACCTGGCCGGAAAGCACTCACACGCTATATCAACAGCCTATGCGCTTTGGTTGGAAGTTGAGAACCGATAAAGGGTTTTACAGCAGCGGAGAATAATGTTGAATCCTGACTAAGGCCCAAAACACATTGTGTTTTGGGCTTCTTTGTTAGGTTATAAAAATTTGACTAGAGGCCTTCGTTAAGTCAAAACCAAGTTTCGTAAACCCGCAGCTCGGGTTGGTGCAGAAGTGTTTAGAGTACAGATTGTTAGCCGATAGATTTGGCTTTCACCTAAAACTTTATTTATGTATTCTAAATCAGCTTACTTTAAAAGACTGGGCCTCGTTGTATTAGTCTTATTAGGCTACTGGGGGATTTTGAAAGCGCAGCAAGCCAATCACTGGCATTTTGGAGATGCTGCCCACATGGAATTTACCGGCGGCGGACTCAGCTTCATTGCCGGAAGCAGTTTGTCTTCGGACGAAGGTTGTACTTCCGTTTCCGATGCTAGTGGCAACCTGTTGTTCTATTCTGATGGTGGAACCGTATGGGATGTTACCAATGCGGCTATGCCCAATGGAACCGGATTGTTGGGGAGTTTCACCTCAACACAGTCAGCAGTCGCCGTACCACATCCGGGCAATTCCGATCAGTATTTTCTATTTACCGCCAATCAATCTTCGGGTGGAATCTGTTACTCAGTAATAGACATGACCCTCGGTTCAAATGGAGATGTGGTTTCCGGACAAAAGAACATTAACATGGTGAGCGCATCAGACGCAACGGAGCGAATTACCGCTGTATGTAAGAACAATGGCGAGTTTTGGATTATTACAGTGACCAAGGATAATGACTGGTTGGCATTTGACATTACGGGCACTGGAGTAAGTGCAGTTCCACAAACAACGTTGGCATCTACACTTGGTTTTCTGGCAGAGCCTACTTACGACTCTCATGTGGGCTACCTAAAAGCATCGGCTGACGGATCTCAGGTGTGCAAGGCCAATAGAGAAAACTCAGATGTGTTTGCTGAATTGGCAGATTTTGACATTACCACAGGGCTTTTTAGCTCAGGAAGGCAGATTACCAACAACAGATCAGGATATGGGGTAGAGTTTTCACCAGATGGAAGCATCCTATATGTAGGAACTTTCAGACGTGTGTACCAATACGACCCTAGTCAAACAACCTCTGTTGGGTTAACGGGTTCAGTAAACTTGGTTTTTACCAGCCCTACCACCGCTTATCAGGAACGAGTGGCTGCTTTGCAATTAGGACCTGATGGCGAGATTTATGTAGCTAACGGCTACCAAAGCACTGGCGGTGATCATTTGGATGTAATACAGAATCCTGATGTATGGGGAAGCGGATGTAATTATACTGACAATCACGTTACACTTCCCTCAGGTATGAAGAGCCATATGGGCCTTCCTGACTTTCCTAGCTGCTACGTGGCTCCGGAGAGCGATACCTGTATTATTAACCTTGACATATCAGTAAGCTCAAACAACTGTACCTATACTTTTACTGACAACTCTACCGGTGGTACAGGCGTAACTATTGTGGGTAGAATGTGGCTGTTTGGTGATGGGCAATCATCGACACTTCAGAGCCCTACGCACTACTATGCTAATAATGGTACCTACAATGTATGCTTAATCATTATGAGTTATGATGGTGAAAGATGCTGTACCGATACCGTTTGTAATGAAATAGTGGTAGACTGTGATCCTGAAGACTGCGACGCTGAGCTATACTTTACGGATACGCACGATGCCGATTGCACCTATGATTTTGATGCTTTTGTTACGGCTTATACAGGAGGGCAAATTTTTGGATGGCACTGGGACTTTGGTGATGGTACTACGGGTACAGGGCAAAATGTAAGCCATACTTACAGTTCAAATGGAGTGTACACAGTATGTGTTACTCTTTTCCTTCTGGGGCCCAATGGATGTTGTTACATTACATTCTGTAGAGAAATAACGGTGGACTGCGCGCATGACCCTAAGGGAGTTCCACAGCCACAAGACCAGGGAACCACCAATGGAAAGGCCACAAATCCTATTGAAGATATTCCTGATAATACGTTTACGCTATATCCCAATCCGGCAGAAAACGATGTGAACCTCAGTGTAACAGCCTATGAAAATACCTCAGTACTTGTAACACTCAGTACCATAGAAGGTAAGCAGGTAAAAACTCTTATGGACAGGGATTTGAAAAAGGGACATTATGAGTTGAACTATGCCATAAACGACCTTGACAACGGTGTGTACATAGTTCGTTGCCAGATAGGTACTAAAGTACAGAGCACCAGGGTAGTGGTAAACCACTAAAATTTCCCAAGTGGAATGACGTATGAGTTGACCAAAGACGGACTGTAGTATTCCGCATACTTTCCCTATGTGCCCGAAACCATAAAGGTTTTGGGCACATTGTTTTTATAGCCTTCAGGTAGTAAGTACCAAAGAGTACTAATTTGCCATCAAAATAGCGCAGGTCATGGAGTATGCTTTTCCCAACATGGAATTACCCTTTGCGGAATACATTTATTTTGAGCAAATGTTTCAACCTCAGGAGATTGAACACCTTCTTAAACAATGGTCTTCTGAAGATACCCAGGATGCCGTAATGTCGTCGGGAAGCGACAACGATGAAGGACAACTGAGAAAATCCACAGTTCAGTTTCTAGACAACAACGATTTAAACCGTTGGGTATATGATAAGTTGGCCATGGTAGTTCAACAAGGCAATATGCAATCATACGGGTTTGATTTGGCAGGCTTTAAGGAGAAACTGCAGCTCACTCAGTACGCAGAAGGCGATCATTTTCAATGGCATATGGACTTTGGCGCCAATGAAATTTCTCATAGGAAGTTGAGTATTACCGTACAGCTTTCCAAGCCGGATGCCTATGAAGGGGGCGACCTGCTTTTTAGAGCCAATGACAAAGAAATTCCAGCACCAAGAACTCAGGGCACGGTAGTGGTTTTTCCTTCTTTCGTCCAACATAGAGTAACACCTATTACCAAAGGTTTACGTAGGTCTATTGTGGGCTGGGCTGCCGGACATCCCTATAGATAAGGCGGTTAGGTTCATTCACTTAAAATCTTCTGCTGCTTAAGTGCTATATTTAGCAGCTAATCCCTTGTTTATGAGTAGATTCATGTTGCTGCTTTGGGCTTCTTTTATAGGGTGTTGTCATAGTGTTGCACAGGGCTTGTGCTCTGACTCGTTTAACTTGGTGAAAACATCAGAAAAATCCTACCCTTTCCCACAACAGTCCATGACCTCCATTCACGATGCTAATGACCGTGATTTTGTTTATGTGGCCTCCATGGAAAAGGGTTTAGTGGTACTGGACATAAGCACTCCCTCGCAATGGGACATTGTTGCCGAGATGGAATTGAGCGATACAAAGGATGCCGACGCAATGAGCCTCACTCAAAGCGGCAATTTTTTGTATCTGGCCCTGGGCAATTCCTTTACTGACAAGCAAGCACCGGGACTCGCCATAGTAGATATCACTGATCCAAATACTCCAATAGTAAGAGATGTTTGGCAGTTTGAAAAGAGTACTTCAGGTGGAGGAATCGTAAAAGTTCAAGGCGATTATGCGTATTTAGGGGCAATGGGACATGGTTTAATCGTATTGGACATATCTAATAAAGATCGTATAGAGTTTGTGTCGCAACTGGTTCCCAGTATTAAATACCCCAATGCAAGCAATCCTGATCCACTTAAGTACAACGCACGTGGAATGGACGTGCATGGGGATCTGGTGTACTTATGCTATGATGCCGGAGGGCTTAGAATTATTAATGTTAAAGACAAGAAGAACCCACGGCAAACTGGTAGGTACTCGCTACCCGCACTAGATAAATTACCACGCGCTTATAACAATGTAATTTATAGGGAAGGACTGGTATATGTAGCAATTGACTACTGCGGTTTGGAAGTGCTGGATGTAAGCGATACCGCCTCAATAGAGCAAGTGTACTGGCTCAACCCCTGGGATTGCACGCACTCACCATTGGCCTGGTTTTCAAGTAAGGGCCATACTAATGAAATGGCCTTGATAGAAGAATGTCAGGCTTTGGGAATTTCTACGGGTAAAAGTGAAATGATTTTGGTAGACATAAGTGACCCAATGGAACCCGTACTGTGCGACAGCTTTGGAAGCATACTTTCTAAAGAGGGTACCTGGGGAATAAGTGCCTATGAACAGACGTTTTACCTCTCTTATATACATGTTCCCCTGGGAGTGCCCTTTAAGTCAAATTGGGCAGGAATCAGGGCTGTGGAATTAGAAGGGAACTGTAAAGACCTGTCAACACCTTTGATAAGTAGGAAGCTGCGTATAAATACTTATGTGCAGCATGGCCAGTTGCAGGTAGAAGTTTCGGAGAGCGGTCGTACATCGAGAAGGATGGAAGTGTATGGCTCTGACGGAAAAAAGTGGTACAAAGATTCAATAAGCAACTCAGCCGTGGTTCCAGGACTGCCATCGGGTATTTACCTCATTAGAATAGAGGATACGGTTGTAAAGGTGGTGTTGCCTTAGCATTACTACTAAGACTTGTTTTTGAAAGCTCTTATAGCGTTTCCAGGGTTAAAACCAGCTCTAACACCCAACCAAGGTATATTTCTTCTTGACCTGGCGCTTACAATGAGAGGCTCGTGTCCGTTTTCGGTCCAAACCCAATTAATATGCAGTACTTCTAAGCTTAGAGCAATGCTGTGACTTGGGTCTTTCCACTGCAATCCTAAACCCGGGGCCAAAATTTGACTATCGTAATATTCGCCATATAGAACCGGTTTCCAATAACCATAGCCCATACTTCCATAGAGTTCTAAACGGGCATCTTCCCTGAGTTTCAAAAAGTAGTTGCGATAAGTAACCTGCGGATAAATACTGACACCAAGGCTTAGTTCATGGCTTTTAAGAAAACGGTAGTTAAAGTCAAGAGAGCCTAGTAAACTACTTCCTCCCAAGGTGCCTGACATAGAAAAACCGGCCTTGGGACGGCTTTTATCTTCTCGTAGTTCGTCTTTCAAGTCGTTTGCAGTCAAGTGTATTGCACTTAACAGAAAAGCCGTAAGAATAGCAGATTTTATAGTTCCTAATTTCATTCTGCCAAAATACGAAGACGAATACATATTGACTTTGGAAAGTAAGCGAAGGGCAGAGGCCATTGAGTGACGGCTTTCGTTTTACGAGCAAGCCTGTGTCCGTTGCATCTATCTCATTGATACAGTCACATGTAGGGTAGGCCCTTTCATATTGCGTTCAGGCCCTTTTGCCCTTGTCGAGGGGGCATGAATTCTACAAGTTTGGCATTTCACATCTAAATAACACACATATGAAAAGAGTTCAATTGACGCTCGCGGTACTGTTCTTAACGAGCCTGGCCTTTGCCCAGCAGCTTCGTTTTCAACAGGCCTCAAAGAATTTAGTAGATCCCACCATTGTTTATGACAGAAACGGAGACCTGGTAATTGCCATGACCTCTGAAGACGACCCTAGTTGTGGCAGTTCATGCACCTCCACAGACCTGTCCAATATTGTGGTAACGAAGAGAACAACCGGAGGAACTTTGGTATGGAGCAAGTCCTTCAATTTTTCTGATGTAGACCGTGCTGTTCATATTACCAATGAAGGAGATAATGTGGTGGTGCTAGGCAACGTACACAAAAGCATCTCAAGTCCAATGCGTTCCTATGAATACAATCCTGTTGTATTTGTACTTGATCAAAACGGCGCCTTGGTTAAGGGAAAGAGTATTTATGTGCCTTATTTTCAGGGAAATGACCCTGTAGATTTTACAGCTTCTCATATTACCACAGATGGAACCGGTGGATACATTGTTACTGGTGCTATTACAGATCAAAACGATCAGTGTTTCAATTCCAGTAATGTGATTCGAATTGCGACTGTCATTAGACTGGACGCCAGCTTGAACGTGACCTGGGCAAAGCACATGTTTTATCCCAGCGCACCTGCATACCATCCTTATGTATCAGCTAACCATGCCTTAATGGACCCAGGTGGCGGACTGGTGTATGTTACAGGTCAGGATAGGGTTGTAGACGGAGTAGGAGGTACGCAGTCAAGGCCAGTGGCTTTTGTAACGGCAATGGATCTTGCCACGGGCAGTACAGTGTGGCATAAGTCCTATACCATGGCTTATAATGAGCACAGCTACTATGGTGTTAAACTTCTATTTGACAATTCCGGGAATCTTGCCTGGCTGTTGAGGCCAGCAGTGGTTAAAGGCATTGGGCAAGATGGATTTTTTGGAATCGCTGAAGTTGACCCAAGCTCCGGTGCTGTCAGTAATTACAACGTGCACTCTTTTGAAGAAGGTGTTGTAAGTGATATGGAATTTATTGAAGACAATGTTCTCGGCGTAAACAGCTTGACAGCGATGGATAATCAAATTCTTGTGGGTGTGAGCTGGCCAGCCAACAATAGCATATTCAGTTCCTTATATTCTGGACAAGATCCAGACCTAAATTCAAGCTTGTGCAATGCACCTTATTTTGAACTCAATACTTCTATTACATTGTTTTATCCAAAAAACATGACCATAGGCAGCGAAGGGGCTATTCACACAGTGACTGCGGGTTTTGCCGTTGCCGGTAAGGAAACAGTTCAGTTGAGCAATTTCAACAGTCTTGGACAGATGGGAACACATTCCCCGAACTGTGGATTGAGTACTTGTAATACTTGTGGTTTTAGATACAACACTTATCCGATGACAAAGGAAGATGAAGAAGATGGTGAAGCTGTTGGAAGTTACCCCTTTGAAACCGATAATGTACCCGGTGCAGACATAACCGTAATCACCAGAGATGTTTGCAACAGTGGGGTCTTTGCCGATGTTTTATTGGCAGTTGATGAGACCGGTGTAACTACCACCAAGCTATTTCCCAATCCTGTAAAGGAAGGTGCAGCCCTATATCTTAGCACCAGCAGCGCTCAGGGAAATGTAGCATATTCGGTGTACTCAATGGATGGCAAAAATGTCCTTAACGGCAGTTTGAATGCTGAAGGAAAGCACTCCATTTCTACAAAAGGGCTCTTTCCGGGAGCATATATTCTAAGATGGAGCGACGAAATAGGCGGTTCTGATGTACAGGAGTTCGTAATAGAATAACCAGTTAAATCGTCATTTAGAATAAAGAAAGCGTATTCAGTAGTGAATGCGCTTTCTTGTTTAATTACGATGAAATAAGACGCTACGTCCCCCTGCTTAGCCGGTATTAGAAGATGGTTTGAAGGCTCAACATGTTCATAAACTGATCTCTTCGCGCATATGATAATGGTACTGCATGGCCATTTTCAAGTGAAACCGTACTGTAGCGGCCTCTCTCAAAGGATGATACATAGTTGAGGTTCACAATATGTCTTTTATGAGTTCTACAGAAATAATCGCTTTCAAGAAGTTTTTCATAGGCTCCCAAACATTTGGTAATGAGTAGTTTTTCTCCCATGATGAAGTGAAAGGTGCTGTAATTGGCTTCCCCCTCAATTCTGATGATTTCCATTAAACTGGCGAAAGTGTACCCCTTTTTAGTGGGCAGGGCAATTTTACGTGAGCTGGACCTTGGTGTACACGGTATTGGAGCTTTTGCGAAGCGATCTATGATAGAAGCATTGTAGGCAAGTGCTCTGGGATGAATGAATGTAGTCTTCTCCGTAAGTATGTGGTCAATTTGAGTCAATCTTGACTTGTTCCTATGGCCAGATGACTCTTGAGTGAGTGCCGACTCTTTCATCAGATTGAGACAGATTTACAGAGTTTACTTGCTGCGTATTCTTGCTGTAAGTACTTGGAAAGAGACAATTTCTGTGCCTTAATGCCATGTGAAGCCAGTCTGAGCTTGAATGGCAGGGTGGAGGAGAAGATTTTGTTTTGAAATAGGTGCATGGTGTGAGGTTTTGTGCCATTAAGTTCATCAATCTCTTGCACGCAATGTTTTCCGCTGTAAGAATGGTAGCCCTTATACCACCAATGGTTGGTTTTACTTTATAATAGCCCTTACCTATGTTAGTAAAAATTGATTGTAAATAAAACGAAATAAAAAAGGAAGAGCGGCGCGCCCTTCCTCCTTTGAAAACAGAAAAAAAATGGATATTTACTGAATAATAATATTTGTTACATGTCCTGGGCCGGTTACTGTGTCATTTTCCCAGGTTACCTTATCATTTCCTCCACAGCCTCCATTGCTTACTGCGGCAGAGGTATTGCCGGCATATCCGGGGTTTTTGAGCTTGGCATCGTTGCCATTAATGTCTTCTGCTACAAGGTATTTAAGATCAGTAGTGGTATGGTCTACGCAGATTACCAAGGTGTTATTAGCACCCACGGTACAGGTGTGTGTGGTGTATACACCGTTTACTACAATGTGAAATGTAAGCTCATAATCACAAGGCGCGTCATTGGTAACTTCAATTTGGGCATAACCTGAAGGGCAACCGTTTTGACCATTGCAAAACATCTGAGCCTCAGCCGTAGAAATACCAACAAGGGCAAAAAAGGACACAAAAAGAGGTAGAAATAACTTTGAGTGAAACATAGGTTTTTAAATTTTTGATGTTAATCCCCATACATCTCTATAAGAAATGTATAGAAAGTATTACAAAGAAATTTCTCGTAAAAAGCGCTAACCAATTTGCCGAATTGAACTAAGTCAATTCTCACAAATCAGTGGCAATATAGACGGACTAAGCCAGAGCCGAAAACATGAGAGAAAGAAATTTGTGAGATTGTATACCTGAAAAATGATTGGGAACAACTTACTCTTTAGTCGAAATTTCAGCGAAGTTGAGCTCAGCCCTCTAAACACAACTCAACAGGGAGAACAAAAAAATCAATTAAAAATGAACTACGCAAATAGGCTGCGTAATGGAATTTCAGCTTTGAACCATCAGAACAAAACAAACAAGTAAAGTCTTGATTAAATAACGTTGATATGAAAACCATAGCATTAAACAGGCTAAATCTATTGAGTGTTCCCAAGGGTGCAGGTTGGTCAAGTTACCAACTCACCGGATTTCTTGCTGAACTCGCCAATATGGGATATAGAATAAGTAACCCTGAGTTATTGCAACAAGCCTCTGCTGGTTTTCTATTGGACTATAAACATCTTGTTCAAAGCCTAAAGGCAAAGAGGGGAGGACAAGTGGACTATGTACCGCTTTTCAAGAACTTTCCCAATGGAGTACCAGATGAAAGAGAATACTTCGGTAAAAGAGTATTGGGTTTTATGAGCCAGTATTGGAACACTAGTGCCAGGAGTGTAAGGCTTGAGAATGGCATGGAAGTACCTGAATGGCTTTTTGACATCTATGAATTTGGAGCGGATCCTATTTCTCAAATGCAGGTTAAATCCTTGTTCAATTCAGTTTTGGAAAGAAACAAGGCGCAAAAGAGAGACAGGCATGTAGAGTGGATTGACTTGGAAGTGGTATTTGATGAAGACCTGGAAACACATTTATTGTCGTTTTTAAGAGCTACGCTATATGCCCGTTCCTCCGTAAAGGAGCAACTTATGGAAGATGTATTTAGCTTGTTACAGTTTTATAAAACGGACTCAATTGACTTTAATAAAATAGTGTTTAAAGAAACTAGGGCCCTTGTTACGCTTTATTGCTGGAATATGTCGGCTTTCGATGCTCTTGAGAAGTTATTGCAGAGACCTTCAGACCTGCTAAGGTTGTTTGCAGCTCTTACAGGAACCGATGTTGGACTCCATCAGGGAGTGAAATTTCCTAAACTGAGCAGAGCCCAGAGAAGGTTTGTCCTCAAGATCCTGGAGAACAGCCAATACCTGGAAGAAGATATGAACGCTTACAAAGGCTTATGGCTGCAAATAGGTAGATACCTTCATCCAGGAGAGTTTGAGTCAGTTTTTCCCAAAGCAGCCGAGGTCTTTTCCTTGTTGCAAAATGGAAAAATTGGATCATTTTCAAGCCAATTAGAGCGCTTGATGGATGTAAGAGACTTGTATGGCTTGTTATCAGAGCTGAAAACACGGCCTGGTGTGTTTGCAAGAAGACTGCATGAAGTGCTTCGCCTGTTTCCTAAACAAGTAGCCATAGTACTTGAGCACTTTGAACAGGTAGCAGAAAGGGTAGAAGTGAAAAACCTTCTCGTAATGAAATCTTATTTCGAAACCATTAATACAAATGACTATAGAACAGTAGTGAACAGAAAAGGAAAAATGGTGGTGCTACCAAATAACAGTAAATGGTGCCTCAAAACAAATGAAGTTCATCAAGTTGTTTGCCTCTTAGAAAATGCTGTCATCAATAAATTGAAGACCCGGGAAAATTGGGCGGGCCGTAAAGTATGGGTAGATGCAGCATTAGAAAACTACACGGTACCCTTACAGCAAAGAAAAGCTTCAGACGGTATTATTACCCTGGGCCGAGGTACAAGGGTGCCTGTAGATTTCGATAAAGTACTACGGTTGTTTGTATACTGGAAGCAAACGGCGTATACCACGGATTTAGATTTGTCTGTCATTCAATTCGGCAGTCAGTTCAATTATCTGGGACATGTAAGCTATACACAGTTGATGGATAAGGGAATAGTTCATTCCGGAGACATCCAATCGGCACCATATGGAGCCACTGAGTTTATTGATATTAGTTTAAGCGCCTTACGGCTAAATGTGCGATACCTGGCTGTACAAGTACACAAATACTGTGGTGAGTCTTTTGCAGACATGACATGCCATGCAGGCTGGATGATGCGGAAGGATGTGAACGCTGATGTAAAATCTTTTGACATAAAAACGGTGGTCAATAAGTTTAACCTGAACGGAACTTCTGGTTATGCCATTCCCATCATTGTAGACTTATATGATAAAGAAATGATACTATCTGACCTATATGTTACCGGTAGGGCCTTGCATAACAACGTAGAGAATTCTACAGGAGATGTGTCATTGCTGGCAAAACAGCTCAGCAATTTTGTAAAAACAAGACCTACCATGGACGAGCTGGCAAAGTACCATGCCAGGGCCCGTGGAGCTAAACTTGTGGGTGCAAGGCAAGAAGCCGATATCACATTTGGTAACAAGGGCTGTACTTACAATGCCAACGATGTAGAAAAGATACTATCTGAACTAATTTGATGGCCTGGCAGTGGCTTCCTTCAAAAATCTGGAACGACCAGCAACTGCAATTTCCATCAATTAACGGCCTGGAGCGGTCTTCCTTCTAAGCCCTCTTTCACAGAATAGATCGCTCAATTCCCGTTTTTTTTTAAAACTATTCAAGGCCTGGAGGTTATTTCCTTCTCGTTTGACAGGGGGCACGATTCTCCCCTTGGTCTAGAAATTCAAAAGCCGCTCATTGAGCGGCTTTTTTGGTTTGAAGCATTTCTTATTTTGCAACAGGCCAGATGACTATCGGGTGGGTTTTCTTTTGGTTTCCATTGCCTGTCTAATTCAATTGAATGTTCCTTAATTTACTAAAACGACCAAATAGTTCTTAGCTAGTGTGGTAAAATGAGTTTGATAACGTCGCCCATCAAGCTATTAAGTTTAGGCTCTAAATCAACAAGGTTCAACTTTATTGTTGTCCTGTGTATCCCCACAAAAAAACTCCTTTTGAGAATGGTTTTTGGGTTACTACCAATTAACGCTTTTCACCCATTCATTTACCGTTTGTAGCTCCACACCGAGTTCCTGTCGCACGCTTCCAAAATCTTTGGTCCTGATTTGTTCCATATTGCTGGCTAGATAACGATACAAATTTGAAATTTCCCTGGCTGGGACTTCACCAAATGCCGCTGCCAGGTTCTTTTCAAATTCGTCTGGTGTGATGCTAATGAACTGAACCGATTGACCTATTTGATTTCCTATTGCACTGGCAATCTCATCGCAGCTCATTAGGTTTCCACCTATGGGTAGTGTTTTACTGGCAAGCTCGGGCTTTTCGATAGCGCTCGCCACAAATTTTGCCAGATCAACATGACTTATCCAGGGGATTTTTTGTCCATTTGCCACAGGGTAAGGCAAAATGCCTTGTTCCTTAATAAGTGGAATTGACCAGGGTGCTGCCAGGTTATCTATGTACACATCCGGCATAAGTGTAATCACGTTTAGTCCTGAAGCATCCAATAATTTTTTCGTTTCGACTTTCAGGTCTAAAGCCAATAACCCAGTGTTTTCCGTTGGAAGGTCGAAACTTGAATTAAACACAATTAATGCGATGTTCTGTGCTTTTGCGGCTTCAATAAAATTGCTGGTCATGTTTTTGGCGGTGTCCATGTCAAATACTAATGGCAGGGTAAAAACTGCTGCATCTACTCCTGTTAACGCATTTGAGATGCTTGCTACGTTCTCAAATCCACCAACTATTGTTTCAACACGGTCATCCACAGGCATTCCTTTTGCGCCTGCTCTTTTGAGAGTTGATACATGATAGCCCTTTGCTAATAATTGCTGTGCAGTTGGCCTCCCCTGAAAACCTGAAGCTCCGCTTACAAATACCTTCTTGACTGACATACTGTTTCTGTTTATTTCAAATTGTGCAACAAAGGTTTATCCTTACATACTTTTGCACAAGTACTTACCTTTTTGTAGGGTACTTACCAAAAGGTGTGAATTGAATGGTATGCCAGAAAAGAAATTAAAAAAGACTGAAAATAATTTGCCTCAGTGTCCCGTTGGGGCAAGCTTAAAGATTTTAGGGGGTAAATGGCGCTTGCGTATTATCAATGAAATTGGAGAAGAAAAAAGGCGTTTTGGAGAATTGAAACGGCTGATTCCAGACATCAGTGAAAAGATGTTGATTCAGGAACTAAAGGCCCTGGTTGAATACGACATTCTTACTAAGAAATCGTATCCACAGATTCCGCCCCGGGTAGAATATTCTCTGACGAGAAAAGGGGTGAAGGTGCTTCCCATAATTTATAGTATTCGAAAATTTGGTGAGGAGGCTTTGTAACTAGCAAGATTCGGGTTTTAGGATGTACAGTGACTCCTAATTTTTGTACTACAAAACCAAGCAATGCCATGAATGCGGATAAATCATATCATTATGCTAAAATAGCAGAGGCTATTCAGTATTTAGATACTCATTTTCAAGAGCAACCCTCTTTAGAAAATGTGGCTGAACACATACATATGAGTCCTTTTCACTTTCAGAGATTGTTTAAGGACTGGGTAGGAGTTACCCCCAAAAAATACTTGCAGTTTTTAAGTGTGAACTACGCTAAAAGCAGGCTTGAAAAAAACGAAAGCACATTGTTTGATGCAGCATTGGATACGGGACTGTCAGGTACAGGAAGACTACATGATCTATTCATAAACATAGAGGGTATGACACCTGGTGAATACAAAAATGGAGGTGAAAAACTCTCAATTAATTACAGTTATGCGGAGACACCTTTTGGTGATGTTTTGATTGCTTCTACAGGCACAGGCATTTGCCACATTGCTTTCGAGGATGATCATGAAGAAGGAGTGATCAGCCTAAAAAAACAGTTTCCAAAGGCTCGCTATCAACAAAAATCAGATAGAGTTCAACAAAGTGTATATAAGATTTTCGCGAATGATTGGGAGGAGCCCAGCGAAATTAAGCTACACCTAAGAGGTTCAGAGTTTCAGCTTAAAGTATGGGAAGCCTTATTGAGCATTCCAAAGGGCGGGCTGGCTACCTATGGCGACATCGCTCAAGAAATTGATCATCCCAAAGCTTCACGGGCTGTGGGCACTGCCATTGGTAGCAATCCTATCGCATACCTTATTCCTTGCCATAGGGTGATACAATCTTCAGGCAAAACTGGTGGTTATCGCTGGAATCCCATTAGAAAGAAGGCTATTCTGGGTTGGGAGGCCGCAAAAACTGAGGCATGATCCATCATGTTGATATTGATAAATACGAACTGCAAAGACGGTTACGGGATCAAAGCATACAATTTGGTGGTCATAAAGGGGGAAAGATCTATGGTTCCTTACACTGTCCATCGGGCAAACGGATGAGAAAGGAGAATCGGGTGTTTTTCAAAAATGCAGAAGAGGCCAATGATGCTGGCTACAGACCCTGTGGGCATTGTATGAAAAAGGAATATCTGGAGTGGAAGAATGATGTTGTTCGAAACGCAAAAAGATAATACCATAAATCACCTGCCTTATGATGGTACGGTACACTATTGGGAGGGCATTTTTTCAGAACAGGAAGCTCAAGGCAATACGGATCTGTTGCTAAAACACATCGAATGGAAAAACGATGAAGCCATCATATTTGGAAAACACATAATCACTAAGCGAAAAGTAGCTTGGTACGCTGATAAGCCTTATGAATACACCTATTCTAAAATTCATCGTACTGCTTTACGTTGGCCCCCTTTGTTACTGGAATTAAAGGCTATGATTGAAGGCAAGACTGGACAACAATACAATTCTTGTTTGCTCAACCTTTATCACAATGGACAAGAAGGCATGTCATGGCACAGTGATGATGAACGAGATTTAAGAAAAAATGGCTCCATTGCTTCGCTTTCATTTGGTGCCACAAGAAAATTTGCCATCAAGCATCGAAAAACCAAACACAAGGTGGTTTTTGAACTTAATAGTGGCGACTTGCTGGAAATGAAGGACGAAACCCAAAGCCACTGGATCCACAACGTACCCACCACCAAAAAAATCTCCCAGCCCAGAATAAATTTGACCTTTAGACAGATGACAGACGGATAGCTATAATTTTTGACCTAATACCTGATCCAGATAAGAAACAGGAATATAAGATGCCAGTAGCTGAGTGGTAGAGCAACGATTGCTCAATGGCTTCAATTACCTTGATTTTCCACTTCAGGTTTCACGACCTGAAGTGTTTTGTTTTAATCATAGAGTTTGAAAAACACATCAATTTGCTTAGCATTGAAGCGCGGTTAGGGAAAGGTCAGGCTGCGAGCTGACTTCCCATGTTTTGTTGAGTGTGGCTGGCGCGCCACTGGAAGATGCCGATAGACTCGGTAATGTGTTTTGAATCTTCTTTTTAGACAGTTTCCTGGCCGTACATAATGCACAATTGGTCAATGATCTGTATTAAAGCTCCCTTCTTTTTAACATCCACTTTATTTAGCCCAATTTCATTTCGTTGTTTTTTTTCACTGTGTGTGGTATTGCTTTGCTTTCATGTGAAGGCTCAGGACTTTCCCCCCATGGAAAATACACCCACTCTTAACGTACTAGGTGCTGAAGATTTCCTTGGTAGGTATGCCAATTTTCGGAGCTACGACATTGAGTGTGATGAAGACGGTTACGTGTATTTTGTAACCGGGCCATTAGTTAAGAAGTTTAACGGCACCTCTATTTATGACCTATCTCAACCCAGAGAAGGCGCCCTAATGAATCATACAAGTATTTGTAAGGATTATTTTGGTAAGCTGTGGTTGTTTGGAAGTGGTGGTATTTCAATGATTGAAGGCGATACTGTAGTTCCTTACAGTTTGCCAGATAGCATCGCCATTAAAACTTCGAGAGGAATAGAATCGGTTTATAGGGACAGTACTGGCACAGTTCACCTGGCGCTTTCCGGATTCGGGTACTATACCATTTCTCCTGAAGGACAGGTTTCTGAGGTACTCGGCGTGGACTGTGGCCTCCATGGCTATGGAGTTACCACTTTAATTGATGGCGCAGGCTTTCACTTTTTTATACCGCAGGCCGAAGAAAAGGGGCTTAACATGCAAGTGTTCTATCTCAACAACGATGGAAGTACTAAGCTCATTAAGGAGCTTGATTATCAGTGGCCAAAGTTCACTTCAGCATTGGTAAAACATGCCGATGGTTCCTTTAGTATATCAACGGGCACCAACGATATAGTTCGTCTCAAGGATGGGACTTTAATGAACTGGGTACAGTTTGAACATATGATCTTCAACCTCGTTGTTGACAGCAGGGATGATCTGTGGATTGGAACTGTTGATCAGGGATTCTTCAGAGTTCAGGATGGCGACTTTTCCTCTAAAGAGCATTACTGGAGAGGAGCCTCTGGTGTTATGACTGAAGACAAGGAGGGAGGACTTTGGGCTATGTCAGATAGCGTTAGTTTCGCCTACATCCCACCTTCTTTAACCTATCACTATTCAGGGCGCAACGGCTATCCCTATTTTGATTTTGTAAAGTACCTGCTAAACACAGGCACGGATGTATTGTGCGCCGCTCCGCCGCGTGGTGTTTACAGATTGGGTGACACCATTAGTTATATGGAAGTTCCCCTTAAAATGCATGTTCAAGGCAATCAGAGGTATGACTCATACCCTCTTAAAATGTGCTTTGACAGCAGCACTCAAACGCTTTGGATAGCCTACGTGGGTGAAATAGTGAGTTGGGATGGAACTGAATGGAAAACATACCTGCTTAACCGCAATGTTTTTGACGATCTCATGATTAAAGATATGGGCATTACCTCTAACGGCCGTGTTTTAGGTGCCACAAGAAGGTGTGTATTTGAGTTGAAAGGAGATAGTCTTGTGCCTTTGTCTGAGAACACTCCATTTGGTATAAGTCATATGGCATATAATAACGAAGGAGGGATATGGGTGACCCGTGATGATGGCCTCTGGAAATTAGAGGATAAAACCTTTGTAAGACCCTTGGACAGTATGCCCTTGTCTCTACAAAAACAGTGTCAGTTTGTGGTGTACACCCAAGGAATGCTCTGGGTACAACCCAGTCATTCTTCATTACTGAGAATTGATGAACAAGGCTATGAAACTGTACTTAGAAGGGATGGATCCCCCATTTCTTTAGTGAACTATTCCATTGCACCCAATGGAGACTTGTGGGCAGGCACAAATACAACTATATCAGGGCTGTGTAGGATAAAACGAAGAGGGGAGGAGACGCTGATCAAGAACTTCGTTTTTGACGATCAGGCCATTCGCATGTTTTATATGCCTTGTTTTTTGGTAACGAGAGATGAAGTCTATTCTGGTTCGGCATTTGGCCTGTTTAGTGCAAAACTCAAGGACCTTAAGGAAGACAGTCGCGAGGTGAAAACGGTTTTAAATGAGCTTCGAGTGAACCAGGAGGCGGTTGAACTTGCGGAAGAGTATAATTTGAAGTACAACGAGAACTTTATTAACCTTGTGTTTGACGGGGTAAGTTTTAGGAGACTCACTGTACTCTATAGGTATCGAATGGAGGGCCTGGATTCAAACTGGTATGAATCCAAACACCAACAAGTACAATATACCAACCTCAATCCAGGAGAATACAGGTTTACGGTGCAGGCCCGGGCCATGAACTCAAATGAAAAGTGGGGGCAGGCCAAATCAGTAAGATTTGTCATAGGACGGCCCTATTGGAAAACCTGGTGGTTTTGGGGGCTAGTGGTATTGCTCGTAACTACTTTGGTGTACGTTCTTTTCCAATACAGATTGCGTCAAATTCGGGAAAAGGAAGCGCTTAAATCAAAAATGGCTCTGGAAGTCTCGCGTTTGGAACTTCGAGCGCTTAAAGCACAGATCAATCCACACTTCATTTTCAATGCTATGTCTTCAGTGATGTACTATTTGTCTCAAAACCGAGCTGAAGATGCGGAGAGCTACTTACAGAGATTTGCAGAGCTGGTTCGATCGGTTCTTGAGAATTCAGAAAGAAGCGCTGTTCCACTTGAGCAGGAAATAAACTTAATGAGGAAATACGTTTCACTGGAGTCAGAGCGTTTTAAAGGAGCGTCAATTCAGTTTAACGTATACTCAGAAGCAGTAGAGTTGCACAATATTTGGGTTCCACCTACATTACTTCAGCCCTATATTGAAAACTCAATTTGGCACGGACTAAGACACAAGGAAGGAGATCGAAGAATCGATCTTTCCTGTGAGCGGGAAGGCAACCTTCTTAAAGTAATTATTGAAGACAATGGCATTGGCCGTGACGCTTCTGCAAAAAAAGGTACGAGTAGAAGGGAGCATAAGTCCTTCGGAATGACTATTGCATCACGTCGGATTGAAGTGCTCAATAAGGAAAGGGTGAAAAGTGTAGTCATTGAAGATTTAATAGAAGGAGGAGAGCCAATGGGTACAAGAGTTACCTTCTATGTTCCTGAAGTGAGCCAGAAAAATAGCAATGTTTTGGCTTCGGCAGAGTACTAGTACAATAACAGAACCAACTAATTCACCATATATAAATGAAAGCACTGATAATAGACGACGAATATATGCCGGCGGAGCATCTGAGTGGTCTAATTCAAAATCACTGTTCCGTAATTCAGGAAGTCCAAACCCTTCAAGACCCCTTAGAGGCCCTGGTTAATGTTAAAAGGAACAAGCCGGATGTTTTGTTTTTGGACATAGAAATGCCCGAAATGACCGGTTTTGAGTTTATTGATATTTTGGGCCTGGAGGCCATGCCGCCCGTGATTTTCACAACAGCATTTAGCACCTATGCTGTAGACGCTTTTAGAGTACATGCTGTCGATTACCTTCTTAAGCCCGTAAATCCTGAACAACTTGTGGCGGCAGTGGATAAGGTAAAGCTATTGAGCAGTGAAGTCATGGAAAGGAAGCTGGAGCCGCTTTTGGAAAATCCACCGACGGGCTTTGATGAGCGCCTGGCATTGGCCGAAGGACAAGCTTATCATTTCTTGAAATTTGAGGAAATTATTAGGGTAGAAGGAAATGGAAGCTATTCCAATTTCTACCTTGAAGACGGTCGTAAACTTACTGTAAGTAAGCGTCTTAAGATTTTTAATAACCGGCTTACCAATCATGGTTTTATTAGAACGCATCAGTCACATGTGGTGAATATGCGATTCATAAAACAGTATAATAAATCAGATGGCGGTGAGCTGATATTGGAGCAAGAGCACCGCGTGCCGGTAAGCACTAAGCTTCGCGATGGAGTTAGGAAACATCTGGGACTATCCTAAGGCCGAGAAGGTATTTCTTGCTAAGAATGCACTTAAAGCCTAAAATGAGCTACTTTTGTATGTACTGTTTGAGAAAATGAATATGCAGCCTCAATAATGCCTATTTGGCATCTTGAAAGGGCTAAAATGAGTTTTTGAGCGCAGTTAACATCAGCAACCTAAAAAGAGTAATTTTAAAGAATGGCCAGATCGCAACAGACATTTAGTAAAAAGGAAAGAGAACAAAAGCGAATTAAGAAGAGAAAGGAAAAAGCGGAGAAGAAAGAAGAACGCAAAGCTCAGGCCAGAGAAGGTACTTTGGAGAACATGATGGCGTATATAGATGAAGATGGTAACATAACCGATACGCCACCAGATCCGAACAAAAAGAAGAAAAAGATTGACGCCAGTACGATTGAGATTGGTGTTCCTAAAAGAGAAGAGATTGTTGAAGAAGTTGTTCGTGAAGGTAAAGTCACATTTTTCAACGATTCTAAAGGATATGGTTTCATCAAAGATCTCAAAAGTCAGAATGATGTTTTTGTACACGTTAATGGTACACTTGAGGAGATTCGAGAAGGTGACAAAGTAACTTTCGAAGTGGAGCAAGGATTGAAAGGTCCGTCGGCGGTAAGAGTTAAAAGGTATGTTGCGAAACCTAAGCCAGCACCCGAGCCTGAGAGCGATTCTGAGACTTCAGATGAAAACGCGGATAAAACAGAATAGGTAAAATTCGTCTGCTGTGATATTGCAGATGCAGAAATATAGAAACGGCGTCATATATATGGCGCCGTTTTTTGTTTTAGGTGTGCCTATTTGGAAAGCAATGCGTTTGTTGTAATGTACTCGCGTTATGTTACTTTGCTGGGCTAAAACTGCTTTCCCTCAGTAGCGCAGTGGAGTGGGGAAAAGCGGCTTTAGAATAGGGGAGAAGTAATTTTGAGGCAATGCTTTCGAAAGGGGCATGGGAACCCAGCTACGAAGCACAAGCTCCTTTCTTAAATTTGGTCTTCTTCAAACTAACTCACCAAAGGCACCTTATCACTAAAAGTCGGAAATAAAAAGCCCGACATCAGCCGGGCAAAAGTCTTTTCAAAAAGATCCGGAAATTTTATAGCTTCCTTATCTCATGCATGTACAAACCAGTCATTTTCTTGATTGTCTTTTGGTCCATGTCCATGCTTTCATCTTTCACTTTCTCAGCAATCTCCAAAACCTTATTACGTTCAGTTTTGTCCTTTTCCATGTAGATTTTCCACTGCTTCAATTCAGCCTTATCGCGATCTACGATTTCAAACGTTCCTGACTTCTTCAATTCAGCCAGAATGCCTTTTCAGAAATTACTAAGTGGTCGATTACTTCAATATTAATCCGCTTGCCAACTTTCAGCATCTTATTTGTAAAAGTCCAGATCGGCTTACGAAGGTTTTAAGGTTTCCGTTTGGGTGATTGTGAACAAAGTCATTTTCACGGACAGTTTGTATATGGTCATTCGGAATACATCAGGAGGATCGGCAAAAACACCATTAACTGCACCTAATTCGATCAATTCAATGAATAGGTTTTTGTTCTGATTATCCAGTCCAATTACCAAAAGTGTTCTTTACTTCTATGAACTTTGTTCTCTCGCAACAGGATTTGCTGCATGTGCTGTGCACATCATCCGAGTTCAGGATTTTAATCTTTTGGATAAAAGAACGTTCATTGTTCAATGATACAAAATTATGGCTGATAAAAATATCTCAATATTCAAGATGTTCAAAATGAGATTGTATTTTTATTCCGTTGAAACTCGGATCAAAATGAACCGCATTAAAGAAGTATTAGAGGCACGTGGGATTAAGCAAACGTGGCTGGCTGAAAAACTAGGCAAAAGCTATAATATGGTTAACTCATACGTTCAAAATCGAAGTCAACCAAGTTTAGAAACGCTAAATCAAATAGCAGAGATATTGGATATAGATGTAAAAGAATTGATCGTTTCAAATAAAGAAGCATAAAAGAGTAATCAGTGAATGGACGCAGTAATTAACAATGAGATAGTAGAAGAAGAAAACCAATTAGATTTCAGATTAAACGTTCCTCATATTATCAAGTATATGGGTTCCAAAAGGGAACTATTGGAGTACTTGGGTAATTCGATTAATGAAGTATATGAGGGAGAAGCTATCTGTGATCTGTTCGCGGGAACTTGTGTTTTAAGTGGCTCATTTGGGCATGACACACAAATGTTCTCAAACGACATTCAAGAATATTCAGCGGTTTTAGCCCACACATATTTGGGGAATTACAACTGGAAGAATTATCCTAATCTAATTGATGATGTTCTTAACCTAGCACAAACACATGTAGATACAGTACATCAGCTCTACCCAAATTTGGTTTATGAGTATGAGACTGCCACCGGTCTAAGCGAATTCAACGCACTTGAACAGCTGCAACAAGACCTAATCGAATTTAAGTTCGATGATGTTGAGCATCACTTGTTCATCAGGAACTATTCTGGAACATATTGGTCATTTGAGCAATGTTTGTGGATTGATGCTATTCGTGTTGCAGCAGAAGAATATTCAGAAGAAGAAGTCTATTATCCGATCTTGTCAAGTCTAATGTTTGCTATGGCCTATAATGCTCAAAGCACAGGCCACTATGCTCAATATCGTGATGCAAACAATGTTGCATCTATGAACGACATTGGTATCTATCGTGTTCGTGAAATTGTACCATATTTCAGGAAAAAGCTGGAAGAACTTATTTCTACTTTAGGACAAAACAATCACAATCATACTGTAACCTCTTTGGACTTTCGGGATTGTTTAAGTCAAATACCCGAAGGAACATTGGTGTATGCCGATCCTCCTTACGCATTTGTGCATTACTCCAGATTTTATCATACACTTGAAACGCTCGTAAAGTATGATTATCCAGAAGTGCAACACAAAGGACGATATAGAAATGACAGGCATCAATCACCATTTTGTAAACGCACTGAGGTTAGTGGCGCGTTTGAAGCATTGTTTCAAGGCGTTGGATTAAAGAACTCAAAGTTGGTTCTTAGCTATTCAAATACGGGTATGATCAGCTTGGAACAAATTCTTGACATTGCGAGAACTGCCTTAGGAGAACAATATCAAGTAGAAACAAAGGCTCTTGACTATACTCATAGCACAATGGGAAGATTTGAAGATAAGTCAAGAGCAGTAACAGAATATCTTGTAATCGTAAGACCAATTATTGAATAATGGCCAGAGAAGTAAATCTACCTAGATTAAAGACTTCGTGGACTAAGTATGATATAGTCCAGGTCATGGAGGTGATCTATAACAAAGAGACGCTTCTCAAATACAAGAATAAAGAAGCCAGTATTGATGAGCCGATCCTCCGTTCTTTTCTTGGTGTTAAATCCTTGAAGGATCCAATTCCAGAATATTGGCTTGACATTCAAACTCATCCAAAAGAAAAGAATTTGTTCGCGTTGTTTGCTGTGATCTTCACACATGAAGATGTCATTAGCAAGTTTGCCAATGAATATTCAACCGGAAACATGAAAGGCGTTTATCGGATGGAAAGGGGGAAGCAGTTCACGAATATGCGCAGTGCTCTTATTGAATCAGGAGCCGCTGCACCCTTTTTAAGAAGGTCAGATGAAGTTCCGTATGAATTTACTCCAATCTTTCAGAACCTTGAAGTAGGTAAGCTATTTCGTAAAGTCTTAGAAGAACGGATTCAGAGAGTTGGTGGCCAATTTTCAACTGATGCTGAATTCTTTGCTATTTGTTACGCCAACGACTTTCATAAAGCACTTAGTCTTAGTCAAGAACAGTTTAAATCTTGGATTGAAGGAACAAAAGCGAACGAAAAGAGCTTTATCAAAGAAGTCCATATTTCGGGTTTCTTTTCAGTCGAAGATGTTCACCTTGAAGAGATTAACGGAGCCAAAGAAGTTTATTTTCTCGGAGAAAATGGAGATGGTAAATCGTTAATTTTGATGGGGGTTTATCTGGCTTTTAATCGTCACTTTATTGCAGATGGTACAGATAAGGAAGAAACGGGTAAAGTTGTTGACATTCTACGAAACAGTAAGAATTTTGAGCTGCTCGGTGTAGATGATCAAGACCGCAAATTCGGTGAATCGAACGTAGGGTTTCTTAGTAATTTCTTTGCTTATGGTACCCATCGTGGTCGATATTCATCTGATAGAGCAGAGGAGTACGGATTCATGTCATTGTTTGACAGTCATCAAACCCTTACAAATCCGATAACATGGCTGAAAGACCAGTACCTACTTGAGTTAGAAAAGAATCTTGATGCTAATAATGCAATAGCTGAGGAAAAAGAACTGCCAAGTTCATTTTCAGCCAAACTGTTAGAGCAAATGTTCTTTGAGCTCTTGGAGAAAAATGTACAGGTCAAGATTGAGGGAAGCGGCATCACCTTTGTAGAGAAAGGTACCTCTTTGAACTTTGATCAGCTTTCGGAAGGCTATAAGAGCATTGTAATTTTTGTTTCTGATCTACTTTTTAGATTACAAAAGGATCAGCCACAGGTAGAGAAAATAGAAGACCTGTATGGAATTGTGCTTGTAGATGAAATTGATCTTCATTTACACCCTAAATGGCAAAGAGTAATCATAGGCAAATTGCGCAACCTGCTTCCAAATGTGCAGTTTATGTTTACTACTCATAGTCCAACGATTATTCAAGGGGCTTCGGAGGATGCAATTATCTATCGTGTTTATAGAAATAGTAATGATGGCAAAACGCGAGTTAGTGACCCATATTTCAGAAAGGAACTGAATCACTTGATGATTAACACCCTTTTGACTTCTCCGTTATTCGGATTAGAAAATTCAAGGCTTGATTCGGAAAATGATAATGCTGATACGAGTGATACCTATTTGCTATATCGCATCAATGAGAAGTTAGATAAAGAATTAGCAAAGCAGAGGGCTGATGGAAAGGAGTTTATTTCTGATGAAGCTATTGATGAACTAATTCAAAAGATTCTTGACGAAGAAATAGGTAGAAATGATCAAGATTGAGAAAGACCTGACAGCCATTCCAGATTCATTGCAGCTGCCACTTGATGAATTTTTTCCGAATGGTATCCCTCGACCGCCAAAAACTACAGGGAAAAGAAGGCTGGAACTAATTGCTGCAGGAGAGTATAAAGATGAAGATATCTACAATTCTCGATACAAGCAGTCAGATACTCAAATCACACTGAAGGATATTTACAAAAACAAATGTGCTTTCTGTGAACAAAAAATTGAACAAAGCCATGTTGAACATTATCGTCCAAAGTCCAAATACTGGTGGTTAACTTATTCATGGGATAATCTCTTGATTGCATGTTCTACTTGCAATGGTCATAAAGGAAACCAGTTTGAAATTTTAGGAACTAAGGCAACATTCACAAATAATCCCGCAAATCTCAAAGCTATACACGTTAGTTCCAGTAATTATGATAAGGGAGAGCAGCCTAAAATGGTTAATCCAGAAGTAACTGACCCGGCAGGGAAAATTCAGTTTCAGCGAAGTGGCCATATTGAATCTGACGATGTTCGCTTTGCACACACAATTGAGCAATGCAAGGTTGATAGAGATTTCTTGAATGATGAACGAAGAAAGATACTTGATGTTTTACAACGAGATGTGAAATCCGCTATGATAGACAACAATACAGCAGTAGAACAAGAGACCGAAATAGCAATAGCGCTTCGAAAGTTTATTAGGGATGCAACTGTAGATGGTGAATTAGAGTACTTAGCGTTTAGACGGTATGCAATTGCTCATTGGCTCAACGAACTTGTTTCCGAGGTTAAGTCTAATTAATCAGGAGACCGAAATAGCAATAGCACTTCGAAAGTTTGTTAGGGATGCAACTGTAGATGATGAATTAGGTTTAGACGGTATGCAATTGCTCATTGGCTTCTAAACATCTACCAATGATTGCTGCCTAACAGTAACAGCCGTTTGCTCATCAAATACTCCAGACAGACTTAGCTGCCGATTAGAAAGGACTTCCAGCTCAAAAATCTCACAGACTTTCGAAATCTGAATTTCTGCTTATCTCCCGATATTTGTTGTATAATTTATATTATGTTAAATAGAAATTCTGAAGCTGCCCTGCCCCAGTTATTACGGCTATATTCTAAGCTCCTATACTCACGCATTTGATCCTGTTTCATATGTCCCTAAGGAATACTTAAAAATAAACGCATAAAAAAAGGCGCCGTTTTAACAGCGCCTTGTTCTATTCATTTAAGAATGTCTTCTTAGTTAGACCATAGTTCTATCTGCTTCAAGTACTTGGCCGCATCTTTGTTTTCAGGATCTACTTCAATGGCCTTTTCGAATTGCACTTTGGCCTTTGCGAAAGAAGCTTTGAATTGCTCCACGTAAACTTTACTCTTTGCCTGGTCGGCAGCAGAAAAACCCAACTTGTTGTTTGAGTTATATGAAACCAAACCTTCGCTCAAGTACAGACTTCCCATTTGTGTCCAATTGCTTGGCTCGTTTGGTGCCATCTCCTGTGCTGTACCTAAAAGTTCTTCCGCACGTGAAAAGTATTTTTTATAGTCATCGTCGCTCAACTGGTTTGCCTTGTCAGGCTCTTCGCTATGTACCTCATTGTTATGGTTCACAATTTTTTGAGTGTATATACCTCCAAGTACATTGTAAAGGCTTGGCTCGTCAGGATTTAGTTTGATGGCTTCCTCCAGTTTATCAAAAAGAACATCAGTTTCACCAATTCGTTGGTAAAATGCAGCTTCGTCGATGGCTATTGCATTGTTTCCAACCAAATTCTCTCTGGCAGTGGCCCATAAGTCCTTTTGCGCCTGAATGTTGTTCTCGCCGGCATATATATTGGCCAATTCTCTGTAGATATCAGCGCTTTCATACTTCATGTCAACAAGCTGCTGATATTTGGCTTTTGCAAGATCGTTTTGGTCAGAGTAGTAAGCCACTCTAGCCATATAGAAGTGGATAAAGTTTAGTTCTTCATCCATGGCATCGCCTTCATCGTCATCATGGCTGGTAAGGTCAAACTTGAAAGAAACCTGCGCCACAGGACCCATTGCATCTACCATGGTAAGCACTCTTTCGTAGAATCTGTAAGACTGCATCAACATGTCTTTGTCAACTTCCGTCCCCTTTGTACCCTCGTTATAGAGCTTTCCGGCTTCATTAAAATCTACTATTGTCAGAGACCTTAGGTTGTTGTCAATATCATTTTTATGCTTTCCTTTTGTATCAAAACTTCGGCTTTTCATGTATGACTCAAAAGCAACTGCTGAAGGATCGTCTGAGAGGTTTTTAATTTCATCCAAAGCCTCTGGGTTCTTTGCTTTGTCCAAAGCCTTAGAATACTCTGAAACATTTGTGAGTCTTAGTCCTTCCAGATAAGAATCCCAGTCAGATTTCATCGCAGCAATGTTTTGATAAATCTCCCCTCTGTAGTACCAAGCCTTTGCACTTGTTGAGGTCTTCTCGTGAAGCACTGCTTTATCAATGGTCGCTTTTGCTTTTACGTAGTCAAAATTTTGTTTTGCGAAAATGGCAGTATTAATCGCACTATTTTGTGCAGTAGCGCTTAGTCCTGCCATGGCTACCAAACATGCTATTATTAGTGACTTTCTCATTGTATGCCTGTTATATTTCTTGTATCAAAAGTAAAGAATTGAGCCTCTTGGGCTCAATTCTAGTTCATTTTTAGCTATTTATTAACCCATAAGTGATGGGCTTTTGAGAGCAGATGGCTGAGCTACTCCTCTCCTTCAGTTGTTGATTCTTCGCTTGCACTCGCCTCGGTATCATTGTCTTCACCAGAAGCTTCCAATCCGGCTGCACCTTCATTTTCCTCATCGTCAAACTCCTCTTCATCCTTTTCTCCAGGTACTCTGGTAATAGATGAAATGGTGTCTTTCTTAAGGTTTATGAGTTTTACTCCCTGAGTATTTCTACCAGCAACACGAACTTCAGAAACAGATAGCCTGATGGTTACGCCTGACTGGTTAATGATCATGAGATCGTCTTCATCAGTAACGTTGGCCAATCCAATTAGGCTTCCGGTTTTCTCTGTAATGTTCAGGGTTCGTACTCCCTTTCCACCACGGTTGGTAATTCGGTAGTCTTCAATTTTTGACCTCTTACCGTATCCGTTTTCTGAAACCACCATAATGGTGTCTTCAGGATTTTGGACACAAACCATGCCTACCACCTCGTTGTCTTCTGACTCGCCGAGAGAAACCCCTCTTACACCAGTGGCGGTTCTTCCCATAGACCTTACTTTATCTTCCGGGAAGTGAATGGCCTGTCCTACTTTGGTCGCAATCATTATGTGCGACTCTCCGTTGGTAAGACATACGCTCAACAGTTGGTCATCGTCATTGATGGATATGGCATTGATACCCGATTGCCTTGGTCTGGAGTAAGCTTCAAGCTTTGTTTTCTTGATAATCCCCTTTTTGGTACAGAATACTACATAGTTGTTTGACAAGTATTCTTCTTCCTTAAGCTCATCCACAGCCAGGTAAGCTCTGATTTTGTCATCTGGCTCAATTTGAATAAGGTTCTGTACCGCCTTGCCTTTCATTCCCTTGTTTCCTTCAGGAATTTCAAAAATTCTCAACCAGAAACAACGTCCTTTTTCCGTGAAGATAAGTAGGTAGTTATGGGTCTTGGCAGCAAAAATGTGTTCTATGAAATCCTCGTTTCGAGAAGATGCCCCTCTACTTCCGCGGCCACCTCTGCCCTGTGTTTTGAATTCACTCAATGAAGTTCTCTTCACATAGCCCACATGGCTTATCGTCACGATGACTTCTTCATTTGGAATAAGGTCTTCAATAGAAATTTCCTCACTGGAGAACTCTATCAGAGTTCTGCGGTCGTCGCCGTACTTGTCTTTAACTTCAGTGAGCTCTTCCTTAATGATTCCCATTCTAAGTGACTCATCTTCCAGAATACTCTTTAAGTAGGCGATGCGCTCCATCAATTCAGCATACTCTTGCTTGATTTTATCTCTTTCCAAGCCGGTGAGCTTTTGAAGACGCATATCGAGTATGGCTCTTGACTGTAATTCACTCAGTGAAAACTTCTCAATCAACCCATTTCGGGCTGCCTCTACTGTAGCGGAGCTTCTTATAAGTGCAATTACCTCATCAAGATGATCAAGAGCTATCAGTAAGCCCTCAAGTATGTGTGCTCTTTTCTCAGCTTCTTCAAGTTCATACTGTGCTCTTCTTACCACCACTTCATGACGGTGGTTTACGTAGTTGACAATAAGATCTTTTAGATTAAGAGTATAAGGTCTGCCACCTACCAGTGCTACATTATTAACTGAAAAAGAGCCTTGTAGCTGAGTGTACTTATATAATTTGTTTAGTACCACAGAGGCCATGGCATCGCGCTTTAGTTCAATTACTACGCGCATACCTTTTCTGTCCGATTCGTCCCTTATTTCAGAAATACCTTCTATGACTTTTTCATTGACCAGGTCAGCCATTTTCTGCTGCATGGTCGCCTTATTTACCAGGAAAGGGATTTCAGTGATGATAATTTTTTCCTTACCTGACTTGTCTGTTTCAATCTCGGCTTTACCGCGAATTGTGATACTTCCTCTTCCGGTCTCAAAGGCTTTTCGGACACCGTCAATACCGTATATGGTACCCCCAGTAGGGAAATCAGGCGCCTTAATATGTACCATTAATTCTTCAATGGTAATGTCATTGTTTTCTATATAAGCAATGATTCCGTTTACCACTTCAGTAAGGTTGTGTGGGGGCATATTGGTTGCCATTCCCACAGCAATACCTGCTGCACCGTTCAAAAGAAGACTTGGAATACGGGCTGGCAGAACCGTTGGTTCTTTTAGAGATTCATCAAAGTTGGGCCTGAAGTCGACAGTGTTTTTGTCAATGTCCGTAAGCATTTCTTCGGCCATCTTAGTCAACCTGGCTTCTGTGTAACGCATGGCCGCCGGTGGATCTCCATCTACTGAACCAAAGTTACCCTGCCCATCTACCAGCATGTAGCGCATAGACCAGCTTTGAGCCATTCTAACCATAGTGTCATACACCGAAGAATCACCATGAGGGTGATACTTACCAAGTACCTCACCAACAATTCTCGCAGACTTCTTGTAAGGACGGTTGTGAGACAAACCCAGGTCTGTCATACCATAGAGCACACGACGGTGCACTGGCTTTAAACCATCCCGAACATCGGGAAGCGCGCGCGAAACAATCACCGACATCGAATAATCGATGTATGCGGTTCTCATTTCATCTTCAATGTTGATAGGGATAATGTTCTCTCTTTCTGCCATTGAGTGCAATTTTTACCAATAATATAAGAAGGTAAAAGTAGGGACAGAAAAAGCGCCTACAGCCAATATTGAGCGGCTTTTTTACACAAATTGTGGATTTTAAACCGACTGTTTTTTAGTACTGTGAAGTCCCCGTTAAATCAGCTGTCTTCACATACATATTCAATGTCAGAATCTGGGTATACAAGCTCCCAGGCATCTATTTCTGGCTGACCACTTTCTTGAAGGGTTTCGTAGGCATCATCACACATTTCCGTTTTCCTGGTGTCCGGTTCCTCTACGCCATCAACGGTAATGTAGCAGGTGCCACATTTTTTGCAAGAACTAAGACTGGTAAATACTATTGCTAAGATGAAGAATGGGATGCTGCGTTTCATAGAACTAAATTAAATATTCCAAGCTCAAAAACACAAACACATATTGCTGCCTGTTTAAAAAGAAAAAACCACCTACTTGGTAGTAGATGGTTTTTCCGATGAGCCTCCAGTCGGACTCGAACCAACGACCTGCTGATTACAAATCAGCTGCTCTAGCCAGCTGAGCTATGGAGGCTTGCAAATCGCGGTGCAATGATAGAAAAAAAACGATTGCTGTCAAGACATCACCGAAAATTATTTTGATAAATTTCAAATGTTCCGTCTGAGTAGATCAGAATAGTCTTCGTAACTGTCTTACGAACATTAGGTTGGGGCAAATTCCTTTCAAGAGAAGGATTGCCGTATTCGTTAAACAAATCTCCCTGCTCATATTCTTGAGGGGGCTTCGCGGAACTGGGTTTAGGACTTGAAATCACCTTTTCCCTTTCCGAAACTACTCTTTTCGGCTTTTTTTCGGCTTTTTCCTGCTTTGGCTGATTGAACAATAGCCAATCCATGTCCCATTCAGGAAAATGCTCGTATACCTTGTTAAGAAAGTCGTAGCCGGGATTATTTCTGTTGTTTAATAGATGGCTTACTGCCGACCGGTTTACACCAATGATGTCAGCAAATTGAGATGGACTTAAACTCTCGCTATCTAGTTGCAAACGTAAACGCTCTCCAAACATGCAACAAATGTATACTCAATTGATGTTACAAGTGTATCAACATAAGAAACATTTGTAGCCAGTGATGTGATACAAATGTAATCATGTCAACTTAGCCTAAGGCTCGCTGTTATGCTATGCCAAAAAAATTAGCACAGCTCTTAAATAAACATAGTAGTCGACAATGGAATAGCCAGTTGTTGTAGATGTTAGTGCTTACCAGTAACACACTGGTTACGAGCAAGTAAAAAGGGGAAGAGAAATATTATTTACGATGTAACAATGCTTGAATAAGCAGTGCTTAGAGGAAGAAGATGTGTGATTTCTGTTGGAAATTTTGTTCTTCGTTGTGTTCTTAACGCAGATGTTGTTCGTAAAATTGCATTTGATAATAACGACAATGAAAAAAGCACTACCTATAGCACTTGGATTGATTGTTCTTGTGTCACTCTTCAGGATACTACCGCACCCTTACAACTTTACCCCGGTGGGAGCAATAGCTCTTTTTAGTGGTGCCTATTTGTCTAAGAGAGTTATAGGCTGGTTATTCCCAATAGCTATCATGCTTATTTCAGATACTATCCTTGAGATCACCACGGGCTTTGGATTTCATAAGGACATGTGGGCGGTATATGGATCTTTCGCGTTAATGATTTTATTGGGCCAAAAGATTCTCTCTGGTAGAACCACTGGAAAGCGCGTTCTTGGTGCATCAGTACTAGGTTCTGTGTTATTCTTCTTACTCACCAACTTTAGCAGTTGGTTGATTGATCCTTCTGGAATCTATGCCAATAGCTTAAGTGGTCTTATTGCAGCCTATGCAGCGGCCATACCTTTCTACAATGTTTCAGATCCCTTGTCTTCATTTGCCTTGAATGGTTTATTGGGAGATTTATTCTTTTCAGGAGCTTTGTTTGGAGCTTACGCCTTAATCGTATCTCCTAAGAATGCGACTACTCCTGTTGTAGCCTAAGCTTTAGGTTAGATAGGTTAAAGCATTACTTAACACTTATTAACGTTCAGTAGCGTCCTTTACTGTGCTAGGGGGGCCAACATATCTTGATCGCCTGAGTGGTGCTTACGATGCCAAAGTAGTTCTGATTCCCCTCTACCTTGATTTAGTTAAAACCAGGATACGTTAGCAACTAGCTGGTAGTAGTAAAACCTATTTGTTCCAGTTGAGGTTTCTTACGGCGGCTTCAATCTCTGGGTAAGCGAAAATGAAATTATGCTCTAAAAGACGCTTCGGTTGCGCGTTTATTGAGCCAATAAGGGCATTTGCCAACTCTCCAACAAATAACTTTAATGCGAAGGCCGGAACTTTAGGCATGAGTATTGCCTTATTCAGTGAGTCTGACACAACTCCCGTTAACCTTTTGTTTCTTATAGGTTTAGGAGCAGTAGCATTAATTATACCTTCAATTCTTGCATTCGTAAGTGTATATTGAAGAGCTGCCACTAAATCATCAATGTGAATCCAGGACATATATTGCTTGCCTGAAGCCAATGCAGAGCCTAGTCCGAGTAAAATGGGGGCTTTAATGGATTTGTAAGCCCCTTCCTCCCTATCGAATACGATACCAATCCTCACAATTACGGTACGCACATTTTCTGCCTTGCGAGCTTCTTTTTCCCAGTCCACGCACAATTCTGCCATAAAGCCATTTCCAGGATCAGCATCCTCAGTAAGTACCTCTTCTCCTCTGTCGTATCCATAATATCCTATAGCGGATGCGTTTACAAAAGTATCACACTTGGATTCCCTTCTGTTTAAATATGTAACAAGTAATCGGGTTGAGTCAATTCTACTTTTGTAAACTTCTTCTTTGAATTTGTCATTGAGCCTTTTATCGGCTATTCCCCTTCCCGTAAGGTTCACAATGGCATTGGCATCAGCCAGCTCTTCTTCGGGAAGCTCACCGGCTTGAATGTTCCAATGAGCGAAACGCAAGGAGTCAGAAACTATTCGATTATTTCCTCGGGTCAACACCACAACTTCATTGCCGGAAGCAATCAGACGTTCTACCAATTTGGTTCCAACCAAACCACTCCCTCCTGCTACCACTATTTTTATAGACATACTACTAAGGTCTTTTCTCTTGATAACTCTAAATCGGAATCAAAGTTCTCTTATCCTCAACTAAATACACAGGCCTTTTCAAAAGCATTTGTTAAGGCTTTGCAAAAATGACAATAGAATCATGGCTATTGGAAACAATAAATGTGGAATATATGCGCACAAATGATTTGCCAAAAGCTATTGAGAAAGTAGTTTTGAAGCGTAATAAATCCATACAATAGATGAACATCCACGAATACCAAGGAAAAGAGATTTTAAAAGGATTCGGCGTAACTGTACAAGAAGGTATTGTTGCCTCTACCCCAGAGGAAGCTTCGGCAGCTGCAAAAAAGCTTCAGGAAGAAACCAATACTGGTTGGTTCGTTGTAAAAGCACAGATACATGCTGGTGGACGTGGAAAAGGTACTGTAAAAGAAACCGATTCTAGAGGTGTGGTATTGGCTAAGTCTTTAGAAGAAGTTCCTGAGAAAGCTGCTGGTATTTTAGGTGGCACCTTGGTAACCATTCAAACGGGTGAAGTGGGCAAAAAAGTAAATAAAGTACTTATTGCCCAAGACGTTTACTACCCTGGCGACAGCGAACCGAAAGAATACTACATGGGAGTTTTGCTGGATCGTGCAACTGGCAAGAACGTAATCATGTATTCTACTGAAGGAGGAATGGACATTGAAGATGTAGCAGAAAAAACTCCTGAAAAGATATTTAAAGAGTGGATTGAACCAGGAATGGGACTTCAGCCTTTTCAGGCCAGAAAAGTAGCTTTCAACTTAGGATTAAGCGGAGCCGCTTTCAAAGCAATGGTAAAGTTCGTAAACGCTTTATATAAAGCTTATTTGGGCACCGATTCATCAATGTTCGAGATCAATCCGGTATTGAAAACTTCTGACGATAAAATTCTTGCCGTTGACGCTAAGGTGTCACTAGAAGACAACGCGCTGTTCAGACATCCTGACTATGAGGCCCTGAGAGATGACTCGGAAGAAGACCCACTTGAGGTTGAAGCGAAAAAACACAACCTTAATTACATCAAACTTGACGGAAACGTTGGTTGTATGGTAAACGGAGCTGGTTTGGCAATGGCTACCATGGACATGATTAAGCTTTCAGGTGGTGCGCCTGCCAACTTTTTGGACGTTGGCGGTACTGCAAACGCTCAAACTGTAGAGGCCGGCTTTAGACTGATATTAAAGGATGAAAACGTAAAGGCCATTCTAGTAAACATTTTTGGTGGAATCGTAAGATGCGATAGAGTAGCGCAGGGTATTGTTGATGCCTATAAGAATATTGGCGAAATTCCAGTACCTATCATTGTAAGACTTCAGGGAACGAATTCCGAGGAAGCCAAGAAAATCATTAGCGACTCTGGTCTTAAAGTATTTCCCGCTACACCTCTTGAGGAGGCTGCAGAACTTGTAAAGAAAGTTCTTTAGACATCATCACTTTCTAGCATTAATTCGCTACTTTCCTTTTGATAATTTAATTAAAGGGAAAAGTATATGCTGTTAAGAATTTATCCGGAAAACCCGGCTCCTAGACACGTCTCATTAGTTGCAAAAACACTTAAGGAAGGAGGCTTAGTAATTTATCCTACCGATTCTGTGTATGCCATAGGTTGTGATATGTACAACCAGGACGCTATTGATAGACTGTGCATGGTGATTGGTAAGAAATCGGAGAATGCCAATCTAGCTCTTATTTGTCATGACCTCAAGAACATAAGCGAGTACTCTCTTCCCTTTTCTAATCCGGTGTATAAGCTCATGCGCTCATCATTGCCAGGCGCTTATACCTTTATTCTTAAGGCCAATAATAAAGTGCCCAAACTCTTTAAGAATAAAAAGAAGGAGATTGGTATAAGAGTGCCTGATAACAATATACCTCGGGTCATTGTACAGGAATTGGGAAATCCCATTGTTACAGCTAGTATCAAGATGCATGATGAATTGAACGAATATCCCACGGATCCTGAAGTGATTTATGAAGAGTTTAAGAGTCGGGTAGACTTGGTGATAGACGGTGGGCCCGGGAATTCAGAGCCTTCAACAGTTCTTGATTGCACTGGTGATGAAGTAATTCTTATAAGAGAAGGAAAAGGCGAAGTTACTATGGCTGATTAGCCTCATCTTTTTCTCCTTTGAAAGCTTCGGCTTCTTCAGGAAACATTTCAAGGTATTGAGACACGGCGTCTTGGTACTCGGCCTTCATGTCTAAGCCCTCTAAACTTTTAATGGCAATCTGCCAGTGCTGTTTGTTCTTATCGTCAGCTCTCAGCAACTGTTGAGCCAATTTGAGAGCTTCCAAATAGTCGCCGGTATTCACAAGTGCTGTTGCCATTCCTCGTATGGCTATAGGATATTTAGGATATGCTTCTAAAGCACCTGCAAAGAAGTCTAGTGCCACATAGTTTTTTCTACGGGTTTCAGCATAGTATATCCCAATTTGCGATAAGGCATGGCCTAGTTCTGTGTCTGGTACTGTACTGGAATACTCCAACCAATCAGCTGCCAGATTGCTTAGGTCCTCAGCGTTTGCTTTCTCAAGCATCTTCACTGATTTGGAAATAATTACAGAAGAGCCGGCGTAATAGGTTTTATACACCCTGTCTCCTACCATTAACAGTCTGCGACCTGCCCAACCTTCATGAAATTCAACCAAAGTTCTTGGAATAGTAAAGGACATAAAGATCGCCAGCGCACTGTATAGGACCTTGAGCTTGATTCTTCTAACAAAAGATGCCCATATTTCTGTGCCCAAACAAAGTAAACCAGGGGCTGCCAATGACAAGATGTCCCAGTCTCTTGGCATGCTTAGGATAGGATTAAACACAAAAGCCACAAAACCATAGGTGAGAAGAATGAGAACAGGCATTAGGTAAAAGCCGCTTACGGACTTAAAAAGGTCTCGTTTTAACAAACCGACTATCACGATGAACCATAGGACTGGCGACCAGGAAAGGACCAATTGTATGAAATCATAGATATGGTTTAGGTTAAAAAGGCTGTAATGGTTATACGGAGCATCAGGAGCCCACAATGGAAGAAAGACGTTGCCAAACAACTCATTTCCCTTTTCAGCATAATGGCTGTTGTGGTTTTTGAATATGAAAAAGTAGGCGATAAAAAAGCCAGCTACACCAGAAAGAAACAGAACCATTACGTTTCTAATCGTAAAAAAGTTAACCAGGCCCGGCCTTAGTTGCAAGGCCACCAATACTGAAAAGGGAGCCAATAGCACAAAATTGATAAAGTGCGCTTTTATGGCGAAGAAGAGTACAATCAGTAGCCAAATCAATGCTGCATTTCTATTGTGTTCGTACTGTCTTTTAGCAAGTAAAAGGAATAAGCTTAGAAAGAAAATGGATGGAGCGTAGACCTCAACATGCCCTGAAAAAATGAGCATAGAGTTGAGTGATAAAAAGAAGAGAATGTAAGGTAGCCTAAAGCCCAGACGCGCGGTTTTTAGGTAAAGGCTGTAAATAAAGGCTGTGGCAAAGCAAAATACGCCACCATAAAGCCTGAATGCTTCTTCCAAATCCATTCCAAAAATTTTTCTAAGAATGAAAATGAAATTGAAGGTGAACCGCTCTCCATTATGCAAGTTGAAAATGTCAGGGTCAACCAGTATCAAAAAAGCCTCTCCCAAGCTCCTGTCCTTAGCATAAAAGCGACTATAGTTGTTTAGAATAGAATGGGCATCGCCATATACGTCTGAAACTACTGGAAATGCCAAACACAATATTGCGGCAATGATGGGCAACAGGAAAAGTTGCCAGGTGGCAATAACCTGTTCGGGTTCAAGGTCGTCTTTTGAATGCTTTCGATCACTTTTTACGTAACCCAGATAAAAGAAAATACCACTGATCGCTAAGATGAAAAGCACCAAAGGTTTCTCCAGATAAAACAGGTGATTGATGCCCCAGGCAGTGTTTTTCAACAGGCCAATGAGCAGTATAAACAGTGCGCCGGCAATAGCGGCTTTTTTATAAAGTCTTAGTTTATTGATTCTCTCTAAGAGCATAGGTCCTTTACGGCATTTGCAAGACTATCGAGTTCTTGCGTGTTGGTATAAAGATGGGGGGTAACCCTTACTCCACTTACTTCAGGGGAGTTGATAGCGACGGTAAAAATATTAAAGTCATTTACCAGGGTTTTAGCGAGTTCGGTCGGGGTGTAACCTTCTATCAAAAAGTTGGATATAGCACATGATCTATGTGAATCATCGGGAGTGTTGTATATAATTTTATTTAGGTCTTTGGTTTGATTCCACCAATACTGCTTCAAAAAACGAAGTCGATTCTCTTTTCTTTGAGAACCAATGGCGTCATGAAACTCAATTGCTCTTTTAATAGAGGCTATGGCTGAAACCGGACGTGTTCCATAGTGTTCCAGTTTTCTAATATCGCTCTCAGCAAATTGATCATCGCCGAACAAGGGCCATATTTTCTGGATTTTTTCTTCTTTTATGTAAAGCATTCCAAGTCCCAGCGGACAACATAACCATTTGTGTAAGCTGGTCCCCATATAGTCAACATTCAGGTCTTTTATAGAAAACTGAATGTGTGCAAACGAGTGTGCGGCATCTAACATTACTTCTGCCCCATGGCTATGAACCATTTCACATATTTTCTTGACAGGAAGTATTTGGCCGGTAAGGTTGATGAGATGGGTTAGCAATACCATCCTGGTTTTATTTCCCATGGCCTTTTGGTACACATCAACAAGTTCTTCATCAGATGAAGGGTTCAATGGAATTTGCACATACCTAAGCTTGATACCATGCCTTCTGGCCTCTTGCTCAAAGGCTGCCTGCATACTTCCATAATCCTGTTTGCTTAGTACCACTTCGTCTCCCTTTTGCCATGGATAACCATGAATCACAGTGTCCAATGCCTCTGTGGTATTTCGGCAAATCACAAATTCTGAAACCGGAATATTGCTGAAGGTTGATAAAGCATTTTTGGCTTCTTCTACAATACCGCTTTGCAATTCGCGCATGTAGAAACTATTCTCGGCGTTAAGCCTTGAAACTTCTCCTTTGAAGGTATTAAGCGTGTTTTGAGGTTGGGCACTAAAATATCCATTCTCCAGATTGATGTGCGAATCTGTAATAGGTGCGAAAAAGCCACGAACCATTTTCCAGTATGACTCATCCTCAGCGTTAGTAGATCGCAAGGATTCAAGACTTGTATCCTTGAAATCAGACTTGGCAAACCCTTGAGAAAAGGGCATCAGCAACGCTGAGCTAAGCATCGCACTACTCTTCAGAAAATTGCGCCGATTCACCATTCCAAATATCCTTGGCCTAAGCTCCGAAGATAGTTTATAAACCTTTAATCGTTGAGAAACACTTGTTGATCGATCTTGAAAAGAGCTACATCTCTTTTACTAGAAAAGGCCTCTAGCCTTTAATTCAAGATATTTATTGATTACATTGGTATTTAAAGCCTCTGGTGCAGTATAAATGCTCTGTATCCCCATTTTTCTCAACTCTCTCATAACCAGTTTCTTTTCATAGTTCATTTTTTCAGCCAGCGTTTGTGTATAGATATCCTTTAGCGTTTCAGTCTTTTGTCGTGCGAGCTTGTCCACTTCAGTATTTCTAAACACGATCATGACAACTAAATGATCCTTGGCCAGCTTGGCAAGGTATTGAGCATGCCGTCGCATGGAAACAATGGACTCATAGTTAGTAAAGAACAGTAGCAGACTGCGTTGCCGAATTTTAGTTTTTATGGTGAGGGCAAGCTTCTCAAAATCGGGTTCTTGCCAAGCTGTTTTTTGATCGTAAAGGGTTTGCAGGATGCTGTGCATTTGCAGTTTCTTCCTTTCTGCCGGAAGAATGTGAGTTACCCTGTTTGAAAAACAAATAATCCCTGCCTTATCATCTTTTTTGAGAGCAATATTGCTCAGTACAAGAGAGGCATTAATGGCATAATCCAGTAGTGTAAGGCCATTAAATGGCATTTTCATAGCCCGTCCCTTATCTATTACACAATAGATTGGTTGCGACTTTTCATCCTGGTACTGGTTCACCATTAAGTCTTTCCTACGAGCTGTTGCTTTCCAGTTAATTTTCTTTCGGTCGTCTCCAACTACATAGTCTCTCACCTGTTCAAACTCCAGAGTTTGCCCTATGCGACGTACTTTCTTAAGTCCATTGCCTGTTAGCCTTTGGCTGAATGCCATGAGCTCAAACTGCTGCATTTGCAAGAAGGACGGAAACACCGGGACCTCTCTGTTTTGATCGAATTGATACCTTCTTACTACAAGACCAGATAGAATACTCGCAAATACATTAACAGCCCCAAATTCATAGTTACCTCTTTTGGTGGGACGCAGGTCATAGTTGAGCACCTGTTCTTCGCCGCTTTCTACTGATAGTTCGAAAACGCTATCTCGCACTTGAAATTGAGCCGGCAATTCGTCAATGACCTTTAAGTCAATCTTGAGCCTGTAGTAGTTTCTGATGAAAATTGAAATAGTATTTGCATCTCCATTGGAAAGTCTTTCAGGTGTGATACGGCGAGCGAGCACTCCGTCTTTTAAACGCCAGAGTATAAGTACTTCCACTGCTACAACTAACAAGAATGCAACCAAGAGGATTTGAGCAACTACAAAGAGCATATGCAATTTATACCCCAACATGAACAGCGCAATGAGCAACGTCAATGCGAAAAAAAAGTTGATGGATAAGTAAACTTGCTTAAACAGCCTCACTAGCGGGGAACTTCTACCGATTGAATGATTTGCGCAATTACTTCATCAGGCCTTATTCCTTCCATCTCTCTTTCTGGTGAAAGAATTACTCTATGCCTCATTGCCGGGATTATTACTTCTTTGATATCATCCGGAGTCACAAAGTCTCTTCCATTGAGAGCAGCTTTGGCCTTTGAAGCATTGAGTATAGTAAGCGAGGCTCTGGGAGAAGCTCCCATGTACAGCGATGGGTGACTTCTTGATTTATGTACAATTTCAGCGATATAGCGCAATAAGTTCGGCTCAATTCTTAGTTGAAGTACCTGCTGTTGTAGCTTTTTTATGCGATCAGCATCAAGCACTGAGTTCACATACTTGAGTGGTTCTTCGTTTTTCCGTTCATGTGTACTTTCCAGCAGTTTCACTTCTTCATCCAGGCTTGGATATGCCATTTCAATTTTAAAGAAGAAGCGATCAAGCTGGGCTTCAGGGAGTTTGTAGGTTCCCTCCTGTTCCACTGGGTTTTGAGTAGCCATTACCATAAACGGCTCTTCCAGAATATGGGTTTCACCATCCACGGTTACCTGACGTTCTTCCATGGCCTCAAACAGGGCTGCCTGAGTTTTGGCAGGAGCTCTGTTTATTTCGTCAATGAGTACATAGTTAGAAAAAACAGGACCTCTGTGAAATTCAAAATCTTCAATTTTTTGCTTGAAAACGCTGGTTCCAATTACATCCGAGGGCATTAGGTCGGGAGTAAATTGAATTCTGCTAAAGCCTATCGACAGAGACTTGGCCAGTAGTTTACTCATAAGCGTCTTGGCAATTCCAGGTACACCTTCAACCAAAACGTGACCACCAGCAAAGAAGGCAGTCATTAACAGGTCTAGTGACTGGTTTTGGCCAATAAGCACTTTGCCCAATTCCAGCTTAATTGCGTCGTGGGCCTCCTTGAGTTCCTTAAGGTCCAATTGCGTTTCAGGGGTAAATTCCTTATTGGGTTCTTGTTCCATACATCTTAGTTTCAAAATAGAATTGGCTAATAGCTCGGTGTAATTGTATTAATTGAGTTTCACTAACTGTGGGAGTATTCTGTGTGTCCTGTATTAGTCGAAAAAGCTTTTGAGTATTGTTCAGGTCATATCCGGATTTTGAAGAGACCTCGCTAACAAGCTCTGAATCAAATTGCTGAGATACCTGGATATGGAGTTGGCTTCTTAGCTGCTCAAAGAAGTACTTTACTTTCTTTCTTGCCAGGTCCGTGTGGTCGGCCTTTCTGAAATACACTTTTGACAGAATGCCTAAAAATTCAATGGACTCATTTTTGAACGCTGGGATAATGGGAATGATTCTTTGATTTCTCTTGGCCTTGAACAGAACCCACAACAATGCAAAACAAAGAGTGAGCAAATAAGCCCAGCGCAGTGATGGTTGTGACCAAAGAAATCGAATGGGGCTTTTTATAGCTGGAAATCCAGTGGAAGTATAGTCGCTCCAAATAAAGTCTGCCTCTGGTAGAAACGACAGTGTCAAGTATACATACTCTCTATCTATTGCATGGAGCAGACCATAGTTGCTAAAATACGCAGGTGTGCCGTTGATAAAGAAGTTTCCCTTCCCATGTATTTTCCTAATATAATTGGGAGCTCCATCAATACTTTTTCCCAGTACTTCAATGGAACTTTCTTCATCCACTTGAAAAGTGCTTCCATAAGGGGCCAGGCCCTGAAAGTTACGTTTGTACTTTTCTAAAGAATAGCTTTCCCTTTCAGCATTCTGCAAGTCTTCAATAGAAACCTGCCCGTTACTTGAATGAATTTTCTCAATTCCCAGTGATGTACTTAGGTTGGCTCCTATGTTTTCGGCGCTAATAAATACCGTATTTCCCTGCGAAACATACTCCAGAAGGGCTTCTGCTTCATGTTCATCCGGGCGATAAGAGTCGTTTATAATGATAAGGTTTCGAGCCTTTTCACCATTGTCCTTTTCTTGTGTGATCCATTCAAAGAAATTAACCTGGATGTACTCTATGTTCTTTTCAGGCCACATTTGTCTGAATGCCTCATGAAATAAAAACAGGCCAAAAGGTTTCTTGTGGTCTCTATAAAAAGAATGGGACCAATCAGTTTTTTGTGTTCTGGAACTTTCAACAATAAAAAGTACTGTGACAGTAAGTAGCAACAAAGCGGTTGGAAGGCGATACTCTTTTTTCAAACTCCCTTAATTTGAACATTGAATGCCTGGAACACCTGTTGATTTTCATCAAACACCGCTCTGTTCACTTCGGTTTGCCCATACCATAAGTATTCAAACCGTTGAGTAATGTCATAATAATCCTGAGCATGATCAGGTGACGTCGCCATTACCTCTTTCTCGTACTCTCTGTTGGTTTTGTCTTTTTTCCATTCAATGAGCCCTTGTTCTGACAGGTTCTTAAGAACTGATAGATAGGTATACCGCAGTGCTAATCGAAACTTTCCAGCCGAAGTGTTTTCTATGATAAGTTGCTCAAGATCGAGTTCATGCACATTCTCGCCTGTTATGCTCAAATTTTCTGGCCCCAATTTTTTAGCCCCCTTTATAGTCTGGCCCAAGTCTCCTTTAAGCATCTTATTAATGAGGAAAATTAGAATTGCTAAAAAAGAGAGTAGGGCAAGCGTTTTAAGAAGTACAAACCAGCCATCCACACTTAAGGCCCCGCCAAAAGTCTCACTAAGCCACTTTAATAGACTTTGTACCCAATTCGTTTCTTCTTCGTAAGTAGTATACTCGAATTCCTCACCTTCACTCAAACTTTCTACATAACCCTTTGGTGGACGTCTAACCTCCTGATTTTCCTTGGCCCAGGCATTTTGCGTTAGGCCAGCAAGCGAAAGAAAGAGAAAAAACAAGGGACGAATTCTTTGAACGCTCATTTTCTAGTAGCTCTCTTTTACTTCGTCTTCTGAAGAATTGTTCTTGCCCATCCCTTTAATCTGTTCTAAGAGACCTATGCTTTCAACAGCTTCTACCCTGCTGTAGTAATAAATTCCCAGTCCCAGGTATAGGATTACAAAGAAGAAAGCCGACGCAAATTCTGCGAATATGCTGGCGATCCAAAAACCTACGTTTGTTTCAACACCTACCACATTTTCCGGATGAAGGAGTTGCTCGAAAAGCCCGGTGAATAATACTGGAATACTAACAATGTTGTTAAGAACCGACATAATAACGTAAAGGACAATGTATATAAGTAAGGTATACCACCAGTTGTCCTTGATAAGTTTTGACGATCGGTCAAGAGAACTGGAAATGGAATGGTCGTCAGCCAGGGCGGCGCTGAAACAAAGGGCAAAAACCACGGCTACATATATTCCGGGCAGAATGAAGAACAAGGTGGCAATTCCGGTAATTAGACCATATATAATGGTAAGCACAACTGCTTTGGGAGATTTAGAAAACGCGACTTTTAACACCTGGCGCATTTCTATACGATAAGCACCTCTGGAATCAAGATACATCCTCAGGTAAGCATTTACATAAGCTACAATTAAAGATGTGAAATAGAGCTTTCCACCCAGGATAAGGATAAAGGTTCCTAAGGTAACCTGGGCTGAATCTTGAAACCCTCCTCTGGCTAATCCCATAAAAGTATCAATTAGAGCTACTTGTGGAATGGCCAGGAGCAAAAACGGAATGCCTCCCACAAGTGCAATTCCCATCATCAGGGGCTTGAATTCACTTCGAAGAAAGGCGAACAGGTCATTGAAGAGATCACCTAAATCACGTGTTTTTCTTAATGGGATGTAAGTCATGATTCCTTAGCGGATTTTCTATCAAGTTTATAGGGAAGTAAAACGTAGTACCAAATGATGAACGTAAATGACAGTACAATAATCACAATGGCCAAGACATCAGGCATTTCTGTATGACGTGTCACAAAACCTTCAAGAAAAGCGGCAACCGTAAAAACCGGAACTAATGAAATTACCAATCTCAGTGCATCAAAAGAGGCTTTTCTAAAGGCTTCAAGTCGACTGTATGTGCCTGGATTAAGGATGCTGTTGCCAATAACCAAACCGGCAGCTCCTGCGATAACAATGGCCGATAGTTCAAGGCTACCATGAATAAAAATGGTACGTACACTTTCCCAAAGCAAATCTCTTTCAATGAAAAAGTACATGAAGGTGCCTACCATAATACCATTGTATAACAGTACTATGTAGGAACCCAGTGATACAAACGCACCAAGGACAAACGCAAAAAATGCCACCCTGATGTTGTTAAATGCCAGGCCAACAAACATTCCAAATTCTTCCCTGGAGTCATAAACGGCCATAGGACTTCCCTCTTCTATGTTCTCCAGGGTCATGTTTACATAGGCATCACCTAATATAAGTCGGGTAAAACTGCTATCGCCTGATGTGGATATCATCCCAACGACAATGGCAAGTAGAAAGGTGATGGCTGCTGTGCGTAACTCAACTCTTCTTGCAAATGCTGCAATAGGCACATCTTTCGAGAAGAACTTAACGAGCTTGTTTCCAGAAGCTTCTTTGCGTCCATACAGTTCCTTATGCGCTTTGACAGCGAGTTGGTTTAAGTAGGCTTGCGTTTTAGAATCTTTGTAATTGGTTTGGGCAAATGAAAGATCGTCAGTGATGGATATATAGCCCTCTGCCAGAGCGTCCACCTCTACCGTTTTAGTGTTTTGAAGCATTTTTTCAAAAGCTTCCCAACGCTCAACATTCTTCTTTAAAAAAGTGGCTTCCCTCATGTCCTGTTAGAGCGGCAAAATAGTAAAATAGTAGGTTGCTGCGCAGTGATAATGCTCGTTTTCACGTTAAAATTGCAAACTATGAATCCAACGCAGATATGTCGGTAGTTGATATACGCACTTCTCAGAATGTAATCATCAATTTTTCTGTTGCCAGCATTGCCGAACGGCTTATTGCCACCTTCATTGATTTGCTGATTCAAGGAACTTACATGGTCGTCATGGTATTTGTATTGTTTGGCGGGTTTAGTGCATTTGGAAACTGGTCTTCATTGGGTGTGAGCTCACTCGTTATAAGCATATGCTTTATAGCACTCCCCGTGCTTACCTACCATCTATGGGCAGAGTTCTTTTTTAAGGGAAGATCTATTGGTAAGATGGCTATGAATCTGCGGGTAGTAATGTTGGACGGTACTGAGCCTGGCTTTCTTAACTTCTTTTCGAGGTGGATACTTCGCATGCTGGATATTTCCTTGTTTACAGGTTTGATAGCGGTTGTTTCACTTATTGGCTCCAGCAAAGGACAACGTGTAGGCGATATTGCAGCGGGTACCACAGTCATTAGGCAAAAACGCGGTGGTTATACTGCGCCATCCATAAAAGATTTTGTCCAAGAAGATACTTATGTGCCCGGTTTTCCTCAAGTAGTAAACCTTGGAGACAAGGAACTCGCACTTATTAAGGAAGTGCTGAATCGTGGAGGCGATGGGCAAAGTTTACTGCTCCTGGAAGCGACCTCTCAAAAAGTGCAGGATTTACTACAAATAGAAACCACGATGGACCCTCATTCTTTTCTTAAAGCAGTGGTTAAAGATTACAATTATCTGGCCAGCAGTTTGTAAGATATAGCTGCATTAACCACGGCTCAAGGCTCATTTAGATTAATTAGCATGACAATTGACTATTTTAGAGGGACATTCGCATGTCATGCTATCCTATTAGAACCATAGTTCAATGAAAAGAATTGTCTGCCTCCTTTTCCCCGTCATCTTATGTAGCATAGGTTTCGGCCAAACCCTTCCCTTTCAGGAAGACTTTGAAAATGTTGGGTCTACCACCACATTTACGGCTTCCACTACTTCAATCAATGGCCTTGCAGAATGGTCTTATGAGAAAACCAACAGAGGAAGACTTCGTTTTAAAGCAGGAACTGGATTTTCAAACGGCGGCTCTGCAGCAGCTACGATGGACGTCTTTTCAAACAATCAGTACAGCACAAACTACCTGATACTCACGTTAGATCTAAGTGCTTATACTACATCGGATTTAGAGCTTAGCTTCTCATATATGGACGTAAATGATGAAAGTAACTCTGAAGATCGTGTGTGGATTAGAGGAGACAACACTCAAAATTGGGTTCAGATATACGATTGGTATGCCAATAAAGCCACAGGAGGTACCTGGAAGGATGTTGAAGGCCTTGATATTGATGCAATTTTGGCGGCTGCAAGTCCAAGTCAAACGGTAGGTAAAACATTTCAAGTACGTTTTGGGCAACGAGATAACTACCCGGCTCAAAGCACTACAAGGGACGATGGAGTAAGCTTTGACGATATAGAAATCATTGAGCGCTTCGATAGAGAAGGCATTATGAGCAATTTGAGCGATATATGCCCGGGTAGCAATATGGTTACTGCAAGACTTTATAACAACGGTCTTGACACCATTAAAACAGCAGTAATTGACTGGATCTTGAACGGTACGACACAGAAAAGCAGTGTGTTTACCGGAAGCATTGCACCAGGACGAGGGCGAAACATTACTCTTGGAACAGCTACATTTTTATCCACAAACAACACGGTGACTGTGGTGTGTGATAGTATTAATGGCAACTTGGATCAAAATAAGGATGATACCCTACTGGTGAGTAGCAGACCTGGATTAAAGGGGAGTTATACCATTGGAGGTTCAAATCCTGATTACAATACAGTATCTGCGGCAATTAGTGATCTGAATACTCTGGGGATTTGTGGAGCAGTTGATTTTTCTATTGCAAACGGTACCTATTCCGGAGCCTTGTCTATTGGTAGTATTTCAGGCTCAAGTGCTTCAAATACCATTACTTTTAAAGGACAGGATTCATCAAGAACCATTTTAACCCATAGTGGAAACGCCTTTGAGCCTACGATTACCATGTCAGGCAGCCAGTACGTGTATTTTGAAAATCTAAAACTTCAAAATACCCGAACACGTGATGCCTGGGTAGTAAGAATGTTCAATTCTTGTAGCGATATCAGTTTTGACAACTGCTGGTTTGCCATGTCCTCCACCGGAACAGATGATCTTATTGGTTTGGTGGCCTCGAACTCCGGAACCGACGAACACTCGCAAGGAAACAATGTCAACAGACTAAAGGTAGACGCTTGTAACTTTACTGGGGGCCAGCGCGGAATTGACGTGATAGGGCTTAATACACAGTACAGTACAGGCAACAGCATTACCAATTGTACTTTTAGTAATCTGTTCTATACAGCCTCTTATTTCAACTACCAGTCAACATTAAAGTACACGGGTAATACAGCCAGCGGTTTCAGATCCACAGGGGCGGATGCTTTGTTGATCTATAACGTCAACAACTTTCAAATTGAGAAAAATGCTTTCTACAGCCAGGATTACGCAGCGTATTTGTTTAATGTGAACACTGGTGGCAGCTCAAGGGGGAAGTTCTACAACAATATGTTTGCCGGCGGCGGTCATGGCGTTTACTTCAACGGAGCAAGAAATGTTGATGTATTTCACAACACCATTTTAGGTGATCCCGGACTTCGTTTCAACAATGAAACCGGTGTTAGCGTAAAAAACAACATATTGTATGGAGCCTCTGGAGTTGCATTTTATTCTTCAGGAACGGGTTTTGATGAGATAGACTGGAATGTTTACTATTCCACCGAAACTGATAAGTACGTTTATGATAACAATGCCTACACTTCGCTGGGAAACTGGACCGGTGCCGCTTCACAGATCAATCAAAACTCAGTTCAAAAACAACCTTCCATAGTAAGTACTTCCAATCTCTACCTAAGCAAGACGAAATCTGCTGACAGGGCTCCGTCGCTTGGCATTGCAAAAGATATTGATTCAGAAGAGCGTTGTGAGATTGCTGTTTCCATAGGAGCTGACGAATCTAAATATGCAGATTCAAAGCCTACGGCTAGTTTCAGCATACCTGATACCGCCTTTGTAAATGCAATTGTGACTGGAACTAATAATAGAGCGGGTGTTTTAAAAACATTCTCCTGGTATGTCGACGGAGTATTGTCTGATAGCGGAAGTACCAATCTCAACCATAAGTTCACTAGTCTTGGTCGCCATAAGGTTACGCATTACTCACACAATTGTGGTGGTTCGGATTCTGTTTCAAAATTTATAGTCATTGTACCCGTTAAAGCGGCTGCAAGCCCTGGTTTTCAAATCTCTAAGAAAGTACTGGACATTGGTGAGAGTACTGAGCTGAAAAGTACGTCGTTAAATGGACCAAGCACTCTATACTGGAGTATATCACCCTATTGGATTGACAAGAAGAACAGGACCTACAACTTTACCAGTGGCTTTGATTCTGTTTCCACTATTACTAATGTAGTATTTAACAAAGCAGGCGAGTATACCGTTTGTTTGTATGCAGCCAACGCTTTAGGAGGTTCAACACTGTGTAAGGAGAAAGTTATCTCGGTGAGAGAAGATGCTCAGATGTGCGGAACCATAAATGCCACTGATGCCCTGTACGGATCAATTCTTGACCCGGGAGGTGACGGAAACTACCCGGGCTTTCAACGCTACAACTGCAACTACACCATAACACCCTGCGCAAAAGATCTTACGCTGAAGTTCTTAAGTTTTGACCTGGTAAATAACCGCGATTACCTTAAAATCTACAATGGTGTTGATAATGGAGCTCCAAGTCTACATGACTACCATACCTCCTATTCCAATGGACTTACAGGTACAGATGCTTCCAGCAATTTCAGCTCAACATTAAAGGCAAACTCAGGAAAAGTGTACATGGAGTTCACTACATCAAGCATTTTTGGAGCTGGTGGATTTGAAATAGAATGGAGTGGAACCAAATTGGTGGTTCCAAAGCCTACGGCAAACTTTGATATGCCCGACTCCATATGTACAGGAAGTGAGTTGTTTATGGAAAACAAATCAAGCGGTCAGGGCAATTCTTACCAATGGTTGGTTTCAGCACCGGTAACCAATGACGTAGAATACACAGACTCGGCGGTTAGTCACTTTTTCTTCTTTGCAGGTAAATACACCGTAAGGTTGGTTGTAAACAACTGTGGTGGCTCTGATACCATGACCAAAGTAATTCGAGTGGTAGATGCTCCTTCTGCTCCAACAGCCAAAGCGCATATCGACGTAGTAAAACCAGATGTGGGCCAGGTAGTGACTCTTACAGATGTTTCTTTTGTTAAGGGATATCCATGTTCTGAGTTTAGAACCTGGAGAATAACGCCAGCTGCTAAAGTGAGCTATGTTTCAGGATACAATACGCAGAGTCCACAAACCAAAGTCACATTTTCTGATACCGGCTGCTATACTGTTCGACTAATTGCGAGTAATTCACAAGGTCGCGACACTGTGCTGATGAACTGTGCCATCAGAGTAATTAAAAGATGTGTTCCTAAGGTTACCAATCTTGATGCCGATGTTGGCATTGCCAAAGTTGTTTTGGGAACTATCAATAATTCAAGTGCTACTGGTGTTTCGGCCTATACAGATTATAGAGCTACAGCTCAAACGGATTTAGTACTGGGACAAACCTATGATATGAGCATTTTCAGACCCACTGGCCCCACAGCACTCATTAACAGGAAAGTTTGGATTGACTACAATCTGGATGGAGATTTCGACGATAAAGGAGAATTGGTAGCATTTGATACTGCAGCCACAAGAAATGTAAAGCACGACTACACCTTTAGAGTACCCTTGGGAGCCAAAATAGGAGCGGCTACAATGCGAGTGGGGGTAAGTAAGAACTTATCGGCCAATCTTGCTTGTGGAACTAACTTAAACGGAGAGTTTGAAGATTACCTGGTGCATATCGTGAAGGACGAGGTGGCACCTGAGATATACTTATATGGACATAAAGATACCACCATCAGTGAGTGCATAGTTTGGACCGATCCTTCTGGGTATGCTTTAGACAATGCACAGCTTGATACTATTAAACTTACAACGACGGGTACTGTAGATTACAATAAAGCAGGGAACTATACTATTACTTACAATGCGGTTGACTCAAATGGCAACGTTGCTTCTACTACACGTACAGTAACTGTTTCTAAAGATCAGGTTCTTCCTATAGCTACGCTCACCGGAAAAGACACTGTTTATATAGAAGTGAATACACCTTATCTTGACGCAGGTGCTACGTATAGTGACAATTGCGGCCTTTTTGATACAGTAGTGACGAATACTCTAAACCTTAGTGTTTTAGGTAGCTATTACATAGAATATGCTATCAGAGACCTGCAGCTCAACCAGTCGACGGTGCGAAGAATAATTATTGTTGAAGACACTACTCCACCGGTAATAGACAGCCTTAAGGGGGGCGATACAGTACAACAGCAGGTGGATAGCTTGTACATTGAAAAGGGAATTGTATTTCATGATAACTACGATCCTATAGATAGCGTGGAGCTCACCATAAAAGGCACTGTGGACGTGAATACCATTGGTGATTACACCCTGTGGTATATAGTGCGCGACAAGCAAGGAAATGTGGATAGCACCTTTAGAATTGTACAGGTTAATGACTACCTCACCCCTGAAATCACTTTGCTGGGCCAACTTTACGATACACTTGATGTTGGTGATTTCCATGTGGATATGGGAATTACCTACAAAAACTTTAATGGAGATACCACAGGACTCACACTTAGCTACAGCGGTACCTATGTAGATGAGTTTGGCTATGAAGGGCAAGCTCTGGATATTGGCACTTACACACTCATATATACAGTGAGCAATAAGCAAGGAGCTAAGAGCACCGAAGTGAGGTACATAGTGGTTCTTGACAGAGAGGCTCCTAAGCTTATTCTTAAGGGGGACAACCCATTGGAGCTATTTGTTGGTGATACTTATGTAGAGCCAGGTTGGGACTGGACGGATAATTATTGGGATACTCCTCAGGTATGGATTTATACATTTGGAGTAGTGGATGTGAATGTGGTAGATACTTATTTCCTATTCTATTATGCGGCTGATTCATCTAGTAATGTGAGTGATACTTTGGTTCGAGTGGTATTTGTAAAAGACACAGCCACGAGCATTTTGAATTCAGAAGAAGTTCAGGTTTCAGTATTCCCAAATCCTAATAACGGTACATTTAATCTAAATGTAAGTGGAGTTCATTCTTCAGCGCAAATAGAAGTTTTCGACCCACTGGGAAGAAATGTATATGGTACGCAGTTGAAAATGAATGGGGTGTTAAGGACATCCATAGAGCTTGAAGAGCCAAGTCCAGGCTCATATTTCCTGGTGATTAAAACCAATGATGCTGTACTCACGAGAAACCTGATTATTAGATGATCCAACAAGGTCATGGTAAAATAAGAAAGGCCCTTTCATTGAAAGGGCCTTTCTTATTTATGAGATTCTTTTTTTGAGTTCTATGCTTCTAAAGCAATTCTTGAGGAAGCTCTGAATCGGGTAAATGCCATAGCTCAGGTTTGAATAGACTGGCCATTGTGTAGAGCTCTCCCATTTCACGGTAATAGTTTCGGGCAAAGAACTTTTCTATTTGAGCTTTGCGTGATTCAAACTCATCCTTATAGTGAAAGTATTCCTCCTGATGATGCATGGTGATGCCAGATAGTAAGGATCTGGGAAGCCCTTTATACTCAGCATTTGATTGATCAAACTCAGATATAAGTCCCTTGATTGCATCCAGATGCTGCGGGCCAAAACCAAATACAACTTTGTCAAGACTCTCATTGTGTTCCGCACCCACTACCAATTTACCTTGGTCCAGAGCGTTGAAGGCGCTCAGGGGAGATTGATTGAAGTAGACATCGCTTTCAAGAGATAAAGCTTTTACTTGTCTGCTGGCTACGAAGTCATGCATGAGGCTCAGCTTGAAAATGCTATGACCATTCACTGAGTTCACCTTTTCCTGCAGTTTTTTCGAGTCTATGGTAATGAGCTCTACCCAGGTTCCAAAGTAGGCTTTAATAAACCTTGGCTTGTCGGTGACCACGACCGTCCTGAATTGTGGAATGTCTGTTTCCAGTCTGCTTTGGGCTGATAAGAAAGACATTACAGAAAGTTGTGTCCAATGATGATCACCGTAAGAGAACAGTATTAAGAAGTGCTCTGGTTTTTTGGGCTTGTCCATACAGGCAACAAAGATTCATGCTTTAATTTGAAATCAGGTCCGGAGCGTTGTTTTATTAATTTCGATTGCTGTGTAGTAAAGCAAGTTTGATTCCGTGCAAAAGCTTCTCAAGTGCTAAGACCTAATTCCGTTATTTTGAAACATGGCGCTCAACTACATGTTCATCGCGTTTTTCGTGATTTCTTTTTTATTGTGCTGTGTTAAAGCGGCAATCGGTTTGTGGGCCCCTCACAATGCTTTTGGCGATCCTGAGGTATTTAGTGCGGCTGTGCAGAGTACTTTCGATTTGGCCAAGCTGGGAGCGCAAATATCCATTGGCTATGTGGGAGCATTCACTCTTTGGTTGGGACTTATGAAAGTGGGCGAACGCGGCGGAGTTATTGGCAAAATGAGTGCCGCAGTGTCGCCTTTGTTCAGTAGGCTTTTTCCTGACATTCCTAAAGAGCATCCTGCCTTTGGTGCAATGATGATGAATATTTCGGCCAATATGCTGGGCTTAGACAATGCCGCAACTCCAATGGGGCTTAAGGCAATGAAAGAGCTTCAAGACTTAAATCCCGAAAAAGAAGTAGCGAGTAACTCGCAGATTATGTTTTTGGTCTTAAATACTTCGGGACTTACCATCATTCCGCTGTCTATTATGATCTTGATTACCGAACTCAGTGGAGGTAAGGTAAACCCAACGGAGTACTTCATTCCGATACTGGTAACAACCTTTTGCAGTACGCTGGCAGGCTTGTTGGCCGTATCGGCGGTGCAGCGCCTCAACATATTCAAACATGCGGCCGTTTGGTTGTACCTGGTGGGTATTAGCGGCTTTATGGCTGGGTTGGTGCTACTCTATGGGAACATAGGAGAAGATGGTCAGATTATCTTCACAAGCATATTTGCCGGAGGGCTTATGATGTCCCTTATCGTTTGGTTTGTAGTTTCAGCTGCTCGTGTAAAAGCCGACGTATATGGCACCTTCATAGAGGGAGCTAAAGAAGGGTTTGAAACAGCCATTAAGATCATTCCCTTCTTGGTAGGGATTCTGGTGGCTATTGGACTGTTCAGGGTGAGTGGAGGTCTTGGACTTCTTTCAGACGGAATGGGTTGGCTACTTACCTCTATTGGAGCCGATCCTCAAATAGCAGAAGCTCTGCCTACTGCTTTTACCAAGCCTTTTAGTGGTGGTGGCGCACGAGGAATGATGATTGAAACCATTGAGAATCAACAAGCGCTACACGGTACAGTTGAAGGAATGAAAACCATTCCTTCAAGGATGGTCGCCGTAATGCAGGGTTCAACGGAAACAACTTTCTATGTTTTGGCCGTTTATTTTGGTTCAGTAGGCATCAAGAATACCAGACATGCTGTAGGTTGTGGACTTTTTGCAGATTTTGTAGGATTGCTTGCAGCCATATTCTTTACCTATCTGTTTTTTGGATAAAATGAAATAAGCAGGTGTTGATACTAGTTTATATGCGAAACAACCCAATTAAGATGAAAAGACTCCTCCTATTATTACCAATTGTTGTTCTAATGGTGGGCTGCCGATCAGGAAAGTTGCCTGTCTCTGCGAGCAATGCCGAGTTACTTTACGAGAAAGAACATTACCACGATGCCGCAGAGATGTTTGAAAAGCTAGTGAAGAAAGAAAAGGATGAAGATAAGAAGAAAGATCAGGTAACTAAGTTGGCCAATTGCTATCGACAGATTAGTAATTTTCCAAAGGCTGCTACTTACTACCGCAGGGTAATAGAGTATTATCCTGACGAACCACAGTACATGTATATTTATGCGGACCTTTTAATGAGTAATGACAATTACGAGGAAGCATTGGTATACCTGGAAAGGTATCAAAAGGAAGTTCCTGGTGACAAACGTGTAGCAAAGAAGATCGAAGTCTGCAAGCAGGCCATGGCTATTAACATAGGAGGTTCAAGGTTCAATGTAAGTAGGGCTGATGACCTCAATAGCAACTACAACGACTATTGTCCTTCTGTTGTTGGAGGCAATCTTTATTTTACTTCTGACCGTTCAGGAGCCACTGGAGGAGAGCGTTACCCTCGTAGGGGAAGTTTCTATTCAGATGTATATGTCTCAGAAATTGGAGAAACCAGTTTAAGCAATCCAAAACAACTTGGCAATGCCATTAACAGTAACGAAAATGAAGGGGCTACCGCCTTTAATGGTGCAGGTACGGTGATGATATTTACGCGATGCCATGGCAAGGGCTTTGACTCTTCATGTGCACTTATGCTAAGCTCAAAAGGCAGCGGGAGTTGGAGTAAACCTGTAGCTATAGACTTCAGTGTAAGTGCAGAGTATATGTACGGGCATCCTACTTTAAGTGAAGATGGAAAAACGCTTATATTCTCAAGCAACATCCCGGGAGGTTACGGCGGTCATGACCTGTATGTTAGTCGCAAATTAGGACCCGGTAACTGGAGCAAGCCCGAAAACCTTGGGCCAAAAGTAAACTCCTCAGGTGATGAAATGTTTCCTTACCTTCTCGACGATAAGACCCTATACTTCTCATCCAACGGTCACCCTGGTTTTGGCGCGTTGGATGTATTTGTATCTGTTAATAAAAAAGATCGATGGAGAAATCCCGAAAACCTCTTACCTCCCATCAACTCTGGAGGTGACGATTTTGGTATATGCTATGATAGGGATAACCCAGAACTGAGTAATGGTTATTTCACCAGCAACCGAAAAACCACTCAAGGTGATGATATCTTTAGATTCGATATCGTTACACCTCCCCTTTGTACTGTATGCGGTACCGTATATGATTCTAAAACAAAGAAAAAGCTCAGCGGAGCCACCGTGTATCTTACCGACATGGCAAGTGAGAATACTGTGTACGCCAAAACCAACGGGCAAGGACAATACTGTATGAAGTTACTTTATGAGCATGATTACAAGATGGATGCTTATAAAAAGTACTACGCCAACAATAAGGCCAAACCGCGATTTGATACGAGAAACCTCAATTTTCAAAAGGAATTTAAAGAGGATTTCTACCTGGATAAATGGACAATTGAAGAGATTAAGATTGAGGGAATTCTGTACGATGTGAATTCAGCCGATCTGCGTCCAGAGTCTATGGAAATACTCGACTCTTTGGCCTCTATTCTTACCATACACAACTATTTGGTGGTTGAATTGTCATCGCATACTGATTGTAGGGCCAGTGTGGCCTATAACCAGGACCTTTCTCAAAGAAGAGCTCAATCTTGCGTAGATTACTTAATAAGCAAGGGAATAGCAAAAGAACGACTTGAAGCAAAAGGCTATGGCGAGAATCGCTTGCTGAATGATTGTGCCTGCGAAGGTGAAGAAGGTAAAGGCATTGACTGCACAGAAGAGCAGCACCAGGAAAACCGGAGAACCGCCTTTCAGATACTAAGAACTGACTTTGTTCCTATTGCTGGACAAGAGGAATATGGCAAACCCTACGTAGATCCGGAAAGGGAGTAGTGGTATTTGAACTCTCCAGAAAAAGTATAACCGAAGTTGGCCTCGTCAGCTTCGGTTTTTGTTTTATAGGCCATAGTGATATTGGAGACCTTAGTACCTATGAGCGAATACTCACTTTATTGAATGGAATTGAAGCTTGAGTTAGCGAGCTCTCAAATAGTCAAGAACTACTTTGTTAAATTCAGCAGGGCGCTCCACATTCACCACGTGCCCACAGTCCTGAACCACGTGCAATTCTGATGACTTATGCGTAGCAACCAGTTTGGCAATAGATGGTAGGAACATGTGATCTTCAGAGCCCATCACGTACAATGTCGGAATCCCTGAATCATTAATTCTAAACAGTTTGAGCAATGGGTTAACTTGTGAAATCAAGGTAAACCATCTCTTGAACTCTCTTTGATAGAGTTTTTTAGCTTCATTGATGAATAGGTTTCTAGACTCCCTATGCCGTTTTCTTGGCATAATGATAAAGGCAAAGAGTCGGTACAGCAGTAAGTACGGAATAACCGATTTGAGACTGGCTCCCAAGCGCATAAGAAACTGTCCGCGCAGGTCAAGCTTCATTACAGCTCCGCCTAAAATCATACTCTTGGTTCTCTCCGGAAATCGCTCAGTGATTTCTCGAATCATTATGGTGCCAAGCGATATGCCGATAAAATGGGTTGACTTTATGTCAAGGTAATCCAACACCTCCAAAACGTCATTTCCCAAAGTCTCAAACTGATACTTTTTGAGTTTCTCAGTAATTGGAACTTTTGATTTCCCATGGCCCCTGAGATCAATAAGCAGGATGTTGAAATGCTTTTTGAAGTCTCTTATCTGCTTATACCAAATGGCACTACTCCCCCCGGCGCCGTGGATGAAAGTCACCCATTCAGCATCTTTTGAGAGAATGTATTGTGTGTGATGGAGCATTAACTGTTCAACAAAGCTAAGAGTCATATTGTTTTCAAGGGCCATAATTGTTATCAATGGAATATGAAGTCATCCATAAATCATTTTATCCCAGTTGTGAAGCCAGCTTTTCTTGAATCGGCGAAATCATGAAATTGCTGTAATGAAATACATAGTGCTATTACTCAGTTTTGGACTTTTCAATGTCCTAAATGCTCAAAACAGAAATGGAAAAGACAGTGCGATCTTAAACGTGAATAATTGGGAGACCGTTGTGAGAAGTGGAATGAGACATGGTAAGGGAGTTATGCCCACGCCAGGCGCTTCTTCTCCACAACCAGTAAGCCCGTTATATGCCTGGGCATTGTGGTGCGGTGGACTGGACGAGGCAAAGAACATATACACCACCGCGGAAACCTATCGTCAATTTGGTGCTAGTGATAATGCGGTAGGTCCTATAACAAGTTCTGGAAAGGCCATTTCTGATTCTTCAAGGGCTGCGTACTGGGACAAAGTATACAAAGTGAGCGATTGGCAAATCAATCATCACTCTCAGGGAAAAAGCATTGACGCCATAAACAATTGGCCAGGAAATGGCGCTTCTGCATATGATGAGCCAGCGAAAGTTGCGGCTTATGATGACCTCAACAACAATGGAACATATGAGCCGGCAAAAGGTGAGCTACCCGCCATGTTGGGCAATCAAATGCTTTATAGTGTAAACAATGATGCCGCTTTTAAATCAGAAACAGGGGCAGCATCAATGCCCTTGGAAGTGCATACCTATACCTATGGCTACAATTGTAAAAAGGGCATATTGGAGAACACCTTTTTTGTAGATTATTACCTCATCAACAAGTCTAAAAGTGACTTTGACAGTTTCTACGTGGGCATGTGGAGTGATATAGATTTGGGTGCATACTTCGACGATGCCATGGGGTCTGTACCAAACAAAGCCTTCTTCTCTTACAACTACAGTGATTCAGATGCATTGTATTTGGACTCAATGCCCATGATCTCTGTTTATCCTGTGAACAAGGATTTATCCAAGTTCATGTACTATGCCAATAATTTTTCAGTCACTGGTAATCCCAGGAATGGAACGGCCAAAGACTATTACGGATACTTGAAGGGAAACTGGAAAGATGGCAGTTGTTTGCAAGAAGGAGGAAATGGCTATACGCCTAATTCACAGTCATCTTGTACTGATTTTATGTTCAACGGCAACCCTTTTGACACTACATCGTGGAGCATGGTCAATGAGGTGAGATATGGGTTGGACATACGCGGATTGGGTTCGGTGTATTTTGGTGATTTTAAGGCAGGTGATACTCTCAAAATTACCTGGGCTTTTTCAGCACATTGGAAGCATCATAGAAATCGTGAAAAGCAATATTTCAGCATGATTGACAACATTGACTACATAAAGGGGCTCTATAAGAACGGAGGTTTTGAGACGCTTTGCAAGACTCCTTTATCTATTCAAAAAACTGAGGCTACAGATAACATTGCTGTGTATCCCAATCCTTCCAAAAGGCTTTTCACTATAGAAGCTCCTGAGAAAGCCACCTACGAAGTCTATGACTCAAATGGTAAGCTCGTGCAAACTATTGTGGCAAATGGTCGTACCCGGTTTTCTTTGACCCATAGTGGGATTTACCTGCTGCGCAATTCAAGTTCGGGTGCGCAAAAAAGACTTGTGGTGTATTAGTGCAGTGCAGGCCTTATTGGAAGTTGCTCAATAATTCTACCTTCTTCTTTTTGAAAGTATTCTAGTCTTGGATACACCTCTTGTTCCGTAAAGTAGTTAAGGAGCATTTTTACGAAAATATGGCCGTGTTTGGCTTCGGAAATCCACAGGCGTTTGTAAAACTGTTTCAACTGTTCCTCTTCAATATTCTCGGCCACCAATCTGAAGCGCTCAGCTCCGCGAGTTTCTACTACCGATGCCACGCACATTCTGTCAATGAATCGTTCATCGGGCGTATGTCGACATAGCGCAATTAACTCCTTCACATAGAAGTCTTCCGTCATGCGCTCTGGAAGAGGGATATTCCGTCGTTCCATTAATTCATAGACATCTCTAAAATGTTCAAGCTCCTCAATTCCTGTGGCAATGAGCTCTGGAATTATTTCAAGGCGATTTGGGTATTTGGCCACAAAACTCATCGCCATGCTACTGGCCTTGCGCTCACAGTCGGCGTGATCAACCAAAAAGTCATCAAAATGAGTTATTACGCATTCGATCCACTCTTTGGAACTGGGTACGGCAATGTCAAGATTGAGCTTCATATCGCGAAAGTAAAAAGTATGGGGTTCTATTTTTGTTGAAATGAACTCCTATCTAAAAAAGCACGCATTTACCGGGCCCATTATTTCTGATATACCTACTGAGAACCTGCAAATATTCGTGGTGATTCCTTGCTTTAATGAAACCTCACTCATTCCTGTGTTTGAGAGCCTTGCAAATTGTATGATTCCGGGAGTGGCTGTTGAAGTTTTGGCTGTGGTAAACAGCTCTATTGAATCTGATGCTGAAATAAAGGAGTGTAATCGAAAGTGTCTGAATGAAGCCGATGAGTGGATTTCAAGCTACTCCAGACCTGGCAATCTCAAATTCTATACTACTCATTTTCCCGAGTTACCTAAAAAGCATGCTGGCGTAGGCCTGGCAAGGAAGATTGGAATGGACGAGGCAGTTCGCCGTTTTGAATACCTTGATACTGATGGTGTTATTGTTAACCTGGATGTTGACTGTACCGTTAGCGAAAATTATTTAACAGCAATTCATGACTTCTTTCAGTTTAGCAAATCAGACGCCTGTAGTATTCACTTTGAGCATCCCATTGAAGGAGTTTCCAAGGACATTGAACAAGCTATAGTACAGTACGAGTTGTACTTACGCTACTACATTCATATGCAAGAGTTAATTGGCTTTCCCTGGGCCTTTCAAACCATTGGTTCGGCTATGGCTGTGCGCTCGTCTGTGTATCAGGCACAAGGAGGTATGAACAAACGCAAAGCAGGAGAAGACTTTTACTTTTTGCAAAAGGTAATCGAACTGGGAAACTTTGAAAATTTAGAACATGCCGTTGTATACGCATCGCCGAGAAAATCTGACAGGGTACCATTTGGAACCGGAAAAGCCGTGAATGACATTACATCCGGCGATGGTAAGTACCTTGTATATGCTCCTGAGTCTTTTGAGCAACTCCAAGTGCTCTTTGCAAGTGTCGACTCATTCTTTGAGGCCGGGAAAGAACAAGTCACTGCTATTCTTAACGGTCTGCCGCAAGCCTTAAGAACTTACTTAAGCCTGTGGGGAGTGGAGGAAAAACTGGCACAAATAAATTCATTCACTACAAGTCCTGATGCCTTTAGAAAACGGTTCTTTCGAGAGTTTAATGCCTTTCAACTAATGAAGTATTTACACTGGATGCGCGACGAGTATTTTGCCAACGTAGAAATAGGATCTGGGCTTAACTACTTATTTCCGAAACTCCATATTGAAAGAAAAGAAAGTCTTGTTAAGGATTTAATTACATTCCGAGAATTCGATAAAAGTAAAAGTAAATCAATTACTTAAATGCGGAATAGGCATTGTCAGCACGCGGATCAGCTCCTGGAGTTACATTTCCCAGGCGGTCTATCAAAAGTGCGTTCACATTTCCTAAAATTTCCACCGTATCAATGGTGTGTCCCTTCTCCATGAGTCTCTCTATTAAGTCAGCATCCAAGGCCCTCTCTTCCAATACAATTTTATCAGGCTGCCACTGATGGTGAAAGCGCGGAGCTTTTACGGCCTCGTCCATATTCATTTCGTGTACCGTTACATTCAGTATGGTTTGAAGTACGGTAGTAATAATGGTACTGCCTCCGGGTGAACCAAGGATGCACTTTACACGATCGCCCTCCATTACTATGGTAGGACTCATGCTGCTCAATGGACGCTTCCCTCCTGCTATGGCGTTTGCCTCGCTTCCCATAAGGCCAAACATATTGGGTACTCCTGGTTTGGCACTAAAATCATCCATTTGGTTGTTCAGTACATATCCCATGGTTGGAACAAAAATTCTTGAGCCATAGGCGGCATTAATAGTAGTTGTTATGCTCACGGCATTGCCTTCTTTATCAATAATGCTGTAATGAGTAGTTTCCAGACTCTCATAAGGTAAGGTTCCTGGCAAAATTGCTTCGGATGACGAAGCGTGATCCCAAGAGATATCCGCAATGCGCTTTTTTAAATAACTGTTGCTTACCAGTTCATTTACATCGAGATCATTGAAGTCAGGATCACCTAAATGTTCAGTTCTATCGGCATAGGCTCTGCGTTCAAGTTCTGCCAAAAGATGCACATAGTCTGATCGTTCCATGCCGTCAAGTTTCACATTCTTTAGCTCAGACATGCGAAGTATCTGATGCATAAGTAGTCCGCCACTTGAAGGTAAAGGCATGCTTAGTATTTTCCAGTTCTTATAGTCAAAGGCGTATACATCTCTCCAAACGGATTCATAAGAGTTCAGATCTTCTTGAGTCATTAAACCGCCTTGTTGCTGTATAAACTTGATGAGCGCCTCAGCGTTTTCCCCTCTGTAAAAACCGTCTCTGCCCTTATCGGCTATCTCTCTGAGGAGTTTTGCTAAATCACCTTGTACCAGCAGGTCCCCTTCTTTCCAGTAGCCGCCGGCTTTTTGCAAGTAGTTGATATCACTCCCATTGAGCCTCGCAAACTGTTCCTGGTATTCGTTGAGCCTCTTAGCATGAGATTCGCTAAGGATAAAGCCTTTATCTGCCAGTTCAATGCTAGTTTGTAAAAGCCTCTTCCACGGTAATTTGCCATATACTTGATGCAGCTGCCACATGCCTTCAACAGAGCCAGGAATACCTGAAGCATGTACAGAGAATAGGCTCTTTTCAGGAACAACATCTCCCTCTTTGTCTAAGAAAATGTCTTGATGGTAGGCAGCTGGGGACTTTTCTCTGAAGTCAAGTGCTCTATTACTACCATCAGCTTGATGTACCACTGCAAAACCGCCACCACCTATGTTTCCGGCTACTGGGTATACCACTGCCAATGCAAAATGAGTAGCTACCGCAGCATCGAAGGCATTCCCGCCTTCTTCCATAACAGTTGTACCGGCCTTTGACGCCTGGTGGTTGGCCGATACCACCGCTCCGGTTTTAGGCAAACCGGAATTGTGCTGATGTTCATGTTCATGAACATGATGGTGCTCATGAGCTCGGTCTTTCTTTTGAAGTCCACCCGTGCAGCCAAAGAAAAGTACAGTAATTCCTAAAAAGTAAAAGTTGCGCATCGCCTGTGATAAAAGGCCTGCAAAGTAAGTGTATATGAATAAGATGGCTACAAAGCTTTAGAGCACAAAAAAGGCCAGGCAAAACCGCCTGGCCTTCTATTAATTAGTTGAATATGTACTCTATAGCGTAATTCCCATATTGTGGAACATGAACGACCATAGGTCGGCGTACTCATCAATAGTCTGTTGCGTAGATTTTCCTGCGCCATGTCCTGCCTGAGTTTCAATGCGAATCATCACTGGATTGGCGCCCTCATGGCACTCCTGAAGTCTTGCTGCAAACTTGAATGAATGAGCTGGAACGACCCTGTCGTCATGATCGGCAGTCATTATCAGTGTGGCAGGATAATTGGTTCCCTTGGCAAGGTTGTGGTAAGGAGAGTATTTTATAAGGTTGTTAAAATGCTCTTCCTCGTCACTTGAACCATATTCTACTGCCCAGCCTGCACCTACCGTAAACTTATGGTAGCGCAGCATGTCAAGAACGCCAACTGCTGGAAATGCTACCTTAAATAAGTCAGGACGTTGTACCATACAAGCTCCTACGAGCAAGCCGCCGTTTGATCCACCGCGAATGGCAAGCCTGTCAGAAGTGGTATATCCTTCAGAGATTAAATATTCGCCGGCAGCGATAAAGTCATCAAATACGTTCTGTTTGTTTAGTAGCATGCCGCCCTCATGCCATTCTTCGCCATACTCACCTCCTCCGCGAAGGTTGGCTACGGCAAATACACCATCATTTTCCAGCAACACAATGTTGGCTACCGAAAAAGAAGGAGTCAAAGAAATATTGAAGCCTCCGTAGGCATAAAGCAATGTAGGATGCGTTCCATCCAAGGTCATTCCTTTCTTATGTGTAAGGAACATATGTACATCCTGTCCGTCCTTACTTTTATAGAATACTTCTTTGGTCTCATACTGGCTCGGATCAAACTTTACTTCGCTTTGCTTGTAAAGCTCGGATGTATTGTTCTCAATGTCATATCTGAAAACCGTAGTGGGGTATGTGTATGAAGTAAACGAGTAGAAAAGCTCTTTGCTATCTTTTTCTCCTGAAAAACCGCCCGCTGTTCCTAAAGTAGGTAACTCAACTTCACCTAGGGATGCGCCATCCATACTGTATATGTAGATGTGGCTGCTGGCATCTTTCAGGTAACTTACAAACAGTTTTCCGCCAGCAGTTGAGGCTCCGGTGAGTACACTCTCCTGCTCATCAATAAAGTTGGTCCAGTTGCTTTTATCTGGGTTGTTTATGTCTACAGTTACCAGTCGGTAGTTCGGAGCTTCAAAATTGGTCCTTACAATGAGTTTACCTTCTTCGGCATGCACAGCTGAATGATCGTTGTCAAAATCGTCAACAATACTTATAAATTCAGGAAGTGTACTCAAATCCTCAGGTGTACTTAGCGGAAGCACTTTCATGTTTTCTCCACTGGTTCCCATAGACTGGGTAAGGATGAAGTAGTCATTATCTTCAGTGGTACCTCCAAAATTGTAGTAGGTAGGGTTCGCAGGATCTTCCCAAATGAGAATATCATCGCTTTGGGATGTTCCCAAGGCATGATAATATACTTTTCCATCTCTGTTGGCACCGCTAAGAGCTTCGCCTTCTTTAGGCTCTGGAAACTTAGTATAGAAGAAACCATGCTCTCCAAACCATGAGGCTCCTCCAAACTTTGTCCACTCTATTTTATCTTCTAATAATTGCTTGCTGGCAATGTCCATCACATACCACTCATTCCAATCACTACCGCCCTTGCTAATACCGTAGGCCATGTACTTATTGTCGTCAGAAAAAGCAATGCCGGCAAGTGAAACGGTTCCGTCTTCAGAAAAGGTATTTGGGTCAAGAAACACAGTTCCTTCATCTTCCAAACCGTTCATTTGATACATTACTGACTGTGCCTGAAGCCCTGTGTTTTTAAAGGAGTAATAGTAATCGCCTTTTTGGAAGGGTGCAGATACTTTGGGATAATCCCAAAGTTCCTGAAGTCTGCTCTGAATTTTACCTTTTGAAGGAATTGCATCCAGATAGCCATCGGTAACTTTGTTTTGATCTAGTACCCAAGCCTTGGTTTCTTCAGAATTATCATCTTCCAACCACCTATAGGGGTCTTCCACATCAGTACCGAAGTAGTTGTCTACTACGGCTTCCTTGGCGGTTACAGGATAATTAATTGAACTAGGAATCGCTGCTTGTTCGTCAGCATTTTCCTGGGGAGATTCTTCTTTCATAGGTTGCTTACAGGACTGTAAAATTAAAACAGTACCAAATGCAATAAACAGTAGTCGCTTCATTGAATATTGATTGTTGAGCGAATGTACTATGAATTGACCTTCACCCAAATCCCTTGGTATGAACGGTTATTGGAAGGCTTTTTCGGAAAGGGATTTCTTATTAATCTTCTTTATGCTCCTTAATCTGGTGATATAAGTTCTCAATAAGTTTGAACAAACTGCCATTGGTTTTAGCCGCCCCTGCGTTCATCATATTGAAAATCTCTTCTTCCCTTCCAGGTCGGTACTCCTTTTCAGCATGGTACACACTTATGTGTTCTGATACACTGTCCAACCTATTCAAGTCCTCTCCTTTTCTGAGGTCGAGCCCTGCCTCTTCTGACAACTGTAAGCCCATCATAGTAATGCGCTCTTTTTCGCATTTGAACTGCTTCATATCCGTTGCAGTTCTAAACTCAAGGAACTCTATTTGTTCCATCACCTTTTGATACACAATATCACTGAACATGTCGATGAGCTCATCGGCCTTTTCCGGGCTTTCTTTCTTAATCTTTACCCAGTCATCAGCAGTTACCGTATTGCTTGACAGAAATTGAACAAACTCTTTTTCAAGCTTTTGCAACTCGTTTAAGGGGAGTCTTTTAAACTTCATGATAATCCACGCATCTTTGAAGGGACGAATGTCGTTACATTGTTCAAATATGCCTTCATTGATTAGAAACATTGCTTTAGTCATAGCCTTCCTATCTATTGGAATTCAGCTTTCTGCACAAAAGAGATGGCAACCAGATTCATCAAAGAGTCGTGTTCCATATACCCTTTCGTTCTATGGACCAGCAGTACATCCGGGTTTTTATATAGGATTTGAGATTCCATTTAGGAAGCGTATTAAGCATAAGGAAGCCCGAAAGCTCTTGGTGAAAATGGGTTTGAGGGACAGCTTTTCACATAAAGTAATCCGAAGTCAATTGGCCTTTGAACCTGGCTTTGGACTGTACAATCACAGGTTTAACCATATGGGTGTTTACCTGGGAGCCAACCTATTGTATAGAAGAACATTCAATAGTGGTCTTTTTCTGGATTTTGGGACGGAATTGGGGCGACTCGCGTATATATATAGAGATGTGATTGAATTTGATGAGAGAAACAATCCCGTGGAAAGACGTTTTGCGTCAAAGGGCTATTATCAGTTAGGACTGAATGTGAGCTCAGGTATTAACTTAAACGATCGAACGGCACTGTTTTATCGATTTCACATAGGGAGTTTACTACCTTATAATCATGCTTTAACTACGTATCGACGTCACGAAATTGGCTTACGCATAAAACGCATCAAGTGAAAAATATTATGAGACTCCAATTCTTCATTTGCCTTGTTATAACAATAGGCTTTGGCACTTCCTGTGAACGTGAAAGCGACGATGTTAATGAGATAAATGATCACTTTTATCTAAGAATTGACGGTGCAAATCTGCCAGTTCAGGTTGAAGGAAATCTTGCCTCAGGTGTAATGGTGGTCGTACTTCATGGCGGTCCAGGAGGGGATGCTGTCACGTATAATGAAGGTATTAAGGGATTTTCAGACCAGATGGAAAAGGAGTTTGCCATGGTGTATTATGACCAACGCGGATCGGGTTCAAGCTCAGGTAGATACACTAAAAGGGAGTTTCTCACTGTTGACCAACATGTCACTGATTTAAAGCTTCTCATTTCCACATTAAAGGAACGATTTGGTAGTGAAAACAAAATTGTGCTGCTGGGGCATAGTTGGGGTGGAACCCTGGGAACTGCCTATTTATTGGCTCCCGGGCTCGAAGAAACCGTTGATGGCTGGATAGAAGTTGACGGGGCTCACAATTTTGATGGAACCCCAGAAGTAAAGGAGTATTTCAGAGAGGTTGGCAATGAAATGATTAGGAATGGATTCTCATCCAGTTTTTGGAATGAAGTAATTGCATTTACCGAAGAAATGGACGATGAAAACGGCAATGATATTTCAAAATTGAATGCCTACGGTTACGAAGCAGAAAGTACCTTGGGATCAGACGGTTTCCTTTCAGGCCAAAGTACCGCTGCTGACTTTAGAAGAATGAAGTACTTCAGTAAATACAATCCTCAAGCGGTCAAAAGCAACCTGTTCTTTACCAGTTCAGGTTTTGGAATGTTTGATGAAGTTACCGAAGTAGACTTTACAGATCGATTGAATGAGATCACATTGCCCACTTTGCTTCTCTGGGGACGGTATGATTTTGTGGTTCCGTTAACCCTTGGTGAACAAGCTTTGGAGAATTTAGGCACGCCTGATCATCAGAAGTCTCTAATCATATTCGAAAGTTCCGGGCATTCTCCCATGGTAAATCAGTCCCAGGTGTTTTCAGAGCAAGTGATAGACTGGATAAAGCAACTGAACTAGTCAACTTTATTCAAGATCCGTATTGAGTTGATATCTCAATACTCTGTTGTTCCCTTTATCGGCAACAAAAAGCGTTTTTCTTAGATAGCAAACGCCGCTAGGATCCTTAAACTGGAAAGGGCCATCGCCTTCACCTCCAAAGGACACAATGATATTTCGTTTCTCAGTTGAATTGGCGGGAGGTGTTACACCTTCTTCACCACCGATAGTAAACTGGTACAAAGAGTCAAGCTCACTGTCTACCACAAAGATGTGCCGTCTATCAGGCGCAAAACAGATGTCTTCAGGCGATTTGAAACGGTATGCGTCGTATAGGAAGCGTTTGGCCTTGCCCTTGTCAAATTCGGTAAGTCCAGGGGTAGATTCGTAGCTGACTCCTGATTCAGGATTGTATACCACTGTGATATAAAGCACTCCAAACTCCGGAACGTTTCCGTTCATAGTTGTTTGACAGTAGGCAAAATTTTCCGTCTCGGGAATCCCAAAAACTTCCTGTGGAGGCCCCGCTTCATTGGCAATACCTGATATTCCAATAACGGATTTTAGATTACTTGTGTTGGGACTTAAACCCCTTGCGTAAGAAGTGTTATTTCCTTCCTTATCAAAAATCAATACTGTATTATCCGGGCGCGAAGTGGAGGATTCGTTATTTCTCGGCCCCCTTCTTGACACATAAATGCGATTGTCATACGTAGGGGCTACACCGGTAAACTCTACTTCTTCATCTTCACTTCTAAAGGAGGTGTTCCTTCTTGAAATATCGCTAAATGGATGAATGATGGTATCATGGTACACTACATCACCATTTGTAGCCGTATTGGAGATACGATAAACAGCACTCAACGTTTTCATCTCGCCGTTAATCTCCCTATCAATGGTTCCTATAACGTATAAATGAAGTCTTCTGTCTTGCACCACATCCTTTGCCCCTGGAATGGCAATTACTCTGTGCTCCTCTCCTTTTTGGTCCAAAACATGTACACCATTCTTATCGGTTACATAGATCATTTCATCATAGCCTCCATACACGTCTGTAGGCTCTACAAAACCTTCCCAAACGGGTTGAATGGGGACATAACCAACGTTTTGAGGGTTTAGGTTCGGATCAATGTTTCCTTCTTCAAAAACTTCCTTTACAGAGTCATCTTCTTTCGTACCAAATACATCCTGACAAGCCGAGAGAAAAAGGGCGCCCAAAAGGACAGCGGTAGCGAGTATATATCTTACCATATGGATGCTGCTAAAGTAATCTGTTGAGATACCCCCATAGTGTTTTTGCCCAATAGAGCGTAGTCAATTCGTAAACTTCCAAACCGACGGTATAGGTTGATACCACCGCCAAACGTTGGAAAATTTCCTTGTACACCTAAGGCATAGCCTGTTCGTAAAAATAACAGACCGTTTCTACTGTATTCAAAGGCCAAAGCCAATGATTCCTGATTGTCAGTTGGATGATTGAGCTGTGCTAAGGCCAATAAACGGTGACCATTTTTTTGATAGGCAGTACCTGAAAAGCCCATTTTAAAAGATGCAGGTACTGAAAGTTCATCAAAGTTGCTTACTACTTCATCCTGGTTTCCAAAGCCCACCAAGTTGATTTCGCCACTGGGTGTAACATTGAATCCAAAATTGCTAATAGCTACACCAAACATCAGGTCCTTTACGCCTACTTTATATTGAAAGCCAAAGTCAACCAATCCAGCCTGCGCCACAATGCCTGCTATGTTTTCATTTGCGTATTTTAGACTTGCTCCAAAACGGAAGTTTTCTGTAAGCACCTGGGCATAACTCAGAGAAAGTAAAAGATCGTTTACAGAGAAGGTCTGTCCTGTTCCCAGGGGCATGAACTCTGTTGTTACTGGCATTTCCGGACTCTTCATATTCATGAGTCCGAATCCAAAACTTCTGAATTGTTCGGGCTGAAATACAACTGCCGCATGATTGATATCAGTGCCAGCGTAATAAGCGGTGTGCCCGGTTTGCAGGTAGAGCTTTTGTGAATCGAGCTCTACAATTCCTGCTGGATTCCAAAAAACCGCGGCTTCATCATTTATTTCTCCTACTACAGCACCAGAAAGTGCATTAGAACGGGCATCTGGTCCAAGCTTTAAAAACTGTAAACCTGTAGTTCCTGATCGACTTCCACCGAAAGCGGGTAGAAGTTGTGCCTGCAGGTTGCCCACCGTGAAGCACAGCGCAGCAACTATTAAAATGGATTTCACAGGACAAAAATAAAAAGGCATCAGCGAGTTGCTGATGCCTTTCCTACTTAAATGTTGATTTCTTAAACTATTGAGCAATACTCTCTTTAGGAGCTGCTGCTTTGATCTCGTCGTTAGCAAACTCTGCAAACTTCTCGAAGTTCTTATTGAACAATCCTGCCAAGTGATTTGCTTTGGTATCGTACTCTGCTGGGTTAGACCAAGTGTTTCTTGGGTTAAGCAATTCTGATGGTACCTCAGGACATTCTTTTGGCATGTTAAGGCCAAAAACAGGATCTATTTCAAACTCTACATTGTCCAAATCTCCATTCATGGCTGCATTTAGCATGGCACGTGTATAAGGTAGGTTCATTCTGTGGCCTACACCGTGGGGACCACCTGTCCAACCTGTATTTACCAACCATACGTTTACTTCACTCTCGTCCATTTTATCACCTAGCATCTCAGCGTATTTGGTTGGATGTAGTGGCAGGAATGGTGCGCCAAAACATGCAGAAAATGCAGGCTGTGGCTCAGTAACACCTTCTTCAGTACCAGCTACTTTGGCTGTGTATCCAGAAATGAAGTGGAACATGGCCTGACCTCTGGTCAACTTTGAAATGGGAGGAAGAATACCAAAGGCATCAGCTGTAAGCATAAAGATGTTTTTTGGATTCTGACCCACTGAAGGAGAAACGGCGTTCTCAATGTGATGAATTGGATATGCAGCGCGCGTATTTTCTGTTACTTCAGAATTTGTATAATCCGCAGTTCTTGTGCCTTCATGGAATCTAATGTTCTCTACCAAAGCACCAAACTTGATGGCTCGGTAAATTTCAGGCTCTTTTTTCTCTGTGAGGTCGATTACTTTGGCGTAACAACCACCTTCAAAGTTGAAAACATCATTTCCAATCCAACCGTGCTCATCGTCACCAATTAATCCACGGTTTGGATCTGCAGAAAGAGTCGTTTTTCCTGTTCCTGAAAGACCAAAGAATATTGAAGTATCTCCTTTCTCTCCAATGTTGGCAGAGCAGTGCATAGACAACACCTGTCTTTGATGTGGAAGTACGAAGTTGAGTACTGAGAAGATACCTTTTTTAAGTTCTCCAGTGTATCCTGTACCACCAATAAGAATAACCTTCTTTGTGAAGTTAATGATGGCAAAATTTGATTGACGTGTTCCGTCTACTTCCGGATCAGCTTTAAAACTTGGTGCTGCGATAATGTGCCATTCTGGATCCCAACTTTCTCTTTCTTCGGCAGTTGGACGCAAGAATAGATTATTGGCGAAGATATTTTGATACGCAGACTCGGTGATAACCCTTAGACTAAGGCGGTACTCGTCTTTAGCACAAGCATAGGAATCACGTACGTATACTTCCTGGTTTTCTACGTGAGCAATAACCTTATTGTATAGAGCATCAAATTTCGCTGCATCAAATTTTATATTAATGTCTCCCCACCATACAGTATCGCGGGTGATATCGTCTTCAACTATAAATCGGTCTTTTGGGGAACGTCCTGTGAATCTTCCAGTATCAGCAGCGAGTGAGCCGTTGTCGGCCAATTTTCCTTCGCCAGTTACAATAGCCCTTTCTACCAACTCGGCGGCAGATAGGTTCCAGTAAGCTTTTTTCAATTTGGTTATACCAAGCTTTTCTAGTTCGCTGTTCTTACCGTCGTTTCCAGTGTAAAGCATAAGTAGAGTTTTATTTAGGAGTGCAAAAGTATTTAAGATTCTAACCTATACCACCTTCGTTTACTAGAATTATCTACACTCTGGGCACAAAAAAAGGAGCAATCGCTCCTTTAATCTTTTGAATGTTCAGAATAAGACTAGTGCTCGGTCTCTTCTGCTTCTTCAGTTTCAGTAGCTTCAGAGTCCTCAGCAGGAGTTGCTTCTGCATCCATGCTGCTTGAATCAGCAGGAATAGTGTCAGCCACTTCTTCCATTACTTCAGGAGTCTCTTCTTCTTCAGCTGCAGCGTTTGCTTCTTCAAGGAGCATTTCTGCGCCGTTTTCTGCGTCAGCTTCTCCTTGAGCTTTGTCTTGAGAACTGTCTCCACAAGAAACTGCGAAGAACATTGCTAAAATTGCGGTTAGAGTGTAGAACCTCTTCATGTTACCCGATAATATTGATTGAGCGCCAAAAATATAAAAATCCCAATGACATGTTAATGTTTTCTAAATAAAGGCCCTATTTCTTCTTAAAGGCAAATTTCACTGGAACTCCAGTAAAATCATAAGCCTTACGTAGTTCATTCTCTAAATACCGTCGGTAAGAGTCTACAACAAAGTTGGGCATGTTGCAGAAGAACGCGAATACGGGCGTTTTTGGAGGTAACTGTGTCATGTACTTAATCTTTACATGTCTGCCACCATAGCTGGGAACCGGATGCTTTTTCATGGTTTCTTCCAACCACTCGTTGAGCTTAGAAGTGCTTATCCTCCGTGTAAGGTTTTCATAAACTTCAATTCCTCTGTCAAGGGCTTGAAGAATTCGGGTCTTTTCAAGTGCTGAAGTAAAAATCACCGCCACATCGGTAAACGGAGCAAGTTTGCTTTTGAGTTCTTGCTCATAATCACGCATTGTGTTGGTTTCCTTTTTTACCTGATCCCATTTATTAATAAGAATCACCAAACCCTTTTTTCTCCGCAAAGCGAGAGATATGATGTTCAGGTCCTGTGAAGTGATTCCCTCCAACGCATCGATAATAATAAAAGCCGCATCGGAGTATTCCAACGCGCGAATAGCCCGCATTACCGAATAGAATTCGACGTCTTCGTTAACACTACTTTTCTTTCTAATACCAGCAGTGTCGATGAGGTAAAACTTCTTTCCAAACTTATTATAAAGCGTGTGAATAGAGTCTCTCGTGGTTCCTGGAATATCGGCCACAATGTTTCGCTCTTCACCTAAAAGTGCGTTTACAAAGGTGGATTTACCTACGTTGGGTTTCCCTAGCACAGCAAATTTGGGAAGCCCTTCTTCAAACAGATCTGAAGATTTCCGGTCGGTATTGCCCAACAATTCCACTGCCCTATCCAGCAACTCTCCAGTCCCGCTACCGGTTACCGAAGAAAGAGGAAAAACGTCTTCAAAGCCAAAGGAGTAAAATTCTGCCGTTTGGTATATTAAATCGCTGTTATCGGCTTTGTTGGCAGCCACTACCACTGGCTTTTTTACACCACGCAATACCTGAACAAAGGCATCGTCCTGATCCGTAATTCCAGTGCGTACATCAGCCATGAAGATGATAACATCAGCTTCATCTAATGCGATGTGTACCTGTTTTTTGATTTCCTTTTCAAAAAGGTCTTCGGTACTTTCAACATAGCCACCGGTATCAATAACCGTAAACTCCATTCCATTCCAGTCTGCCTGACCGTAATGTCTGTCTCTGGTAACACCACTTTGGTCGTCAACAATAGCGTCACGCGCTTCAACAAGTCTGTTGAACAATGTTGATTTACCTACGTTAGGTCGTCCTACTATGGCAATAAAACCGCTCATTATATTCTAAATAGCCCGCGAAATTAGGCCAAAGCTTCCTTCTTATCCTAAAGGGGTAAATAAGCCTACCAGGGATTTTTCTGCCCAGGGATAGGCTTGCTTGTTAAAGAAGGCATTTATGGGCCAATAAACCAAGAGCCCACAAATTACCCCAAGTGCTGAACCGGCGAGTACATCTATGGGAAAATGCTGTCCGAGGTAAATACGACTATATCCAACCGCTACTGCGGCAATGAAGTAAAAGAAACCTACAAACCTCCATCTCTTAGGCAGGAGCATGGTAAGTATTAGAAATATGACAAAGGCTCCTGTTGTATGACCCGAGGGAAAGCTGAACTTACTGTGAAGCTCTACTCCCTCTATCACGTTCATTTGATCAGGACTAAAGAAGTGGCTTGGCCTCATGTGATCGGCGAAAACATACCTTTTTAAAAACTGGGATACAAGGCCGCTTACCGTAAGGGCAAAAGCTGAGAAGAACGCCCAACGCACTCGAATGATAAGGGCTATTAGGGTAACTCCCACCCAACCATACCATTCGGCAACATGTGTAAGTATTTTAAATACATGATCTGCTATTGGGTGGTTTATGCTATGAAGGACCATAAACAAGTCTTGTTGATTTTCAAAAGGCAATATGTAGAGACCAATTGCCTGGAAAATCAAGAAGGGAAAAATGAACCAGCCGTTTTTTAGCAGGAGTCGTCTCAACTTCTTTTTTGCGCCAAATGTATACCTTCCTTACTTTTCGCTGAGCTTTGTAAGCATATTCAACTGGCAATACTGAACAAATACTCATGACCATTCCATATTCTCATCAATTAGAAAAAATTGAAGCTCACTATGCCGAGAAACCAGAAGATTGGCAAGAAATACTATGGGAAATTCATGAGTTTATTCTTGCATCAGACCCAAGAATACAGCCTTGGTACAAGTATAAAACGCCCTTTTATGGAATTGATGAGAACATCTGCTTTGTCAACTTAAAAGCGGACAAGTCTTGTATAGACATCGGCTTTTTATACGGCCCACGACTGGAGCAGAATTACCCGGAGGCCAATAGGCTACTATCAAGCAAGGAACTAAAGATGATAAGACATTATAAAGTTCAACTCAACCAGTGGACTGAAAAGGAACAGGAAGAACTAGCTTACCTTCTTGACCTCGCCATTCCTTACAGCGTCAAGAGCTAATCTTTTGGCGGTGAGTCTATCCACCTTGCCGTTAGAGAGCCTTGGTAAGGTGTTTACCTTATACCAAAGCTTCGGCATTTCGTACTTATGCAGAACAACGGGAACCAGTGACTTTAGTTTGTTTTCTGAATAAGTAAATGTGGCCATGGCAAGGGCTAATTCTCCCAAAACGTCGTCTGGTACGCCGCAAACAAGTACCTCGTCCTCAGTGCCTATGCTTTCAAGGGCTTGTTCTACTTTTTCAGGATGAATCTTGAAGCCTCCTGAGTTAATGACCCAGTCAATTCTACCGAGCCATTTAAAAGAACTACCAAAGAGTTCAACCATATCATTCGTTTGAATGGGGGCATTGTTTATAGGTGTTTTAACGATGAGGCATCCGTCGGGGTTTTGTTGAAAAGTAACTCCTGATAAGGCTTTGAATCGATCGGAGTACCCGCTCTTTGATACGTTCCGAATAGCAACATGTGTTAAGGTTTCGGTCATACCATAGGTTTGGTAAATGGGAGCCTTTACCAAAAGGGAAATTCTCTTTTCCAGACTTTTATTCATAGGTGCGCCCCCTATTATGATGGCCTTGGCTTGATTCAATTTCTTTAAACTCACCGGATTGTCAATCACTGCTTCAAGCTGCAAAGGGACCAAAGCAATAAACGTGGGGTTTACCTCCTTGTGAAGCAGAGGATTTCTGCTGGGCCCTGTAAAGGTCAACTTTGCATCCAACATAAAGGCCCTTGTAACCATCATTTTACCCGCTACATAATTCAGCGAAAAAGGGCATAGAAAGACATCTGATGAAGTAAGGTTAAACGCTTTCTGAGTTTGTAAAACACTTGTTTTCAGCTGATTCCAAGAGAATGAAATCAACTTAGGAACACCAGTTGATCCACTTGTTTGAAATTGAAATGGCCCCTGCCCTCTTTCAAGGTGGTATATCCAATCTTCCAGCTTTTCCCGTTCATCTTTTGAACTACAGTACTGTTGAATTTTCACAGATTGCAAATAAGAAAAATTTAACTGAAAAGGCTTTGGACTATATGTGTTTTAGCTTTGAAGCTTCATTGTATTAGATACAAATCAGTTGCTCCATAAAATTTCATCACCTGAAGACATTAGATCTTTTAGTTTAAACGAGCTAAAACAGCTTTGTGATGCTCTACGTGAATACCATATTGATGTGATTTCCCAAACTGGCGGACATTTCGCTGCGGGCCTCGGTGTAGTGGAGTTAACGGTAGCCATTCACTACCTGTTTAATACTCCAAAGGATCAGTTGGTGTGGGATGTGGGCCACCAGTCTTATAGCCATAAGGTGCTAACAGGAAGAATGTATGAGCTACCCAATATCCGAAAATTTGGAGGAATTAGCGGTTTCCCTAGCCGGACTGAGAGTAACTATGACGCATTTGGAACGGGGCATGCAAGCACTTCTATTTCCGCTGCTCTAGGAATGGCTACGGCAGCCCAATTATCTGGAAATCCTGAGCAACAGCATATAGCAGTAATTGGTGATGGAGCGCTTACCGGAGGGCTTGCTTTTGAAGGCCTTAACAATGCAGGTGTTAGCAATGCCAATTTGTTGATTATTTTGAATGACAATGCCATCTCCATTGATCCGGCGGTTGGAGCGCTCAGTCAGAATCTTGAATCTGTTGTAGAAGTTTCACAACATGGTAAGCGCTTGGGTAGTGAAGAAACAAAAGAAGAAAGAAGACCGCTGGCTTATTTTAAGAAAAGGGGGATAAAAGCTACCAGTATAAGTCCTAAGCAGTTTTTTGAATCCCTGAGCATCCCATACTATGGGCCTGTGGATGGTCATAACCTGGAAGAATTATTAGAAGCTCTTGAAGACGTGAAAACTCTTTCGGGCCCTAGAATACTTCATGTGAAAACCTTAAAGGGTAAGGGCTACCCTCCTGCCGAGCGCAACCAGGTAACATGGCATGCGCCGGGTAAGTTTGATAAGCTTACAGGAGAACGAGAACCCAAGCCTAAAAATCGCCCACTCAAGTATCAGGAGGTTTTCGGCAATACCCTTTGTGAATTGGCAAGGAGCAATCCAAAAGTGGTGGGAATTACTCCCGCCATGCCAAGTGGTTCTTCACTCAACATATTCATGAAGGAGTTTCCTACAAGGGCTTTTGATGTAGGCATCGCTGAAGAACATGCGGTGACATTTTCTGCCGGACTTGCCGCACAGGGATTTGTGCCTTTCTGCAATATATATAGCACTTTTTTGCAGCGATCTTATGACCAGGTAATTCACGATGTATGCCTTCAAAAATTACCGGTAGTATTCTGTATTGACCGAGCAGGTGTTGTTGGAGAAGATGGACCTACACATCATGGAATGTTTGACATTTCGTTGCTACGAGCCATCCCAAACATTGTGATTGCTGCACCGAGTGATGCACGCGATCTGCGAAACATGATGTTCACAGCACAGTTTTCCAAAGTAGCATTTGCGCTTCGCTACCCCAGAGGAAGAACATCTGAACTCACTTGGAAGTATGATTTGGAAGAAATTCCTGTCGGAAAGAGTAGGCAGGTACGTTTGGGAGAAAAAGTAGCCATTCTTTCATTGGGGAATAGATTGAATGCAGCCAAAGAGGCCATCGCCACAAGTGGTCTCCATGCGAGTCTATGGGATATGCGCTTTGTAAAGCCAATAGATACAGAACTGGTTTTAGAAGTGGCTAAAACTCACGATACGCTCATTACCGTGGAAGATGGATGCCTTGCCGGAGGGTTTGGAGCAGCCGTTCTAGAGCTTCTATCTGAGCACAAGCTTTCAACTCCAGTGGAACGGCTTGGTTTTCCTGATGAATTTGTGGGGCACGGACATCCAGATGAACTTTATGAGAAGCATGGACTTGATAGTTTAGGCATCGCGAAGACTTTAAGGCGCTTGTGGAGATGAAAGTACTTGGAGTTATGTCAGGCACTTCACTAGACGGTTTGGACCTGGCCTTAGTGGAGTTTCTTGAAAGAGCAGATGAATCGGGACTGGACTTCAATATATTGGCTACTGAGACCATTGAGTATAGTGATACATGGATACAGGCCTTAAGAAACTCAGTATTTGCTTCAGGAAAAGAGCTTACTCAATTGGACGTTAACTACGGACGTTTTATTGGTGATCAGTGCCGACTTTTTCTCCGCAAACACGATGAGAGTTGCGATTTGATTGCCTCTCATGGACATACGGTTTTTCACGAACCAGAGAAAGGATATACTCTTCAAATAGGGAGTGGTACCTACATAGTAGAGGAAACCGGCATTTCTACCATATATGATTTTAGATCTGCTGATTTGGCACAAGGTGGCCATGGAGCCCCTCTGGTTCCACTGGGCGATCTACTTCTGTTTCCAGAGTATGATTGCTGCGTTAACCTTGGTGGTATAGCCAACATCAGTCTAATGAAATCAAAATCTGAGGGTATTGGTTTTGATGTATGCCCTTTTAATATCCTTCTGAACCACTATAGCCAAAAGCTGGGATTTGTCTATGACAAAGGAGGCGAAAATGCTCGCAAGGGACATAGCAGTACTCAGTTGTTGGAAGCACTCAATTTGCTTCCTTACTATAGAGCACTTCCTCCTAAGTCTCTGGATAAAGAAAACCTCTTAAAGACCTATCTTCCTCTTATTGACCAGTTCAATCTTTCAGCAGAGGATGTGTTAAGTAGCTTGTGTGATCACTTTGGCCACCAAATTAATACAGTGCTGGAAGGAAGTAGAAACGTATTGCTTACCGGAGGCGGAGCCTTTAATACGTTTTTCATTGAAGTATTGGAAAGCCGGTTCCCTAGAACTTTACACAGACCTTCTAAACAACTTATTGAGTTCAAAGAAGCTGTCATTTTTGCCTTGCTAGGGTATTTGCGTTTTCAGGGCGAAGACAACATTTTAAAAGTAATTACCGGAGGCAGGAAAAACTTGTCTTCAGGAATATTAATAGAAGCATAGAATATGAATTTTGAGCATATAAAAGACCTTGTTTATTCAAGGAAATCCACCTACCCTGCTCAATTTAGTGGGGCTAAAATTGCAGATACCGTAGTTTGGGAACTTCTTGACTTGGTTAGATGGGCTCCAACCCACAGATTGACGGAGCCCTGGAAGTTTCAGGTATACAGCGATAGTGCCCTAGACAGAATCGTAGAACTCCATAGAAGTTACTACCTGGCAACTACCGAGGTATCACAACGGAACCCTAAAAAATTAGAGAAGTACGATACAGTGAAGAACAAGGTTTCGCATCTTGTAGCCATTGTACTTGACAGAGATGAAATGCAGCGCGTTCCGGAGTGGGAAGAAGTGGCAGCCTTGGCCATGGGTGTTCAAAACCTCTATTTGGGAATGGAAGCCTTAGGTGTGTGTGGATACTGGAGCACCGGGAACGGTACAGGGAAGAAGCCTATGGAAGAAAAACTCAATCTTGGGCCCAACGAGTCCTTGATGGGCTGGTTTTACTTAGGTATTCCGACCGAAGGTTTACAGAGCAACAGGCTTAGAAAACCCATTGAAGATAAAGTAGACTGGTTTTCTGAGTAGCACAGTTACCCAGAATAGCAAATAAGACTGACTAGCCTTGTTCCTTCCATACCTCTGGGTGGTTCTTTTGATCGGCTTCTTTGAGCAAACGTCTTAGAATCTTACCAACGTTGGACTTAGGAAGTTCATCCACAAATTCCACTTTTTTTGGACGCTTGTAACCCGTCAAAAATTCTTTGGTATGCTCAATAACATCTTCTTCCGTAAGGCTAGGATCCTTTTTTACAACAAATGCTTTTACCACCTCTGTTGATCTGGGATCAGGTACTCCAATTACTCCTACTTCCAAGACTCTGGGGTTCTTAGAAATGGCTTCTTCTACTTCATTGGGATATACATTGAAGCCTGAGACGCAAACCATCTCTTTTTTGCGATCCACAATTTTAAAGAATCCAGTCTCTATAAGTTGCCCTACATCGCCGGTTTTAAGCCAGTCACCAGACATAGTGGCCGCGGTGGCTTCTGGCCTTTCCCAATAGCCTTTCATTACCTGCGGGCCGCGCCCCCAGATTTCACCAGGTTCTCCATCCGGAACTTCATTACCGTCGTCATCTCGAATACTTATTTCTGTTGAAGAAACTGGTATTCCAATTGTTCCCAATTGTAGAGAGCCGTCTGTGGGATTGCAAGTAAGTACTGGTGATGACTCAGTAAGCCCGTAACCTTCAACTAAGGTACAACCAGTGACTTTCAACCATTCTTCCGCTACAGCTTTTTGCACTGCCATTCCGCCTCCCACAGATACTTTCAATGCAGTGTGGTCTAGTGCTCTAAAGGCTTCTTGATTCAAAAGGCCATTGAACAAAGTGTTTACCCCTGTAATGACCGAAAACGGATATTTCTTCATTTCACCAATAAAGGCCTTCATATCACGAGGATTCACAATCAGTATATTAACCGCTCCTAATTTCAGCATGGCAAGACAGTTAACCGTAAGAGCAAAAATGTGATACAGCGGCAGGGCCGTAATTACCGTTTCAATTCCTTCTTCAAGGCAGGGCTTTTTCCATTCAAAAATCTGTAACATGTTGGCAATAATGTTCTTATTGCTCAACATGGCTCCCTTACTCACACCCGTTGTACCTCCAGTATATTGTAAAAACGCAACGTCTTCAAGATCAATATCCGGACGGGTGTATGACATGGACGCACCGGCACTTAGGCAACTCTTGAATGAGCGTGCTTGTGGTAAGCTGTACGAAGGCACCATCTTCTTTACGTTCTTCACCACAAAATTGACAATACCACCCTTGAGCCCTCCGAGCATATCACCCAGTTTGGTAATAATTACGGTTTCAATTTTGGTTTGGTCTAAAATCTTTTCAAGGTTCGAAGCAAAATTGGCCATGATAATAAGCACCTTGGCACCTGAATCCTTGAACTGATGTGCCATTTCACCTGGGGTATACAATGGATTTGTATTCACTACTATTGCCCCTGCTCTAACAGCACCAAACATAATTACTGGATACTGCAGACAGTTTGGCATTTGTATGGCTACCCTATCTCCTTTCTTTACGCCACATTCATTTTGAAGATAGGCCGCAAATTGTTTAGAGAGTTTGTCAACCTGAGCAAATGAAAGTGACTTACCCATGTTAATGAAGGCCGTTTTATCCCCCCATTTCTGAAGAGATTTCTCCAGGAGGTCCATTACTGAGTCGTACTCACTTAGATCAATGGTGGGATTAACTTCCTTAGGGTATAAGGATAACCAAGGGTATGTCATAAGCGTCTTTTTACCTGATTAAATGCAGTAAAGCCTGCATTTGTTTTGCCTAATGTAACCCAAATTTTAAAAACTGAGTGGCTATTTCCAGTTCATCTCGACTTATGGCGTGTCGGTAGTACCAGTTTCGTCGAAGAAAATCTCTTCTTCCTTGAGTTCTCCATTTTCTGTAAGTTCTTTTTTCAAGACTATATACCTGGCTCTGGCGTCTACACTAAATACACTTGCGGAATGGTCCAGTACAATTTTCTCTAAAAGCTTGTATGCTTTTAATTTCTCATCCATTCTATACTCGTAAAGTCCGGCTGCCTTGTACAATGCGTCATCTGCCAGCAAGTCATATCCAAAGGATGTGTAAACTTTTTCATAGTAGGTTTGAGCGGCAGCATAGTCGCGTTTTTTGCTCATAATGTTCCCCTTTGCCATGTAGATATCATCCTCCAAACTGTGTCTTGGAAAAAATTCCAGAATAGTATCAAGAGTTTTTTCTGAATCTTCCAGCTTGTTCATGAAAAGAAACTTGTCCGCCCTTGCATAAAGCTCTAGCGGTGTGGTGATGGTATCCAAACCTAAATTGTCCTGAATGAGCATTGATAGGTGCAATGCATCATTGGCGATCAATTCGCTGGTTGAGCCTTTCAAGACATCGAGCATGGACTTGGCCAACTCAAACTCACCGGAATAGAAACTCACTTTTGCCTTCATGAATTTGGCTCTATGTCCCAGAGGATTATCGTTAAAGTCTTTTTCCACTTGCCAGTAGATAAGCTTAGCATCCCATATCTCACCTTTCATAAGCATGTAATCTGCTAGGTCAAGCTTTATTTTTCCTCTTACCACACTGGGTATTCTTCTCTGATCCTTTAGATCGGTAAGGTTGGTGATTGCCGCATCCAAGTCGTTAAGATATAAAGCCTGTATCTCAGCAAGCCTCAGGTAGCCTTTGTATTTTTCTCCAAAAGGCATTGCTGGGTTGCTCACGAAGGCTTTATAGTCTGATTCTATTTTTAGTAATTCATCCTGTGTATAGTCACCTGTTTCAGTTACCCTGGTATATTTCATATTGATTGCACCTAGCTTGGCCTGGTAGTAAAATGGGCTCTGCCTGTCTAATGCAATTATGTACTCATAGCACTGCTCGGCTACTTTATACTCCTTATTCTGAACACAGATGTAGGCCAAATTAAAGAGTCGTTTACCGTTTTCTTCATTTCTCCTATCAAGTGCTCGAAGCTGTACATAGGCAGGAAAGAACTCTTTTTTGCTTATAAACACATAGCTCAACATGTCCGTGTAAGTGCTGTTCTCAGGATTGGACTGTACTTTTTTCAGCAGGTTGCTTTTAATCACTTCATAGTTCTCGTCTTCTTCTATGTAGGAGGCAAAGGCACCTTTTACTTCATCTTCCACATTGGGTACGCGCATGGCATATTCAAGGTATTCGTCTACCATCTTATCCATTGCACCTTTTGCACCGTATAGCGAAGCGAGCTCTCTTGCAAAAATTCCGGGTTTGTTCACCACTTCACGGCCCTTCAAGTAGGTTTCCAGGGAAAAGTCGTCCAAATTTCTTCGCTCAAATGCACTGGCTACGGCCTTTATAGTGATCTCGCTGGGAGGAAGCTCTTCAACAACCTCTTTGAAGGTCTTCTCAGCGTCCTTTTCTTTGTCCATAAGCTGGTATACATAGCCGAGCTCTACCCTGTTTACGAAGGGATTGTTATCAGACTTAATCTCCTTTTTTAGAAATTTTTCCGCAGAACCGAAGTCTTCGAGTTTTAGTAGACAGTTGAAATAATAATCTGAAAGATGGCGGTTCTCCCCTTTTTTAAGAAGGTCTTCAAATACATCCCGAGCCTTTTCGTACTCTCCATCCTGGTAAAACTGTATGGCCAGTTCCTCATCACTTTTTTCAATCCAGTCGATGGTCTGAGCCTGAACAGTACTCAGGCAAGTGGCGAAGAGTAATAGAGATAGGATGGCTTTGATCATACTTTAAGAGTGCTTAGAATCGCTTTTAGTCTAACAATGTATTTCTTTTTAGGTTGCCCTTTTGCAGCAACTGAACCGTCAATAAATACTAAACGTCCGTTTTCATCATCAACTACCACGTAGCCTACGAAAGGTCCACCTTGAAATCCGTTTACCGCTGCCCACAAGCCAGATAGTTCCAGGGCATATTTGCCGTTGAGCTCAGTTACTTGCACAGTTGGATAGACATCTGTAAAACGTCTTTCTGTGCCCATGTACGAACCATCGCTCTCACAGGGAATGAAGTATTTCAATACGCTGTCCCGCACATCAAGTATGCTCTCCAGGTTCAATTGTGATGTATCTGTGTAGGGCATAGACCATATGGCCACATTGCTAAAAGAATGTCGTGCATTGGAGTAGATCCATCTGAAGTTGGAAATACCCAGGCGCTTGTACACTTGTGTAGCATCTCCAAACGGATTTACAGATGGTTCGTACACAGTAGGAACCAATAAGTTTACTTGCAATGCATTCTTTATATCAGTTTCCAAGCCGGTTTTTCTGCGGTATTTGAAAAGTCCAGTTTTTATCCGTTCTGATTCTCGGCTCTCAAAGTAGCTGAGCAAACCGTCAGCATTGGCTTCTATTTTCTTAGCTAGTTCACTTGTTGAAACATCGTTTAGGTACATGATCCCCTGAGGATTGGCAAAGGCATGAGAGCCCGTTATGTAGAAACGACCGTCGTTTCCAGGAATTTGATCAGTCTTGTCCTTTCCGAAGATGCCCTCAGCCATTGTACTTACCTTGTTTCCTTCCTCGCAGGTTGACAATAAAATGAGATAGCGTCCTTTTAAGGTATACTCGTTCACGTCATCCACATCGAACCAGGTAAGAGAAAACCAGGGTTCCGGTTGGTTGAGCATGGGATAATTTTCCATAAGAACCTCCTTAAGTGCTTCAACATGTGGAGCACCGGTAAGCTCATTATCAACGAGTACCACAATTTCATATTCCCCGCCAATAGATTGAGGAAGTGATGCCGGATCCTTTGAGTTAGAGCAGGAAAACAGCAACAATGCTGAAGCTAAAAACAGAGCTAGTGTGCGCATATAAGGTCGTTTATAGAAAAACGCTGGCTTCAAAGTTAAATTTTAACAAGTGCCCGTAAAGGCTTTACCAACTTTTAACTGTCGATTCTTAGTTGTAGAACGGGACAATGTGTTTTATATGTGGCAAGCTTGGTTTGCATGCTTATAAAATATGGCACATTTTTGCCGACCAAAATGAGATTTACATGATTGTTGAAGCGAACGACTTCAAGAATTTTATAGTTGTTGGTGACAGAGTATTGGTGAAGCCAAAACCTGGAAATGAACGTACTGATTCCGGACTTTACTTACCCCCTTCAGTTAAAGAGAAAGAGAGTGTAAGAAGCGGGTATGTTATAAAAGTGGGACCTGGATACCCAGTACCGAACCCTACTGAAGTAGATGAGCCCTGGAAGCAGGACAAAGAAGACAAACAGTATTTTCCTTTACAGGCGAGTGAAGGAGATCTGGCGGTGTATTTACAGGCCAGTAGTTATGAGATCGAATTTAGAAATGAGAAGTATGTCATTATCCCCCACAATGCTATTTTATTGTTGGTGCGAGATGAAGGTCTTTTTGAATAAACAAAGAAATGAACGTAGAGCAAGAACTACAGGCCGCCCTTAAGGCCTTTAATATTAAGGAAGTAAATGCCGGTACATCTACTGGACAAAAATGGATGCAGTCAGCAGATGAGGCTATTATTGAGTCATACTCACCGGCTGACGGCGCTTTAATTGGAAGAGTATCCAGCAGTTCAAAAGAAGAGTACGAAGCAGTTGTGGCTGCTTCAAAAACTGCTTTCGAAAGTTGGAGAAAAATACCAGCTCCCCAGCGTGGTGAAATAGTGAGACAAATAGGTAACCGGCTCAGAAAGTATAAGCGAGAGCTAGGTATGATTGTGTCTTACGAAATGGGAAAAGTTCTTGAAGAAGGTATGGGAGAAGTTCAGGAGATGATTGACATCTGCGACTTTGCCGTTGGCCTTTCAAGGCAATTATATGGACTTACCATTAAATCAGAACGTCCAGAGCACCGTATGATGGAGCAATGGCATCCAATTGGGACGGTAGGTATTATATCTGCCTTTAATTTCCCAGTAGCGGTTTATGCATGGAACTCTTGTGTGGCTGCAGTTTGTGGAGACGTGTGCATATGGAAACCATCTGAGAAAGCACCTGTTTCAGCACTTGCTACCCAGCGCATTTTTGCTGAAGTATTGGCAGAAAATGATTTACCGGAGGGAATTTTCAATCTGGTAAATGGTGATTATAAAGTAGGAGAATGGATGACTCATGACAATAGAGTTCCATTGATTTCTGCAACGGGTTCTATTAGAATGGGAAAAATTGTTGCCCAGGCTGTTGGAGCAAGGTTGGGTAAGTCTATTCTTGAACTTGGTGGCAACAATGCCATAATCATTAGTAAGGACGCGGACCTTGATATGGCCTTACGCGCGGTGGCTTTTGGCGCCGTAGGTACTGCCGGGCAGCGTTGTACATCCACCCGCCGTGTAATTATTCATGAATCAGTCTACGACAGCTTTAAGGAGAAGCTTTTAGCCGTTTATAGCCAGTTGAGTATTGGCCATCCTTTGAAAGGAAACTTAGTGGGACCTTTAATTGATAAGGATGCTGTAACTCAATTCCTGGACTCTATTGAAAAGGTAAAGGCACAAGGTGGTACACTGGCTTGTGGCGGTGGAGTGATGCAGGGAGAAGGATTTGAAAGTGGATGCTATGTAGAACCTTCCATTGCAGAAGTTCAGCCTCACTACGATATCGTACAGCATGAAACCTTTGCACCTTTGGTGTACCTGATGAAATTCAAGGAGCTGAGCGAAGCAGTTGCCATTCAAAATAACGTGCCACAGGGCTTGTCATCAGCCATTTTCTCTTTGAACATGCGCGAAGTGGAGCAGTTTCTATCGGAATCTGGATCAGATTGCGGTATTGCTAACGTAAACATTGGAACATCCGGTGCTGAGATTGGCGGAGCCTTTGGTGGAGAAAAGGAAACCGGAGGTGGTAGAGAGTCGGGTTCTGACGCCTGGAAAGCCTATATGCGTAGGCAAACCAACACGGTAAATTACGGCGATAGCTTACCGTTGGCACAAGGAATTAAGTTTGATATTTAAGAACTAGAACAACATTGAACGCCTAAAACTGGCATTTCCTTGGGAGGTGCCAGTTTTTTTTGTTTATGAACTAGTGGAAAATCTGAAACTGCTGGTTATAAAGTAGCTGATCACTTTGTACCTGAAGGAAGTAGTTACCTGATTCTAAATCAGCTACATCCAATTGTAAAGTGCCTCCAGCATGATAATCTGATGCTGAACGTTGGTGTACTGTTTGGCCATGAATGTTTACAATACGCAAGTAGGCAGACTCTGTAGGTGCATTGAAACGAACCTGTAGCAAGTGCTCGGCCGGGCTTGGAAAGAGGCTGAGCAATTGCCTGTCTAAGACCGTCTTCTTTACGCCAACGTCGCGTATTCCGCTGCTAAGGGCATCATCAAGACTTATTTGAAATGCCTGATCAACGCTTCCGTCTGGGGCTATAACAACAGATACAAGTGTAAGACTGTCAGTATTCCAGTCTGAATCAATATTGAATAGGAATGAAGCATATACACTATCGCCTTTTTCAACTTCATCAAGATCCAATGGTGCCCCTTCGAAAGAAGGCTGGTATGCTCTAAGAACGTTGTCAAAAACCATTTCCAAGCCTGGAATGAATCGATTTAGCTCTTCAAAGCCTCCCATGTCTCCCCTAACCCCTCTGAAATAGTCATTTTTCTGTTCGTACTCATCTCCATCATTTTGGTATCCGAGCTCCACCAGAGCACAAGCAATCTTCCATCCTTCTCCTTCAATTGAGTCCTTAATATTCAATTGTGTGGTTACCAATAGCTCGTTTTGATCCTCATTTTTATAGGAAGCTCCCATTTGCAATGTGGCCAATGGCTCGTTTGTGAAAAACTCAAGAATTCCCGCATCGAAAGCTTCTGGGTTGGACAGGTCTATGTAGGATGTTCTGTCAATTGTAGCGGCAGGAAGTGTTGGAGCGAAAAAATCGAAAAACGTCTGCACTGAGGATTCAGAGGCCATTGGATCATTGGTATGAATGACTATGGGAACGACTTTGTCGCCATACTTGGCCTTAAGTTGCTCTGTGGCAACGTAGGCACTTGGACACAAACCGCAGGATGTAGAAGCCCCTGCTTCTATAAGTGCTACCTTACTTTCTGATAAAACTATGGGCTTTATTTTGATGTACTGTGTGTTATCACTTTGCACGTCATCTTGTTTCCCATCCACATCAAGTATTACTACTTCTACGTAAGATACTCCGGGCTCTACGGTAATAGACTTGGTAAAAGTGTAGTCAAGTACGTTGCTGGTGAATAGTGAAAGCCCTTCTATATCTTCTTCATACAGGATTCCTTTATAAACAAACCCGACCTTGATGCTATTGATTTCGTCGCTGCCAAGGTTTCTAAGGCTACACTGGATCTCGGCTTCTGTTCCGGCAATATCTCCACCCAGGTAAGTAGCTGATTGCAGCTGGGCATTATTATTGGTGAGAGTATAAGCTTCAAAAGAATAGGATAAATCGTCTATCCAAAACTCAGCATCATTGCTTGTTAAGTAGTTAATTCCAGAGAACTGTAAGGATGCCAACGCATTGTATGAATTTGAGAAACGAGCCTTCTCAATATCATTCATTAAAAATATCCATTCATTTTCTACCAGGTCAATATCAAAGCTCATCTTAATCCAGGAGTCTTCTGTATAGCTCAGGTTTGCCAATGATTCCTGATCCGAATCGCTGATGTACGCTGTACCATTGCCATCAGCCTCAAATTGAAAAACTACCGCATTTCCATTTTGTTGAGATCCTTGTAAATTGAAGTAGGCAGCATTTCCATCAGGTATGTACATGAAGAAATCCAGTTGGAAAACGCCCAGCTCCAATAGGTTTTGGAAGTCGCAAAAAACGTCTGTGGCCGGATTCCTAAAACCCGATGCTTCTTGAATAAAGATGGCCTTATCGCCTTCGTGGCTAATGTCATCAACCACTTCAGCATCTCCACCAAGCCTCACCCCGCCAGGTCCTCCACCGGTACGAGATTGTTCCCATAAAATAGACTGGGCGGCAATACCACTGCCAACATTGTAGGTTTCAAAATCTTCTGTATAGCTCTGAGCTCTGGCTGTAAGGCCAATGCAAAGCAAAAGAACAAAACCAAGGTACTTCATTCTCAAAACCATGTCTTCGAATATAACTGCTTAAGACAGGCAAGAATGGAAAAGGTTTAATGTGAAACCTTTTTTTGGTACTGGTATGCTACGAACCAGGAATCAAGGAGTTCCTTATGAAACTCCTTGTTCGTACTCCATAACTGTCTTTTCTATTATGTCGCAGCAATCATTCAATTGCTCTTCATTCATTACCAATGGCGGCGCGAAACGAATAATGTTGCCATGGGTAGGTTTGGCCAGCAGGCCGTTGTCTCTAAGCCTAAGGCAAATGTTCCAGGCAGTAGTGCTTTCAGGAGAGTCGTTTATCACTACGGCGTTCAGCAAGCCTTTACCTCGTACAAGTTTTACAAGGTTTGATTTATTGACCAAGGCATTCATTCGCTCCCTGAAAATGATACCAAGTGCTTCAGCATTTTCCATAAGCTTCTCTTCCTGTACCACTTCAAGAGCTGCCACAGCCACTTTAGCAGCTACTGGATTACCTCCAAAAGTAGAACCGTGCTGTCCTGGCTTTATTACAGTCATAACATCATCGTTGGCCAATACGGCTGAAACAGGATAAACACCACCAGAAATGGCCTTTCCGAGAATGAGAATGTCAGGTGTTACTTCCTCATGGTCAACGGCTAAAAGGCGACCTGTCCTCGCTATTCCAGTTTGTACTTCATCAGCTATAAAGAGTGCACCAGCCGCAGCACAAAGTGCTTTCGCCTTCTTCAAAAAGCCTTCGGAAGGAACATAAACACCAGCTTCGCCTTGTATCGGCTCTACTAAAAATCCGGCTACATTTTCTTGTTTTAAGGCCTCTTCCAACGCATCAGTATCGTCGTAAGGAATTCGAATAAAGCCCGGAGTGTAAGGTCCAAAATTCTTGTTGGCATCTGGATCGTTTGAGAACGAGATGATTGTAGTAGTTCGACCGTGAAAATTGCCGTCGCATACAATCAACTTTGCTTCATTCTCAGGAATTCCACGTCTTTCATAGGCCCATTTTCGGCAAAGCTTGATGGCTGTTTCTACCGCTTCTGCTCCGGTATTCATTGGTAAAACCTTATCGAAACCAAAATACTCCGAGATGAACTTCTCATAAGGACCTAGTGCATCATTGTAGAAGGCACGAGAAGTGAGGGTTAGCGTCTTTGCCTGTTCTACCATGGCTCCTACTATTTTAGGATGGCAGTGACCCTGGTTTACTGCTGAATATGCTGAAAGGAAATCGTAATACTGTTTTCCGTCCACATCCCATACATGAACACCTTCACCCTTAGAAAGAACTACTTCCAATGGGTGATAATTATGTGCACCATGCTTGTCTTCTAATTCTATAAGGGCTTGTGCCTTTGATTGTGTGATTTCCATTTAACTCTTCTTTTGTTTGGTATATCGTTCTGAAATAATACTTCCTACTTCTTCATTGAAGTGCGCAATGCGTTCAATGACCTCTTCTCTGCCTTCCTTTTTTTGAGCCGATGTTACCGACATGTAAGGTAGTTCGTCCCAGTCATTGTGCATGACTTCTTCAAATGCCTGAATGTTGTCGTCAATATTGGTTTTCTTTGATTTGTCGGCCTTTGTGAAAATAATTTCAAAGGGCAAGGCACTTAAACCAAGCCAATTCACAAATTCCAAATCAATTTTCTGAGGTGGTATTCGTGCATCCACCAATACAAAGGTGCATACAAGGTTTTCTCTCTTTATAAGGTAGTTCCTTATGAGTTGATCGTATTTCTTACGATCTGTTTTACTGGTTTTGGCATAGCCGTACCCTGGCAAGTCTACCAGGTACCATGACTTATTGATTAGGAAATGATTGACCAGTTTTGTTTTTCCAGGTTTTCCGGAAGTCATGGCCAGTTCCTTTCGTTCAGTGAGGTAATTGATAAGGCTTGACTTACCCACGTTTGACCTCCCAATGAATGCGTATTCAGGCAGATTGGCAGGAGGACATTGAGACACATTCTCACTGCTCTTTACAAATTGGGCTTCTAACCTATATGCCTTTGCTTCCGCGTTCATGGCGCAAAAATAAGCGCTGCGTAAATGCCAAAAAAAGGGGCAAATGCACAATCATCATAATCCTTTGTGCCTTTTCAGCGCCAGGTCATCGATCCGAAATTCATTTATGGGCTCTATGTGATTTAATCAAATATTTGGCTCCAGGCACAATGAGAATTACGCCTCAGCGTTTTTGTTGTGATGCTAAAAAAAACGGCTTTATTTCTATTTGTGTCCTTGCTGACCCAACAAGTTTTGGCCCAAAACCAGAACAATCCCCTATACGACATATCAAGGAAGGTGCATTTTGGCTTTGCCATAGGCCTCAATACTTCAACAATGGCGTTAAAACCCAGTGATGCTTCCTATACACAGAATACCTTTACCAAGGTAAACCAAGCTACTTTCCCTTTTATTTCTCTACAACCCGTCTGCAACTTTCATTTAAGAGAACGATTGGATTTACGCCTTGTACTGGACTTCTCCTTATCACAGCGAAACATTGATTTTACCCACATAACTGGCTTTAAGGAAAGTAAAGTGATTCCGAGCGCCTATTTGGGAGTTCCGGTACTCCTCAAGTACAAGTCTGTGCGGCATGAAAACTGGCGATTCTATGTAATAGGAGGTTTTGGTTATGCCTACGACTTTGAGTCTAACGAAGGACATGTACAAGACATAAGAGAACCTTTGGTGGCCTTAAAGAAGCACAATTACTATTACAGCTACGGTGCAGGTTTTGACATATATAACAAGCTTTTTAAACTTTCGCCTGAGCTTAGAGTAGCCACGGGGTTGAATGATGTTTTAGTGGCAAATCCTGATGCCTACACCACAATGTTTGATGGAGCGAGAAACACGATGGTTTGGCTTTCTTTTTTCTTTGAATAGTACTTCAAAGATCAAGCGTTGACAGCGGCTGAATACATGGCTTAAGGGAAGCTATATTTGCAGTATTAAACAAGCGTCGTATTTCAGACGTTATTGATGCATGAGCGAAACAGTAGTACCTTACGGAAAAGAAAACGGAAGCAAAAGAGAGCAGGTTGAAGAAATGTTTGACAACATTTCCAAGCGTTATGACTTTCTCAATCACTTCTTATCTCTGGGTATTGATGTGATTTGGCGCAACAAGTCACTCAAGAAAATTAACAACCCCAATCCGCAACAAATTCTTGACGTAGCAACTGGAACGGGTGACTTTGCCATTGCGGCCAGAAACAAGTTCAAAGGCGCTACCGTAAAGGGAATAGATATTTCTGGTGGCATGCTGGAAGTGGGCCGTGAAAAGCTCAGGAAAAAGAACATCGATGGTATTGAATTAATCAAGGCAGATTCGGCGGAGATACCTTTTGAAGACAACAGCTTTGACGTAGCCATAGTGGCTTTTGGTGTGAGAAACTTTGAAAACCTGGGGCTGGGACTTCGAGAAATGCAACGTGTGCTTCGTCCTGGTGGTGAAATAGTGGTGCTCGAATTTTCTAAACCTAAGGCATTTCCATTCAAACAGATTTACAATTTCTATTTTAACAATATCCTTCCACGTTTTGGCAAAATGGTTTCAAAAGACAGTTCTGCCTATACCTATTTACCTGAAAGTGTGAAGGCCTTTCCTGAAGGTAATGATTTTATGAAAGTGCTGGCCGAGAGCGGTTTTGCCAATTGTAAAAGCAAACCTTTAACCTTCGGAATTTCAAGTATTTATCATGGTACAAAAACGAGTTAAGGCATATTTATTTGTTGTAATGGCCTGCTGTATAGGGGGACTAGCTAAAGCCCAAACGCAGCACCATCCTTATTACGATATTGAGCGAAAGGTTCATTTTGGCTTTGCTATGGGGACCAATTTCTCTGATTTCAAGTACAGTTTCAGTGATAATTTTTACAAGAATGATTCGCTTGATCGTGTAGAGGTGGGCTTGATTCCTGGTATTACTCTGGGCGCCATCTGTAATTTCCATATTAGAGAGCGTCTGGATTTTAGAATGATTCCTTCCCTCCTGCTGGCACAGCGAAATGTGAACTTTCTGTTTAACGACAGACCGGAAAACATTAAGACCATAGAATCAGTATATGCTGACTTACCAATGTATTTGAAATACAAGTCGACCCGACATAGAAACGTACGGTTTTATGTTACAGGAGGTTTTGAATTTGCCTACGACATTGCTGCCAAGGAAGGCAGTGAAAAGGACTTTTTTGATCCTAACATAGCCTTAAAACACATGAATTACATGTATATGTACGGCTGTGGGTTCGATTTTTATTTTCCTTACTTCAAGTTTTCACCTGAAATACGAGTTGCCAATACCGTAAACAATGTACTTGATGCGGACCCTACGGTGTACTCTGATTCCTTCTCAAAAATGAGAAGCCGATTGATCATGATTAGCTTCCAGTTCGAGTAAGGTTTAGTCCCTGCTCAAAACGTATAGCATGTACTTTTTCTCAGCAGCGAACTTTTCCGGATCAACTGCTGCAAATTCTTTATCTGCCTTTACGGCAATAGACTCTCTAATGTCTCCAGTGAGATGGTAGAGTAGTGGATTCTTAACCTTCAGTTTCTCTACCCCAAACTCTGCTCCGGGAACTACAAATCGCTCAATGTAAACGTTGATAAGTCTAAGCGTAGGTAAGCAGTTGGGAGTAATATCAACTTCTTCATCAATTTTCCAACCCTTCCTTTCTATGGCTTCCTTGAACACATCCATTGTATGGCCGGATTTGCTTTTTCCACTGGTTATCAAACGGAAATAGTCAGTAATAATCCACTTTCCTCCTTGTTCAAGTAAAGAGTCCACCTGGTTGAAGGCTGTATCCAGGTCAATGTATTGTAGCGACTCCGAGTTGATCACCGTACCGTATTTGTGTTCGCCTTTAAACTCTTCAAACCTGGTATGGTAACAGGTAATATCTGGGTATTTAGAGGCGATATGCTTCTTTTGGTTTTCATCAGGAGTTAAAGCTTCAATGGAATAACCTGCTCCATGCAGTATGCTGGATAAGCCTCCCATCCCACAGCCTACATCCAATATGGGGCGATCTTTATCTGAAACCCGTTCACCGATTACTTCTGCGTAGCGTTTTTGAGCATCTTCTACATCCCGTATAGAGATGGTTTCCGGATCTACATCAGGATCATCGAAGTATCCATAGTGCAACATGTCGTACTTCAGCATTTTACCATACAACTGAAGTTCAAGATCCCTGTTGGCTCTGTTATACGCAGGCTGTGATTTCTTGAAGCGGTAAGCCTTGTACCATTTTGCAGGGTTGAGCAAGGGCAAAAGAAGCTTCTTGAGTTTCATTCAAATCAATTTGGGCGCGCAAGTTAGCCATTCATGCAACAGAGCCTGGTATTTTGGTTGTGGACACTTGGAACAATTCGTTCTTACGCCCACATCATGTTAGTATTGATACCATAAGTGCACATGTTGCGTTAGTCACATTTTATATTGCACAGCATGAAAGTATGGAAGGCATTAATGGGAATAGTCTTGGTTGTGGCTGGCTACTCTCCTATTTTCTCTCAACAATATAAGTTGTTTTCTTCTTCGTATCCCACTCAACGGCTGGTGTATAAAATCCATGCTGCTACGGCAAATGATCTGAGCTACACTAGCAGAGATTTTTTTGAAAAGGCTATACCTGCTGATACCATGTCCATCTATGAGGATGTGGCTACATACCTGGATAAGCAGGAATATGGACATTACGTTTTTGTAACGGTTTACAGAAATGAGTTGTTTTTCAATTACTATCAGCATTCGCCATTCAGAGTGAAGCATTTAGAAGATGGTGATGTATTGAGGTTTAGGGTATTCAATGCTCAAAATCAAGAGCTCACAAACCTCGCAGCGGTAAGCCACAAACAGATTGCCTTCTACAGCTATGAAGAAGACTGCTATCGATTTAAGAAGCCTTTGAAAGAAGGTACGTTCAGTATTCTCAATGCTCTTGATACTTTTTACTACAACCGTATCGGGTCATGGGAAGCTGACAAAGCCACTATAAAGGAAGGTAAGAGAACAAAAGGTATAGTGTTGCTCAACAAACCGAAGTACCGACTGGGTGATACCCTGAAGATGGCGGTTTACATAAAGCTCAAAAATGGTAAACCCTTTGACAAGGATTTACATGTTTTTCTGAGCAACAGTTATAGCCGTTCTTATTACAGGGTTAAAGAGAATGAACTAGGCACGCTAGGCTCGGAAAAACCAGGGCTTTACCTCTTTGAAACTGTAATTTCTGATACCTTGGAGATTGACAGGACCTATTACCTGCATGTTCGCAATAAGAAAGATGCTTACAAGGGCTTTGACTTTTACAAAAGTTTCAGACTCGAAGATTACATACTTGACGAAAACAGATTGTCTGTTGATATAAAAAAGAGCTCCATAGGAGTTGATGAACCCATTGAATTTGATATTACTTCAATGGATGCGAATGGGCTGGGGCTTAGGGGAGCATCTGCACATATAAAAGTGTATCCTGACGCTGTTACCCACCTTGAAGATAGCAATGAGTACCTCCCTTTAGTTTGGTACGATGAAGAAATAGAACTTGACCCTTCAGGCAGTACAAAAGTGCTTATTGACAAGGAGGCACTAAGTAAAGGGGCTATGAACCTGAAAGTGGATGTGACCATTACCAATGCTTCCAATGAAACTGAGACTTTTTTGCGCAGCATTTATAAACGCGAAAACCATGCTGAGGCCGTACAGGACTCATTGTACCGATTTGTGGATAGGACAAGCCATTTTGAACTAAAGCCACTTGTAAAGGCCTTTAAAGGGAAAAGGTGCAAAGCCATATGGATCTCTAAACAAGGCGATACTTTGCTTAAAGAAGCTACTAACACTTCAGTTAAGTTCAGCTGGCTTCCAAATGCAGAAAATGTGCACTTGTTTTTTGAAGAACCCCTGTTCCATAAGGGTGTTTCAAATAACAGAATAGCCATTTCCTTGTCTGACTACAAGTCTCTGGTGTTTCTCAATACCGATCGAAGTGACAGCCTTTGTACCTTTTATTTAGTAAACAACAGGGGGCTGAGAGTTAATTACCAGCTGTACAAGGCCGCAAAGCTCATAGAAGCAGGCGTGTGCAATGAGAGCAGAGCCTGGAAACTAATTGGTAAAGACAAACATGGCTATACGCTAAGGATTTCATATGAATGGGCAGGTTCTATGTTTAGTGAACACGAGTTGTCGGTCCTGAATACATCAAGGCTTAACGTAGAGGTTGATGCGCCTGAAAAAAGCTTCCCTGGTAGTACCGAAGAGATTAAGGTGACCGTAAGAGACTATGAGCAAAAGGTTGTGCCCGAAGCCGATGTAATTGCATTTGGCATCAATGACAATTTTCAATCCAGTGTGCCGAATAATATTTCGTATGCGTCAAAGTACCATAGGATAGACTTTGAGACTTCCTCGCTTATCGAATATGATACCCGGTTTCTTAAAAGGTCGCTGGCAAAGAAAGAAGTGAAAAAACTCGGGCTTGACTCCCAACTCTATTACCAATGGATGTATCCTGACAGCGGTTACCAGATTCACGCACATCTTCCTTCGAAATACACGAGTTTTAAAGTACATGCCCTGAGAAACGGCACGGGCTTGGCAACGCGGATCATATATGTGGATGATGTGCCTGTCTATCTGGACGGAGTAAGCAGTCAACAAAGCATTTTATGCAATACGGATACGCACACGCTACGTATAAGGCTAAAAAAGGCCGAAGTTGTCCTGAAAAATGTGGTCTTCACCGCAGGGTACAGTAACGAAATTGTATTTGATTTGAGGTTACCCGGCGAGAACATGGAAGTAACTAAACTGCCTGAGAAGCTCAAAAGAACTGAAAGGAAGTTGCTCAACAAATATGTGCTTCAAATCAGAAGTAATGAAGATATCTGGGTTTCATCCAACGAAGCACATTGGTCGGTTTCCAGATACGGTAGCCGCCTGATAGGGCCATTGAGTAAAGGAGAAAGCATTCAGATCAGAAGGAAAGATGCACTTGATATCGTTACGAAATTTGAAGAACGCAGTATTGAAAAACTTGTGTTTATGGAGGAAGTTAAACTCAAAAAATCTCGCTTATTCCATGGTTATCGATCCATTAATTCCGGAAAACCCATCCATTTTTTCAATTCTTATGTTCCACCGCCAAGCCTTGCATCTGTTCATTCAAAAAGCCCACCTTTAGCCAGTGAGAACATATTTGAAGTAAACGGAGGTGCTTTCGTATTGGCCTTGCCCAACGATCAAGATTGGAGCTGGGAGTTAAGGCATTTGGGTGATTCATCTTTTCATAGGTCAAGTTATACGTCTCAACCCTCTTCTTTGGGGCTTAACAGGACTATAAAACCTGGTGAATACCGTTTTAAAGCTTACTCAGAAGATGAAATAAGAGTGTACCAGTTTACCATAAAAGAAGGTTTTCTATTAAACATCAACGAAGCCAATGAAGACGCCTATTTGAAACGTAAAAAGGTCATTGAGGTTCCTAAGGCAAGTATTTCCGGGCAGGCCTACGATATTACCAAAGGTGGAAATACTGCCAACAGTTTTTTTGTAAAGGGAAAGGAATTTTATAAGCAAATAGATGAACAGCTACTTCTTAACGGAGAGTATGGTTTTAATGTAAAAGTGCCTGTCCCTAATACTTATTGGCTATCCGATCGTACTGGAGATCAACTGATGGCTTTTGAGTTTAACAGTTTGGGGTTTGCTGAGATGAAACTTGTGATGCGCCCGCATTCAACTTATTATGGTGATACAATAAGGTATAGCTACAGCCTGAGAGATAGACGATTATTTGGACTGGGCGACAGTGGTTGGGTTTCGGACAGTATGGCTGTTATAAACGACATGAATCCCTATAGAGGGAATGCTTATGATTGGAGCTTTGCCAATGCTAAACCTATTGTGAGGGGCGGTAGGTCTGATGAAGCCAATATGCTGATACATGATGCAGATCTCGAGTTTGATAATCTTTATGACAAGAGCGGTACCTATTCAGTAGCTGTTCCATTTCTTACAATAAATCCCATTAGGTCTAATTTTAGCGATGAAGCTTTCTGGCAGCCTATGCTGAGCTCTAATACCAAGGGTGAAGTGTCCTTTAAAAGTACCTTGCCCGATGACATCACCAAATGGAAAACGTATTACTACGTATTTGGTAAGGGAAGAAATACGGGTTTCGCTAAGGCTGACATTAACTCGTTTCTTCCTGTATCGGCCAACCTTCGCACTCCTCGCTTTTTTGTGGAAGGTGATGTTTCTGACTTCAGCCTTCAGGTACTTAACTACACAGGGAATCAACTGAAACTGAGTGAACAATTGGTTTTCGAGGACCAGGTAGTTCTTGAAAATGAATTTGAAATTGATGGAGAAAGAAGTACGCATCACAGAATTCAAATCCCTTCAAATGTAGAAGAGGTAACTGCTACTTACCTTGTTGCCTCAGATAACGGGTTTAAAGACGGCGAAGAGCGAAGTACTCCTGTTTACAGGCAAGGCATAGAGCAGCAGTTAGGACATTTTAAACAGATTGACAAAGCTGGAAGTTTTGACCTTGAATTTGATCCTGAGCTAGGTGATATTACACTTTATGTAAGTCCAAGTCCTTTGCCCGGCTTGTTAAAATCCCTTGAAGGACTTAAGAAGTATCCGCATTCATGTAATGAACAGATGGCTTCCAGGCTCATGGCCTTGTTAATTGACGAGTCAGTAGGAGAGTCAATGGGTGATTCAAAAAGTCACTCGAATGAGATTCAGCGCATTGTTAAGAGGCTTGAGAAGAACCAAAATGAGTTTGGTGCATGGACCTGGTTCGGAACTAATGGCAAAACATCCGATTGGGTAACGCTGCACGTGGTAAAAGCTCTTTCAAAAGCCAGGGAAATAGGCTATTCCGTTAACTTGAAAGGGGTGCAAATGGATGTGTTTATTTCACAGCAAAAAAGTGATGCCAGCAAATTGCGTTGGATGCATGCGGCGAGAAAGGATGTGGCTCCAGAAACCTTAAAGGGACATTTGGACCGCTTAGACTTTAACTCACTAAGTACCTACTCAAAGGTGCTTTACTTGGACTTAATGTATACAGTGAATGGCAGGGATGTGAGTGTTCAATTAAATACATTACTTAAGCGAACAGCTACTGGCACGCTATACTGTGGCGATGATAAGGCAGGTTTTTACGAAAACAACCTGGTGAGTACCTGCCTGGCTTTTGACCTACTTAGAGCATTAGGTGAAGAAGACAAATTAGCCCAATTGGCCGCCTACTTATTGTATTCTCAAAGAAATGGCGACTGGAGTAATACGCTGCAAAAAGCCCTGATTCTTGAGCGCCTAATCCCCTATTATACTCCAGATAAAGAAGACCTGACCAAGCCAGCAACTATATCGGTACAAACACCTGATGGCCTCAAGGCCATACGACATAAAATGACACTTCCTGCGCAGGCAATGCTGAAGTTCACAAAAACCGGAAGTACTCCCCTGTTCTTCACTGCTTATCAAAGCTCATTTAACACAAATCCGTCCCTTAAGGATGACCTGGCACATATTGAGCTAAGCTATTTTGAAAAAGATCTTGAACGTAACAAGCTCAAGGCGGGTACTCCTGTTACTATGCAATGTTCGTTGATAGTGAAGGAGAAAATGGAGTATTGCACCTTAAGTCTACCTATAGCTGCAGGTTGCGACTATGGAGACAAGCTGCAAGGAAACTACTTTGGTGACCTGAGGGAAGTACACAGAGAATACTTTAGAGATAGAGTAGTGATTTATTTTGAGACCATTGCTCCTGGCAATTATAGTATTGAAATAGAACTGGAACCTCGCTTTTCTGGCTCTTTTGTACAAAACCCAAGTCAATTGGAGCTCATGTACTTTCCTACGCTAAGCGCTAATAATAGGTTACAAAGAGTGCAAATAGAACCGTAGTACTTGGTTCTTTCCGGGCTGAGTTGGAATGTTGCAGTATGGAATCTTTAGAAACTGGGCGTTTACTATTTGGAGAACGTACGCCTGAAGTGGTTCATGAAGTTCAACATTTGCCCTTTGCAGAGCAAATGAAGTTCTTTGGCTTTACCGATCGCAAAGTGCTGGAACGTACCCTAAGCAGACTTGGAAAGAACAAACCTCAGCGGTACTTTGAGCTCATAGATAAGGCCACTGGCGTTGTGGTGGGCAGTGCAGGCTTCCATACCTGGTTGCCTGAACATGAAAGGGCCGAGATAGGATACGGATTGCATGAGCCATTTCAGGGAAAGGGCTACATGAAGGAAGCACTGAAACAAATGCTTAGAATTGGCTTTAACGATATGGAGCTGAACCGAATTGAGGCATTTGTTGGCACTAGAAACAAAGCTTCAAATGGACTAATGCAACACTTTGGTTTTCAGAAAGAAGGTGTCCTAAGGCAACATTACAAAAACAATGATGTGATAGAAGATTCTGTCGCTTATTCCTTACTTAGGTCTGAGTACCTAGAAAGGAACATCTAGTGGATCTTCATTGCCTTCTTCCTTGTTCATGCTTGAGCCTAGTTTTATAAAACCATCATCGGTTTCCATTCCCGGGCCATCGTTGTAACTGAATTCATCAAGGTTGGTAAACTTGGCATAGTCACCTACAAAACGCAGTCGAACATTGTCGGTACTTCCGTGCCTGTTTTTTGCAATAATTACCTCTCCAACACCTTGACATGGGTTCCCATCCTCGTCCTGATCAAAGCCGTAGTATTCACCTCTATACAGGAAGAGTACCTGATCTGCATCCTGCTCAATTGACCCGGATTCCCTAAGGTCAGAAAGCATTGGTCGCTTGGTTCCTCCACGGGTTTCTACGGCCCTACTCAACTGCGACAGGGCAATTACGGGTACGTTCAGGTCTTTGGCAAGGCCCTTGAGCGACCTTGAAATCTTCGAAATTTCCTGCTCACGGTTACCACCTTGTCCTTTTCCTTCACCACCGGCCGACATCAACTGCAGGTAGTCAATGATGATCATGCCTATGTCGTGTCTATCTTTCAACCTTCTGGCCTTCGCCCTAAGGTCAAAGACATTCAGTGCCGGCGTATCGTCAATAAAGATCTTGGCATTGCTCAGCTTGTCAATCTTGCTATGCAGTTGTTGCAATTCATACTCTTCCAGGTTACCGTTTCTCAGCTTGTCTCCCTTAATATGGGCTTCTGCTGAAATAAGCCTGTTTACCAATTGTAGGTTAGACATTTCCAGAGAAAACAAGGCAACAGGAATGTTAAAGTCAACAGCCGCATTTCGCGCCATTGACAATACAAAAGCTGTTTTACCCATGGCAGGACGAGCAGCCAGAATTATTAAATCTGAACGTTGCCAACCAGATGTAATTCGATCGAGTTCAGTAAAGCCTGAACCGATTCCAGTAAGTCCTTCAGTTTTGTCTTTAAGTTCTTCAATATTGGTAATGGCCTCACTGATCAGGGAACTCATGCTCCTGTCCTGATTCTTGAAGTTTCCTTCTGAAATACCAAAAAGGTCGTTCTCAGCCCTGTCAAGCAACTCAAAAACATCAGTCTGAGGGTCGAATGCCTCTGTTTGCACCTGACTGGATATGCGTATCAACTCTCTGAGAATGTATTTCTCCTGAATGATACGGGCATGGTATTGAATATTGGCCGCAGATCCCACCTTATTAGTGAGTGAGGTAAGCGCATAGGGCCCTCCAATAAACTCCAACTTGCCATTTTTTCTCAAATGATCCGTTACCGTGAGAATATCGATAGGTTGCGACTTCTCAAAGAGCTCGATAGCAGCTTTGTATATTTCCATGTGCTCCTCTCGGTAGAAGGACTCCATTTTTAGGATATCCATCACCTCATAAAGGGCGTCACGTTCCAGCATAATAGCTCCCAACACAGCCTCTTCCAGGTCAAGGGCTTGTGGTGGAATTTTCCCCAATTCACTTCTGATAGAACTTGCTGATTGCTTTTTAGACTTCTTTAATGCCTTCTGTAAAGCCTCTTGAAATGATTCAGGACTGTCTGCTGCCATTAACTAAATGTGTCTTTAAGATTACGAAATGATTACCTGCTAATACCTGCACAAGCTTATGCAAATTGTAGCGATGAAAAAACTCTGTTTCCACTATCCACATAGCGCACTCACTTTGTGGATGAATTGTGGAAGAGCCTACTTAAGTTTACGGGAATTCATTGACTGTTAGAAGGATACTTATCCACAAGGAATTCGACTTAAAATCTTATAAACAGCATTTCAAGGTTTTCCACACATCGTTCTGGGCCAAAAAATCAGAAAAAAAAGAGTGCAGAACTTTCAACATTGCTGCTGCTTATAAATTTATTTTGACCGTTAGAATGGATGCTTCACCTCTACATCTTTCTGCCTTGCATCAATAAAAAAACCTAAAAACACGGTTAAAGTGATGGCCCTTTAGGTGCTGTGATCTTTTATACCGACCTTGACTCGTAAATAAAATTGGAGCGCTGTGGTCATACAAAGAGTGAAATACTATAGTCTATTTCTGTGCCTTCTATTCTTAGGTGGTCTGGCATTGGTACAATCATGCGATGGTGGTTTGACAGAAGCCCCTGCTCCTGTTATTACCATATCAGGTGTGCACACTGCCAGGGCCAATGAAATAGATAGCGTGGATTCAATAAGGATTGATGTACAAGATGAGAATGTGGTTTCTAAAGTGCACTTGTTTTTAAGCAGCGATGGCAATGAGTTAATAGATACTGTTTTTGAGCCACAGCGTTCAGACTTTACATATGAGCTTCCCCTGGATTTTACCTTGCTAACGAGAGATATAAAGTGGTACGAAATAGAGATAGTTGCCTACAACACTGAAACCTTCAGCCGGAGGCAAGGAAGATTTGGTCTATTCAAGGAAATAAGAAAAGCATTCTTACAATTGCTTTGGTCAAAAAATGAGATTTACACTTTTGATTCCACTTTTGGTTTGATATCATCACAACCGTTTTCGCATGATATTGTAGATGTTGCTGTTACCCCCCAAAACCTCTCATATGTACTGGTTGACAGTTTGGGAAATTGCCAGCTTAGAGATATTCTTAGCCATGAACTCATATGGCAAAAGCAAACTAATGCCAGGGCTCCAAAAAATAGCCTTTTGGCTACTTCTGAAAACCTTATAGCTCTTTCCTTGTTTAGTGAGCCATGGTTTGAATCGCCATTAAACAGAATGATTTTCATGAACAACTCCGGAGAGCAAATTCATGAGAATCAAAGCGCGGGAATCAGTGGTTCCCACTACATGAACATCGTTGACAGTAGCATTTATTATTCATTGGGTAAAGAAGGATATTACGCAAAAGGAGCTGTGAAACCACGACGTATTGGCGGAGCCGCATTCTTTACAGGAAATGGAAACAACGATGTTTTCGCAATAGGATTTGGTACGAATTTATTTGGTATCAGTCAACATGACGGCACAAGTTGGTCCAGCCTGGTGACTGGGAATGGTTTAGTGAAAAAGGAAGCCATTGACTTTTGTGCAACAGATAAGAACTTATGGCTTCTTAACCAGAACAACCTCATTGGTTTTGATATTAGAAGTATGCAACAGACGCATGTAGATGCTACCGGAAGTCTACTTTACTCCAATTACTTTGATGGTATACCCTACCTCCTTTCTGGAAGGCAAGTGTTTAGATTAGAAGAAGACAATTTGACCTTGAATGAAGTATTTACGGGCTCACAAGAACTTCTTGGAATGGAAACTCTTCATATTCACGAAAAATAGATTCACGGCATTTACGTTCTCAATTTTTGGTTTTGATGTAACCGGCAATATTTAACTATGAACAGTTATTCAGTGGGAATTTTCAGGTTGTTGGCTGTGTGCGTTGCAGCCGCCTTCATTTCCTCCTGTGGCTTAAGAGCGTATAAGGAACCAAGCATTGAAATAAGGGGTGTGACTTCTCAGGGAAACTATGATGTACGAAATGCGGCAAACATTCTTATAAATGTCAAAGACCCTGGGTTGCAAAAGATATATGTTGACATAACAAGTGATGGAGTTCTACTGGTTGATAGTCTGGTAGAGACAAATTCAGATGAAGTTGAGTTGGAAATACCCTGGGAGCCTTTGTCTGCTGCCAGAGAGCCTAGAACCTATGAGGTTGTGGTAACGGCCTTCAATGAAAACACCTTTGGGAGGAAGGAAGTACAGTTTTCAGCTTTTAATGGATTTGACAAGGAAGTGTGGCATCTCATGTGGACTGAAAGTGCGATATACACGCTAAAAGAAGATTATTCTACTTTATCAAACAATACAGTAAATGATGAAATTGACACTATCGTTGTAACTCCTCAATATGCAAGCTATCTGGTACTTTTTAAGGATAGGTACGAACTAAGAGATATTAAAACCCATGGCAGTCTAAGTACTGTAATGCTTGAGAAAAAGAGCAGAATAGCTGCTGACAACAAGCATATTGTACTCTCTCAAATTGTAGACGAGCAGAATGTCTTCTATGCTGAGAACATGATCAGCTATTCAGATCAAAGCGGCCAGATACTTAGCGTTATGCCTGGTAGGCTTCTGGCCAACAACTATAAAATGAATCCTGAACTGGGCTATGTTATGCACAGTACCAGGCCCGGAGTTGTTTACTTCCAATATCCAGCTCCGGTCGACCTCGTTAAAGTTTTCCATCAGAATCGAGCATCCTTTCTGACTTTTAATCAAATGGATAGGGATTTTGCGCTGGTACATGACAATGCCAATTACCAATTGCTTGAACTTCATCAGTCCAATGGTCGTACTACCAGTCGAATGAATCTGGGGTCTCACATAAAAGAGGTTGTAGATTTTGCTACTACCACTCTAAATGCTTTTATACTTGAAAGGGATCGTCTTCGCATTGTTAACCTTGAAAGTATGGCCTTGACGGAAGTACCGGTTATGGAATCGGTTGCTCTGTATTGCGACTATTATGGCGATATTCCCTATCTCATATATGAAAATGAAGTCCATTTAATTGACGATCATACTCTTGAAACGAAGACTATTACAACGGCATCAGAGACCATTCGTGGCTTTGAAACCTTATATATACGTTAGTGCTTTTCTGAGTGTACTACTTGCGGCTATGGGAGTGCATTCTTGCAAGGAAGAGCCTGATGAAGCACCTAGAGTGGTTATTAATACCCCCAGGCCTGATGCTCTCGTAACTGCGGGTGACACTCTATCCCTTAGCATTTCTGTGAGTGATGACATTAAAGTGACTTCCCTGAATATTAGTCTGTTAAATGAGGAACAACAACCTGTGGTTTCTGACAACATCTCTATCAATGAGCCGGAGAAAGAAGTGCTATTTGCTTTCGTAATAGATGACCTCACCCTCTCTTCAGGTGAATATGTGCTACTGGTTACTGCATACGATGCAGAACACTCTTCAAAGGCAAGTGTTGCATTAAGGATAAAGGAGGCCAGGCAAGAGCTATTAAACTACGTTCTATGGTCTGGTCAGGAAGTAGCTACACTCAGTGAAAAATTTGAGCTTCTAAGCTCGGTGAGCATTGATGAAGAAATTAAGAGCCTTCAGGTAAAGCACTCTGAGAGAGGTTACCTGTTGCACACTGAGGGGCTGAAGCTCCAATACAGAGATGCCATCACGAATGAAAAAATCTGGTCATCAAATGAGATTTCTTCTCAAAAATCCATTGAAGTTTCGGCATTTCACTTTGATCGTTTCTTTACTTACATGTTTGACGAATCTGGTTCAGTGTACAAAGTTGACAACCTGGGCCGCATTGTCATTGAGAAGTCTAAGTGGCTTCACCCAGTCCTATATACCGATGAGCGGCTGAATGAAGTCTTGAGTTTTGGAAGTGAAAATATGAGGGCACTCAATAAAGGCAATCTTGAAGTAACCGCTGTTTCTACTACTATTCCATCACCAAAACTGGTGTTCTCAAATGAGTATGGTGATCTTTCCATTTACTCTAACTTCAATGGACACGCTGAACTGTTTAGTTCGCGGGAGACTCCGTTTAGAACATTTAAAAAGGCAAATGTTCTGTTAGATGACCTTGGTACTGTTGTAAAAGCCATGGCGGCCGGACAAAGTCAATTTATGTTGGAGAATGGAACCCTTTGGCTAGTTCAGGGGAGTAGTGTAGAAAGAGTTGACGGACTTACTCAAGGCATTAGAGATTTTACAGTAGACCGATCAAATGGAGAACTGATTCTATTGAAGGATGAAGCCCTGGTGCGCCATACCAGCAATGGTGAAGTAATGTTGTATAAAAACGATAAAGGCTATCAGGGAGTGACTCCATTGTACAACTTCTAGCAGCTGTTAATTTCTACTGGTGGAAGATATTCTCTATCTTTATAGTGAATAAACAGGCTGGAACTATGCTCTTATCCCTCTCAAAAAAGTACACAGAGCTTTGCAGTGAAGATGCTCCGTATGCCATGGTGATAGAAGGTGTGGGAGTACGGCAGGTACTTGGCGAAAGTGTAGATGCCACATCGAATTCCAGTGCTCTGGAGTCTCTTCTCCAGGATCACCCCAGTTTGCTTAAAAAGCTTCGTGTACTTAACCTTATACAACTGTGTGAAGAGTTGGACGTGGAAGCAGCTGATGGTATTCGAATACTTGCCTTTATGGCTCAGCTTTATCACCCGGAAACTTCCAGGATGATATACGAACTGGACGCAGAGTATGGAATTCTCATCTGCAAAGAGTCTTATCAAAAATAAAACCAAGGGGGCTCCTTCCCTACTCAACTAGTGTCTGCTAAGGAATACGGATGCATTTACGAGTTCTGAATCCTTATATCATCGCACAAATACTTGTGGCTACTACTGGTAACTTGTCCCAGGCTTCAGCTGAACTATTCCACTTTTTAACAATGTTGCCTCCTAACTTGGTGTCCACTTCAGAGCTTATAACAAATAGACCAGATTTGCCTGCGGAAACCTGAAAAGCGAAAAACTCACCTTCAGGCGACCAATGTCCTACGTTCCCTTTTGTATCATATGCTACTACTTCATTATGAGAAGTAATGGTGTAGCAATTGCCGTTGTATGCACTTAAACGAACGGCATCTATGTCAGTCTTCATAAATGTCCAATCGGATGCTCCTTTAAAATTTCGGAAAGACACTTTGTAGCCATCATTGTTTGCATCCCATTTGGAACCAATGGCCCATAGATAACCATTGCCTACAACATCAACAGAAGCAGCCCGGTACTTGTGGAATATCTCGTACTTGTCGTAGCGCTCAGTCTCTGTGATTTTGCCAATGTTGCCATTTTCTTCCACGTAGAGTACTCCGTTGGTCATAGTGCTCATGAGTGATATGGCTCCTGGACCTAAATGGGTGTTATGTCCATCTCTGAAAAGTTCATTTTTTGCATCCCAATACTGAATCATTGACCCGCCGTTCTTATTAGGTTGTTGTTGGATTATCCAAACGGTTCCATCATGCGCTACTTGTACACTTTTGGCGTAATCGGATCGCCAAAATTTCGTCACCGTTCCGTCCTGAGCATAATTACATAGTTGACCACGAGCGTCAATAAAGTAAAAGAGTATGTTTTCCATATCGTAAGTATAGTGCTTTTTCAATGAGAAGAGTTTGATGGTTTTCCAACATTGTCATTGGCTTCAACCTCTTGTCAACTTTCTGGACGGTAACATCTAAAGGTAGTATCAAAAAAAAGCCCCGAACGCAAGTTCGAGGCCTTTGTACTGAAGGAGGGAATCGAACCCTCACTCCCGAAGGAACTGGATTTTGAATCCAGCGCGTCTACCAGTTCCGCCACTTCAGCAGCTTCAGACAACGATTAAATCATCGTTTTTGGGTGCGCAAATGTAATTGCACAGTTGACTATTTCAAAATTATTTTGACCTATCTGATAAACATCTGGTAGATGTCGTTTCCAAAGATGAAAATCATTAGGGCGGCAAGAATCACAAAGCCCACAATTTGAGCTCTTTCCAATGCCTTATCGCTAAGAGGCTTGCCTCTTCCCATTTCAATAAGAATAAAGAAAACATGCCCTCCGTCAAGTGCTGGAATGGGTAAGATGTTCATAAATGCTAAAATCATTGAAAGTCTACCAGTAAGCATCCAAAAGGACTCCCAATTCCAGGTACCACCAAAAATGGTTGCGATTTGCAAAGGACCAGAGAGCGACTCAGTAGGGTCTAGTTTTCCTCTAAAGATCTGCTTAAAAGCCTGAATGGTTTCAGTGATGGAGCCTACCGCTGTTTTGGCACCGTAGGCAAGACTTCCGCCGAAACTAAAGAAGTCGCGCTCATATTCAAGGTCATTGCCCATGAACACACCTATTTTGCCTTCGTCGCTAATAGTAGCTTCTTTCTCTATCTCTTGCCCATTTCTGCTAATAAAAAGAGCAATCTGCTTTCCCTTAAGTTCTTTTATTTCATTTACAAACTCGTCGTAGTAGGTTATTCGAGTATCGTTTACTCCTACAATTAAGTCTCCTTCTTCCAAGCCCAGTTTTAGAGCATTATTTCCATCGCCTTCTTTCGCCTTGCTATTATCTCCTACCATGGCCAGGCTTCTTATTTCAATAAACTCACGCATGCCTTTACCTCTGCCTTCTGTAAGCCTCTTGGCAAAGTCCTCAGGCATTTCCAATACTATTTCCTGCCCACCTCTATTTACTTTAAAAGTGGCATTATCAGATAGAATGAGGTCAGCGTTTAGAACGTCGCTCCAGCGCTCTACTTTATGTCCATTGGCCTCAAGGATAATGTCGCCGTCCTTGAAACCACATTCCTTACCGTAATCGTGAGTTACAATGCCATGTTTTACATTTTCTATAGGCAGGTAGCTTACTCCCCAAGTCATGGCAATTACTGTGAATATGAGCGTACCCAATATCGCATTTACGGTAACCCCTCCTATCATTACAATAAGCCTTTGCCAGGCGGGCTTCGATCTAAATTCGTGTGGTTGAGCATCTGTTTCAAGGAATTCCTTGTCCATTGACTCATCTATCATTCCGGCAATCTTTACATAGCCTCCAAGTGGAAGCCAGCCAATACCGTATTCAGTATCTCCTTTTTTGAATTTGAATAGCTTTTTACCCCAGGCATCAAAGAACAAATAGAACTTTTCAACCCTAATTCCAAACCATCTGGCAGTCTGAAAATGCCCCCATTCGTGTAACACAATTAATATCGATAAGGCCAAAATCATTTGACCCGCCATATTCAAAATTTCCATTCACTTTATTTAAGCGGCGCAAAAATAGACCTTACTGATTTGGCGATAAGGAATTCTGGCCATAATTGGATGTTAAATGGGATTAAACTGTACTGAAAGGCGCATTATACCTTGAGCCATGGGCCTAAGGCATCGGCCATTTTACGGTCATTACTCAATTTGGGCACCTTGTTCTGCCCCCCAAGTTTTCCAAGTGTTTTCATATAATTTTTAAATCCGTCTTTCTGTATTTCACTTATCATCAGAGGTTTGAGAATTGCACCGCTAACCAGGTCCATGTAGTAGGAGTTCTTTTGTTGCATAAGAACATCTAAATCTTGTGCAAAAGCTTCTTTATTCTCCGGAGCTTTATCAAACTCAATAAACCATTCATGATATGGTAGCCCTACATCCGGGGTTACCTGCGGTGCCACTGTAAACTCCAATACACTACAGTCATATTTCAATGATACTTCGGCTAGTGAGTCAGATACTTCTTGCGCAATTACATGTTCGCCAAAGGCAGAAATAAAGTGTTTAATCCTCCCTGTAACTACTATCTTGTATGGGTTGAGAGAAATGAACTTCACAGTATCACCAATGCTATAGCCCCAAAGTCCGGCATTACTATTCAAAATCACTGCGTAGTTTTCTCCAATTGTAACTTCTGCCAATCCCAGACGGGTGGGCGACTCATTGTGGAATTCGTTCACTGGAATAAACTCAAAGAAAATGCCTGAGTTCACGTTCAGCAGGAGCCCTTCTTCCTTGTAATTGTCCTGGTAAGCAATGAAGCCTTCAGATGCCGGATAGGTTTCAAGAATGTCTACTTCCCTACCTATGCTTTCAATGAGCTTGGCCTTGTATGGTGAAAAATTAACACCACCATGAACCAATAAATGAAAATTGGGGAACAGGTCTCCTATCGACTTGCCTGTCTGTTCTTTTAGCCGGTCAAAATACATTTGAACCCAGGGAGGAATACCGCTGATTAAGGTCATGTTTTGAGAAAGGGTCTCTCCTACTACAGCATCTACTTTTTGCTCCCAGTCCTCCATGCAATTGGTTTCCCAGCTCGGGAGCCTGTTTTTCTGGAGGTATCCCGGCACATGATGCGCTACAATACCTGAAAGTCTACCAAGATTGATTCCGTTCTTTTTGGTTAAAACCGGGCTTCCTTGCAAAAAGATGAGTTTGCCTGAAAGAAAATCGGCATTTCCCTTTTTGTGAATGTAGCAGAGAAGCATATTACGCGCTGAGCCAATATGATTGCTAATTGAATCCTTGGTAATGGGAATGTATTTGGCTCCGGAAGTAGTACCTGAAGTTTTAGCAAAGTAAATGGGCTTACCTGGCCAAAGCACGTTCCTTGAACCCTCCAGTACTTTCTCTACATAAGGACGAAGCCCCTCGTAATCGCGAATGGGCACTTGTTTCTTAAAGTCTTCGTGAGAGGTGATGTCTTCAAAACCATGGTCTTTTCCAAAATCAGTATCTCTGGCGTTGCTCACCAATTTCCTAAGCCAATCCTGTTGATGTTGAATACCGTTCAAAGATTCTTTGGCAACTCTTTGGCTGGTTTTTCTTGCGAGTATCTTGGCTACAAACGACTTGATGGACATAGAAAACATTATGCAGCCTTCAAAGTAAAAGGCACCACTTGTGAGGTGGTGCCTTGTTCTGCAAAAAAATTAACCAACTAAGGATTGTTTCGTATAAAATTCAATAAAGCTCTTCTGTTGCTGCTAAAACTTAACTCATTACTGAGCAGGTAGTAATTGGCGCGGTCAATTGCGTAAGGGTAAGCAAACTTCGCAAACTGCAGTCGGTAGCGATCAAAACTGAAAACACTCATTATTCTTCTAAGCTGTCCAGTGGTAAAGGCTCCTTTGCTTTGTACTATTACCTGCGCCATGTGCAGTCTATCGCTATTGAAAGATTGACGACGAAGGTTGTTCATTATAGTTTGCATTTCCAATTCACTAACTGCTCGTCCGTAGTGGTGGCGACCTGGGTTGCGGCCTCTGCCAAAATTGTTGTTTCGCGGCTGGTTTACAATTCCAAGAAATTGATTTCTGTAAGCAGTTTCACCAAAAACACTTGCAATCGAGTGGCAATGGTCCAGGTCATAAAGTCCATGCACGTGAGTTCTGGCAAGGTTAAAGCGTATGTCAAGATCTGCCACTATGGTTAGCATCTTCATGAACTGAGATACAGAAAAGTAGTGGCTTGACATGTATCCATTGATAAGAGTTTGTCTCTGGTAGTCGCTTTGCGCATTGAATATGGCTATGCTAAGGTTGTTAAATGTAGCCGCATCCATGTAGCTGTTACAGCCTCTGGCACCATTGTAATTAAGCGCGTTGGGGTAGTTGAGTGCTGGAAAGTTTACGTTTCGTGGATTGTTCACTCTCCCACCACCTTTTCTTAGTGCCTTTTGATCTCGAATAAAGTACTTGATATCCTGACGGTTTCTGGGGCGTTCAATAGTGTATAGAACATTTTTGAAGTTTTGAACATCAGAAACCAAAAAGTAAGCTTCTTTGGCCAGGGCTACTCTGTTCTCTTCTATCGAAAGCTGGAAGAGTACTTTATTGAGTTCATTTACAGTAAAGTGATTGTTATTGAAATACGATCTGGCAACTGACATTTTTGATTGATCGCTGTGTTGTATGGTCACTTGTTTCAGCATTCTGTGAAACTGTGAGGTAGGGCCATATGCATAACCGCGTCTCTGGGCCTGTGCCGGGGTAGACAGGATGCCAATGGCTAGTAAAAGAAGAAGCGTAAAGTGTTTCATATGGCTGGTTATTTAAAGGTTATGTCACAGCTAAAACAAAGCCCTTGCCATACAATGTGAATGAAATCTTAAGCGCTCACTAGAACTTGATTTCCTTAAGAGTCAGATGTCGAAACCTTCCAAAAAGCAGAGAAAACAGCTGTTGATACCAGAAATACTCTCAGTTTGTGTTTTCCAAAAGCTGTTTACTGTATATAATTATAGACAAACATTTTAGACGTTATATGAATGCTAAGCTATACGCCTTGTCCATTTATATATAGTGAGTGCACGTTGGCTGAGTTCTCTTTTACAAAAAAGGCCCAAACGTACCGGGCGGTACATTCAGGCCATCTTACGAACAAATATTTCTTGTAAACTAGGGTCTATTCATACAATTCGCCTTCTGGAGCCTTACCGTCTTCCACATTGGTGTTTCTTAAGGTCTCGAGATAACTGGCCACTTGATGGACTTGCTCGGACATGAGGATGTTTCCCCATGCTGCCATTCCTTTTCCTTCCACACCATCGTATACAGTTTGGTAAATACTTGGGAAATCGCCTCCGTGCAACCAGTACTGATCCGTAAGGTTTGGACCGGCACCACCGCCTCCATTCTCTAAATGACAGGGAGAACAATTGGCTTTGAAGATTTTTGCTCCTGCTTCTATGTCTTCTGTAGAAGTAAGTGCTTCCATTGTACTAAAATCAATAACCACTTCAGGTAGCAGGGCATTGGCCTTTTCAACGGATACCATGTATTCTTCGTCCTGAAGAGGTCCTAAATCGAGGACGTGGTAATACATCACGTAGATGAGCCCCGTTACAATAGGAATGAAAAATAACCAATTGAACCATGCCGGAGGATTGTTATCAAGCTCTACAATTCCATCGTAGTCATGCCCTTGAATTGGAGCATCCAAAGGGGTATCCTTCTCGGCCTTAACAAATATCTCCCACCAGCTGGCCTTTTCGTAATAGGTTTCCGGAGAGCTCTCCAATCTCCTTTTCTCCGATAGCTGGTTGATCTTAATTCGTACCAGAATGAGTACTCCAACAATAATGGCCAGTAATACCAGTAGTCCTACAATGAACCATGACCAGGTTTCTCCCATTTTTTCTGCTGCCATCCTCTGCCCTTCACTGCTGTAAGGGTTTAGATAGTTAGAAGCTAACAATGGAAAATGAGTGCTTGCCTTTGCTGTGTTAAAGGGAAAGAGTGCTGCAATGCCCATCCAAGACAAGGTGAGTAGTTTATAAACTGTTATTCGCTTCATTGTTTGTGTCTTTTTCAAGTGGTAATGCGCTGAATAAATCTGCCTTCTCTTTTTTGAAAGTGAAGGCATAAATGAGTATGCCTGAGAAAAGCACAAAAAATAGGATCAGTGAAATGAGGGGAAATATGCCTACCCCTTCAATATGTCTCATTACTTCTTTTGCTATCATGGCGCTATTTTTTGGCGATGTCTGAGTTAATATCACTGCCCAAGCGCTGTAAGTAAGCTATCAAGGCGATAATCTCCTTATTGGCATCAGCGTCCTGTATATCATTCGCTTTTAGGTCTTCTACTATTTCCTGAGCTTGAGCCCGCATATCGGCCACGGCCTGATCCTCGTATCCTTTTTTGTAAGGAACTCCGAGTGTTTGCATGGCCTTGATCTTTTTAGGCATGTCTTCAGTGTTATAGTCGTTTTCGTACAACCATGTGTAGGCGGGCATTATTGAATTAGATTCAAGACTTTGAGGATTGTACATGTGTGCATAGTGCCAAACATTATTCTTCTTAATGTGTCCTGTACCCTCCCTGGCTAAATCCGGTCCGGTTCTTTTCGAGCCCCATAGGAATGGGTGGTCGTATACAAACTCGCCAGGCTTGGAATACTCACCATAGCGTACCGTTTCATGTCGAATAGGCCTTACGAGTTGAGAATGGCAAGAGTTACAGCCTTCTCTTATATAAAGGTCCCTCCCTTCTAATTCCAAGGGCGTGTAAGGTTGTACGCTGGCTATGGTTGGTACGTTAGACTTTACCAGAAAGGTTGGAATCAATTCCAGTGCAGTTCCAATAAGGATGGCAATTGTAGCCCCTATGGTAAGCATAACGGGTTTTCTTTCAATTACACGGTGTCTAAGGTATCCGGTAAGGCTATGCTTCTCTTTATACCCAGGTGTTAGTGCCGGTACTTCTACTTCTTCGTTGTCAAGCGCTGGTGCGGCAAGCAGTGTACGTACTACGTTGTAAACAAAAAGGAAGAAACCTAAGAGGTAAATGGTACCACCTATGGCTCGTATGGCATACATAGGAATAATGGCTTCTACTGTAGCCAGGAATTGGTGAACCAATTTGCCTTCTTCGTTAAACTGCTGCCACATAAGGCCTTGAGCAGTTCCGGCCCAATACATAGATACCGTCCACAAAATCATACCAAGTGTTGCAATCCAGAAATGTGTATTGGCAAGCTTCATGGAGAAGATCTTTCCGTTCTTATTGAGTCGGGGTGCCAACCAATAACCAATACCGAAAATCATCATTCCATTCCAGCCCAAAGTACCAATGTGTACGTGTGCAGGAATCCAATCTGTAAAGTGCGTAAACCAGTTTACAGTTTTCAAGGAGTGCATAGGCCCTTCAAAGGTGGCCATACCATAACAGGTAAGCGCTACTACGAAAAACTTTAGAATAGGATTCTCTCTAACTTTATCCCATGCACCACGCAAGGTGAGAAGTCCATTGATCATACCACCCCAGGATGGAGCAATAAGCATGATAGAGAAGATTGTACCAAGTGTTTGCGCCCAATCGGGTGTTGCAGAATAGAGTAAGTGGTGAGGCCCGGCCCATATATAGATAAATATGAGTGCCCAGAAGTGTACAATAGAAAGCCTGTATGAGTAGACAGGTCGGTTGGCCACTTTAGGTACAAAATAGTACATAAGGCCCAGAAATGGAGTGGTAAGGAAGAAGGCCACAGCGTTGTGTCCGTACCACCATTGGACCATGGCATCCTGCGCTCCAGCATACCAGGAATATGATTTCAAGAAGGTAACAGGAAGTTCGAAACTATTGACAATGTGAAGTACGGCTACCGTTACGAATGTGGCTATGTAAAACCAAAGCGCTACATAAAGATGACGCTCCCGTCTCTTAATAAGCGTACCAATCATGTTGACACCAAATACTACCCATATTAGGGCAATCATGATATCAATCCACCATTCAAGCTCGGCATATTCCTTACCCGTGGAAATACCTGCGAAAAGTGTAACCGCAGCGCATACAATGATAAGCTGCCATCCCCACCAATGTACCTTACTTAATACATCGCTGTACATCCGCGCCTTAGCCAAACGCTGGGTGGAATAGTATACACCAGCATAAATGGCATTACCTACAAAGGCAAAAATGATCGCGTTGGTGTGCAGAGGACGTAACCTACCAAACGATAAAGGGCCAAAATTGAGGTATTCATTGAAGAAATCGGGGAATGCCATTTGAAAGGCAATAATTACTCCTACCAGCAAGCCCACTACTCCCCAGAGCAGTGTAGCTCCCAAAAACATCCGTACTATCCGGTTGTCGTAGGAAAAACGTTCCATTTGTTCGCTCATGATTTATTGTTAGTTTTTGAGTCCTTAATAATCGTTTTGTCTTCGAACAGCATCCTCACTGCCGGCCCTTCAGGGTCTTCAAACTGTCCTGATTTAACACTCCATAAAAAGCCCCCCAGAAATACCAGGGCTATAAGAAAACTGAAGCCAATCGTGATGAAGAGTACACTCATGTTAACTGCATTTTTTTAGCCAGAAGGCTGGTGGACATTGTTGTAAACAGTACCACTGTAATGGAGCTTAAGGGCATAAGAATGGCAGATACCACGGGTGACAATACCCCCTGCATGGCGAAGGATAAGCCTATTATGTTATAGGCGAAGGAAATGGCAAAGGCTACATATATGATGTGCATTGCCTTCTTGCTAAACCGAAGAATGGTTGGTAGCTTAGTGAGCACTTCTGCCTTCGCAATGATGTCGGAAGCCGGTGTAAAGTTGTTTACATCTTCTGTTATGCTTACTCCCAAATCACTCTCTAAAAGTGCACCTGCATCGTTTAGTCCATCCCCCACCATTGCCACAACATTGCCTTGCTGCCTCAGTTCCTTAATAAACAGTTCCTTGTCATGTGGAGACTGGTTGAACTTCAGCTCTTTGCCGAGTCCAAAGACCTGTTGCAGATACTCCTTTTCTTTGCTACTATCGCCTGATAAAAGCGACATCTTGTATAGGCTTGTTAGCTGGTCAACGAGCTTTTTCAAGCCCTTTCTATAGGCAATGGCTATTCTGAAACAGCCGTAATAAGTTCCATCTACTTCAAGATGTACTTCAGTACTGGTATTTCGCGTTTTGCCGCCTTGAATAAATTCACTACTGCCCAAACGGTATGTGCTTCTATTTAAAGAAGCTTCAATTCCTTTTCCCGGATACTCTACAAATGAGTCCAGAGATTGTCTATGGGTATTATTACCCAAGAAATTGGCAATTTGCCTGCTAAGCGGATGAGAGGATTGTTGTACAACTGCACTTAGTTCTTTTTCTATTCCGTCAATAGAAAGGCCCTCGTAGTGCACCCTGGCCTTTTTTGATTCAGTAAGTGTCCCGGTTTTATCAAACACCAAGTGATTGATTTGAGCCAACTTCTCAACTACGGAGCTGTGTTTTAAGAAGAAACCGCTCTTTGATAGCCATCTCATTGCTGTTCCCGTGGTAAATGGAATAGATAGCGCCAGAGCACAAGGACAGGCAACAATGAGGACGGATGTAAAGGATAGAATGGCTTTGGAAGGATCCGCCCACCACCAATACAGTAAGGTGAACGTGGATACGATTAAGATGGCTATGGTGAAGTATTTGCCGACGGTATCGGCCATTGCAGATAGTTGAGAAGAAGTTCTGTTTTTGTTACTTCGCCATAGCTCGGCCAAATAACCATTCTCAACTCTTTTCTCTACCAATAGCTCAACAGAAGGCCCTGCCAGTCTTCCACCGGCATAAAGTGTATCACCCATTTTTTGAGCAGAGGGTTCGGCTTCTCCTGTTACAAAACTGTAATCAATCTGTGCATTTGCACTAAGAAGAAGAGAATCACAGGGTATGATCTGATCGTTCTTAACCACAATGATATCAGCTACCTGAAGCTCGGTAACCGGACATGGTTTCGTTTCCTGATCTTGTTTCTTTAAGACTGCTAAGGGAAAGAAAGATTTGAAATCTCGCTCAAAGGATAAATGTCTATAGGTTCTCGCCTGAAAAAGCTTTCCAAGCAGGAGAAAGAATATAAAACCTACAAGCGAATCGAAATACCCCTGTCCGCTGCCAGATATTACTTCGTACAGGCTTCGGAAAAACAGGGCTGCCATACCCAACACAATTGGAACGTCAAGGTTTAGTATCCCAGTCTTTACGGCATTTATAGCGCTCTGCAAATAGTCGCTTGCAGAATAGAACAATACCGGGAGAACCAATAGAACGTTTAGCCATCTGAAAAGGCTGACAAACTCAGCCTTGAAATCTCCTGAAACACCAATGTACTCAGGAAAGCTCATGAGCATGATGTTGCCAAAACAAAAACCAGCCAATCCTATTTTATAGTACAGGGCTCTGTTTTGTGTATTCGGCTTTTTGTCGTTTGAACTATCAAGGTTGATTTCAGGTACATATCCGAAGCCGGCTAAAAGCTCAACAACGCTTCGAAGAGATGTTTTTTGTTCATTATAGCTTAAATGAATAGTCTTAGAACTGAAGTTCACTCGAGAGGACAGTATCCCCTTGTTTAGCCGATTGAGATTTTCTAACAACCAGATGCAGGAACTGCAATGAATTTGTGGGAGCTTCAATGAAACCTTTGCTACTTCTCCATCGGTAAATTGGAGCAATCGTTTCTTAACTGATTTCTCATCGAGGTAGGCAAACTCCGTAGGGTCAGTATAATTCTTTACCTGATTCCCTGGTGATTGCTCAATGTCATAATAACTACAGAGGTTGTTTTCAGTAATTATGTGGTAGGCGCCTTTGCATCCCTGACAGCAGAAGATGTGACCGTTGAACTCTATCTCAGCTCCGGGCACTGCGTCACCACAGTGGAAGCACTGCGTTGCATATGTTGCCTTGTTCGTCATTGTTCGTAATGAGGCTTCAAAATTTTGATTTGTGAAACCTGCAAACGATGACCTAGGTCATCGTTTGCACTTTGCCCTATGACTGAGATTTGCTTAAATCTTACGAACGAACAATGTCTAAAAGTGCTAGAGAGATCAAATCTCAAGACAACTTTAGAAACCGGGTCTCTACCGTAGATGATAAAGGGAAGCGAATTTTCATTCTGCCCAAAATCATTAAAGGTACATGGTACAAGTACCGGACCTATTTCAGTTGGGTACTTCTATTAGTGCTCTTTGTTACCCCGTTTATTTCCTATAACGGTCGTCCCTTATTGCTTTTTAATGTCCTTGAGCGCAAGTTTATCATATTCGGAACGGTGTTTTGGCCTCAAGATTTCATCCTGTTTCTACTGGCCATTATCTCACTAATTGTTTTTGTCATTTTATTCACCGTAGTGTTTGGTCGCCTGTTTTGTGGTTGGGCCTGTCCGCAAACGGTGTTTATGGAAATGGTATTCAGAAAAATCGAAGTTTGGATTGAAGGAAACCCAGTTCAGCAAAAGAGGTTAAGGGATGCGCCCTGGACAGGTGACAAGATCAGAAAACGTCTTCTTAAGTACAGTATTTTCCTATTCATTGCCTTTGCGATTGGCAATTTACTTATGGCTTATATCGTAGGTAAGGACGAGACTTTGGCCATTATCACTAGCTCCCCTTCTGAGAATTGGGCCGGGTTTGTAATAGTGCTATTCTTTACCGGAGTAACCTTTTTCAACTTTGCGTACTTCAGAGAGCAGGTATGCACGGTAGTTTGCCCGTATGGACGTTTGCAAGGAGTGTTACTGGACAATAAGTCAATAGTGGTGGCATATGATCACGAGCGCGGGGAGCCCAGAGAAAAGCCAAAGAAGCAAAGAACTGAAGGTGCGGGTGATTGTATTGATTGCTACGCTTGTGTTGACGTATGCCCTACCGGAATTGATATACGAAATGGCACACAACTGGAATGTGTGAACTGTACGGCTTGTATTGATGCTTGTGACGATATTATGGATCGCATACACAAGCCCCGTGGCCTTGTTCGCTATGCATCAGAGCATGACATTCAACATGGTAAGAAAACAAAGTTCAATGTAAGAGCAGCAGCTTACTCCGGTGTTTTGCTAGTTATTCTACTGTTGTTTGGATTCTTATTGATGACACGGTCTGAAGTTCAGGCAACGATTGTTAAGGCTCGTGGTTCTCTATACTCTGTAAGTGAAACGGATATGGTGAAAAACATATTCAACATCAAGGTATCCAACAAGACTTATGATACACACGAAATTGAAATTAAGATTGGAGCTCCCTGGCAAGGCATCATTACGTATGTAGGTCCGGAGCCCATTGTTCCTCCAGAATCTTCTGCTGACGGCATTTTCACTCTAGAGATAGCACGGGATGCCTTACCCAAAAAGTCGATGAAAATTCCATTGGAAATATGGAGCGAAGATGAACTGGTAGACGAAGTAGAAGTAAAGTTCCTAAGACCCTAAAATGTCACAGAAATGATTAAAAAGAGAAGTCCATGGCCAGCAGGAATTGTAATCACCCTGCTCATTTTTGCCACTTTTATTGTGAGCATAGCTGTATTTCTTTCCAATAAAAATTTTGACTTGGTAAGTGGCGACTACTATTCTGAGAGCATTAACTACAATGAAATAATGGATGCAAGAAATGCACTCACATTATTGGAAGAAAAGCCTTCTATTTTGGTTAATGACGGAACACGACAAATGAAATTGAACTTTCCAAACTCGTATGCTTCAAAAGTGGCTGATTTAACGTTGGACTTTTTCAAACCAGATGATGCCGAACAAGACTTTTCGATCCCAATAAAGAGCCTTGCAAGCAATGGTTTTGAAGTGGATTATTCCACCATGCATAAGGGGATCTGGAACCTTTCTATGCGATGGAAAATGGAAGGTGTTCTGTATTTGTACGAAGATGAACTTAAGTTAGACTAGTGCTCTGGCCAGCATTTTTACTAGGATTGTTTGGAAGTTTCCATTGTGCTGCGATGTGCAGTCCTATTATGTTGTCAGTACCTTGGAGAGGTATTACATCTCTCAATGTGCTGTCAAAAAAAATCTTCTATCAGATAGGCAGAATCTCAAGTTATGTACTGATTGGAACAAGCCTATTTATTGGAGGAAAACGGTTCATACTGGGAAGTATTCAACAAGGCACGGGAATACTTATTGGCCTTATTTTGATTCTATATGCCCTCATTAGTCTTAATAAGCGCATTTCATCGAATTCGTTCCTTATGAACTTGTACATGAAGTTGACAAGACCTTTTGGCACCTTGTTGCGGTCCAGTAGCCTACTATCACGGTTTGGTCTTGGTGCACTCAATGGTTTTTTACCCTGTGGCCTGGTGTATATAGCCGGCTTCACGGCTTTAACTCAAGATACAATTGCCAATGCCGCCTTGTACATGGTTTTCTTTGGATTAGGTACGTTACCTATGATTCTGGGAGTTTTTGCAAGTACGCACCTTCTTAAACACTTACGAACAGGCCAGGTTTTCAACCGTCTAAAACCTATGGTACTTGTTGTATTAGGTGCCTTATTTATAGTAAGAAGTTTGGAGCTTGGAATTCCGTTATTAAGTCCGGTAATGGAGGTTACAGGAAACGGAGCTGCGGTTTGCGCGCCATGAGATTGCTTGTGTCAGGGCTAATAATCAGTCGTACACACAACTAATTTCAATCAGCGCTTCCTGATCTTTCAGGACAATTTTTCTCCCCAAAGAACCTACAATGCCTTCTTCCTTGAAATCAGACAAAAGCCGAATAACAGTCTCCTTGGCTGTTCCAATTAGAGTGGCCAAATCTTCTCTTGTAATGCTAAGGATGTTCGGAGTATCAGTTTGACTTTTATATTTTTCCTGTAAAAGCAATAAGGCTTCTGCAAGTCTTTCTCTTACTGATTTATATGCTATGCCTACCATTTCACTTTCAATGTCTGACAAGTTTCTACATAACAACTGAGTAAACTCAAATGAAAGTTTCCCGTCTTTGCTCAGCATATTTAGAAAAAATGACTTGGGAATGTAGCATATCTTTACATCGCTAAGGGCTATAGCGGTGGCAGAATACGTGCTATTGGATATTACGGCTTTATACCCTACAAGATCTCCAGGACCTGAAAGTCTCACAATCTTTTCCTTGCCTTCAGCCCCTAGTTTCACCAACTTTACTTTGCCACTGTTCAGGCAAAAAATACCGTTGGGTCTATGATCTTCAAGAAAGATCTCTTGTCCTTTTTTATAAGTCTGACAGGTTTTGTTGTCATCTATTTCTTCCAATTCAGGAATACCACAAACATGGAAAATTGAAAGCGCTTTTGACTTGCAAACAGTACAACTTATTGGTTCAAACTTTAACTCCGCCATAACTCTCCTTCAATGTAAAGATAGAAAATACCCAACTACTTAGGAACCGATGAGCTCTCCAGCCTTCAGCTTTTCTGCGTTTTCGGCCACTTTTAAGCCTTCCAGAACTTCATCCAAATCTCCGTTCATAAACGCAGGTAAATTATATATCGTCATACCGATTCTATGGTCGGTAATACGTCCTTGCGGATAGTTGTATGTTCTGATTTTGGCAGATCTGTCACCACTTGAAACCATGGTTTTTCTTCTTGATGCTATCTCATCCATGTGTTTCTGAAGCTCTTTTTCGTAAAGCCTTGATCTTAATACGGAAAGTGCCTTATCGTAATTCTTGTGTTGTGATCGTCCATCCTGACACTCAACTACAATTCCGGTTGGAATATGCGTAAGCCTTACAGCCGACTCCGTTTTGTTAACGTGCTGACCACCCGCTCCGGAAGCTCTATAGGTGTCTTTTTTTACATCTCCCATATTGAGTTGCACGTCTACTTCTTCAGCTTCAGGAAGAACAGCTACAGTAGATGCCGAAGTATGAACCCGTCCCTGGGATTCTGTTTGAGGCACACGTTGCACACGGTGCACCCCACTCTCATATTTCATGGTACCAAAAACGCCTTCACCTTCCAGTCCAAAAGATATTTCTTTGAAACCACCAGAAGTTCCTTCGTTCATACTCAGGAAATCAAACTTCCAACCTCGCTTCTCAGCATAGCGTTGATACATTCTATAAAGGTCTCCGGCAAAAATCGAAGCTTCGTCACCGCCTGTACCGGCTCTAATTTCCACTATAGCACTCTTGTTGTCTTCTGGATCTTCTGGAACAAGCATCATTTTGATCTCCTCTTCCATCGGCTCCTTTTGGTCTTCCAACTCGTGCAATTCCATTTTTGCCATTTCCAGAAACTCTGGATCACTTTCTTCAGACAAAATGGTCTTATTGTTATCAATATTGCTGAGTAAGTCGCGGTAGCTCAAATACATCTCAACTATGGACTTCAGCTTCGTATATTCTCTGTTGAGCGTGGCAAATTTCTTTACATCAGAAGCCACTTCAGGGTTCATCAACTCCTTGCCAACTTCTTCATAACGAAGGTGTATCTCTTCTAACTTAAATAATAGGTTCATCTTCTATTCTCGTAAAACAGCAACTTATTCTTTAGTGCAATAGTACACTTCAAGTAGCCGCATTGAATTCCAACAACAGCCTTTTTACCAGTTCTCAAGTTGCCCGGCAAAGTTAATTCCTTTTGTTCCACACTTTCTAACTCTCTTATCACGATACTGTTGCCATTGTAGTAAAACAACCTGTCACCTTCTACTCTAAAATCATTGATACCCAATGCGGGTATTTGAAACAGATAGGTGGCGTTGATATCGAAAACGAGCAGTTTTCCGGTACTGAGACTCATGTAAAGTCGTCCGTTCTTTTCTAAGAGCATTAAAGGTTTTTCTCCTGCCTTTATGTATTGATTTAGCTGAAAGCCTGATTGTTGACTTCCTTCATTGTCAAAACGCGATAGATTGAGCTCTACGGGGTTAAACAACCAGAAGCCGTTTAACTTGGAATTGGCTACAAGCACATTCATTCCAAACACTCCTAAATTGTTTAAATCCACCCTTCCTATTAGGCTCAGTGTATTATCAAGAAACAACACCTGATTGGCGTCAGCGTAGTGTACCACTATTTTTAAAGGGTTGGAGGGGTCAATACTCTGAACAGCTCCGAGTCTTTTTTCATTAAAACTAAAGCTTGTTTTGTTTGCCTTGTAGAGTGTAATTGAGTTTTCTCTATCAGTTACATACGTGTTGCCTAAATCGTCAACGACAATTTTTTGAATTCCCTTGTGATAAGTAGAATCCCTGAGCTTCAATTGAGCGCTTGCCTCAATACTCAGGAGTAATAAAAGGCTGGATAGAACCGTCTTGGTTAAAAATTTTGAGCTCGAAATTGTGGCCATCAAACTCCCCAAAGGTAAAATGGTTTATCCAATCACCTAGGTTAATATGAAGCGAATTTCCTATTGGGTAAACCATTGGTAAATGCCTATGTCCATATATGAGGTAGTCGAAATGTTGTTTTTCCAGAACTTCTTTAGAATGTAAAATCAACCATTCTTTATCGGGGCCTAGAAAACGTTTTTCCTCCTCTGCCTCTGCTTCCCTGCTGCTTCTGCTAAAATACCGTGCCAAGGGTATCCCTAAATCGGGGTGAATCCACCTAAAGAGCCATTGGCACACTTTATTGGTAAATACCTTCTTAATGAACTTATACCCATGATCTCCGGGGCCCAGGCCATCTCCATGTGCTATATAAAAGTCTTGCCCGCAAATGTTCGAGGTTATGCCCTTCATTTCAACCTTTACACCTAGCTCTTCTTCAAAGTAGCCATTGAGCCACAAATCATGATTACCAGAAAACACGGTCACTTTTACACCATAGTCCACTAACTCCTTAATCTTGCTTAAAAAGTGTACAGTTCCTTTAGGAACCACATGCTTGTAATCATGCCAAAAATCGAACAGATCACCTACCAGGTAAAGGGCGTCGGCTTCCTCTTTTACCATATCGAGCCATAGACAAATACGTTTTTCTCTGGCTGTATTGTTCGGATGTTCAGGATCCAGGTGAAAATCTGAAGCAAAAAACGTTTTAGGCACTCTACAACCTTTGATTGATAATAAATAGTGTTACAGGGCCTTTATGAGAACTCTCTGTTGTGCTCAGTGTAGGATCAAGAGTATACAAATCCACTTTCTGAAGGTCAGCATCTCTTAATCTGTTTTTTAAGCGTTCAAACAGGTTTTCTGTTGTCTTCACCATCTGATCTCTATAGGTTACCAAAACCATTCTACCAGAAAGTGAGGTACTGCCTTCACGATCTTTTGAATAATCAAATGCTGCAAGCAAACCATTAGGCTCCCAATAATCACAAGGGTAAAGATTAATATCTCTATACGCTTCTGTCAACTCTGATGTATACTCAATATCACAAGAATCTAGAAGTCGTTTTAACTTGATATCCCGGCAAAACACCGTCTTGGTTTCACTCCTCTTTTGAAAGTCAATAAACCTATCAAGGAAGTGGTACTTGTTGTTGCATTCAAGCACCTGATGTTGAGTATGCTCAGCAATGTCAATAAGTGCTTGTACTCCTTCGGCATCGCTGAGCGATTTGTAGGCATCAACCTTGTACTCGGCTTTGGTATTCTGCCCGGTTTTAAATCCAAGGAGGTTCTTGCGAACCGCTTTTAGTATTGTTTCCCTTGGACTTATATTCAAACTTCTACCTTGTATTTAGGGCTTATCTAGCTTTCCTGCCCTTCTTTAGATTCTTCAGATACCTGGTCTTTGGAAAGGTCAGGAGAAGGACTCTTATCTTCTTTTATGGGCTCTTTCTTAGAAGGATCTGAGGCCATATACTCGTCGTATACATCGAGTTTTTCAAAAGGTCTAGGTCCAAGAAGTGCCACCAAGTCAGTTTTGAAAATAATTTCTTTCTCTAAAAGCACTTTGGCTACACTCTCCAGTTCTTCCCTACGCTCCAGCAGTAGGTTTTTAGTTCGCTCATATGCTCCTTCAATGAACTTTCGTACCTCATCATCAATCATTTCAGCAGTACGATCGGAATAAGGCTTGTTAAAGGATTCTCCTCTATCTACAAAACTTACGTTACCAAGTTTGTCGTTCATACCGTACAAGGCCACCATGTCATAAGCCATTTTGGTTATGCGTTCGAGGTCGTTTTGAGCTCCAGTAGATATTCTTCCAAAGATGATATCCTCTGCCACTCGGCCTCCAAGTGTCATGCAAACTGTATCCATGATTTGCTCAGTGGTGTAAAGGAATTGCTCCTTGGGCAGATACTGGGCATATCCCAATGCAGCCAAGCCTCTGGGCACAATAGAAACTTTTACCAAAGGATCACAGTTTTCAAGGAACCAGCCTACAACAGCATGACCAGCTTCATGATAAGCTACAATCTGCTTTTCGTCAGGTGATATAATCTTGTTCTTTTTCTCCAATCCTCCAATAACACGGTCAATGGCGTCTTGAAAATCAGCGAACTCTACTGTCTTATTCCCTCTCCTTGCAGCGATAAGTGCAGCTTCATTACAAACGTTGGCAATTTCAGCTCCGGCAAAGCCAGGGGTCTGCGCAGCCAACTTTTTGGAATCTACGTCATCTCCTATCTTAATTGGAGTTAGGTGTACTTTAAAGATTTCTTCTCTACCGGTAATATCTGGTTTGTCAATGCCAATTTGTCTATCAAATCGACCTGCCCGCAATAAAGCACTATCCAGGATGTCTGGTCGGTTTGTGGCTGCCATAATAATTACACCACTGTTGGTACTAAAGCCGTCCATTTCAGTGAGCAGCTGGTTTAGGGTATTTTCTCTTTCGTCATTAGAGCCGGTAAACGCATTTTTACCTCTTGCCCTTCCCACTGCGTCTATCTCATCAATGAAGATTATACACGGCGATTTTTCTTTTGCTTGCTTAAATAGGTCACGTACCCTTGAAGCTCCTACTCCTACAAACATCTCTACGAAGTCAGAACCTGAGAGGGAGAAAAATGGTACTTCGGCTTCACCAGCCACAGCTTTGGCCATTAGGGTTTTACCCGTTCCCGGAGGGCCTACCAGAAGTACACCTTTTGGGATTTTACCACCGAGCTCGGTGTATTTCTTTGGATTCTTAAGGAAGTCAACGACTTCCATCACCTCTATCTTGGCTTCTTCAAGTCCGGCAACATCTTTAAAGGTTACGTTTACTTTAGTGTCTTTATCAAACACTTGAGCGCGGCTTTTTCCTATGTTGAAAATTTGGCCACCAGGACCACCGCCACCGCCAAGTCGTCGCATTACAAACACCCAGAAGAAGATAATGATAACTAAGGGCCCTAAAATCCATAGCCAGTCTCTTAAATAGTGATCTGCTTTATCTGGAATTACCGGAATGGGGGAATCTGTTAAGTTGTTGTCTGCTTCAACTTCGGCCACCATTGTTCTGACGTTGTCATTTTGACCTACTTTAAACTTGAAGTGTGGGCCATCCTTTACCGATCCGTACCACTTTGTTTCGAGATCTCCTTTGTACTTGCTTTCAAAGGCTTCTTCAGTAAGGGTTACGTATACAATGTGATCATCGATCACCTTCATTTCTTTTACTTCCTGGTTCTTGATCATTTCGCGAACCTCAATCCATGACTTTTCCGTGGCTACTTCCGTGGGAATCATGTTCATAAGAAGTATTACCGCAGCCAGAATGAAATAAATCCAATAGTAATTGAACCTGCCCTTACCTGGGCCATTCTGTTTTTTATTGGACGATGAGTTGGGGGTATTATTGCTTGCCATTAAATATCAACTTTAGTGTATCGTTTCAAACTCTTCAATTTGGGCGTCTGCCCATAAATCTTCTATTGCAAAAAACTCTCGTTTACCAGAAACGAAAATGTGTGCCACTATGTGAAAGTAATCCAAAAGTATCCATTCTCCATTTGTATAACCCTCTGAATGGTAGGGCCATAGTCCTAATTTGTTAAAAACTGTTTCTTCTATCGATTTAGCAATTGCTTCAGTCTGTCTGTCAGTTTGTCCGTGACAGATGACATAGAAATCTGACGAAGCATTTGGTAATTCTCTTAAATCAAGGGCGGTAACCCCCAGTGCCTTTTTCTCCTGAGCACCTTCAATGATGGCTTTTTTGAGCTCATCAGAACTGAATTCCTTTTTCCTTTTTACCATTAACAGGTTTAGGTGGGTATTAATTTAACAAAGCTAGCCATAGGCAATTGATTGCTTGGAATCCTTTACTCTAAACTCGTGCCACCTTCATCACATTTAAAAAATATTTGTCTTCCAGCTCGTAAATCATGAACTGAATGTAGACCAGAATCACTTCCTGATTAAACCCCACATTTACTTCAATTGTTTCACCGCTCTTCAAAACCAACTCATTGCCTGAGAAACGAGGATTAATGTAATCTTCATCCATTTTGGTAGGGTCACTGATGTTCACTGAAAAATCGTCTGGAAGTTCCATAAATTCAGTGTCTTCGTAAATCATGATCATGTAGTCAGCAATCTGATAATGCAATGCATCTCTGAATTTGCTCATAGATCCTACCCTAACAAGCTTTTCCGCTTCATCAGGTTCATTTAAAGAGAGGAGTCTTAGGAATTCGTAAATCTTATCAAGTACTTCGTCCCTGTTTGGAGCATGGTCCCAATAGTTCATCTGACAAATTTATGAGCCCCTTATGGGAATACGGTATGAATGAGCATTTACTACAAGAATTCAAACCCAGGGTGTACGGAATCTTAGAATGGCAGGGAGTCATTCTGGTAAGTCATGAATCCTATTTAGACAATAGTTTTTGTAAGCTACCTGGAGGTGGAATGGAGCTTGGGGAGTCACCTTCTCAGTGCCTATGTAGAGAGTTAAGGGAAGAGCTTGGAGTTGAGCCGTCTACAATGGAGCAGTGTGGAGTGAGTGATGTACTGGTTCAGAACAGGTTTAATCCGAGCCAGCAGGTTATTGGAGTTTATTATCGATTTAGCGTATCAAAGATGGATTTGGAGCATATCAACAGGCATCTGCATACAACATTTTCTCAAGGAGCATTGCGCCATATCAAGCGAGAATGGATTTTGAAAGAGAAGCTTGTTGATTCACTAAGCTTTGAGATGGATAGAAATATGGCCACTATCCTATTCAAATAAAAGCCCAACTCTTACGAATTGGGCTTCAATAATTTATTCAATTCAGAGTCTAAACTTCCCTGTGTCCAACCCAAACAAATCTTTTGTTTACATACTCAGGATTTGTAAAGGAAGCATTACCCGCTGGATTGCCACCAGTTACATGAAAATCAGAAAAAGCGGCATGTTGGTTTACGAATATTCCTCCTACCAAGTTGAATGAAACTGGGACAAAGACCTCTTCCATTTCCTCCTTAATCAATTGCTTGGTTTCATCCTTGGTAGTGTAGGCCAAGCATGTCAGGGCTCCATGTTCGTTGGCCATGGCTTTGGCTCTGGCTACAGAGTCTGAGGTATTTTTAGTTTTGATGATGAACACTATGGGACCAAAGAGTTCTTGTTCATAAATATCCATTTTATCTCCATCAGCTACTAAAACTGTTGGAGAACCTACCCTGGCATTGGTAAATTCTGGGCTGTCAACGGTAGCTGTTGGAAGCGCTACTTGTACTCCTAAGTTGTCAGTACTCTGTAAACGCTCAAGTGTTGCATCATTTTGAATAGCTCCCAAAACTCCCACACCCATCTTTGGGTGGTTGGCTATCCCGGATACGGCCTTTTTAAAATGCTCAACAAACTCGTCAAAACTCACATTTCCATCAGCCGTTTCTACGCCGGTCTCTGGTACAAAAATGTTTTGAGGAGCTGTGCACATTTGACCGCTGTATAAGGATACTGAAAAGCTCATATTCTGTAATACAGATTTCAGATCAGCCACAGAATCAACAATTGAAGAGTTTACTCCTGCTTTTTCAGTGAATACTGTCTTACCATCAATTCCTTCTACATAGTTACCAAATGCACTGCCGCCTGTGTAGTCAATAAGTTTTACGTCTTTATGCTCGGCCAGTTCTTTTGTAATAAGATGACTGCTCACGTCGGCACCCATCTGACATATGTTGGCATCCAGGCCTGCTTCTTTAAGCACTTTCTGAATTTCAGCCACCACAATAGCAATGGGAAGAACTGACTTTGGATGTGGTTTTACGATAGTAGGATTACCTGTTGCCAAGCTAGCGTATAGCCCTGGAACAGTATTCCAGGTAGGAAACGTAGAGCAACCGATGGCAAGAGCCACTCCTTTTGGAACAGGTTTGTACTCTTTCTTCAATGTGATATCAAACTTCCCCATTGGTTTTACCCAGGTTACATCACCGGGAAACCGTGACTGTTCTTCGTAAGCCATGGCTACCGCTTCAAGGGCCCTATCAGCTGCATGTGGACCTGATGCCTGAAAAGACATGATAAACGACTGCCCAGTAGTATGCATGGTGGCATACCCTATTTCAAAAAAGCGCTCTTTTACACGCTCAAGACTTTCTGTTAAAATTCCAGCTCTTTCAGCCGCTCCTACTTGTGCCCAGCTCTTTCTTGTTGCCTTTGCATTGGCTACCAGTTTCTCAGTGGCAACAATGGGGTATGTAATTCCCAGATCTTCTCTTGAATAAGGAGAGTTTTCTTCACCTCCCCAATTGTCCGAGTCTTGTGATAATTCATCATATTTCTTTCCTAGCCAGCCTTTGTAAGCGCTTTCACCGTTAGATCCTGCATCTGGGCCATAGGCCTTAGGGTGCTCAGGATATTGGGCAAAAAAGACTCTTTCTTTATTAGCCTGTACGGCTCTTTCAATAATTGATTTGTTCTTTTCAAAAAAAGACATGTATGGTAGGTTTAATTACTCATCAAAGATAAACGGCATGGTGCATTCTGCCTATAAAAACAAAAACCCTGACGTGTATCGTCAGGGCTCTTGATTTATGTAAGTAGTTTAGAAATTCTATTTTACTCCGTGCATCAGTTTTTTAAGAACCGGATTTAAAAGTCCAACCAAAACACCAGCTGCAATTGGTATAATGGTAAATATTAAGAAGAAGGTGGTCATATCATACTTCTGAGTAACTTCTTCAATCATACCTCCTAGTGAACCCGCCAGTTTATTGCCAATGGCAATGGCCAAATACCACATACCAAACATCAAAGCAATCATTCTTGCAGGTACCAACTTACTCACGTATGAAAGACCAACTGGCGACAAGCACAGCTCCCCTAAGGTATGGAACAAGTAAGCAAGAATTAGCCAAATCATGCTCACTCGAACGGCTCCCGCTTCCGCACCTGCCGGAATTACCCGGGAACCAAAGGCAAGAATACCAAAGCCTATTCCCATAATAATTAAGCCAAGAGCATATTTAACCGCTGCAGATGGATTGTACTTGCTCTCCCACCATTTTGAAAAGAATGATGCAAAAGCGATAATGAAGAAGGAATTTAAGATACTAAACCAAGAGACGGTAATTTCCGTAGATTCAGCACTGAACTCTCTCACTAGCATCCAAATGGCGATGCCCCAGACACCTACAAAGCTGAGTGCCAATACAATATTTGATACCGGAATCTTTTTAAAGGTTTGCTTAAACAACATTCCAAGGACCCAGGTAATGATCATCAATGGAATTACTGTCAGCAGTGCATTCACAATATTAAAGGTGGTACCTGCTCCTCCTTCGAGCGTGCGCTGTGTAAAGTCTCGGGCAAAGAGCACTAGCGAGGAAGCCCCTTGCTCAAATGACATCCAGAAAAAGACTGTAAAGAACGCGAATATGATGAATGCAAACATTCGATCACGGGTAACATTGTCATATCTAATAATCCGCGATATGGCCAGAAACAGGAAGGCAATTAAGCCAATAATAGTTACCACCATAGAACCGGGCAATACCTCAGGATCAAGAATAAACTCTTGTGGCAACAAATGCACCCCTCCAATTTTTGAAACCGGATCGTTAATCAGGTACAGTAGACCGACAATGGATGAAAAGACTATAAGAATGATATCAATTGTGGTAAACGGATTTCTTTTACCGCCTGAAGCATCTGCAGCTGCCTTTGCAGTGTTGTCTGCTTGTTTAGTGCCTTTCTCTTCTTTTACCGGAACAGCCCCGATGTCGCCAAACAATGGCCTTGCAAGCCAGAACTGTGCTGTACCCAAAAGCATGAATATTCCAGCGAGACCGAAGCCCCAAGACCAGCCAAGCTTTTCAGCCAGGTATCCACAAAGCATCATTCCAAAGAATGCCCCAGCATTTACTCCCATATAAAATATGGTATAAGCCCCGTCTTTCTTCTCAGGAAGGTCTTTGTACATTTCAGAAATGATCGACGTAATGTTGGGCTTAAAGAAACCTGTTCCTATTACTAGTAGTGCAAGTCCGGCGTATAGGGAAAATTCCGTTTCAAGGGCCATTGACGCGTGCCCCAAGGTCATTATGATAGCTCCCAGAACAACCGCGCCTCGAAATCCGGTGATTTTATCAGCAATGATTCCCCCAAGAATTGGTGTAAGATATAGGAGACCCGCATAGGTACCGAAAAGTGCACCTGCATTTTCAGAAGACCATCCCCATCCTGGGTTGTCTACTCCAATGACAGCCATGGTCAGGAAGTTGACCAAAAGCACTCTCATTCCATAGAAAGAGAAGCGTTCCCACATTTCAGTGAAAAACAAAACAAATAATCCAGCTGGATGGCCAAGAACCTTGGACTTGAAAAACTCTTCACGAGTTGATGCTATTGTACTCATAGTGTTATTGACTTTGGATTACGCTTCTTTAGCGGTTGCCGTAATATCTTTTTCGTCTTCTGCCCCATGGATTAACCTCTTCAGTGGTTTTAAAAGGGCTATCACCAAAATACCAAACACCACTGTGAATATTGTGATCCCTGTAAATATGGTATACTCTCCATATTCTGATGACTTCTCTCCTAATATACCGGCCACTTTACCTCCCAAACCTGTAGCGGCAAAGTATAAGCCCATCATAAGCGAAGCATATTTTACTGGAGCCAGTTTCGTAATAAATGATAGCGACACCGGGGAAGACGATAGTTCTCCAATTGTGTGAAACAAATAAGCCATTACGAGCCATATCATATGAGAACTTCCTGAGCTTTCATAGTCTCTAACGGCGAAGATCATGAACACAAAACCAAGTCCCATGATTATGGTACCTGATGCCATTTTAAAAAGTGCCGAAGCTTCTTTGTTTCGAAGTTTTCTCTTTGCCCAAAAGTTTGCTACTGCAACAGCAAAAAGAATGATAAACCCTGCGTTCAAGCCTTGAAACATCGGGGTCGGAATAGTCCATCCAAATAATACCCGATCCGTTTTTGTCTCTGTATAAACGGACATTAAACCTCCTGCCTGCTCAAAGGCACCCCAAAAGACAATTACGATGAAAAAGGATAGCAATAGCACTAGAAAGCGGTCTTTCAGTACTTGCGATTCCAAGTCTTTATAGATCATCATTATGAGTCCTATAACGAGCGATAGAAAAATGAACAGTGCTCCATATCCCCAGTGATCAACGCCCTCAAAAGTGAGTCCTGCTGCAACTGACAAGCCTAACAATATGACTGTAATTGTTAATTGTAGTGGCGACTTAAAGAGTTTTCCGTAAAGGGCTCCGATAGATACATCGTTTGAGCTAGTATCCACAACTCGTTTGTTGCCAACATCGGTCAGATATTTTTGACCTCCAACGTATACGATAAGTCCGAGAAGCATAGCGATACCGGCCATACCAAAACCTGCATGCCATCCCCACTGAGCCACTACTAAACCAACAAATGTTGTTGCCAGGAGCGAACCCAGGTTAATTCCAATATAGAAGATACTAAACCCTTTATCACGGCGTATGTCTCCAGTTTTATAAAGGCCTCCCACCATTGTGGAGATATTGGGTTTCAGCATACCAACCCCTAAAATAATGAGTCCAAGACCAGTGAAGAACGCCCAATTAGCTTCTACGGCAAGAATACCATGTCCCATCACCAGTGTTATGGCACCAAGGAGAACCGTTTTCTTTTGCCCTAGTACTTTATCCGCAAGGATACCGCCAGGTATAGAAATTACATACACTAACATCACGTACCACCCGTACAACTGATAGGCTTCAAGCTCAGTCCAACCCAATCCCGGACCGTTTTCATTTCCTGCTTGTGCGATCATGTAAATTACCAAAATGGCTCGCATGCCATAGTACGAAAATCGTTCCCACATCTCAGTAAGAAACAGGACATAAAGCCCCTTGGGGTGGCCCCATAGTTCGCTGTTATCAGCGACCTGATTTGAGTTAGTCATTCAGTGTAAGTTGAGGTTGTTTTGACAATTGAATTCTGTAAATAATCGAACTAAAAATACCTGTTTGCCGATATGCCTATGTTCGTCAAGATGGCGAATATAAGAAACAGAAGTTTTTAGAGCCCATGCTTACTGTTAGTCTTTAAGGGCATCAAAATCGTGTTTAAGATTTTTATAGCTATTAAGCTCAGCTCTTACTTTTCCTACTGAAATGCCAGATTCAATAATTACTGGAATCTTGTTTTCATCAGCGCTTACCCATAAAGTCATTTCACTTTCACTCTTAAAAAGCTCTCCAACTACGAGCATTGGCTTTATCACATAGCACTCTATTTTACCGGCATCAGTCTTTACAGTCTCCTTACCTGCGTATTGAAGACCTATTGGGTAAGTTTCATCGTCTATGAAGGTGTGCATTTTTACAGAATCCCCCACTTCCATGTCTTCAAAATCAAAGGTTCTGGCCAAATACCACACAGAAAGAATGTCCCAAGTGTTTTCGGGGACTTCAATTTTTTTGCCCTTCTTAGTCTTTACATAGTTCTCGCTAGGATAAAAAATGGTGTAATCGTCTTTCGAATAGTTTCCTTCCGAAATATTTCGCGTAAACAACTTTGGTTCCAGAGTGCCAGGATCAACGTAGGCATCAAAGTAGTCTCTCACCTTAAAAAAATTATCGTAGAAGCGGTAGGTTTTTCCTACTGCCTTTAAATGTAGACAGTCTTGTCCAGCAAACTCTTTTAACTCATCTTCTATAATAAAGTCCATTTGTGCTACTGGAATGTTGATATATAAATCATACTTCACCTTGTAGCTAAGATGTTCGCCCTTTTCAAATTGGTTTGCGTGAAATTCAGAAGGAATAGTGTAGGCCAATGCCCCAATAAGGAACATTGCTGGCAGCAATACTTTCAGGAGTGTTTTCATGGCTTTTCTATTTGATTGCCAAAATGAATTCAAATATGAAGCCAAAAAGTAAAACTATTCTTCGTAGTAACCTTCCTCGTCTTCATTAAATGAAAACATGCTGCTCATCAAATCTTTAAATTGAAGTGTTCCTCCTTCAAGCTCGTTTCTGCTTATCTGCGAGTATTCTGCCAAGGCGAAGAGCACATATTCCATAAACAGTAGTATTTCCTTGCTGTCAGCTCCCCTTTGATATTTCTTAACAAGCTCGTAGAGCCCGGGTACATCCATCAAACTAGAGGCATGTTCTTTGGAAGTGCTGTTTTGCATGAGCTCAACATACTTACCTGAAGAAAACCACTCTATGATTTCTTGATACGGACTAGGCTCTTTCTTCTTCTTAAACGAATCTGGGTCTGGGAAATACGCTGAAAACAAGGACCTAATTGCCTTACCAACGAGTATCTTGGCAACATTGGCTGGTCCCTCCTGCTCTCCTTCATATACCAACTCTATCTTACCTGTTATGGCTGGGATTACTCCTTTTAAATCTGAAATCCGGGCATATACTTCAGGCTCTGTATTGATAATGCCCCTGCGTTCTGTGGCGCTCACCAGGTTTTCATATGCTGAAATAGTAAGGCGTGCCGAGACACCACTCTTACTATCAACGTATTCAGACTTCCGCGCTTCAAAACTGATTTGTTCTACTAAGTCTTCAAGAAGTTCGTGAACAATCACCTTTGATTTTTGAGAAACGTCTATTCTGGCTTCCTGTTGAGTGATTTTTTTGGAAATTTCAATACTCTGAGGATAGTGCGTTAAAATTTGACTTTCGATTCGGTCTTTTAAGGGAGTGACAATGGAGCCTCTGTTGGTATAATCTTCAGGATTGGCTGTGAAGACAAACTGAATGTCCAGAGGAAGCCTCATTTTGAACCCCCGAATCTGAATATCACTCTCCTGCAACATATTAAATAAGGCAACCTGTATTCGTGCTTGCAGGTCTGGCAGTTCATTGATAACGAATATGCATCTATGCGACCTTGGCACAAGCCCAAAGTGAATAACCCGTTCATCGGAATAAGAAAGCTTCAGTGTTGCTGCCTTTATAGGATCCACATCGCCAACTAAATCAGCTACAGACACATCAGGAGTAGCCAACTTTTCAATATATCGCTCATCTCGGTGCAGCCAGGCAATGGGAGTACTATCTCCTAAACTATTTACTTTTTCCCTTCCATAGAGCGTAATTGGAGCCATGGGGTCATCGTGCAATTCTGAACCTTCTATATAAGGTATGTACTGGTCCAAGAGTCGCGTCATCAAACGGGCCATCCTTGTTTTTGCCTGTCCTCTTAGTCCAAGCAATATCATGTTGTGTTGGGATAAAATTGCACGTTCTACATCGGGAATAACGGTGTCTTCATATCCGAGAACACCTTCAAAAACGGGTGTTTTACTTTTTAGATGAGCAATGAGATTGTCCCTGAGTTCTTGTTTTATGCTCTTTGAGACATAGCCACTACTTTTTAGCTCGCCTAGCGTTGTAATATTTTTCAATTCGTTTGTTTTATCTTATGGTCTTTCGTCTATTCCTTTCGTAATCTTCAAATACAAACTCACCAAGTTTACCTAAACCTGTGAAATAGGCTTTGCCATTATTGGCCTTGGTAAAATCCTGAACAAATTTCACCAACCAGGAATCCTGAGCTACCATGAAAGTGGTGATGGGTATGTGTAACCTTCTGGCTTGATGAGCCAGGTTCATGGTTTTGTTAGTGATCTTTTTATCCAGACCCATGGAATTCTTGTAATAACGCACACCTTGTTTTAGACAAGTGGGTTTTCCGTCTGTAATCATAAAAATCTGCTTATTCGAACTCTTTTTTCGCCTAAGCAAGTCCATGGCAAGTTCCAAACCCGCAACCGTATTGGTATGGAAAGGTCCCACTTTTAAATATGGCAGGTCTTTAAGTTCAACCTCCCATGCATCGTTTCCAAAAACAACAAAATTGACCGTATCCTTTGGGTATTTGCGCTTTATGAGTTCAGCCAAGCCCATTGCTACTTTCTTGGCTGGGGTAATCCTGTCTTCACCATACAAAATCATAGAATGACTGATGTCAATCATAACAACGGTGGAGGTTTGTGTCTTGAACTCCTGCTCATTGACTTCAAGGTCTTTCTCTGTGAGCATGAAATCGTCCAGTCCATGATTGATCTGAGCATTCCTCATTGATTCAGTCATGGCAATGGTGTCAAGGCTGTCGCCAAACTCAAAGGGCCGCATGTCAGGAGTACTTTCATCTCCCTTTCCTGAATATGGAGTTCTGTGATTGCCTGAATTACCTTTTTTGAGTTTTCCAAAGATTTCCTCCAGAGCACGTTCTCGAATACTTTGCTCTGCTTTTGCCGAAATACTAAAGTTTCCCGAGCCAGGTTCGTCTTCTCTTAGGTAGCCTTCCTTCTTTAAGTCCTCAATAAAATCAGCCATTGTGTAGTCATCGTTGGTAAGGTTATGTTCCTTATCAAGCTCATGTAGCCAATGAAGTGATTCCTGGACGTCTCCAGAAGTATAATTCAAAAGCTCCAGAAATATTCCGAGCAGCCTTTTGAAAGCATCTCCTTCAACATCGGCTTCGTATTGAGTAAATCTATATCCTATCATTTGTATCGATGCTGAAATAACCTATAACATCCGGAAATGGTTTTGAATACAGCTGTTTTTAATTCAGGTCTAGATAACGGTTTTGGCAATTTTATTGTGAATCTCATTGATTTGCATCACAGCAGCACTTCCATACCATGGATGCAGTTCCATTATAAGACTTCCGGCCTGAATGGCTGGGTCTGTTTTAGTAAGGGCTTCTGCTTCTTCAATAGAGCTTACGTTAAACACATAAATCCCCCTAAGGTCGGTGTTATCTAAAAAGGGCCCGGCCAGGGCAAGCTTACCTTCCTTGGCAAGTCTGCCAATATTCGCCATATGAGCCTGTTGTAGCTTAGCACTTTCCAAAGAGTCACGGTCTCTGTTTGGACCTGACTTTAAGAAAGCAATAACATACTGTTTCATACCGTATTGATCTGCTCCCAGACGTTCGGCCAATAAAGAATCATAGCCACCGACATCCACATGTTCATGTCTCTTACCCTCTCCGGGATCCGAGGCTCCAACATTGGAATTTTTCTGTTCACATGAAAGAGTAAGAGCAAAAAGGGCAACAAAAGGAATGATTGTATTAAAAAACATAGGATTAGGTTAACGAGAATTACCGAATGGCTTAAAGCCACACTAAAACGCCAATGCCAAAATACGGTTTTACCAAGTTAAAACTTGGTGTTGTAAGTACTAACAGAAAACAAAGCTCCTGAACCGCCTGGCAGACATCCAGAAGATTAACTTGAACAGATTGGGCAGGTATAAATTAATTGAGGCACCTTCGCAGCAAAATTTGAGAAATGACCGTTGGTAAGGATATGGTAGTGAGCATTCACTATACCTTGAGGAATGACAAAGACGAAATTATGGACTCTTCAGAAGGACGAGATCCGCTGGCCTATATTCATGGCTATGGATATCTTATCTCTGGACTTGAAGAGCAACTTAATGGCAAAGTCTCTGGAGATACACTTAAAGCTCTGGTAAAACCTGAAGACGGATACGGCTTAAGAGATGATACGCTTGTGCACAAGGTACCGAGAGCAAATTTTAAGGGGGATGGTGAGCTTACTGTAGGTATGCAGGTAAAAGTTGAGACGAATGATGGCGGAAAAATTGCCGTAGTAAAGTCAGTAAATGGAGAAGATGTAATACTTGACTTAAACCATCCACTATCTGGAATGAACTTACACTTCGACGTTCAGGTGGTTTCTGTTAGGGAAGCGACAAAGGAAGAGTTGGACCATGGACACGTTCACGGCCCAGGCGGACACCAACATTAGCCTTCTGAGTGCAGATCTAGGACTCGCTGATTTCTACGCGTCTCCAAAAGGCAATGTAGCCTTCAATCTTTTTGGCTGCTACTGATGTTTCTGGATAGTACCAGGCAGCGTCTTCATTTGTTTTACCCTCAACTTCTATGTTGTAATAAGATGCCGTGCCTTTCCATGGACAAACAGTATGAAGCTCAGATGCCTTAAAATATTCTGGATTTATAGAGTCTTTTGGGAAATAGTGATTGCCTTCAACTACTACAGTTTCATTGCTTTCCGCTAGTATAGCGCCATTCCAGGTAGCTTTCATAATTATTGTTTTTCAAGTAATACGTCCGTAAAATACTCTTTCGAGTCGTAGAAAAAACGGGTTATTTTTAAAGAAGTTCCCGTCAGGACATTTTCTAAAACCTGTTCGTCATACTTTCTGGAAATCTCGGTATGAATGACTTCTCCCTCCTTAAAGTCATAACTTTTTCCGATAGAAGGTATCGAAACTGATTGTTCAACTGTTGATTTAAGATAGCTTTTAGCCATCCCATTTACAGCATCATATTCTGGTGCGTGTTCCCAAAACTCTAAATTGAAGTTGGCGCCTAGCTCAACATTAATCCTGTGCAGCAAGTTTAAATTAAAATCTTTGGTGTAACCAGAGGAGTCGTTATAAGCCGGAAGCACAATGTCACTCGGTTTTTTAAGATCGAGTCCCAGAAGTACCATATCTCCCTTAGCAAGATTGTTTCCAAGTTCCTTCATAAATGTTGAGGCATCTTCATCCTGCATATTGCCAAGGTTGGACCCTAAGAACAATACGACCTTTTTCCTTTCTCCATGAATAGATCTGAGCGCTTGAAAATAATCAGCTTCAAGTGGGGACACCTGTATCCCGGGAACCTCAGACTTCACTCTCTTTTCCAATTTATTCAAAGCATTTGCGGAAATATCTACTGGTTTGTACACGAATTGTTCCGTTGGAATAGATCGCAATAGCTCGATTGTTTTCGTACCGTCTCCAGCTCCCAATTCAATCAAATCAAAAGTGATGTCATCAGCTCCAAATGCTTCGAAAAGCTCTTTGGTTTGCTGGGAGAATATCTCAAACTCTGCCTTTGTTAAGTAATACTCATCACTATGCATGATCTTCACAAAGAGCTCATCCCCTATCTTGTCATAAAAGTATTTTGACGGGAGCGTTCTTTGTTTTTTGTCCAGCCCTTCCTGGACGTCAGCTGCAAATTGTGTCCTCATGAAATTAAATTTCTACGAGCCTTTTATTTAGGTTAATTGTCTTTTAGCAAGGCGTATACCCGTAAACTGCCATTGAAACTGTGGGTGGAAAAAGTTTCTATAAGTAGGTCTGCTATGTGATGGCGACGTTGCCAGTGATGCCCCTCTAAGCACCATTTGATTGACCATGAACTTACCGTTATACTCTCCTACGGCCCCTTCTGGTTTAGAAAAGCCCGGATAAGGCAAATAGGCACTTTGCGTCCACTCCCAACGGGAACCCCAGTTCAACTCCGGACTAATGGCCTCCCATTCAAACTCTGTTAAGAGACGCATTTTTTTCCATTCCGCATAGGCAATGGCTTCATAGTAGCTTATATGACAAAGTATATCGTCTTTCTCCACTTCCTTAAGCCCTGACAAAGTATAATGATGCCATACTCCACGGATTAAGTGCCAGTAAAGCGGACTATCGATAGCGTTTTCCAGCTTCCAGGTCCAACCTTCATCCAACCATAAGTTAAAATCATCATAGCCCCCTGCTTCAATAAATTCTATATACTCACCATTGGTAACCAATGATCTGGAAATGGAAGCCTCTTCACAAAATACCCTATGTCTCCCATGTTCGTTGTCAAATGAGAAACCTTCTCCCTTATGTCCAATTTCGTACACACCAGCGTTGAGGGTAACAAAGCCTTCCGTCTTGTTTTTAACGTACTCAGGTTTAAAACTTTCTTGATACACGGGAAATAAAGGATTATGTCCTAATGCATATTTCAGGTCGCTAATCATTAGTTCCTGATGTTGTTCTTCATGATTGAGTCCGATGGCCATAATGGCACTAACATCTTTCGGAAGTTCCTCAAACTGTTTTAAAAAGGCCTTGACATTGTGGTCTACATGATCGCGGTAGTCCAACACTTTTTTAACCGTTGGTCGGGTCATGTTTCCTCTATCCGCTCTCAAGGATCGCTTCCCTACATTGTTGTAGTAGCTATTAAACAGGAAGCTAAAATCAGGATGAAATTCGACATATTCCTGAAGAAATGGTTTCAAAAGGAATTGTTCAAAGAACCACGTTGTATGGGCCAGATGCCATTTGGGTGGACTTGCATAATAGACTGCTTGTGGAACGAAATCTTCAGTTTCTAACGGGGCGCATATGGATACAGTATATTCCCTTACACGCGTATATTCTTGAATACTGGGCTTTAGAGCCATAAATTCTTTTAATAGCTGCTGGCTGATTAAGAGACAAATGAAGGAAATAGTTCAGTGATGAGCACATTAAAATTCAGATACTTTGTTCCTCATTTCTAAATCAATTGAGACACAGTTCTATAGAATAACCAACCTAGCATTTCTTTTTTGGGAACTCACAATGTATACGCCTGGAGAAAGCTTATCATCGAAGAAAATACGAACGCCTTGAGATGTATCAATAACGAACCTTACTTCTCTCCCACTTATTGAAGTAATTCTCAATTGGTTCACTTCATCAGTGGAAAGTGATGACAGCCTTATGAAACTACCATATGACGGATTTGGGGCAATTAATATACCATCTGTTACAGTCACATCATCTAAGGAATTGATATACGGTATTTGTTCAGATGCTGTTAATAGGCGTTTTTCAACATAAGGTTTCAGTCCATATGGACAATGCTTAACCACTTCTTTATCATGACTGTTGTTGTAATCTGAAAAACTATACCCAAATGTTTTTGAGTAGTAAGGATCATCCTTCACAGCCTCGCTGAGCAATTCTTTCCTTCTATCAAGAACCGGGAACAATACTTCAGTGGAAAAGGCGCCTTCCATCATCAGCCATAGGGCTGACAGATACATAGTTCTGAATGTTTCCACTTCCAGAGTTCTTACGTATAGGGGCATTTTTTCGTTCTCATTTGACCAATTGAGTAAGTCCCTACTTGCCCAATCAAGTGGAATCCAGTTGATGCCAAAACTGTTGTCAATATCATAGGGAATAAACTCCAGTTGATCCGTTTTGGGATTCTCGTATATGTAGTAGTTGTTCTTATTAAAAGAATAACCATCCCAATGCCCCAGCAACGCTTCAGCCGCCAGAAAACGCATTAAAGGCTCAACATTCACGGACTTCTGGAGCTCCGACTGAAGGGCTGCATCTCCTGTTTCATTCAATAGCGATATAAAGTTTTCCAAGATAGTCCTGTCATTTATGTCCTTGTTTGTTTCTAGCTCAAACAGCTCATTGTCATACACGTTGTTATCCATCCTTAAGGAACTACCCCAGGAACATTTGTACAAATTACCTTCTTCAGACCCGAATCGGCTGTCAACAAATTCATCATCAATCTGTTCAACATTTAAGTAAAGCCCCATGTATTCATTGTTATAAAACAACTTCACAAAATGGCTCCTGGCCGCAGGCACATCCAATGACCTGTAAATGCTCAGCGCCATATGTTCGCGCAAAAAACTGGGATCGTTGTTTTCAGCTTTGAGATTAAACTTTTTGTATCCAAAGAACTTCTCCCCCCCGAATTCCTTAAATTTTATCTTAAATGATTTTTTAGGATGACTTCGAGATGTATTTCCTCTTAACCGCAGCCCAACGGTACCGACCAAAGTATCCAACTTGTCATTTACAAAGGTCATTACGGCTTCTATGTACTCATTATTTTGCTGGTTTTTAGGGTCCAGGAGAAAGGCTTTGTCCTCAGCAGACGAATTGAGGTAAATGGTAGCTATCACTTCAGGATTGTAAATGACATCATCAGGTGGATTCACGCTCTGTGAGAAAGCAACAGGTGAATAGAGTATGAGAAGTAGTAGGACTGGAAGGTACTTATGCATAATGCTGAAGCTCTTAAGACAAGTGGCAATTTAACCATTCAAAGACTAAGTGTATAATAGACACACTTGAATAATTGCTAAGATCCTAGATGAGCGGGTTCTGATTCTGTGGACAATTAGGGCTTTGTTACATGCAGTTTTGCCCTATTCCATCGTTTTTTTGAAGAGTGAAAAGAGCTGTATCTATTCTCTCCATTCTTGTGGTAATACCACTAATTCTGTCGCTTAAACCTCAAGCCACAGTTGATCATGTAAAGCATATTGCACAAACCGGAGATGGTATCTATGCCGTTTTAAGAAAGTACGGTTTAGACAAAGCGAATTGCAACCTGCAGTATTTCTACAAGATAAACGATATCAGGGACGACAAAAGCCTCATCAAAGATCAAGTATATTCTCTTCCTATTTTAATCTACACCTATGACGGTTCCAGCATAAGGAGTACAATTGGTGACAACAACATGCCCTTGGCTCTCTCCATTCAGGAGTACAATGATGATATGGTGACAAAGGGGCTCAAGAATAAACCTTACCAATCCAATAAAGAGTTATGGGTACCTCACAGCTTCCTGGAATGCGATTATCCAAGCATTTCCAAACCTGTGTTGACTGAAGGCAAGTTTCCAATTTTCGGGCCTAAATATGCCAACATTGAGCCGCAGGACGGTAAGCTAGCGGATTGGGTGTTTTACATCGTAGGCGGTCACGGAGGCCCGGACCCTGGGGCTATGGCAGAAATTGACGGCAAAACCGTGAGCGAAGATGAATATGCCTATGACATTGCCTTAAGGCTCACGAGAAATCTTATAGCACATGGAGCCACTTCCTACCTGATCACCAGAGATCCTAACGATGGAATAAGAGATGAAGCCATTTTAGAATGCGATGAGGATGAGTATTGCTACCCTAAAGAAAAGATTCCATTAAAGCAGATTGACCGGCTCAGGCAGCGTTCCAGGGCTATAAATGCACTTTATTCAAAATATAAGAAACAGGGGAAGAAACAGCTTGCCATTTGCATTCATATTGACAGTAGATCGGATGACAAGAGAGTAGATATGTTCTTTTACCATCACGCCAACAGTTCAAAAGGAAAAGAAGTAGCGCAAACACTTCATGCCACTGTAAAGGCCAAGTATGACTATTACAATCCATGGCGTGGATACGACGGAGATGTATCTTCTCGTGATTTATTTATGCTACGAGAGACCCATCCTACCACGGTTTACGTGGAGTTAGGGAACATTCAAAATCCAAAGGACCAAGATCGTTTTACCATGGTGAGTAACAGGCAGGCAGTAGCAGACTGGTTTACTGATGGCTTGCTAAAAGTGAAATAAGAGCCAACTGAGCACTTATTCCGCGATCTGTATCTTTGTGCATACTAAGGCTATAATATGGAAAGCAGAACTTACAGTGCGATTATTGTTGACGACGAGTCGAATGCGAGGCATACGCTGAGTGCATTACTTGAAGAATATTGTCCTGAAATAGAATTGGTAGGAACTTTTGAAAAGCCACAGGAAGCAATATCCTTTTTGTTGGATCACAGTATAGACCTTGCTTTCATTGACATAAATATGCCTCGGATGACGGGGTTTGATTTGCTTGAGAGCATTAATAGAAAGGGATTAAAAGTGGTAATTGTAAGTGCGTACGACAATTACGGCATCCAAGCTGTGAAAGCAGGGGCATTCGACTATTTGCTAAAACCAGTTTCTATAAATGAGCTTAGACAAGTGGTTGTCAAAGTCCAATCTGTTGAAGCTGAGAAAGAGCCCTCTAAACCGCTTGATGAAGAGACCTTTAATTTCACCATTCCATTGACCAACGGTATCAAAGTTGTTGATTACAGGGAAATTGTTTACCTCACTTCTGATAACTCGTATTGTGATGTGGTATTGGCTAATGGAAAGAAATTCATTGTAACAAAGGGAATTGGTGACTTCGAGTCACTGTTGAGCGAAAAGGGTTTCTTCAGGGTACACAATAAACACCTGATCAACACGCATCATGTTGACACCATCAAATTGGAAGGTTTAGGGTCGGTACAAATGAATGACGGTTCTGACATTCCTATTTCCAGAAGACGAATGAAAGATTTCAAGGAAGAAATTCAACGGAAGTTTGGCGCTTAATACACTTAATAAATGTTGCAGGCCACTAGTAATCCTGATCTTCTTCTTCGGAGGAACTCAACCAAAACTTTTTGCTCAGAGTTTCGATAACTATACCCTAATTGACTTTGGCCTTACAGAGGGCCTTCCCAGCACTTCGGTTTACAGCATTTGTGAAGATAACGCAGGGCGCATCTGGATTGGGACAGAAAACGGTTTGGCTTATCTTGAAAACGGACGATTTAACGCTCTTAGTATCCATGGAATCCCCAGGCTGGTATTGGGGGTTTACCCTGCCAATGATGGTGGAATATTTGTTATTGGAAACAAGCCGAGCGTAATTGTAAAAGTCAACGACCTGAATACAGTCTCAACGCTTCATACCAGAGACAATGGGGTATTTACAGGGGTTTTGGTACAGTTCAGTTCATTGCAACAGGCCGTTTATTTTTCAGACTGGGGAAGCGTAATGAAGTGTACTGAAACAGCCTATGACACGGTTGCGAAGATTGCCGGCACAAACCTCAAGTCCATGTCGATTTCGAGAGAAGGTGATATTGTTCTGGGGAAGGAGAGCGGAATTTGTCAGGTATCAAAGGGTATAGCTAAAAGAAAATTCGGTCAAAGGGTCTCCAGGGCAGCATTTTCGAACAATGGTGACATCGTCGGCTTTTATAAAGATAGTATTCACATCTACTCTTCTGATTTCAGTACAGTCTCATCGGTATCAGTTTCAAACAAAGAAGATGGTTATATCGTAAATGCCATAGTGAGTAAAAATGGGGACTATTGGTATTGTGGCAGCCAATCAGGACTTTATAGGTATAATGGCAGAGAAGAACAAAGCGTGGATAAAGTTCTTGGATTAGAGCAATACTCTTTTGCCAGCCTGTTTGAAGACCAGCAAGGTAATGTTTGGTGTGGTACCAACGGCGACGGACTTTTACTACTCAGAAAGAGTTCTTTAAGAAATATAGGAGCTGGGGATGGCTTAATTGAAAATTCCATTAGGGCCATTTCCAATATGCCGAATAATTCAAAGTTGATTTTGACAAGAAATCATGGTCAATTGATTGACCATGATTATACCCTGAGCAGAATGGACTTAAAGATATGGGGTAAAAAGGCGCCTGCCATACAAATTAAGTATGCCTTACCCCTACCCACTGGTTTGCTACTTGGAGGTAGCTTTCCATACCGTGTACGATGTGTGACCGGACGCTTAAACGATACCATACCTGTAACGACGACTTTCTCAAGTTGTGCAACACTAGTAGACGATCAAATTAGCATAGGATCATGGGGGATTTTTAAAAGGCATCATATAAACGCCCTGGACACGACTGTCGTAGGCCTGTCCTTATTATATGGTGAACGTTTTGGAAGAACTGATGACATTGTTCCCATTGATTCCGGTGCCGTTGTGGCTACTGAAACGGCCATGTATTATTGGAATTATGCCGATAGTACACATACAAAAATGCCTGGGATTCCTCCTTCTGAAAGCGGCATATCCCTCGCAACCACAGCTGACGATAGTCTTTGGTGCCTTACTGTAAACAGCCTGTATCGCTGGGATGGAAAAAAATGGCGCAGGGCACGGCGACGTTTGTTGGGAAGCTCATTTCAGTTTAAAGATATGATCGTTGATCATGAGGATCACTTTTGGTTGGGTACCGAAAGTGGCCTTGTTCTATTGGACGGTTTCAAACGTTCGCTGTACACCACTCACAATGGATTGGCCAATAATTCAATTAATACAATGCTGCTGGATACATTAGAAGGGCACTTATGGATGGGAACTGAAGGAGGCCTTTCGATTGCAGCTATTGACGACCTCCTCGAGACCAAGGTATTCAACGGAAAAATAGTCTTTGACAGCCTCTATACGCCAAATGGGCTCAAAATCTTATCTCCTGAAAACAGTGCATTGCCTCGAACCGAAAAAACGGTATCCATCAACTTTTCAATTGAAAATTATTTTGAAGCTCTTCCTGTACTGTATAAATATCGGATTAGGGATGAAGATGATGGTAACTGGCAAGAATCAAAACATGGTACCGCTACTTTTCCAGCCCTTAATTCAGGTAACTATGCGTTCGATGTTGCGGTCCAGATAAGCGGGAGCCAATGGTCAAAAGTGCAAACTTTAAATTTTTCCATTGAGCGGGCTATTTGGACCTATTGGCAGTTCTATCTTGCACTTAGTGTATCTATTGTTCTATTAACCTTAGGTATATACAAAATGAGGGTGGCTAGCGTGAGAAAACGGGAGCTTGAGAAACGAAAAGTAGCGGCTAAGATTAATGAGCTGGAGATCCGTGCTCTAAATGCCAACATGAATCCACATTTTATATTTAACTCGTTGAATTCTATCCAACACTATTTGGTACCACTGAAAAACCGCCAGGCTTTTGATTTTATATCCAATTTATCAAGACTCATAAGACTCAATATGGCTGCCTTAGGACATAAGGAGGTAAGTCTTGCGGGAGAACTAAAACGCACAGAGTTATACGTTGAGCTCGAAAAGGAGCGGCTTAATAATCGTCTGACTTTTGAAGTAGAGCTTGACCTTCACAAAAGCAGCGAAGAGATATTTATTCCTTCAATGATCATTCAGCCACTTGTAGAGAACTCCATATGGCATGGCATTGCTCCATTAAATACAATGGGATTAATTAAGTTGACGATCAATTATGAGTCTCCGTTTCTGAAAATAGAGGTAAATGACAACGGTGTTGGTCTTGTTGAGTCGGCTGCAAACCGAAACAAGAATCATGATTCAGTGGCTACTAACCTTACCCGAGACCGTCTTAACCATCATCATTCTGACAATAAGTTTCACTTGGACGAGATAAGGGATTCTAAAGGGAATGTGCTTGGTACTAAGGCAAGTATTGAGCTACACTTATCTGAGTGATTGCTACCGCCTTAATTGACTTGAATAAAAAAATCCTGCGGTGTAGGCCGCAGGATTTTAAGGAATTTCAACTTGTGCTTTACTTCTCTCCAAGTAACATTGGTATGTTGGCATCACCAAACACTATTTTGGCATTGGTACTTTGAGACAAAGCCAAATAGGCTTCGATCATCTTGAGTTGTAAGATTTCATCTGATAAGGCTTCAGAAAGAATGTTTTGAGCCTGTGCATCTCCTTCCGCTTCAATTTTCTTTCGCTCCGCTTCCAGTTTTTCACGCTGCAACACAAAGGTCATTCTTTGGGCTTCTTGCTCTGCCGCAAGCTTGTCCTCAATGGCATCAGCCAGGGTTTGAGGCAATATTATGCGTTTGAGTAACACACGCTCAATAATGATTCCCTTCTCCCCTACGGTTTCCATAACAAGCTTTTGGACCTCATCTTCAATTACTCCACGTTCGCCCGTATGCATGTCTTTTGCCATAAATTGTGAGCTTATATCGGCCAATGCAGATCTAAATACAGGTGTAATAAGGTCTTCTTCGTAATTGGTACCAACAAGACGCAGTAGTTCTTTGATTTTGTCAGGATTTACACGGTAGAGTATGGAAGCTTCGCAGCTTATGGTAAGCCCTTCTTTTGATGGAATGTCCAAGTCTATCCTTTCGTTTACAACACGCGTAGGCACTTTAATGTAGGTGGAGATAAAGGGATTGTAGATAAGAGCACCTTCGGAAACCGGAGTCCCTACAAGTTTACCAACCCTTCTTTTTACAGCAATTTCATCTTGTTTGACGACTACACAACTGCTCGTGACCAGAATTGTGAACAAAATGCAAATGGAAATAGGTAATGATTTTGGCATAGGTATATGGTTTAATGGTTTAAATGCTTGATTCCTAGTTGTTTTAGACAAATATGGAGTGATATTGTTCATATTTAAAGACATATAATGCCATTACCGGGCCAAAGCCTTTTCTCAGAGGATTAGAGTCTAAAACCAAAATCAAAGCGATACCCTCCATTCACCGTCTTAGAGGTACCAGTCTCAAAAGACATTCTGATATAAGTATGCAGTAAAGGAGTTTCGAAGAAAACTGTGGCGGATCCGAAAAGCCTTTAAGAGAGTAGGAACTATGAAAATCAAATTACACTATGAAAAAATTAAGATGCCTTCGCCGAAGTACTTGGCTGCTCTTCCTTGTTTCCACAATGACCTTGTCTTCTGTTCATGCCCAGCAAACATCACTTGAAAAAACATCTATTGGCTCCGAATTCAAGTTTGTTTTTCTTCAAAACAGAATTCTTAGTGAGGGGCATGCCAACAACCCTAATTTAAGTTTGGATGCACAAACAAAAATGGCCGCCAACCATGGCGACATTACCCTTTGGATTACTGTGGCCAATCAGGAAGCTTCTCAGGTAGATGTTGAGTTTTCCATCAACGAAGTTAGCGGCACAATCGAATTTGCTCCCGTGGCAGGCACCATATCACAGGTAAACTCAGGCACTCCAAATGAATACTGGACATTACCTCTTGCTGCAAACACTACTACCACAGTAGAAGTAATAGTGGATAGCGATAATGACTACAATGCGATTAGAAATGCGCAGATGATGTACAATCTGTTGAAACAGCGCAAAATGATCACAGTAAGATCCAATACCCAAATTGCAGATGGAAATGGTACCAGAGACGCGTTATTGACAGTATATGCGGAGTCCAGACAAGCCTTGAGCAGGGATGCGGCAATGATCTTACCTACACAATCTCTTGGTAGTGAATACATAGCCATTACTGGAAACAAACTTTACGACCCGGACAACTTCCCGGTTGATGAATACAACTCAGGAACGAACAACAATCATGGTGGGCCAAGTGAAATAGCAATTCTGGCTGTTGAAGATATCACAGTATCTGTAACCATACCAAGCCATGTTGAAGACTGGAATAGTTCTGTTTCAAGAGATCTTTTGGGAAGCGCCATGGATTTTACTGAAACTTCGAGCAATGCCCGCCAGCATCTGTTTCATTTGGAGGCTGGAGAAGCCATACAACTGCAATCAGACTTTTATGATTTAACAGGTACTCAAATAAGTGCCAGAAAATGGTTTGGTGCTTTGGCAGGTGATTATAGCAAACCGGTAACTTTTGAGCCCGGCCTTTGTGCCGTTTTTTCAGGCAATATGGCTGCGCATATTGGCTACACCAACGGGGTTAAAAAAGCTGCTTGGGACCATGTATATGAGCAGATGTACCCCATTGAAACCTACGGATGTGAGTATTTAGCGGTGCACACTCAGGTAGACGCTTTTTTCCTGGCAGGTACTCCATCTCCTATGAGTGCGTCAAGTCAACTTGATGTGTTTAAAATAATTGCAGGATATGATGGCACCATAATCAGCACTCTGGACTTTGGAAACACTTCGAGCGGCGGAACTTCTCTCGGAAGCAATATTCTTTTAAACAAAGGAGAGTACATCGTTATATCAAAAGACAGAGCCTACATGCCAGATGGTTCTGATGTGCTGGATGAGAATGGCAATAGTGTTCTTACCAGTATATCTTATGAGACCAATCCCGGTAACTACGACTTCCATTTCAGGGTTAAGGCAAATTTGGGCATTACGGTAGCCCAGTTTATGGTTTCTTCCAAAAATGTGGAAGTAACTTTAGGTTTCAACCCTCCGGCTTACTACGACAATCAGGATCCTTCAATGGTACTCTTAAGCCCTATTGATCAAACATTAACTGAACTGGACTTTGTTTCTATGCCAAAAGATGACAACAATGGGGCTAAGAAAACTGATTATATTCTAATCTTCGCTCAAGGAAATCGAGCCAATCTTGAACTAGATGGTTCGGCAGTTGACGGGGCACATATCGATTACTCTGGTTCGTACTATTCGCCAACAGGTGTTTTGAACAACTACTCCTGGAAACCTATCCCAGGTACTAGCTGGCATTACATATTTAGGAATATTACAAATGCGGGCTCAAGTACCACACCCGAATACCATACTTTGAAGTACAATTCCAGCGCAAGCGGAACCAAGGGTTTTCTAGCTTATGTATATGGAACTGACTTCCTGGAGAGCTATTTCTACGCCGCTGGAATTAATGCTGAAATCAGGAGAGTTTTCCCTGGGCAAACGCTTGACTGTTTAGAGCCTAATGACCCTTCAAACCTTCACGATGCTGACTATCTCAACAGTTTAGGGCTTCTTAAAGCAGAAGGAGGTCTTACGTATCAGTGGGACATTGTGTTTTCACCACAAGGCTCTGGATTAAGCTCAATAAATGATATCCTAGTGGACAACTCAGTAGCTGAACCTGTATTTAAAACGGGACTGGAGTTTACAGAGGTAGGAACCTATGCATTTGAATGTACAATTTCCAAAGACGGAACCTGTGATTTTAAGTTGAATGTTGAAATTGTTGTTCCTTCATGCTGTGTAGAACGTGAAGAGTCAGAAGACTATTTACAACCTGTTGAATTTGTAAATGAGTCTACCAATTGGTCTGATAGGGTTTTCATTGACGACAACAGAACAATAGTTGTGGGTCCTGGAGCTGTCTTGAAAATTAACAATGCAGATGTTGTTTTCGGACAATGCGCCAAGATAGAAGTTAAACCGGGAGGGGTTATAGAAGCTACGAATTCTGTTTTTAGGTCATGTAACCAAACTGCTCCCTGGTCAGGGATCTTTTTCAAATACGATTCAGAGGTTGGTTCCAGTAATAGGAGTCAATTTAATGAGTGTACCTTCAAAAACGCCGTTAGTGCCCTGAACATTGAGAATGGCGAATCCGTTGGCATTCACAACAACCTCTTCTTGAACAACTACACTGGAATCGATGTACTTGGAATTCCGGAAGAAGGGCAATTGAGGTCAAGTTACGTCAAGCAAATTACCGGAAATAAATTCGTGCTGGACAATAACGTTTTCAGTACTGGACTATCCTGTACGGTCGATCATGGTCAGCAGGTACAGTCACTGCTTCATTTTGGAATAAAAGCTGAAAAAGTGATTTTTTCTGAGCCCATAAGCCACAACGAGTTTAACAACACAGTGGAAGATATCAGCGAGCGCGAGTTCATTGGTGGCATGTTTGTTAATTGTAAGCTTTCTGTGACTGAAAGTAGTTTCTCAGAAATGCTACACGGTCTTGAGCTTGATCATACCGAATCAAGGGTGGTTGGAAACCAATTTAATTGTACAGCAACATCTATGATTAAGGCTCAAATTGATGTTCGGAATGCTTTGGTAAAAACGGAAATTCAATCCAACGAGTTTACTTGCTGGGGAAACTCACTTAATGAAAGGGCAATCTATGTTAGTAATTGTGATCAGGTAACTGTTTTATCCAACGTGATCAACGGTTTTGAAATTGGTATTCTGTCAGTTGATAATTTCAACACTTTAATCTCGCAAAACAAAATCACTGATGCCATACGCTATGGTATATATGCAGACGGTGTATCCTTTATTGACGGCGAGAAAAGTCCAGAAGTAAATGAGGCGACACCAGCACTGACTATCAGTTGCAACGAAATTGATCTGGATCGAAATCTATACGATTTGCCAAACGTAGGAATTGGAGCAATGGATTTAGATCAAAATTCTCAGATCATCAGTAACTGTATTCTTGACTGCATGGTGTCTATATACTTGAGTGCAACAAACGACCCAAACTACGTCATTAACAAGGCACCGAAAGTTCGTAACAACTTCCTTTACAACTACGATTGGGTAGGGATTTATATGAGCGATTTTACCAATAGTTCAGGATCGTATTTCGCAAGGCATATTCAAAACAATACTCATTACTCCAACTCTCATGCCTTTGATATTTTCGTTTCTCCTCTCTCAAGCCCCAACAGTTATGTTTATAATACTTTTGGTCTATCCAAAATCAGCTCAAACATCACTGTAACCGGTGGAAGTAATGAGATATTCTCAACGGCATCATGTGGTAGACAGATTTATAGAAACGGGTTGCCAATTCCAGGAAACCCAGCTGACTTGGTAGACCTAAGTGAAAGTTATAACAAAAGCTCTTTTAAATGCGACGCTAATTGGAGTGAGTTATTCTCCAGATTGGGAAGCGAATCGACCGCTGAAGATGTTATCTCTTACCTCAGTCTTATTGAGCTTCTACAAGTAGACGAACTGGCAGGACTGCCAGGAGGGCTTTCAGAGGGTGAATTATGGACTTTACTAAGCTACGCGAATCATTTTGGGCTAAACGATAAAGCTCAAATGCTGATGTCGCTTTTAGAAGACTCCAAATTTGATGAATCTTCCAGAACTCAGTTCAAATTCCAAATTGCTTTTGAAAGCGGGAAGTACCATGAAGCCAAGAGCTATCTTGAAAAGGGTCTGAAATTCCCAGAGCTCAAAGATTGGCGTTCACTTTCCTTAATAGAATTAAGTATGGCACAAGAAAAACGCCATGCCCTAAGCCCAACTGAGCGACTGAAATTGGAAAAGATATCTGAAAACTTAAGCCCAGCTGGCTCAAAAGCAACGGCAATGCTCAATTTAGCTAATTGCAATGCGAAACTGAAGTATCCGGAAACCCCGGAACTCGACTTGGCAAAACTAAATCCAGCAACAAGCCTGGACATGAGGACCAACTCAATAAGAGTTTTCCCTAACCCAGCGGCCAATAAGATAGAAATTCAGGTAGCTCTGAGTACAAGTTCTGTTAAAGAAATGACCGTAATTGATATTTATGGTAAAGAAATCAACTCGGGCAAAGCCAATTATACGTCCGGAACTACTGCCATAGATATAAGCGATTGGGAATCTGGAGTATACTTTGTCAATATCACTTTGGCAAATGGACAAACAAAAACTGCAAAGTTTGTAAAACTCTAAAGGGTTCTTCAATACTTATGCAAGTAACAGGGCCGCTTAACAAGCGGCCTTTTTTGATTAGTTGGTTTACTCCTGACTGTGAGTATTTATCTAAGGTTTGTGCAACCCTCAAATCAAGCCTTTGTCAATGAAATGCAAAAGCTACAAGATGAAGAAAAACATACTCCTACTAACTATAGCATTTGCCTCTTATTGCACAATAGTTTCGGCTCAAGACAGTACACATCATGAAGACGAGATTGCAACCCTTTTACACGGTGACATTTCATATGGTGGTTTTGGCGGTTTTATGATGGACTACAGCACCATTGGAAATGAATTTGTATTCTCCAACGGAGGTGGCGGTGGTGTTTTGTTAAATCGCAAATTTTTCATTGGAGGTTTTGGTCTCAGCTCAGTAAACAACATTTCAACATCCATTGCGGACTATGACCGTTTAGAAATGGAATATGGTGGAATGTGGCTGGGCTACTACTTTTTCCCTGAAAAGGCCGTACACATTGGCCTTGATGCTAAAGTGGGCTGGGGTAGTATCACGTATAGGGAAAATGGCTTCTTTAGCTCAAGAGTTTCTGATGGCGTTTACGTAATCAATCCGGGATTGAACATTGGAATGAACGTAACCCGCTGGTTCAAGGTGAATGTGGGGGGAGGCTACCGTCTGGTTTCCGGTACTGCTCCTGGATACCTTGGAAGCAATAAATTATCCCAACCCAACGTTAACCTGGCACTCACCTTCGGGTGGTTCAACTAGCACCATACTTACACCATAAATCATAATCCTCAGAAAAGCCCCGATTGGGGCTTTTTTTGTTTAATTGCGCACTAAAGAAAAGCAGTACTATGGAATACAATAAAAAAATAGGTAATGCCTGGGCCTTTTACGATTGGGCTAACTCTGTGTATTCCCTGTGTATAAGCACTGCTATTTTTCCATTGTACTACAGTGCAGTACTCAACCCTGACGATGAAAAACTACTCAATGTTTCCTTTCTCGGAGTGAATATTGATCACACTTCACTTCTTTCTTATACAATCTCTGCTTCCTTTTTGGTTATATCCATCCTCCTTCCGTTAATGAGTGGCATTGCAGACTATTCAGGTAGGAAAAAAGCCTTTATGCAAGCCTTTGTGATCATAGGATCACTCGCCTGTGCAAGTCTATATTTCTTTGATGCAGACCATTTGGGTATAGGTATAGCGGGGGCCTTCCTTGCCAGTGTCGGTTTTGCCGGAAGTTTAGTATTCTACAATGCATTTCTACCAGAAGTAGCCCCACCAGCTATGTACGATCGGCTTAGCGCTAAAGGTTATTCAATGGGCTATATTGGAAGTGTTGTTCTATTGATACTCTGTATCGTGATGATTCAAATGCCAGAGACCTTTGGCTTTGACGGAGCGTTGAGCGCCATGAGATTTTCCTTTCTTCTGGTAGCCATTTGGTGGTTAGGTTTTTCACAAATTACTCTGAGAATTGTACCTGAGAAACGACGCCATGACAAAGGCTGGGGAGACATGGTCAAAAACGGCATTCAGGAACTTGGAAAAGTATGGGTACAACTCAAAGAATTGCCTACTACGAAGCGGTTTCTTGGCGCCTTTTTCTTCATAAGTATGGGGGTGCAAACCATTGTGTATATGGCCGGTATTTATGCCAAAACTGAACTGGGTTTTGAGGCCGGTGAACTCATTACTATTATCCTCCTTATTCAGATTGTTGCCGCTGGAGGTGCCTTTGCTTTTTCAAGGCTAAGCGAGCGCATTGGCAATATCAAAACCATGCTTATCCAAACAGGCATTTGGGTGTTTATATGCCTGCTGGCCTTCTTGGTTACAAAAGACACAGCAAGTTTATTTTATGTGGTGGCCTTCTTGGTAGGACTTGTTTTAGGAGGAGTGCAAAGCTTAGCTCGTGCCACCTACTCCAAACTACTCCCGGCAACGGAAGACCACGCTTCCTTTTTTAGTTTCTACGAAATCACTGAAAAAGTGGGAATTACACTGGGTACCTTAGGTTTTGGATTGGTTACCGATTTGATAGAACTGAGATACGCTCCTCTCCTTCTTATGGTATTCTTTATAGTCGCCCTCCCCATTCTAAACAGTATCAAGAAGGTTCCCAATAAAGGTGTCTAGTACACATAGTATCGGATTTCTCCCTCGTAGCTTTCTAGTTTGCCTGTTTTTCTGTTCTCATACAACAGCTGCGTTTTATGACTTTGAATTCCTTTTTTGTCAGCTACTATTTCGAATTCCCCAATAGAGTTGCTCTGTGTAATATCCTTGCTGTCTACCAGAACTTTTGATCCTTCTATTGGCAGTACACCTGTAAGAAACACCCTGGACTTAAAAGTATCTCCCAATGCAATAGCGCAGTTATTGGGAACGGAAACTACTTCAAATTCACTTATTCTCAAACCAGATGATGACGTTTGGTTCAGACAAGTTTGTAGGAAAACCCTTTCGGCCTGAAACACTTGGTTTTCAATCATATCCAACATTGTCAATGCAGCGGATTTTGACAAACCATCGAACATCTTGAACTCCCAGAACTCAGGAGTTGGCTCAGCTTGATCTTCGGCATGCAGGTGCAATAAGGAGTCAAGCCGCTCAAGTTCATCAGTGTCTGCCCCTTCAAATTCAGCTGCAAAACCTACTAGTACTTTTCGCGCTTCATTGATTTTCATCTTGAGTTCCTTTCCCTGAAAGCTCCTTCCAAGCAATACATCCTGTGCGGCATCTGTGCTGGCACCGTCCACTAGTTTTTCGCCCATCATATAGTCTTCAAAAGATTGGGCTTCATCGTACTCCACAAGCTGTTTCTTCAGATCCTCTAAAAACTGTTCAAGATCATTTGCAAGTGCAACGCTCATTGTAGCCCGTTGGAAAACCACCATAGCGTTTTGGTCTTCCCCACTATTGGCCACTCTGCGTTGGAGTAAAGTCATCAATTCGTCGTTTGTAGCTTCGGCTGTAGACCTAATTCGAGTAAACTCTTGACGCAGTACATCGAAGGCTTCATCACTTCGTGAACCAGAACTACATGATACAATGAAGAGCAGGCCCATTAGAAGGCATGCGTAATTTCCTGATGTTTTCATAGGTCCATTCTTTTGAATGATAGCGAAAATACACGCTCTCCTTTTTATTCTCTAAAGTCCTTCATATGTTTTCCCTTGGCCTTTTTTAAACCAAGCCCCAGTCCATTTTACTAAATTTGCAGCCCCAAAAAACCAGATTTTGAATCAGCATTTCTATACAGTGATTATGGCAGGTGGCGTTGGAAGTCGCTTTTGGCCAATGAGTACATCAAAACATCCCAAGCAATTTCTTGATGTTCTTAATGTAGGTAAGTCATTAATACGACAAACTTTTGAGCGCTTTAACCAAATCACTCCTACGGAAAATATATACGTGGTTACCAACTCCAGCTATGTAGATTTGGTACTAGAGCATATACCTGAGCTTAGCGCACAGCAGGTGCTGGCAGAACCAATGGGCAGAAATACCGCTCCCTGTGTGGCGTATGCCATGGAGAAAATTCACAAGAAAGATCCAAAAGCAGCCATGGTGGTGGCCCCCTCGGATCATATAATTAGAAATGAAGATGTTTTTGAAGAAGTAGTTACTAAGGCATTGACTTATGCTGCTACCAAAGATGTGCTTCTTACCCTGGGAATAGAGCCTTCAAGACCTGATACGGGATATGGATACATCAACTATGATTTAGAGCCAAATGATGACGGTTTTTCCAAGGTGAAGTCGTTCACCGAAAAACCGGTGCTTTCAGTGGCCAAGGAGTTCCTTTCTTCTGGCGATTATTTATGGAATGCAGGCATTTTTGTTTGGAGTACTTCAAGTATCAAAAGTGCTTTTTCTGGTCATCTAGCTGCCATGCACAAGCAGTTTCTGGAAATAGTAGATGACTTGGGAACAGCATCAGAAACGGGTGCTATTGAGAAGGTATATGGTGCCTGCGATAATATTTCTATCGACTACGGAATCATGGAACGTGCGTCTAACGTTGAAGTATTCCCTGCTCCTTTCGACTGGTCTGATATAGGTACCTGGGATGCCTTGTTTGATATCCAGAACAAGGATGAAAACAGCAATGTGGTTAAGGGCAAGAGGATGCTTCTTAGAAACACGCACCGTTCACTGGTATACCTGGAAGATAAAAAGTTTGTGGCAATCAATGGTGTAAAAGATCTGATTGTGGTGGAAAGTGAGGATGCACTCCTCATTGCTGACCGAAATGATGAGCAAGCCGTTAAAGAGGTGGTTAATGCTCTAAAACAATCTGATTTTAAAGAATTGACCTAGGGTTATTCTCTGGGACCATCTGCGAACTTCTCCATTATTTACAGGAGAAGTTTTATTTTTTTTAATGTTCCTGTTGGGCATAAAGAAAATGCCCCTATTTTTGGCGCACTATGAAGTCAATCGCCGCAACCCTCGTCTAAGAAGTGCTGGACCTATCTGGTCCCAGTACGATCTTCCCCACATTTTATTTTCCCAATTTTTCCCATTTTATATAGTTTGTAATGAACTTCATTTTTTCAGCGGTTAAGAAATCGCTATTATTCATATTTCACTCATTAACTGGTAAACAAAAGGACTTTACCACCGGAAGCATTAACAAAGCAATCTTGATGCTTTCACTTCCCGTCATTATTGAAATGTTTGGTGAGGGGCTATTTGCCTTAATCGACATGATTTTTGTTAGCAAAGTTTCTGTTAACGCCATTTCCACTGTTACGATTACAGAAAGCATGATGTTTATTGTGTTTTCAGTAGCCATGGGAATTTCTATGGCCACCTCGGCCATTGTAGCTCGTAGAGTTGGCGAAAAGGACTTTACAATGGCTAGCCATACTACTCGGCAAGCTATATACCTGGCCCTTGGAGTTGGTATACTCGTGGGTGTCTTCGGCTCAATCTATGCTCCTGACCTATTAAGACTTATGGGAGCCACGCCTGAAGTAATAGCAGAAGGAGTTGGTTATACACGCATCATGTTTGCGAGCAACGCCATCATCATGCTTTTGTTCATCATCAATGGTGCTTTCAGAGGGGCCGGCAACTCGTCCATTGCCATGTGGGTGTTGCTATTGGCGAATGGTTTAAACATTGTCCTGGATCCTATACTCATCTTTGGTTTAGGTCCTATACCCGCTTTTGGAGTACAGGGAGCGGCAATGGCTACCACACTTGGTCGTTCTACGGCAGTGCTGGTACAGCTCATTGTTTTGTTTAGAGGAAATTCACACTTGAAACTCTTCTTCAAAACGCTCTATGCCGACTTCAAGATTATCAAGGAGATCCTTAAAATCTCTTTGGGCGGTATGGGACAATTTCTTATCGAATCAGTAAGCTGGTTGGTACTCATGGGTATTTTGGCACGAGAAGGCAATGCTCAGGTGGCCGGTTTTGGAATCGGATTCAGAATAATTGCCTTTAGCCTGTTACCATCATGGGGCCTGGCTCAAGCCGCAGCCGCATTGGTAGGACAAAACCTCGGGGCAGAAAAGCCGGATCGTGCCCAAGAGTCCGTAGTGCGAACAGCATTTTTCAATGTTGTTTTTCTACTTTTTGTTTCAGTCGCTTTTTTCCTTGCTTCAGAGCCCATTATCAGCAGGTTTTTCACGGATGACCCTCAGGTAGTGGAATATGCGGCACTTACATTAAAGGTAGTATGCCTGGGCTATGTATTCTTTGCCGTGGGGATGGTAATGTCTCAAGCTTTTAACGGTGCAGGAGATACCCTTACCCCTACCTGGATCAATGTATTCTGCTTCATCATTGTGCAATTGCCATTGGCCTATGTGCTTACTGTTTCGTTTAGCATGGGCATTTTAGGCGTGCTCATTTGCATTTCGGTTTGTCACTCATTGCAGGCCATTATCTGCTCTATTGTCTTTAAACAAGGTAAGTGGAAACTCACCAAGGTATAAACATTGAATTGGGGCCTGCTCTTCTTATTTAGAGTGGGCTCCATTTAATTCATGTTGAAACTAGCACTTTGACGTTGCCCAAGAAGCAAGGCACTTTTTACCTCATCTTCAGTTTTAAAGTTGATCACGTTTTTTTGGTCATCAAAAAGCTCCATCAAGCAAGTGTTATTTACCCAAAACTCTCCCCTTATTGGCTTTACTGACTCTATGTAAACCCATATATGTTCTTCATCGCTCTCATAGCCAATGTAAGATAAGTCAAGCTCCTTCTCTTTCTGGACAATTGAAAACTTGTCCAGTATATATGCCTCTACCATCGGAGCCAATACGCTGTCGGCCTTGTGTTCCTTAAGATATACACGAGTATTGGTTTTCTCCTGAAGTGCTCGTTCCACATCATCTTTAAAAAACATAAGCGTGCATTCCAGCGAATTGCTCTCCCTATTGGTTTCAATTGTAGTAGTACTTAAATAGTACTTGTGAAAAGCCATAGACATGGTTGCCATGCCAAGACAAAAAGTAATCAACAATATGCACGAAGCTCTTGAAACCATAAAGGGCAATTCTACTTTCTTTGATCCTACAAAAATGAGAATTTCTGTTTAGCACGTATTTAGAATTAGGTTTTAGGCATATAAGTGATTTTGCAGCGTACGATCACATGCTTTTTTTGCTCACAATTACCGTTTCCTTTAGTATTTGGCACTGGAAGCGTGTGTTTTGGGCCGCCACTGGATTTACTGTTGGGCACTCTCTCTCACTGGCGGCTGCAACCTTGGGTTTGGTCAAGGTAAATGGCGCCTGGGTAGAATTTATCATCCCCGTCACTATTCTCATTTCTGCTCTGTTCACAGCGATTAAGAGTCAGGGCAAGAAAATGGAATATTTCTCTGCCCTTCAATTTACCACAGTAATTCTCTTTGGTCTCATACATGGCTTGGGCTTTTCCAGTGAACTACTTTCCTTTCTCTCTGGCGAAATTGATCCTTTGATTCCACTTGTATCATTTAACATTGGCGTTGAATTAGGACAACTTCTCATTGTAGCAGTTATACTCCTGTTCAACTATTTAGTTGAAAATATCCTAAACATTAAAAAAGCTAATTGGGTGCTGTTTTGTTCAGGCGGTGCTTTCAGTATTGCTTTAATGCTCATTTTTGAAAACAAAATTTGGTGATCATGCATCGCATCCTTTTTACAGTGATTTGTACCCTCGCTTCCTTGAGCCTGTGGGCCCAGGGAAATACCAATCAAAACAAGTTCAGGCAACTTGGAACCGAATTACCTACCCCTAACACTTATCGAACAGCGTCAGGAAGTCCTGGACACGAATACTGGCAGCAGAAGGCCGATTACAAAATCAACCTGACACTTGACGATGCCAAGCAAACCATTACCGGAAGTGAAACTATTACTTATACGAATAACTCTCCCGACGACTTAAAGTACCTCTGGCTTCAACTCGATCAGAATGTAAGAGCACAAAACTCAATGAGGCAAAGAGTAAGGCAGCAGTCGATGAAACAAAACATGGGCCCCTATGACATGAAGGGACTACACAATGACTTTGATGGAGGTTTTAAGCTTACTGCGGTTACTGATGCAAGCGGCAGAAAACTGGATTATACTGTAGTAGAGACCATGATGCGTATTGATTTGCCAAAGACGCTCAAAAGTGGAAGTTCCTATTCCTTCTCAATTAAATGGTGGTACAACATCAATGATCGAATGAAAATAGGTGGTAGATCAGGACTAGAATATTTCAAGGATGAAGACAATTACCTGTATACTATAGCTCAGTTTTACCCAAGAATGTGCGTTTACATTGACAACGAAGGATGGCAAAACAAGCAGTTTTTAGGCAATGGTGAGTTCACCCTCTCCTTTGGCGACTATGACGTAAGCATTACAGTGCCTTCAGATCATATAGTGGGAGCTACTGGCGAACTACAAAACGCTAAAACCGTACTTACATCAACGCAGCGTAAGCGCTTTGAAAAGGCCAGAACGGCTAAGGAACCGGTGATGATTGTAACGCAGGAAGAAGCCGAGAAGGCAGAAAAGAATAAGGCTAAAGGAACCAAAACATGGCAGTTTAAGGCAAAGAACGTAAGAGACTTCGCCTTTGCTTCATCAAGAAAATTTATTTGGGATGCTATGGGGACCAAAGTGGGTGACCGCACGGTTATGTCGATGTCTTATTATCCTAAGGAAGGAAATCCTTTATGGGAACGTTATTCTACTAAAGTGGTAGACCATACCGTTAAGACTTACTCCAAGTACACTGTAGACTATCCCTACCCGGTGGCCATTTCAGTTCATGCCAATAGAATTGGTATGGAATACCCTATGATTTGCTTTAATGGAGGACGCCCTGAACCTGACGGCACCTATGATTCTGGCACCAAGCACGGTATGATAAGCGTTATCGTCCATGAGGTCGGCCATAACTTCTTTCCCATGATTATCAACTCCGATGAAAGGCAATGGACCTGGATGGACGAAGGTCTCAATACTTTTGTTCAATTCCTCACGGAACAGGAATGGGACAGAGAGTACCCATCAAGACGAGGACCAGCACATAAAATCACCAATTATATGGCCGGAGACAAGAGCATGATTACTCCAATCATGACCAACTCTGAGTCATTGTTTCAATTTGGAAACAATGCCTATGCAAAACCTGCCACAGCTCTTAATATTCTTAGAGAAACCATTTTAGGCAGAGAGCTATTTGACTTTGCCTTTAAGGAGTATTGCACTCGATGGGCTTTAAAACACCCCACTCCTGCTGATTTCTTCAGATCTATGGAAGATGCGTCAGGTGTAGACCTGGACTGGTTTTGGAGAGGTTGGTTCTATACTACCGATCACTGCGATCAGGCCATTGCGTCCTTTAAGTGGTATCAAATAAATACTCAAAACCCTGAGATTGAAAAGGCCTTTGCCAAGGAACAACAGAGCAAGGCTGACAAAGGGATTTCTGAACTGAGAAACGATGAAGAAATAAATACAACCAAAGTAGAAGCCGATGAAGAGCTACGGGATTTCTACATTACCCATGATCCTTTTGAAGTGTACCAGGTAGATATTGTTGATTTTGAGAATTACTACAAAAATCTGGATCCTGAGATGGCAACGATAATTGATGAAAACTACAATTACTACGAAATTTCTATTGCCAGTGAGGGAGGTCTCGTAATGCCGGTAATTATCAAGTTTGAATACACCGATGGTACATCTGAAGACATTTACCTGCCCGCTGAGATTTGGAAAGCTGGTGACGAAGTAGTAACGAAAGTATTCCCTAGAAAAAAAGAAGTTCTATCCGTTTCCTTAGACCCCTATTTGGAGATTGCGGATGTAGACCGTTCAGACAACTACTATCCGCCAAGACTGGCTCCAAGCCGCTTCCAGATCTACAAGTCCAGAAGCAACGGCAAGGAGGAAAACCCCATGCAACGAATGCAGCGCAATCAGGAACTCATTAAAGAATAACGACATGCCACTCAAATACTTTCAGAACACTATGCTTGCTAATGGGAAGAAGATCGCTGTTGAGAAGGTACAGAATGGTCAGGAACTTATGAGCCTTCAGCTTGATGGAGGCATGGGAAAGGTGAAGCAGAATAAAGTGATCAGGGATCACGGAATCTTTCCAAAAGAACCATGGAAAGGCTTCAAAATTAGTTGGGAAGGTGGTTTTGTGTACTGTACCGAAAACCAAATCTTCATACTACACGACTATAATGTGATTCCGGCTAAAGAACTTGTAGCCGGTAAGCACAGTCTTTTAGGACAAGGTTTTGCGCCAATACCAGTGACCCTGGTAGAGTCAGGCACTGTGATGTGTGGACGAAAGAAAATTGAATTGGAAGGAAGTGCAGACTCTATGAGCGGACATATTTTCCCCGTTGGTGGCGTTTGGTTAGGAGATGCCTTCCTGGAAAACCAGGTTGAAAGTGCTGCATATACCAATTACTCCGATCTATACATATACCCAGGTAATGTGGTTCTACGTACCATGCGAAGAGTAATGATGGCAATGATGGGCAAGCGTGAAGACCTTGAAGAAGATGAAGTTAGCTAGGCGGTGAAATAACAACCTACCTGTCTTCAGTCCTTTTCCAAAGCTTCAGTACCAGTAACAAGTCCCCATCCTTGAAGACGGAACTCACAGTATTCACATAATAAGATTGTTGGAAGCCTTAACCAGTCAGTGTTAGGCGTTCTCTCTCCAATACCTTTTCAAGGCATCGCGGTAAAAGAAAATCTCTTCTCTGTTGCGCTCATTGGTAGAGTTTACCAGTAACGACATTAAGTAATAAAGGCTGTTACTTTGAAGATCCAGACCTTCTTCAAGAATGGCCACATCGTCGTCTTCTTCATCAACAGGAACACCAATATTAAAGCCTTCAAACTCTTCAATGTGCTCATAGCACATTCTTAGCACACGCGTTACAGTAGGGTCTTTTTCTTCAATAGCATAGGGTCTTAGCTCTTTTAGAGTTTCAACCACTTTAGGGTTTTCAATCCCCCCTTCTACTAGTTCCTTCTGTACTTTGGTGATGAGCTTCTTTGCTTCTACGTGTTCCAATCTGGTAAAATTTTCTTCAAATCTATTGGGTGCCATTATTCTATGCAAAGTTTCAGGTTTAAACATTGAAGAATTTGACAAAAAGGCCTTTTCAATAGAATATTGATTCAACAAAAAAGGCCGCTGCACGGGTATGCAGCGGCCTTTACATTTTAAGAAAGAGTTTCTAGTAAATGAAATAAGGCAATACAAGCATGGGCTCGTCAAAGTTTTTAACCCATTGCATTTGTTTCATTACTTTAAACTGCTCCTCACCTATTTCTGATTTAATGATATTGTCTTTTACTCCACCAAGTTCTTTCATCATTTCGTCAAAAGCATCAATTGGCTTAGGAAGTTCTTTTAATTGGTAGTCTTCTAATTCAGCCTGAGAAGCAGCATAGGCAATTGCATCATTCAATCCGCCCATTTGGTCAACCAAGCCGTTTTCAAGTGCTTGTACTCCTGTCCATACTCTACCTCTACCGAGTCTGTCTACTTCTTCAGTAGTCATGCCCCTGCCTTTGCTCACATGACCTATAAAGTCTTCGTAGATGCGGTCCAGGCTACCTTGCACAATATTGTACTCTTCTTCAGAAAGAGGTCGGTTAGGATTCGCCAGATCAGCGTATGGTCCGGTTTTCACTCTATCAAAAGTGATTCCCAATTTGTTTTCGAAAAACTTCTGCATTCCAGGCATAAAACCAATGACACCAATAGAACCGGTAATGGTATTTGGCTCGGCGAAAATGGCGTCAGCTTTGCAAGAAATGTAATAACCACCTGAAGCGGCCACGTCACCCATTGACACCACTACTGGCTTACCTGCCTTCTTAATTAATTCCATTTCTCTTAGAATGATGTCTGAAGCCAGGGCACTACCACCTCCAGAGTTTACTCTAAGTACAACCGCATCTACCTTTTCATCCAAACGGGCCTTTCGCAGTGCCTCAGAAATTCTATCTGATCCAATGGACTGGTCATCTCCCTTACCCATGATAATATTTCCTACTGCGTATACAACCGCTACGCGGCCCTTACTTCCTTTGGGGTCAAGACGGTCATCAATGCTGGTTACGTATTTATTAAGGTTGATCGTCTCAATATCTTCAATATCATCTTCTCCGGTCAATCGGGCAAGAATTTCCAGCATTTCATCATGATGTATTAACCTGTCCACCAATCCCAGGGTTACCGCGTCTTCAGGAGTTCTAATTTTCAACTCGTTGGCAATGCTCCTAAGATCTGCTTCGCTTTTACCTGTTGTACCTGCCAGCCCTTTAATGTACTGATCATAAACAGAAGTAAGCAGTTCTGTCATTTGCACTCTGTTGGAGTCGCTCATGGCAGTTTCGCTAAAAGGCTCACCAGCACTCTTAAAATCACCATGTTTGAACACTCTTGGCTCAATATCAAGCTTATCAAACATGCCACGGAAAAACATCATCTCCAACATAGTTCCGTCAAACTCCATTCCACCTGCGGGCTGCATAAAAATGCTGTCAGCAGCAGCGGCTAGATAGTAGGTAGACTCTGTATAATAGTCAGCATATGCATAAACAGGTTTGTTAGAAGTTTTAAAATCAAGTATGGCATCCTTTACTACATCAAGGCTGCTCCTGCCACCTCCAAAACCTGTAAGGTTTAGGTACATCCCCTTGATTTTATCATCAGTTTTAGCGTGCTCAAGTGTCTTGGTAATTGTAGTAAGTGCCAGGCCCTGGTTGGATGAGCCAAATACTCCAAACTGGCTGAAAGGATCTTTCAACCTGCGCTCGGTAATTGGTTTTGAAAATTCCGGCACCAAGATGGAGTGGTTTTCAACGGTAACCTTCTCCTCGCCCATGGCCGCCAAGGCTCCAAAGACTATAAACATGCCAAAAAAGCCAATTATGAACACCAGTACGGTACCAAAAAAGCTGGCAAATAAGAATTTAAAAAATTGTCTCATTACTACATTTTCTATTGTGATGACAAAAGTACATCAAGCCACAAGGCCTGAATTGAATATTACATTAAGGGGAAAAATGCTATTTAACCTGTAGCTGCACGTGACTAACGCAACAATACCGCCTGCGAATGGTGGAAGCCTTGGTTCCGGGCTCTAAGTATTAGCACCTGATGATTGTTCCAGGCATTTAAATCAATCTGTTCTTCAAGTTTGCCTGAGAACAATTGCGTACCGTTTAAGGTACTAACAGAAATGTAGATATCACCTTCTATCGCTCTATTGCGCTCAACTGTACCGTTCACTAGCTGAATAAGTGGTGTAGGTACAGATGGTGCTGTTTTCAATTCGTCCACACCAATGGTAAAGTCCAGCATTAATTTGATGTCTGACAAATACCCCTGCTTAAAACTTACTACGACCTCATTTCCGGCTCCCATTTTTTTCACCGCCATCCTAATTCTAACAGCTTCTCCGGGAGCAGCCGTAGTTGCCGATGTAGAATAGTTATCGAAATCACCTGATACGTTCCTAATTTCAAAATCAGAAGTGCCCGTGTTAACGATATAGGCATAATACACAAGACTATCAGCTTCTCTTCTTGCCCAAAGCAAAGTATCCACAGCTACTGCTTTTGCTTCAAGAGTTCTGGTTTGATTTCCTTTAAATGAGAAAATTCTGTCTACGAACTCTGGCACGTCCACAAAGGGATTTCTGTTTTTTTGAAGGCTGTAAATGCCTTTATTCCTGTTCACTTCCTTGGTACTAGGTGGGGTGCTGTTGGCCCAAGACCTAAGGGTACTTTCCTGTGATCCTAAAAAGCTGCTGCAATCCCCATAGCGCATTACCATATACAATACTGAGCGAGCCGTTGCTCCTTTCTGCTCATCGCGAGGTTCAAAAATGCCTCCACCAAGTTTTGATCCACCTTCCTGCCAGGTTACGCTGCCAGTTACTTTTCCGAAGGGATAACTGCCCCTTCTTGAATTTGAGTTTACGTCAGTGGCAAACAGATGATGGATATCGGCCTTCATAAAAGAAGACTCTGAAGAACAGAACTTTGATTGAGGCCATGTGTGCTCACAATTAAAACTATTGTTGTTGGCTCCACTTCTACTATTGAAAGTGGCTACTCTACCTGTGTAGGCACAGGTTACCTTACCACTATAGTTGTCAAGGTCTCCATACATTTCATCACGAGCACTGTTATACCCAAGGGAAGTTTGTCCTTTGGACGTGATGGATTCTAACTCTTCCATCAAGTCCTTATCCCATAGATTGTAGGTAGATGCATAATATGAATTCGATAGTCGCCCTTTACCAGTAAGATCGGCACGCAAATTCCAGATTCCATCTACACCTATGAACACTTCGCCATTATAAGCGAGATTCTGCTCAGGACTAAAATATATAGTGATTGAACTGTCTACTCCTCGCTGAAGTGTGTGGGTAGTCTTTTTAACGGAAAAACCATCTCCGAACACACGTACACTCACTTTCAAAAGCTTGGACTTACCCAAGTGCATTCGTAAAGAAATGCTCTCTTCGTCTCCAGTGGTCACGTTCCCAAAGTTTAAGCTTTTGGTAACTACAGACTGTGCCTGCAAGGTTTGCAGGGCAATGGCCAGGAAGAATACACACAGGTAGAGAACACGAGTAAGGTAACGTAAATCCATATGGGCAAAAATATTAACAATATTACGCCTGCTGCTCAAAGTAATCCGCTTAATCGGGGCAATTATGATTAATTTCGGGCCTTTTTTAAAAGCAGATTTTCAGCTTGATTCAGGCCAAAAATATTCACAAGTCATACGGTGATCTACACGTTTTAAAAGGTGTGGATTGTCTGGTTGAAAAAGGAGAAGTAGTAGCGATTGTAGGTCCTTCGGGTGCCGGAAAGTCTACACTACTTCACATCTTGGGCACATTAGACAAACCTGACCAGGGCCAGGTGTTCTTTAATGGCCTTAAAACGGACTTTGGCAATTCCAGAAGCAATGCAGCCTTCAAAAACAAGGAAATTGGATTTGTCTTTCAATTCCATCATTTACTACCTGAGTTCAACGCACTGGAAAACGTGTGCATACCGGCTTACATAGCCAAGCAAAAAAAGGCTGAGGCAGAAGGTAAGGCCAAGGAGCTTTTAGAGCTCATGGGCTTAAAAGATCGCATGAATCATTTCCCATCAGAAATGTCGGGAGGTGAGCAACAGCGCGTAGCCGTAGCCAGAGCACTTATTAATACTCCATCGGTTGTATTGGCCGATGAGCCATCGGGAAACCTGGACAGTGGTTCGGCTGAAGAACTCCACAATTTGTTTTTCAAACTAAGGGACGAATTGAAGCAAACATTCGTAATTGTGACTCACAATAAAGACTTGGCCAATATGGCCGACCGAAAGCTTGAAATGAATGATGGACTTATAATAGACGCTGTTTGAAAGTAATAGGCATTATTCCAGCCCGCTTAGGCTCTACCAGGCTCAGCAGAAAACCTTTAAGAGACCTTGCCGGCAAACCACTTATAGTTAGAGTATTTGAGAATGCATCCACCTTTGGCCTAGATGATTTGATAGTGGCCACAGACAGCCAGGAGATAGTTGCTGAGATAGAAGCTATTGGAGGAAAGGCTATGCTCACGCCATCTGAACTTCCAAGCGGCACTTATAGATGCGCACACCTTGCTAAAGAAATGGAGGCAGATGTTGTTATCAATATTCAGGGGGATGAACCTTTTTTATTGGAGCAGCAGGTAAGGGATTTAGTAGCTGCATTTCATAGCGATGAAACACAGATTGCAAGCCTTTGTTACCCACTTCTCAAAAGTGAGTATCTAGAGAATCCATCAATTGTAAAAGTAGTGAAAGACAAGCAGTCTAACGCATTGTATTTCAGCAGGTCAGCAATCCCCTTTGTAAGAGGACATGACATAAACAATTGGATTAATCAACACAGTTTTTATAAGCACATTGGAGTATATGCTTTTAGAAGATCGGTTCTTCTTAAAATTGCAGCTTACAAGCAAGGAGCTCTTGAGCAGGCAGAATCTCTGGAACAACTTACCTGGCTTGAAAATGGACATAGAATCAAAATGGTGGAAACACCAAGCGAATGTATGTCAATAGATACCGAACAAGATTTAGAACGCGCCATCGCACTATACAACCAACGATAGATTGAAGTAAATGGAACAAAGCAATAGCAAAACCAAGTACATTTTTGTAACTGGAGGAGTAACTTCTTCTTTGGGTAAAGGCATTTTAGCCGCATCATTGGCCAAGCTGTTACAAGCCCGTGGGTACAGAGTGACTATTCAAAAATTCGATCCTTATATCAATGTAGATCCCGGAACACTAAATCCCTATGAGCATGGAGAGTGTTTTGTAACTGAAGATGGAGCAGAAACAGACTTGGACCTTGGACACTATGAGCGTTTCCTAAATGTGCATACATCTCAGGCGAATAATGTGACTACGGGGCGTATCTATTCGCATGTTATTTCAAAGGAGCGTAAAGGAGATTATCTTGGAAAAACCGTTCAGGTGGTTCCGCATATTACCGATGAAATTAAAAGACGCTTTGCCAAACTATCAGAAACAGGCGACTACGACATCATAATCACTGAAATTGGAGGAACCGTAGGTGATATTGAATCACTGCCTTATGTAGAAGCTATAAGACAGTTTAAATGGGACTCAGGAGTAAACGATTGTTTAGTAATTCACCTTACGCTCGTTCCATTCCTTAAAACATCTGAAGAGCTTAAAACAAAACCCACACAGCACTCGGTTAAGGGCTTGCTAGAGTCTGGTGTGCAACCTGATATTTTGGTGTGTAGAACTGAATATTCGCTGAGCAAGTCTATCAGGCGTAAGCTGGCGCTCTTTTGCAATGTGAAAATCAATGCTGTTATAGAAGCTATAGATGCACAGAGTATTTATGATGTGCCTTTGTACATGCTCAAGGAGAACCTTGATAAAGTGGTTTTGGCAAAGCTGAAGCTGGCCCCTAGATCAGAGCCATTATTGAGCGACTGGAAGGCATTTTTACAAAAGCTGAAGAATCCAACGGCTGAAGTGAACATTGGCTTGGTAGGTAAATACACTGAACTGCCTGATGCCTATAAGTCTATTATTGAGTCATTAAAACATGCTGGTGCTCACAATGAATGTAGAGTAAACATTGAGCTCATTTCATCTGAATATATCAATGAGCATAATGTAGAAGAAAAGGTGGGTGAGCTAGACGGTGTGTTGGTGGCACCTGGTTTTGGAGAAAGAGGCATTGAAGGCAAAATTGAAACCATCAAGTATATACGTGAAAACAAAATCCCGTTTATGGGGATTTGCCTCGGGATGCAATGCGCGATGATAGAATTTGCCAGAAATGTTTTGGGACACCAGGATGCTCATTCTACTGAAATGAATCCGGATACTCAAAGCCCGGTGATATACTTAATGGAAGACCAAAAAGATGTAACCGATAAGGGAGGAACCATGAGGCTTGGAGCATATGCATGTGACTTAAAAAAGGGCTCCAAGGCCATGAACATGTATGGCACCCGTAGCATTTCAGAGCGGCATAGACACAGATTTGAATTCAATAACGCATTTCGCGAAGAGTTTGAGAAGGCCGGATTAAAAGCTGTAGGCTTAAACCCTGAACAAGACTTGGTGGAGATTGTGGAATTGAGCGATCATCCATTTTTTGTAGCATCCCAATTTCACCCCGAATACAGTAGTACTGTATTGAATCCCCATCCATTTTTCGTTCACTTTGTTCAGGCGGCTAATTTGTACCGGCAGGTACAAGTGCGTTAATTTTTAGAAGTAAGAAGTATGAGAATAGAATTGGTTCAGGAAGTTGAGGCTAAGAGTGCCTTGCTTGTTTTGATTGACGGCAGCGGAACCACACCAAAGTATAACGCACCAACAGGCGAAAACGCACAAATTGACTCAGCCATTGAGCATACTCCTTTTTTATTGAAGAATGGAGAAGCGTTCTATACGGTAGGCTCAAAAGGACAGGCACTTTTAGTTTGCGGTATTAAGAAAAATGGCCTTAGCGATACAGAATCAATTCGAAGATCACTTGGCAAGGGACTGAAACTGGCCCGCAAGCATGAATTAAAAGAAGTGACCATCTGTCTGCCCCATAAGGAAGATCCAGATGAAATCGCCATGATCCAGCTGGCAGCTGAAACCTGTAACTTAAGCTTGTATGAGTACAAGAAATACCTTTCAGACAAGGGGAACCCTTCTTACCTGGACCGTATTTCAATTGTGTGTAGCTCAAACAGCAAAGACCTTCAGGAAGCTCTGAATAGAGGCATTGTGCTCAGCGATTGCACCAATATTACACGCGACCTGGTAAACGAGCCATCTATTGACCTTTACCCTGAAACCCTTGCTCAAAAAGTACAGGAATTAGGAAAGAGCTTCGGTTTTGATGTTCAGGTGTTTGATGAGAAGCAATGCCTTGAAATGAATATGCATGCTTTCCTGGCCGTAGGTAAGGCATCCACACGTGCGCCCAGGCTCATTGTAATGCGCTGGATAGGTGGTAGCAATATGGAGCCCATTGGATTGGTGGGTAAAGGTGTTACTTATGATACAGGAGGTTTATCGCTTAAACCTACTGCTTCTATGCTACGTATGAAAAGCGACATGACCGGTTCTGCTGTGGTAATTGGAACCATGTGCGCACTGGCAAGACTCAAGAGCAAGAAAAACGTGGTGGGAGTAGTGGCAGCTTGCGAAAACTCAGTAGCCGGAAATGCCTTTATGCCAGGGGATATACTGCAAAGTAAAAACGGTAAAACCATTGAAATTAGAAATACAGATGCTGAGGGCCGATTGACATTGGCCGATGCAATTTGCCACGCCATTAGAGAAGAGCATGCCAATAAAATTATTGACATTGCCACTCTTACCGGTGCGGTAAAAGTAGCACTCGGAGATCAGGTAGCAGGAGCTGTAACTACTGATGACAACCTGTACAAAAGCCTTAGCGAGGCATCAACAAAAGCAGATGAGCAGTTTTGGCAACTGCCTATTAATCAGGATTACCGTGACCTGAACAATTCTGAAATTGCTGATATTTCAAACCTTGGCCGTGATGGCCTGGCCGGAACCATTTCAGCCGCTTGTTTTGTGGAAGCCTTTACTGAAGGGCTGCCCTGGTTGCATCTGGATATTGCCGGTGTAGCCTATAACCATAACAATCACGATTACATACCCAAGGGCGGTAGTGGAAGAGTGGTAAGAAGCCTCTACCACATGGTAGAAGCTTTGGATTAATATCATTTAAGTCGACTGACGATATTCTCCAGGTGCTTTTCCTGTCCACCTTTTAAAAGAACGCGTAAAAGCACTTACCTCTGCATAACTTAAGAGGTAAGCCACATCGGCAATGCTTAAATCGGCACGTTTAAGGTAGCTAAGAGCAAAGTCTTTGCGCAAGTCATCTATGAGAGCTTTATAGGTATAACCTTCCTGCCCTAAGCGTCTTTGTAGGGTTCTTACACTCATGTTTAAATGCCCTGACACTTGCTGTATAGTAGGAAACTCAGGCTTAATGAGACCAATTACGGATTGTTTTACCACCTTGGTAAAGCCACGCTCCTGTTCCATGTCATTACTCCTCTCCCTCGCATGTGCCACCAAAATTCTAAATAGATTGTAATCGGCCGTTAGCACCTTTTCTTCAACATGTTCTTTACTCAAATAGATGTGAATACCTTCTGCATTGAATGAAACCGGGCATCCCCATACCCTTTCATATTCCGCAATGGGTTCTTTTCTTGGCCAATCCACCTCTATTGACATAGGGTCATACCTCATTCGGGTAAGGTTTCTAAAAGCACGCAGTAGAAAGGTGATATTGCCTTCAGCGGTTTGAACAACGGCCAAACCTGATTGTTGCCTCCACAACACATCAGGTTTTAGCACCATTTTATATGCATCTACTTCTTCGTGCATCGTCATGGGCATAGAGCTACAGCCCAAATTGGCAAATGCACAACACTGTTCTAAAGCCTGTTTAACCGTGGCACTTGTTTGTGTGATTTGGGCTATGAGTCCAGCAGTGGATAGGTTTAAGTGTTCTCCGGCATGTACCCCAAAAAACGGGTCGCCAGAAGCAGTTACCATCTCTTCAAGAATGGCATTGTAAACCAATGAGTCTATCTGACAACTTTCCTGTTCGAGCTCACTGGCTGTATAGCCCGATAAAGTCACCAGATCATTGAAAGACAAACCTTGCCTGCTGGCAAAATGAATCATATTCAAAACAAACCTTCCATTGAATGCCATACTCAAAGATATTGTTTTGCGCTGCTGGCATGAAATGGTAAAAAACTGTCATTTGATGCAAATCCTGGCATTATTCAATTGAAGTGCTTTGTATCATCAAATTAAGACAGCACAATGAAACATTTTGAAACAAGCATTTTGATAGAAGCCCCAGTAACCGACGTATGGAATACTCTTATGAAGCACGAAGCCTATTCAGAGTGGAATCCCTTTGTTAAGAGTATAGAGGGAAAGGCCATAAAAGGAGAAAAAATTAAAGTGTGCCTGCAAATGGAAGGTTCAAAACCCATGAATATATCTCCCACGGTACTCTTGAATAAAAAGGAACAAGAGTTTAGGTGGCTGGGCCATATGGGTACTAAAGGACTCTTTGACGGTGAACATTACTTCAAAATAGAGGCCGTTTCTTCAAATGAAACCAGACTGGTGCATGGCGAAGTATTTTCCGGCATTTTAAGCGGTTTGATTCTGATGTTGGTAGGTGAAAAAACTCTCAAAGGATTTAAAGCAATGAATGAAGCATTGAAACAGCGAGTGGAACAAAGCCTTTAATGAGAAAACGTGCTATTAGACTCAATAAATCCGCATATTTGGAATAGGGGAAACTGCCTGAGCAATGATTAAAATAGAAGCGTGTAAAGATGCAGAGCTCTTATCGGAGCTAAATGAAGAACTTCAGAACCTTCACCACTACCTGTATCCAGATCAATTTAAAAAGCACAACAAAGAGGAGATCGTTCCAGCCTTACGAAAAATGCTTTCGCATGAAAACTGCCATGGATATGTGGCTTATGTTGAAGGTGAAGTAGCGGGCTATATAGTCGTTTTTGTTAATCAACGGCCGGAAACAGCATTTCAAAAGGAAATGTTGATCTTACACCTGGATCAGATTTTCGTGAAAGAAGAAATGCGTGAACATAAGGTGGCCGAGGCTTTTATGAAAAAGCTAAAGAGCATAGCTCATGAAATAGGTGCCAGTAGAATACAATTGGACCATTGGAGTGCCAATGACAGAGCGAGGCGCTTCTTCGAAAAATCGGGTTTTACATGTTACAACGAGCGTAGAGAGTATGTACTTTAATACGACACCTTCAAAATGGACTCTGATTCTTCTCCTCCTTCTTACAGGATGTAAAGCCATTCCTTTCATTACTAAGGCGCCTTATGACTTTGACAAGGACCAGCGTAAAACAATTCTAAGGGAAGGCCAGGAAACTCCTATGCGGGTTTTTAAGATCAACAATTATGAAGACTCCATCTTATTGCGAACGGCAAGTGAGAAAGTGCTATTTGGCAGAGATCAAAAGGTGTTGCACACTTTTGTAAACCGTTTATATGCTACAGTTCGCGACAGTCTTTCAATGGGAGTAGGCATTGCGGCTCCACAGGTAGGAGTTCTCAAAAACATTATCTGGGTTCAACGTTTCGACAAAGACAATCTCCCCTTTGAAGTATATATAAACCCAAAAATTATACGTTACAGTGAGCAGAAACAGGATTGTAGAGAGGGCTGCTTGTCTATACCCGGACGTAGTGATACCACCAAAACACGCTCCTATTCCATCACTATAGAGTATGATCAATTAAATGCAGTACATAAGACTGAAGAAGTAGAAGGGTTCACCGCTGTCATCTTTCAACACGAGATTGACCACCTGAACGGAATTCTCTATTTAGACCATTTGGAAAAGGAAGTGGCGGAAAGTAAATAATGGATATTCTCTCTCACACGCTCTCCGGAACAGCTGTTGGAACTGTAGTTGCCGCCCATTCGGGAAGCAGTTTCAAGGGAAAAGCCGCTATTATATTCTTTGCCACACTTGGTGGAGCAATCCCTGATTTGGATGCTATCTCCTATTGGTCAAAGTTTGATGGCACCATAGGGCAGTTATTTAACCTGCAGCATAGCGGAAAGGTGATTTACGGTGCGCGATTTTGGTACAGCCATCATGCTGCCATGCACTCGTTAAGTGTAGCCTTGGGCTTACCTGCAATGCTTTTACTCTTAAAATCCATTTGGATAGTTATTCGCAGCGGAAGGTTGAGAGCCGCTGGCCAGGTATTCAAAAGAGGCTTGGTAAGCAGCTTGGCATTCTCTCTCGGGTTTTGCATTCATTTGTTGGAAGACATGCCTACTCCGGCAAGTGTATGGGGAGGCGTTAATCTCTTTTGGCCATCGGATGTTTATGTAGGGGGCTTTGGCAAGATTTGGTGGTGGAATAATTATGATATTTTCCTACTCATAGTTTTGGTCATCGTTATAAACCTGATGCTTCTCATATTGCGGAAGTGGATGAAATTTCGTCTTCAATTGACCAGTAAGATTGTATTTGCGCTTGGGGTCATTCTTACCATCTACCAAATGAACACGCGCCCTGTTGACTTTAGCTATAGCGGACACACCAAGCAGTACGGTACGTTTGAGGCCCAATCCAAGCAAATACAAAAGGACCTATTAGGTGAAAAACTGTACGAGTTTATGAACGCAATAGACAATGCCTTACCACTTCATTTTTAAAGGCATCATTTCAATGAAAAGTGTATTTCTCACAGTAAATACATGATTTATATAATGTTCCATATTCTTAGCTGGCATTTAACTGCTTATCAGTACGAATGGAAATAGACCACAAAGAAGTTGAATGTTCGCTGATGCACATTTCACCTGTTTTTGCACTGTAGCAGCGTTCTATTAATTCACGAATAAATGGCGGCGATAGCGATAAAAAGAAAGACCTTAGAGGCATTGAACTGATGCAATGAAAGTGTATGGCTTTCCAGGGTTGGGTTTTAATGTTAAGGCACTTGATCCACTTCAACACGAAATTCCAACCTTACAACCGATAGGTTGGACCGCACCTATACCCACTGAGACACTGTCACAGTATGCGGCTAGAGTTGCCAGAAAGATAAAACTGGATAGTGAAACAGTTTTAATAGGTCATTCTCTTGGAGGCATGCTTGTTCAAGAGCTGGCCGCTCTGGTTCCAGTGCGCAAGGTTATCCTCATTTCTTCCATTACCTGTGCCGAAGAAAACCCATGGTACTTTAAATTATTAGCTCCTTTGGGCTTAAATCACTTGTTTTCGCGCACACTAACCACCCGTACACTGCAACTCTGGGGTCCGGCCCACGACTACTGCAATGGCCAGGAGCAAGAAGTGTTTACTGAAATGGTACGTTCTTATTCAAGAGCATACTATCGCTGGGCTTTGCGCGAACTCTCCAGATGGAAAGTCCCGCAGTTGCCAAAGGATTTACCCCTGGTAAGGCTACACGGAACCAATGACCTCACTTTTCCACTGAGGAGCATGAGGCACATTGATTATGAAATTAAAGATGCAGGACATTTCATGCTCTTCAAAAAGGCAAGTGAAATAGCGCCCATACTCCACAAGGAAATTCAGTCTTAAGAGGAGTAATTATTCTGCCGCACTCTTGAAAAAATGTGTTTGGAGAGGCCTTGTGATTCTCTATTATTGCGACATGTCTGAAGCTTCCATTTGCGAAGAACCTGTTTACCAGAAAACCTATATGGACGAAGCTGAAAAGCTTAGAAACCATCTTTACTACAAGTGTGGCAATATGGAAGTGGCTCAGGATGTACTACAAGACTCTTTTCTAAAGCTTTGGAAAAAATGCAATGAGGTAGTCTTTGGTACAGTTAAAGGTTTTCTATACACTGTGGCTGGCAATCTGCTCAAAGACCATTTTAGAGCACAGAAAACAGTTTTGAATTTTGAAAAAGAGCCTGTTAGGGATATTGACAATGAAGACCCTTATTTTCTGCTGCGTACCAGAGAGTTTAGAGCACACATAGAGACTGCCATTTCTGAATTACCTGATGGACAGCGCGAAGCTTTTTTGATGAATCGAATTGACAAATTGAGCTATCGGGAAATAGCGGAGCGGTTGGGAGTAAGTCAAACAGCCGTTGAAAAACGTATGAGCAAAGCCTTGGTAAGGTTAAAGGCACAAATTGCAGAATTTAAAGAACTTGGAATTTAAGGGGTTGGGTATACGACGTACTTCCCCGTATAATGTGTAGTGAGCGATAACTTAGAAAATAACAACCTAATTGCCAGATGGCTTGAAGGCGACCTGAGTGATGAAGAGCGTCGCTCGCTCGAAAGCTCTGATGAGCTTAATGACCTGAATGAAGTGCTCAAAGATGTTAGCAACTGGAAGGTAAAATCCTTTGACGCGGTAAGTGGATATGAAGAGTTGAAGTCACAGTTGACAGCGGAAAGCGAGACTTTGTCGCGGAAAAAGGTAATCCCCCTGAATTCAGTTCTTCGCTATGTAGCGGCAGCTGTTTTGCTGTTTCTTGCTTATTTCGGTATTCAAAAGTTCTTGCCATCGTCTGAAATTAGCTACGTGCTGGGTCCAGGAGAAACTCACAACATTGAGTTGCCAGATGGCTCAAATGTGCATTTGGATGCTTCTTCAACACTTAGCTTTAATGCACAACGGTGGCCTGAAGAACGAAGCCTGAGTCTTGAAGGACAGGCATTTTTTGAAGTTACTAAAGGCTCATCATTTGTAGTTACTACACAAAAAGGTCTTGTAAAGGTCCTTGGTACTGAGTTCAACATTAAGTCTTCCATCAATAGCCTCGTGGTGGCCTGTTATGGTGGTAGCGTACTAGTCACCGAATCAGAGGCTTCACATACACTAAAACAGGGAGAAGGGATACGAATTTCAGAATCAGGAATTGAGACGTTTAAAACCAAAGAACCTGCCCCTTCCTGGACAAGGAGTAATGGCGGAGCTGTTAGATATGATCAGGCTCCTTTACAGGAAGTTATGGATGATTTAGAGCGTCAATATGGCTTAAAAGCAAAGCTTCCTGAAGCCTATCAAACGCTCGAGTTTAGTGGAAATGTACCAAGAGATAACTTTGAGAGGGCTTTGAAGACTATTTTCGTTCCAATGGAAATTTCATATTCCTTGAACGATGGTCAGGTACAGTTCATCCCTTAAAATACCGTTTTCACTCTCTGCTTATAAGGTTTTCACATTGGTGATAATGGTCTTATTTGCATTTGCAATAGTCCCTTGTTCGGCTCAAACAACAGACTCTTCTGTATCCTCAAAACTGCCTTTAAATGAATATCTAGATATTCTCGAAGAACAGTTTGAAGTTGAGTTTTCTTACAACTTTTCGCTGCTTTCACGTCTTCATTACAGCCCATCTTCACATGAAGGTTTGGAAAATTGCCTACAGCTTATGTCCACACAATTGCCGGTTACTTTTGAGAGCAATGGCGACAACAGCTACTTAATTCTACCCGTCAGAAAAGATGTTCAGTTTGTTTTATCTGATTCAGAAAATGGTATCAAAATTCCCTATGCAATGATTCAAGTGAATCAGGGGCCGGTAGAATATATACTTCCCGTAAAAGGAGTATACACGGTTTCCAACTTGTTTCCCGGTGATGTTATTGGAATTCAAACAGGTTTCTATGAAAAAAGAGAGGTGAGAGCTGATGAGTACTTGAACAACGAATCCGTTAGCATCATTGACCTTACACCAAAAACTACCAACCTTAGTGAAGTGTCCATTCAGGAGTACATGACTGCCGGAATAGACTTGCGGTTGGAAGACCATAGTTTGAAGATAGACATGAACAGTCTTGGATTGCTTGCCGGAGAGTCAGATGGCGATATTCTCACACTTACCAAAAGTATACCCGGTATTCAATCCCCTGATGGTAAACCAGGTAATATTAATATCCGAAACAGCAGCTTTGACCATTCAGCTATTTACTTTGATGGCATTCCCATCTACCATACGGGACATTTTTTTGGTACCATATCTCCTTACAATCCCATGGCAGTAAACTCAGTGGTGGTTGAAAGAGGAACTTTGGAGGCAGCGCAAGGAGGTAAAGTTGGAGGGCTTATAGCCATTGATACCAGAAATGATGTGCCGGATACCAGTGAACTACAACTTGGAATGAACACGGTCTACGTGGGAGGCAATGCTGCTTTTAAACTACTTAATGATAAGTTGGGTGTACACCTTTCTGCAAGGACTAATTATCCTACCAACAGCCTTTCACCAAAAATGGAGGCATTCAATCTTCTCAACTTTCAAGGTAGTAGGCTGAATCCTGCAGCTGCCAGTCTAAAAGAGGATGATTTAAGGCATAACATTCGGTTTAATGACATGCAAGGGAAAATGGTTTACACACCGAAGGCCGGACAGCGAATCACCTTCAGTACCATGTATATTAACAATGCGTTTTTATACGAACTTTTTATTCCTCGCGGCTCCGTTTCACAAACAGAAGATATCGCTATGCGGAATCAAGGTTGGAACCTTTCCTGGAACGGGGACTTGGGTAAAAGATGGTTGGCTCAGGTATCACTCCTCAATTCATACTTATTCCTTAAAGAAGACACCGAAGAGAAACAGGGCAACACCCTAGCGAAGGCAGAAGAATTGGTCAACGAGTTATTTGATAGCAGAGTAAAATCTCAGCTTACCTACCTCCTATCTAAAAACAGTAAGATTTATTTGGGATATGAACATGCCAGATTAGAAACTTCCTTTAAAGAAGTTGACCTTGTAGATTTCGATGGTAAACAAAGGACCGGAGAAGGAGTTGTACAATCGATATTTACTGAATTTGAATGGGCAGGTATGGAAAAACTCAGCGTTCAGTTGGGTTTGCGCGGCGACTACTTTGCCAATATTGAGCATACCAATCTTGACCCACGCTTCCATCTTACCTATATGCTGCACCGGAGCTTTTGGCTTAAAGCGTCAGCAGGTCGTGCCCATCAGTTCATTATGCGCGATTACCATGAAGATTTTAATGACTACCAAACCAGCAATCAGTTTTGGCAACTTGCACATCGCAATAATCCAGTATTAAACTCTGAACAAGTAATGTTGGGTGGACTGTATCAAAAAGGAGGCTATACGGCTGACGTTGAACTTTACGCCAAGCAAACAAACGGGCTCACTTTTCCGGGAAGTCAATTAGGTTTGGAACCAGGTTCCTTATCCACCAGAGGCATTGACATATTCCTTAAAAAGAGATGGAACACACTTGAAACCTGGATTAGCTATTCTTTAAGCAAAACCGAAATTGCCTTTGATGAAACCATTTTGGCCCATTTTGATCAACGCCACAATTTCAGTGCTGTAGTACTGCTCAAGTTGGATCGTTTCAATGCAAGTGCATCCTGGGTGTTTCTTTCGGGTATGCCAGTTTATATCCCTGAAATAAATCCTGACGCTCCGGGAAATAATGGCCAGTCCGTGCTATCCATTCCGTATTCAGAAACGTTTCCTTTCCAACATCAACTAGATCTTTCGTGCACCTATAAATTCTGGAAAAGAAAGCAGGTATGGAGAGGAATTATTGGCGTATCAGCCCTCAATGTTTACGACAGACAAAACATTATTAACGTTTTTCAGACCAATCCCAATCCTAACGCACCTTACAGATACTCAGTGGGTTTTGCTCCTAATGTTCATTTGAGTCTGAATTTCTGATTTTTTTTTTGAGCAAGGGGTGGGGTATATCCTAAGCTAAACGTCTCTATAGTACAACACTTGAAAATAGAGACATGAAGATTTTCTTAATCATATTTAGTCTGTTCCTGTGTAGTACTGTACAAGCAACAGGTCAGGGCCATGAATATCAAAAGCACCGTGTACTTATTGGCACAGCTCATGAAATAGTTGCGGTTCCCTTCATTGCAATGGCCGACACTGATCATAAGCCGAACAATAATGCAAGTAACACCCAGGAACAAGATGTAGACGGTGAACAAGATGCTTCGCTCCTACCCAACTGGGTGTATTTTCTTATACTGGGTATCGCCTTACTTGCACTTTTGATGTTAGTCAATTTGAGGTTAAGGAAGATAATAGTGAATGCCTCAGGCCCATTACTCAGCTTGTCTCTAACCACAGGCGTCATCCATTTTTCAAGCCATGCCCTATTCCTATAGGCCTCTTTACAAGACCACAAACCAAAGAATACATATATGAAAGCCCTTGTAGTCATATTTACGCTGCTCTTTGCAAGCCTGTTTATTTTCGGTTGTTCTGCCGATAATACACCAGTAACTAAATCTTCTAGTGGTGATTACGCAGATAAGGCTGTGAAAAAGAACCAAAGGCCTCAACTTCTGTTGGAACTATGTCAACACTTTACACATTCTATTGTGGAAGACCAAGATGCAATGGCGACATACCATCTGAAATAGACCAAATCCATCCATTATCCATAACCCTTTTTCAAGAGCGGCTCTACTCCCCTTAGAGCCGCTTTTTCTTTTGCTCTGCCTACCGTTGTCTTGCGGATATTTGTTCTATGAAAGGTGTTCGCTACATAGAGAATTTTCTTGTTGAATCTCAGGGCTTATACAACAAACTTAAGCAGGCCATAATCTGGGATGAGCGCATGAGGGCTAGGAAAACAGCAAGTTTCGGTGTGGCCTATAACTACTCCCAAATCCAATATCCAACTCAGGATTTCCCCAACTATCTACTGGAATTAATTTCACTTATTGACAAAGAGCTTGGGTTTGAGCCCAACAACTGCATCATCAACTTTTATTCAAATGGCGATTCTAAAATGGGCTTTCATTCTGATCAAACCGATATTCTGGCGGTAAATACAGGAGTGGCCATTGTATCGTTGGGGTCCACCAGAACCCTTCGCTTTAGGAGTGTTTCTGAACATACAAGAATTGTAGATTATCCCTTGGCATCAGGCTCGCTTTTGTACATGACCCAAGAGGTACAGTTGCATTGGCAACACGCCATTCCCAGAGAAGCTAGTGCGGATGGACGAATGAGCCTCAACTTTAGAAACATTGTTTCATAACCCATCAGTATGATTGCCTACCATTTGTTAAAAGAAAGCTCGAGTCCCCTTGGCCGAGCTGAGAGTCTGACCAGGCTTTATAGAACTCTGTTGTTCCTACTAAGGTCAGGTAGCAGTGCACTGTCTTTTAAGCTACGTTTTTACCACATGCTACTATCTTACATACGGATTGTAGCCATCAAGATTATCGTAAGGAACGAGGTTGCTGAAAGCTTCAAGCCTCATTCACAAACTCTTCAAAGACTTGGAGACTTGCTTGTTCATTTTGATTTAGCGTCAAGAGTTGAGGATAAAATTGCCCTTACACTTGGCCTCAAGGAGCTGAGAAACATTTATACAGCTTTGAGGCAAGGTCAGGACAATATCAAAATCAGCTCGTACTGGAAAAAGCAGATTCATTATTACCATCAAGTATTGGAGTTAATTGACATCTATCGGCAAAGAGTGTCAAAAACCCAATGTCTAAAACAGAAAACCAAGTGGAAAAGCTTTTTGCAGAATGGAGTTCTGGATTACGAAGTCCGTCTGGCCGAAACACTTTTTGAACTTGGAAAACTTGAGCTGGGTTCTAAAATCCCCTCTCCTTTTAGTGAATCCTATTACTCAGAGTCTGGAAGAAATGCCTTTCGAAACTTTACCAGAGACAAGTTCATCAGCACGCTTCAATGTGTTCAACAAAGGGCTGAAACGCCAAAGGTGCTGGATATTGGTTGCGGTTACGGAAACTATATTGAGGCAACACTTCACTGGAACCATAAGGCGGAGATTGACGGATATGAGATTCAAAGTGAGTTATATTCTGAAGTAAGTGCTCGTTTTAAAGAGCACGGTCAGGTGCAGGTATATCACGAAAACATCCTTTTGGCACAACCGAAAAAGGAGTATGATATTATCCTTCTGAACTACGTGCTTTTTTACTTCACTCGTGAACAAAAACGCCAGCTATTTCTGCAACTTAAGCGCTGCCTTGCTCCTAACGGCTCCATTCTCATCTGCCAATATTATGCGGGTATTGAAAGCATGAAGAGCGAACTGGCCAGTAAACAAAATGACTACTCGCTGGCTCGAAAAATAGAGATGCACTACGGCAACAAGGTATTGTACGCAAATGCCCTTTGGAATGAATCAGCCAACACCTTTTCTGAAGCGGAAGATTGGCAAGAATTCAATAAAACCCTGAAAGATGCTGGGCTTAGCATTTCCGGGCTTACAAACGCTGACCGTTTTTACTATTCCCTCTTTATTGATGTAAGACAAGCATAAAAAAAGCCGATCCAAATGGACCGGCTTGCTTCAGGATAATTGCTTTCTGAATTATGCTTTTGATTCGTACTCAGCCAAAAGGTCAGTTATTCTCTTTTCATAAGACCAGTTCTTTTGCTCTTTACCGAGTTTAATCGATTTTTTAAGTGAAGACTGAGCTTTCTTATAATCTTTCATTGCTGCATATACCTGTCCTTGTACCCAGTAAGTCCACCAAGACTCCTGCATTTCAAGGGCTTTGTCAATATAAGTAAGAGCTTCTTCAAGGTTTTCACCTGTGTTAGCTGCATACTGTGCTGAGCGTACATAAACCCTCCATGACCCTTCTACCTTTTCCACTTCTGATTTAATGTTGGCCCAGGCCTGTGCGTTGGCATCTACGCCAAGAGCAATACTTACTTCAGTGTTTTCCCACTGCATAAAAATCTCGCAACCAGCATCGGTAAATTTTCTGAAGTCAATAGTGAAAGTTTCTACTGCAGAGTTAAGTTTCGTAGGCTTTACCATGAAACGTGCCACATCGTCTTCCTTATTGTAGCCTCCGGTTCCCCAAAGTTCAGTTTCCTTGTTGATAATCACTTCCCACTGTGTTTTACCAGGAATGGTGAAAATGCTGTAAGAACCAGCAGGCACCTTTTTTCCACCAATAGTGGCTTCAGAACTTAAGGTAATGGCAGTGGCTTTGTTAGCTCCAGTTCTCCAGAGTTCATCGTAAGGCACCAAATCACCAAAAATGGTTCTACCTTTCATACCTGGTCGAGAATAAGTGATCTCCACTTCTGATAGGCCAACATTTTGTTTAAGAGTCGCTGTTGGGCTTGCTTGTGGCAGTTCTGGTTGCGCCAGTACCGTCAAGGCAAGCAATGCAAAGATGAATGTAAATACTTGTTTCATTATATAGTTTGTTTTGAATATCCGGTCTCTCAGGCCAATCGATGCCGCATGATGTGTTCTACCTTATTGAATAGTTGAATAGGTGTTAATGCTCTCCAATTCAAGGTGTCAAGCTCTCCACCGTAGTTGATATAGTAATCTAACCTGTATTGCTGCAGCTGCTCCTGAATATGCTCTCTAAAGTTTATGGCGGCTATCCACCCCTCTTCCACATCTTCATACCATTCTTCATAGTAGTCTTCCGCATCGCCATGAAACTGCAAGATGTTTTCGCCTACCAATACAAACCTGTTAATGCCATCTTCAAGCATGGTATCTATTACATCACGTTTCAAAAACATGATGTCGTTATTGATGGCATCATTCCATTCCCCAAACATCTCTATTACCGCAAAAGACCGATCATAGTCAGCGTACAGTACTTTGATGTAAAGCGTATTACTGCCAAACTCATCCCACTGAGGATGAATCACATAATTGTATATCGCATTGCTGTAATACATCTCACTGTACTCTCTTTGGTAAAAAGGAGATTGAGGGTCCTTCTCTGCCTGGTACAGCTCTCGCCAATGATAAAAGGGCTCAATATTCTGCATTCAAGATGTCTCTCGGAGTTGAATAACATTTCTTACGCTTCCATGTTCCAACAAAAGCGATTTTGCCTCTTCATAGGGCATAGAGTACAATTCTATTAGCATCTTCACGCCCCTGTCTACCAGTTTGTTATTGCTAAGGGCCATGTCAACCATTTTGTTGTCTTTTACCCTTCCCAATTTGATCATTACGGCCGTTGATAGCATGTTCAATACCATCTTTTGTGCGGTGCCTGATTTCATTCGTGTACTTCCCGTTACAAACTCAGGGCCTACCACCACTTCTATAGAATGATCGGTCATTGCACCAATAGAAGACTGCGCATTGCAACAAATACCTCCTGTGGCAATGCCGTTTTCTCGGCAAGCCTTCAAGGCTCCCAAGACATAGGGTGTGGATCCTGAAGCTGAAATTCCTATTACTATGTCCTTGTCCGATACATTATAGGCCTGCAAATCTTTCCACCCCTGACTCAAATCATCTTCGGCAAATTCCTGAGCCTTTCTTATTGCAGCATCTCCACCTGCAATTAAGCCAATTACCAAACCATGAGGCACACCGAATGTTGGCGGGCATTCTGAAGCGTCCAATATGCCAAGGCGCCCGCTCGTTCCTGCTCCCATGTAAAACATTCGCCCTCCTTCCTTCATTCTATCGTAGGCCTTATTTACAAGTGCGGTTATCTCTGGAAGTTTTTGAGCTACACTACGGGCTATTGAAGCGTCTTCGGTATTAATTCCCTTAAGAATCTCCTCTGTTGGCATTTTTTCTAAATGCCTGTAGCGACTTTCGCTTTCTGTGATTTTCTCCATTTGGTTTGGCAAAAGAACAAGTGAAGGTAAAACTAGACAAGTACATCTTGAAAATTGAGATTTATTTAAACCACGGAAAGTAGCAACACTGGCATCCCTATTTTGCGTAAAATTTGGAACATGAAGTTTACCTTACTTTTACTAGTACCTATACTCTTACTCAGCGCATCTGCTCCTATGCCAGATGCTTTTGACATAAGACAGGCTTATACCGAAATTCCATTGAAGTATTTGCCACTTACAAGTATCTATGTCAAAGGCAAACAAGACAATTCAGAAACCAGAGATGAGATTCTTACCTATCACAACAGCGCCAGGGAGTACATCAGCTTAAAGATTAAAGACAACCCTATGAAGGGGCAACTTCAATTGTACAAATCAGCATCAGCCTACTACATAGCCATAGAGCATACCGCGTGTAAAGATGGTTGCGAAAATGAGTTTGTGATCCTTCAAAAGACCACATCAGGCTATACCGACGTTACCCTTGAAGTATTGAAAGATGTAGACTTAAACCTTGGCAATATTCGGGGTACTTTGAAGAAACAGTTCAAAAAATCATACGGTACAGATGATGCCTTTAAAGACAGTGGCTACAAGGACGATGAAACCCTTAATAAGCACCTGTTTTGGCAAATAGATGATCAATCGGGATTAATCTATTTGAAGGAGTCAAGCCTGCCACATATTATTGCAACCTATAAATGGAATGAGAAGAAAGCCAGCTTCTCAAAACAATAGAATAAGATGTTCAATTCAATCAAATACGAAGTAAAAGACAATACCGGGTACATTACTCTAAACCGTCCTGACCGATTCAACGCCTTCAATAATGAGCAGAGTTACGAGCTACAAAGCGCTCTAAAACAGGTAAAGAAAGACCCTGAAGTAAGGGTTGTGGTACTTACCGGTGAGGGTAAAGCCTTTTGCTCGGGCCAAGACCTGAAGGACATTCAGGGTGAAAAAAGATCCTTAAGCGACTCTCTTTACAAGCGCTATAATCCAATAATTAAGGCGATGCGATCATTGCCCAAACCTATCATTGGCCGTCTTAATGGTGTTGCGGCGGGAGCGGGTTGTTCTCTTGCCTTGGCTTGCGATTTTGTCGTGGCTTCGGAAAAAGCATCACTTATTGAAGTCTTCATCAATGTAGGACTCGTTTTAGACAGTGGCTCTTCGTATTTCCTTCCAAGAGTAGTAGGCAGCAACAGGGCTTTTGAACTTGCCACCATGGGATCTAAGGTAAGTGCACAGCAGGCCTTGGAATGGGGAATGGTAAACAGAGTTGTAGCACCTGAAAGCTTGGACGAGGAGGTTCAAAAAGTGGTAGACTACTACCGCAGTGCACCTACTAAGGCAATAGGTCTAATGAAAGGAATGTTGAACAAGTCTTTCAATTCAGATTTGGATGAAATGCTTCAGTATGAAGCTTACTGTCAGGAAATTGCCGGTAGTAGTAAAGACTATAAAGAAGGGGTAAATGCCTTCGTTGAAAAAAGAAAACCCGCATTTACCGGAGAATAGAGACATGCCCTTGAAAGCGAGAAGCCCTGAACGTACTAAACGTGTTGAAGAGGTGCTGCAGAGAAAACAGCCCGATTTGACAGTAGTTATGGAGGATGTTGATGATCCACATAACATAATGGCCATCCTCCGCACATGTGATGCTGTTGGAGTTTTTGAAGTACATATCGTTGATAGTCAAAAGAAAAAATGGGACAATCGTATAGGAAAAAACAGTTCTTCAGGTGCCAAGAAGTGGATTGTAAGGCATAAGTATTCCACTATAGACGACTGCTACAAACAGCTGAGAAAGGAAGGGAAAACCATACTTACTACCCACATGGCCGAAGACTCAAAGGACCTCTATGAGTTGGACTTTTCAGGCCCTATTGCTTTGGTATTTGGCAACGAGCACGATGGCATTACCAAGGAGGCTGTTGAGAAAGCAGATGGAAACTTCATTATTCCCCAAATGGGCATGATCAGAAGCTTGAATGTATCGGTGGCCTGCGCCGTTACCCTGTACGAAGTATATAGACAAAGGGCTCTTAAAGGCCATTACAGTTCAGCTAAATTCTCAAGTGACGAGCTAATGAGTTTGCGAGCTGAATGGCTTGAGAAATAGATTTCGTTCTTGGAGCGGATCAGTCTTTTAGTTTTTCACAAAAGGCATATGCTTGTTCATCTTGTCACCAATAACCTGCACGTAATACGTACCTGATTTAAGATATACAATGGTGAAGTTTAACTTGTACTCACCTTTCATAAGCATTTCTTTTTCAAACTCTTGAACCAGCGTTCCATTAATATCATACATGCGAATGTCGTAGGCACCTTCTTCCTCAATCTGGAGCATTAAGGTAAGATTCTCACTTGCCGGGTTCGGAAACACATGGTTCTCAAACTCTATTGGACCTACTTCCTTTCCCCCTAATTGAGGATCAGTGTTTTTTACGCTGGCAATCCATGAGTCCATGGAATTGTTTGGATTGCCAAATGAACCCAATATCCAACAGGTTCCTGGTGCATTGTACTGGCGCTGTATTCCGGTATAGTCTCCCCATCGTTCCTGGTCATTGCTCATCACATTGATATAAGAGTGCCCTGATTTAATTCGAATGAGATCAGAAAAATTGCCATTGCGATCAACGAAAAGTGCACTTGTACCTGGATTGGTTGTACTTGATGAATGAAGCAATCCAATCATACAAGACCTGTCAATGCCTCCGCCACCGGCATAAGCAATGTTGGGATAATTCAAGTCCAATGAATCAACACTAAAAATTTGCGCCTTAACGCTCGGTTCATTGGCGTCAAGGTTTTCCATCACCCCATAGTAAATTCCCGCTCTTTTCGTTTCAGGTGACATGGAGTTGCCCACAAAGTGAATTTTGCCATGGTGCAAAAAGGCTCCATGAATGTCTGCGTAGTTCGTTCTAAGAGAGTCACCTGCCCTGGGTTGTTCAGCACTTGGCGGAATGCCGTACGAAACATCAGCAATGGCCACCTTCGTCTTCAACTCAGCTTTACCTGAAGCAAGTGTATTCGTAACTTCAAAGAAGAATATGCTATCATTCTCAATATCAATAGCCCTGTTGGCTACAAAATACATGTTGGGGCCATATGGTTTTGTACTTCCCCATACCGGCCTTGTATTCCAGACAAGTCTGTTTCCTATCTTTATTTTATCATAGTATTTGTACTCAAGTTTTTCCCCGTCATAGCCTTTCTGCTTGTCTATTTGCCAAATAAGTTCCTGTGCCTCTGAGTCCCAACCAGATTCACCATCTAACCATAGTAGCACCGGAATAAACACTTCGTCATGCGTAATTCCTATGAATGGATAATCACTCCAGGTATTGTCTCCATGTACGTTACCCGGAATTCTGTAAAAATTCCAATCACCTGTAGGATCACTGGTCTGGCTAAATCCAATCATCAAATTGGTGTTTTTGCTTGAGTAGCCGCTGAGAAATATTAATATGAATCGATCTTCTTCAGGGTCATACACCACATGAGGGTCATAGGCACTGTTTAAGTTTCCTAAATCTCTGGCAATACCAGCCAAAGTTTTAAAGGCCAGTAAAGTGCCATCCGCATCGTACATTCTCACGTTTGAATTAACGGCACTTAGCACAATTCCATCATTGGATATGGCAATGTTGTTGTCGGCAGGAGTTCCCGAAGTAAAGTTCGCAGCATACGATGCCTCTATTTCAGGATTAAACGATTTCTTCTTGTTGGCCCTTCCGGAGTTTTTTTCATACCTGTCGGCAAAGGCAGTAGCATCTACAATGGCCTTTCTTGAGTCTATTAAATGACCGTGTTTTGAGTGAGCGGCCTTGATGTTAAGAGTTACTTCAGTTTCAATTCCTCCCATATACACCACTTGAGGAGCACCCACAAAGGTTTGACTTTCGTGATAGCTTACCTTAGTCATTTGGGCCATGGTAAGCGACGATATAGATAACAGCAATATTGTAAATAAGGCTCTCATACAGTAGTTTGTGTGCAAAATAGGGCTGTGTGAGATAACAACATCAAACGTTAAGACATTTTCAAAAGAGCTCTTCTACTTGCCATTGTGAAAATGTTAATGTGATGCCTTTAACTGATTAAAATCAACTTTTTCCCTTAGTTTGACCAACAACCTGACAACATATAGCGTACTATATCGTTCAAGCACTTTAAAATGTAACATTAGGACTATGCAAAAACACATCATGGCTTTTGCACTAATATGCTTCAGCCTGGCTTTAAAAGCTCAACAATCAACTTCCATTGAACGAATTTGGGACAGTGATGGGATCAATGTAGAAGTTGGGACCAATGCTTCCTTTTTCATCAATAACTTTTTTAACATTACAGGATTGGACAATCCTGTTTTTGACGATCCGTTTGGCTTTACGGGGCGATTAATAAGGAACGATTGGGCTCTTAGTGGCGGAATTAATGGACAGATGTTTAAACTGTCATCTTCAGAACTTGACTCTACCAGAAACCGCACTTCCATCAATAACACCATTAACTCTCGATTTGGATTCGAATACCAGCGAGAAATTGGCAAGCGCTGGAAGTTCAACGTAGGGCTAGATTACAGGTACGAAAACCAACGTTCACTAAATGAGTTTCTCAATGGTTTTGAGAAGGTTACTTCTGAAACGGCTTCGAATACTCATGGTTTTGGTCCTACCATGGGGCTACAGTTTTACATAAGCCCAAGAGTGAGTCTATTCACTCAATCAGGAGCCTTCTACCTCTTTGGGAAAAGTGTAAGTCAAAACACTTTTGAAATTAACTCCCGAAACAACACAAAAACCACTTCAGAGACCAGTGAAGTTCGTTTTGTACTTCCCACATCCATTTTTGTGGCCATTCAACTATAACCTCCAAATCAACATTTCTATGAAAACATCACTTAAACTACTTTGTACCGCTTTGGGGGGAGCAGCCGTTCTGTGGGCCTGCAGTCCTGAAAGCATGATTGAATCCGCTCCTCAAGGCTCACGTCATTTAAGTCCGAAATTGCCCGCTACTGCCTATAAATATGAAGAAAACTTTGTTGCTCATGGTGGTAGAGATTCAAGAAGTCGCTGGGGCAATGAACCTGCCACGAACCGACTTACCGACCAAGGAGCCACTCTGGGAAGAGTATTGTTCTATGATGAAGCTCTGAGCTATAACAACTCAGTAAGCTGTGCAAGCTGTCACAAACAGGAGTTCGCTTTTGCCGATCCGGTTGCCTTAAGTTCTGGATTTGAAATACGTAAAACCAAGCGAAACTCTCCTTCAATCCAAAACGCCTTTAATACCCGCGGTTTCTTTTGGGACCTGAGGGCCAGCACCGTTGAAGAGCAGGTAACCATGCCCATAAAAGATCATATTGAAATGGGTATCGACGACCTTGAAGCACTTTCTGCTAAGCTTAGTTCAATGGAATACTATGATGATCTTTTTCTGGAAGCTTTTGGAGATCCCGACATTACTCCTGAAAGAATTTCTTTTGGACTTGCACAATTTCTTCGGGCAGTCATTAGCCGTTCGAGTAAGTATGACAATGTAATACATGGAAATGATGGCTTTACAGCACTTGAAGCCAGGGGCCATGAGCTTTTTAATGCCAACTGTCAATCCTGTCATTGGGGCGAAGACCTTGGCGGAATAGGTTCATCTGCCAACATAGGGCTGGATGAAAGCTATGAAGACAAAGGTGCCGATATGGTAAACCCAGAATCAGGCGAACACATAGAAGGCTGGTTTAAAGTGCCATCACTACGAAATGTTGCTATGACGGCACCCTATATGCACGATGGCCGTTTTAAAAGCCTTGAAGATGTTGTAAAGCACTATAACAGTGGAGTCAAAAACCACCCTGATTTGAGTCTGGAGCTCCGTCAAATCCCAGATGACTTCATAGGAGGTTGGGACAATTTGAAAAACCTGCCTGTGAAAAGAATGAATATGTCTAGTGCTGACCAAAGGGCCTTAGTGGCTTTTCTTCAAACCCTTACAGATGAGGAGTTTCTCAATGACGTAAAATATTCCAATCCCTTCGTTTACTAGAATCGCGTAAATCCACTTCGATATTGAACCTCTTAAGTAGCTTTGCTTAAGAGGTTTTTTATTCCTATTGCCCATGCGGACTATTCTGGCTTTTTGCTCCCTACTATTCACTATTCCACTTTCGGCTGGTATTCAAAAGGCCAAAATTCAGTTTCAATCAGATCAATGGGAAGACACTGTGGTCTTCCTTGCCTCCTATCAAGGAAACTCTTTAATTGTTACAGACACTTTACGTCTTGACTCAAAGGGAAAGGCCAAATTAAAAGGCGAATTCCATGTTGGCCAATATGCCTTGGTACTTCCAGATCGCGAGCAAATTGAACTTATAATCAATGAGCCCAAGATCAGAATAAGGCAATGGAAAGGTGCTATTTCTTACTTCAATTCGCTAGAGAACAATCTGTTCAGGGATTTTCTCAAAATAGAGCGCTCTTTGGAACAAAAGAGAATAAGATGGCAGCAGAGCACCGGAGATAAAAATGAACTTGCTTCTGCCATTGACAACCTCGAGTTACAGCGCACAGTGTTCATATCCATTAACCGTGAGCAGATCAACAAGACCTTTGCAGGAACTATTATCAAAGCCATTGCCTCTCCAAATGATCTGGTGTACTATTCACAACATATAGAGAGCGCCAAATGGATAAAAAACAGATTTCTTGATGTAATTGATTACTCTGATGAGAGGATGTTCTATACGGAGATAATGCACATTAAAACCAAGTTCTTTATAGACAGAGTCCTTGAAAACAATTCAGATACACTCATTGAACACTTGGTAGCATTAATAGAGAAGAGTAAACCGGCACCGGCACTCCATCAATTTTTCACTGAATATTACCTTACTAGTTTCTCCAGGTCTAAAAGTCCAGAAAGAGAAGTTGTGTTTAAATACCTTTTCGAAAACTATTGTGCTTCAGGACAAACTCCATGGATTGATCCAGTTGTTCAAATGAGATGGGAAGCTGATATTCAAGCCTTGAGAAACCAATTGTTGGGAACTCCCACTTCGCATATAGAACTATACGATACTGCAGGAAACCTATTGACCTATAACTTCTCAGACCAGAAATACACCTTGTTTATTTTTTGGGATCCCGGTTGTGCTCATTGCCGGGTGGAAATTCCACAGTACCATCGGGTGTTTAAAAAATTCCGGGATAAAGAATTCAGAGTATTTGCTATTTATCTGGAGTCTTTTGAAGGAAAATGGAAGGAATATATAAAACAAGAAAAACTGACCTGGACCAACGCCGCAGATTTAAAGCAGAAGGGCAACTTACATGAAGATTATATTATTACTGAAACCCCTACTGTATTGTTAATCGATGCAAATGGAGTGGTTGTAAACAAACGCTTTACAGCAAGAAGCTTGTCTCAGTTTCTTGAAGCCGAGCTATGACCTAGGCCGCGGAGATATTTGTATTCCTCTTCTCCAGGAGTTCCTTCACCTGAGGAATGTTAAGGGGTTTGGTCATGTATCCATTCACATCCTTAAAGTCCTGAGTTCTATTAATATCAGAAGGATCAATTGAAGACGATAGAATTCTTATTTCAAAATCCTTGGCAGGTTTTTCCAGTTTGGAGTATGCTTCAAGAAAGGCCCAGCCTCCCATTACTGGCATATTGATGTCTAAAAGAACTAAATCGGGTAACGCGTCGGGGTTGTTCAGGTTCTGAGATAAATAATCAAGTAGCTTCTGCCCATCCTCAAATTCCACCAATTCGCCGTCGTAGCCCGTTATAGAAAAAAGCTTGACCACAGTAAATCTAAATATCTTACTATCATCAACTAAGAAAATCCGCTTTAAGCTTTTGGTCATTGCGAGTTTATTTGATACTCAAACCTAAACAAACTCAACGTTAGAAAATTGTAATTAATCGAAACTTAAACCCATCTCGTCTGCAAAAAGCAACAATCTTAGATTCTCTTAAGCATGATCTCCAGCTGCTTAATCTGCTCTTTCATAGAGGATGACTCCTTTATCTTCTTTACTTCAGCAATGTAGTTTTTTGCTTCTCTTTTGCGACGACGAGTCATAGCAATTTGTGCTAGAGACAGTTTCGCCATTGCCTCGTCTTGTTTCATTCTAAGACCAATGCTCAAAGCTTTTTTAAACAAGGCATCTGCTTTCTGAATTTGACGTTGAGATGTCATAATCAAAAAACCTTGCAAATAATAGTAGTAAGCCTGTTGGCCTTTTACCAAGTGTTCGGGGTCTTTGATCTTATTGAGGAAATGACTGGCCTTCTCCATATTCTGCTTTCTCAAATGCCATAAAGTCATAATCATGTACTCGTGCCTAAACAATAGGATAACAGGGAAAGCTATGAGAATGGTAAAGAATATTCCATTTCCAATTTCACCATCAATAAAAGAGTAAATGGCAAGTCCAAGAGATAAAGCGATCGCGGCGAACTTGATAATTCGGTTAAGCATTTAGCAAATTTCAATTCAGGTGCAAAAGTTCATTTTTTGAAGGACTATGCATGAGTAAAACGCAAAAAACATTGATTGAGGAAGTTTGGACAAGTTCTACCCATGCTTTCCATACATGCTATCATTGGATACAAACAATATATGGTGTCGGTAATGCCCTAAGAAATGCGAAATTTGCGGTCGCGATTTAGCATTATGGCAAGAATAGAAAAGAAGCTTGAGCAAATAAGGCTCCAACACCAGATTACCGAAATACTTTGGAAAGACAATGGAGTTACTTCACACTTCGATTACCATGTAAATCCGGTAAGCGATGAGCATACCATCAAGTTAAATGTGCTTACGTACAATCCAAGACACGATGAGTACATGCTGTTGCATTCCACTACTGGCAGTAGTTCGGTGGTTTGCCTTAAAAAGATGCTGGACTATTTGAAGGCCAAACACACCACCAAAACCAAGTACTCTTTTACCATAGTATGGCGTAAAAAGAATGAGACTGAGGACCATAAGTCCTATTTTGTGGCTACCAGTGAGGAAGAAGCAAGGCTCAAATTCTTACATGAAAAGGATGTAAACGACTATGAGTTCAGTTTAGAAATGAATCCTTTAACATAGTCTAACCACTTCTTCATGGCTTAATGGGAGCATTGGTTCTATTTTAGACATCATGTTCTCAGCTTTGAAGATTCTAATCCTGCTCTTTTCCTTCATTCTGGCGGTACCTATTTCCTACGTCAATTACCGCACCTTCGATCGCGCCAGGTATATTGAAGTAGACGGAATCTCCATTAACAAGAACCTGTTACAGCAATTGCTTTTCCTGAAGCGCGAAATGCACAATGGGGCGGCAAACAAAATGCAACACTCCTATCCGGAGGGTTTCATTTTCATGAATGCCTTATACGGTTTGTCCTGGTGTGCTCTGGCCAAGGAGCTCCCCCACTCTTCCAAGATGTACCAAACTGCAATAGAAGAAGCTCATTTTGCACTCAAATCCATGAACTCAAAAGCTGGCTCCATGCAATTTAGACCAGCTGGAGGTTTGGATAAAGGAGCATTTTATACTTCCTGGACCATGTATTTAAGAGGTCATCTACTAGAGGCAAGTATCGACCATTTTGCAGACTCAGCACTAATCGCGGATTTCAAGTCTTCGTGCATAGAAGTAAGAGAGGCGCTAGAACGAAATGAAAGCCCCTACCTTGAGAGTTATCCAGGTGCCACTTGGCCGGCTGACATCTTTCCAGCCATGGCTGCGCTTGGAATACATGATAGATTGTTTGACCAAGAGTTTGAAATCACGGTCAACCAATGGTTAGAAAAATGCGAAACCAGGCTTGATACAAGGGGTCTGGTACCTCATTCATCCAATGCTTCGGGTTTTCCCAAAGAACCTTCAATGGGCTCTTCTCAAAGTCTAATTCTCAATTTCATGTACGAAATAGACTCTTCTACAGGAGCCAGGATGTTCAATGACTACCGAAAACACTTCCTTACCAATCGCTTGGGGCTGCCTGGGGTAAGAGAATATGCCAAAGGCACCAAAGGTCAGGGACATATTGATTCCGGTCCAGTTGTTTGGGGAATCGGTGGTGCCGCAAGTATTGTTGGTATTAGAACATTTTATCTTTATGGAGAGCAGGGAATCGCAAAATCAATCAGAAACTCTGTCAATGCCTTTGCTTTTGTACAGGAACGCCATGAAGAACGTTATTACCTTTTTGGTAAATGGCCTATGGCTGATGCCTTTATGGCCTGGAGCAACAGTCTTGAAGTAGTTCCCCAAAAAGAAATGAAATCCAGAAAATTATGGCGTGGCCCCTTTCAACTAGGTTCGTTCCTGGTATTGGGAGCTCTTGCAGTATGGAATAGAAAACTATGGGGGCGTAAACCAGTGCTTAATATTTCTAGCCCCAAGCCATAAGGTGCGTATTCAACTGATCCATTAAGTTCTCACTTCCTACGGCAAATGGAACTCTTTGATGAAGCTCAGTCGGCTTAATGTCCAGCACTCTTACTGTACCATTCGTTGCCCTACCGCCTGCTTGTTCAGCTATAAAAGCAATTGGATTACACTCATAGACTAAGCGTAGTTTTCCTTTAGGCGCTCCTTCGGTGCTTGGGTACATGAAAATTCCTCCTTTGAGAAGGTTTCTATGAAAGTCGGCCACCAAAGATCCAATGTACCTGGCTCTATAAGGTCTCTTGCTATCAGCATCTTCGTCTTTACAGTAATCAATAAACTTCTTAACTCCTTTGTCAAAAGAGTGATAGTTCTGTTCATTAACTGAAAAAATAAAGCCTTCAGGCGACATTTTTATGTTTGGATGGGACAGACAAAATTCCCCAATGCTCGGGTCTAGTGTAAATCCATTTACGCCATTTCCCGTGGTTAAAACCAACATTGTACTTGAGCCATAAATAACGTATCCTGCTGCTACCTGTTCACTCCCCTTTTGGAGCGCATCTTCCCTACTGGCTTTGCCTTGTTTTGATACGCGCTTATATATGGAAAAAATGGTTCCTATTGAAGCATTCACATCTATGTTGGATGAACCGTCCAAAGGGTCCATAGTAACCACATATTTTGGATCGGTAAAATCATAGGCATCTTCAACTACTATGATGTCATCGTCTTCCTCTGATGCAATTACAGCACATTCTCCTCCTGATCTTAAAAAAGAAATGAGCGTCTGGTTTGCATAAATATCCAGTTTCTGAACGTCTTCTCCCTGAATGTTTGTGGTTCCGTGTGAGCCTATAATATCTACCAGTCCGGCCTTCCTCACTTCTCTTGTAATTACTTTAGCCGCTGCTCCAATATCACTTAGCAGACGAGTAAGCTTTCCTTCACTACAAGGGAAGTCTTTCTGCCCTTCAACAACGAACTGATTTAAGGTAACTAGCCTGTGGCTCATATTCACGTAATTTGCGCCCCAAAATTAAGCTCTACAAAGCCCACAACAACAAAAACTCATTCGATTTTGAACAATCCTGAAATCGTCATAGAGAAACTTGCTGACATGCACATAGAAGGCTGTTATGAACTCATCAAAGAGTTGGCTCTTTATGAGAAGGCGCCGGAAGAAGTAGCTCTTACTCTGGCACAGTTTCGAGAAGATGCAAAGACTCAAAAGTTTGAAGCCTGGGTAGCCTGTAAAGGGAATCTGGTAGTTGGAATGGCATTGTATTACCACATCTATTCCACATGGAAGGGAGCTTCTATTCACTTGGAAGATCTAATTGTCCAACCCAACTTTAGGCGCTTGGGGATAGGCAGACTATTATTTGAAAAAACCATGGACACTGCCAGAAGTTGTGGTGCAGGACGAATGCAATGGCAAGTACTAGACTGGAATGAGCCGGCAATTGCTTTCTATAAAAAGTATCCAGCTCAGTTTGACGGAGAATGGATCAACGTAAAAATTAGCAAGGAAGACTTGCGTAATAAACCTCAGTAATGAAAGTATTTAAATTTGGTGGAGCATCGGTTAAAAATGCCGATGCCATTAAAAATGTAGCCAAAATTATCGAGCAGCACCGCAATGAGCCTCTTTTAGTGGTTACATCGGCTATGGGTAAAACCACAAATGCGCTTGAAAAAATTCTTAGAGAGTTCATTGATGGTAAACCTGAATTCGAAGAGAGCATTAAGGAACTAAAGAAATTTCATTTCGACATACTTGAGGAACTTTACAAGGGTGAAGACCCGTCTGCTTTTCATCAACTGGAAGAGCTTTTCCTTCAGTTTGAGTGGTTTTTTGAACTGGGAGAAAAAGACAATTATGACTTCCTATATGATCAAATTGTTGGTTTTGGAGAAATATTTTCTACCAAAATTATATCGACCTATCTGCGCACTGTGAGCATTCCTGCGAAGTGGCTGGATGCGCGAAACTTTATTATTACAAACGATAACTACCGAGAGGCCAAAGTTGACTTCAAGCTCACCGAGTCTATGGTGAAGCGCAAGATCCCAGCACTCCTGGAAAACGAGGTAATAGTTACCCAGGGTTTTATTGGGAAAAACCGTCTTGGCCATGCTACTACCCTGGGTAGAGAAGGATCGGATTTCACGGCCGCCATTTTTGCATGGGCCCTGGAGGCGAATGAGGTGTGTATTTGGAAGGACGTTAAGGGTATACTGAATGCGGACCCTAAAAAGTTCGAAGACACGGTGCTTTTTGAACAACTTAGTTACCGTGACACAGTTGAAATGAGTTATTACGGTGCATCGGTACTACACCCTAAAACAATGCAGCCATTGCAGAATAAGAATATTCCTTTGCACGTGCGCTCATTTGTCAACCCTGACGAAAAAGGCACTTACATTGCCGATGGTGTGGCATCCCAAACAGATGTTCCGGTCATTATCTCAAAAGAGCAGCAATGTCTCGTTAAAATCTCATCGAAGAACTTTTCATTCATAGCTGAAGAAAACCTCAGTACCATATTTAGCGCGATTGCACAAAGCAGGCTCAAAATAAACCTGATGAGAAACTCAGCGATGAAGTTTACCTTCTGCACAGACTGTGACGATAGGAAGTTAAGTGCGCTACTGGCAGAGTTAAGTACAGGTTTTAATGTAGAGCATGAAAAGAGCTTACAGTTATTAACTGTACGGAACCCTCAGAAAGAATTGCTTGAGAAACTTCTTGAGGGCAAAAAAGTATTGGTTGAGCAAAAAATAGAGCATGTAAAACAGTTCGTTGTGGCCTGACGTTCTCATAGCTCACAAAAAAAACGCCCTTCCAACATCACGTTTGGAAGGGCGTTCTATTTCAAGTTAAAAATTTCCTACCTACTCTTCCTTACCGGCAAAGGTTTCCATCACTTTAGCTGATATGCCAACAGATGAAAAACCTCCGTCATGATACAAGTTTTGCATGGTCACCATTCTCGTAAGATCAGAAAACAGAGACACACAATAATCAGCACAAGATGCTGAGTCGGCATTTCCCAGAGGAGCCGTTTGATCTGCATAGTTGAAGAAAGCATCAAAGCCTCCAACCCCACTACCCGCGGTAGTCATGGTGGGTGACTGAGAAATTGAATTGACCCGTACTCCGTTCTTAACACCATAATGGTAACCAAAGCTTCTCGTAATTGACTCCAACATTGACTTGGCTTCGGCCATGTCACTGTAGTCAGGGAAAGTTCTTTGAGCAGCCATGTATGATAGCGTTAGAATAGATCCTCCACTGGCCATAGCATCCATTTTGTACAAAGTCTGCATCAGTCTATGGAATGACATTGCAGAAATGTCAATGGTTTTATGAAACCAATCATGGTTCAGGTCAGTATATGCTTTCTTTTTCCTCACGTTTGGTGACATTCCGATGGAATGCAACACAAAGTCGATTTTACCACCAAGTTTCTCCATACTTTGAGAAATCAGGTTTTCCAAATCTTCCATGGAAGTAGCATCAGCTGGAATAACAATGGAACCAGTTTTCTCGGCCAAACTATTGATTTTGCCCATTCTCAAGGCAATTGGTGCATTAGTCAAAACAAACTCAGCTCCTTCCTCCTTGCATTTTTCTGCAACTGACCAAGAAATAGATCGCTCGTCAAGAGCTCCAAAAATGATTCCTCGTTTACCTTTTAATAAATTGAATGCCATGCTTATTTGCGTTTTTCTATTCAATAAAATGTGCCTGCAAATTTCTGTAAAAGTTCCTTAGCACTCTCCATTGCAGTGTTACTAGCTTCCTGCCCTCCTATCATTTCACTAATTTCCGTAATTCGCTCATCCTCAGAAAGCCTTTCTATAGTACTGAGTGTCTGTGCTTCTCCTCTTAGTTTACGCACCCTGAAATGCGCTCTACCCATAGCTGCAATTTGAGGCAAATGTGTAATGGATATCACTTGCCGGCTTTGAGAAAGCTTCTGAATGAGGCCTCCCATTTTTATGGCTACTTCGCCGGAAATTCCAAGGTCTATTTCATCAAAAACCAAAGCAGCACTATTGGCTACATCGCTTATAATGGTTTTAATGGCCAGCATAATCCTGGAGATTTCACCTCCTGAAGCAACTTTAGAAACTTCAGCCATACTTTTTCCCTTATTGGCTGTAAAGAGGAATCCTACTTCGTCAATTCCATTTGATTTCAGCTCTTCGCGTTTGCTCAGCTCCAATGCAAACTGCGCATCTGGAATTCCCAATTGGCGCAGCATATTGGTAAGAATGCTGCTCACTGGTTTTATGGCGGCTGATCGTTTTTTGCTGAGTTTTTCAGCCAGTGCCCATACCTCTTTGTGCTTTTTGCCTAAAGACTTAGTCAGTTCCTGAATTTGTTCTTCAATTTGGTCATTATCCTCTACAGCATTCTTAAACTCTTCCGCCTTATTTATCAGCTCATCGGCCGTTGTAAGGCCATGCTTTCTCATCAGTTTGTAAATGAGCTCTTGTCGGTCATTTAAATGCTGTAATCGCTCTTCATCAAACGTCCAATCATCCTTAAGCGAATTGAGCTCGGCAGCTACATCGCTCAGTTCCAAAACGCTCGAGTCTACTCTGGAAGCCAGGTCTTCAAGTTTGTTATCAATTCCGCGAACTCTCTGTAACGACTGTTGAACTTCATTAAGTAAGGAAAAGGCCGAGACATCTGCATCCTCCAGCAGGTAGACTGATTGGGCAAAGGTTTCGCTGAGCTTTTCCGAATTGTTTAACCTGTCTAACTCTTGCTCATTCTCTTCGTACTCACCCTGAACGAAACTCAGATCATGAATCTCGTCGTATTGGAACCTATTAAAATCAGCATTACTTCTTAAAGTTGACTCTCGTTGTTTGAGTTGCGCAAGCTGCTTTTCCAGAGTATTAAACTCCCTGTAGGCCTTATTATAATCAGTAACAAGTCCTTCAGTACCGCTATACGCATCAACAAAGCCGCGCTTAAAGGACTCGTCTTTCAATAGCAGGTTGCTGTGTTGTGAGTGGATATCCACTAAACGCAAACCAACTTCCTTTAGAATTGGCAGGGTTACCGGAACATCATTTATAAAAGCTCTGGATTTTCCACTTAAACTGATCTCACGGCGAATGATGGATTCGTCATCATAGTCTAAATCGTGGGCATCAAATAAACTTTCTAGGTTCAAGCCCTTTAACTGAAAGGTTCCCTCAATTACACATTTGCCAGTATGGCCCTCTTGTGCATTGGAATCCATCCTTTCTCCAAGAATGAGTCCAAGAGCCCCAATTATGATAGATTTTCCGGCTCCGGTTTCGCCTGTAATAATGTTTAGACCTTCTTCAAAATGAATATCAAGCTCTTTAATAAGAGCGTAATTCCGAATGTGAAGTGCTGAAATCATTAAATGTTTATTCCCGTCCTGTATTTGGACACGTTGGCAATATCGATGCTCTCCACAAGAGTTATGAGTCTGTTCTTCTCCGTTTGATTGGCGTTTTTAAACAGGTTAATTATTTCCAGTCTTTTCGCTTCCATAAAAACCTGTAATAGGTATGAATTAGGAGAGTTCTTGTGCACCTTAAGCAAACGCTCCAATGCTTCCAAGACAAGCGTTCTTCCAGCCTGCATGTTTTCAGTAAAGGTGTCGAAACCCAGTCGGTGGTAACTATATAGCGTCTGACGAAGGGGCTTAAAACGCTCATCCATCATCTGAAAAACAAGCCAATACCTATTGTCGCGTCCCTTTTCAGTTGCAGACCAGCCACCGTATTCTGAAGCTTGTGCAGTATTGGCAACCTCTAGTGCTTTTGTTAGGTACTGAGTACCACCATACTCGGCGTATGAATCAAAGTCCATTCCCAGAACCATGTAGGCATAAAAAGCCAATACTTGAGTTAGATTGTTTGTAAAAGCTCCGTCTAAATACTGCAGCGGTTCAAACTCCCGAAAGGTAAAATCTACATTCTTATCATACACCCTTAGCATAGTGGAATTGTAACCAGAGCCATACACCGGTCTTGATGAAACCAATTGCATAGACCCTTGAAAGTTTGTTTGGTTGGTAATCTCATCGATAGTGAATACAATACTCACATTGATACGCTCCTCAGGCTTATACTTGTCATTTGTCCATTTGGTGGCTGACAAGAAGTTCTCAATACCCGTTTTCAATTTTCCAATAAGAGCTTCCTTATTGGTCATTTGAACTTTGGGAGAAACAATATCAATCTGACAATTAAGTTCCTGGCCATGGGCCAAACCGGCCATTGCCAGACACAGAAGGCCAATAAATACTTTGATAGGATTGAAATAAGCCATATTTGGACAAAAATACTTTTTTTTGATCTCCAACATAACGGAGTTTCGGCTCTTAATATGACACATCTATGAAACTCTTTTTTCTAACTGCCTTTACATTACTTTTCTCTATTTCACTCTTTGCCCAGAAAACACCTTACGAGTTAGGTAATGGAAATCAAACGGCGACCTACGAGGAGTGCATTTCTTACTACGAAAACCTGGCGGCAGCGAATAAAGGAGTGAGTATTCTAACCTATGGAAAAACAGACTGTGGGGAGCCACTGCGGCTTGTTGTTGTGAGCAAGGGAAAGGCTCCAGAAAATACTTTCTCGTCTATTGAAAGTTTTATCAAGAAAAACAGGCAGGAAAACAAGGCCATTATGCTAGTGATGAATGGAATTCACCCAGGGGAACCTGAAGGAATTGATGCTTCTATGATGTTGGCCAGAGATTTAATTGTTGACAAGTCACAACTCCTCGAAGATGTGGTGATATGCATTATTCCCATTTACAATATTGGAGGAGCTCTCAACAGAAATTGTTGTTCGCGTGCCAATCAAAATGGCCCGGAGATGTATGGATTTCGTGGAAATGCGAAAAACCTTGATCTCAACAGAGACTTTATCAAAGGCGACTCTAAAAACACCTGGGCATTTTGGAAGCTGTTTCAACAATGGAAACCGGATGTGTTTATAGACAATCATACCTCCAATGGCGCCGACTACCAGTATACAATGACTCTGATCGCCTCTCAGAAAGACAAGCAGGACTTTGGTGTAAAGCGCTATATGAAAGAGATGCTTCCTATGTTGGACAATGAGATGAAGAAGAAAGGACAGGAAATCTGCCCTTATGTAAACGTTCATGGCCAGGCAATGGAAGATGAAATAGTCGCTTTCTTCGAGTCACCACGCTATTCCACAGGATATACTTCCCTGTTTGGAACCGTGTCATTTGTGGCGGAAACACATATGCTAAAACCCTTTGATCAAAGAGTATTGGCTACCTATCAACTCATGCAAAGCATATTAACGGTAATGGTGAGCACCAAAAAACAGCTTTTAAGCCGTCACCTATACACGGCTGGATATGATGCTACCCGAAATTACGCTCCGGTACGCTGGAAATTGAATAAAGAAACACACGAAGAGATTGCCTTCAAGGGCTATGCCTACGAATACAGGGAAAGTGCGATTCCCGGGCATAAACGATTATTTTACGACCATTCAAAGCCATACACAAAGCCAATAAAATTCTACAATACATACACTATTACCGATAGCGTTAAAAAAGCAATGGCCTACATTTTACCACAAGCATGGGGTGCTGTTGCAGACAGGTTAAAGGCCAATGGTGTTTTGATAAAGCGAGTAGCCGTAGATACCAGTATCACCATACAAGGGTATCGCATTGAATCATTTGAAGCAGCTAAGAGCCCCTATGAGGGGCACTTTCCGATTTCAAAAATTGAAACTTCCACTACTACGGACATTGTAAATATTCGCAAAGGCGACTATATCATACTGGCTCCTAATCGTTTTGCCCTGGAAACCCTTGAGCCCAGAGCTCATGACGCATTTCTGGTATGGAACTTTTTCGACGCCGTACTACAACAGAAAGAATGGTTTTCTTCCTACGTATTTGAAGATACGGCAGCGGAAATTCTTAAAAACGATCCTGAATTACTCAAAGAACTCGAAGCAGAAAGACAGGCCAATCCAGACTTTGCCAAAAATTATTTTGCCCAGCTCTATTTCGTTTATAAAAAGTCGCCATACTATGAAGAAGCGCATATGAACTACCCTGTTTACAGGGTTTTAAATGCCCTGGACCTACCAATAGAGTGATGCATATTGCTTGTGTGGCATGAACAGCTATTTTTGCGCCAAATTTTGAGAGTACGTCATGCGTAAGATTTATTTGATTGCATTGTTGGCAGGAGCCCTTACTTCATGTGCAGACACGGAGAAATACGAAAATGAGATAAGTAGCCTCCAATCAGAGCTGGAAGCCATGAAGGCCACAATGAATGAGGTAATCGAAGCAAAGGAACAGGCCGAATCTGAAGCTAAAACCGAACTAGATGCTACTGGCATCGCCATTGTGGATATGACTAAGTTAAAAAGTGACTACAAAGGCTATGTTGAAGCAGAAAACAGACTTAAAGCCAAAGTCGAGCAAATGAGTTCAGAAATTGAAGGACTAGAAAAGAACTTTGGTCAGAGGTATGAAGTTCTGATGAATGAAGCTCAGAATTTTGGTGAAGAATATGTGAAAGAAGATGCCTTGAAGCTGCAAAATTTCGAGCGGGAAATCATGGAGAAGAAATCTGATTACACAAATAAAGCTCAGGTAATGGAAAGGGAGATGACCAAGAAGATCTTAGATAAGGTAAACGGTCACGCAAAGAAATTCGCCCTTGAAAATGGCTATCAGATTATCCTATTTGAAGCTTTGGAATACGATGTATTCTACGCAAAAGACGAGATAAACATTACAGACGAGTTTATCTCAAGTCTGAATGCCGCCTACTAGCATCTAAATGCTTGCCTATTTTGAGATTATTCAGAAGTACATCCCTCCTACTTCTGAAGCGTATCGCGTGTATGTAGTTCACGTAAGTTTGGTTACTCATCTGGCTTTGAAAATTGCCCGTAGCCAAGGACTTTCTACCAAACAACTAGAGTTTATTGAAGAGGCAGCCATGCTGCATGATATTGGGATTATTAGAACCAATAGTCCATCAATGCATTGTTATGGAGATCAACCTTACCTAGCACACTTAATAGAGGGTAAGAACATACTAAATAATGAAGGTTTGCCCTTACATGCACGTGTGGCATCCAATCATGTAGGAGTTGGGGGATTAAGTAAAAACGAGATTATCAAGCAGAACTTGCCTCTGCCCCATGAGGACATACTATGTGAGAGTATTGAAGAGAAAATTATCAGTTACGCTGATCTCTGGTACTCTAAGAACCCTCAAAAGCTCTGGCAAAAAGCGACTCGTGAAGGACTTAAATCAAAGCTTAAAAAACGACCTTCATCACTGAGTAGATTCAACGAGTGGTATGTAACATTCGGGGAGTGACATGAACGTCGAGAAAGACTCAAACACGGGTTTCCGAACAATTAACCAGGAATAACACGGAAACAGCAAAGATCTGTTAGTCAATTATTTATTTGAGACAAAAACACTAGAGACACATCAAAACAATATGATGTTCTGAGCAGGCCTACTGCCCTTGAATAAATACCAGTATAGGTCTGCCCCAAGCCTCAAAGCCCATGTCCCATCTAAGACCGTGACCAGCACCTTCAACCAGTACTGAAGCTTTATAAACTCCATTGTGCGCTTCATATACTTTCCTCGCATTTTCAATGGGAGCCACAGCATCATCAGTACCGTGCATCCACAGCAGGTATCCATTGTAATTCGTCATTTGTGAAACCAGGTCAAAATTAAAATCCGTCAAAAAGTCGGAAGGCAAACTCAACCCCGCAGCATCCTGTCCTATAGCATCCGCTGTTGACTGCGGTACTTCAATAATGTATTTTGAAGGCATCATTATGCGCTTTTCTCCCACCACATATGTAGCTGGAATGGAGCCAAGGCTTTCTCCCAGGATTATAAGCCGATCGTCCGATAGCCCTTTGTCCATGAGCCACTGAAGGCAGGCATCTACGTCAGCGTTCATAGTACTGAGCCCAGTTGATTTGCCCTTAGATTGACCAAAGCCTCTGTAATCATATGCCATCACTCCGTATCGATGCTTTCCCCCAAGAGTAGCCAATTGACCAATTTTGGGCCAAAAGATGTCAAGGTGGGGCCCGTTTCCATGACAGTATAAAATGACAGTGTCTGTCGCAATTCTATCAACTTCTCCTACGTAAAGAGCATAAATATCGGCCTTGTTGCCATTGTCATCTGAGGTAAGGGTGAATACACTTACCAGGGCTTCATCAACTTCAAAGCCCTCTTCCAGGTTTTCATTGGTAAACTGGTATCCATCTCCTTCTGAGCCAAAGAGCATGGCGCTGTCAACGTCGCAGCTCAAACAAAGTAAACTTAAGAAGCACAGAACTATATATAGCGGCTTAATCATTCTTCTCATCCTTTTTGGCCTGTATTCGATAGTTTAAGGTAAAATAAATGCCGTGGCCTCCCCTGCCAACTGGTGTATTAACAGTCGCCTGAGGAATCTGAAGCGACTTATTGAAATTTAGCAACCGGTATTCAGTAGCCAATACCCACCTTTTCATTTCAAATCGATAGCCGAGTTGCGCTCCTGGGTGCCAAAAGGCACCTTCTCCTATTTCAACCTTTCCTGCCGTGAAATCAAGCCAATTGCTCATTCCTAAATGAAAAAGATGCCTGTCTTTAATGTCCCAATAGAAATTTGGTGTGATCTCAGGATACAATCTAAAACTCCCGGAACGTATGCTCATCATTGGATTAAATACACTGTTTACCGACATACCTGGCAGCAAACCTTCTTGCGCTCTATACTGGTAGCACCATCCAAAATCAAGTTGTATTGTTTGAAAAGCCATTGTGGTGGCATGCAATCCCGAAAAGAAACTCAGATTTTCGTGCAGCCCATAGGCAACATGTACACTTGTGAGCGGCAACAATTGCTCGTTTACAAAGGGGCCTCCAACATCTAAGCCTATTTGTACCTCATTCTCTTCAATGGGCTTTACAACCCTTGTGGTGGTGCATGCCGCTATGCATATGAGCATGGTCATGGCACCAATAAACCTCAATCCTCCTGACATCTAATACTTCTCCTTAAAACAGGTATAAGGTAGGCAATGTTTAGGAGTATCATACACGATTTTCCGCCATTGAACAGTTCATCGCTCCATTGATACATCTTTTTTGAGTTTTCAAGACACATATTTACTAGCATTGTGACATAATCGAAGTACATGAGAAAGTTCCCTCGTTTTTCATTCTATTTGGCCTTGGGTATACTGTTGCCAACACTGGCATTTTCGCAGTTCAAGCCCAACCTAGAGCGGTATCAATTGGAAAATGGCTTTACGGTCATACTGAATTATGATCCTGACCAAACAGGTGTTTTTGGTGCTATTGGCGTAAAAGTTGGCTCAAAAAATGACCCTTCGGACGCCACCGGTATGGCACACTATCAGGAACACATGCTTTTTAAAGGAACTACAAGCCTGGGAACACTGGATTGGGAAAAAGAAAAACCCTTCATCGACTCCATATTTATGATGTATGATGAGCTGGGAAAAACGAAAGACGAAGAAAAACGGCTGGAGATACAAAAAAAGATCAATGACTATTCAGTAAAGGCAAATGAGTTTGCCGCCCCCAATGAATTCAGTAATCTGATTAAGAGTATTGGTGGCGTTGGTCTTAATGCCTTCACTTCTCCAGACATGACGGTGTACCACAATGCGTTTCCAGCCAATCAAATGGAAAAATGGCTCGAACTATATAGCCACCGTTTCATTGATCCGGTTTTCAGAGGCTTCCAAAGTGAATTGGAAGTAGTGTACGAAGAGTACAATATGAATGCGGATTTCTTTGTTTCAAAGCTTTTGGAAGAGTTCAATAAGAATCTCTTTAAAAAACATCCATACGGTACACAAACTACCATTGGCACCGTTGAACACCTCAAGAGTCCATCACTTACCAAAATGTATGACTTCTTCAAGAAGTACTATGTGGCTAATAACATGGTGCTTGTGATTAGCGGAAACTTTGACGTAGAAACCACCAAACCACTCATTGCAAGCAAATTTGGCAGATTGAGAAAAGCCGAAGTAAATGGACTTGAGAAAATTGTAGAAGCCCCTTTTAATGGTAGGGAATTGGTTGAAGTAAAAATGAGCCCTGTGAAAATTGGGGGAATTGCCTTTAGAACCGTCCCAGAAGGGCATCCAGATGAACTTAAGCTACAAGTACTCAATGCCATGCTTAACAATGAATCAGGAAGTGGATTACTTGACAAACTCTCTGTTGACAATGAGCTTTTGGCTGCTTCTATTCAACCTATGCCCTATCACGATCTGGGCGCCACACTCGTGATCTTTGTACCAAAGATTATAGGCCAAAAACTAGAAGAGGCTGAAGAACTCGTGCTGGCACAATTGCGCAAAATGCAAGAAGGTGAATTTGAAGACTGGCAACTTCAATCGGCCAAGAACAATCTGTACATGCGCGAGCAGCAAGCTCTTGAGTCAAAAGAATCGGTTGCTCTAAACCTTATCAATGCTGAGATGCTTGGCCTTGACCTTAGCTCTGTTTTCTCTACTTCTCAGCGCATCAAAGAAATAAGCAGAGAAGAAGTTATTGAAGCCGCTAAGAAATACTACGGGGATAACTACCTGGCTTTTTTCAGTAAAATGAAGCTTAACAACAAGAAAGAGAAGGTTAGCAAACCAAGCTACGCTCCTGTTGTTCCAAATGAAGATGTTGAAAGCGAATATGCGAGCAACTTCAATGATATTGAGGCTGGAGAAGCGCTGATTAAATTCATCAATTTTGAGAAGGACATTGCGCACAAAAACATTCTAAATGGCAATTCGCTATACATGGCGAAAAACCCCAAGAATGACATCTTTAGTATGCGTATGGAATTTGAAGTTGGTACGCATGACAAACCCATTTTAGAGTATGCTGCTTCCATGATGTCTTTGGCGGGAACAGAAGATATTAAAGCTAAAAGCTTGATGGATACCTTCAACTTCTACAACTGCAGTTTCTACGCATATGCATCAGAAACCAAGGTTATTTATACGCTTACAGGTCTTGAAGAGAACCTTGAAAAAGTGCTTCCCTATATCAATGCAGTAATGCAAAAGCCTAAGTTTAGTGAAAGCAGCAAAAAGACCTTGGTTCAGGGTACAAGAGCTGAGAGACTCTTTGAGAAGACACAGGGAGATGCACTTGCTGATGCCCTTTGGGAATATGCTCGATATGGCGAGTCGAGTGCATACCTGGATCGCTATACTTTTAAGGAAGTAAAGAAGATGGAGTTAACAGAGCTTGAAAACGCTATGGTGGAGGTAAACGACTACAAATGCACCATTCACTATGTAGGTCGTAAGGATATAGACAAAGTGAGGATGGCCCTTGACCTACACATGGAATGGGCACCAAAACCATTGCCCGGAGATCTTGACTATTATAAAAAGCTACGTGTGGCAGAAAACAATACCATCTACTTTACCAGTAAGAAAAGTGCCCGACAGAGTAGTGTATACTTAATGACAAACTCTCATAAATACGAGGCCTCTTTGTCTTCTCCCATCAGTGGATTCAACTTGTATTTCGGAGGTGACTTTTCCGGACTGGTACTTCAAGAGATAAGAGAATATCGTTCGTTGGCTTACAGCGCGGGAGCCTATATTTCTAAACCGGCGTTTGTTGGGCAACCTGCTAGGTTTACAGGTAGAGTAGCAACCCAGGCTGATAAAACAAATGAGGCTATTGATGTGTATATGGATCTTTTAAGAGACATGCCCCACAAAGAAGATCGAATAGAGATGATAAGACAATACTTGATCAATACAGCGCAAAACAATCAACCTGGATTTAGGTATCTAACACGTGCAGTGGTGAATTGGCAGAATATGGGGTACGAGAAAGACCCGCGACGCACCTTATTGAAAGAATACAAGAAACTCTCTTTTGAAGACATTGTAAACTACTATGAGGCCTTCCAGCAATCAAACGTTGTAACCATGGCTATTATGGGAGATAAAAGGCAAATTGACCTTGAAGCACTGGAAGAATACGGAACTGTGATAGAAATGAAAAGAAAAAAGCTCTTCTCCAAATAGAGAAGAGCTTTTATAATTTATTCTTCGCCAGCCGGTGGATGGCTAATTATGTCAAGCTTTCCTTGTTTCCGAATCTTACTGGGCTTAATAAGAGGCCCCAGGGAATCCAGATAAGGAATAGTAGCACCTTTTTGATAAATAGTAAATTCTGAAAGGCTGTCTCTAAAGCTCTTCAAAGGCTGACCTAGACGCAGCACGCCTCTTTCTCTGCTGTTCTTTACACGGTCCAGATTTATTTCCATTGGAAAAAACTCTTCTATCTGACCGGCTTCATATAATACGCGTCCATCAGGTCCGCATACAATAGATTTACCGTTTCCGCCTGCTCCCAAGCCGTTTACATCTACAAAATAGCATTGGTTAATGGCAGCAGAAGCACGTGCAATTGACAATTCGATATCACGATCGATAGTGCCTGTAAGAGTAGGATGTAAGATTACTTCTGCTCCCATAGCAGCAAGTGTCCGAGTGGTTTCGGGAAACCACATGTCATAGCAAATGCTCACTCCAAACTTTCCAATATCCGGAACGTCAAAGGTGCAAAATGAATCGCCAGGCTCAACTCCTTCTTCATAAGGAAAGAATGGGAACATTTTTCTATACTTCCCTACAATTTCACCTTGAGGATTTATTACACAGGCAGTGTTGAAGATTTTTCCTTCAGAGCGCTCAAACATAGACCCGGGAAGTATCCATATTCCATATTTCTTGGCCAGAGCCTGAAACACTTCTACGTCACGGTTTGGAAACTCCTGGGCATATTGAGTAAGGGGGCCATGCGCACATAGTTCACTAAATACAACCATTTGCACCCAAGGATAGATAGACATAAGTACCTCTACCTTGAACTTCATCATGTCCACATTGCTGTGAGCTGCTGATACGTGCATTTGCACACCAGCTATACCAAAGTCTTTACTCATTCTGTATTTGTTATCCTAAAAGTCTATTGCTCGTTAACCAATCTAAGCAGCTCTTCTTCAATAATGTTGAGCCCTTTGAGTAAGTGCTCGTCACTAATAGTAAGCGGTGATAGAATACGAATGATGTTGTTGTGAGTTCCTGCCTTCAATATCAATAGGTTTCTATCGTAACAGGCCTTTATAAGCTTACTGGTAAGTTCGCTTGCAGGTTTACGTGGGTTTCCGTTCTCCACGAGTTCAAAGGCCACCATAGCCCCCAAGCCACGTACGTTTCCTATGTATGAACAACGTCGCTGCAAATCTTGAAAATGTGACCATATCATATTTCCAACCCGCTCGGCTTGTGCATTGATGTCAATCTCTTCCATGTACTCCAAATTGGCCAAGGCTGCTGCACAAGCCACTGGATTACCTGGATATGTTCCTCCTATGGTACCTGGTGCCGCGGCATCCATAACGTGCGCCTTTCCTATTACGCATCCTATGGGCATACCTGCGCCAAGTGATTTTGCCCAGGTTGAGATGTCAGGTGTTACACCATAGTGTTGATACGCTCCCCATTTTGCGGTACGGCCAAAACCTGTTTGCACTTCATCAAAAATGAGACAAATACCCTTTTCGTCACAGAGTTTTCTCAGCTCTTCCACATAGCGTTGTGGAGCCACATAAAACCCTCCTTCACCTTGAACGAGCTCAATGATTATGGCTGCCAGGTTTTCTTCGTTCACAACGTTAAGCATGGCCTCTCTAAGCCTTGCAATCTCTCTATCGGCAAATTGATCAGGTGTAAGCCCATCTCCATATCTGTAGTAATTTGGAAAGGGTATTCGGTAAATTTCAGGTGCAAACGGACCGCAACCCTTTTTATAAGCAATTTTAGAAGTCAATGCCATGGTCATATTGGTTCTTCCATGGAAAGCCCCGGTAAAACATAGCACAGCTCGTCTATTGGTAGCTTGTCTGGCTATTTTAATGGCATTCTCAACCGATTCTGCGCCACTTCCGGTAATCATGACCTTAGTATTGTCGCCATGAGGAAACAACTCCACCAGTTTTTCGGAAAGCCCAACGTAAGGTTCATAAGTTGCAATCTGAAAGCAGGCGTGAACCAGCTTTTTTGATTGTTCGTTGATAGCATCTAATACAGGTTGAGGACAATGACCTGAATTACAAACACCAATCCCTCCTATAAAGTCAATTACTTCTTCCCCATCTGAGTTGATAAGCGCTCCGTTGTCTGCGGTATCAACCGTAGAGTCAAAAAACATACTTACCCCGTTAGCTACCACCTGTTTACGCCTGTCTATCAGCGCTTCACTTGCCTTCTTTTCTACTTCAATCATGTTCATTTCTCATTTGGCGGTGCAAAGCTACAGAGAATTAGCACCAAAAGAATCGCCCTAAAGCCTTTTATTTAAGCAAGTCAAAACACTGTTTTCCAAACACTTAACCAATGATTAATACGATAGTATCAATTTACTCATCAGCTCCTTCTTCAATGGACTTTCACTTACTCAAAATGATAGATTGAGTGCCCCATACTCCATAATCTGAAGTTCAATGGATTTTGCTCGTAAGTGGATAACTAAGATTCTTATACTCTACAAGGTCCACTTTGATGCTTCCAATAAATATTTCCGACTCTATTCTAATGGGAACCTGGTTTTCATCAGCCGTTACATACACTATCATATCGTCCTGGCCCTTAAAAACCCTACCGGATACCAGTTCTGGAATGATTCGCATGCATTTAAAGGTCCCCATTTTAGTGGTTATATTTTCGTAGCCGTCAAAGCGTGCTCCGCATTCAAACCAGGATGAACCAAAGAACACATTGATCGGTAACTCATATCCTACCTCCTTTTCAAAGAATTTGAAACTGCGAGCAAAGTAGATCATAGAGGCAAGGTCCTGCATGTCAAAGGGAATATTCACTGAAGTGTCCTTTCCTTGCGACTTTCCCCTTGCTTCGTTCTTGCCATAGTCGAAAAAGTAACTTTCTTTATCCCTGTAATCCCCTTCCAAAATGCTCCTGCTATAAATGGAAGGACGCATGGTGCCCGAATCAATGTAGGAGTAGTAGTAATCTCTTACTTTGAAAAAGTAATCCCAGGAACGGTAGGAACGACCTGTAACCAAAACTGAATAATGTTTCTTCTCTCCTATGTACAGGTCGGTATCATTTACCTGAAAAGTGGCTTCCCCCGCATCAATAAAGCCATAATGGATATTGAATTTTAAAAACTCGCCCTTTTTAAAAGGTCTGTATTCTGGCTCCAGGTCTTCATTTTCAACTAAATAGGCTGGACTAAAGGCCATAACAGGCCATAACATGAACAAATAGAGTATAAAGCCAAAACGTGTCACTGAAGTTTCTTGTGCAAAGACTTAAGATACGGTATTGCTTTTAACATTCTACTTCCATACCACGAAAACATTTCGCCGTCTACTAAAGTAATCGTGGAATTAGGTAAAACCTCATTGAGTTCATCAACGTGTTTTTCCTTGAAGGGAAAGGGCTCTGACGACAGAAAAACATGGTCCGGTTGGAGTTCAACTAATTTTTCGATACTCAACTCAGGATATCGCTCTGCTGCACTCATCGCATTGCTAAAACCTAAGTGCTCCAGCATATTGTGAACATAAGTACCACTTCCCACTGCCATATAGGGTTTGTACCATATCAAATAAACCACAGATCCTTTGAAAGAAGGAGTGGTATTAAAACCTGTTGTTATTTTCTCTCGAAGCTCCCGGCTGGCTTTCTCTGAATTGGTTAAGACTCCTACATCTTCTATCATTTCCAAAGCACCGTGAACATCCGATACATCACTAATGTATACCGGGTAATGCCTTTGCAACTCCAGGATATCACTCCTTTCATTCTCCTCTTTATTGGCTATAACCAAATCTGGCTTTAATTCATCAATGACATCCAGCTTGAGGCTTTTGGTTCCGCCAACATCTGTTATTGGCTTGAGTTCTTCCTTCGGGTGAATACAAAATCTTGTTCTACCTACTAATTGAGGATACACCCCTAAGTCGCAGAGAAGCTCAGTTTGAGAGGGAACGGTACTTACAATTCTCTTGGCAAAGGAGTCAAGGACTACCTTTCGGTTCATTTGGTCAGTTACCTCTGGCAACTAGTGGAACTTTTTGTGGTAATACACCATCAAATCAGAACAGCGGGCACTGTAGCCATATTCATTGTCGTACCAGGAATTCACCTTAATAAGGTTTCCCATAGACTCCGTGAGTGTGGCATCGAAAATCCCTGAGTGTGGGTTGCTCACAATATCGACTGAAACTATAGGGTCTTCGTTATAAGATAGAATCCCAGGCAAGGAGTTATTAATCAAAGCTTTAAATGAGGAGTTTATCTCTTCTACCCTTGCATCTTTCTTAATTAAGAATGTAAGGGAGGTGATAGAACCGTCTTCCACAGGAACCCGAACGGCATTTCCCTGAAAAATCCCTTCAAGATGTGGAAACAGTTTCACTACTGCGTTCGCAGCACCGGTACTCGTGGGGATCATGGACCTTGCTGCGGCTCTGGCCCTTCTCAAATCACTATGAGGTGCATCTTGCAAACGTTGATCGCTTGTATAGGCATGAATGGTGGTCAGAAAACCCTTCTCTATGCCCCATTGTTCATCTATATGCTTTACAATGTGCGCACAAGAGTTTGTAGTGCAACTTGCGTTCGATATGATGTCTTCATCAGCGGTCAATTCAGATTCATTGACCCCCAATACATAGGTATTTACTCCACTACCTTTTGGGGGTGCAGACAGCAGTACTTTCTTAGCTCCAGCACTCAAGTGTAAACGTGCCTTTTCAGGCTTTCTAAACACTCCGGTAGATTCGAGAACAAAATCAACATTGTACTCTGCCCATGGCAAGGCTTCAGGATTGCGTTCCGCTGTGACTTTAATCTTCTTGCCATCGATTATCAAGTCTCCATCGGCTACTTCTACGGTTCCTGAATACATTCTATGAACACTGTCATATTTGAAAAGATGCGCCAGTGTCTCTACAGCCGTAAGATCATTAATCGCCACTATTTCAAGAGAGTCCTTTTTTAGTGCTTCTCTTAGGAAGATTCTTCCGATTCTTCCGAATCCATTGATCGCGACTTTTAGCTTGGTCATTTTTTATTTGGTTATTGCATGTATGATGTCATGCTTTGAAATGATTTGGTATGAATCATCTTTCATTTTAATGAGCACTGCGTTCATTTTATTTTCCATGCCCACTTTTATTTCAGAATAATTAGCGTTTTCATCAAAAACGGGGAGTGGTTCTTCAATCACAGTTTCCACGGTTTGAAACCTGTTCTCTGGATTGTCAAGTACTTCTCTAAAAAGCTTGGATTCTGACACCCTACCAACAAATCCATCTCCTTTATCAGTTACAGGAATCTGAGAAATGTTTTTGTCTTCCATGAGCTTGAGCACATCAACAATTGAGGCATCCTTGCTTACACTAATTAGGTCGCTGCTACCTTTTTTACCAAGAATGTCCTGTACAGCTAGTTCCTTGTCTTCGAGGAAACCACGCTCTCGCATCCAATCGTCGTTGTAGGCCTTGCCAATGTACCTGCTACCATGATCATGGAAAATAAGTACAACTACATCATCAGGTTTAAACTGATCTTTTAATTGAATTACTCCCGAAACTGCACTTCCAGCACTATTACCCACCATCATTCCTTCTTCTCTGGCCAGTTTACGCTGATAGATAAGGCCGTCCTTATCGGTTACCTTCTCAAATTTGTCAATGATATCAAAATCCACATTCTTAGGCAGAATGTCTTCTCCGATACCTTCAGTTACATAAGAATAAATCTCTTTGTGGTCAAAATATCCGGTTTCGTGATACTTCTTAAATACTGAACCGTAGGTGTCAATCCCAATGATGTTCACATCAGGGTTTTGTTCTTTTAAATAACGTCCGGTTCCAGAGATGGTACCACCAGTACCTACCCCTACTACCAAATGCGTGATTTTACCTTCAGTTTGCTTCCAGATTTCAGGTCCGGTTTGCTCGTAATGGGCTTTCCTATTGCTTAAATTATCGTATTGGTTCAGGTACACGGAATTAGGAATTTCCTTACTCAACTTTCTAGCCACTGAATAATAGGACTTGGGATCGTCTGGCCCCACATTGGTTGGACATACAATGACCTCTGCTCCAACAGCCTTTAACAGATCAACTTTTTCCTTGCTCTGTTTATCATTGGTGGTAAAAATGCACTTGTAGCCCTTTACAGTGGCCGCAATTGCCAGTCCCATTCCAGTGTTTCCACTAGTTCCTTCAATAATAGTTCCTCCTGGTTTCAAGGCACCGCTGGCTTCAGCATCTTCAATCATTTGAAGAGCCATTCTATCCTTTATTGAATTTCCAGGATTAGTTGTTTCAATTTTGGCCAATACCAAACATGGAAAGTCATCACCTAAAATCTTATTCAATTTGATTAAAGGGGTGTTTCCAATAGTTTCCAGAACGTTATTGTAGTACTTCATTTGCTTTAATACTCTTCAAAATTAGAGCTATGAGCCGGGTTTAAAAACTCAGGCTTCTTAAAATCTGAACTCAACTGTTACAAAGAATCAAGTAAGTATAAAAAAGTGTAACCCCGTACCTTAAAGTATGGTTCTTTACAGGATGCGTAAAGTTTCAAATCACTGCCTTGATGCAGTCAAAAGGAGTAAATGACTGTGTTACATGATGTCGATTGCGAAAAGCAAACCGATGTTCATTAAGTTGGTTTGATTGGCCGTAAAATCATTTACCAATCCCCTATTCGAATTGAGTTGGTACTCAAACGTTGGACCAAACCTAAAACCAACTTTTCTGTTTTGAATACGGATTCCCATTCTCGAATATGCAAATAACATCGCTTCGCGTCTGGGGTCGCCATTGTACATAATAGTGTATTCATCATAGTCTCCACTATTAACCAACTCACCATTCTCAAAATGGTTGAAAGAACCTACGAAATACACTTCATTGGCTAATGAGGGGGCATAAATCACACCATTCTCCCAATAGAAATGTGCTATTTGAGTCGATACTCTTCCAAAACCGCTGCAGCTTCTTATCGTTTTTGAAATATTACCATAATAGGTAACACCTGCGTTTACACCCAAATTGATAAAGTTCTGCTGCCAACTTCCATTTGCGTTTCCAGTGGTACTTCCGTTTGCAAAGTTTCCTGTCGAGGCATAATAGTACTTACCCCTTCTATATGACAGTCCCAGGTTAAAACCAAAGTTCTCACTGGGTGCAAAATTTGCAGCGAAATACGGCATTGAAAAAAAGGTATGCAGCTGATCAACCGAGATCTGAGATTCAGAAGTAAGATAGCTCACTCTGCTTGCATTTGCACCTATCGAAAAAGACACATTGGGCAGGCCGTGATTCTTAAGCTTGATCCACTGCTTGTTGTATTTTCTCTTAGTCTCTGTAGCTTCTGATAAGCCATTCATCTTATTTACCTTACGCTGTGCGTTAACGGTAAAAGAAACCGATAGACACAAAGCTGCTACAACAAGCCACTTCCTCATTGATACTCTTTTAAACAAATGTATTGAAATTTGATTTTCACCTCTCTTAAATAAGCTCATAGTACGAGTTTCCTGCCCCTTAAGGCTCTTTATAAATCCACATTTTCACCCCGTTGCCTCTTTTACAAGTCTTAGGCCCTACAACAAAGTCGGTACTCCCGTCTCTACAGAAAGCTCCAAACTTTTTAGGGTATTTAGACTTGCCCTGACTATTTACATTCCCTCCTCCACTGCTTGATGAAGCCGCCTTTTGTTTCTCCAGGCCAAGCATCTCTATATATCCATAACCTTTTCCCATGCGGATTTTAGCCCAGGATCCGTTCACCACTTCCAATACTTCTACAAAGTCTTCTTTATCAACTGTTTTGCTTACTGGCGAATTCTTTGTAGGCTTGGAATGCACCTTCACTTGATATTTTGCTGTATAGGTTTCTGTGGATACTTCTTTCTCTTTTTTCTCCTTTTTGGGCATTCCCTCTGTAAGGTGGGCCATGTACACATAACCAATTGAACTATTGATTTTGACCTTGCCCCACTCATCTACGTCACCTAAGACCACCACTATGTCGTTCTGACTAAGGGTTTTGATCTTATTTCCTGAAAATTTCTTAGAACCATAGATGGCACTTTGAAAAACGGAGACATGGTATTTAGTAGAAGTCGCTTGTTTCACGTCTTGCTCATAGGGCCCGGCACTAATAGAGTTGACAGCTATATAGCCAATTTTTCCTTTGACCTGAACTTTTACCCAATCGCCCGACTCCATGAGTTTGAGGTACTTTAGTTCATCCCCCTTTTTTAGCTGTGACTGAACAGCAGAGGTGGCATTTGGCAAACTATGAACACTGGCATTCAGAGCAGAAACGTGATAGGTTTCCTGAGCGTGTAGCCAGGCAGGAAAAGCCAAAAGAACTAGTAACAACCACCTCATCCTTGCAATTTATAGCTTTGTGCTACATATTTCGACGATATTGTCCACCCACTTCAAATAAAGAGCTGGTGATTTGTCCAAGAGAGCAGTATTTACTGGCTTCCATAAGCGCTTCGAAAATGTTTCCACCACTTAATGCCACTTTTCTCAAGGTATTTAGTTCTCTTACCGATTCGTCCTTGCGCAGCACGTGAAGAGACTCCAACATGGCTATTTGAGCTTCTTTCTCCTCGGTAGTAGCTCTGATTACTTCTCCAGGAGTTACTGTTGGTGATCCTTTAGAACTTAGGAATGTATTTACACCGATAATTGGGAAATCACCATTGTGCTTAAGGGTTTCGTAATAAAGACTCTCTTCCTGAATCTTACTTCTTTGGTACATGGTTTCCATGGAACCCAATACTCCCCCGCGCTCAGTTATTCTATCAAACTCTGCCAGTACTGCGGCTTCAACCAAATCAGTTAATTCTTCTATTATGAAAGAACCTTGAAGAGGATTTTCATTCTTGGCTTGCCCCAATTCCTTATTAATAATCATTTGAATGGCCATTGCTCTCCTAACAGATTCTTCTGTTGGTGTGGTAATGGCTTCATCGTAGGCATTGGTATGAAGTGAATTGCAGTTGTCATAAATAGCGTACAATGCCTGCAAGGTGGTTCTTATGTCGTTAAAATCTATTTCCTGAGCATGTAAGGAACGTCCAGAGGTTTGGATGTGATACTTAAGCATTTGAGCCCTTGAATTGGCGCCGTACTTATTCTTCATGGCTTTTGCCCAAATACGTCGAGCTACGCGGCCTATAACTGCGTATTCAGGATCTATACCGTTAGAGAAAAAGAATGAAAGGTTGGGACCAAATGCATTGATGTCCATCCCCCTGCTCAGATAATACTCTACATAGGTAAAACCATTGGCTAAGGTAAAGGCTAATTGCGTAATAGGATTGGCTCCAGCTTCCGCTATATGATAACCGGAAATAGAAACGGAATAAAAGTTTCTAACCTTCTTGTCAATGAAGTATTCCTGAACGTCTCCCATTAATCTCAAGGCAAACTCTGTACTAAAAATACACGTATTCTGCGCCTGATCTTCTTTCAAAATGTCAGCCTGAACAGTACCTCTCACCTTACTCAAGGTTTCTGTCTTAATGCGCTCATAGGTTTCAGGGGCTAGTACCTTATCTCCTGTGGTTCCCAGCAACATCAGCCCAAGGCCATTGTTTCCAGCTGGCAAATCGCCGTTGTATACAGGTTGGTCAATTCCCTTCTCCTCAAAGTAGGCTGAAATCTTCTTTGCCACCTCTTCTTCCAGACCTTGTTCTTTAATATATACCTCGCATTGCTGATCAACGGCGGCATTCAAAAAGAAGCCCAGAAGCATGGGTGCGGGGCCATTAATCGTCATTGATACGGAGGTTTTGGGATGCGATAGGTCAAACCCTGAATAGAGTTTCTTCATATCGTCAAGACAACAAATACTCACTCCTGCATTCCCAATTTTACCGTAAATATCCGGGCGGTAGTCAGGATCTGCTCCATACAAGGTAACTGAGTCAAAAGCCGTAGAAAGTCGCTTAGCAGGCATCTCCTGACTCACATAGTGGAACCTGCGATTGGTTCTTTCAGGGCCACCTTCACCGGCAAACATTCTGGTAGGATCTTCTCCTTCTCTTTTAAATGGGAACAAACCAGCCGTATACGGAAATTCTCCAGGAACATTCTCTTGCAATGACCATCTCAAAATATCACCCCAGCCACTAAACTTAGGGAGCGCGACCTTCGGCACTTTTGTATGAGACAGTGACTCCGTATGTGTTGCAATCTTCAATTCCCTGTCCCTTACTTTAAACAGGTAGACGTCGTCATTGTACCGTTGCTTTTTGCTCTCCCAGTTTTCTATGAGTTGCTTGTTTTTTGGATCAAAATCAAGACTTCTGTGCTCCAACAGTTTTTCTAGTTCCGAGCTAAGTTGCTCACTTCCTTCGGGATGAAGCTTCTTAATGGTTTCAAGAGATTTACTAAGCCCAAACAACTCATTTGCTATTTCTGACTGTTCACTTACCCATTTATCGTAAGCGCGATTACCCTCAGCTATTTCAGACAGGTATCGGGTGCGATTGGGTGGTATGATGTAAATCTTTTCTGACATTTCACTTTCGCTCCCGAAACGTGAATCAAAAGAGGCTCCTGTTTTTTCAGATATGGTACTGATCAACTTTTTGTACAGAGCATTGGTACCAGGATCGTTAAACTGAGAAGCAATAGAACCAAACACTGGAATATCCTCATCTGCTATTTCCCACAGCCCATGATTTCTTTTGAATTGTTTTTTAACGTCACGTAGTGCATCCAACGCCCCTCTTTTATCAAACTTGTTGATGGAGATTACATCAGCAAAGTCCAGCATATCGATTTTCTCAAGTTGCGTGGCAGCTCCGTATTCTGGAGTCATCACATAGAGACTTACATCCGAATGATCTACTATCTCAGTATCAGACTGTCCAATACCTGAGGTCTCAAGGATAATGAGATCGTACTTAGCCGCCTTTAGAATATTAATGGCCTGCTTTATATGGGCAGAAAGAGCAAGGTTGGCCTGTCTGGTAGCCAAAGACCTCATATACACTCTCGGTGAACGGATGGCATTCATTCGTATGCGATCTCCCAGAAGTGCTCCACCAGTTTTTCGTTTAGAAGGATCAACGGAGATTATCGCAATGGTTTTTTCTTCGAAATCGAGCAAATACCTTCTTACAAGTTCATCTACAAGTGAGGACTTACCTGCTCCACCCGTTCCAGTAATACCCAGTACCGGTGTTTTAATTTTTGAAGCCTTTTCTTCAATTGAAGATAGTATGGCCTTTGTTTCGGCCAGAAAGTTTTCCGCTCCTGAAATTACCCTACCAATGGAAAGGGCGTCTTTCTCCTCTAGCTTATTGACTTCTCCGTTTAAGTTTTGGCCTGTGGCAAAGTCACAGCGCTGCACCATATCATTAATCATGCCTTGCAAGCCCATTTCCCTGCCATCGTCAGGCGAATAGATTCTGGTAATGCCGTAGGCCATCAACTCTTCAATCTCGGTTGGGAGAATTACTCCTCCACCTCCACCAAAAATTTTGATTTGTCCTGCTCCCTTTTCTTTTAGCAGATCGAACATGTACTTAAAGTATTCCATATGCCCTCCCTGATAAGAGGTCATGGCTATTGCCTGTGCATCTTCCTGGATGGCACAGTTCACTACTTCTTCTACACTTCGATCATGGCCTAAATGAATTACTTCAACGCCAGTAGATTGTATAATTCTGCGCATCACGTTAATGGCGGCATCGTGACCGTCAAAAAGTGAAGCGGCTGTTACAATTCTAATCTTGTTTTTGGGAACATATCTCTCAACAGTGTGCATATGCTGAATTTTGGCAGTGCAAAGATAGCCAAATCAGCACTCAAAACGTTGATGAGATCGCGTAGTCTAAGGCAAGTCCTATTTAGGAATTGCCATATTGTATCCATAGATCCAGGCGTCTGGGAATCTTGTACAGCATCTTACAGCTTTAAGCTTTGCAAGGGCATCTTCGTAGCTGGTAGAGCTGTCAGCATATACAAAGTATTTGCTGTTGTCAAGATAGAGAACGTTGGCATTAGTAAAATCTTCTTTGTCTTTTGCCACACCTGCCAAAGACATCGCATACGCAGGATGATATGAAGTACCAATTACAATGTAATAGCCAGCTGCTGGAGACATGCTTACTCCCGCACCTGTTACTTGATCATTGGTGATTTGTAGCTCAGATATACTGGCGTCAGGAGTGATGGCAATAGAGTTTCTGTTTGCATCGTCCTGAGCGTTGGCATCCACATCTACTCCTTCTTGGCATCCTCCTTGACCTTTTTGGTAGTTATAGTCAAGAATCTTCACAGTGGTACGTCTGTTTTCCTGATGTTCGGCATCCGTGCAATTCTCTCCGGTAACTTCACCTTCACACTCGCATTTGTTCACAAGTTGAGACTCTCCGTATGCCTTAGCAACTAGTCTGCATCTGTCAATTCCCTGACATTCCAAATAATTAACGGCTGCCAAAGCCCTGCGTTGAGAAAGTGCAAGGTTGTAGTCTTTGGAGTTTCTACAGTCTGTATGTGAACCCAACTCTATTTTGAGGTTAGGATACTTCTTCAACAATGTGGCTAGTTCATCCAATGAGTTAGAGGCATCATCACGGATAAATGCTTCGTCCAGGTCATAATAAATATCTCTAAGTTCAAACTCTCCCAGGTTGGTGGGTGGGTCTATTGTTCTTTGGCGATCGCCTACTCCTTTCTCAGGATCTTTCCCTCTTCTGGTTCCGGTACTACTTGATCCGTTTTCAGGGTTGTCTTCCTTCCTTATTACCGTAACCGTTCTATCATCATCGTTATAGTTGATATTTCGTTCTTCCCCTCCACGGTAAACTACCTTTTGACCGTTCTCACATTCCACACAAACACCGTCTTTTACCCTGGTTATGAAGGCGTCATTATCTTGCAAGTCTTTGGCCAGAGCCGCCATTACAGAATCTCTAAACTCAGGATTGTCCATCAATGTATTGTACACTGCCTGGTATACATCGTCATCGGAAACAGCATTGTCCGTGTTGATCTGAGTAAGTTCTTCCTGGTTGATGTTGTCAGGTCTGTTCCTGATTTTAAATACAGGATTTCCTTTACCATCATCAAACTCTTCTATCTCGACGTAGTTGTTGAATATGGAGGTATCTTCTTCCATTGGCTCCCTTGCCCATGAAGTATGCTCATACGTTCTTCGGTTGTTTGATCCAAACTTGAATCTTGCCCCAATAGAGAGTGATGAGTATTTGTCCCATTCACGGTTAGCGAAAATGGGTAACCATGAACCGTCAATGTAATCTTCGTTGTAGAAGGTATAATTATACCTGATATCCAAATCTATGTAGCGGGTTAGGTACCAATAGAAACCCAGTTGAATGTTCTTATTCCAAGTTTGAAAGTTGGCAGAATCGCTCTCCCTATTGTTGTGTAAACGGTCAATTTCCAAATAGTCACCAGCCCAATCGCCTGGAATTTTGCTTAGCGGTGCTTTTAATCTACCCCAGGTAGAGCCTGCTCCAGCATTAATAAATGGGCTTACAATGTTCTTCCGTTTGTTGAAACTTAAGGCCTTACCCAGGTTCAAATGCCCCATTATTTTGAGTTCATTCAAATTAGTGTTGTATTCCCTGTAGTACTTTCCGTCTTCAACTTTACTGGCTTCATTTGACCTCACGTTGGCCCACGACCAACTAGCAACTACACCAAAACCATGTGTAAAGTGATACGAAACCTCTGGACTAATGATATAGCCGAAATGCTCTGAAAATTTTAAGTACTCTCTACCTCCGGCAGGTCTTACATCCATGTGACCAGTTGTTGTACCAATGTTGGCAGCTAAGAACCAGTTGTTTAGATTTACTCTATGCTGGGCACTAGCGTAGCTAGAAGCCACTACTAACAAGAGAAGCGTCAGTTTAATCCTCATACAAATGTTGTTCACCATAAACAGACCACATCGCAGTCATGCGCAAATATTATTCAATTCTTGTTTTTAAAAGGCATTAAATGATAAACAATTGATTAATGTTGGTAAATCAGGTTTCATTGTAGACTATTTCCAATATTGGCAATCGCCTTAAAATTTGAAGCTATCATATCATATTTTTGCCGACCGTCTCAAAAAAGCCATGAATTTAGAGAAGATAGTTTCCATTACAGGTAAGGCTGGTTTGTACCAAATCATAGCTGAAACCCCCAAACGAATTATTGTTGAAGCCTTAGACGGATCTAAGAAGAAGATTCCGGTTAGTTCCAACTTTCAAATAGCACTCCTGGATAAGATCACCATTTTTACTAAAGATGGTTCTGATTTGTTTCTAAAGGAAATATTTGAGTCGATGCTTGCCAATGAGGAGACCACCCCGGTGCCTGAAACGAGCGCTTCACCTGCAGATCAAAGGACATACTTTAAAACAGTAGCTCCCCTTCACGATGAAAGTAAAGTGTACTCAAGTGACTTGAAGAAGATCATAAGATGGTTTCACTTACTTAAATCAACCGGGCATGTCAAGTAAGTATTCAAGAGCTCCAAGGAGCGTTCTTCCGGAAGACTTTCAACTCTCTGACTACAGCAGCATAGCTCCTTATGTAGAAAAACTTCTCAAAGAAGAACCTGAGGGACTGGATGAGTTGCTCAAATGGATTAGACACAATGAAGAACTAGAGGCTTTCATTGGAGAAGAAATGGCTTGGCGCTACATCAACTACACCCGACATACTGACAATGAGAAGTATGTGGATGCCTATTCGTTCTTTGTAAAAGAAATACAGCCTAAACTGGTAAAAGCGGCCAACGAGTACAACAAGGCCCTGGTGAGCCATGCACAGTTCAATGAACTTCCAGATGATCCTCTAATCAACTTTAAGAAAAAGTCGAAACTGGCGATTGATCTTTACAGGGAAGAGAATATTGAACTTGGTGTGAAGCAAACGAACCTTGCACAGAAATATGCTTCCATTACGGGTGCATTGAGTATTGAGCATAATGGGGAAGAACTCACCATGCAACAGGCTGGTAAGATGTTGCTCCAGACTGACCGAGCACTTAGAAAGGAGATTTTTGAAAAAACTGTTGAGAGGAGGGCCACTGAACGCGAAGGATTAAATGAGATTTTTGATCAATTGGTTTCGCTTAGAACGGAAGAAGCGAAGAACTGTGGATTTGATAACTACAGGGATTTTAAACATACTTCCCTGGCGCGCTTTGACTACACGGTAGAAGATGTTCTGGACTTTCATAAGGCGATTGAAAAAATTGCGGTTCCCATTCAGAAGGAGATTCTGGAAACCAGAAAGAAGAGAATGGGACTTGAGGAACTGCGCCCTTATGACCTTCAATTGAATGTGTATGGCGACCAGCCACTGAAGCCTTTTAAAGACGGAGAAGAACTCTTGACCAAGGCTATTGAATGCTTTGAGAGATTGGATCCGTTTTTTGGGGAGACTTTGAAAACCATGAAAGCAAAGGGCTTTCTGGATTTGGAATCCAGAAAAGGTAAAGCATCAGGGGGATACAACTATCCCCTGGATGAGCACGGTATCCCATTTATCTTTATGAATGCAAGCGGTAGCATGCGGGATGTTACTACCATGGTGCACGAAGGTGGACATGCCGTGCATAGCATGTTGAGTCGCGATATTGCTTATACTTCCTTGAAGCATTGTCCCAGTGAAGTGGCAGAACTGGCGTCCATGTCAATGGAGTTGATATCCATGGACCATTGGGACGTTTTCTTTGATAGCGAAAAGGATCTTACCCGTGCCAAAATTGAGCAACTGGAAGGCGTTTTGGATGTATTGCCCTGGATTGCCATTGTAGATAAGTTTCAACATTGGGTCTATACACACCCTAATCATACCGCTGAGGAACGTGACGAGGCCTGGACTAAGACGTTTTATACTTTTAATTCAAGGGCCACTAATTACTCAGGCTATGAGGATCATTTAAAATCACTGTGGCACAAACAGCTTCATGTGTTTGAGGTTCCTTTCTATTATATTGAATATGCCATTGCACAGCTGGGTGCCATAGCCATTTGGAAGAACTATAAAGAGAAACCTGAACAAGCTTTAAAGCAATATAAAGAGGCACTTGCACTTGGTTACACTAAAACGATTCATGAAATCTACACAACAGCAGGAATTGAATTCAATTTTGGTGAAGACTATGTAAAAGATCTTTTGGCTTTTGTGAAAGGTGAGATGGACTATCTCATCAAAAAATATGAGTCTTTTCAAGAAGCCGCGAAATGAAAATAATCTGTGTTGGCCGCAATTATGCGAAGCACATAGAGGAGCTCAACAATGATGTTCCGGGAGAGCCTGTAATATTCATGAAGCCAGATAGCGCAAGGCTTACGGGAGGACGACCATTTTTTCATCCGGACTACTCAAACGATATCCACTACGAAGCTGAGATTGTATTAAAAATTGGAAAGAACGGCCGACATGTAGCCGAACGTTTTGCCCTTGAATACATTAGTGAAGTAACGGTGGGTATAGATTTAACTGCCAGAGACCTTCAATCCAAGTTAAAGGAAAAGGGGCTTCCCTGGGAGTTAGCCAAGGGGTTTGATGGATCGGCTGTCTTAGGCAACTTTGTGAAAGTAGATCGAATTGAAAACCTAAACGACCTAAACTTCAGTTTGAGTAAAAATGGAGAAAACGTACAATTGGGAAATACAAAGCTGATGTTGTTCCCTATTGCCAAACTGATTTCTCATGTATCACAATACTTCTTTCTAAAGCAGGGCGATTTAATTTTCACCGGCACCCCGGCGGGAGTAGGTCCTATATCCATTGGTGACGAATACCATGGCTTTATTGAACAAGAACAGCTTTTGAGATTAAGAATCCTTTGACCTTTTTACCCAAACTCAACTTCCTTGCTTTTGCCGGCCTTTTATTGTGCCTGGCCAATATCAACTCGTCAAGCTACAACTACCCAACTAACGACTTTATAAGCCCTTTACCGGAAGGGACTCCATTAATTTTGGCAGGAACCTTTGGTGAGCTTAGAAGCAATCATTTTCATGGTGGAATAGATCTGAAAACAGCTGGAAAGACAGGTATGAAACTGTGCGCTATAGCTGACGGTTACGTTTCAAGAATTAAGGTTTCTTCTTACGGATATGGACGAGTACTATATGTATCACATCCCAATGGCTATACAGCGGTTTATGCTCATCTTGACAAGTACTCTGATAGAATCGAAAAATTCATTTCACAGATTCAGAAAGAAAAGGAGTCCTGGGCCATTGAAGTATATCCCGGAAAGAATGAGCTGAAAGTGGAGCAGGGAGAAATTGTGGCCATCTCAGGGAATACTGGAGCTTCCAGAGCCCCTCACTTACATTTTGAAATTCGGGAAACAAAGACTCAAATACCCATTGACCCTCTCCTCTTCGGTTACAGAATTAAGGACGAAATACATCCTCGGATTTACAAATTTCAGGTACATCCCTATGGTCCTAAGTCGGCTGCAAGAGTGGTCTACACAAATGGAAGGTCGTCAACCAAAACAAGTGGAACCATAGTTACCCGTGTAAGCGGAAAGAATTCTGCCTACAGGCTGTATCCTGTAAAAGAGGTACAAGGTTATGGAGATGTTGGCTTCTCCATTAGCTGTAATGACTTTCACACAGGATCATTCAATAAGCTTGGTGTCCCCATTATTGAGGTTTATGTAGATGGAAAGCTCTATTTTAAGCAGGATATTGAAAAGGTTCCCTTTAGCAAAACACGCTATCTAAATGCTCTAATTGATTTCAATGCAAAGCAAAGACAGGGCAGGTATTATTATAGAAACCATCAAATTCCAGGCAATAGACTAGGGATTTACCCCACTACCACCAATCGCGGTTTCCTGAACTTTAATGACGACTCTCTACACCATGTGAAGTACGTGCTAAAAGACAGGAATGATAACGAAACCACACTAGAGTTTGACTATAGAGGCCTAAAAGAGTATTCTTTTAGCAGCATTTCAAGCTCCAAGGATTCTGACTTACATATAGAACATGATAAAAAGGCCCATTTTGAAACGCCTGATATCCAACTCGACTTTCCAGCAAAGTGTTTTTATGAAGACTTCGACCTGGATTATAATCTTGGATCACGGTCTTCCAAGGGTTGGTCTCATGTACACAGCGTACATGATGGCTACACTCCCATACATAGATTCTTTACCATAGCCATTAAGACAGACAAAATTCCAGAGCGATTGCAGGACAAAGCCTTGATTACCCGCTATGGAAGGAGCATTGGTGGCTACTATAAAGATGGGTACGTAGTCAGTCGATCAAAGTACTTTGGTAAGTTCTATGTGGATGTAGACACTATTAATCCATCCATTAGTCTTTACAATGTATACCAAGGAAAAAACATGGCGCGCTATAGCACCATAATGGTTCGTATTGGCGACAATTTGAGCGGAGTAGCTGGTTATAAAACCTTCATAGATGGGAAGTATGTGATTGCCTCTTATGACTACAAATCAGGATTGGTAAAACATGTTTTTGAAAAATCTCTGGCTCCGGGTGAACACACTATGGAAATAGTTGTTACTGACAAAGTGGGTAATAAAGCTCAGAAAACAGTTAAGTTTAGAAGATAATGGCAATTACACTTAAAGCCGGAGATAAGGCACCTGCATTTCAGGCAAAAAATCAGCAAGGAGTTATCATCAGTTCGGAAGAGTTACGGGGCAAGAAGATTGTGCTATATTTCTACCCAAAAGACAACACCCCTACCTGCACAGTGGAAGCCTGTAATTTAAGAGACAACTATGCCGAGTTGCAAAAGGCTGGTTACGTTATTCTTGGCGTAAGTCCTGATTCAGAAAGGAAACATCAGAACTTCATTAAGAAATTTGACCTTCCTTTTGATCTATTGGTAGATGCAGACCTTAGCATTCATAACGCCTTTGGTGTATGGGACGAGAAAACCACCTTTGGTAAAACCTACATGGGAACAATAAGAACCACATTTACTATTGATGAGAGTGGGACAATAGAAAAGGTGATTGAAAAAGTGGTTTCAAAAACCCATCATGAGCAGATTCTAGCTTAGCTCAAAAGCATCTGCATCTCTCAAGAAAGGCATGTACCTACGCGTCTTCTTGATTTCGCTTGCTTCTATTGTTTGTAGTAGTACCCCTGCTTCATTTTCAATGTGCTGCGCAACCTCCCCCATTGGCGTTATTATGGCCGATTTACCATCGTGATAAATGTTGTTTCCATCGTATCCGCAACGGTTCACCCCTATGGCATAGCATTGGTTTTCAATAGCCCTTGCCTGCAATAACTTCTCCCAATGCATACTTCGTCGTTGTGGCCAGTTTGCCACGAAAATCAGCGCGTCATAATATTCGCTATTTCTCACCCAAACAGGGAATCTAAGGTCATAGCAAATCATGGGGCATACTTTCCAACCATTTACATCAACGATAAGCTTGGTGGCACCTGCAGTAAAATGATTGGGCTCATCAGACATTGAGAAAAGATGTCTTTTATCATAGGTTTCGTAGGTACCGTCCGGTCGCATCCAGGCGAGTCTATTGTAAAACTGCCCATCTTCTACAGCAATAAAGCTTCCTGTTACCACAGCCTGAAGTTCACTAGCCATGGCTTCTAACCACTTCAGTGTTTTGCTATCCGACATGTGCTCGGCCAGCTCTTCCTTTTCAAAGCAAAAGCCAGTTTGAAACATCTCAGGTAGCACAACCAGATCAACATCAAGTCCTTTTAGAATTTTGGAGAGCGCATCAAAATTTGCTTCCTTATCCTTCCAGACAATATCATGTTGAATACCTGCTATCTTTAAATCTTGCATAATATATCTCCTGCTTGTCGCAGGGTTTCTTCGCTCTTGGCAAAGCAAAAACGTATCACTTTCTGATCGTCAGCGTTTCTGTAAAAAGATGACACCGGAATGGAAGCCACACCAAACTCTTTAATGAGTTTTTCGGCAAATTTCATATCTCCGGCCTTAGAGATTGATGAATAGTCAACGCACTGAAAATAGGTTCCTGCACTGGGCAGTGCCTTAAAACGTGAGTCAGCTAAGTACGTCCTGAAAACATCTCGTTTTTGCTGATAGAAAGCCGAGAGTTCCAAATAGTGATCCTTCTCCTTTAGAAACTCTGAAAGCGCCCATTGAATAGGAGTCGCTACACTAAACTGAGTGAACTGGAATACTTTCCTGAACTCTGACATCAAATTCTCTGGTGCCAGCACATAGCCTACCTTCCATCCCGTAGTGTGAAAAGTTTTACCAAATGAAGAGACCACAATGCTGCGATCTCTCAATTTTTCAAACCTGGAAACGGACTGATGAGCCAAGTCGTCAAAAATGATATGCTCATACACTTCATCACTTAAAACAATGATGTCGGTATCGTTCAAGAGCTTTTGTAATTGCAGCAAATCTTCTTCGCTCAATACACTCCCCGTAGGATTATGTGGGGAGTTAATTATGATCATCCGAGTTTTTTGATTGATAAGGCGCATTACCTGCTTCCAATCAATTTCATACTCGGGTGCTTCCATTTTATAGTAGACGGGCTTTGCTTTATTTAATGAAATGCAAGGTAAATAGGAGTCGTAAGCCGGTTCAAAAATGATTACTTCATCATCTTCATGCAAAAATGTGGACATAGCCACCTGCAAAGCCTGTGTGGCTCCTGCAGTTACCGTCACCTCTTTTTCGACATCATAATCTGCTCCGTACAATTCTCGCGTCTTAGAAGCTATCTGTTCTCGCAATGGCAATACACCGGTCATTGGGGCGTATTGATTGTATCCCTCCTTCATGTATCTATCCACTAGCTCTACCAGCTTCGGATGACATGAAAAATCCGGAAACCCCTGAGACAGGTTAATAGCATTATGGTCATTGGCCATCTTGCTCATTACTGTGAAGATGGTTGTTGAAACGCTTGGCAGTTTCGATGAAATATTGCCTTCAAATTGCATGATCCCGAATTACAGTGCAAATGTAAGTGGATGTTGGATTTGAAAAATTATCAAAACCTAATAACAAGACCTAATCCAGAAGAAGACGGAGCTAATGTGCTCATTGTATTCAACATAGATCTTCTGTTAGTATTTACAAGAGCGTACATTAGCAAGTCAAACACAAGTAAAAAACCGCCCTGAAGCATCAAAGCATTGCCGAAACCGATGAACCTATCATCTTGCCTGGCTTTTCCTCTTTCATTTAAAAACGCGGCGGCAGCCAAATATCCCAGGTCCAAGCCTGCATTGAAAAGGAATATTTTACTCATTTTATTTACTTCTTTAAATAGCTCCAAAGTTTCCATGCCGGTAACATTCTTTTTTCTTAAAGAAATGACTCCGCTGGAAGCCAAACCGAGATTCACAACGTTCCAGCCCACATTAAATTGATGAAAGTGCTTTACAGATCCAGTAGAGCTAAAACTTCCCGCTGAACCTACTAGGATATTCCCTAGACTCCAGCCAAGAAGACTATACATTCCCACTGACATTTGCTTTTCGTAGCGGCTGGCTGATGTGTTCTTGGCTACTAACTGAGTACAGAAAATGACACTCAGGGACCATAGAATTAAGAAACGCATATCACTTCGTTTTCTGCAATAACATATACTTGCTCTCCTTGTTTTGGTTTTTGAATAGCCAGGCCTGTAAACTTTCCAAAAGCAGGTAATACTCCGGATTGTGCCATAAAGTGAAAGCATGGTAACCGTAGGGCTTGTTTGCCTCTACCATTTAAACGCACTCCGGGATGCAGGTGACCATAGAGGTTGTAAAGATGCTGAGAATGTTCTATAGGCTCATGGCTTAGCAGAAAGCCATGGTATTCACAGCTTTCTTCAATCACTGATAAACCGCAGTCTGAATAATGCCTTCGGTCAAGGATATCATGATTTCCAAGAATTAATTGGAAATCTATCTGTGGAAACTGCTCTATCACATTTTGGAAATAGCTCCATTCCTTGTTGTATACTGAATGAAAGAGATCACCTAAAAAGAAAACTTTTTTGGGGCGCTTCCATTGCATGAGCTTAACCAATGATTCTATGTTTCTATCATAAACTTCACTGGGCACTGGTATTCCGGCTTTTCGAAAATGACTTGCTTTACCTAAATGAAGGTCAGATACTACCAAACATCTAAATTCAGGAAAAAACAGCGCCTTTTGGGCCAGTAACTCCAATCGTTGTCCCTGTAATTCAATGATCATTGTAAGGAATTCTATTCATCATACATCAGCTTCATTTTTTTCACCCTATCAGTCAAACTTTCTGAACTCAGCTTTTCTCTATTGAGTCTATCCACAATCACTGGGAAGGCGAAGGGTGTTGGTTTGCTTGGATTCATCACCACAATGGTCTGCCGATTTATTCTTTCCAAGGCTTCCCTCATTCGATACTCTTCCAGTTGAAACGTCATTACCTCTTCAAAGGCTTCCGTCAGAAGAAGGTTTTCGGGCTCATGATCGTTAAAAACGTCAAAGAACAGTTGAGAAGAAGATTGAATATGCCGTTCTTTTTGGTGATGGCCTGGGTAGCCCTTAAAAACCAAACCTGATATGGAGGCAATATCTCTAAATTTCCTTCTGGCCATTTCCGTAGAATTAATACTAGCCAAAACGTCTTCATTCAGGTGCTCTACGCTTAACAAATTATTGTCCAGAATGGCTTCAGTATCTATGGGTTTGTCACTAAGAAGTTCAAAACCATAATCATTCATTGCAATTGAAAAAGTTACAGGTCCTAATAAGGATATTCTATAGGCCAGCAAGGCTGCCATTCCTTCATGTACAAAACGTCCTTCAAAAGGATATGCGCATAAATGATAACCTTCATCTGTTTGAAAGTACTCCATCAAAAACTGATCTTCTCTAGGCACAATTGACTCTTGCATTTGCCTGTCAAAAAGAGGCTTTAAGAACTCGAGTTCATATTCTATAGAATCATTATTATGGAGGGCCATTAACTGGCCTCTGAGCACCTTTGCCATTTGGGCTGATAGGGGCATCCTACCACCACCCCAAGAGGGTACAAGTCCTTTTTTCTTTTTGCTTGGACGTACCTGAACGGTCATCTCTTTTATTCGGATAAACTCTAAAGAAAAACCGGCCATTACGAACACATCTCCAGGTTTAAGTCTTGCTATGAAGGACTCTTCAATGGTGCCAATGTGCTTTCCGTTTTTGTACCGTACAGCCAGCGATGCATCGCTCACTATGGTGCCTATAGACAACCTATGGCGCATGGCTACCCGCCTGCTTACCACTTTAAAAAGCCCCTCCTCTATTACCACTTTGTGAAACTCGTCATACGCTCGTAAGGAGTTACTACCTGATGTAATAAAGTTGAGTACCCAATTCCATTCGTCGTCGGAAATGGAGTCGAATGAGAAGGTAGACCTGATCTCAGGAAGTATTTCCTGAGGCCTAAAGCCGTCTGACACAGCTAAGGTTACCAAATACTGAATAAGCACGTCAAAAGACCTAATGTAGGGAATGCGGTCTTCCACCTTCCCCTCCTTCACCGCCACTCTTAGGGCAGCTGCTTCTACAAGCTCTAAAGAATGTGTGGGTAGAAAGTAAATACTGCTTTGCTTGCCGGGTTGATGTCCGCTACGTCCCGCTCTTTGAAGAAAACGGGCTACACCTTTTGGACTTCCAATCTGAATAATTGTTTCAACCGGACGAAAATCTACTCCAAGATCCAGGCTGGAAGTACAAACTACAACTTTTAAGTGTCCGTCATGTAGGGACTGTTCTACCCAATCGCGTATTTCCCTACCCAAAGAGCCATGATGCATGGCCATAACACCCGCCAAATCAGGTGATGCTTCCAATAGCTTTTGATACCAAATTTCCGTTTGCGATCTGGTGTTTGTAAAGATCAAAGTAGTTTGGCTTCTCTTCAAAATGGGCAGCACCTTGGGCAATAAATGAGCTCCAAGATGGCCGGCCCAGGGCAGTGTTTCTACTTTATCGGGAAAAATTGAGTGAACTTCAACGGGTTTCTTAATATCCGATTTAATAAAAGCCCAGTTTCTTTGAGAATTACTCCCAAACAACATTTGTGCGGCTTGGTCCATGTTTCCAATGGTGGCGGATATTCCCCAAATCTTCATTTGAGGAGCAATCGTGTTTAACCTGGACAACGCCAATTCCATAAGTACTCCTCTCTTGGAACCTACCAGCTCATGCCATTCATCGCACACCATTGTTTTTAAATTCTTGAACAGGTCAGGATACTTTTTTGAGGCCAACATGAGGTGCAGGCTTTCTGGAGTGGTAATGAGCACATTAGGCGGCTTTTTCTTGATGGCTTCTCTTTCTTTTGTGCTTGTATCACCTGTACGCTTCCCAATGCTCCAGGAAACGTCCAGCCCATTTATCGCTCTTATACCTGAAATTTCAATTTCCTTTGATAAGGCCCTTATCGGAGTAATCCAAATCATTTGAAGCCCTTTTGAACTTCCTTTCTGTGCTAATGCTTCGAGTATTGCAGCTACAAAAACACTATAGGTTTTACCACTGCCTGTAGGTGCGTTCACCAAACCGTGTTGCCCTTTCAAAAATGCTTCCCAGGCTTCTAGCTGAAACTTCTGCGCTTTCCATCCAAGGCTATCGAACCAGTTTAATGCGGGTTGAATGGTGTTTTGCATGTAGGGAATAAAAACGGCTGTATTAGTGCGTCAATAATAAGGGTTAAGGCTTTTAAAGCATGGGGAACTTAAGCCATTTTAAAGGGCTCGAAAGCCAAAATTGGAACATAAAAAAAGCGACCCCGAGGAGGGCCGCCTTGGAACTGGAATATCAATAAAAGGTTTAGTTGGCGTTCTTAATTTTTCCGGAGCCGGTAATACGCTGGTTAATATTGGGTCTGCCTTTATAATACACGCTTCCGCTTCCTGTAATTTTCACATCAAGCTCTTCATTGGCGGTTACTTCGCAGTCGCCAGAACCGGATACATTAATTTCTACTCTTTCTGAAGGGAAATCAAAGGCATATAGTTTACCAGAACCTCCAATGGTAGCATCTAGTCTGTCCGCGTTTTCTCCGTCAAAACTCATGCTGCCAGAGCCAGAAACTCTCATAGAAACATTGGAAGCATTTAGGTCGCTGATCGATGTTTTTCCTGAACCACTGGTTTTTGTTTCGAGATCGTTGACAACAAACTCGTCAATAGTGATTTTGCCGGATCCAGAGATGTTCATGTAAGAGTTGCTGTAGTCAAGATCTGTTAGATCAATATCTCCGCTACCACTTAATGTAATGTCAAGTTCAGAACCTGTAAGAGGAGTTTCGTTCACTATTATGCCCGAACCTGACAAGGTGATGGCTTCTACATCCGGAGTGGTAACATAAAATTTCACGTCACTCTTACCACGTATGCACTCGTTACGCTCCGTTCTAAGTGTGAGTTCATCTTTGCTCACGTTGGTTACCAATATGTTCATTATGTTATCTGATGCCTCTATTCTAACACTTGATTCATCGCCTTGAGTGATGAACACCTCCGCTTCCATTTGTAATTCAATACGACTAAAAGATTCCAGGCTTACTTCTTCAGATACGATCTCGCCATTCGGTTTTGTGCAAATCAAGCCTCCTTCCCTAAAGCAGGAGGTAAAAGTAGATGCCAGTACCAGTAGTGTAAGTAATTGTAACGTTTTCATTTTTGTTCTATTTTGTGTTGGTGTCTTCGTTTGCTAGTATGACACTCCCCGCCCGTTTCACCCCTATTCTATTTTTAAAAAAACGCAAACACAAACACAACTCTCTATATGTCAGCTAATTACAAAACAACCAATAACCCATATTTTCTAAAAGTCTTTCCTTACGCACCCCATTTTCGGGTTTAGAACATTTAGAAGTCCGTATCAATATGTACCAAAATTTCAAACTTGCGGTACACTTTGAGATTCCATGTTTTTTCAATGTATGTCCATTCCTTAACAAGCCGTTAGTAATTTACCTCTATAGTAGTAAAAGCGGGTACCACACCTTATTTTCGCGCTTTGATTTTCATAGATGGAGCAGGACTACACCATACATTGTTGGCAATTGAGACATCAGGTTGACTCTGATGATGATGTGAACGATTTACACTTGTGTATAGACGCTTTAGACGTTGGTGTGGTAAGCGAGCAGTTGGACGATATAAGTCAGTTTGAAATGACTTTTGAATGCGATCCATTTCCGGACAAAAGTCCTCAGCACATGGATGTTGGGATGGAAAGCTACATGAAGAACTACAAAAGCGAGGTAGCTGACTTCTCAAAGATCACCTTTCTTATTACCCACGAGGAAGATGAGATTCTGCTATGGAACAATGGAAGTGAAGAAGCCTACATTAAGTTAACTGACAAGCGTCTCAAAGAGCTTAAAAAGCTCATCCACCATACCAAGAACAATGCTTACTTAGGCGACAACGTAATGGCCGCCACCAGAATTACTGACGACAATGATTTTAAGCCTTGTAAGATAGTACTGTGGAGTGCTGTAGATGGCGTGGTAATCTACTACTAGAAACTTGTCCGGCTATATTTCGCCCCTAATATTCATTAGTTCGGCAGCATCCAAAATAGCTATTTTCCTTCCTATCGTATTGATTACACCATCTTCTTTGAGTTGGGTAATGGCCCTACTCAAGTTTTCTGTGGCCACTCCAATCATACCGGCTATTTCTTCTCTGGAAAGGCTAATTTGGAGAATGTTGTCTTCATTTAAACCAAACTTGTCCTGAAGAAAGTAGAGTATACCAGCTACTTTTTCACGGATGTTCTTACTTGCCAGACTTACCATAAAATCCTCACTTTGATCAAGATTTTGACAGATAATCTTCATGAACAAACGTGCAATTCTTGGATTAGTGTCAATTATAGAGTCAAAGGCTGTTTTTGATATAAAACCTACCTGACAATCTTCAAGAGCAACCGAAGAGGCATGGTAGGGTGTTTCCATTACGAGGGACTTGTAGCCCATTATTTCATTCGGGCCATGAAGACGAACTATTTGCTCACGACCGTCTTCATTTAATCGAAACACTTTTCCCTTTCCCTTAATCATGCAAAAAAGCCCTACTGGATGTTTGCCTTCCTGAAAAATGTAATCTCCCTTGGCAAAGTCTTTTCTCCCATCTTCTGGCCCAAGCTCCACCTGCATAATCATTTCATGAAATAGGTATGCTGATTCTGATCCGAAGGGTCCGAAAGTGTTATCCATTCAAGGTTCTTTTCAAATGTTCGGCAAAAATACCTGCACTTTGCCAAACACTTTAATTTGCGCAATAATAATGGCCAACAGACTCAAAAGGTTCAAGGAATTGCTTTTGGATTTACTCAGACAGGGAAAATCTAAAAAGGAGCTTTCTATTGCTATTACCATTGGGGTGTTGTTAGGCGTATTTCCGGTGCTAGGGGTAACCACTATTATCTGTGTATTTCTGGGCCGTGTGTTTAAGCTGAATGTGCCAACCCTATTGGCATCTAATTACATAGTTTTCCCTATACAAGTTTTTATGATTTATGGACTTATAAAAATGGGGGAAACGCTCTTTTTCCTTGAAAACTCTATAGATTACGAGTTTTTCAAAACGCTAATGGAGCAAAGTCTTGGTACTATTTTTCGAACACTTGGCACCTCATTACTAGCAGCCGTAGCCAGTTGGATATTAGTGGCAGCAGTTTTGTGCTTGCCGTTGTATCACTTGTTTTTTTTCCTTTTAGGACGCTTTAGTTTTAGCGAATCTCCTTAAGGTTTCTCATTGAGAAACATTCCTACTTTACTTTCTTCGCCCAATCTACGAGAGGCCCAAAACATCCCCTTGGTGTTGAATTCAATGGCAATAGCTCCTGTATAGTCTATTGCAATAAGTCCTCCTGAAGCTTCTTGAGAGCGAAGCTTATCTCCAATTATGTACGAGGCTGCGCTCTGTACACTTTCTCCTTTGTATTCAATTCTTGCACTCATGTCATAAGCCACAGCATTCTTTATAAAATATTCACCATGTCCTGTACATGACACTCCGCACGTTTTATTATTGGCATAGGTTCCAGCTCCAATTATTGGGCTATCTCCTATCCTTCCAAACTGCTTGTTGTCCATTCCTCCTGTTGAGGTGCCAGCAGCAATATTTCCCTCCCTATCCATCGCTACACAACCCACCGTACCCATTTTATCAAGCCTGGATAACCTCTCTTCTCTTATTTTTCTGGTCTTTGGAGTAATAAAGTACTCTGTCTCTACAGGTTCGAAGTTCATCTTTGTTGCAAAGGCCTCAGCACCGGCGCCTTTTAACATTACGTGCTTTGTAGAATCTTTCACCAACCGAGCCAGGCTAATTGGATTCTTAACATTGGTTACCCCGGCAACTGCTCCTGCCATTAGATTACTGCCGTCCATAATAGAGGCATCCAACTCAACATTCCCTTCAGCTGTAAGCACTGCTCCTTTTCCTGAATTGAACAAAGGGTGGTTTTCCAGAAAATTAATTGTTTTCTCAACGCAGTCTACAGAAGAACCTCCAGCCTCCAGAATCTCATATCCAATAGTCACTGCAGAGTCAAGTGCATCCCTATATGCTTTCTCAAGTTTCTCTCCAAAACGATCTTTGGTAATACTTCCAGCTCCACCATGAATGACTATAACAGGTAAAGCCAATTCTTCTTGAGGGTATCTGTTCTCCCCTTCAACAACCTCCTGATGCTCCTTACCTAAGCCATTTTCGTTTGAAGTTTTGCAACTCTCAAAACAACAAAACAGTATTAACAAGATTGGGACGTACTTCATCTCTAAATATTATACACCGCAAAATAGTTCTACTCTTATAACATACAAGGCCATAAAATGGCTAAGACAATAGATTTCACTATATTGAGGAAACAAACAAAAGAGCCTATGTATTGGAAATTGATGTTTGTTCTTCTCCCCTTGCTCTTTTTACTGGCATGCACAGAACCCGAGTCAAGTACGGTAAAACTCTCTTTCTATGCAACAGAGGATGGAGGGGTTATCACCGTTTATATTGATGGAGATTTTATTGGCGAAGTTGATGAATACTCAACAGATGGTTTCTCTGTGGACTGCGAGGCGCCGGCATGGCCAAAAGCTTACCTATCTGAGGGCTCTTACTTTATAGAATATTACAGAGGCAGCACCAGATATGCCAGCCAGGACTATACGGTAACGTCTGCACAACTTGGTGGCTGCATCCCTTTAGTGGCCTATCCTTAACTAAAAGGAAAATTTAAAGTTTCTTTCTAGGAGCTTGTACTTCTCTGTGTTAAAACGAAACAACTTGGCAGGCCTATGGCTAACATCTTGTTCCACTACATTAAGCGGCTCTAGGAGACCAGTTGCCAGAGCCTTTCTTCTAAAGTTGGGACGGTCATACTTTTTGTCGAGTACCCTTTCCAAAAGCTTTTGAAGCTGAAAAATGGTGAACTGATTGTCTAGCAAATAGAATCCCAACGGCTGTTTACTTACCTGACTTTGAAGTTGTACAAAGGCTCGGCGTATGAGACGTTCATGTATCAATGACAAGGTGGGCAACTGATTCAATGGCCACCATAAGATTCGTTGACGATACAAAGAGGAGTTAATAACAAAACGCTTTTTACTGACAGTGGAGAAATATCCCACGGTCATAAGGCTCCCTTTGTTAAAGTGCTCGAGTTCATTTGTTACTCTACTCTGTTCCATATATGCCGTAGTATCTCGGCTAAGCGCACGCAGTATCCTGGCAGCTCCGTCGTCAAAGCCTTCGTCTCCTGCCAAACCATCTCCTGGAACTGCCCATTGCCCCTTTTTCAGTTCTGACTCGTCTAATAGCAACACATGTATTCCGTGATCATCGTAAGAAAAGATCACACAGTTAACTGAAATTGCGAATCCAAAAAATTCTTGTTTAACTAATCCCAGCGTTCTTTTCCTTTATACATCAATAAATCATTTAACCAATGGATGCTTCCATCTAATTTACAAGGACTTATACCTAAAGTCCGTCACCATTATCTCATACTCTTCGCCATCACTTGGCCCTATATTTATCCAGGTTTGAACCCAGAAGTTGATTCTTGTATTTGTGGTTCTGCCCGGCTTGGGAATAACGATGGGTTTTGATTCAACACCGTTCTCATATTTTATTCTGGCAGGATTGGAGTCATCAAATTCCCATGAGGCTATTTGTTGTTTGTCATCGACTTTTTCGCCACGATAACTGCTCCAGGTGATTTTATTTGGAGTCCAGGTGAATTGGTGGGTTGATGTTCCATTGAACACATTGAAATCCTCAACATGGGCATTTTCCATCCTTTCTTCGAAAACCGGACCAAAAGCCACCGGTTGTACGGCATAATGCAAGGTTTGATTGGACGAAGTATCTCCCCATTTGCTAAACTCAATATCCACCTCACTATTTGCTTCCTCCAAAAATGTGTTGTTGTCCCAGGTAAACAGTCCAAGGGTTATGTTCTCAGGTATATTCACTAAATCTCCTAAAACTGTAAACGTATAGGTGCCGTATCCCATGGTGTCTGTTGATACTACTTCGGTCGCGAACCACCTTCCGTCTCTGTTTGATATAGTCATATGAAGACGCCCTTTGGTATCAACCCATACATGGTTTGGATCAGTCGAGAAGTAATTGGGTCCCGGTCCCATTAAAGAGGTTTCGTACTTTTTTATCTCCCAATACCGGTCAGCAAAGAAAAGAGAGTCTCCTGTACGAATTCCAAACTTTGGATCTGGTTGTTCACAGCTTGTAAGCCATGTAAACAAGAAAGATGTTATCAATACCTGGGATAATAATTTCATACTATTATTATTTGACTTTCTGATAGTTAAATGAGTCTTCAAGACCAGCAATCATCACTGTAAACTCTCCATCTTCCGTGATCCATTGATTGCTCTTACCCACAAAGGCCAGATCCTTAGATGTGACGGAAAAATGAAATGATTCACTGTTGCCTGCCTTGATGTTTTTCTTGCTAAAAGCTCTCAATCGCTTCACTGATGGAGTTACCGAGGCATATTTATCAGCAATAAAAACGAGGACCGTTTCCTTTCCATCCAATGGTGAAGGATTGTGAACATCTACTGTAACTCGCAGCTCGTCACTACCATATAAGGTGTCAGTACTAAGTTTCAGATTGCTGTATTCAAAACCTGAATAGCTTAGCCCATCACCAAACTCCCACTGTGGGTTAAATGCATCCATAGCATACTCTTTACCAAGCTGCTCGGTAAGCTTATGGTCGTAGGTGTTAAGCGCGTTTACAAACATTGGGTAGGTAAAAGGTAAACGACCACTCGGGTTTACTTTTCCGGCAATAATATCTGCTATGGCTCTTCCTCCTTCATCTCCTGGGTGGTAGCCCAAAATAACAGCCTTGCACAAGGGTTCTATTTCATTAATTATCCGAGGACGGTTTACCAGCAACACCAAGGTAATTTCCTTTCCCATTGCACTAACTTTCTTCACCAGGTCTAGCTGGTCCCTATCAAAGGTCAGATCATCTATATCGCCCGGCTTTTCTGTTGAAGGAGTTTCTGCAATACAAATAACCACATGGTCAACCTTGGCTACGGTGGCCAAGTCTGCATATTCTTCTACATGAACCACCTTGTCAAAATTCTTTTCTAACGACTCCAGTATTGTAAAGTCGGCATTGTCGTCAAAGTCAGGATCAGTGCCTTGCCAGGTTCTGGACCAAGCCCCATTTAAGTAGATGTGTGAGTTGGCGCCTTTTCCCATTACTAAAATGGTTTCCTCTGTTGACAAGGGTAACACCTTGTCTTCGTTTTTTAGAAGAGTAACGGCCTCACAAGCGGCTTGATAGCTGACATCTTCAAACTCTTTACTTCCAACTTTGTCGTACGAATGAGTCTTATGTGGCATTGGGTTATCAAACAGACCAAGGCGCTGCTTCATCTTCAGAATTCGCATAACGGCCTCATCGATTCGCTCCATAGGTACCATTCCATCTTCCACACACTCTAATAGAAGATCAGAAAACTCATAATCATTGGGTACCATACTCATATCAACCCCCGCATTTATAGCCATTGCCACCGCGTCTTTTAAAGTGGGAGCTACCATATGTAGGATATTTAACTTGATGATATCCTCCCAATCAGAAACTGCCACGCCATCAAATCCCATTTCGTTGCGTAATAAGTCCACAAGTATGTCCTTGTCAATATGAACAGGAATTCCATTTAACTCTCCTGAATTGATCATTACACTGAGAGCTCCTGCGTCAATAGCCGCTTGAAAGCTGGGTAGATAATATTCTCGCAATTGCCTCTCATGAACATATACAGGAGTGCGATCCTTGCCTGAGGCTGACGTACTGTACCCAACAAAGTGTTTTAAACAGGCTGCCAGTTTCTCAGGATGACTCGCATCAATGCCTTGGTACCCTTTAACAGCAGCTTCTCCCATTTTTTTGGCTACCAAAACATCTTCTCCATAGGTTTCAAAAAAGCGAGACCACAATGGTTGTCGGCCTAAATCTAGTACCGGAGAAAATGCCCAGGGAATGCCGCTTGCCTTGGTTTCATAGGCTGCAATACTTGCCGCCTGTTCTACCAAAGCGGGATTGAAGGTAGCTGCCTGAGCCAATTGCTGGGGAAAAAGTGTTCCTTCCAAAATGTAGTTGGCACCATGAATGGCATCAATTCCATATAAAACCGGGATAGAAAGCCTGGTTTCCTCCATTGCCATCTCTTGAATGGCACTAATTATTTCATTCCAATGTGCAAGACTATAAGCATGGCCTCCTACATTAAGTATAGAACCAGCGCCATATTCAACCACAGCTTTTCTCAACTTGTCAATATCAATTTCATGAGGTTCTTGTAAATCATATAACTCGCCTTTACTTATCAAGTCGATGTTTAGCTGTGTCATTTGCCCTACTTTCTCTTTTAGGGTCATTTCACTAAGGAGTGCTTCCAATTCCTGCACTTCTGTTTTAGTATCCTGCACTGTCTTTATTTTTTTTTGAGAACACGACGTAATTCCAATTATCGCAAAGGCAATCAGGGTATTCTTCATGTTCAACGCAATTTTTTATTAATCTTTATCTTGGGGGGGTATTAGGTGATTTGGTCTAATACCCTATGTTTTGAGAGTAAACTCCGTTTAACAAATCGATTTCATTTTGTGGTATTGGCATGAAACCTTTCGTTGATTTATTAAAGCTCACGTCAAAGTCTTGTTCTTCACTTTCTTTATAATCAAAATCGGGTCCATAATCACCTGAAACGGAGATCGAGCGGTCAGCTACATCCAGGCCTCGTCTTAGAAGGTCGTGATACCGAATTCCTTCCATACACAGTTCCACTCTCCTTTCATGGTAGATATTGTCAAGGCTGGCCATTACCGAACCCAATCCTGCCCTGCTACGAACTTCATCTAGATAGACTTGTGCTTTACTGCCCCCAGTAAGCACATGCAGCTCTGAAGCCATTAGTAGTACGTCAGCGTATCTAATTACCTTATAGTTGTTGCCATAGTTAAGTTCAGGTGAACCGTCTGTAGCTTGGTACTCCTTCTTTGTACTGTACTTGTTTGTAAAGTAACCGGTATGCTGAAAACCTTTAGTGATATCTCCTGCAAAATCGTCCATGGTGATTATATAAACGTCCTTTCTAAGGTCTCCTTCCTCAAATGCATCATGCAACGATTTGGTGACAGTATTAAAGCTCCATCCTCTAAAGTAGTCTTCAATCGCAGGGTCTTTTACTCTAGGACCTTGCCACACCACTGGAAAATTGCCTTCACCACCATAAGGGAATCCCCAATCGCCATATTTACCAAGATCTGAATATTGAATCTCAAAAACGCTCTCTTCTGACATCTCTCCAAGCCTTGTAAAAACTGAAGATATGTCTGCCATTAAAGCATGACCACTGTTGTCAATAATATCGTCTAGAGCCGTACGGATATAGACACCGTCAATAGCCTTTCCGTCAACACTAATATTGAAATCGTAAACTCCGTCTTGAAAAAGCCAAACTCTCGCCATGAGCGCCTGAGCTGACCATTTTGTAACGCGACCATCAAAAGGGAGATCCGTTGGTAAATCATCAAGAGAGATGACTAAGTCCTCCAATATTTGAGTATAAACATCCTTAGGATCGGCTTGTGGCACGTCATATTCCGATGGACTTAACGTTTTCGTTACTAAGGGGACATTTTCGAAGAAACGAACTAGGTTCCAATAGAAATAAGCCCTCATGAAATAGGCCTCTGCTTTAATCCTGGCAAGTTCTTCTGCATTTCCTTCAATACCATCGATCTTCTCAAGAAGTACGTTAGCACGATAGACGCCCACATAATTAAAGCTCCAAGTTTCCGCTGATATATAGCTAGTCGCAACCATGGTATGTTGATCTAACTGAATCTGTTCAGGTATGTCACTTCTACTGGCGCCTCCCGCGTAGCCATCGTCAGAAAGGATATCGGCCGTTACCTGTAGACCACTTGTGAGCTGTAGGGCGTCATATATGGCAACCAATGCTTCATACGCATCTTGTTCGGTTTTGTAAAAGACTGCTTCATTCCTTGAGTTCAGAGGTTCTTTATCAAGCAAGTCGGCACAGGATGCCATCAGAAAACTTACTATAGAAAGAACTATTATCTTATTCACCTTCATAATCTTACTTTTAGAATTGAACATCGATACCAATTCGATAGGTTTTTGCCTGTGGATATACTCCTCTATCTATTCCCATGTCAAGAATCCATCCATTTCTCGCACCTATTTCAGGTTCTAAACCACGGTACTTGGTAAAGGTTAACAGGTTTTCACCAGCCACGTAGATATAAGCGCTTTTAATGTGCTTAGTGGGTTTAATGGTATACCCTAATGTGAGATTCCTTAATCGAAGGAAAGATCCGTCTTCAACATATATGTCTGAAACTCGGCTATAGTTTTGATTAACGTCGTTAAAGGTAAATCTTGGCATTTCGTTACTAGTGCCTTCCCCTTGCCAACGGTCTTCCCAATAAGTAGGAAAATTGGTTTCAGTTAAATCGTGTCGTCTTGTACCATTAAACACTTCGTTACCGTAATTCCCAAAGAAGAGAAACAATAGTTTCCAGTTGTTGTATTGAAACTCTCCATTGAAGCCATAAATAAGATCAGGTTGAGGACTTCCAAGAAATGTTCTATCTGCATCATCGATCACTCCATCTTCATTGACATCTACGAAACGTACATCACCGGGGACAGCTCTTGGTTGAAGTGGATCTCCGTTTGAATTGATATGAGAAAACACTTCTGCCTCGTTTTGGAAAATGCCTTGCGTTTTATACCCATAGAAATAACCAATGGGTAAACCGGCTTCCATTCTTGTCACTGTGCCATAAGTAGATATTCCAGCGCCGGTAATAACACCTTGTGCTCCATCAACTGTAAGCACTGTATTTTTAATATAGGTGGCATTTGCGCCAAGCATCAAATAGGCGTTTCCAATGTTCGTTCTATAGTTTAGGCTTAATTCAACTCCACTATTGAGTATTCCTCCAACATTTGTTTCACCTGCTTCATTTCCGGCTACACCCGGTACGGGTTTTCTTATAAGAAGCCCTTTCGTTTCCTTTCTGAAGTAATCGGCATTAATTGTAAATCGATCCTGCCAGAAGGTTAAATCAAATCCAATATCAATTTGCTCTGATGCTTCCCAGGTTAGAGCTGGGTCAGCTACTTGAGCAGGCGATGAACCAACAGCGAGAGTCTCTCCTCCAGTGCTGTCGCGAAAGGTATAGTTCCTACCGGAGGTAATCGCCGCTACCCATGCATAATCGCTAATTTGATCGTTTCCATTCTGCCCCCATGAAGCTCGAAGCTTTAAAAAACTTATTGCTCCGCCTTGGGGGAAAAATGACTCCTTACTTATTATCCAACCTCCTGAAACACTTGGAAATGCTCCAAAACGGTTTTCAGGACCAAACTTGGTACTTCCGTCCCTTCTCAATACTGCTGTAAATATGTACTTATCATCATAATCATAAATGATACGACCAAAAGTTGATGCTAAGGCATTTTCAACAATTCCGCCAAAGAGTTGAGAAGAGAGATTGTCTGTAGCTAGGCCAAGATTTACTTTAGCGGGATCATCTGTTATGAGACCAGTTTTAGATCCGTTCATCCACTCAAAGGTCCAATCACGGTAGGCTGTTCCTAATAAGGCGTCAAAACCATGTTTACCAATATCCTTTTTATAGTTCAGGGTATTAATCGCACTTAATACGGTGGATTTTCCGAAGTACTTATGCACCGCAGGCACAATGTTTGACTGCGCCGAATTGAGATAAAACATCGGAGAATATCCGTTACCGGTCATATTCCCAAGTTCCGCACCAATAAGGGTTTTGAATTTTAGACCATCTAAAATCTCGTATTCCGCGAATGCGTTTCCTACAAACTTGGCTTCTTGCAAGTTTCCATGACTCACTTCAAGCCTTGCCAATGGATTTACTATTTCTTGCGAAATAATTTCAGAAATAGCATAATACCGACCATCAGCGTTTTTGACAGCTGGATTTAAATAGTATTCAGACAACGTATCGTTGTACACTGCCTCGTCGTCCATATATACCGGGGTGATAGGGTCTAAATTTATGGAGTTGCTTACAAGGCCTCCAAACTCCTGATTACTGGCAACCGAACTTCGGTCCATTAACGCATAACTGAAGTTGCCACCAATTCTTAATTGATCATTCACTTTATGGTTTACATTGATACGCGCGGTATATCTGTCAAAGCGAGACTGACGTCCGCCTACAATTCCTTCTTGTGAAAAATAAGACAGCGCAAGGTTGTAACTGCTTCCATTTGTAACGTTTGAAAAGGAGACATTGTGATTAAGTATAGGGGCATTAAAATTTAAAACTTCACGTTGCCAATCTGTTCCTTCTCCAAAAATCGTAGGATCTTCATAGAGTGGATTCCTACCTGCATTAATAGAGCCTTCATTGATGAGTTGTGCATATTCGGTCGCATTCATCATATCCATCACCTTCCAAGGATTTTGAACACCGTAGTAGCTGCTAAATTTTGCTCTTACTCCATCTGCACCAGTACCGCTCGCCGTTGTAATTAACACTACGCCATTTGCCCCTCGTGCACCGTAAATGGCCGTAGACGCAGCATCCTTTAAAATATCTATAGATTCAATATCGCTGGGATTGAGATAATCTATTTCGTCAACTTGTATTCCGTCAACAATGTATATGGGTGTTGCGTTGCCATTGGTTCCAATACCTCGAATAATAATTGTTGGGGCATCGCCAGGCTGACCAGATTGATTGCTTATGCTAACTCCTGAAACCCTACCTTGTAGAGCATTTTCAACTCTCAAAACTGGTGTTTGTGTAATTTCATCTTCGTCTAGAGAAGCTACGGCTCCTGTAATTGACGATCTTTTTTGTGTTCCATAACCGATAACTACGGCTTCTTCCAGATAGGAGATATTTGGCTCCAAAGTCAGAATATTCTCTTCGCCTTCCGCGATGGTTGCATTTAGGGTTTCATACCCAACGTAGTTCACAGTTACATTTACCTCTGCAATTTCAGATGTAAATGTGAAATATCCGTCTAGATCGGTCGTTGTTCCATTTTCGGTGTTATCAATTCTAACAGTAGCAGCCAAAAGCCCTTCACCAGAGTTTTTGTCAACCACCCTACCTCCTATTGTGAAACTTTGAGCCACAACAGATTGAATGCTTATCATAGCGATAAGCAGGAGTGAAATTTGTCTTAGTACCATTCTCATTTTAATCTTATTTTCTCAGTGTGGTACTGATCATCAATCAAGCATGTTATTACAAAAACGCCTGATAAGCCTTGAAGATCAATAACTGTGTTCTTGGTCCATCCAATAACTTCTTTACCAGATAAATCATAAACCGCTACCAATGCTTGGTCTCGGTTCATTACGAGTTGTTCATTTTTTATTTCATAGCAATCAAAATCAACTGATTGCGATGGTATCGCCGTACTCATTTGCGAAACAGGTTCAGACCTTTCAGATACGCCTGCATTGTTTTTCGCAACAACTCTGAAATACTTTCGTACTGATGTGAAGGCCACTTCCTGAGGAATCTCATTTCCTAAAATATTAGAATATAAACCGTAATACTCTCCGTCCTCTTCAGGACTGAATAGAACGTCATAGTTCAGTGCATTCTCTGAATCTTCCCACCACAGCATGTATTTCTGACCATCGGTAAACAAACGAAGATTTCGAGGAGCCTTTGGGGCGGCATTAGTACTATAAAGGGCAATTTCATCAAGACTTAACTGTTGAGAAACACCGCTCATTACAAAGACCATTTTTGCCACTTTTTGTATGTTTATTTCATTGCTTGCTGCGGTGAAATCCGTACCCAAATGAAGCGTATGCCATTGGGTGTTGGGTTCAAAATTCAGTTTTACGGCCTCCGTCCTGCTGCCATTTGCATCTTCTAGATATAAGGTGGCTAAGTTTTGAGAAGAACCATTCCCCTTAAATGTGGCCTTTAATAGCGGGAGATCCTGAATATTGAGATGCTCACGAAAAGTATAAACAAGCTCTTCATTCTCCTTGGATGTGGTCAAATGGAACAATCCGTTTTTATTGGCCGTCGTAACTGATGAATTTTCATTGAAGGATCCAAAGTGGTTCTCTTCAAAATCGTCAATCAAAAACTTGAACCCATCGGGCACATAACTTATAGAAACATTGACTTCGCCAGTCAGGTCATCGCATTCTTTATTGTCTATAGTTTTAACTGAAACTTCTCCATTCTCTTCACCCCAGTCAACTACCACTTGATTTGTACCTTGACCTGAAATAATTACGGCATCGCTAGGTACACTCCATTGATAGATTACATCTGGAATATCAGCACATGTGAACTTCAGGCCTTTTTGAAATTTAACCACGACATCGGGTCCATAAATTTCTAAATCATTAAACGACTGATAAACTCTTACATAGTCGACGACCATTTCAGTTGGAAAAATGGAGTTGTCTATGCCCTGGGCACCTCCCCAATTCCCTCCTATGGCGATATTTAATATGAGGTGAAACCTTTTATCGAAGGGCCAATTTCGGTAGTCATCATTGTCCTTGTAGAACGTAAAGTACTTCAGTCCATCAATGAAAAAGTCAATCTGTTTTTCGCCCCACTCAATTGAATAGACATGGAACTCGTCAGCTACTTCGTTAAGTTTTTTGTTTCCTCCTTTTTGTGTGCCTTTTAGATGGTTGTATGCGCTCGTATGTACGGTACCATGAATATTATTCATATCGTAACCTACATGTTCCATTATATCAATTTCGCCACTACTGGGCCATCCTCCGTACTCCCAATCTGTCGGTAACATCCATATGGCCGGCCAGGTCCCTCGCCCTCTAGGTAATTTGGCCCTTATCTCAAACCGTCCATACTTCCAGTCACCTTTGTTCTTGGTTATGAGTCTGGCAGAAGTATAGTTGCTTCCCTGAAACTGCTCCTTGATTGCCTTAATAGTCAAGAACCCGTTTTCAACGCATGCATTCTCCTGTTTACTTGTGTAGTACTGTTCTTCATTGTTTCCCCATCCACTACCACCTGTGTCATATCCCCATTTTCTTGAATCAGGTTTTCCTTCATAGTCAAACTCATCAGCCCAAACAAGTTTTTCGCAAGCTTGTGAACTGAATCCAGTAAGGACTGAAATGACGGCAGTTAAAATGAGTTTGTAATGCAAATTTCAGCGATTAATAAGGCAGCCAACTAAGCTGACTGCCTTTACGATTGAATAAGTGATACTTACTTGACGTGATTAACTGTAAAGGTCCAATAAGCTGTACCATCTACATTTTCACTTATATCTATTGCCAAAACAAGAGTTTCTTCTGTACCGTTAGTGGCATAATCCAATACTTCATAAGTGATCTCAGATTTAGGTGTGCCTGTTCCGTCAAGAGGTAATTCCCCTCCATTGTAGGCTTTTGCCAGAGCAATAAACGCTCCGCTGCCTTTTACTGTGATGCTTGGCTTCTCGCCTGTGATGTCAACTTCATAAGAATGACTGCTGTTGCTTCCAAAAACATCGAAAGGGCTTGATAAATCTCCTTCAGTCGCACATCCGTCGGCTAGTCCCATGTAGCCTTCAGCCCACAGGTCACCGTTGTTTTTGTATTCGTAATTGCCGTTAGAACTGAAAATATATTCATCATCAAACAAGCAATTCCTTGTCGTGACGTCTCCTTCGGTATTCTGCCACCAGGAACCGTCGTTAGGACCAGGACCTACTTTTAAAGCACCAGCAATAGGGGCCAGTTTCCAGCTCTTCCCATCCATTGTCGCAAGGGCTTCAGCAGTGAATTCAGCTGAACTAATAACTACTTCTTGCGCATTCTCATCTGAATTACCATTTCCGTCAGATGCCACTAGTTTAACAGAATATGTTCCTTCACCAGAATAAGTATGCAGAGGATTTTCTTCTGTAGACATATTTCCATCTCCAAAATCCCAACTGTATTGAGTTGCGTTCTTAGATGAATTTGTAAACGTTACGGTAAAATCTTCTTTGGCGTAGGAAAAAGCCGCACTTGGCTTCGCTGATGGTATTTCTGGCCTTTGAGAAGGATCTTCATAGTGAACGAGATAGAAGGTCCAGGCGCTATTATCTGCAGATATCAGTGCGATATTCAGTGAATCAACTCCGTCTCCATCTACAAGCCTAAGAACTTTAAATGTTTTCGATGCCAAAGGTATCTTACTGTCACCGTCAGCAGTTTTTACAGCAAGGCCGATATAAGCTCCAAGTCCGTTAAGGGTAAGTTCATCGTTCTCAAATTCAAAAGTGTAGTCACCACCATTGGCAAAGGCTGAGTGGTCACTTCCATCCGAACCAGTCCACACCCCAGCTTCATTTTCTTCATGACATCCTTCTCCTAAATCATCGTTCCAACCGCCAAACTCCTCTGAATCTAAGAAAAACGTATTGTTGGAATTAAATCCAAAAGTACCATCGGCAAAAAAGGTATACTCATCATCAAGTACACATGGACGGTCGCCCAGCGGAGCCGTTTCTCCCAGGTTCCACCAGCCGGTATTACCTGGAGCCTCTCCAATTCCAAGAGCTATTCCTTCTCTCAGTAAAATCCACTCTTTACTAACTGTTCCTGTCAAAATGGTTAGAATATCATCAGGATCAATCACTTTTACTTCTTCAGTTTTTGATGATTTATTGGATTTATCGTCACTGGCGGTTAATATTACTGAGTAAGTACCAGCCGCGTCATAAGTGTGTGTAGGGTTTTCTTCAGTGCTGGAATTACCATCCCCAAAGTCCCAGTTATAGGTGCTGGCATTCTTGGAAAAGTTTGAAAAGGTAATTTCTAAAAAATTGGCGTCCGAAGCCGCAAATTGGAAACTCGCTATCACTTCTAATTCTTCACCGTCGTCCTTTTTACAGGAGTCAAACGCTGTAACCAGTAGCGTGGCAAACGCTGCGAGAAACAGCATTCTCATTGAAAAAATCGTTCTTATCATCTCGTATTTGTTTACATTTTAAAATTCAATATCCGGTCTTAGTAAAAATGAGTTCACCCCACATTCCTGGATTCTTGTTAAACCCTTCATTACTGGGTGTATTCCATCTTATTTGAGCCCTTCTCTGCCCGGCTTCTCCTTGGTCTATAGCCACTTCTAATCCATAAATAGCGTTGGGAGAAAACTCGAACTCGCCAAAGCTGCTCAATGGAATTTTTGCTTCAAAGTGAACTTTATCGCCAACAATAGAAGTATGAACTAAAGCCCCATCAAGTGTTTCATGAGTTTGCCAAGACCAAACGGTCGGTGACTTACTCAACTTTATACCTATGTGTTGGTCAGTGGTTCGCAGGTAGCTTCTAGTTTTTGAAAGCCCTGGATCGGTTGAGAAGGCGAATTCTATGGCATCCCCATCCCATATCTGGTCTCCTTCCTGTTTGTTTTGCAAGGGGCTCTCATCTCTGATTTCGCCAGCTAAATACAAGGACTCATTGTTGGAGCTTATATAGATTTTGTTTCCATCAATGTCTATTATTGGCTTTCCCCAGGCGGGCTCTACCTTCCCATCAATATTCAGGTCTAAATTGGTTAAGTCTACATAGGCTCTCTGGCGGTAACTTCCTTTAAAAGGTACAATTCGCATCTCATCCACATAAATGTCTCCATCGGCTTCGAACTGAATAATAAGCTGTTTGATGTTGCTTGGGTCCGCGTTGTTCTCCTTCCATCCGAACTCAGATAAAGGCAACCTTAGCAGTGTCCATTCATCAGTTATCGCATCACCAACAACAACATTGTCACTAAAACCCAACCATGCCTGGCCACCACTATAGTCTTCCAAACATGCTGCTAAAGGCAAACTGCTTCTCCTTCCTTCTTTTAACTTCACCCACATTTCAATGGCAGACTCATTAATTATGGGTTTTATGTTTTTGCCATTCCAGGCATCCCATCCAAAACCAATACCCAGCCACTCGCAACTTTGAGAAATTTTATCCCACTTGAGATGGAGCGAGGCTTCACCGGTATGCTTCTCATCTTTTGAGGCTTCTACTTTAAGACAGGATGCGGATTGTGTAAACCATATTTCACTGGTTATAAAGTCCTTATAAATCTCAGTGGCGTAGAAACTCTTTATACCTTTTGGTGCCTTTTGAGGATTTTTCTCATCAAATAGATCTACCTGTTTAGGACTTACACAAGCGGCTAATAGTAGTATGAATAAGACATATCTGTACATGGTCTAAGGATTTAAGGGCCCGCCTTCGGTAAACATTACATAGTCCATATACATCTGAGAGTAACCGGAAGATGGGTTGGCCAAAAACAGGTTACTTATTCGCCACAACTTATCAGGTTCGTGGTTCCCATTTCCATTCGGCTCCACAGGAGCGCCATTGGCTAATGCTACCAAATCAGAATATTTTACTGAAATCAACTGCCAGCCACTGACTAGGTTATTCGCTTTCAATTCAAGCGAGTACATATCTTCAGTTTCCTCATCAAACTCACCGTCATCGTTTTCATCTTCCCTGAATTGCATCAGAAATACAGGGTTTGTAATTCCTTCAGGTAAATAAACCATGGTATTGAAATAGACATTGTTGGCGTTATTGCCAAGAGGGAAAGTATTCTCTCCATAGGCGCTGGCAGGAAATTCTATCATACCTATAAGCCAATCCCAGTTAACTTCTCCTCCCATGTCGTAGTAAAAATTACCTTGCGCGGCAGGTTCTGCATCAGTTATGTTGAAACTCATATCGGCACCTGACTGCACGAAAGTGAGCCATTGATCGTTCCATCCATTCTCAAAGTCTGCCACTACAAATCCCTCATTGCTTTTAAGTCCTTCAATGGTGAGTACTTCAGTAAACTGCAAAGAGTCATTGGCCACACTTAAGAGCACTTCACATTCTTCAATTCGAAAAATCGGAAGTAGAGTTGTCTCACCGGCCCATTCAGAATTGCTTATATCAATTTGCCTGGACTTTCCTTCAAACACCCTTTGAGCACCTGATCCTTTACCGGTAATACTCAGTTTCCAGTCAATAATTTTAGAAAACCGAGCGGTGAAATACACTTTCTCTCCAGCTGAAAAGTCAACCTTGTTTTGTGACATAGCAAAAGGATCGAGAATAGAAAACTCTCCATACAAGTCCTTGAGGTCCGGACCTTCCGTGTCCAAAGTTCTATCACAGCCTGCCAGCAGAGTTCCTAGTATAAGGATGTATAGTCTAGATTTAATCATTTCATTAAAATTTCAGGTTGTACATAAGGGCAAATTGATCAAAGCGGTAGTCCAAACTGTTATCGTCTGAATTTGACCACTGCGATACTTGCCAGTTAAATTGAAGGTTACTTGTTGCGGAGAACTCATATTTCAGCCCAACGGCCGAAATACTCTCGCTCACATTAGACTCATATTCAAGAAAGTCAACAATTTCATTGGAGCTGTTTCTCAGGCTTAAATACTCGAAACCCGATGACTCAATATTCATAAGTCCGTAGATCAACTTGAGTTTGTTAATTGTTTCTATTTCAACACCTACAGAGTATGAAGTGTTTGTAAAATCAACATTTTCAAACGTTTCCTGGCCTTCTCGTTTAGTGTTCTCGTTCCAATAAGCAAACTCAAAGTCAATTGCTCTGTTGTAAGAGCTTATTAGTGATCCGGCGTGCAGTGTGGCATTCAACCTTAGTGTATTATAAGCTCTAAGCGCTTCGGTTCCTTGTCCTACAATTTCTGAAAGAGATTGATAGGTAGCTTTTAGATCGTAAAGGCTTTTATAATTGTTCTGCCCAACCACAAGTGTAAACCCTCTGCGGTTAGGGGTGGCTACTCCATATGGTTGTGCATTTCCATAGCGTGGTAAATATGTTTGAAGATTACTCGATAATCGGTAGTTGTAGATGGACGCATCTCTAAGGAGATCAATCAAAGCCAATGCCCTTAAATCCTGATCCCGACCAATTCGTCCAAAGGCAAAAGGATTGGATGCATAATTTAAGCGAAGAGATTGTGCTCCCGGACTTCTAAACTTTGGCCCTACGTCACGATAAGAAAGATCAACAAAGAGTTCATAGGGCTTATATAAAAAGGCGGCGCCAAAATCATAGAAGTAATCTTCATGCTCATTGAAGCTGGTGTCTTTGTCTACATACACCCTACTATTACCAAGCTCTGCCTTTACATTAAGATTCCAGTTTTCTTCATCAATATGGAAGGCTGCGGTCAATGACTGAACAGGCATGTGCAAGGAAGTAGTGTCTTCACTGGTTCCCAAAATGTCCATCATATTGGTAAAATTGACCCCGGCATCAAAGTACTTGCTTTGAAGTAGGCTAATGTTACCACCATAAAATATGCGCTCACTTGTTAAACCAAAATCTGTTGGGTTTTGACGTGTAGCAAAAAAATTAAACTGTAACTCTTCAACTACGTTGGAAAACTCAAGTGCGAAATCTGCGGCGGCTCCTTGTTGACGCCAGCTATTGTCTTCCTGGTAGAACATATCGTAGTGCAGCATATCCTTGTACACTCTAAAAGCTCCTGGAATGTGTATGGCACTTTCATCATTGTTGTAAAAGGTATACGGAGTAAGTTTATAGTTAATGTCACCCAGCTGGTACCTGATAGTATTGGCGACTACTCCCTTTACATAAAGTTGTCTCACATCGAAGGTTACTCCTGCTCCCCAAAAACCACCATAATCATTGCGGACTCTCAGGGTGGCATTGATGTAGGTTTGACTATTGGGTTTTATGTTAGCCGTTAAATCAACCATGGTGTGACCGCTATTGAGTTTGGCCGGAGTTACACTATCTGTTGTATTCTCAAGACTATAATTGTCTCCATAAAGCACGCCACGTGCTGCTCCTGACACCCAAACCTTGCGTGTGGTGTCTTGGCCATAGACCTGCAGGCATAGCAATAGCAGCAAATTGATGTATAGTAGTCGTTTCATTAAAAATATACTTTGAGTTCTAAAAGAGTTTCTTGTCCTGAAAATTGATCTAATGAGAAGTTTCGGTCTTCGAAAGCAAACCAGCGATGGCGGAAATACAGACCGGCGTTTTTACCAAGGTCCACATCGAATCCGAGCCCTAGCCCAAAACCTTCCTGGTTTCTGGGCTTAAAGGTTTCCCTGTCCAGTTCTGTATCATAATTTGCTATGATTCGCTCGTATCCGGCATACCCTACCAGCGTAAACTTTTTCCGGATGGCATAATAAGCTTCTACCTCGTTGCTGTAATGCCTCACGTAGGCATCGTCATTGAACACCGTTATTGGCGACCAAAACTTCTGAGCCGATGCATACCTATTCAACATAAACACATAAAAATCACGATGGAATATTTTGGTGTTGTACTTGGCCTGAAACTCAATGACACTGAACTTTTTTGGATTAATTACTTGTCCAAGGCTATCGTCAGTGAGCTGTACTAGCTCGTATGCATCTCTAAAAACCACATTGTAGCGCTCATAAGGACCTACCCCAGTAGGAAAGTTCCATCGCCACATTCTACTTCTCGTCAGCTGGTTTACCGGATGGCTATAGGTAATCTGGTTGCTTCTGGCTTCTAATTCTCCAGAGGAACCAATACCCAAGGCTAAAACAACTTTCTTGTGCTTCCACTCTGCATTTAGATTTATTCCTTGCCTATTATTGGTCATAGCTCCTATTGGGGCCATGGCACTCGCAAAGGGTTGCAGTACCGTTGCACTGCCTACAGAGCCAGCAGGGATACTATTGTTAGACGCCTCTTCAATTGCCGTATTCCAGAAAATGGCATTGTTGTTAATTACATTGGGGCTAATTCTAAAGGCATGTACTTCAACAGGAATCTTAGTCACTTCTTTAGGTAATCTTAGCTTGACACTAAACAATTCTCCCCATCCCAGGTCATGAAATGGACTGAGATACTTTCCCATTCCACCTTCAACCAAGAGCTGGATTCCATTAAATGTCTTGTTGTACTCAGCTGTAAATAAATGAAAGCCTATGGCGTCGTTTCCAAGGCTGTCCATATAGGTTCTATTGTTAAAACTATTGACGGCTACAAAGGATCCGTCTTTGAAATCTTTTTTGATTTTACCTCCATATGATGAATTGGGGATGGTGAGGAAACCGCCATTAATATCTGTTTTTCCGTATAAGAATTGAGCACTTAGCCCTCCCGGAAGCGCGGACGCACTAAAGTTAAAACCCTGGAAAGCCCTCTCTCCAAATCGAGTATCTTGATTTATGTTCCCTTCACCAAAATACTTCTCGTAACGCTCCTGAGTAGAACTGCCCACGGGATCCCAAGGATTTCTTTCAAATAGGGTAAAGCGATTGTAGCCTCTAAACGATGCCAAAGTCAAATCGCTAAGGGAGACCCATTGCAAACCTCCAAACCCTACGTTAAAAGAACCATACTCCGTTGAGTGGCTTCCGTACAAGTTCATTCCCAAGAGCATTCCCATACTTCCGCCCAGGCGATCTCCACTCCTTGGATCATACACATTGGGTAAAGTAGAAAACGGAACTTTTGGAGAGTACGATTCGCTTACATCTCCCCACATAAACTGAAAGGCATACAGGTCGAAACCCCAGGCAGTATTTACTGATGGTCTACCTGAAACGTTAAGAGTAAGGTTAGGCAACTGGCTATCGTCTCCAATAAACACATTCTTCTCCTTAGTATAAGAGCCAGAGCCTTGGTCCAGTAAGTACGGATCGTCCATCTGAGTGTAGGTACCAAAGAATCGGTACGAACCTCCAACAGCGAATCTATAGAGTTTGGGATTCTCTTGCTTGGGAAAGAGTCCAACTTCCGATATACTGCTTCTTGCCAATGAGTCAACCTCTTGTGCACTCACTATTTGGATGCTGCTAAGGAGAATGATCAGGTAGAATAAGTAACGTTTTTTGATCATAACTTGACTTTAGGAAAAGACCAGCCACACTACTCCTACACAAAGTACAAGACCTGCAATCAGGCCTTTTTGTAAACCAGTGAGTGGAGTCGTTTCGCCCTTTCGGTACATAATTTCTTTAATCGATAAAAAGTCTGGAGTTGCGGCGGTGGCACTCGCCGCAAACAAGACCATAGAGCATATGATGAACAATATGAATGCGAAGTGTAAGAAGTTGATCTCGGCATAAAAGACCAAAAACCGGGGTAGTGCTATTTGCTCTTTTAATATTTCAAAGCACAGTCTAAGTGCTCCAAGCACTGCACCGGTCAACAGAGCCCACTTAGCACCAGTAGCATTTAACCTTCGATAAAACATACCAAAAAGGAAAACAGCAGCAATTGGGGGAGATATATAGGCTTGTATGCTTTGAAGTTTTTGAAATAGCCCACCTTCTATCACCTTAAGAAGTGGAATCCAAGCGAGGCCAAGAACCACTAAAACCAGTGTTGCGATGCGCCCCACATATACTAACTCTTTTTCACTGGCTTTGGGTTTGTACTCCCTGTAAATATCAATGGTTATGAGCGTAGAACAAGAGTTAAAAACAGATGAAAGTGAGCTCATTAAAGCCGCTAAAAGCCCTGCCACAACAAGCCCCTTAAGGCCATGTGGGAGTATTTGCATTATTAGAGCGGGCAGCGCGGCATCCCACTGAGTTTCGCCAGCCTCTGATGGAAATACCAAAGCTGGGTTATCTCCAGTTGACAATCCATAGGCTACTACACCTGGCAACATGAAAATGAACAGTGGTAAAAGTTTCAGGTATCCAGCGAAAATTGTTCCTTTTCGCGCGTGATCGATGTCCTTGGCAGCCAATACCCTTTGAACAATGAACTGATCTGTACACCAGTACCAAACTCCTAAAATTGGAGCACCAAGGAGTATGCCTGTCCAGGGAAATTCCGGATCGCTAAACGGCCGCCACAAATTAAAATGTTCAGGGCTCGTTTTAGCCACCATCACATCCCACCCTCCCAACTCGTTTAAGCCATACCAGGTAGCGGCCACAGCTCCACCGAGAAGAACTATAAGTTGGATAAAGTCGGTATAGACGACCACTTTTAGCCCCCCTATAACGGTATAAAGCCCGGTAAGAACTACAATTATGAGTGCTCCAGTCCAGAAGTCAATTCCCAAAAGCCCTACAAAAATGATTCCTCCGGCAAAAATTGTGACGGAGATCTTGGTCATAATATAAGCCACAATGGACACCCATGATAAGTACTTTCTTGCCCATTTGTTATAACGTCTTTCCAAAAACTCCGGCATCGTAAATACACCACTCCGTAAATAAAGCGGTACAAATACCCAACCTAAAATGATGATAATTAGCGCCGCAAGGATTTCGAATTGCCCAGCGGCAAAATCCCCACTCGCACCCTGCCCTGCTAGTCCCACCAAATGCTCAGAACCAATGTTGGAAGCAAATAAGGAAGCGCCAATCATTACCCAGGTAAGACTTCTCCCACCCAGGAAATAATCAGTTGACTCCTGGCCTGACGAAGTGCTCTTACTTCTTTCTTTCCAGAACAGGTAGACTGCTACAGCAAATATCAGAGCAAAATAGCCTGCTATAATGATAAGATCTCCCTGACTTAATTCACTGAACATATACCTGAAGCATTACTTATAGTAGAATAAAATATAAGCTCTTTTTTTAGTCGATTTCCAAGACTTGAGACTTGAATTGAACGGCTTTGGATTTTGGACGATCGTTGGGGGTTACGTAGAAAGGAAAATTTGCATAGGCGACCTTACCGCCAGTATCATAAATGAATACAAACAGCCTATAGGCACCTTCCTTGGCAGGCGGTTCAAAGGTTAAGGTATTGTCCTTTTTACGTGAATACAGTCCCATTACGGGGGTTGGAGCTTCCTCAGCATCACCACCGGCTTTGATATCTGTAGACTCCGGCAAAATGAACCACTTATAACGAAGTTTATCACCATTAGGGTCGCTCATTTCAACACTGGCAATATGTCGAGTACCGGTTTTCACGTAGAGATTCTCTCCAAGAGTTGTAGTGTCGATCTTGAATCCAGAGATTACAGGAGCTTCATTTTCAGGCTTTTGCTCTGTCCATGCGGTCTGCAAATAATCCAGCGTACTTGTCCAGTCTCCATCAGCCGTAAACAGACCGTACCATGTAGAAGTGGTTTCCTGTTTCTGGCCCCACAAGAATACATAAGAGCCCATACATTGCTTACGCTCTGCGTCAATGTACTTCTGGTATCGTTTGGCATAAACATCGGCCTTTTCCTTGCTGGTTTGCTCAATAGGTGCTCCCCAATTGGTTTTCTTTACTTCCCAGTGCCCATTAGGCCCCCACTCGGTAATCATATACGGACCGTCCCACCCATATCGTTTGAGAGCTGGAGGAACCTTCCAGAGCTCACCATATGTGTTAATACCGTAGAAATCGATATCAGGACATCTTTCCTTAATGAGCTGAACTTCAGTTGAATCCAAACCCGCGGTAACTGTTGTTACGGGGTGGTTAGGATCAACTTCATGAATCATTTTGGCAATGTCCTGAATGGCATTCCACACCTTGGTATTGGTGTAAAACAGATCTACTTCATTGCCTACACTCCAGCACAGAAGCGCAGGATGGTCTTTCAGCTTTGGAATTGCTTCCTTAAACCTATTGAATTGCCCTTGAACTGCCGCTTCATCATTGTAATCGAAACCGTGGCGTTCGTGGCCAGCCCACAATCCCATCATCACCGTAAGTCCGTGCTTATGCGCTTCATCGAGAATCTCTTCAGCATCATCTAAACTCCAGGTTCTTATAGAGTTACCACCACATCTTACCAATTCCTTCAATTTGGTATGGCCTCCGGCACCTTTCACATAATAGGGCTCTCCATTTCGTAGAAAAGTGTAGTTACCGTCTACAATGGCGATTTCTGTTTTTATGGCCTGTGCATTGGCTACTCCCCAAGCGAGTATCAATGCAAAACCAGTAAATAAGTGCCTAAATGGCAAAATCGAAACCTTCTTCTTTGAGTTGTGCATACCTACTTTCATTAAACTTGAACAGTTTTGCCGGACGATGTCTCACGTTTTTCTGCAATTCATCCAATGAATCTAAGAGCTTCATATCCAGCACTTTTTTTCTAAAATTGGGTTTATCAAACCTTTCTCCCAGAAGGCTCTCATACAGTCCTTGTAACTCCAGGAGTGTGAATTTTTCCGGTAGCAAATTGAAGCCAACAGGTTGGCGTCTAACACGAATCCTTAAGCGTTCAAGAGCCGCATTCAAAATGGAATTGTGATCGAATGCCAATTTTGGCACATTGTTTACATCATGCCATTCAAGGTTCTCTGCCCAAGATGAGGCCTTTGCATCATGTAAAGCTTTCTTAATCAAGGAGAAATATCCTATCGTAACAACGCGTCCAACCGGGTGCCTGTCTACTTCTCCAAAGGCCTTGGCCTGGTCCATGTACATGTCGTTGAGCCCGGTAAGCTCTGCCAAAACTCTTTTGGCGGCATTGTCAATGTTTTCATAAGGATACACCAGGTCGCCGGGAACCGCCCATTGCCCCTTAAAGGGCTCAGCTCCTCTTTGAATGAGCAGCACTTCAAGCTTACCATGTTCGTATCCAAAAATGACGCAGTCTACGGAAACTGCGAACTTGTAAAAGTCCCCAATGGGGATCTTGTAAATGTTACCGTAATAAGTACTAGGTTCTCTCTCAGTCATTTGCAAGTATTGTAGGTTCCAAATATAAAAGGTTTTCTGACTTATGGTATTTTTTACAATAATTTCTTTGATCATTGAAAAATTCCTCTTTATTTGTTGCTGATTACTAAAAAAGCAATAAATGATTAAGAAATTATTTACCCTACTATTATTCGCTTTGGGGGTCTCTACGGCCTTTTCTCAAAGCAACATAACGGCCAAGGTTGACATGAACAACTACCTCGGTGCATATACCAATGTCTATCTTTCTGGTAGTTTCAACTCTTGGTGCGGAGATTGCAACCAACTGACTGACGCTGACAATGATGGCGTTTATGAAGGTACTGTTTCCATTCCTGATGGTGCGATAGAGTACAAATTCACTATGGACAATTGGGCGGCACAAGAACAATTCTCAGGCGGTGAATCATGCACTGTAACCAACGGAGGCTTTACCAATCGCTCTTACACAGTTTCAGGAGACGCTACTTTAGATGTAGTATGTTTTAACTCCTGCGACGCTTGCGTTGATTTAGGAGATCAAATTGACTTACCTATAGACTGGAACGCTACCGATGTAGATCTCACGGTAACTGACTTTGGAGGAAATGCTTCTGAAGTGGCAGAAGATCCTGCAGATGCTACTAATATGGTTTTAAAGACAACAAAGACCAATACAGCTGAGTTATGGGCTGGAACTACTTTTTCTAATGGCAAAGGAGGTTTTGCAACTGACATACCCTTTGATGCAGCCAACAACATCATTTCAGTAAATGTCTACTCACCAGATGCTGGTACAATTGTTCGCTTGAAGGCAGAAGATAAATCTGATCCCACTAAAAGTGTAGAAACTGAAGCCACAACCACAACAGCTGGCGCCTGGGAAATGCTAGAGTTTGATTTCACCAATCAAGCTATGGGAACCGCAGCCATCGACTATAGTTATACCTACAACATGCTTTCTATCTTCTACAACTTTGGAACAACGGGAGCAGATGCTGGAGAAAAAGTATACTACTGTGATGAGGTAATGTTTGGTGAAGCGGTAGTTGTAGAAATGAATATGGTGACTTTTCAGGTGGACATGAACGACTATGGAAAAGACTACACCAATGTAAACCTAAACGGAACCTTTAACGGATGGTGCGGAGATTGTGCCCTTATGACCGATGGAGACGCCGACGGAGTTTATGAACTCACGGTTGAGCTGGAAGAAGGAGAAATTGAATACAAATTCACTGTAGACGGTTGGAGCGATGATGAAAAATTTGCTGGTGGTGAGTCTTGTACTAAAACAACTGACGGATTCACTAACCGTGTGTATGAAGTAACTGACGATGCCACATTAGACGTTGTTTGCTGGCAAAGTTGTGAAGAATGTGGTGAGGGTCCAGTGAGTATTGATGTTACTTTCCAGGTAGATATGAGTCAATATGAAGGAAGTTATACCAATATCAATCTAAACGGAACCTTCAATGAATGGTGTGGAGACTGCGCGGTAATGACAGACGAGGACGAAGACAATGTTTACGAACTGGTAGTAACGCTTACCGCAGACGAGGAAATTGAGTATAAGTTTACAGTAGATGGTTGGACGGACGACGAGAAATTCACTGAAGGAGACGAGTGTACCAAAACCACTGATGGATTCACCAACAGGGTATTAACCCCTACTGAAGATGCTGTTTTAGATGTTGTGTGCTATGCGAGCTGTGAAGCATGCCCTACAAGTATCCGACCAATTAACAGCTATTCTTTTAGTGCCTTCCCTAACCCATCTCAAGGTCAGGTAGTTGTTTCTTTCGAGCTTGAAATGGAAGGCTCTATCACAGTGTTCAACTACCAGGGAAAAGAAGTTCTCTCATTGAACAACCTTTCCACGCAACAGCAAGTATTGGACCTAAGCGATCAGCCTGTAGGTATGTACCTTATTCAAGTAAACAGCACTGACGGTGTTGGTTACGAACGAGTTATAGTAGAGTAGATTTTCTTTTTTAAAAAGGAAGCCCGGGCAGTTCTGTCCGGGCTTTTTTATTAAGGTCCATTTCTTACTAAGTTTCTACTCACTTTTCATGTACTATACAACGAGATCACGCAATGCTCACATCTAAGTTGACTTGACTGAAGGATTCAATTGTTATTCCCTGCTTATAGTATTGGGCCTGGATAAAGTGCACAATTGTGTATACCAGTTATTACCTATAGAAAAGCTTCTTTACAGACTCCAGAAAAGTTGTTTTACAATGTATTTGAAAACTTAAAGGGCATTCTTTGAGCAAGAACGACACAAAAAGAAACCCCGGTACTACCGGGGTTCTTGTTTCTGTATTATCTAATTGGGCTCTAAGCCTCCTTGACATCAACCGATGTATCCTTAATTAATAGTGCTTCTAATTGCTCTAAAGATTTCCCTTTTGTTTCTGGTACCTTAAGTACAATGAAAACAAGTCCCAATGCTGCAAATACTCCGTAGATGAGAAATGTCATAGAACTTCCGAGGACATCCAGTTCCCATGGAAACACTACCTGAACCAGGAAGCTTACAGCTGAATTGACCAAACCTACAAAGGAGATTGCCAGTCCGCGAATCCAGTTGGGAAATAGCTCAGAAAATAAAACCCACATAACAGGGCCAACTGAAACGGCAAAGGAGGCAACAAAACCTAATATTCCAATTAAGATCAACCAAGAGTTCATCTTGGCTGCTGCGGCAATTAGTTCAGATTCAAACTCCTTGGCTTTTTCTTCTCCCAACGCCTGTTTTATTGCCCTTTTGAAGTCAATATCATTGTCGTATGTAATGGCTGTTACGCTTGAAAGGGCTGCTTTGTCAATTTCTTCAGATAGCGAAGAGACCGACTCTTCACTTAATGTATATGTAGCCGAATGGAAGCCATATGACAGTAAAGACATGCAGATAACGATCCCTGAGACTCCAAAGATGAGCAATGGTTTTCTCCCAAGTTTATCGATGAGCGCAATTGCCAAAATGGTAAAGACCAAATTGATGAGCCCTACCCAAATAGCTTGTGAGAAAGAGGCATCTTCTCCTACACCCGATTGTTCAAAGATCATAGGCGCATAGAAGAACACGGAGTTAATACCTGTTATCTGTTGTAGTATTCCAACCACTAAGCCAATGGCCAGAACCAGTCGTAGGGCGGGTTTAAACAACTGCCCTATAGGAATCCCTTCATTTTTATCAGAATCAAGGTTCTCCTTCATGGATTCTATAAACTCATCGGCTTTTTCCGGAGTACTAGCACTTGTCATAATCCTTCTTGCTTCATCAAAACGCCCTTTCATAGCCAACCACCTTGGACTCTTTGGCACCAAGAACAGAGCGAAAAAATATAGTATTGCCGGTACTGCTTCCAAGCCTAGCATCCAACGCCAGTTATATTCATCAAACTTTAAACTTATGGCCCAGGAGGCATCGGACTGAGCCAATTGCATAATGAGGTAGTTGGTGAAAAATGCCACAGTGATACCTATCACAATGTTTAGTTGATTGAATGAAACCATTCTTCCTCGCTGCTCAGGAGGCGCGATCTCGGCAATGTACATCGGGGCAATAATTAAGGATGCACCCACTCCTATTCCACCTATCATTCTTGCTACTACCAGGAAGGTAAACGTAGGGGCTATGGCAGAACCAACAGCTGAAATAAAGTATAACAAGGCGGCATAAGTAAGCACTTTCTTGCGTCCAATGGCATCACTTAAGGGGCCTGAAGCCAACATAGCTAAGGTGGCGGACAAGGTCAGAGATCCCACTGCCCAGCCCAGTTGTAGTTTGCTCAGATCAAATTCTATTTCAATAAACTTATTGACACCTGATATTACCGATGCGTCAAAGCCCATGAGAAAACCTCCCAAGGCCACAATTAAAGCGATTAAAACAATGTTGTTACTCTTTCCCATACTCAAAATTTAGTTCTGCCTTACATATTTCTGGTCGTAAGACTATATATCTAAGCAGTGCTCTAAGCACTGTAGTTAACAATTTGGTGGGAGGAGAGTTGTAAGTAAAACTTAAGCCTGGCTGTGATGCCTTAATAATTCCTCAACAGGCTTCCTAATAATCCGGCCTACATTCAGTCGGTGATTTGAAGCTGCTTTGCGTAAGACGGACTCGAAGTAAAAGGCTATAGACCCTACAAAATGTACTGGAAGACTCTTGTAGTTTTTATACTGCCAAATATGGATGTCTATAAAGGTCGATAAGCCTCTGTAAACCATTTCCTGAATATACTTTTCATCTCTGTTATCGCTTAAAAACCTCATGAAACTAGACAGGTATACGTTGGCATGCGGCTGCATATAAACTCCGGTAAAAACATCATCCTTGGTCAACTCTGGATAGCGTTCTTCAAACTTGGCCACGATATTGTCTGGAAGCTGCTTGTATAGGTATTCGGAGATCAACTGTTTACCAAAAAAGGCTCCGCTTCCTTCATCACCCAAAATGTATCCTAAGGCAGGAACTTCCTCTTGAATAGTTTGGCCATCGAAATAGGCCGAATTGGATCCTGTACCCAATATGCAGGCAATACCCGGTTTTCCCTGGCATGCCGCATACACGGCTCCTTTTAAGTCATGCTCTATGTTCAACGTAGCCTTAGGGAAGGCTACTTCCAATCCCCTTCGAACAATGTCATTTCTTTTTTCTGAAGAACAACCGGCTCCGTAAAAGAACACTTCTAAGGTCTCTGCTGCATTCTTCTTGAACAATTCATTTTTCCCAAGTTCCTCTGCAATAAAGTCACTAGAATGGAACATAGGGTTAAACCCCATGGTCGAAATTTCAACACGATGCTCTCCATCCTTAAAAATCCAATCGCACTTGGTAGATCCACTATCTGCTACTACTATCATCTTTTCACCTGCTTTTAGAGTATATACTCGGTTGAGAGAAAATTAGAAGATCTATGCGCATATATATGTGATAGAATCTTCTTGTTTTGCTCATTATCCTTTGCTGCTACCAATGTACGAATGGAAAACTGCCGAAGCGCATCAGAAACAGACAATGTACCCTCAGCAGAGTTCTTTCTTCCGTTGAACGGATACACATCAGGACCGCGCTGGCATTGGCTGTTAATATTTACCCGGCATACCTGATTGATTACCGGATCTACCAGAGTAGCCAGGGTGTCAGCGTTATTGCTAAAAAGTGATACCTGCTGTCCATAAGGTGAGTTGGTGAGGTAATTTATAGGTTCTTCTACATCCCTGAACGAGACTATCGGAACCACTGGTCCGAATTGCTCTTCATGATAGGCCCGCATCTCCGCATTCACACCAGTCAATATTTTCGGATACACAAAGGTCATTTCATCATCCAACTGATGCGGACTACTAACTTCCGCTCCTTTAGAAAGGGCGTCTTCGATAAGCCCTTTTATATAGTCTGGCTTGTGGGGTTCAGGTAGAGGCGTAATTTGAGGGTTTTCCCATGGCATACCTGTTTTAGTGTAAGCCACTGCTTCACAAAACTTTCTCACAAACTCATCATGAATTGACTCGTGTACAAATAAAATCTTGAGAGCTGTACAACGTTGCCCATTGTATGACAGCGACCCCAATAAACATTCCTTTACCGCTTGTTCCAGGTCACAATCGGCCATTACAACAGCGGGATTTTTAGCTTCTAAACCAAGTACCGAACGCAGTCTATTGGGTTTAGGATGGGCTTTTTTGAGTGAATTGGCTACTCCAGTACTTCCAATGAAGGCAAGAACATCAATTTCACCTGTCTTCATAAGATAATCTGCCAATAAAGAGCCTTTGCCATTGAGCACATTTACCACACCTGCCGGAAAACTCTCTTTAAATGCTTTGAGAAGTGGCTGTAGCAAGAGTACTCCGTATTTAGCCGGTTTTAAGATGGTGGTATTCCCCATAATAAGTGCCGGGATAAGCGTTGCAAATGTTTCGTTGAGAGGATAGTTATAAGGTCCCATACAAAACACAACTCCTAAAGGCCCTCTTTTAATCTGCGCGTAAATCCCTTGTTCCAATTCCAATCTTGATCCATGCCTGTCCAGCTCTTTGACAGCATTTATGGTATCCGATATGTAGTCAACAGTTCGGTCAAATTCTTTTCTGGAATCATTTAAATTCTTTCCAATTTCCCACATCAACAAATTCACTACAGCTTCCCGCTGCTCTTTCATCAGGTCGATGAACTTCTCCATACAGGCAATACGATCGGCTACCTTCATGGTAGGCCACAAACCACGCCCTTTGTTATAAGCCTTTTTAGCTGCATCCAGAGCTTCCTGTGCTTCAACTTCAGTTAGCATTGGAAATGATCCTAAATGTTGCTGTTTTAATACTCCATCATTCATAAGACAGACAGGAGACATCACATCCTTAGTTTCGCTATCCCACATCTTTATTTCTCCGTCTATCAAGTATTCTTTTTGGTGAAGCACTTCAGCTTTAAACTCACTCGGAACTTGTTCGGCAGTTGGAAATATGGATTGTTGTGTTGTGTTCATAATCTTAAAATGATAATATGTTCGCTATTCGCAATAAATCTTCGTCAATCTCAGGCTTCTTTTCAATAGCTTCCCTGAGAGCTATTGTGTTCACCTTCTTGTGTTTAATACCAACCATTACTCCCGATTGACCATCAAGTATGGCTTCAACGGCTGCTACTCCGAGCCTTCCAGCCAACATTCTATCGTAGGCCGATGGTTGGCCTCCTCGCTGAATATGCCCTAAAATGGATACTCTCATATCAAACTGTGGAAACTTCGTGCTAATACGCTTGGCTATCTCATAGGTACTTCCATTGGGATTACCTTCGGCTACCACAATGATGTTTGACTTCTTATTGTCATTGACACCTCTGCGTAGCAAGGTAAACAACTCTCCGTCGGTCATGGTCTTTTCAGGAATGAGTATGGCCTTTGCCCCACTCCCTATTCCACATCTTAAGGCAATAAACCCGGCATGCCTTCCCATTACCTCTACTAAAAACAGTCTGTTGTGACTTGTGGCAGTATCTCTTATCTTGTCCAGTGCATCAATGGCCGTGTTTACCGCAGTGTCGTATCCCAATGAATAATCAGTGCCATAAATGTCATTGTCTATCGTGGCCGGGATACCGATTACGGGAATGTCAAATTCTTCACTAAAAATACTAGCTCCGGTAAAAGTCCCGTCCCCTCCAATAGTTACAAGAGCGTCAATCTTGTGTTTCTTGCAGTTGTCATATGCCTTCTTGCGCCCCAACCCTGTCCTAAATACGTCACTACGGGCCGTATAGAGCATTGTCCCTCCTTGATTGAGTATGTATGCCACGGACCTTGAGTCGAACTGCTGGAACTCATCATTTACTAATCCATCATAGCCATTGAAAACTCCATAAACTTCAAGATCGTAGAAGGCCCCTGCCCTTACCACAGCACGTACACATGCATTCATGCCTGGTGCATCTCCTCCTGAAGTTAAAACTGCCAATCGCTGCAAAGTCAATACATGATTTTTGCGCAATATAATACTTAGTGTACAAAGTACACTTATTAAATTCTCCTATTTGGAAAAGCAATCCAATCTCTACGAACAAAAGCAATTCATATGTGGGCCTCATAGTCCACTAAAGTGTGGATGTAAATTTATTTGTGGTGAATGGCCCTGTTTAACAATTTTTTGTTATCATTGTTAAACCTTTTTACAGGTATTTGATGTGGGATTTTGATGAGCCGGTGAGAACCGGCTTTTCTTTTTTATATTCTTGCACTACTTCATAGAAAAGGCCAAACGAATGTCTGGCCTCTGTTCTTTCCGAAATTCTTATTTAACTGTGAACACCAGAGAAGATGGCAGTAATACTTCGCCTACTCCCGGGCTGCTCGCATAAATCTGACTGATAATGAGCAAATCTCCCCTTCTTGCATTTTTGCAGCTCTCCTTTAGCTCGGTAGTAAACTGTGGACCAGTAGCAGAACCTTTAACCGGTGATTTGCGGTCGGGTTTATAGAGGTAGTCGTACTTGGTTACCTTGTACCTAATTCCATCAAACACAAAATCTGGACCAAGCCCCACGTCAATTCTTCTCGCGGTACCAATCTCAGCTATTGACATGGCACCTCCCCCCTTTGCATTAACACTCGCATAGGGTTTTGGCACTTTCTTAATTCTAAACTCTGTGGCTCCCATGCTCCTTATACTACCATCGGCCATTCTTACGCTCACATTAACAGAGCATTTTTGACTGGTTCTGCTTGTAATATGCGCCATGTACTCACCTGTCCCACTTCTTGTAAGCGTTCCGCAGCCGGCAGGTGTCAATGAGGCCATTACATTTTGTGGTTCAAAACCTGGAACTGATACGGAAACCGGGTTCTGAAGCCCCAGATATACTACATTCATTTTAGTAGGTGACACTATTGCCGGAGTTTTAAATCCTTCGTACGACAATTCCGTCTCATACACTTCCGTGGTTCCTGTCTTGGCATCGAGGTATTTAATAGTCACAGGTTTGGTAACACTGCCTTCGCCACTAACCGGTATTTTAAAACGACCGGTGGATCCTAACACTTCTATGGGCTCACCGTCCACCGTTATTTCTGGTGAGATAGAGCCCATTCTTGCTCCAAGAAAAATATCAGCTTCATAACTCCCACCTATAGGAATAGACGTGGCCTTGGGTTTAACCATGGCCAGCAGGCCATCAACGGGAGGTTTGCCTTCTGTCATTCCCGCAGTAATCTCGTCAATCACGTGCGACTCTGTATTTCTCAAATCGTTTTGTGTTTTTGTAAGTACGGCCAGGGCGGCCCCTAAGGGAACATTGTTGAACGTTGTGAACTCCCATTTACGTTTGGCGGGATCGGGATTGGACTCATCGTCATTGGCAGCGAGTGTAAAGCCACTTTCAAGATGAGCTAGTTTTTCATCGCTCATTTCATTCAGATCGCTTAATATACTCAGGTACTTTTGTCGGGTATAGTTTATAAGTTCCTTAAGACGCTTGCCGTGAGCATTTTTTTCCTGATTTGGATCTGCAAGAAAACGGGAAGCAATGTCTACATTTTCTTCTTCCACCAGTACTAGCATATTACTGCCTAAGTACGACTCAGGACCGTCGTCATAGCTTTGGCTTTCTTCTGCTTCAACCAAAAGCTTTTTAATGCGTTCAATCTCGTTGTCAAGTGAGTCTGAGAGGCTGATAGTGGCTTGTACTTTGCTCCAGTAAGCCGTAGCAAGTGAATCGCCATTCATTCTTCCTACCTGACTCTGGAATGCCGCAACACGGGCATCTATGCTTTGCTCTGTTGCCAAAACAGTTTCGTCAATTCCTCTTGTAATGTTATTGAAGGCTTGCAGCACTTCACGCGACACATTTAGTGCCAGCAGAGCAGTAAGTACAAGGTACATCATACCTATCATGCGCTGCCTTGGGGTTTCTTTGGTTCCTGCCATTATAAAATAGTTTTAAGTGTTATGTAACGACTTCGTCAATACGCCTTTTGGTCGCTACACACTCGCTTGCAAGGATTTGGAATTCCCGAATGTGCTTTTTCCGTAAGCTCTATGCTATATAATGGATTAGATAAAAAATGGTAACCCTCACCTCGTCATTTTTTTTGAAATGTCAGCTATGGAGCGTATGATATGCATAAAAAAAGCCCTTCACAATCCGTGAAGGGCTTCAATATATCGGATGAATCTTCAGCTATTTCGCGTAGGCAATTGCCCTTTTCTCCCTGATCACCGTGATCTTAATTTGACCTGGATAAGTCATTTCTGTTTGAATCTTGCCAGAAATATCAAACGATAGTGTATCTGCCTGATCGTCGTTCACTTTTTCTGCTTCTACAATAACACGTAGCTCTCTACCCGCTTGAATAGCATAGCATTTTTGGACACCATCAAACGAAAGAGCAATGCGCTCCAAGTCCTTCAATCGCTGAATATATGACTCGAATACTTCCCTACGAGCACCAGGACGCGCTCCTGACATGGCATCACATACTTGAGTAATTACTGATATAGGGCCGCTCATTTCAATTTCATCGTGGTGGGCTCCAATGGCATTGCACACAATAGGATGCTCCTTATGCTTCTCAGCCATTTGCATACCCAACAATGCGTGAGGAGTCTCGCTGTCGTCCATTACTTTTCCAATGTCATGAAGAAGTCCTGCCCTTTTGGCCATCTTCACATTTAGGCCAAGTTCTGCAGCCAATGACGCGCAAAGCCTGGCTACTTCTCTAGAGTGCTGTAGTAAGTTTTGACCATAAGAAGAACGGTACCTCATTTTACCCACCAGTCTTACAATCTCTGGATGCAGACCGTGTATTCCAAGGTCTAAGGCTGTCTTTTCACCAATTTCCTGTATCTCTTCTTCAATTTGCTTCGATGTCTTTTTCACCACTTCTTCAATTCTTGCAGGGTGAATTCTTCCATCGGCTACCAAGCGGTGAAGAGCCAATCTGGCAATTTCTCTTCGCATAGGATCAAAGGCTGAGAGAACGATTGCTTCTGGTGTGTCGTCGATAATGATCTCTACACCCGTTGCCGCCTCCAGAGCTCTGATATTCCTACCTTCTCTACCAATAATCCTACCTTTTACTTCATCATTTTCAATATGAAATACGGATACAACATTGTCAATGGTTTGTTCGGTAGCGATTCTCTGAATTGTTTCAATCACAAGCTTTCGACTCTGCTTCTGAGCTTCCACTTTGGCCTCATCCATAATGTCCTTGATGAACTGCTTGGCATCCGTTTTAGCTTCTTCCTGAAGCGCATCAATCATTTGTGTCTTGGCTTCATCGGCACTCATGCCGGCGATCTTCTCCAGCTTAGCCACCTGCTCCTTGTGAAGCACGTCCAGAGCCGACTTCTTTTCATCAAGATTGCTGATCTTGGCATTTAAGCTGTTTCGTAAATTCTCCAGCTTGTTTTCCTTATCTCCAATCTCGGCTAATTTCTTTTTAAGAGTTCCTTCTTTTTGCCTAACGCGGTTTTCTCCTTCAGCTACCCTATTATTTCTTTCCTGAACCTTCTGTTCATGTTCACCTTTGAGTTGAATGAATTTCTCTTTGGCTTCTAGTATCTTGTTTTTCTTAAGAATCTCGGCCTGAGACTCTCCTTCACTAATTAATTCTTCAGCTTTTTTCTTAGCATCAGCCATGAGTTTTTCACCTTCTTCTCTGGCTTTGTCACTGGTTTTCTTAGAGCTAAACTTCCCTACAAGAAAACCAACAAGCAGAGCGGCAACTCCGGCAATAATGGCTACTTCCATCTTTTAATTTTTTAATCAATTCAACAAAAACGATGGAAATTGAGATGGGGCAAATGTCACTCGGTATAGGCGCTGAGCATCTCGTCGAGTTGATCTATTTTCTCCGTTAAGCCATCGTCTTCAATCAGTTTCTTAGATTGATTTTTGGCTTGTTCGGTGGCCAACTCCAGGGCAATCATGGCCAATACATCTTTATACTCTTTAATACCGTAATATGCTCTTATCTCTTTGATTTTGCTGTCAAGGTTTTTAACAGCGGTCCGAACAAAATACTCTTCCTGGGTAGATACCTTAATAGGAAATATTCGATCGGCGATTTTCACCTTTATAGAGACATCTTCTTTCATCAAAATTCCATCAGCTATTCAACAGTTCAATACACCGGTCAATTTCCTTGATGTATTTATCTATTTTTTTTCTCAACTCTCCACTTTCGGCTGCTGATTTTTCGGCCGGTCGAGCGATGTGCAAATGTACATTTTTGTTTTCTAAGTCGCCTATGACCTTTTCCTGCTCAGCCAACCTCTTCTTGAGAATATCAGCTTCTACCTTAAGTCTGTTGTTTTCAGTTTTAAGGCGGTTATAATCGGTTCCAAGACGATTAATCTTTGCTTCAATTCCTTCGAGTTTCTGCTTGAGCTCCATTACTTTCTGATTTGACAACCTATACCTTCTAAAGCCTTGGTTATTTGGTTCATACCATAATCAACCTGCTTGTCCTGCAAGGTTTTCTGCTTGTCTTCAAATACAAATCTAAGGGCATACGAGATATAACCCGCCTCTAACGGTTTTCCTTTGTAAATATCAAAGCAATTCACATTACTCAGGCTCTTCACTTTTGAGCTGGCAATAGCCTTCTCTATATCGGAATACTTAACATTCTCATTCAATACAAAGGATAAATCTCTTACTACTCTTGGAAACTTACCGGGTTCAGTATACTTAAGCTTTTGACGTTCAAAGGATTTAAGCAGGACTTTATAGTTCATTTGTGCGGCCCATACATTGGAGCTCACATCATTCTTCTCGGTCAGGTCCGCACTCAAGAGTCCAATAGTACCCAGCTCATCGGTTCTTGTTGATAACTTCAAGCCATACTCCCATTGAGGATCATTCTCAATCGGCATTGTTGTAAATGAACCCACGGCCAGTGAAGAGAGCATTTTTTCTACAACTCCCTTAAACCAATTGAAATCAAGTCGCGCATTTTTTTCAAACCACGAGTCATCTTCATATCGATCACCTGTTGCCCATAAGGCAATGTGCTCACCTTCTACGTAGGAGTCTTCTACGATCCTATACTCATTCGCCACTTCGAAAAACCGTACGCTCTTATGTTGTCGGTTTAAGTTATGAGCCAATGAAGAAAGTCCTGACTCCAGTTGACTACTTCTCAGATGAGTAAGTTCCGCGCTAAGCGGATTCTTTACTACTACTTGCTGATCGTTTTTTTCCGTTGTGAACGGTGAAGTTTTGACTTCAAAGAAGCCTTCACCTGTTAATACCCCTGCAATTTTCTGTTTCAATTTCTTCGCTCCGGCTTTTTTGTTCGATGGAAGCGAAATTTTCATATCTAAATTGAGTGGTACATGCTCATAGCCATGCAGTCTCATAACCTCTTCAACAACATCTACCGGCCTGGTAACATCTGGCTTATTTGAAGGAACTACAAGTTTTATTATATCAGTCCCTTCTACCTCCGTCGTCTTAAAATCCAGGGCTTCTAGTATGCCTAGCACTCTGTCTTTGTCAATTTCATACCCTGCCATCTTCTTCAAATAGCTCAGGTCAAAATCCATTTCAACCGGAACAACTTCTTTGGGGTAGCTATCAACAACTTCTCCCATTATACTGCCTCCGGCAAGCTCAATAACTAGTTCAGCTGCTTTTGAAATCGCGTTTAGTACAAAATTGGGATCAGCTCCTCTCTCAAATCGAAAGGAAGAATCAGTACTTACCTGATGCTGCTTGGCCGCTTTACGAACTACAGAGGGGTTGAAATAAGCCGCTTCAAGAAGAATACTGGTTGTAGCAGAAGATATACTTGAATCCAATCCACCCATTACACCAGCCAACGCCATCGGTACTTTATTATCACAAATAAGAAGCTCTTCCCCGTTCATGGTACGTTTCTTCTCATCCAGTGTCGTTAGCACTTCTCCCTTCTCTGCCCTTCTAACAATAACCGTTCGACCTCCAACCTTGTCCAGGTCGAAGGCATGCATGGGATGACCCAAATCATGCATGACAAAATTGGTAATATCTACAAGGTTGTTTATCGGCTGTAGTCCAATTGCTTTAAGCTTATTTTGCAACCACTCTGGTGAGTCCTTAACAGTAACTCCTTCTATTACCAGCCCGGCATATCTTGGACAAGCTTCTTCATCGTCAATTTGAATGTTAATTGCCGTATTAGATGAATGGGAAACTTCAAGAATTGGATAGTCCAACACTTTCAAATCCTTCTTCAACCTTGCTGCCATGTCTCTGGCTGCCCCTCTATGACAGGCGGCATCCACTCTGTTAGGGGTCAGTCCAATTTCCAATACTCTGTCGATGTAGGGGTTCAATACATCAATGAACTTTGTACCCGCCTTCAGAGATTCTGGGAGAACCATGATTCCATCATGCGAGTTACCTATTCCCAGTTCATCTTCGGCACAAATCATCCCCATTGAAACCTGGCCCTTGATTTTGTTCTTCTTAATTTTTAGTTCTTTTCCATCGCTGAATTGAAGCTTTGTACCAACAGTGGCCACCGGTACATTTTGTCCTGCTGCCACGTTAGGAGCACCGCAAACAATTTGAAGCGGTTCTTCAGCTCCTACATTAACTGAAGTAATTCTCAACTTAATTACTTCTGGATCGGGATGTGGCTCAACACTCTCAACATGCCCTACGACTACCCCGTCAAAATTGCCGGATGCGCTTGAGTAGTCTTCTTCGCCTTCTACTTCAAGGCCAACATTAGTTAGTTCCTCTGCAATTTGAGCATCGGATATATCTTCAAGGTCAATGTGCTCTTTGAGCCAATTGATGGATAAGTTCATACATCTTCAATAAGCTCGCAAATTTGTTAAAAATTAGGCCTAATGGAATGATTTCTCCCCTGCTTTTATTTCAAAGTTTAAAGTATTCTCAGCAGGGGGCACAATACAGTTGAATGAATGATTGTAGGCACAATACGGATTTGATGCCCTGTTGAAGTCGATTTCAAGATCTCCTGCATCATTAAAGACTGGATATACATAGCGCCCTCCTTCGTAAGTTTCAGATCCATTGCTCTTGTCAAAGAAGGGAATAAACATATAATCTTTTTGATCCATTAAGGGATCAGGCAAGGGTTTATACACCAACAAAGAGCATTTTTCACCATTTACACTAAAGTGAGCATGCCCATACTTGAGCATCTGCTTCATTGTGTCTCCTTGTTCTAAAAGGACAGTTTGGGCTTGTTGCAGAGGAACGAATTCGCCTTGAACCAAGTACTCCTGTAAAATTGGATAGTACGAAAGCCCTGTAAAATCCAATCTCGTTGTCTCGTCAAGAGGGCCTTTGTCCAAAGCGAACTCCATGTTCTTATCCGAGCGCTCTTTTACAACCGCCATTTTATAGGCCTTGTCTACTTCTTCTCCGCAAGAGACTAAGATCAAGGCCACCAAAGCAAGGCTGTAGAAGGGAAATCTTTGAATCACTACTCGCTTACGTGTTTCTCGGTTACGTGAATCACTTCAAAGTCTTCTTCATTCTTTTTATGAACCAAGGCCACAACATTCATTTTACGTGTTTTCCAGCCCGTTTTCCATTCTGCGTCAGGATCATTTTGCTGAATAGGAACTGTATACCTTCTTACAAACAGACGTCCTGGTTCATAAACGGCGTCGAGAAGTTCGCCATCATAATTGGTAACAGCTTTTCTGAATACATGCTCATGGTGGTAATGCGTACTGTACTCTCCTGAATCAGCCGGTAGTCTTTGATCCTTTTGATAGTCAATAAGACCGTCTTCGCTTAAATAAATGGTGAGATAGTGCTTTTCATTCGATACGGCTTCTTCATAAAGCACCCGAACGTCAAAGCTCAAATTGTTCTCGTCATAGTTAGTAATCACTACATCTACTCCCAGTGGAGTGGTTTCATCCAGTCGTTGACCAACATATTGAGGCCATACATTTCGGTAAGACCAGATTTCATCTTCTCCGCTGTATTTTACCCTGTCAATAGTACCTAAGGGAAAAGAATTGTCACTGCCAATAAGCAGCGCCACATTATCAGCGTCCTGAGACTTGAAATAGTACTTACTTTTACCCGGAATAGGATTGGTGAAACTAGGTGCTCCTCCGTGTATTCCAATCGAAACTATTCTGCCCGGATGTTGGGTCTTTAAATCTTCAATAATTTCAGCTGCCTGAGGGCAATTGCTACATTGTACTCCAGTGAAATCCTCAAAATAAATACGCTTTGTTTGAGATTGAAACTTGTTCAATGTATCAAGGTCAATCGTATCAAACTTTGTGGAAACTGGGTCTCGTTCAAGTTTAATCAAGCCTTCTGCACACTCATCCAGACAGGAAGAGAACAGAAAGGACCCGGCAAGAGTAATGATGGGTAGTAATATATTCTTCATGATACCGGATTTAAAAGTTTGTTGTTAAGCCAATTCGAACTCCACTAAATGCAGGTTCAAGTCTGCAAACCCCTCCTGTACACACCACTCCTTCAACTTGCTTGATGTAACCAGCAGTAATCCGCGTTTGGTTATGAGAGAAGGCAAAAAAGAACGTTGGATAATGCACCAACTCACCTTCTTCAACATTTGGGTTTCTTGTCAGCTTATTAGGCTTGGTATTCACCATGTCCGAAATAGAAAACGTGTATTTAGGGGCAATATTGAATTCAACCAAACCAAAGGCAAAATCTCCCAAATCTTCATCAGTGCGCAGGTAATGAGCTTCCATTCTTAGAGACTTCTTATTCTTGAGTTTCCATGTTAACTCCACAAATGGTGTATGTGTATTTACATTGGGAACTGATGCACTTTTGCCTTCATATACTTTTTGGTTGTACAGAATGTTCTGGTATCCAAAAACACCTTTAAACTTGGTAGTAAACTTCTTTTGATAAGTAAAGAAAAACTCCCTGAACAAGGTTTCATCGATAATATCCGGAGCTATGATATAGGTGTAGTTGGCATTGAACACATTCTTTCTGTTAATAGCATAGTTTAAGTCAGCCTGTATTCCTTGTTCACCAATCTCCTGAACTGCCGGACTGTATCTTGCTGGTAGTCGGTAAGTGTTTTGCCTGTTAAGAGGAGCCAGAAAACTAACAGAACCTGTAAGTATGGTGCTCAACTGAGTCCTTGAGTTGGTCCGCATGGCAAAATGATCGCTGTACTTACCAAGTACTGAAATTCCAAATCCCTTGGCAGAATAAGAAGCACCAGCGGTGGCATAGATACCTTCCTTGTTAATCAGATTCTGGTTAAAGTCGTAAACTGCTTCTCTGCTTTTCATGGCCAGGTCAGCATTTACCGAGAAGTTTCCAATACTAACACTACCATAAGCTTGTCCACCGTATACATTGCAATTCGGGATAAAGCGATCGTCCAAAGGCATGGCATTTATAGCGGGAACCAAATCGTTTTGAATGTCCTGTTCAAAATCTAATGTTCTCTTCACTACTGAGGCGCCATAGGTAAGGGAAACCTTTCCGAACTTCCCACCTTCAACATTCAGCCCTTGAACAATCTCAGGATATACTTCAAAGCGATTTTTTTGCTTTCCAGTAAATGCCTTAAAGGTTAATTTATCCTTGTAATTGTATTCAAGCTTTACTCCCTGCATGGCAAAGTCTATACCTATTACTCTGTTTTCATAGGCACGAAATAGAGCACCACTGCCAAACTGATCGTAGAATGATCCTACGGTAATAGTGAGATTGTCAAAGGTTTTGTTCACGTTGAAAAAAGGCAAACCCTGCGCTGAATAAGCTTCCTGAGGGTTTAACAAGGGGGAGTTGTGAAATAAATCGTAGCGAAGATTAAAGTCATACCCCTTTACATTGTAATTGAGAAACATCCATGCCTCAGCAGAAGATTTTTCATTCTTGTATTGGGTTGTATTCGTTCCGTACTGGCCCAGTCTAGGATCATCTATGTAGAAGGCCGAGTTCATCATGAAGTCACCGCGTAATGTGCCTTGTGAAAAACCCTGATAGGCCAGCAAGCACATAGCGAACATTAACAGTTTTTGCTTTAAGTCCATACTATTTGTAGATAATAGGTTTCGAAAGTATTTAAACTTGCCTGAGTGATAAATCTAAAAAAACCTGCCTTTGTGAATTACAGCTTTTTTAATCTCCCTTTAGAAGGCTTAAGTAGAAAAGGGGATTTTTAAGTTTTGCCCGCATATCCATGCTTGTGTACATTAAAGTCATGGTTTCTTGCAGCTTTTTACTGTTAGTTGCCTTGTTGATGAGGTAATTGAACAACCACTTAATAGACGAAAGCCTTTGCAGGCGATGACTAAGTTTAAGTTCCTCCCAAAGCTTACCATATATTTCTGCATCATATTGTTGCAAATATGAGGCGCTATAATCTCCTTTCTTTACAGCTTCAACCGCCCATTTTGCCGCCGATCTGCCGCTTACAAAGGCATTGCCAATTCCCTCACCTGTAAAGGGATCAATCAACCATCCAGCATCGCCAATAAGCATAAAATTGTCGCCAGAAAGCTGTCTCTTTTTTGATCCCAACGGGAGTCCCCAGCCCTTAATGCTTCCCTGAAGCTTAGCGTTTTTAAAACGATCTCTTAGTGCGGGATGGTTTTCAACCACATCCACCAACCTGTTTCTAAGGTTCACCTTGTTCTTAACAATTTTACTGGATAGCATTCCCAGGCCTACGTTGGCTTCATTGTTTGGCAACGGAAACACCCAAAAATACCCAGGCAGAAGATCCTTGATAAAATGCAGTTCAATAAAGTTGTTCTCGAAGCCTGTAACATTGGTATAATACGCCCTTACTGCCGCACTGTGATGGTCTTTGTCAATAATCCTCCCAACAAAATGTTCGGCCGTTTTAGAACGTGCTCCATCGGCTCCCATTACAATATCATACTCAACTTCGTACTGCTTCTCTCCTACGCAAAAAGTCACCTTGTTACCAGATTCAAAACTTAAATCGGAAGTTTTCTGATAAAGCGTACAAAAGTCTGCATTCAGGTGTTCAGTTAAAAGTTGATCAAAGCCTTCTCTTTTTGCCACGAAACCGGCTGTAAGGCCATCTTTTCTTGGAGGACAGGGAATATCCACTTTCTTCCCGTTTGGGCCATAAAACCGAATTCCCGGGCTCGGAATAAAAACATCGGTACGCTTCTCAAACTCTGGTAGAAATTCGGGATGTGACCTGTCTAAAATGTCTAAAACCTTTCCACTCAACGCATCACCACAAATCTTATCTCTCGGAAATGTGTCTTTTTCAAGAATGATGTGCTGAATACTACTTTTCGACAGTTCAAACGAAGCACAGCATCCGGCGGGCCCAGCTCCAACGATAAGAACGGGTACTTTAATTTTTTCCAATCAATCCTTTATTTAGGCATGATACCTTCATCAGCAAAACTAAAGTATTCGTCATGCCCAACGATGATATGATCCAACACCCTAATGTCTAATAACTGGCCTGCCCTGTAAATTCGTTCAGTAAGTTTCTTGTCTTGAACACTGGGCACCAGCCCTCCTGAAGGATGGTTATGCGCCAAAATCATAGATGTGCATAAATCCTGCTCTAAGGCCTTCTTAAAAATAATTTTGGGATCTACGACAGTGGCTGCCACGCCACCGGTGCTAATTTGAATGTGCCTTATAGGAATGTGGCGTCTGTTCAACAATAGAACAAAAAAACGCTCGTGATCAAGATCGGATAGAAGTGGGTAGAAGTACTTAAAGGAACTGGCACTTGAACTTATTGACTCGGCAATAGTTCTACTTGCCTTTCTTCTTCTGCCTAATTCGGCAGCAGATTGTACAGAAATGGCCTTGGCCGGACCAATACCCGGCACTTTGCACATTTCCTTTACAGTCATTTGGCTAAGGTTTACCAAACTATTTCCTGCTTCTTTCAGCAATAGTTTGGCTACGTCAACGGCGCTCAGCTTGCTCGTTCCCGACCCTATCAGAATTGCAAGAAGTTCAGCATCACTAAGGGCTTCCTTTCCTTTTAAAAGGAGTTTTTCCCTGGGACGGTCTTCTTCCTGCCATGACAGAATGCCAAGCTTGCTATCCCCAACCTTCTGCTTAGCCAATAAAAGCTATTAGTTAAGGCTATTAACGTACTTCGTAAGAGAAGATTTGTTGTTGGCAGCCTTGTTTTTGTGAATGATATTCTTCTTTGCCAATTTGTCTAGCATTGAGAAAATATCTTTAAGCATTGCTTCAGCAGCAGACTTGTCGCTTGTAGCTCTTAATTTTCTGATTGCGTTACGAGTAGTTTTCGCGTAGTAACGATTCGCTAGACGTCTCTTTTGGTTCTGTCGAATTCTCTTTAAGGCTGACTTATGATGTGCCATGTATACTCTCTAAAATTTTAGGGCGCAAAAGTAATTTTTTCTCAAAAACTATTTACTCCCAGATGCAATTTCTTCAATCTTTTCAAGTAGCTCTTCTTCATCACCTGGTGAGTACTTGTTGTGCTTATAGACAATGTTACCTTCTTGATTTACAAGCGCTGTGTAAGGGATATTCTGAAAATTGAAGGTTCTGTAAGACTTACCGTTTACGTCGTGAAGAATTTCATATTCCCAAGAATTACTGTTGACAACTCCTTTAATTCGAGGTGCTGTTCTTTGATCATCCACACTTACCGCAATAAGTTCTACATCGTATTCATCTTGCCACTCTTCATAATAATCAGCAATTGCATTTAACTCACTGACACAGGGTTTACACCAAGTAGCCCAAAAAGAAACAATAGTAATCTTGCCGTTTTTGGCATATGACTGTAGGTCTACTGCCTCACCGTTGAGTTTCTTAACCTTGATACTAGGGAAGGGAGTTAAATCATCAGTATCGGCTGATAAAAAGAAAATCGCCATGATACTAAGTAGGGCTGCTGAGAATAACTTCATATTATTGCTTTGATGCTCCAAAAATATCTCAATATTGGACATTATCACTTTTTTGAAACCATCTTTAAGAAAGCATTAACCAGAAGCCCCAATGGAGTTGGCTCCACCTTACATAATTCATAGATGCAGCGACGAACGTTGGAGGGAGCTTTGCGAGAGCGCCCTTAAATATGCTTTAATATCCATCCCGTTTACCATTAACAGAATGGGGATCAATGCCATAGAAAGACGCGTTTTCAATATTCTCAAAGGAAAGTTGTCGGAACTGTTGTTCAACGACTATGCCTTACAATCTTCCCTTGACGTGGATTTTGAGTCGTGCTCAACACCATTTTTTCAAGTAGACCGAAGAGATTTTTTGTGGAAAGAATCAGAATGGGATCTTAAAAACAACTTCTTAACTACCAGAAAGCTCTCCATTGCAAAGGCGCAATTGGATCACCTTCCCGCCCTTATACCAGATAATTTTGATGGTGACCAATGGGATAAAAGAAAGAGAACTCACTTTGAAAGCAGTAAAGACTTCAAAGTACTTTTCTCCTTTATGGTGGGAAGACTTGAAGATGGTCCATTGGTAACAGACTGGGCACAGTTTACATTGAGCAATGACCAAAAAAAATGGTTAAATAGTTTGAACCTCCACTACAAAGGAAGGCCTCAGGTCAAGCCTCCCTTTTCAGAGGATTGGTTTTGGACGCATTGGCATCAAATCTCTATGCCATGGGACAAGCTACTAGAAGTCAACTTCAATTCTCCGCTCTACATAACAAGCTTCGCAGAGTCTAAAGACTGGGGCAAATTCAAAAAAGTTCTTCCAAGGAGCTTTTCTAGTGGCATGTTTAGAACAAAAATTACCAACAGGGCCTGTGCCATAAAAAAACTATCGCCCTTTTCCGAGCTTATGGCTTTTGGAAAGTGATACAGTATTGATGAAAGGTATTACTTACCCATGTGTTTCCATAGCCATAGGGCGCCAGGTTTATATCGTCCTGGCACCAAAAGAACTCCGGTAGCAATTTCCAGCCTCTCTCGCACAACTGCTCACTCAAATCCCAGGCAAAGGGATAGTTGCTTCCCTTCTTCTTTATATTTTTCACAATGATGGTAATATGGGCACCGGGTTTTAGAATAGAGTCCATTGCCATATACACGTCAACTAGCGTTCTCACAAAGGCATCATAGTCTTCTACGTTGCCAAGGTCGTTTTCGTCGTCAGAATAATTGAGCTGCAATCCTTTCTCCTTCCGTCTTGCCTGGTATTCTGCTCCTTTCATGTTGAGCATATCCCAATATGGAGGTGACGTGATTACATAGTCAATAATGGGAAACCCCAAATCGCCACAACGCTTGGCATCTTCATTTACAATCGTGAAGTCATCTTCACTTTCAGCGGCCTCTGCACAACGCTCTTTGGCAATTTCGCTGAAAAAGGGACTTAACTCACAACCATAAGCTCTTCTCCCGGTGTTTAGCGCCGCCACTTGAGTACTGCCTGTTCCGCTCATTGGATCAAAAACCCTTTCACTTTCCCTGGTAAAGGTTTTGACAAATTGCTCAATTAATTGCTCAGGGTACTTGGCTGGATGAAGAATCTCATTTGGTTTTCTACGAGGTGGTTTTACAACCTGCCAGGCACCAAGTTTCTCTCTTAATACGGTGGAACCGTGTCCATTATCTAAAAAGGATCTATGGCGAGATTGTAATGATTCTGCAGACTTCTCATCCTTTCTAAAGTACAATGCATAAAAGCACTTCCCTCCTTCCAGAGATGCTCCTTCTTTGAAGCAGGCAATTTTTTCATCTTTCAGGCTATAGTGAGATGATAGGGTTTTGGCCAAATCCCAGGCTAGAGGTTGAAAAGTGTCTGATTCAAGATTTTCAATAAAAACACACAAAAACTTCCTATGGGCAAGATGCTTATATATATCTAGCGCCATGGCAACAACACCTTCTTTGTCTTCCTTATAGGTTTCAAGGTTCCTGTACTTTCCTCTTAAATCGAGTATAGCATACATTAGATGCTCATTCATCTTTGTGCAGCTTTGCCGTCCTTCTTCCTTACATACCTTATTAAAGGTACCTAGCTCATCACCTTTATAGAACACCTTTGGCAAGGGGAATTCTTCATTAGACTGGGTAAAGAACCGAACATTGGATCGGTATAGATCTTCAGTGTTTGAAGGGACAAACCACGACTTTTGGAATGGCAACCACTCCTTCGATCCGATATTGTTGAACCTATTTTTTACGGCCATGCTGCAAGTATAAAGCTTGTATCTTTTCCTATTTTGAAGTCACTCAACAATCGGAGCTCTTTTGGTTTTGAGCTTCTTCTCACAATGTAAATTCCATTCTTATCGTCCAATGCTTCGTTGTGCCTGAGAATTCTTTGACTCATGCGGGTAAACTCGTAACTAAACGTATAGTACTGTTCCGATCGACTGTTTAGATATATATTCTCACTGGGGTAAGCAGCCAATAGATTAAGCGCATCTTCCTTTTCCATATAGGCCTTATCATTCAGCAGCACTTCTGGCTGGCTACTTACAAAGTCTACCCCAACCCTTACCACACACATTACTGCAATAAGACTCACTATGGATATGTGCTTTTGCGCTCTTAGCAAATAGAGCGTAATTATTGCCAGAGAAACCACAAGAAGTAAAACATCAAAATTGTGGAAGTAAAACATCAGTGAAATAGGAAAAAGCAGGGATAACAATAACAGCACATTGGCAATGGTTCCAAACCGCTTTATCCATATATCCGAGAGTTGTAGTGAAGCATTAGCAAATAGATAAGCCAATAGGGGAAAGAGCATATACACATATCTGAGTCGAGCACCGGGCGCTATCAGATAAATGGCATAGTTGGCCATAAATAGTACCAAAACCGCTCGCAGAAAGGAGTTTTGCGTTTTTGTTCGGTATACCCAGAGGACGAGAAGGGAAAAAGGAAGCATTCCTTTCAAAGTGTCGAGAGGAAAGACAACTAAGTGCAGTAGCCTGTCCAAAATCTTTGTGCCGCCTGCTCTATTAGCCGATTCACCAAAAAGCACTGACAATGAGTCGGACAAGGTTCCGGCCGTGTATTGAGGATAAAAATAAACCAAGGTTGGAAGTATGAACAAGGCGATGGATAAAAGCACCAAAGGACTCCAAAAAAGCTTGTAACGCTTGTTCAGTACAATGGCACAAAGCATTGAAATTCCAAGGAACGGCGCTGAAGGGAAGCCCTTGGCCAAAAAGCCCAAACTGGCCAGTAATGGTGGAATTGTAAAGAACAGTGTTGTTCTATTTGTATTGAGATAATGCCAAGGCAATAAAATCACCGGCAGCGTAAGAGCAGAATAAAAAAGGTCCATTTCAGCCATTCGGCTGTAATACAGCAAGAGGTCTTCCGAAGCCAAAAAGATTACAGTGGCAAAAAGTGCCAAGCCCCTTCTTTGGTATCTGGCTCCAAACCAGAACATGAAGGCAGCAATGCTTAAGAATGAAAGAACAGAAGGAAGTCTGCTCACCCATTCATTTGTACTACCTGTAATTTGGTAGAAACTTGAAATTACCCAATTGTATAGAGGTGGTTTGCGGTAATAATTCTCACCGTGCAAGGTCGCCTGGGTTCCGTTCTCACCATATAGAAGCTCCAAGGCAATTAGAGCTCTACGCGGCTCCTCATGTGCTAAAGGCTGAACTCCCAAGCGTCCAAACAAGGCGATGAAGAACAACAGTGCCAGACAGTAGTAGTGAATTCTATTCTTCAGCTTTCTTGCCTTTAATTCCTTCAATTACCTTATTCAATAGATTACGCCCCTTACCGGAAGTAATCTCGAATGTAATAGTGTAATAGGCCGGAGAAGATTTCCCATCTTTCTTCACTCCTTTCCCAACGATATTCTTGAGCAAGTTGGCCACATCTTTTCCTAACAAACCCTTTTTAAGCGCTGGGTGCATCTCGATGCGTTTAATGGTAAGACCGTGTTTCATACAGGATGCTTGAAGAACCGCCATATGAGAAGCCATTGCAGCGTAATCTATGTTAAGACCTCCCAGACCACCATTCTCATCGATTTCAAGGCCATAATTCCAATAGTTGGATATGTTTTGAGAAGCATAAGGTGCCCCATCGTCCAACATAGGAACTAGAAAATCGACCTGAAGTCCATTTTGTTTCTCTTTATGAAACGAAATGGGCCCTCCTTCCTTACTCCCAGTTTCTCCAATTACAAATACACGATCTTCAAACTTATCAGCCAGTACTTCGTAGCAATCATATAAGGCCTTCTGAAGGTTTTCATGAACGTAGGTGCGACCAGCAACAAAGCCCATGAAGGAATAGGTGATATAGCTGTGCTTCTTATAATCCAGTCTGCGCGAATGCTCTATACTGCCATTTCCAGGACTCCCATAACTAATACTGGGTTGAGTGGAGTCAAACAATAGTAAAGTGCCTGGGAAAACCCTTAAAAAAACAAGTACAACCAAAGTGGTAAGAACTGCATGCTTATAGTAAGGTTTAATAAGCAAGTGTACCAAGGTAATAATATAGCCCACCAAAAGGTAGTAAGGTACAATTAGCATCCGCCCTGTTCCTTTTATGTCAACAAAATTGGCTAGTGGCCACGATATATCAGGCCTTATATAATTGGCGGCGGGCTCAGCAACGAAGCCTGGCATGTAGTAATATTTGGTGTAGGGAAGCACCAGTTTAATAAGTTCTCCAAGGGTGAAATATATAGTAATGAACAACAGAGCAAGAACAATTGGCCACGGAGACTTTAGCCAACGTCTCATAAGATTGGCGTACGGTTTTTTCTTCTCTGTCATGAATAGACTGCGTTGAAGTACTTGCTACAAGTTTACTGTTCGGTTTTAGGTAAAAAACAATGTTTTTGCACACAAATGCCTCTAAACTTGCAACATGCAAAAAGCGGACATAAAATCCATCCTGGAAAACCGGATTTTGGTTTTAGATGGAGCCATGGGTACCATGATTCAGCAATATAAGCTGGAAGAAGAAGACTTCAGAGGAGAACGCTTTAAAAACCACTCAAAAGCGCTTAAAGGCAATAATGACCTTTTGGCCTTGGTACGACCAGACATTCTATCAACCATACATAAACAGTATTTTGAAGCAGGTGCTGACATAGTGGAAACCAACACTTTTTCAAGTACTAAAATTGCTCAGGCAGATTACGCTTTAGAAGATGCTGTTTACGATTTGAATTTTGAATCGGCCAGAATCGCAAAGGACGTTGCCAATGAAATGACTTCTAAGAAACCCCATAAACCACGATTTGTAGCTGGATCAATGGGACCAACCAATAGGACGGCAAGCATCTCACCTGACGTTAATAATCCTGGCTTCAGAGCTGTAGACTTTGATGAACTAAAGGAATCTTACGCAGAGCAGGCAGCGGCCCTTATTGATGGAGGCGTCGACCTTTTACTGGTAGAAACAGTATTTGACACCCTAAATGCCAAAGCCGCTTTATTTGCCATTGACGAAGTGCTAAAAGAGAAGGGCGTTGACATTCCAATCATGGTTTCAGGAACCATTACGGATGCCAGCGGCAGAACCCTTTCAGGACAAACGGCAGAAGCTTTCCTTATTTCAATGTCGCATTTACCTCTATTGAGTATTGGATTTAATTGCGCTCTTGGGGCAAGTCAATTGATGCCTTACCTTCAAGTACTTGATCGAAAGACCGAATTTGCCGTTAGCGCTCACCCCAACGCAGGCTTACCTAATGAGTTTGGAGAGTACGACGAAACCCCAGAAAAGATGGCGCAACAAATTGAAGAATACCTGCACCTGGGATTGGTAAACATTATTGGAGGCTGCTGCGGCACCACGCCGGAACACATTAGGGAGATTGCTGATTTGGTAAAGAAATACGAACCACGCAAACAATTGGTTAGCTAAGAGACTTTGTTTTCACCAGCTTGGCTAAAGGCATTATTGTGAAGTAAATGACACTAAAGAACTTAAAGCTCAGCGGCCTGGAGCCGCTTGTTATAACACCTGATTCTAACTTTGTAAACGTTGGCGAAAGAACCAATGTAACGGGTTCTAGAAAGTTTCTACGACTTATAAAGGAAGACTTGTATGATGAAGCCCTTGAGGTGGCTAGAGATCAAGTTGAAGGTGGTGCCCAAATTATAGATGTGAACATGGATGAGGGAATGTTAGATGGCGTTTACGCCATGAAAACGTTCCTTAACCTGGTAATGGCTGAACCGGACATAGCCAGAGTCCCCATAATGATAGACTCTTCAAAGTGGGAGATTATTGAGGCTGGGCTTAAAGTGGTACAGGGTAAGTGCGTTGTAAACTCTATAAGCCTAAAGGCCGGCGAAAAAGAGTTTAAGGAACAAGCCAAGAAAATAAAGTTATATGGCGCCGCTGTAATTGTAATGGCTTTTGATGAAGAGGGCCAAGCGGATACGTATGAGCGAAGAATTGAAATATGCGAACGTAGTTACCGAATGTTGGTTGATGAAGTAGGCTTTGCTTGCGAGGACATCATATTTGATCCTAATATTTTCCCGGTTGCGACTGGAATGGACGAGCATAGAAAAAATGCTCTCGACTTCTTTAATGCGACAAAGTGGATTAAGGAAAACTTACCTGGGGCCAAAGTTAGTGGTGGTGTAAGTAATGTGTCATTCTCCTTTAGAGGAAACAATGTAGTACGTGAAGCTATGCACTCGGCATTTTTATACCATGGCATAAAACATGGTATGGATATGGGCATAGTGAACCCGTCCATGCTCGAAGTCTATGATGAAATTCCAAAAGAACTATTGGAACATGTAGAAGATGTGTTACTAGACAGACGGGACGATGCCACTGAACGCCTCCTTGACCTTGCAGAAAATGTAAAGGGTAAGAGTAAAGGGAAAGAAAAAGATCTTTCGTGGAGAGAAACGGACGTTGAAGGCAGGCTAACCTATTCTTTAGTTCACGGCATACTTACTTACATAGAAGAAGACGTTGAAGAAGCAAGACTTCAATATGAAAAACCATTGCAGGTAATCGAAGGACCGCTCATGGACGGCATGAACGTTGTTGGTGATTTGTTTGGTTCGGGAAAAATGTTTCTTCCTCAGGTAGTAAAGAGTGCCCGCGTTATGAAAAAAGGCGTGGCCTACCTACTCCCCTATCTTGAGGCAGATAAAAGCGGCGGTAAGAGTAAAAAGGGGAAGATTCTGATGGCTACCGTAAAGGGAGATGTTCATGACATAGGCAAAAACATTGTGGGCGTAGTTATGGCATGTAACAACTACGATATCGTCGATTTAGGGGTAATGGTTCCCCCTGAAATGATACTCACCGAAGCGCGTAAACAAGATGTGGATGCCATTGGACTAAGTGGCTTAATAACTCCATCATTGGATGAGATGGTGCATCTGGCCAAAGAGATGGAACGCCAGAATTTTTCACTTCCTCTATTAATTGGAGGAGCCACAACTTCGAAAATCCACACAGCTGTAAAGATTGCTCCAGAATATACCAAGGGACCAGTAGTACACGTGCTAGATGCCTCTAAATCAGTGCCGGTATTGAGTGGTTTACTTGGTGAGAACAATGAAGAGTTTGCCGTAAAGTTCAAAGATGAATACTATCAACTCAAGGAAAGTCACGGAAAAAGGCAAGCGGCCAAGAACCTGATTTCCTTGAGCGATGCACAGGACAACTCATTGGTAACAGACTGGTACGCATCTCCTATAACAGTTCCTGACTTCATCGGAACCAAGGTCTTCAAGGGCATTGACCTTTCAGAACTCCGCCACTACATAGATTGGACGCCCTTCTTCAGCACTTGGGAGATGAAAGGGAAGTTTCCTCAGATTTTTGACAATGCCAACTATGGAACGGAAGCTAAAAAGCTCTTTGACGATGCCCAGTTAATGTTGGACAAAGTGGTAAAAGAGAAATGGCTAACGGCCAATGCTGTTATTGGCCTTTGGCCGGCCAATGCTGTTGGCGATGATATTGAAGTATATGAAGATGAAAGCCGTACGGATTTAGTTTGCAAATTGCACACCTTGCGTCAACAAGGTAAAAAAGCATCTGGTATTCCCAATCTTGCATTATCTGATTACGTAGCCCCCAAAGAAAGTACTGTTCCAGACTATGTAGGCGGCTTTGCCGTGACAGCTGGCTTGGGTATTGACAAGCATATACAGCGATTTGAACAGGACCATGACGATTATAATAGCATTCTTTTAAAGGCCATTGCTGATAGATTGGCAGAAGCCTTGGCGGAATATATGCACGAAAGAGTAAGACGAGAACTATGGGCTTACGCTTCTGAAGAAAGGTATTCTAATGAAGAACTTATCAAGGAAGTATACCGTGGTATTCGACCAGCTCCGGGCTACCCTGCCCAACCTGACCATACAGAAAAAGAAATACTGTTTAAAGCACTTAATGCTGAAGAACAGGTAGGTATTTCACTGACTAGTTCATATGCCATGAGTCCTGCTGCCAGTGTTAGTGGATTGTATTTCGCACATCCTGAAAGCAAGTATTTCCCTCTGGGGAAAGTACAGAGAGATCAGGTAGAAGATTATGCTAGTAGAAAAGGAATGTCTATGGACGAAATGGAACGTTGGTTGGCACCCGTATTAGGGTACTAGACTTGTCCAATTACTACGTACATCAGATTTCCTCCTGAAAGAAAGCAGTTCTGGTTTTTAAGGTCAGTGAGCAGTTGCCTCTGATATCTTGATACACGTTCCCAATATGCGTCAAACGTTTTACGGCCGCCACCACCCGCTTGGTAGTATCGCCAGTTATGATCGTAGCCAAAACCACCTGTTTGATTCTCTATCCAGTCTATCATTTGGGCTGCTCGCATTCTCTTCTCCCTTGTATCATATGGGGGAATCAAATGTTGGCTCTTATCAGATATGTAGACTTCAATATTCTTCAAATCAGCCTGTCTGAAAAGGTCAGGAAGTGAATCGCCGATGGAGCTGAATCCTTCGCCAAGAAGTTTTTTTCCCTTCTCACATCGCAGTCGGATCTCCATTAGGTCCAACATATCTTCCACTTCATAGTTTGATTGCGCATATGTATCAAACATAAGCACTGATGCAAGGTTATTAGGTTCAATCGCCACTACCCTACCTCCTTCTCTCGCGCATCGCTTCATCTCCTTAATCACTTCTAAGGGATTTTTCATGTGCATGAGTAAGGTTTGACAAGCCACCAAGTCCTGACTTTGATCTTCCAAGGGGATTTGATTGGCGTCGCCGACCAAAAACTCAAACTCAGTGCCTGTTTTTTTATGCACCTTCCTGGCCTTTTGTATGGCCCTTTTTATATACTTCTTTTCGCTGTCAATCCCCTTAACGGATGCTCCATTTGCTAAAAACGAGGAAAATTGGAAGGCCAAAAGTCCCAAACCGCATCCAATGTCAGCCATGTGCTCGCAGTTCTCCAAATCCAGTCTTTCTGCCAATAAGGCCAGATAATCCTGATTCCACCAATACTCCCTGCTTTCTACAAGGTGCGATTCTGAATGAGCTTCTCTGTATTCTGTCAAAACGAGCGCAAGGTAGTTGGATATTCCATCAAAGAATTCAGGGCTGAATACTAAAACAAGTAAAGCAATTGGTTGGCCATGGGTAATTCAAGAACTTGTAAGAACACAACTGTAACTTCTGACTACGTTTCGAAGGGACCAAATTATTGGTCGCAAGGACCTGAAGAAAGGCAAAAAGGGTTTACTCCTTATACTTCTTCATGAGTTTTCTAAAGTAAGGAAACAAACTGCTGGTATCGTCGGGACTTATCAAAGCCTCATCATGCCAAACCACATAGCCCTTTAATGGCATTTCACCCTCGGCTACTTCTTCAATGCATTCTTCAAGTTTATGATGCTTTCGTCCATCATCGTAAGTCCCCCATTCTGAAAAATTCAATTCTTCACGTGCTTCACGAACGTGCTTCCCTACAAACCAGGAAACCGGTGCTACATTAGAATACCAAGGCCAAACCGTGTTGTTGGAATGGCAGTCCAGGCAGGCTCGTTTCATGATTGACATCACCTCATCAGGTGTGTTTTCTACGGAAGCGAAAGTCTCCTTTTCAACGGTATCAGGATTGGTTTTATCAATGCGAACAAATTGTGCAAGTACCAAAGCCAACAATAGCACGAGTAAAACTCTCTTGAATATTTTCATCGCGCGAAAATATGGTTGTCTCTAAATAAAACTTACCCGATTTAACAAAATCCAACTAAAGATCTGCAGCCTTCAGTCTTACACCAATTAGGGCTTCGTAATGAGTCCCTCTGGATCGCAAACTTGCTACTTCCCCACTACCGTTGTACATAAAGTCCGCTCTATATACATTGTATAACCCTCTGTTAAAGCCGTATTGAAGCGAAATATAGAAGCCGTGATAAAGTTTAAAATCCCTCTTGAACCACAGACCTACATAAGGCATTATTCGTCTTTGAATTGAATTAAGCATTGTGATTGGCACATTGATGTTGTTTCGAAAAATACTGGTAAGTCCTTCAGTATAATATGATGGGCTTGCAACACTAGCCCCAACACTGTACCCAACATGAAGTATTTCCCTTTCTCGAAAGAACAAGCCTCTGGACGAACTCATACCAAAACCATGCATATTGCGCCAGTTTGGAAAGAAGATACCAGGCGCATTAATAAAACGAGGTGCGAAGTACATCGACCGGTACTCGTATTGAAAATAAAAGTACTTATGCTTAGGAGTAACAACTTCAAATCCCAGCTTATAGGATGCTTCAGACCATGACTGACCATCCACCATAAAACCTGTAGGATCTACGGCCCTTGTGATGGTTGAATTGACACCAAGCGCTGAAAAAATGTAGAGTTTAGGTCGATCTAGTCCTTTGCCATTAAATACTTCCAATGAATCCCATTTCTGTCCTACTGCCTGACCTAATGAGAACACCGCTACAATTGACAGCAACAATTTCATTCAGCCCTAACGAAGCTTACTTACAAATCTTGTAAGCCGAACTAAATATTGCGGAGGTGGTAACGCAGGCCAAGCCCAACAACGCTTCCTTTATAAGAAACCTTGCTAAAGAACTTCTCTCTATTGGTAGCGTATTCTACAGATAATTTGGCCCTATCCAGGTAATTTCCAAAAAGAAAAACATCAAGACCTTTGAATGGTCCTGACTGCACTTCCCGGCCTAAACAAATCGATCCCCCGCGCTGTACACCTGAATACTCCTGAAGATTTCTCCGAAAGTAAACAGACTCTACTGCAGAAGTGTTGTCCTCTGGGTAAGCCTTATGGCTGTACGGCTTTGTAGTGTTTAGGTGAAACTCGATTCCAAGTCCCAGGTAATTGCCACTGGGAAAAAAGCGATTCAAATGAAATGAAGCTCCGAAGTAAGGCATTGAAAAACCTTTTTGACCAAATAGGTTAGGTGACTGATCATCCACAAAGTTGAACTTGAAAGGATGCATTCCAACAAATAGAACAGAGTTAATGGCTAGTTTCTCATTTGATGCATATTGATAGCCAATAGCAAATATGGGAACATTTACTGTAGGGAATAACAATGTATCGTTTACGAGCTCTGTTGGGTTCGATGCCCTACTTAGACCCCATTGGAAACCCACATTCAAATGCCCTTTGATGGGCTCAGGTAATGAATCTTGATCAAATTGGTCTGTTTGATTTTGACCTATCGCCAAAACAGACCATAACACTCCTGCAATTACACCTATCACCTTTAACATGTGGCAAAAGTGAGGTTTCCAAATCTTTTAGAATTTCCGGTTCTATGGTCAATCGTTGATATACTCTTCCTTAAGCTTGTCCTTAAAGAGCTTTTTAACCTTTTCTACTTTAGGAGCAATAACAACCGAACAATATGGCTGCCTGGTATTGTCGTTGAAATAATTCTGATGGTAGTTCTCAGCCTTAGTATAATTCTCTAATTCTACAATTTCAGTCACGATTGGTTTAGACCATATACCTGATGCGTCCGCCAATTGCTTTGTTTGTTCTGCCAAGGCCTTTTGATAGTCATTGCGGTAGTAGATACCACTTCTATACTGTGTTCCTACATCATTTCCTTGTCTATTCAACTGAGTAGGATCATGACTTGCCCAAAATACTTCCAAAATTGACGCAAGCGAGATTTGAGCTGGTTTGTATACAATCTGTGCTACTTCTGCATGTCCGGTCGTTCCAGTACAAACTTCCTTATAAGTAGGATTCACTTTGTGTCCGTTTGAGTATCCGGATTCCACACTTACCACTCCTTGTAAACGTTGAAAAACCGCTTCTACACACCAAAAACAGCCTGCTCCAAGGGTTATAGTGTCGAGTTCACCAGCAGGATTAATGGGAAGTTGCTCTGTATCAAGTTTCAAGCTATCTTTTTTCATACTAATATCACTTTGTGAACAAGCACTTAGAGAGTAAAACAGCAGGCTTAAAAATGTTAGGTGCTTAATCAAAATTTCCGATTTGATAAAAAAACAGCCATTTCAGTAATTAGTTTCAACAAAGGCTATTTAACTCTTGTTTAAACGCAAAATTCACGAATGCCGAAAATATACACCTTGGTTAGGGAACAGGTAATTCCCTCGTCACTGGAAACCGTGTGGAATTTTTTCTCAACACCTGATAATTTAAAGACCTTAACTCCTTCTTATATGGGATTTGACATTGTTAGTGGTAGTACTCCAAGAATGTACCAAGGCCAGATAATAGAATACATCGTCAGGCCATTGCTGGGAATTCCTTTGAGGTGGGTTACAGAAATTACACACTGTAGGGATCAACTGTTTTTTGTAGACGAGCAACGGTTTGGTCCTTATAAATTTTGGCATCATCAACACCATTTTGAAGAGAGGCCACAAGGCGTCTACATGAAAGACGAAATTAACTATGCACTACCAGCCGGAATTTTTGGGCAAATGGCACACCCTGTCCTGGTAAAGTCCAGGCTCAACAGCATCTTCGATTACCGATATAGGGTCACAGAAAGCCTCTTTGGGCAGAGCTAATCTTCCTAACTGAGTGATTTTTAGTTATTTTGTAGTTGAATAAGTATCGTTATGCGTGTCAAATATTTAACTCTGGCTGCCATTTTGGGTTCTTCTATTTTCTTTTCGGCTTGTGATGACCTTGGAATTGACCCTGAAGTAGGTATAGCCGATTGCCTTACTGAAGAAGATCGAACCAATTATTCTTTATTTGTTGCCAATGAAAAGGCCGCAGTTTCACTTCTTGAGGAGCATGGCATGGTTCCGGGAGACGTTCCAAGTTCTGAAAGAGATGAACTTAAGGATGTTATTTTAGAGAACATTGATGAGCACAATACTTTAAGAAAAGGCTTTGACTGCCAATATTGGGGAGAAGACGTTGACTTTCTAGACCTTATTGCAACCAATGGCACTGAAATTGACCCAGACGTACTTAATGCTGAGTCTTTTAAATCTCTTTTCAAAATAGAATCTTCTGAAGTCTTGGAAGCCCTTAGTGAAGACGACTGGATTGGACAAGATGTGTATGTTTTCCCTGGAATTTCAAGAATTCCATGGGAAGGTGCATCTCAAGCCAATAAGGAAGAGGCGCTTAGAAGAATTAATGAGGCTTACAACAACCTGCGACAATCAAAGGGACTAGAAGATGAAGTGGAACTCTTTGATCCCGTTAACGACTACCTATATCCACATGCATCCTTTCACCAAGTGTTTATGGTGCAGTATCAATCTGTACTAAACGATCCAAACAATGTGAACGCAAAGGGAATCGTTACCTCAATGACTTCTGTGGAAGAGGCCATCATGGAGAAACTTATTTCACGATCTCCTGACTCTTTGTAGCTCTTAGCAACCGTGCCAGAAGCCATCTGTTTGCGATGTAGGAAAGTACACCTGCCAGTAGATAGGTAGTAGCCAAACCATAGAACATTCCTTTAATTCCAGCCATATTTGAGCCAAGAATGGCCAATGGTATCATTATTCCAAACATTGTTACCAGGGAAATCACAAAGGCAATCATTGGCTTGTTCAGAGTGTTAATTACTGTGTTCACACACTGGTTGATTCCTTGAAAACCGAAAGAAAAGGGCACTATTGATAGGTAAAGTGCGCTGTAGGTAACTACGTCCTCACTTTCAGAAAATATGTTGGCAACTTTCTCCCCAAGAAAATACAGCAGAACGGCCATAACCAGTCCCCACACGACTGCAAATGCTGCACTTATATCAACAGCCTTCCTAATTCTACCAATTCTTTGAGCACCAAAATTTTGTCCGGTAAAAGGACCTAAACTCGCCGCGAGGGCAAACAATACACTCATGGTTAAAAATTCAATTCTGGAGCCCACTCCAAAAGCTGCCACTGCAAATGCTCCGTAGGATGAAAGGATGGCCGTTACCTTCCCCATGGCAATTGGGGTAAGCATTCGCGCTACCCCTGACGGCAATCCTATCCTGATGATTGATGCCCAACAGCCTTTCAGCACAGTAAAAGATGGCAAATGAAAAGTGATGAGACTCTTCTTAACGTAGAGAATATATAGGGATAGTACCAGAGTAAGTGCTCTTGATATTGAAGTAGCCAGGGCCGCCCCTTTAAGTCCAAGCTCGGGAAAGGGACCAATTCCGAAAATAAGTAAGGGATCGAGAGCCGCATTTACAGCTACTGCAAACAGCATAATGTAGGCAGGAGTTTTTGCATCTCCAGTGGCTCGGATAGCACTGTTGCCAACAAAGGGGACCACAAGAACGATTACTGTAATAAACCATATTTGCATATAGTCAGTAATATGAAGAAGCACGTCAGGCCCTGCACCTAAGAAAGTAAAGACAGGCTCAATAGTAAAGAGCCCAATACTTGACAGTGTAAAAGCCAGTATAAGCCCAAGCATCAGCGAATCGCTGGTTTCTCTTCGGGCTTTCTCAAGGTTTCCGGCACCAATGGACTTGGATATAAGGGCTGTGGCTCCAATACCAATACCTTGTACCAGGCTAAAGATTACCATGATTACTGGAAAGGTATAACTAAGAGCTGCTAGCTCATCTTTACCCAGTTTTCCGACATAATAGGTGTCTATAAGGTTGAAAGCGACCATGCTTATAATGCCGAGCATCATAGGCAGGGTGAGACGTACAAGAATAGGACCTTCCTTTCCTTGCGTCAGATTGTATTTTGTGGCTGACAAGTTTTACTCCACTGGAATATCAAAAGAGAACTGAGTCTTCAGTTCTTCGGGAGTATACCAAACCGCGTCCACCTCCATAGTAATGTCTGTAGTGGGCCTGTCTTTGGCATCTTTGGCCTGAGTAGCAATCTCACTTACAACGTCCAAACCGTCAAATACGATTCCGAACACTGTGTACTCATTGTCAAGATGTGGTGTACCGGCACTATTCTCAACTATATAAAACTGAGATCCACTACTGGCACGTTCAGGGTTGGTAGCATTACCTAACCTGGCAGCCCCCACGGCTCCATGTACATGCTTCAGTTTACTATTAATTTCTGCTTCAATAGTATAGCCCGGACTGCCCTGACCGTCGTTGTTAGGGTCAGAATCCTTGGAGTTAATATCTCCCCCTTGTATCATGAAGTCTTTTATGACTCTGTGGAACGTAGTACCATCATAAAAACCATCCTTCGTTAACTTCAAAAAGTTTTCGCGGTGCTTGGGAGTACTTTGGTATAGAAACATTCTTATCTGGCCAAACTTGGTTTGAATCTTAATGGTTTCATACTGAGAAGCCAATGTCAGTGTTTGTGATGTTTCGTCTTTTACTATTGATTCATCGTGATTAGTGGTATACACTGTTAAGCCAATTTCATATGTACCGAACTCTGTAAACGAATGTTTTACTGTTGCTCCACGATAAGTAGTGTTCTCAATTTTCCAAACTGCCGAGTCAAATGATTCGGTTGTAGCTGTAAACGAATACTCATTGCCTGCTACCAGGGCATAATCAAAAGAAGCCGTTATGGTGACATCTTCCTTCTTACAAGAGCCTGCCAGTATTAAGGCAGCCAGGGTCAATCCAAAAATTACCTTCTTCATCGATTTCATTGTTTATAACCTGTAATATTACTTCAAGGCCTCCGAGAAAACAAGCAATCAATGGGCTAGATTGAAGAATAAAACTTAAATGATTGTGTATTCATGTAATTTCGCGGCTAATTATCACAACTTAAAGTTGTTATACACAACTCACTTATTTCATGACAACATTCTCGGATCTTGGTTACAAGCCTGAAATTTTAAAGGCCTTAGCCGAATTGGGATTTGAAACTCCTACCCCCATTCAAGAAAAAACCGCATCACTGCTGATTAACTCTGACAGTGACATGGTGGGGTTGGCACAGACAGGAACAGGAAAGACGGCAGCATTTGGTCTTCCCATTGTGCACGATATTGAACCTGAAGACAACTACATACAGGCACTTGTACTTACTCCAACCAGAGAGCTGTGCATGCAGGTAGCCAGAGACCTTGAAGCTTACGCTAAGTACATTAAGGGTACCAGAATTCTGGCAGTATATGGCGGAACGGATATTAAGACTCAAATTAAGAAGCTCCGGCCTTCTCCGCAAGTGGTGGTGGCCACCCCAGGAAGACTTCTTGATCTTATTAAGCGTGGAAATGTAAAGCTTGGAGAACTCGAGATTCTGGTATTGGATGAAGCAGACGAGATGCTCAACATGGGTTTTAAAGACGATATTGAGGAAATACTGCAACAAACTCCTGACGACAGAAGAACACTTATGTTCTCAGCCACTATGCCGAGAGAAGTAGCCAATATTGCGAAAAACTATCTATATGAACCTACTGAAGTTACCATAGGTAAACGAAACGAGAGTACTTCTAAGGTAAGTCATCATGTATATGTTGCAGCTTCCAGAGATCGTTACAATGCTCTCAGGAGAATTGTGGACGTACACCCTGGAGTATATGCTATGATATTCTGTAGAACTCGTGCGGAAACTAAAGATGTTGCAGAACGTTTGGCGGGGCATGGTTACAATGCCGACGCACTGCATGGTGATCTTAGCCAATCGCAGCGTGACTATGTGATGGACAAGTTTAGAAAGAAAACACTTCAGTTATTGGTAGCAACTGACGTAGCTGCCAGAGGTATTGATGTAGACAATCTTACTCATGTAATCAACTATAACCTTCCTGACGACGCTGAAAACTACACCCACCGAAGTGGTAGAACGGGACGCGCCGGGAATGAAGGAATTTCCATTGCGATTATTCACTCCAGAGAGTTTGGAAGGCTAAGGGAAATTGAACGGGTTATCAATAAAAAGTTTGAACAGCAGAAAATTCCGGGAGGCTGGGAAGTATGTCAAAGCCAACTGGTTCATTTTGTTGAAAAACTTGCCGATGTTGAGGTAAATGAGAACACTATCGGTTCTTTTCTTCCGGCCGCTATGGAACACCTGGCTTCATTAGAAAAAGAAGAGCTCATCAAAAAGATTGTCTCTCATGAGTTTCAGCACTTGTTGAATGACTATAAGAACGCTCCGGATCTGAATGTGGATACTTCCAGAAAAGAGCGGGGAAGAAATGACAGAGACAGAAATAGAAGGGATCGAGGTAGAGACGGTAACCGTAAAAAAGACCGCAACAAAGGTGTACGTGGTCCATCCCGAGGCGGCAATTGGGAGCAAATTGGTATTGATATGGGAACGAAGGACCAAATGAATCCAGCTTTGCTAATAGGTATTGTCAACAAGGCCCTGGGAAACAAAGACAGTAAAATTGGACGGATTAACATTGGTACGCATGAGTCGACATTTGAAGTGGAACTCATGACTTCAGTGGCGCTGCTTGAGCGAAAAAAGGCAAAGTATAGAGGTAAAAATGTGACCTTCTTCAAAGACTAATGCACTACGCTTGTATACTGGGTTACGGCTTTGATTGCCCGGAATCGCATTTGAGTCTTGCTGTGGAGCTTACTGAAATCCTTGCAAAGAAGTCCTATGGCTTTTGTGCTGGAGGTTATATTGGAATTTTCAATGCCGTATTCACTACGGCTCAAAAAAATAACGCTCCTACCCTACTTATGACCGATCCGAGTGAAAAGGAAGTTAATACCTCGTTTATCAATACTCTTCGGATTTGCTCATCGGTAGACAACAAACACGACACTATGGTAGCTACCGTGGATTTCGCCGTAGTGATTGGTGGAGGAAAAGGATCAGAGATGCTGGCCACTAAATTTCTAAAAGCTGGTAAAAAGGTATTCTGTTGTCGGAGATCTGGAGGTGCTGCAGATAAAATCACTGGGGGCATTCACCTGGATACTAAAGAGTTGAAAGAGGCATTATCGCATCTTTAATTGTAGTGCAACAGAGTTCACTTCCGTTTCATTATCTAGCGATTGCGACATTTGTAGAGTAAAATATTGAGGTGCATGGTTACAGCCATGTTTGTCTTAATAACAGTAAATCACTTTAAAATTTCTGTTTTCTACAATGTCTCAAGATTGAAAAACTCTTTACTTCACAAGTAAACAGAACTCCTTTGAGGTCTTTAGCTGTTTAGTCTTATATGAAGTATACAATTCTCCTTGTACTTTGTTTAATTGGATGTAATGGCTTGAGCCAACATCCAATCCTGAGCTCTTTTACATTTAACAATGTTGACGATGGGATAGCCTTGAGCTTTGTAATTGCCGGAGGAAATACTTGCAACGGAATTGATGTATTTCATAAAGTAGGCGACAGCGGAGTCTTCAGACTCGCCGGCCAAATTCCAGGCATTTGTGGGCACAGCAGCAATGACACCAGGTATGACTATGTTCATGAAACACCTAGTCCACTTGACACTAACTATTATTACCTGGACTTTGGCGGTATCGGTCCTTCTGAACCAGTCAAGATATACTATGTTCCTTTCAATGGAAATGAACTGGTCATATCACAATTAAATGCTTCATTAACAGTGTATATCAATAACACTGCTTTCAACGGGGCTCAAGTAAGTCTTTACAACCTTAATGGAGCCCTTATTGCTGTTAAAACTGCAAGGCAGGGCATCACTCAATTCTCTTTTATTCCTCCCGGGCAAATTCTCATTGTACATGTTCAGAACCCTGAGAATCAGGTTCTGGTGCAAAAAGTAATATCCTTAAGGCCTTGACTTCTAGAAAATGTAGCGAAGTCCAAACTGAAATTGTCTTGGAGGAGCCGCATTCTTTTCTACTATGCTGCCAGAATCAGAAGCGCCAATCTGAATTTGATTACTCTGGGTAGCATTATTGGAATACCCGCTTAGATTTACTGTGTTGAGTATGTTGAAGACGTCAGCCCGTAATTCCAAACGATTATTCACACGATTAACCAAATTGTACTGCACGCTGAGGTCAAGGGTATTGCTCCAGGGCAATCTATCGTTGTTCCTGGTCTCTCCCGGACTGCGATCGCTGTTACCAACATACGAATCTCCAAAAGAACGACCATCACCATTAAGATCCGTAGTACCATAAAGAATGGCATCCGGAATGCGATTGATAGGCTGACCGCTTTGAATTAAAGAGGCCACAGTAATACTTAGGTTCTCCTTGGGATACACAGTCAAAAAAGAATTGACAATATGAGTACGATCATTAATGCTTGGGCCCCACTCGGCTTCAAAATTGTTAGCATCCATTGCCCTGAAGTTGATGTCTTCAGTATTGTTTTCCAATTTGCTCAAAGTATAGCTCAACCTGTAGGAGAAAAACTTGTCACCCCTAAGGTTATTGACTGTTACACTCATTGCGTTGTACCTGGACTGCCCTCCGGATTCAGTCATGATCACATTTCTTGCTACACCAGTTCTGGTAACTCCATCAATAACAACACTTCCGTTCTCAATAGGTATAGGACGGGTCAAATCAGCTTCGTCAGCCGTTCTTACAACTACATTGTCTGGATCAACTTCGTAGGCTGCAGCAGCGTTTATATTTCTTATTCTAAATAAGTTGAATGACCGGTTGCGAACTAAATCAACATAAATTAATGTGTTCTTATTCGCCTGGTATTGATAACCTAGCATCATTTGATGCGAATAAGGATTTTCATATCCATTTGGATTAAGTATTCTCAACTCATTGCTGAATAGGTTTCTATTGCTCTGAAGTTCCTCATAGCCAGGACCATTTAAATAAGATACTCCAGTAATGGTGGCTGTTCTATTTCCTTCATTGGTTATCAGATCAACATCAGTATCTGCCGGGAGTATGCCAAGATCTATGAACTTTTGCAACTGTGCCTTGTAGTCATCATGATTCGAATTAAACTGTAGAGCGTCACTATAAAGTGCGTAAGCTATTTTCTCATAGAAGAGCCCATATCCCCCTCTAATGCTGGATTTTTGATCAAGCTTGAAGTTAAAACTAAACCTGGGGGCAATGTTGTTCATATCTCCCTGTGTACCACCACCTACACTCAGATTGTCATAGGTATATCGCAATCCAAAGTTCAAGTTGAGCCGCTGCCCCACCATCCAGTGATCTTCTACATACAGGTTATAAATGTTCTGAGTTTTGGTAAATGAATTAGGGCGCAACTCAATTGAGTAATTCACCACTTGCGTTTCATCAGGTAAATCGGTCGGGCTCAAAGCTGCTCCAATTTCAGCATCTTTTAAACTATCCACTTGCGTCTGAGTAAGTTGAACTGTATAGCTTCCATTTTGATTGCCACCACCAATAAGTTCAAATGCACTGCTCTTCACTTCAAACCCCGTTTTTAGCGTGTGGTTTCCAAGGAAGAAGGAAAACTTCTGCTGCACTTGATGCGTTTTTTCATACTCGTTAAAGTTGTATCCAGGATGTCCTAACAAAGCAATAGTTTGTTGATCAGGCCCCCAAACCGTCACATTCGGGCTATTCGGATTTACTGGTTCCGCATAGTTCCAGTTAAAGGTGCTGTATTGATAATTGGTTTGACTACTGAATTTGTCGCCGAAATACTCGTTTTTGGAAGCCAAAACGAATGAATTGCGAAACTGTGTATTGGCAGCCGAAGGAAACATTACACCGCCTTCTAGCCCTCCCCCTTGTCTTTCTATACCTACCTGACCAAAGTTGAGTCTCACTGAAGAATGCCATTTGTTGCTCCAAAAATGATCTACTTTACCAGAAAGATAGCTGAACACGTTTGTGCCACGAACTGTTTTATTTACTCCAAGAGCCGGTACATTAAGCAAGTTGTCCTTGTAGTCAATGGTTTGCTCAAAATTGATATAATAAAAGGTCTTGTTTGTTTGCAAGGCTCCTCCCGCTCCTACTCCAAGTTGTTGCCTCTGAAACCCATCTTTAACCTGATTCCCTGAAAGATCGCGTTGAGCAAAAGGTGAAGAAGCATCAATCACTGGCCCTGGACGTGTTAAATAGAATACTTCTCCAAAAGTCTCATTGCTTCCTGTTTTGGTTGTTACATTAATTACTCCATTAGCCGTATTACCAAACTCCGCTGAGTAGTTGTTGGTGAGTACTTGAATGTTTTCAGTGAATCCAACAGGAATGTTGAACTTCATTCCTCCAAGAAAGTTCTCATTGTTGTCAAAACCGTCAATCAGGTAGTTGGTAAACAATGAATTTGCTCCATTCACTGCCACATTGGGAGCTTCGGGATAAAAGCCAGTGGCTTGACTTATATTGGGTAATCTATAAAGCGACCTGGTTATGTCCCTCCCTTCTACTGGTAACTGATATATTTCAACGGTACTTAAATCACTTGAAACCTCTGCATTACTCGTGTTGATTGAGGCAACAGAGTACCGTTCTCCACTTAACACAACCTCTGGAAGTGCGCTGGTTTTGGGAGCTACCAATAGAGAAGCAGTGGCATTCTCATTGGCTCTAATGTTCACTATAGCCGTATCTACACTTTGCACTATCGTCGAGAAGTCCGCATATATGCGATACGTGCCGGTAGCACCTATTTTAAATACAACGCGTCCATCTAGATTGGTAGGCTTTACACTGCTCCATCCCAAGGCCTGGTTTTCTACCTTAATGGAAACATTGTCAGAGCTGTTTAAACCTTCAGCATCAAATACTGTAACAGTAAGTGTTTGCTGACCGAAAGCCACGGTTGAAACGAAAATGAATGCCCATAACACTAGTGCTGCCTTACCTTTAAACCTGCCTATCATACGTTGGTAATTTGAACCAATTACAACAGTACAAAGGAAATGGTTTGCATTAGTAGCACTTATTTGACAATTAGTGGGAAACATCCCTCTATTCATCGTTATATAGCCATTTTAAGCCTATGAAACCGTCAAAAAATTGTGTTTTGTCTACTTCTGTGGTGTCACATTGGCCTGCATACCTCCCAGGCGTTTGATAAGTGTATCCATTGCGGTAAATAACAAGTCAACTGAATAGCCCGCTAAAAAGGCCAGTGTTAATGGAGAAAGATTGCTAATGGTAAAGGGAGCACCGCTATCGGTTTCCCCAAAAAAGAAACCTATGGCTAGTCCCGATAAAGATCCAAGCACCAATCGGACCCTATAAGAAATGACATCACCATTCATAAAGGTGAGTTGTTTAACCGAATCTAAAATGGAACGAAGAACAAACAAATAGGCTCCAATGAGACCAAAGAGCAAAGGGAAGATAAATTGGCTCAGACTGTTTAGGATAATTTTTGACCGGGTAAGAGTTGACTTCTCTTTGAAGTTTTCTTTTTGAACCGCTTCTTTCCAGCGTTGAAATGCATTGGCATTGGCTCCTGTGGTGTCGTTTGAACTTTTATCAGGTTGCTTTCCTACATCGGAGTAGCTGTCAGCTGCATTGCCGTTTCCGTTAAAAACTTCCTTAGGGTTGGCCCATATCCCCAGTTGAGCAAATGCAAATCGAAGGTTGTCATTCAGCTGTTCTATTCTTACAAAGTCTTCTTGATACTCTGGATGGTTGTCAAATAGATCGTGATCAACGTACTTCTTCCGAATGGAGTGAACAATTGTACTAAGGGCATTGTCGAGGGTATTTGTCTCAAGCTGTCTTATAATCTCTGCACGAGTTTCACGCTCAGCTGCCCCAGCCTGAGTTCGTTGTTTTACGAGTTTTTCTATACCTGTAAAAACGCCCGTTTCGTCCTTTAAACGTTGTGCAATATCTGCAGAAACATATTGCATACTGTACTCCTTGTATTTTAAGGCTTCTAAGGAATCCACTGAGTACTTTACCGCACGTATCGCTCCAGGAATATCAGTTCTGCATTCGTTGTAAAGATCCTTTCCAATAATCCAGTAAATCTGTCCTATTATGAGTATTGTGAGCCACATTACAGCGCCATACCGGTAAGTGGATGCCACCCTTTTGGCATCTGATACCGCAGGACGTTTAGGGACAATATTCAAGTTCCACGACCTTATCGTTCTGCGTATAAAACCAAAATTCTCTTCCTTCTTCTTTTTAATGGATTTAAGACTGGTAGCACTTACATCGGGAAATTTGGCAGATAGTTTGGACATGGCTGCCCAAAACTTTGATTCCGATTCCCAATTGGGTGCTTTCATCAAGCGCACTTCATCTTCTGATCCTTCTTCCATCTGATTCAGAACAAAGGATTTCATGTCCAGAATGGGAGCCAAAATCTCATCTGTTAAAGAAACTCCTGTGAGAGAAGCATGTTCTATGAGGTACATGGCATCCTCTAGTGCATGTGCCAGTCTATTATTCTTCTTGAATGATTCAAGGGGCCTTTCATCGCTCATTACCGTTACCTTTTAATCGTGCCAAAGTGGCTTTGGAAAAGTTTGGTGAGCCTAGACACCATTTACCTTCCCTATACCAAATATATGGTTTCGGTAAGACTCTTTTTAGAAAAGGCAGTTTTGTTCCCTTTCTTCAAACAAGCAATTAGAAATAGAAATTCGCGCTAAAACTTAAGCTGCAGGCCAGTTAAGAAGTGCCTTTGAGGCAAGTAACGCGCTGGATTGTCGGGTGGGCTACTATACGATCTAAAGTCTCTTGGATCAATGAACCTCGGATCCTGATAAGTACTTGGAACGTCGTCACCAAAAACATACCCTTCTCCTGTAATAGGATTAATAATTGCCGCATTCTGGCTATTAAGCAAATTCGTAATTTCCAGCTTATAGGCTATTGAAATGTTGTTGTTGATCTTCCACCATTTTTGGAAACTCAAATCCAACCAGAACCAGTCCTTTCCAATCAGCGAATTCTGCAGGTTTGGATCATTATTTATTTCGTAAATAGGACGACCTGAACTGGCTTCTTCTCCTATGTAGACATAAGGTGTATACCTTCTCCCTGAACGATAAACTCCTTCCAGGTAAATTTTAAAATGGTTTATGTTTCTAAATCGGTTGAACAATCCGTTCTGGTTATCACACCTGAGTAGCATGTTCCATTTTAGATCGTAAGGTGTATCCCATGGCATGGGAAACTCTTTAGTGTCCTCCCTGTTCCCAGTATTCAGAATATCCTTCAATGTTTCAGAAGACGATGCACTTTGACCAGTAACCCTGGCCAACGAAGCGGAAACCTGACCGCTGAACCATTTATTGATTCGTTTGATGTAAGAAACTTCGATACCACGTGTTCTCACAAAGTCAGAGTTTATCGGTACCGAACGACTCACATTTCGCCCTGTAACATCGGGCACTTCAATAGATGCATATGTGATGAAATCATATCGATCTTGCCAGTAAGCTGTTATACTCAGGGCATCGTTACTGGTTATCTGAGACTTAAGTCCCACTTCATACGAAATATTCACTTCGGGATTCAGGTTGGGGTTTCCCAACTTACTTAGGGTTGACCTGTCGGTATAGAAAGGATTGAGCCCTGTATACACTTGCGTAGGATGCGGTAACCTCATTGAGTGGTTGTAGTTAAAGTGCATCACCTGGTTTTGGCTTATTGGAAACGAGGCCGAAACCTTAGGGAGAAAGCGCATTTTCATCCTTCTGCCCAAGAATCCCATGGTTTGATCCATATAAGCTTCCCTGATTTCATCTCTGATAGGTGAAGCAGGATCGGCCACCGATTCGTCAACAAAAGAACCTGGAAACCAGTATTCCATGCGTCCACCTATACGGGCTATAAGGCCTAAATAGGTATACTTTTCTTCAAAGAAGAAAGCTCCATTATCAGGACTCGCTTGCCAAATTTCACTTGACTCTCCTAAACGAAATGACTGAGACTCACTGCCATCAGCCAAAGAGATAGGAGCACCAATCCAGGGGCGGCTGATATCTATCCACAAAAGATTCTGACGCTTGTGTTCGTAGCCAAACTGCAATCTGTTTTTCGCATCAGCAGAGTAAACACTACCTACATACTTAAGGGCGTACTCTTCAAAATAGTGATGGTGCCATGTTGTGGCTATTCCATTGTTATTGAACAGGCCAGGGCCGGGATTGACAAAGGCTGTATCAGAACCCGGATTGAAGTAGGTCACAGGAAACTCAACAATACTTCTTGGCTCAAATTCCTGATCCACATTATCAGGCCTCCAGTCACGACCATTGGCATCAGCTCTCAATGTGGCGAAAAGCCTTGAAGCCGTTACATTGTAGGCAAACCTGCTACTAGGACTATGGCTCCAGCGCAACATAGTAAGGTTCTTATCATGTGCGTAGGTTGCCGCATTGTCTGGTTGTAAGTGGAAATCAAACTGATAACCAGGGGTAAAAGGAGGATCATTGTTTGTAATTCGCAATGAATTGTAATCCTGGTTCACATTTATGTTTCTGAGATAGGAAAATGTCAACGTCTTAGTAGGCTTGAACTTGTAGTCTAACTTCATTAGACCGGACCACCTATTGTCCTGGGAAGGCATCCAGCCATTTCCTTCAAACCAAGAGCTTTCCAACTGATTAGCTGGATTCTTAATGAACAAGTCATTGGTTTCCATTCTAAACGAAGTATAGAACTTAAGCCTATCTCCAGTAGCCTTCTTAAGCAGAGGACCACCTAAATTAAATTCACCTATCTGATGATTAAATACACTGTTCCATCCATCGTTGAAACTGAAATTATCTCTTGAATATGCAGCATATCCACCTATTCTATCGCCTCCCGACTTGGTCTTGGTATTTACAACACCTGAGGTACTGTTACCAAATTCAGCACCAGCACCACCTGTAGAAACACTCAGTTCGTCAATTGCATTTGAACCAAGGTCTACTCCAAAACCTGTTCCGGTAAGTGGATCCTGAGCGGATACTCCATCAATATAAAATCCAGTTTCATAAGTTCTCCCTCCCCTAATGTGTACTCCTGAAGGCGTATTTACTACCCCAGCCTGTGTATTTACTATGGATTGAATATCTCTTGAGGGAGCAGCTTCAATTTTCTCTGCTTCGACTTTAACTTCACTGCTTGACTGTTCAACGTCTACTAAGGGTTTGTCTCCAATAATGACTACTTCTCCGCCATATACAATGCCCGACTCGGCAATTTCAAAGTTTAGCTCCTTCTCTTCTCCAGCCGTAAACTTCACTCCCGTTTGTATCAACTTTTCGTAGCCAATATAGCTCACCTCAAAAGTGTACTCACCGGGCTTAATGTTTTGTATCGCATAGCTACCATCAAGATTGGCGGACGCCCCAAGGTTGGTACCCTTAATGTATATATTGGCTCCTAATAAGCCTTCTTTGGTTTCTTTGTCAATTACTTTTCCCTTTACCGAAGCTGGTTTGGTTTGGGCATGTACTGTTGCAACAGCAACAATACACAGGGTAACAACTAGAAGTGTAAAGCGCACGATACCTGAAAATTTCCGCAAGTTTACGGAATGTATCCGATGGCTAAAATCTTAATTCGCTGATACCGGTAGGATAATCCAGACTTAATGCTTCCTTTATACATTCATAGCACTTCTCATCAGCTACAAAATCTCTTCCATCCATGTCCACAATTAATACGGGGACTTCTTTTTGCGACAGCAAAAACTCGCTATAACCTTTCTGGAGCTTTTGTAAATATTCGTCGGGGATACCACTTTCCATTTCGCGGCTTCGCTTTTTGATATTCTTAACTAAGCCTCCTACTGAATTTTGCAGGTACAGAATAATATCTGGTTTAGGCACTCTTTCAATGAATATTTCATACAGAGACCTAAATATTTGATAGTGTTCGGCTGAAAGATTGATCCTGGCAAAAATATTGGTCTTCGCAAAGTGGTAATCAGAGATGTTGAACTGCGTAAATAAATCCGCATTTGATTCAGCTTCCAATTGCCTAAAGCGCTCTGCTAAGAAACCTACCTCCACCGGAAAGGCATAGCGTTCAGGATCGGTGTAGAACTTTTCAAGAAAGCTATTGGTCACAAACTCTTCTAAAATGAGTTTGCCGTTCAAGTCTTTTGCGAGCATTTTTGAAAGAGTCGTTTTTCCTGCTCCAATTACTCCTTCAACAATCACGTACTTATACTTCGTATTCAACGGCCTCAGTTTTCTTGACGTTCAAACCATCTTCACACATTTCGAGCAACTTAGAATAGGTTTTCCCCAACTTAGGATGCAATTCTTCTTCGGCCAGTTCACAAAGAGGAACCAATGTAAACCTTCGCTTATGCAATTCAGGATGTGGTATTTTCAAATTGGTGTTGTCTACGAGTAAGTCACCGTATATGAGTAAATCTATATCTATGGTTCGTGGCCCCCATTTCTCTTTTCTTACACGTCCCAGTTCTTCTTCTGTAACAAGTAATATGCTGAGCACTTCCTGCGGTTCGAGAGAACATTCAAACAACAACACTTGATTGATAAAATCAGGTTGCGCAGTATTGCCCCAGGCCGCCGTGGCATAGAATGATGATGCCTTGGAAACCTTTCCAAACCTGGCTTCAAGGCGCTTCCTGGCCTGCTTTAAAACTCCAAATCGATCTCCGAGATTGCTACCCAATAACAGGTACAGCTTCCTTTCCATTGCTGCAAATGTCATACAAATTCCAGTACAGGTATGCGCCTAGAACAACTTCATACCAACATCTTTTAAAAAGCCTGATGCATGGGCCTTTGAAACTTTCGAATCAACTATAATGTCGCTCATTGACACTTTTTGCCTTAAGGCAAGCCCTCTAAGGCTTCGACACCTACTCAATGCCACATACAATTGTCCATGGGCAAAAGCACCACGTCCTAAATCTATTATTGCCCTATCAAATGTTAAACCCTGGCTTTTATGAATGGTAATTCCCCATGCCAACTTTACTGGGTACTGAGTAAAGGTCCCTAAAATCTCCTGATCAATTTTTCCCTTTTCAAGATCCCATTTATACTTCTTGTTTTCCCATTCATGAGGCTCTAGTTCATGTACGTCACCATTTTGCAACTGCACTTTGATTGAATGCTCTTCAAGCTCTACTACCTTACCAATGCTTCCATTTACCCATCTACCTGACAGGTCGTTTCTGATAAAGATAATTTGAGCTCCTTCCTTGAGTTCCAAATCTGTTTCAGTAGGCAATGTTGCAGATGGAAAGTCGCCGTTTACTTCACCAGAATATGTTTTTGAAGGCGTCTTCAGTTGGTTGAGACGTCGTTTGTTAATTGTATCGGCAACCGAATTCGTTGTACACAGGGTTATTACATAATCATTCTCACCAGGTTCATAGCGCGGATAAAACCTACTATTAAGCAAGTCTAAGTCAGATTGATCGCATGCATTCAGCCTTATTTTATTCAGGAGTTCCAAAAAGCGATCGTCATGCTGCCTGTACACTTTCTGCAGCTCAATCATCTCAATAAATCGACGACTAAACGCACTTGCATCAAAAAAATACGGTGAGCTATATAGATAAGAAATTACTTGCTGGTCATCATCTCTTACAACGGGTGGTAGTTGAAAGGGATCGCCAATAAGCACAACTTGTTTGCCTCCAAAGGCAGCATTTTTCACACCTGTGTTTTTACTCAGGCTGTAATGTATGGCATCCAATAAATCGGCTCTCACCATAGAAATCTCATCAATGATGACCACATCAGCATTCTTCACTAAATCCTTCTGTTGAGAATCATGCCTGAACTTTCTAATCTCTTTATCGCCCGGAAGTATAGGACGCAGAGGGAAACCGAAAAAAGAGTGAATCGTCTGCCCTCCTGCGTTAATAGCAGAAATGCCTGATGGGGCCAGTATTAAGACCTTCTTTTGAGTGAACTTGGTAAAGAGCTTTATGAGTGTAGACTTACCAGTACCGGCCTTCCCCGTAATAAAAAGCGAACGCGTACTCTTCTCCAGGAAAAACAATGCCCTTAAAAAGGCTTCATTTTCCTTATCCAAGCCAGAGTAAATTTCCTCTAAGGCTTTCACATCAACTGCTGGAAGAACGCTACTCATAAGGCTTACCACAATCGAAGAACCGCAATAAATGTTGAAAAATTATGAAGCTTATCCACCGTCGGTCATCAAAGAGAACTTATAACGTCAAAAACCTTTAGTTTCGCTCTGCAACTGCCAAATCGGTGGTTTTCTCAAATATCAGATACGATATGACAATCAAGTTATTGGGACGAAATGGCCATATTTTGAAACCTGTACTTCCCCTACTAGCCTTTTTACTAGTTCATACTACCTACGCGCAAGATCACATTGAGCAAAGCGCTTCTGAGATACTTCATGATATAAAGGGTCTTAACTCCGTGGGTTGCGCCTTGTATTTGGCTGCTCACCCTGACGACGAGAACACCAAAGTAATCACTTACCTGAGCAAGGAAAAACAATTGCATACCGCTTATCTCGCTTTAACCAGAGGAGACGGTGGACAAAACCTCATTGGTACAGAAAAAGGTGATGCACTTGGGGTAGTGAGAACCCAGGAGTTGCTACAAGCCAGACGCAGAGATGGAGGACACCAGTATTTTACAAGAGCTGTAGACTTTGGATACTCCAAAAACCCACAAGAAACCTTTAATAAATGGGAACGTGATGAGGTTTTGAAAGACGTTGTGTGGGTAATACGCCAAGTACGTCCTGATATAATTATCACCAGGTTTCCGCCTGACTCAAGGGCTGGACATGGTCATCATACCGCATCGGCCATGCTTGCCATAGAAGCGCAAAAAGCAGCGAAGGATCCCAACTTCAAGTTCAATGATGATAGAGACGGAAAGCTCAAGGCATGGGAAGTAAAAAGAGTGGTTTGGAATACTTCAATATGGTGGTATAAGCGATTAGGAGTCGAGATTGATGAATCAAAACTGTACAAATTGAACGTAGGTTCTTACAATACCTTACTTGGAACTTCATATAACTCTATTGCTTCCAGAGCCAGAAGTCAACATAGGTCTCAAGGTTTTGGTGATCTAATAGACCGTGGCTCTTATATGGAGTATTTTGAGCATTTGGCTGGAGATAGTGCCAAGAAGTCAATTTTTGAGGGCTATGATTTCACCTGGTATCGTTTTGGGAACTTTAATGTGGCTGAGCAAGCAAAGGGACTCATTCAACAGATCTCTTCCGGTTTTAATCCGGGAAGTCCGGAAAAAAGCATTGAGAAGCTTATAAAGCTCAAGGATCTGGTGAGAGAAATTTCAGACCCATTTTGGCAGCAAAATTTAAACGAACGCATCGACCTAATCATTGCCCGATGCGCAGGCATGTGGTACGAGGTTACTGTAGATCGCTATTATGCTTCTGATGGTGATTCAGTCACCTTTACACTTAATGCCATAAAACGTCAGGACTGTACCGTAAAAACGCGTTTTGTTGATTTTGGTGAATTCACTTACCATATAGAAGAGCCTACCGAGCTTAAGGACAATACATTCACAGAAGTGGTAAGTCGTAAGGTTAAGATTAATGTAAAAGACTACGGCTATAGCAGCCCATATTGGCTGGAAAGGGATAAAAATGAAGGATTGTTCACGATCAGCGATGAAGAAAGTATTGGACTGGCTGAAAAACGCCCCTTTCAAACAGCTACCATATTGTTTGCTGTAAACGATGAAAATATAAAAGTGAATGTTCCTATTACTTACAAATGGGAAGACCGAGCATTGGGAGAACAGAGAAGGCCATTTGAAATTCGCCCGAAGGTGTCTCTTAATTTCAAAAATCAAGTGCTAGTTGCACAAGCCGGCACCCAAATGGATGTTGAAGTCAACCTAATAATGAACACTGAAATGCTTTATGGAGTCCTAAAGCTTGAAGCTCCAGAAGGATGGACGGTGAAACCTTCAGAAATAAATTTTGAAGCCAATTATCGAGGTGAGATTCTTCCTTGTAGCTTCTCTATCACTCCTGGTTCCAACGCGGTTTCTGGTACTATTAAGGCCAGCGTGGAAGAAGAGAGCAATGTATACAACCAGGGACTTATTGAAATAAAGCATGACCATATTCCTAGCCAGGTAATGATGCCCAAAGCCGAATGCCAGTTGGTGTATATAAATGTGGCAACTAGCGGACAGAAAGTTGGCTACTTAATGGGCGCAGGCGATGAGGTGCCCAATGCTCTTACGCAGCTTGGATATCAGATAGAGTTATTGAATCCTGAAAATATCAATCAAGAGGTTTTGAAGGCTTACAAGACCATTGTAATAGGAGTAAGAGCCTACAATACCATTGATAACATAAGAAACATTCACAACGATCTACTGAAATACGCTGAAGCCGGCGGGAAGGTAATTGCTCAATACAATACAACTTACGGTCTCAAAAGTGATGTGGTGGGTCCTTACAACCTTAAACCTTCGAGAGCAAGGATAACTGATGAATACGCACCGCTCAAAATTCTCCAATCAAAACACCCTGTTTTCAACAGTCCTAACAAGATCACCTCGGATGATTTTGACAACTGGGTTCAGGAACGAGGCTTGTATTTCCCTAGTGAGTTTTCAAAAGAATACACGCCCTTGCTCCAAGGCAATGATATGGACGAAGAACCTTTAAATGGCATGCTATTGGTTGCGGACTATGGCAAAGGACAATTTGTTTATACTGGTTTGTCTTTCTTCAGAGAATTGCCTGCGGGTGTTCCCGGGGCCTATAGACTATTTGTCAATCTTATTGAATATTAATCCAGTAGTATAAAAGCTATAAAGAGCTTGTACTTAGATGAACAACTGGACCAAGAAATACCTACTTCTCATTCTCTGGCTGGTGCTTCTTATTGCACTTTTTAGCTGGTTTACGGCATCCTACGCATGAGCGGATTTGACTGGTTCGTACTGGGAGGTTCTATGCTGGGCATAGTACTTTATGGTGTTTGGAAAGGGCGTGGCAGTCAGTCCATGCAATCCTATTTCTCAGCGGGTAAAAACATCCGATGGTATACGATTGGCCTTTCAATTATGGCTACACAAGCCAGTGCAATTACCTTTCTATCGGCTCCTGGACAGGCTTATACTGACGGCATGCGCTTTATCCAGTTCTATTTTGGATTGCCACTGGCCATGATTCTAATTGCAGCCTTTTTTATTCCGCTCTACAAAAAGCTTAATGTACTCACAGCTTATGAGTATCTGGGAAAACGTTTTGACAACAAGACCAGAATGCTGGGAGCAGTACTCTTTTTGGTACAAAGGGGCTTAGCGGCTGGATTTACAATTTATGCTCCGGCCCTGGTGCTTTCTTCCATTTTAGGATGGAACATTTATTGGACCAATCTTGGAATAGGTTTACTTGTAATCATCTATACTGTATTTGGTGGTACTAAGGCTGTTGCACATACGCATAAATTGCAAATGGTAGTTATTCTCGCCGGAATGGCTCTTGCTGGAGTATTGGTTTTAGTAAAACTCCCAGATATGGTCGGCCTTGGAGAAGCTCTTGACATTTCTGGTAAAATGGGGCGATTAAATGTGGTGGATTGGAAACTTGATCTAAGCAGCAAATACAATGTGTGGTCAGGCCTTATTGGTGGTTTCTTTCTGGCCCTCTCCTACTTTGGAACCGACCAAAGCCAAGTACAACGATACTTGGGCGACCAACCGGTTGGACAAAGCCGAATTGGACTTCTATTTAACGGTTTTGTTAAGATTCCAATGCAGTTCTTCATCCTGTTGATTGGGGTTTTGGTTTTCACATTTTATCAGTTTAACAGCCCTCCTATTTACTTCAATCAGTCGGCCTATCACAATGCTCAGAAGTATGTTAGCAACGATTCTCTTGAAATTCTTGAGCAGGAATATCAGCACATTAACCAGACCAAACAGTCCGCACTTGAAAACTATTTGAATTTCAAGGAAACAAATGAACCGATTGCCGCTGAACAAAGCCTTTCATACGCACTGCAATATCAAAAATCAGCAGATTCTCTTAAAAACATCAGTATTGGAATAATCAACCGAAATTACCCAGGATCGGAAAAGAGTGATGTGAACTACGTCTTTCTTCAATTCGTTCTGGACAACTTTCCAGTAGGAGTTATTGGCTTGCTTTTAGCCTGCATCCTATTTGCAAGTATGTCATCCACATCAGGAGAGCTCAATGCATTGGCATCCACCACTATGGTTGATGTTTATAAGAGAAATATTAAACCCAACGCTAGCGATCAACACTACTTGAAAATGTCCAAGTGGTTCACCGCTTTTTGGGGAATATATGGCATCATCTTCGCCTTTTTCGCAGGCGAACTTGGCTCATTGATAGAGGCTGTGAATGTTTTAGGCTCTTTATTCTATGGCACTATTCTTGGAATTTTCCTTGTTGGTTTTTTCCTGAAAAAGGTAGGAGGTCACGCGGTGTTTATGGCCGCAGCAGTTAGTGAATTAATTGTTTGTCTTATCTATTATTACGAGTGGATGCCTTACCTATGGCTAACACTTGTAGGCAGTGTTCTGGTGGTTGTACTCTCTTTGGCGGCAAATGCAGTTGTTCCCGACAGGAATAGCCCTCAAAAAGTATCCTAACACATAGTCGTGATAAGCATGTGCCGAAACAGATCATGATACCCGAGCCGTCACTTTTACCAGCGATCTGACTGCTTCTAAATGAGTTTTCCCCACAATATCCATGTCCTTATCAATCGCGCGGGGAGCATTCTTTATATTTCGCCCTAAACAACGAGTTACATGGCAGCAAGAGGTCAGTTTAGCAACCGATTTGGATTCATCATGGCAGCAGCAGGTTCAGCAGTTGGGCTTGGTAACATTTGGAAGTTTCCATTTGAAGTAGGTGAAGGTGGCGGAGCTGTTTTTGTGCTTTTGTATCTCATTTTCTGCTTTTTACTATGTTTTCCAGTAATGGTTACTGAAATAGCTATTGGAAGAAAAACGCAGCGAAATGCGGTGGGTGCCTTTAATGCTTTAGGATTCAGACGTTGGAACATTGTTGGAAAGCTTGGAATCCTCTCGGGTATACTGATCCTTTCTTTTTACAATGTTGTGGCCGCATGGGCATTTGGTTACGTATTCGAAATGGTCAGAGGAAATTTTGATGTGGGAAACAATTTCGGCGGTTACACATCCGATATTGTTAAGGTTTTCATCTACGGAGTCATTTTCATGGTTTCAACTGCTTTAATCGTATCACAAGGAGTATCAAAGGGAATTGAGAAAGCCACCAAAATATTGATGCCAACCCTTATTGTGATTATCGCTTTTCTTGTTATTTACTCTCTTACCCTTGAGCATTCGTTAACGGGATTGTCATTTTACCTAAAACCTGATTTAAGCGCCATCAATGGCAAAGTAATATACGGAGCCCTTGGACAGGCTTTCTTTTCGCTTTCACTGGGTATGGGAGCTCTTATTACCTATGGTAGCTACGTTAATAAAAGCGATAACATTATTACCTCAGCTACGCTCATTACTCTAATGGACGTGGGCATTGCCTTTATTGCCGGGTTGATGATGTTTCCTTTTGTGGCCTACCTAAGCAACGGCACTATGGAGGGAGTTTCCGGCGGCCCAGGCTTGATTTTTGCCACGCTCCCGGGTGTTTTTGAGTCTCTTGGTAGTGCTGGGGTCTTTATTGGAGCTATCTTCTTTTTACTCCTGTCCTTTGCAGCACTTACTTCAACAGTATCCCTTTTGGAAGTTCCTGTGTCTTATGTTGTAGACGAGCATAAAATGAAGCGCAAACCCGCGGTATGGATCATGGCTGGGGTAATCTTCCTTGTAGGCATTCCATCAATGCTATCAGGAGGGTATTCTGAGTTTTTCACCAAGTTCATCACCTATTTTAACGCCAGTGGTCCCACAGACTTCCTGTCTTTTGTCGATGATACTGCCAGCTCTACGTTCCTGCCCCTCGGTGGTTTTCTTATTACCATTTTTGCCGCTTATGTGTGGAAAAAACATAACCTGGAAGAAGAGTTAAGCATTGGAGCGCCAAGCTATAAGGGTTCATTGGTAAGTAAGTATATTTCCTTCGCAATCACCGTGTTATGCCCGCTAATCCTAGGCGGAATTTTCGTTCTCACCCTGATGGGTAAGTTCTTTGGTGTGGAGGTGTTTAGCTAAACACCCCTGGTCACATTCATAGCATTGTTCCATTAAAATGGAACTAAAGGTGTGGCTCTTGCCTTTGTAGAGTTGCATTAGTAAAGGTATTCTAAGGTCCTTCTATGAGTCATATTGTTATAATTGGAAATGGCATTAGTGGAATTACAACCGCAAGGCATGTAAGAAAGCTAAGCAATCATCAAATCACCGTAATTAGCGCTGAAACAGAACACTTTTTTTCGAGAACTGCCTTAATGTATATCTACATGGGGCATATGAACTACGAAAACACCAAACCCTATGAGGATTGGTTCTGGGCCAAAAACAGAATTAACCTTCTGCATGATGAAGTGCTATCTGTTGACTTTGACAAAAAGGAGCTTAAGATGGCCAGCACACTCCCTATTAGCTATGATAAGTTGGTATTGGCCACAGGGTCTAAACCCAATAAGTTTGGCTGGCCGGGACAAAATCTTGATGGTGTGCAGGGATTGTACTCCTATCAAGACCTGGAGAGTATGGAACGACGTTCTGAGCATCTCAAACGAGCCGTAATAGTAGGTGGTGGTCTCATAGGTGTAGAAATGGCCGAGATGTTTCATTCCAGGGGAATTCCCACCACATTTCTCGTGAGAGAAAAATCATTTTGGAATAAAATTCTTCCCAATGAAGAGTCGAACATGGTAAATAGGGAAATACTATCAAACCATATAGACCTTCGCTTAGGAGAAGAGCTAGAAGAAATTGTTGATGACGGCCAGGGAAAGGTAAAGGCTATTTTTACCAAAAATGGTGAGACTATTAATTGCGGTTTTGTAGGACTAACTGTTGGTGTGAGTCCCAATATTTCTTTTTTAAAAGACAGTGGCCTGAGCATAGACAGAGGTATTTTGATCAATGAAAAACAGGAAACCAATATTGTCAATGTGTATGCGGTAGGCGACTGTGCGCAGCATACTAAACCGCCAGCGGGCAGAAGAAACCTGGAACAGATTTGGTACACTGGTAAAATACAGGGCGAAAACTGCGCAAAAAACATCTGTGACAAGGAGAGCAGTTACGATCCTGGAATTTTTTATAACTCAGCCAAGTTTTTTGATATTGAGTATCAGATTTACGGTGAGGTTTCCGTGCCTCAACCAGAGCACATCAGTTCCTTATACTGGGAACATCATTCAGGTAAAAAGGCCATTCGAATAGCCTACGAAAAAGCATCAACCATCGTTGTGGGTTTTCATTTAATGGGAGTTAGATACAGACATGAAGTTTGTGATGCCTGGATAAGGAAAAAGACTTCCCTGAAGACTGTGATAAAAAACCTCAGGGCTGCAAACTTCGATCCTGAGTTTTACGAAAGCTATGAGCCTGAATTAAGGACCAAATTCAAGGATGCCACCGGCGAAGATGTCCAACAGTCTCCTTTAAAAGCTCTGCAATCAATCATATTCAAAACCAACGCCTGATACCTAAGCACATGGAAAATAAGTACGATTCAATTTCAATTGCTAATCCACACCCCGAAGGTGGCACTGCTCTGCAAAAGATAGGACTGGCAGGTGTGGCTGTTTCATTGTTCATCTTTTCTATATCTCTATTTAACGTAACTACTGGAAATCAGGGCGTATTTCTTACCACAGCTATGCTATTGCTTTTTATAGGAGGTGGCTTGTATGGCATTGAAAAGTATCGACACATACCTGCTGGTATTAAAAACAATGGTGTATTTCAAAACTCAATGACCAACAGAGGAATCATTGGTTGGGTTGTAGGAATACTTCTTACTACGTTCTACATTGCTCTGTATTGGTTTCCTGAATGGATAGGACAAGGTACAGGGGTTGATGGAGCGAATGCAGGAATGGTGGCATTGTTTGATCCGCTGTCTCAGCTACTTAAGGGGCAAAATGCAAGCCAATGGTTTGTCTATGGCACTTTTTACACCCTGGCCATAATCGTATTGGGTATTAAGTTTCTATACAAATACCGGCACAATGCCTATCATAGAAACCGCACCATAGTTGTCATTATTTCGCAGCTCTTTCTAGCCTATCTCATTCCGGAAATTCTTGAAGGACTCAACTACGGAGCAGAAAACTACTATAGCAAGGATATAAAGAACATGTGGCCGCTCAACTATTACTTCACTGACGGCTGGTACCTAAACAACTTAAAGGCTGAAGTGGAACAACCCTTAGGCATGGCCTACCTTGTTTGGGGAATTATTCTCTTTCTAATAGTAACCCCTGTTGTGACTTATTTCGTGGGTAAAAGGTGGTATTGTTCGTGGGTATGCGGCTGCGGCGGACTAGCTGAAACTGCAGGAGATCCCTACCGACATTTGTCTGACAAATCAACGGATGCATGGCTCATTGAACGCATTCTAATTCATGGAGTTATGGCTTTTGTATTGATCATGACCACACTCCTGATGATCACCTATTTTTTCCCGGAAATCACGTTTAATAGGGGCATTAACCGTTTTGCACTCCTGGCCTTCGTTGCGGCAGTTGTAGCAACTGTCATTTGGTGGCAGCGAAGAAAGCACCCTCATGTTCCTATGAAGAAGCTCTATATCGTAGGAGGCAGCATTGTGATCGGTTTTGGGGCTTATTTGCTAATCCCTCAATTTTTTCAAGGACAAGGAAACACAGTTTATTTTTCCTCATACGAATTCCGGTCTTGGTATGGATTCTTTATTGGTTCAGCGTTTTCAGGTGTAATTGGGGTGGGCTTCTACCCTATTTTGGGTAACAGGGTATGGTGCAGATTTGGATGCCCTCTGGCCGGATACATGGGACTCATTCAACGCTTCAAATCCAGGTTTAGAATTACTACAAATGGAGGACAGTGTATTTCTTGTGGAAATTGCTCCACCTATTGCGAACAAGGTATAGACGTACGTTCTTACGCCCAAAAAGGTGAGAATATAGTCCGCGCATCATGCGTAGGATGTGGAGTCTGTGCGGCTGTTTGCCCGCGAGGCGTGCTTAAATTGGAAAATGGTCCTGAAGAAGGAAGAATACATGGGCCTATCGAAATATCATCAAAGGGTATTTCTGTCCTGGATGAGAAGTAATTCACTAGGCTTTAAAGACCATTTAAACGCATACAGAAGGTTACTTTTGCGGCTATTTTCACAATAGCCACAGCATCCATCAATGAAGCAGTTACGTAATTTTTGCATCATAGCGCATATCGACCACGGTAAATCAACCCTAGCCGATAGACTTCTGGAATACACCAAGACGGTGACCGACCGTGAGATGATGAACCAGGTATTGGATGACATGGATCTTGAAAGGGAGCGTGGGATTACCATTAAGAGTCATGCCATACAGATGGATTATGTGCATACTGACGGAGAACATTATGTTCTTAACCTCATCGACACCCCGGGACACGTTGACTTTTCCTATGAAGTTTCGCGCGCAATAGCGGCTTGTGAAGGTGCCCTGCTTATAGTAGACTCTACTCAGGGAATAGAGGCCCAAACCATTTCCAATTTGTTTTTGGCCATGGAACACGATCTCACCATTATTCCAGTATTGAATAAGGTGGACCTGGCAAGTGCTATGATTGAGGAAGTGTCGGATCAAATTATGGATTTGATAGGCTGTGAAAAGGAGGAGATCATTTTAGCAAGTGGAAAAACGGGAGAAGGCGTTGACAACATTTTAGATGCTATTGTTAACCGAGTGGAAATGCCCAAAGGTGATCCTGAAGAGCCCTTGCAGGCAATGATCTTCGATTCTCAATTCAATTCCTTTAGAGGAATTATAGCCTACTTCAGAATACTTAATGGTACTCTCAAGAAAGGTGATCGAATCAAGTTTATCAATACCGGTAAGGAATATTCAGCTGATGAAATTGGTATTCTGAAATTGCAGAACCAACCTGTAAAAGAACTTTCTGCTGGAAACGTTGGATATGTCATTTCAGGCATTAAAGCAGCTGCCGAAGTAAAGGTGGGTGATACCATTACATTGGTAGACAATCCTCACCCAGAGGCTGTGCAAGGTTTTGAGGATGTAAAACCTATGGTATTTGCTGGTATTTATCCTGTGGATACTGAAGACTTTGAAGACTTGAGAGCAAGTATGGATCGCTTGAAACTAAACGATGCATCACTTATTTATGAAGCGGAAACTTCTGTGGCTCTGGGCTTCGGTTTTAGATGTGGCTTCCTTGGCCTACTACACATGGAGATTATTCAAGAGCGCCTGGAACGGGAGTTTAATATGAATGTCATTACTACGGTTCCCAACGTGCCGTTCACTGTGCACAAAACGGACGGAGAAGTAATTAGGGTAACCAACCCATCAGACCTTCCGGAACCGGGGAATATTAAAAACGTAGAAGAGCCATTCATCACTGCTCAGATAATTACAAAAAGCGATTACATAGGCCCTATTATTTCACTATGCATGGAAAAAAGGGGAATTCTCAAAAACCAGGTCTACCTGACTCCAACCAGAGTGGAGCTGTCGTTTGAAATTCCTATGGCAGAAATCGTCTTTGACTTCTTCGACAAACTCAAGTCTGTGTCCAGGGGATACGCTTCACTTGATTATTCTCCTATTGAAAATAGGATTTCGCACTTGGTAAAGCTTGACATAAGATTAAGTGGAGAGGCCGTTGATGCACTTTCGGCTATTATTCACCGAGATAAGGCCTATGACTGGGGTAAGAAAATATGCATTAAACTCAAGGAGCTTCTTCCTCGTCAACAGTTTGAAATCGCCGTTCAGGCTTCTATAGGGGCGAAAGTAATTGCCCGTGAGACTATTAGAGCCCTGAGAAAAGATGTAACGGCCAAATGCTACGGTGGTGACATTTCCAGGAAGAGAAAACTTCTGGAAAAGCAGAAGAAGGGTAAGAAACGAATGAAACAGGTAGGGAACGTTGAGATTCCACAATCTGCATTCCTCGCTGTTTTGAAGCTAGACAGTTAAAAAACGTAGATTCTTTTCTTGCATAATTTATTTTCAGTAATCGACTGATAGACAAGCCTTACTCGTGTTAGACTAATTTTCGATTAATAAACTACTTAATATTTTGAGGTTATCTCGTTTTGACCATTAGGCATGGCCATGTACCTTTAGAGCTTGATCTATAAGGTTTCGAGTTGAATAGCGCAATAGTTGTTACCTTCTCTGAAGTTGTTTCTTCCAGGCTCAGAGAGTTATTTAGTCAACTACAAGGGGTGGATATCCAACATGTTGATGGAAAAAAATATGAACCCGGGCTAGCGTCGGCATTGGTCATGGTTGAAATACCTGATGATTTGGCAGTTCTAGCTCCCATTTTATCAAAACAACCAACCAAGAGCACGTATCTGGTGGGAATAACCCAATCTCATGCAATTCCAACTGATATACCAAATGGTATTGATGAACTGATTCCATTAGAAGAGCTTAGTCACTTCTGGATCAACCGCCTGATAAAAGAACGGTCTCAAACTAGTTCGCCTTCCAAAGAACAAACTGCCAGGGTAACGCAAGACATTTTCAACCGTTTTCCCATTGAAATCATAGCCTACACTCCCACTCTTACCTATGAGTTCTTAAACGAGTACGCACTACCCAATTCTGAATTGAGGGAATGGGCCATCGGTAAAACTCCCCTGGAACTATTGAAGAAACTTGGCAATGACACCAGTACGCTTGAACTAAGAACTCAAAAGCTGAAAGAGTGTATCAACCATAGGAAACACCTTACCTGGTACGAGAATTTTAAGAAAGAGAAAGGGTTAAGTTATCAGCTATACGGGGCCTTTCCACTGCTCAACGAGCAAGGAGATGTTGCGAGCGTAGTTAGCTATGGAAACGATATCACAAATGAAATTGTAGCAGAAAAGAGTCTTAAATTTAGAATTGGCTTTGAAAATCTGCTTATAGAATACTCCAATAAGTTTATTAATATCTCAAGTGAAGACCTTGATGAAGTAGTAGGCGATTGCATTCGCGAGATTGGTGAATATGTAGATACGGACCGAGTCTATATTTTTCAATATGATGAGGATGAGAAAACCATGTCTAACACGCACGAATGGTGCGGCGAGGACATCACTGCTTTTAAGGAGGAGTTACAGGGTTTGAGTATTTCCAAATTTGCCTATTGGACTGAAGGGCTAAAAAGGCACTCGTGCATAAGTGTTGATGATGTAGAGGAACTGCCTAAGGAAGCCAGAGTTGAGAAACTGGAGTTTTTAAAGGAAAGCATCTCATCGATTATATGTGCCCCGCTTAGAGTAAACAATAAAATTACAGGTTTCATTGGATTCGACTCTGTTCGTAAAAAACGTATCTGGAGTCAGGAGCTTAAGGATTTCATCACACTTTCAGCCCAGGTAATTTCAAACGCACTTGAACGGAAGAAAAGCGAAAGTGCCCTTGTTAATAGTGAAGAGAAGTTTAGAACATTGACAGAAAAGGCACATGCTGCCATCTTCATCACTCAGGACTACCGCTTCGTATATGCCAATCCTGAAACTGGAAAACTTACGGGCTACTCAGAAGATGAGCTTCTCACACAAAACTTAATTGAACTGTTGGACCTTGAAGAAAAAAACAGTGCTATTAAAAGTGGAGAAAAAATACGACAGGATGAATCCTATAACGCGAGGAATGAGCGCAAGATTATCACTAAGAGCGGGGAAGTAAAACATATAGATATTACTTCAAACAAGATCAAATACAATGATCAGGATGCCATGATAAGCATTGCTTTTGATGTAACTGAAAAACATAAAAAGGACGAAGAAGAGAAAAAGCTTATCCAGCAACTCATACAACAAAATCTTGACCTTGAACAGTTTTCCTACATTACATCTCATAACCTGCGTTCACCAGTAGCGGGTATTAAAGGACTTATTTCAATTCTTGAGAAAGAGAGCCTGGGCTCAGAGTTGAATCACAATGTTGTAGAACGAATTGAAATTGCTGCCAATAAGTTGGACGTGGTAATCAAAGACCTTAACGAGGTGATTACCATGCGCAATACTGCCACGCACAATCGCCAGAAGATTGTATTGTCTGAACTATTGGATGAGATTATTGACACGCATAGGGAAATGATAGAAAATAGCGGGGCAGTAATACTCAGGGACTTTTATCAGGCCCCCACGATAACGACAGTAAAAGGCTACTTAACCAGTATTCTTACCAACCTGATTACAAATGCCATAAAGTATAGGAAACCTGAAGAGAAACCCATTATCAATATTAGCTCATCGCTAACCGCCACTAAAATTGAGCTAACTGTAAAGGATAATGGTCTGGGCATTGATTTAAAGAAATATGGCAAGCGCCTGTTCAAATTCAAACAGCGTTTTCACACAAATGTGGAAGGACATGGAATGGGCCTTTACCTGGTAAGAACTCAGGCCCACTCACTTGGTGGCAAGGCCAGGGTAGAAAGTGAGGTTGGTAAAGGCAGTAGTTTCATTATTACTCTTAACAAATAAAAAGCCCCGAACAATTCTTGTTGTACGGGGCCTTAGCATATTTGATTTCTCTTTGCTAGTTCTCTACGGGTAGAAAAGAATATTCTCTTCCATATTGTAGCATTTGGGTAAGAAAGTCATCTGGATATTGAATATCCACGCTTACCACATCTCCATTCTCGTCTGTTTCAGCAACTATTTTTGGATTGATAAATGCTCCGTAAGCTGGAATGCGAAGCCCCTCAGATCTCTTAAGTACTTCCGCATGAAGTTCTTTATCAACTTGCACACCATAACCTTCTACAAGGGCCTTACCGGCCTCGTAGTCTCCCTCTGATTTGATGCGTTGAACTTCTCGCATAAGTTGACCAAATAAGTCTCTAAGTTTCATGTAATCGTTAATCTCAAAATAGGTTTTACCATCTCGCACTACCTTCTCTATTACGTTGTCAGCCATACCTTTCTCATAAACCCAGGCAGCTACCATCTGACGGTTTCTCATGTGATCTTCTTCAATAAGTTCACCCGGCTCAATTCTACGTAATTGCACCATCATCCCGTTTCTGATGTAGGAATCATACTCGGCCTTACCTACTTCCAATGAAGGCATGAGCCCCATATTTATAAGCTCCTCGTCCATAAGATAGTATAAGGCTACCAAGTCGGCGCGTCCTTCTTCAAGTGTTGACGAGTAGTTTTTCAACGTTTCCTTGGGCGTTCCAACGCCTTCATTTAGCTTTCCACTGGCATGCCCAATTACTTCGTGCAATGCGGTGTGAAGCTTGCCTGCCAGCTCTCCATGCTCCTTGGCTCTTGCTTCTTCTTCACTGTCATGAGCAAATTCGCCAAGCAATCCACTGCCACCTGCCTTGTCATACGCCATGGTAATGTTTCCAAGACTTACTGACTTTGAACCATGCTCGGCACGGATCCAGTTTGAGTTAGGTAAGTTGATACCTATAGGAGTAGTTGGCGTACAATCTCCCCCTTCCATGACGGCTTCAATTACCTTATAGCTCACTCCCTTTACCTCTGCCTTTTTGTGCTCATCCATGATTGGAGAATTGTCTTCAAACCATTGAGCGCTGTTAGCCACTACCTTCATTCGCTCAGAAGCGTCAAAATCCTTGATAGATACCACAGATTCAAAAGTGGCACGATATCCCAGAGGATCACCATATACTTCAATAAAACCATTGATTACGTCAACCACTGAAGAAGTATCCGTGACCCATTTAATGTTGTAGGCATCCCAATCCTTAAGGTCTCCTGTCTCATAAAAATGCACCAACAGCTCAAGCGTTTGTTGTTGAGTTTCATTCTCAGCAACTGTTACGGCCTTTCTTAGCCAGTAAACAACCTGCTCAATGGCTTCGGTATACATTCCACCAACTTTCCATACTCTCTCAACTACTTCATCATTCTCTTTTACCAGCTGAGAGTTATGTCCATATTCTACTGGGTTTGAATTCTCAGGATCAATTACTTCCTGGTAATAGGCTTCTACTTCAGCCTGTGTAAGACCATGGTAAAAGTTATTTGCCGATTCTGCAATCATATCAATTCCTTCAGCCTTATTCACTCTTTTTGCGTCCACATTCGGATCAAACAAAATAGGTGTAAGCATCTCTAGCAGGTCTTCTGACTTTTCATTTTCATAGGTACCCGTCATTAAGTTGGCAAAATACTCCTTGGTGAAACCTGTAGGCAGCTTATTGGTGGAATAGTGATGGTGAATACCATTTGAAACAAATACCCTCTTACAATACACTACAAACTCATCCCACTCAGCACCTTCCTTGGCACCTGAGTAATTAGTCAATATGTCCTCAAGTGTTTTTCGTACTAGCAGATTGTGTCGGTAGTTTTGATCCCATAAAATGTCACGACCTGAAAGGGCCGCTTCAGATAAATAGTACAGAAGTTTCTTCTGGTCAAGAGATAGTCTGTCCCAGCTAGGTACGTAGTACCGGTGCATTCTAATATCAGCAAACTTCTCAGTCCAATATTCATTCACTTCCTCTTCTACGTAGGTTACTTCTTCTGTAGGCTCTTGCATTTCTTCTTCTTCAATTGGGGGCTTTTTTTCTTGTCCACATGACGCTAACAACAGCATCAGTGACAAATACATGATATAAGGGTGTTTCATAGATGGTTTTGTTATTCATCAAAAGTGGGGAAATAGCACCGAAATATCAAATAACGATCTTTGCCAGAAGTGAAACGTGAGATAGTAATAACCAAGGATGGTTCGCCTTCAGTTTATGTTGAAGAATTGCGAGAAAGCTTCCATTCATTGAACGGCTCCCTGCAAGAGTCGGAACATACTTTTATGAAGGAAGGCCTTCAATATCTACTTGATGAATTCGCACCTAAGACCATCAATCTTTTTGAAATGGGTTTTGGTACCGGCCTAAATGCGCTATTGGCATATGCTTGGGCCAGTAGGAACAAGGAGCAAATAAATTATTCGGGATTAGAAGCCTTTCCCCTGGAAGATAGCATCTACAAAAAACTCCACTTTAATTTAAATGACGAGCTTGATCACAGTGAAGCGCTCGCATCATTGCATCGGGTTGAGTGGAACTCATGGCATACCATTTCTGACTACTTCAAATTCAGAAAAGTCAATGAGACACTAACGGACTACTCCTTTGATGTAGAACATAATTTGGTGTTTTTTGATGCATTTGCGCCCAGTGTGCAGCCTAAACTTTGGAGCAGCGAAGTATTTCAAAACATATATGACGCTATGGAAACTCCAGGAGTATTGGTTACCTATTCCGCCGCCGGTGCCCCAAGAAGAGCTATGACGAAAGCAGGCTTCTGGATTAACGAGATACGAGGAGCGGCAGGAAAAAGAGAAATGACGCGCGCTGTTAAATGGTAGCGGTCAGTCGTTTGCTTCAATAAGCAGTAAATGACCTGAGCTATGCTTTATTGATACCAATCCGTCGCTTGCTACTTCATTGCTTGTGCCCAGCCTAAGCCCCCATTCTAAATCTTCATTGTCTAAGCCATACTTAAGTCCACTTGTCTGTACACCTCCTGCTTTTGGCAATGGCATCAAGGATATAATCTCGCCTTTTTTGTACCACTTCTCAAAATGTGGTTTCAATAGAAAAGACTTCGAATAATCATTGTAAACAACTATTTCGGCCAGGTTCTGATACTTGGTCAGGCTTGCGTAATTCGAAAGAGCATGATCCATTCTCTTACCGGTAGCCCATAGCACATGAATTGACCTTGCATCTTTGGCAATCAAAAAATCAAGTCCTTTTTCAAAATCTGTCTTGTTCTGATCAGGAGTACGAACAATGGTTACATGGTCTTGTCCCAGGTTTCCTTTTTCCAATTCAGGATTAATGTCATCAAAATCACCAAGCCAATAGTCTACTTTCACTCCAAGCCGAACCAACTTTTCAAAAGCACCGTCCAGTGCCACCACCAATGGACTCCACTCTAAAAGCCCTTCTAACAGAGCCAACTGACATTGTTCACCATCGGCTATAAGTAAGGCCGGCTCCTGAAGTTCTTTTACAAAATGATGAGATGACATTTTTGAATGTTCTTTGGGCAAAACTAAGGGATGACTTCCCTTAGTTTTATTCGGGTTCAACTTATCGCTCCGTTGCTACATAGCCTTTCTGAAACCTGTAACTTGCAACCATTCTTTTATTGACTGCGTTAAAGGCCATAATGAGATATAAGGTACTATTTATAGTTGCTGTGGTGGCAATTCTATCAGCTTGTCAAAAAAGTGGTGATGACGCCATGACGGTTGGTGACAAAAGGCTTATTGGTGCGTGGGAATGGACAAAGACGGAAGACTTTGAGCCAGAGAACTACCATGAACGCTTTATTACTCCTGACATTGCCAAGAAGACACAATCCATTGAGTTCTCAAATGACGGAGACTTTACCCAAAAGGAAAACAACAAAATCATTAAAGGTGGGCGCTTTTCAATCTATGGAGATGATGCACTTCTGTTGATATCCAATGAAGATACACTGGATTACAATTACGAAATATCTTCGTCCAACTTAATTCTTGAGGACCTTAGGGATTCAGGAATTGTGATGACGTACGTGAAGTCAAAAGCTGGTAACTGACTACAACCGTGCCTGCAAATATTTGAGGCAATTGGCGTTGTCAACATTCTCAGGCTTCTCTTCTAAGCCCACTTTTAGATCATCAATTCCCTTTCTTACTACTTCAGCATATCGCTCAGGTGTAATTGCCGGAATCTTCTTTTGATCTATGGCCTTAATGTACTGGCAACGTACGTATCCCCTTCTTCCTATAAGTGAAGCATTCTCTGGTTCTCGTTCAATGAGCACATTAAAAACGCTCAGAGATTCTTCAAATTTCAGGGATTGATAATATCCAATGGCATGCACAAGTGTATTCTTGTCCTGGCCAATTACATTCCAGGTCCCTAAGAGCATCACACATATTAACAGAATGTTTCTCATTCTATTCTTATCCATTTAGAACTAAACGCTATCAAGCAAAGCATTTCAAAAGTACATAAATTCATTTCTTGAACGACTTCTTGCATAGCTTTGCATAGCGCACAATTGCATATTTAACAATATGTTCTCAGATCAGCACGGTAGACAACTCACATATTTGCGTCTGGCGGTAACCGACAGATGTAATCTTCGATGCACCTATTGCATGCCAGAAAGGGGGATGAAGTTTTATCCACGTGATGAAATTCTGAGCTATGAGGAAATGCTACGGCTTGCGAATATCATGGCTCGCAATGGTGTTGATAAAGTGCGAATTACAGGTGGGGAACCATTTGTTAGAAAGAACCTGATTCACTTTTTGAAAGAACTATCTGGAATTGACGGGATAAGAAAAATTGGTATTACCACCAATGGAGTACTTACCCAACAATACTTGCCAGAGCTTATTCAATTGGGCATTAAGGATATTAACCTGAGTATAGACTCTATCAATCCGGTTACGTTCAAAGAAATTACGCGAAAAGATGTATTTGAATCTGTAGAGCAGTCTATGAATCAAATGCTACGGGAAGGGTTTAACTTAAAACTAAATGCTGTAGTGTTATCCGGTAAAAATACTCATGAACTTCATGAATTAGCTGGATTAGCCCAAGAGCAAAGACTTGAGGTTCGTTTCATAGAAGAAATGCCCTTTAACGGCAGCAATAAAGCTGACGTGAGTGCCATACATTGGAATGCAGAAAGAATTGCTAAACACTTAAGGGAATTCTATCCAGAACTTACTCGTCAACCAGGTGTTCCACAGGACACCGCCATTATTTATGAAGCCCCTAGTTTCAAAGGAAGAGTTGGGATTATACCTGCCTTTACCCGCACTATCTGCGGTGGATGCAACAGAATCAGGGTTACGGCAGATGGTACTTTAAAAACTTGTCTTTACGATCAAGGGAAAAACAACTTAAAGGCCTTGCTGAGAAATGGGTATTCGGATACTGAAATTGAAGCGCATTTGAAAACAGCAGTACTGGGCAAGGCAAAAGACGGTTTTGAAGCCCAGAGCAGGCTAAGGAATGGAACGCAGGCACGAGAATCCATGTCACTAATAGGAGGATGAGCAAACCAAGCCACATTGATGAAAAAAACCAACCTACCATGGTTGACGTAAGTGCAAAGGCTATTACCACAAGAACAGCCACCGCACAGGGCTTAGTGTTTCTCGGTGAGGAAATTATAGACCTTCTTGAGGGAAAAGATATACACACACCAAAAGGCCCCGTATTTCAAACTGCCATTATAGCCGGTACTCAAGGCGTAAAAAGAACATCTGATCTCATTCCCTTTTGCCACACCTTGCTAATAGATTCCATTAAGTTTAGCATGGATGTGGTCGATGCAAAACATGTACAAATACGCTGTACTGTAAAGTGCGAGGGAAAAACCGGAGTAGAAATGGAGGCTCTTACTGGGGTAAGTACGGCTGCACTTTGCATATACGATATGTGTAAGGCCATGTCTCATGACATTGAAATCAAAGACATTTGCCTGCAACAAAAATCTGGGGGAAAATCAAACTATACTAAGGAAGCCTAAGGATGGGCCGATACCCAAACTTCACCACTTTCCAAACGCTCCTTTTTCCATATAGGGACTGTAACCTTGAGTTGATCAATTAGGAATTCGCAAGCTTTGAAACTCTCTTTCCTATGAGGGCTGGCCACTACAATTACCACGGCTTCTTCACCTACTGGTACTTCACCTAAGCGATGCACTATACATACCTTCTCTATTGGCCACTTACGCTGAGCCTCTGTAGCTAATTTCTTAAGCTCTTTATAGGCCATGGGTTCGTAGGCTTCAAAAAGAAGGTTTTTTACAGCTTCTCCTTTGGTGGCGTTCCTAACAGTACCTATGAAACTGTTTACTGCGCCACAAGAATCGTTGTAGCAAAAGCCCAGAGCCTCATTCAAATCTATTCTTGCTGGAATCAGCTTTATCCAAATTGATTCTGACATCGTTTGCATCAACCTCCGCTTACTGGTGGAATAATTGCTATCTGCTGACCTTCGCTTAAACTAAAATCATCTTCCTGATAACTTTCGTCAACTGCAAATCGCAAGGAAGACAAACGCTCAAATTCAGGATAGTTAGCACATAACTCTTCCTTGAGTTCCTTTACAGAAGTCGCCTGAACGTCCATAGACAGCTCTGAACTGCCTAAAATATCCTTGGAAATACCAAAACAAAGTAACTTAACTTTCATATTTACCTTCCTAAAAACTGTTTCAGAGCCCCCCAGTACTCTGCATTATCACTAATACTCTCCCATAAAACACGTGAACCATGAGCCCCCTTACCGGATGGAATATATTGAATCTTGGTTTTGGCCGGGATGACCTTAAACAACTCTTGCACAGCATTTGCTTCTTCTTGAGAAGATGTAAGAAAGCACGGGGCTTTAAGTCCTCCAATAGACTCTTTCAACGTAAAATCAGAATAGTATTCACCCGGGCTAAATGAAACAACTTTATCTACCATATCTGGTTTCTCTGAGGCTATTTTCAAAGCAAGACCCGCTGAATACGAACTTCCCAACAATATTACATCGTCATAATATTGATCATTTACCCATATCAACGCTGCTACAATATCTTGTTCTGCATCTTCATAAGACTGTCCTAAACCATGTTCTTTAGCCTTTGCAGCGGTTTCATTTTCAACATCATTCACTGCATTACCAGAACGTTGATCAATGCTTATACAATTGAATCCGAGTTTGTGAAGAGAGTCTGCGGTCGCCTTGTATTCTCCTCTACTCCAGCCTGCCTGATGACATAAGAGAATTACCGGTTGGTCATAACTCAAATGCAATTGATCATAGGTAACTTCCAAACCATCCACCGCCTGTAGCGTTGCGGTGGTGACAAAGGGTGTGTCTACTCTTTCATCTTCATACCTACGATCTTCTGAAGCATCTTCTACATTTGATTGCTCTGTGGCCGTTTTTGACGTACATGAATACACAAACCACAGGCTCAAGACTAAAATGACAATATGCTTCATACTAGATTTTTTGATGATTCCAAAAGTATTCAATGTGACCATCAGGCGTTAAACCTGTTTTTAATTTGAGATACTATTTCGTTTAATTCCTGGTCCGGTTTCACCCATAAAATATCTTGTTGCTTGCGTAACCATGTAAGTTGTCTCTTCGCATAGTTTCGTGTATGTTGTTGCACTTTGGCCAAGGCATCTTCTAAACTGCACTTTCCATCTAAATAATCAAAAACTTCTGAGTAGCCCACTGTATTAAGGGCGTTTAAATGCCTATGTGGTATTAAACTCTTCACTTCCTCCACAAGCCCCATGGCAAACATTTGTTCAGCTCTTTGATTGATACGCTCATATAACTGTACCCTGTCCCAGTCAATGGCCACTTTTACTGTAGTAAACGGCCTCTCTTTCTTGTTTTGCCCTTTGTATTGGGAAAAGGGTTTTCCACCGGCCAAGGTTACTTCTAATGCCCTAATCACCCTTCTGGGATTGGTTACATCGATTGTATTTGCCGACTCAGGATCTACACCTTTAAGTTCTTCCACCAAAGCTTCAATCCCATCCGAATCAATGCGTTTATTTAAGCCCTCGCGTATTTTTTCTGGCACGGAAGGGAAACTGTCCAAGCCATCAACAATGGCTGTAACAAACAATCCTGAGCCACCTACTAAAACTGCCGTGTCTCTTTCTGTTAAGCAGGTCGCCAACTTCTTGAGTCCTTCTTTTTCAAAATCGCCGGCAGAATATGAATCCTTAATGGATAAATGAGCTATGAAGTGATGCCTAACTTGCGAAAGTTCATCCGTTGACGGACGCGCCACGCCAATGTCAAGCTCTTTGTAAAACTGTCGTGAGTCTGCAGAAAAGATTTCTGACCTAAACCTTTGTGCAAGCTTTATTGATAGATCTGTCTTTCCTGAGGCTGTAGCTCCAATAACTGCTATGAGAAGCTTGTTGCTCAAGCTCCGCTCTATTAATAGTCAGAATACTCAGATTCCGAATCATCCAGATCGTACTCGTCGTAGCCGCCACCATCTTTGAAAATGTCAGAATCGTCACCCGTATCAGTACCGGCTTCTGTTAGAAGCTTTCCACGGGCCTCGTCCGCGTTTGGCACTTTACCCTTATCAGCAACAAGTACTGGATAAGTTAAACTCTCTATTTTATTAACCGTCTCAACGTATTCAATTCTAAGCACCCACATAAGCAACATGTCATACTCATAAATGAGAAACTTGCGCTCATTGTTAATCGCTGCATAAGTCTCTACGTCAGCCATTGAAGCCGACTCTTCTCCCCTTTCTTCATCAAACATCCTAATCATTGGTACTTCTTGTTCTCTGGTCCATTCTTGATTACAGAGCCAAAAAGAAGCCATCTCACCAGCGGAAAACTCAAACGCTGCGAGAATGGTCAAATGTAAATCTTCAAGAGTGCTGTTGTAATCAACATCGACAACGCGCTCAATGTTAGCATCACTCTCAAAACAAATCTTCAGCCTTATGGCCGTATTCTCAGTCATATCCTCTTTTTAAGTCCAAATTGATCTCCAATACTTTTCATTAACTCAAAAGCCTGCTCATAGTTATTTTCTATAGTTCCATTGAGCACTGCTTCTTTTATCTCATCCTTAATATCACCAATTACTTTAGATGGTTCAATATCAAAGAATTCCATAACGTCTTCGCCGGTAATTGGGTTCTTCCAGTTTCTAAGTTTGTCACGCTCTTCTACTTCTACAACCTTCTGCTCTACCAGTTCAAACCCGCTTATGATACGCTTTACTTTCCTAGCGTTTTTGCTTGTAATATCGGCCTTACAGAGTAAAAACAGGTCTTCCACATCATTTCCCGCATCTACTATCAAACGTCTTACTGCCCCATCAGTAACATCCTGAACCAAGGCAATAGGTCTCAAATGTAGGTTAACCAATTTTTCTACATAGGTCTTTGCATCCCCAAGCGGAAGTTTCATTCTTTTAAAGATACGCCCAACCATTCTTGCCCCAACTACTTCATGCCCATGAAAAGTCCATCCACTTCTTTTGTCAAAACGCTTGGTTGGTGCCTTGCCAATGTCGTGCAATAAGGCTGCCCACCGCAGCCACAACTTATCGGAAGTAGCGGCGAGGTTGTCAACCACTTTAATGGTATGGTAAAAGTTGTCTTTATGGGTAATGCCTTCTCTTTCTTCTACTCCCTGAAGTGCACATAGCTCAGGAAAAACACGATGCAAAAGCCCCGTATCAAACATATAGGACAAGCCAACTGATGGACGAGGGCTCAATAGTATCTTATTGAATTCTTCAGTTATTCTCTCCTGTGTAATGATATCAATTCTGGAAGCATTCTTCTTAATTGAAGCCAATGCTTCGGCTTGAATTTTAAAACCAAGTTGTGATGAAAAGCGCACCGCCCGCATCATCCTCAACGGATCATCACTAAAAGTCACGTCCGGATCAAGCGGGGTTTTGATAACTCCTTTCCTCAAATCAGCCAAACCATTGAACAAGTCGGCCAATTGACCAAATTCCGACTCATGGAGACCAATGGCTAAGGAATTAATGGTAAAATCCCTGCGATGTATATCGTCTTCGAAGGTTCCTTCTTCGACGATAGGGTTTCTTGAGTTTCTTTGGTAAGATTCTTTTCGAGCTCCTACAAATTCAATTTCAAACCCATCTTCCTGTTTGATATTGGCCGTTCCGAAATTTTTGAAATAGGTATACTTCCCCAATGAAAGACGACGGTTTACTTCTTTTGAAAACTCAACGCCACTTCCCACTACTACAATATCCACGTCCTTGGATGCTCTATTGAGGAACATATCCCTCACAAAACCTCCTACTAAATAAGCCTTGAGCCCCATGCTGTCAGCAACTTGGCCTATCTGCTTAAACGTATCAATTTTGGTATGTGCCTGAAGCCTATTCTGTATCATGAAACTTGAACGCGGAACCTTTTACTTCTTCTTCTTAGACCTTTGCTGCTGTTGCTGCTGAAGGCCTTGTTGTTTCTTCTGTTGTTTCTCCATCCAGGCCTGCATACGGCCCTGCATTCCGCCTCCACCGGCGGCAGCACCACCCGCAGCCTTTTTGGCTCGGTTTTCATCCAATTGCAATCTCAATTTGTTTTCGTCAATAAAAGCTTTGAAAACAAAGGTTTGCCCAATAGAGATCAGGTTGGCCAGAAAGTAATAATAGCTAAGTGCCGCAGAATAGTTGTTCAAGAATGTGAAGAAAATAAAAGGCATGATATACGGCAGGTATTTCAATTCCTTCTGCTGCTGAGGTTGGTAACTCTGGTTAATAAGAGTGTAAACGAAAGTGGAAATAGTCATTAACAGAGCGAATAGTGAAATATGGTTCTGAAAAATGCTATCTATCAATGGGATATGGCCACCCCAGGTAATCACCGCATCATAGGTTGAGAGGTCAGGAACCCAAAGGAAGGATTGCTGTCGAAGTTCAAAGGAGTTAGGGAAGAAATTGAACAAGGCCAATAGAATTGGCATTTGCACCAGCATGGGTAAACAACCACCTAGAGGACTTACTCCTGTGGCCTGATACAGTTTCATTTGCTCTGCCTGCTGAGCCTGCATGTCGCCATCGTGCTTTTTCTTAATAGCATCCAGTTCTGGTTTCAACACACGCATTTTAGCCCCTGAAAGGAAACTCTTATACGTAAAGAATAAAAGGAGTCCTTTAAATATGATGGTAAGGATGGCAATGATCAGTCCGTAGTTGCTGGTAACCTTGCTAAGTACACTGAAAATAGGAATTACAAGAAAACGATTTACCCAACCGAACACTCCCCAGCCTAAGTACACCACGCGCTCAAGGCTTATATCATAAGTTTTGAGTGTTGGATACAGGTTGGGAATAAAGATGAGTTTGAAATTATGCTCAGCCTTTTGATCAAGGTCCATTGAGGCATGCAAGTCTTTTATGTATGACTCACCTTCGATGTAGCTCTGCTTAAGTGTTCCTTTCTGAAAACCGTCATCATAAACAATGGCTTGATTAAAGAACTGCTGCTTGAACGAAATCCAATCAACAGACTTCTCTCCTTCAAGAATCTCTTCATCGTCATTTTTTCTTTCTGAAACGTAGTCAGGCTTCTCCCCCGCTTCTTTAAAGTAGATGGTAGACTTCAGTCGTTCAGACTCAGCTCTTTTTTCCTGTTGTCTCAATTTCTGATTCCAAACCAGTTTATCAGGAGCACTTCCTGACCATTTAGTATTGAAATCAACATCATATGAGTTGTCAGAAAGCTTATAGCTATAGGTAACTTCATCTTTACCATCCCTGGCCACCAATGAGAGGTTATTTCCATCGGTCACCGAGCCTTCAAACCACAAGTCTTCGGTTGAGGATGTTTCGTTATAATTGAACGAAAGAGCATTGCTTCCTTGGTCTACAAGAATTAACTCAGTAGAGTCATATCGATTGTACTCTTTTAGCTGTGCATAGACCACATGCCCTCCCTTATTACTTACCTTAAGAATTAACTTGTCATTCTCCAGGGTATAAAGCTCTTCTTCCTTTGGAGCGGCAACCTCCGTCGTGCTATCTGGTTGATTTAAAATAGCTTCAGTTGCGGTGTCATTACTAGAAAGCTGTGCCTGAGAATCATCTGCAATGGGGCTTTGACTCGCTTCTAACTGAGCAATGCTATCCTTTTGCCTTTCCATGGCAGCCAACTCTTCCTCAGAAGGTTGGTTTAACATAAAGAAAGCAACGAGTATAGCTCCTAGCAAAGCGAAGCCAATTACCTGATTTTTATCCATTTAGAGATAGGTTCAAAAATATCGGGTGCAAAAATAGACATAATAGCCGCTTTACTTTATTCCTTTGTCCTGTGAAATACCACTCAGGACAAGATATTACACATGCGGCAACTATTTTGGGAGGAAATGGTCTTGTCGCCATACCAACGGAAACTGTGTATGGTCTTGCCGCAAATGCTTTTAACGAAGAGGCAGTATTAAAGATCTTTGAAGCCAAGAAACGTCCTGCCTTTGACCCTTTGATAGTGCATTGTGCAAGCTTTGAAATGGTGTCTCAAATAAGCCAGGACTTTCCAGATACATTGCGAAAACTATGTGCCAAATTTTGGCCGGGTCCTTTGACCGTAGTAGTAGAGAAGAGCCATTTGATACCCGACCTGGTAACTTCTGGTTTTAGCACAGTTGGAATTAGGATTCCCAATCATCCAATGACTCTTAAACTCCTAGACTTACTGGATTTTCCATTGGCCGCCCCCAGTGCTAACCCCTTTACCTACGTAAGTCCTACGTCCCCGGAACATGTTGCCAATCAACTCGGCAATCAAGTTGACTATATTCTTGATGGAGGCGAAAGCGGAATTGGTATTGAGTCAACCATTGTGCGTTTCAGAAACAATACTATTGAGATTTTGAGGCTAGGAGGACTGAGTATTGAGGAAATAGAAGTGCACGTTCAAGTTCCCGTAACAATTGTAGACAGCAAAGACAACATCTCCATTCCAGGCAACTTTAAAAAGCATTATTCCAATAGCAAGGACATTAAACTTTATTCCCAATTGCCCGAACCTGTTTATTCTAAGGATGAAGCCTGGCTCTACTTTTCTAAGTCTCACTGCAAGGTGCCTACTGAGAATTGTTGGTTTCTCAGTGAAAACGGTTCAACCAAAGAAGCGGCATCCAACCTTTTTAAAATGCTTAGAGCTATGGACGTTCCGGAAATCAGAACTGTTCACGCTGAGCTAGCTCCAACTCACGGCCTTGGACCAGCCATCAATGATAGACTAAAACGTGCGTCGGCGCGCTAGTCGATTCCCTTAAAGAATCTATCCCAGCGAATCTTATCGCCAATAGAATCCTGCCATTTGTCCCATGAGAACCAAATGAACAAGGCCTTACCTACAATGTGATCTTCTGGCACAAATCCCCACATCCTGGAATCTGCAGAGTTGTGTCGATTATCTCCCATCATGAAGTAATAGTCCATTTTAAAAGTGTATTCTTTTAAAGGCTCTCCATTAAGGTATACCGTACCATCTTTCTTAATGGCTAACTCACCGGCTTCTTCATAACGGACAATACACTCTCTATATAAATGATAGGTGGTATCATTCATTTGAACCGTGGCTCCCTTCTTAGGCACCCACAGTGGACCAAAATTGCTGATGCCCCACCCTTTCATTTGAAAACCACCAAAGTTCATAAATAAGTTAGCATCGAACATGTTGTTTACCGGCTTTATAGAGACCACTTTAGACAACTCTTTCAATTGTGCCGCTGATTCGGCTGTCATATGCATATGGTACCTGTAAATCTGATCGCCATCCTTGTTGGAAATGTCATCTGGTTCTATTCGTGTTTCAAGGCTTATGCCTGCTCTATGCAGTTCCTTTTTACTCAACACATAGTTCTTAACGAAAATCTCATAGATGAACTGAATCTTTTCAGGAGTTGGTGCTATTTCACCATTTACAGACAATACATCGTTCTTAATGCTCAACTTATCGCCTGGTAAACCAACACAGCGTTTAATATAGTTGTCTCGCTTGTCAATGGGTCTGCCTACATCTGCCGGGTAGTTGAACACTACTACGTCAAAGCGTTCGATGTCCTGAAATCCCGGGAACCTATAATATGGAAGTCCATCTCCAATTTCCACATAAGACTTTGTACCACTGGTAAGGGGTAAGGTATTATGTGCCAAGGGAAACGCTATGGGCGTTTTAGGTACTCTGGGACCGTAATTCACCTTACTAACAAAGAGAAAATCACCCACCATTAAAGAACTCTCCATGGAAGGAGTAGGAATAGTGAAGGCTTCAATTAAAAACCATCGAATCAGAGTGGCTGCTACAATGGCAAACAAAATAGAGTCGGTCCAGTCGCGAATTACGGATTTCTGAATTTTAGCAAGATCAGCAGCTGGTCCATCCCACTCCACTTTATCATCAAAACTCATCCAGGCAAAAAAGATCGGGGTAAAAAGCAATCCCAAGAAGTAATCAAGGAAACTGGTGCGCTCAAAAGACTTGAGCATATCCATAATCATTTGACCGTAGATAAACACATTGACAATAGGCACCAATAACAACAGTGTCCACCACTTTGGTCTTTCGTGCAGCTCATTCCAGGCATAAAGATTGAAAAAGGGCACTGCTCCTTTCCATCCTGGCTCGCGCGCCTTTTCAAAAAGCTTGTAACTGGTAAGTCCAATGAGAATGTACCAAACGATAAAGAATATGAGAATTGATGCCACTTTCTAGTTGTTAAAGTTGAGTAAATCGGTCATGGTGTGCATACCGTTTTTACCGTAAATATATTCGGCAGCCAATACGCTGCCAAGTGCAAAGCCTTTTCTTGATTTTGCCGAGTGCTTTATAAGTAAATAGTCAATATCTGATTCGTAGATCACCTCATGAATTCCTGGAACCTCGTTTTCCCTGAAAGCCTTAATCGGTAAAACACCATCTAGGATTTCTCTTGGTTCTTCCCGCCACTCTGAATAGTCATTGTGGTTATTTATTAGACCTTCTGCCAGAGAAATAGCAGTACCACTAGGAGAATCTTTTTTGTGTATGTGATGTGTTTCAGTCATCCTGGCTTTGTAATCAGGCTGACCTGACATAATGCCTGCCAACATTTTGTTCATATGAAATAGAATGTTGACCCCAACGCTAAAATTGGTAGCATGAAATACAGCTCCGTTGAGGGCTTCACATTCTTTAACGACCTTATCAAAGTCAGCATACCACCCAGTTGTTCCTACTACAACAGGAGTATTTTGTTTCAGACAGCCCAAAATATTGTTGACTGCTTGCTCTGGCTGAGTAAACTCAATGGCAACATCTGTACCTTCTTTTAGAGCTTCTAAAGAGTCGTTTCTTCCAATAATGGTTGAGATTTGATGCCCCCTGTCCACGGCAATTTTCTCAATCTCCCTGCCCATTTTTCCATATCCAATAAGTGCAATATTCATTAAAATCTAAGCTTCAAAGACAGCTGTGCCGTTTGGTGGTTGGCAATATTAGTGAACGAGGGATATACTTGAAGGCTTAGATCATCTGAATTGTCAAATTGCTTGAGATGTGCCCATACATAAGCATCAAGTACCTGAAGTAAATAAGCCCCGGCTGTAAACAACGCAAACATATCGCGTTGCTTGTGTGTAAGCTCAAGGCCTGATTGTATTCGTGCAGCTGTATTGGCTTCTCCACAAGGGTCAAAAAACAAGCCCTGGCTACTTAACAGATACGCTTTTGCATAACACTTATACTCAACATGCCTATTGTAAGTAAGATAGCCGAGTGCCCCAAGCCCTCCATAAATTAATGGAAGCTTGAACAAATTATTCCCTCCATTTTGAATCTGCCCCCATCCTGGCAGTATCGCCGATTTTAGTGCTGCTCTCCTGGCCAGCAACTCTTCAGGGTCAATCTCTTTCTTGTTGTCTTTCTCCTGTGCAAAAGAACATGTAAAAGAACCGAGTAAGAGTAAAAAACAGAAAAGGGCTCTAGCGAATGCTCTTGAAAAACTGTTCGAGGTCATTTTTATTTTTGAAAGGGACAATAATCTGACCTTTTCCGTTGCTTCCCAATTTAACTTTCACTTGACGCTTGTAGGCAGCACTGAATTTCTCTTCCCACAAAATGCCTTCGTAGTCAGGTTTTGGCACGCTGGCAGTTGCATCGACACTTTTTTGGCTTGGCATATCATCTTCAACGGCACCGCCATCAAGTATCTCCTTGACCAAACGCTCTACTTGTCTTACACTGTAATCGTTTTCCAGTATGTCCTCTAAAAGAGACTTTTGTTGTTCAGAATCGCTGATAGAAATCAAAGCCCTTGCATGACCCATTTTTATAAGGTTGGCACGCAAGGCTATTTGAATTTCAGTCGGCAATTTTAGCAGTCGTAAATAGTTGGTAACTGTAGAGCGCTTCTTCCCTACCCGCTGTCCTAACTCTTCCTGCTTAAGATTGCACTCTTCTATGAGCCTTATATAGGTGTTCGCTATTTCCATAGCGTTTAAGTCCTCGCGCTGAATGTTTTCAACCAAAGCCATTTCAAGGGTAACGGTATCATCTACTTCCCTTACATAGGCCGGAATGCGCTCCAAACCCGCTCTCTGCGAAGCTCTGAACCTTCTTTCCCCTGAAATAATCTGGTACTTATTGCGCCCAGTTTTTCGAACTGTAATGGGTTGAATAAGTCCATGTATCTGAATAGAAGAAGCCAACTCTTCCAATGCGTCCTCATCAAACTCCACACGGGGCTGATTGGGATTGGCTTCAATATTTTTAACGGCTAGCTCATTAAACTTGCTTACACCATCGTCAACTGCTTTGTTTTCTTCTTTGATTCCTCGCTCTGCGTCTTGCAATAGTGCATTCAAACCTTTTCCTAATGCCATTCTCTTCTTCTGCATTTTTAGTTGTGAACTGATGCTGATCTAAACTTCCCTAGCTTCTGTAGTATCTCCTTAGCCAAATTCATATAATTGATAGCTCCCTTACTGGTAGCATCATGAAACAAAATAGGCTTGCCAAAACTGGGTGCTTCACTCAGTTTTACATTCCTATGAATAATCGTTTTAAAAACGAGTTCTTGAAAATGTGACCTTACTTCATCTACCACCTGATTTGAAAGGTTGGTTCGGCCATCAAACATTGTTAGGAGGATTCCTTCAATCTCCAGTTCGGGATTCAAATTGCTTTGAACAATCTTGATGGTGTTTAAAAGCTTACCCAAGCCTTCAAGTGCAAAATATTCGCACTGTACCGGAACTATTACACTATCGGCAGCAACCAGGGCATTTACTGTAACAATACCCAGGGAAGGTGAACAATCAACAATGATAAAGTCGTATTCGTCCTTGGCCTTTTCCAGGGCCCTTTTCATAATCCTGTCGCGATTGGGCAAATTGATCATTTCAATCTCCGCACCTACCAAGTCAATATGAGAGGGAAGCAGGTCAAGATACTCTACTTCAGTCTTGAGTACAGCTTCGGAGGGATTTATATCCTCTACCATGCATTCGTACACACTGGTTTTTATGTTCCTGGGGTCAAACCCCAGCCCACTTGTTGCATTGGCCTGAGGATCAGCATCCACCAAGAGGGTTTTATATTCAAGAGCTGCAAAACTACTTGCCAGATTTATAGTAGAAGTTGTCTTCCCTACGCCTCCTTTCTGATTTGCAAAAACAATTATCTTTCCCATCAATTAACTGATTTCGAAATAGTTATATAATTCGCACTGTGTAAAATTGTCCAAAACTTATGGCCTGCTAAACGAAGCGCAAAGTACAACTTTACCTCATGGAGTTCTTTCCAAAATTGATTTTGTGGGTAATATTTCAAGGCTGTGGAAAAGGGAAATTCCCTCCCCGTTGAAATTGCAATTTGACCGAAAACTCCACGATTGCCAATACCTCTGGAATTCTTCTTTTCACTTTAATTTACCTTTGGGCTTTTAAAACTTGAAATCGAAAGGATGTCCATTACTTCAGTGTCTCCCGTTGATGGAAGATATGCGTCAAAGACTAAGGATTTACGTCAGTATTTTTCAGAATACGCCCTTATAAAATACAGGTTAACTGTTGAAATTGAGTACTTTATAGCATTGTGTGAGATGCCACTACCGCAATTAATCAAGTTCCCTAAAAAGGACATTAAATTGCTGAAAGACATCATAAAAAACTTTGATGAAGCTGAAGCTGAAAAAGTAAAAGCCATAGAAGCTGAAACCAATCATGACGTAAAGGCGGTTGAGTATTATTTAAAAGGAAAATTTGAAGAAATGGGCTACGGCAACTTTGCCGGCTTTATACATTTTGGTCTCACTTCTCAAGATATCAACAATACGGCGGTACCGTTGAGCATCAAAGGTTTTCTTGAGCGAACCTATGTACCTTTCCTCGAAGAAGAGATTATAAACGAGTTGAGCACCATGTCTGCTGAGTGGAAGTCTATTGCTATGCTGGCAAGAACCCATGGGCAACCAGCCACCCCTACTACTATGGGGCGCGAGTTCATGGTATTCGCAGAGCGGATGATTCAGCAGCTTAAAACGTTAAAGCAAATTCCACATACCTGTAAGTTTGGTGGTGCCACAGGAAGCTTGAACGCGCACTATGCAACGTATGCTGCTATTAATTGGCACAATTTTGCCAATGAGTTTTGCATGAAAAAGCTGGGCTTAGAACGTCAAAAGCTTACCACCCAAATCGACAACTATGATTTTATGTCGGCCATTTTTGACAATATCAGAAGAATCAATACCATTCTTATAGACTTGTGTAGGGACATCTGGACTTACATTTCTATGGACTACCTGGGACAGCGAACAAAAAAGGCTGAAGTAGGCAGTTCCACCATGCCGCACAAGGTTAATCCCATTGACTTTGAAAATGCAGAAGGCAACTTTATGCTAGCCAATTCCATGCTGGACTTTTTGGCCAACAAACTTCCAGTTTCGCGACTACAGCGCGATCTAACCGACAGTACGGTGAGCAGAAATATTGGAGTTCCTCTGGCCCATACCTTCCTGGCCTTAAAATCGCTAAAGAATGGCCTGAGCAAAATAACCCTTAATAGGGATAGGCTAAGAAGCGACCTAAGCGAAAACTTCGTAGTGGTAACGGAAGCCATTCAAACCATCCTGAGAAGGGAGAGCTTCCCTGATCCGTATGAGGCATTAAAAGCATTTAGTAGAGGTAAAAAGCGTATAACCAGAGCGGACATTCATGAGTTTGTTGACTCTCTGGAAGTAACCGAAGACGTTAAAACTGAATTAAAATCACTTACCCCTGAAGGATATCTGGGAGTAACCCAAAGTTTGACTACTTTGAAATAGTACAGGAAAATTGTTTTCAATAAAAAGCCCCGCAGTGTACTGCGGGGCTTTTTTATGCTATCCTGTTTGAGTCTTGGACTTTACATACAGGAGTCAGAGCTGCTTTTCCATTCGATAATGAGGCAGGCCTACTTCCTCAAAGGGCTCCCCTACTATTTCGTAGTCCAGTTTGAGATAAAACATTGAAGCTACTTCCCTGGCATGAAGACTCATGATATGAAAGCCACGCTCTCTTCCAAAGTCTTCACAAAAATCCACCAATTTGCGTCCAAGCCCCTTTCCCTGCAAATGAGCAGTAACTGCAACTTGCCGCATCTTGAGTTCTTTAGATGATAAAGGCTTCAATATCAAGCAGGCTACGAGTTCGTCATTATACCAGGCCGCTACGTGAAACTGATCTGTTTCAGCAAGAAGCTCGTCCTCGCTAAATGTCAGGCCCAAGGGCTTCCTCAAAATCACATCGCGAAGCCGGGTGGTGGCCCAATACTCCGAACTATTATGAGCTACAATGGCTATTTTCAGATTTTCCAGTGCTTCCTACTATTCGGTAATAGAAACAAACCAATCACTCTGCGGCAGCTTCCTGCTTTACCTTCTCAGGGCGCATTTGAGGAAAGAGTAACACTTCCTGTATGGATGTATTGTTTGTCATTAACATTACCAAACGATCTACTCCAATGCCCATACCTGAGGTTGGTGGCATTCCGTACTCAAGAGCACGAAGAAAATCCTGATCTATAAACATAGCTTCGTCATCACCACGTTCCATCAGTTTTACTTGCTCTTCAAAGCGCTCCCGTTGGTCAATAGGATCATTTAATTCGGAATAGGCATTTGCTATTTCTGTTCCATTCACCATCAATTCAAAACGCTCTGTAAGCTCTGGATTGTCTCTATGCTTTTTACATAGCGGCGACATTTCCTTAGGGTAGTCAGTAATAAACGTAGGCTGGATGTAGTGTTTCTCACATTTTTCCGAGAAAATTTCATCAATCAGCTTACCCTTACCCATTGACTTATCGGTTTCAACATGAAGCTTTTTACAAACTTCCTGAAGCTCATCTTCGTTCATTCCATTGATATCGATACCGGTATGTTCATGAATGGCATCAATCATTGAAATGCGTTTGTAAGGTCTTTTGAAGCTAATATCCTTATCGCCAAATTTCACTTCGGTAGTTCCGTGTACGGCAAGCGCTACCTTTTCAATAAGCTCTTCCGTAAAGTCCATCATCCAGTTGTAGTCTTTATAGGCCACATAAATTTCCATCACGGTAAATTCAGGATTGTGGGTACGGTCCATACCTTCATTTCTGAAGTTTCTGGAAAACTCGTACACTCCATCAAAACCACCTACGATAAGTCTTTTAAGGTAAAGTTCGTTGGCTATTCTTAGGTATAAAGGAATATCGAGCGCATTGTGATGCGTAATAAAAGGACGTGCCGCTGCCCCACCCGGAATGGGCTGTAATACAGGAGTATCCACTTCAAAATAGTCGTGTGAATTGAAAAAGTCCCGCATGGTTTTAATCACTGCGTTCCTCTTAATGAAAACATCTTTCACACCCGGATTTACCACCAAGTCAACGTAGCGCTGACGATAGCGTTGCTCTGGATCATTGAAGCCATCGTATACATTGCCGTCATCATCAACCTTTACAACTGGCAAGGGTTTGATGGATTTAGACAGAACGGTAAGCTCGGTAACGTGAACAGATATTTGTCCTGTTTGTGTAGTGAAAACATGGCCCTTTACACCAATAAAGTCACCTAATCCCAAAAACTTCTTAAATACCTTGTTATACAGGTTTTTATCCTCGTCCGGACAGATTTCATCTCTATTAAAATAGCATTGAATTCTACCAGTAGAATCCATAAGCTCTCCAAACGACGCTTTTCCCATGATCCGTTTACTCATGAGTCTGCCCGCCATACATACTTCCTGATAGGCTTCCTTATCGGCTTCAAAATTTTCAAGCACTTCCTTAGCCTTTACACTTACTGGGTATAGTGCTGCTGGATAAGGTTCAATGCCTAGATCAATGATCTCTTGAAGGTCTTTTCGACGCTGGATTTCTTGTTCAGAAAGTTGTTGTGACATAGCTATAAAAAAAATTCCGGCAAAGATAGTTGGCTTATGGACATTAGTAAGTCATAAACTTGTGGTATTCGAAATGGGCTACAACATAACAACAGGTGCACACGATGATATTGTTTTGCAATGACTTACTTGAATTCAGGAAAGTAGATCCTGATTTTAAGACCGAATGGCTTCATGCACAGGAAGCGGGCTTCACCACTGGGCTGATAAGCTATGAATCTTTATTGGAAGGAGATATGGCTAAATGCCTACAACTGGTTGAGCAATCAGAAACTGAACAACTGGCCATTTACAGAGGTTGGATGCTTAAACCAGAAAGGTATTCCGCACTGTATGCCTCGCTACTGAGAAAAGGTATTCGGCTACTCAATTCTCCTGAGTCTTATATCCACTGTCATTATTTACCCAATTCTTTTCACAAAATTTCATCAAAGAGCCCCAAGACTGTTTGGAATCAAAGCGGCCGGGAAGTCTCAGAAGAATCTATTCAACTGCTATTAAAACCTTTCGGCAGGTCTCCAGTTGTAGTAAAGGACTATGTAAAATCGGAGAAGCACTATTGGAAGGAAGCTTGTTACATACCTGATGCCAGTGATACCAAACAAGCGATTCAGGTGATTCGTCGTTTTGTTGAGTTACGGGGAAATGAGCTCTGTGAAGGTTTGGTATTAAGACAATTTGAAAACCTTATGTTCCTTACCAATCATTCAGAGAGTGGTATGCCCTTGACAAAAGAGTACCGTTTGTTTTTCCTCAAAGGAAAGCTGCTACAACGCTATCCCTATTGGTCCAAACATTTCTATACAGAAAAAGATCCTGACACATCTGATTTTGAAAGGCTTGCTGAGTCAATTGAAAGCCCATTTTTCACAATGGATATTGCTCAGAAAACAAATGGACAATGGATTGTAATGGAGTTAGGCGATGGACAGGTTTCAGGATTGCCAGATAATGACTTTTCCAAGGCCTTTTATGATGACTTGGTACGGGTTATGCGAAATGAGTGAAGCCGCCCTTATCCAAAGACGGCTTCACAAATAGTATTATTCTATCCTAAATCAACGGATTCTTGAAAAAAGGAAGCGATGAAACACTTTCCTGTAGGTCTTTCAAAACTGGCGCAAAGGCCTCTTCTGAAAGTGATTCTTCTTCCCTTTCATTGCTAAACTCAGCAATAGGGCCTTGAGGTTCTTCCAACGATGCAAGCTTAGGTTGTTTCTTTAACCATTGAGCGGCTCTCTTTGTTAACTCAGCCAATTCGTCAATAAGTTGGGCTATGATCCACTTTTCCATGTCTTTAGTTGGTTTGTAGTATTGGGCGCTCATCAGCTCCTGCACTTTTTTTGGAATTACCAAACCACTCGATTCTGGCATTTCGGTTTGATTGGAATAAGCTTTCACATGCTGTGCCCCCATTTGGAGAAAAAACGCGGCCAGTTGACTTCTAAAATTCCTTTCATATTTCCCTTTGAGCTTTTGAGCATTGAAAAAGATCTTGTAATGAAGGAATATTCCAGAAAACTTATTGACCATTTCTTTAGTCTTTTCAGGATGATCAGGGTCTAAGGAAGTGTATACTTTTTGCCTCCACTCGTGTACCTGAAACTCCTTTTCTGCACTTTTCGGTCGCCGCCTATAGATATTAGAGCCTGGCAGCGACTGGGCCCATCTTAGAAAATTATGTACAATGCCTTTATTTGGGCTGAGTTTTACTCCTCCGAAGTCTACGTTATCGTATGCCCCTTTCAGCTCTCTTAAACCTTCAAAATCCCATGCCTGAGGCACTGCGTCATTTTGGTTAATAATGGCGCTGTAATCCACTGAATCACCCATATGATTTGCAAATCCCTGATTGCCGGGTGTTGGTCCGGCAGTTGGATGAACTACAACTGTAACCCTGCTGGCAAGTGTGGTATTGTGTGTAAGATCAGCATGTTTCAAGGCATCTACGAGAGCAACTCCAAGTACTGGAGCCAGGCAACCGCCTAAACTATGGCCTCCAATAGCTATGGTGCATTTATTTGGTCCCAAATTGGTCAGGAGCTGCGTTATGTACTCAAACAGTGTGGTTTCCTTTTCCTGACTCCCCTTCATTTTCCAGAGGATTTCCAAGCCGGTATTGGTGCCTTCAGCAATCTTACAATCTTCAAGAAGTTTACCAGCGTTCAAATATTTGGGAGGCCAGGCTACCATGGTACTTACCTCAAAGTCTTCCTTGAACCAATCAAAAGCGGAAATTCCATTGGTACCCGCCACTCCAATGAAGTACTCTTCACAACCTTCCTTCTTTAACATGAACATAGCATTATGCGCCACCCATTTGGATTCCGTTGCAGTTGAAGGTTTTTCTTCTTTACTTAACAAACCAGGCCCCCAAACAACGCTCCATTTTCCGGCAAAATCCTGAAAACTGGTTTCAGCGAGAACCATTTTCACCTTATCTGCCTGATTGTATAAATCCTGTTGCGTTTCAGCTGGATAATTGGAATTGAGGTTGGAAAGCATACTAAGTGCGTACATAATGCTTTCCTTTCTATATTGAACTGAAATTGTTTGTGTCGTTGTCATTGTTACTACGTGTTGATTTTGCCCTACTCTTTTGATGTTGGCTTTTCGGGAACCGCCTCTTTGATTTCTTGGTAGAAAATCTACTCCCCTGGAATACTCATCTCAAAGTGGAAGTAGTTACCTGGATCGTAGGTTTTCTTTACTTCCATTAGTCGTTTCAGGTTCCGGCCATAGTATTCCCGCAACAGAGCCTTGCGACCTTTATCCGTACTGGGGTCTGGGCCAAGCTCCTTATCCACAAAATTGATAAAGGCACCTTCAACATGTGGCTTAAGGCATTCTCTGAAGTTCTTTACCCAGTCTATATAAACTTGTTGGCGCTCACGGTCCACAATACAGCTTTTGGCATCGTTTTCAGGGTAATTCCACCAGGACTGAAACTGTAACATAAATGGCTTCTTTCTAAAAGGAAACGCCGTCCCCCCTTTGGGCTCGTTAGCAATAGCGCCGCCCATACTATGGAAGGTCATATATGAGCGTACCCATGGCGAATACTGCGATTGAGCCATATAAGTACTTATTTCATTTGCCAATTTTTCGTTAGAGTCAGTAGAAACGGGAAAAGCAGAAGATACTTTATGAGGATGTGGTGCACTACAGGTCACCACCGGAGGCGGCACATTGCAATCTTCCTCGTTTTCTTCCATTGAATTTCGCGCATCGAATTCAAAAATGTCATAGGTGCTCCATTCAGCCCACAACTCTCCAACGTCATTTGTAGGCGGAATTGTTTCAAAAGAAAATTTGGCAGGTCTTACAAGATCAATCATAGGAGCCATTAACTCCCTGAGTTCATCTTCAAAGCCTTGAAAAAGGCCTGAGGCGTAAATAGGGTATGGATCTTCTTTCTCTGTTCGTTCCTTAACTACTTGCAATCTGAGAAAAGAAGTGAGCTCATGTGGAAGTTTCTTTTGAAGTGTCATCCAAGCATTAATCACCTGCTCCATATCCTTCTGCTCCCAAAAGAAACGATATCTGGAAGCTCCAGGAAACAAGTTCAGAAGTTGAAATCTGATCTTGGTGACAATCCCAAAGTTTCCACCACCGCCTCCGCGTATGGCCCAGAACAAATCTGGCTCGTTTATGGAACTTGTCTTCACAATCTGCCCATTAGCCAAAACTATTTCGGCTTCCAGAACATTATCACAAGTAAGGCCTTCCATTCGTGAATAGAGGCCCCAACCTCCACCTTGTGTTAACCCACCCACGTTTACTCCACCACAGCCACCTCCGGCTATCGCTTTGCCATAGTATCCGAGCTTCTTATACACAGCTCCAAGACTCGTACCAGATTCAATCCAGGCTTCAGTTGGGTCGACTTCAGAGTTTAATGAAATAAGCTTCATTTTTGAAAGACGAATCATCAGCGATCCATTGGCAGTACACATGGCTTCATGCTGATGACCACCAGACCTCACTCGAAACTGGATATCCAGCTTATTACATTCAATGATGCACCAGGCTACCTGCTCAGTGGTTTTAGGAAAAGCCACAGCGGCAGGATAACGGTCATAAAAATAGGAGTTGGATATCTCCCAGGCCTTTGAAAACCCTGGGTCTCCGGCTAGTTCAATTTGCAGCTCTCCTTTGCCAAAAGCTTTATCAGCAGCAGCCTTTAGTTCTTGTAATATGTTGTTCATAAGTGATTTTTTATGCGAATGCAGTGCAGAGCGCTATTCGATTTATCGGCGTTTCAGGCCCTTTTAAGTCAAGTCCGAAAGGTTTGTACGAATGGAAAGGCAACCGCCCGCTTGGTTAATTTTCAAAAAGCGGGCGGAAGTTTTAGATTAGCCTAAAAGCCTGCCTTTCTACGGCACGTCTTACTGAAGAGCAGCTTTAAGAAACGCGTCTGATGTCGGTAATAGTAGCCTTACCCTGACCAGGAAGTGGCTGAAAAACAGTGACAAGGGCGGCATCATTTGCTGGTTCTGGAATCACCATTCGGGCATTGCAGAAAAAACGATAGTTTGTACCGGCCACAACCTGGCTGGCAACAGCAACCGGACTGTACTCAACACCAGTGAAGTTGGCTGTTGCTTCTTCAAATGAAGCCTTGGCATCGTTAGAGATTACGCAGCTGTAAGTAGTATAGCCTCCTGCAATCATGTTTTCTTGTGACATAATAGAATTGTTTTAGGTTGTTAAAAATTCTCAGCAAACGTCTCAAGCTCGGGCTCCGGAATCAATCGTTAAAATGGGGAGAAAAGGAAATCATACAAAATGGGGATTTTTTAAAAAGTAGGATCTGGTAAAAGAAACAAGGCATTTCTTGCACCAAAAACAGAGAAAAATGAAGAACACCCAGCCCCCATATCAAGAGTCAATGCTTACCGGGGTACCATTGATCAGTGTAGTACACCTGCAAAATTCTATAAAGGTCTACGCAATGCTACACCTGCCCTATGGCTATGTCGTAAAAGAGATCACGCATACGCATGATCCGGAAGCAACACCTCCAGATTCATCTACCATAATGTTAGAGCCAGGTTCTGGTCCAAGAGTTGAAACTCTTTTGGTAAAAGAAGTGCACTCAAGTAGCAGCTCCCAAACTCAGGTAAATGTTCTTGGTGCTCATGAAGCTTTCCAGGTAATTGTTAACCATGAGTATGGCACCGCTCCTACTGATGAAGACGGCACCTATAACCGACCATTTGTGTACCTGCAACAGCATGGAAACGAGAGAGCGGTTCACTACACTGCCTGGCTGCCCGACAATTGTGAGATGAGCCTGTCAAACTCCCCTAACCCTCAAACACTTTGGGAACATAGCCTAAGCATAGGAGAACACCTGGGCGCACCTGCAGCGATGACTTTGTTTAGGAACTGTATCTGGATAAACAATGAACACTTTGAATCATTGCCTGAATTAACAGTTAGTATAGAACGCAATGGAAAAACAAAAAAAGTAATGGTTTCAACCAGTGACGGAAGCGTGGGAACTGGAGACAAGGAAACACCCGCGGATTCATAATGAAGTCTATCAATCCAGAAGCCCCATTTCAGTGGCATAACGAATCATTTCGGCTACATTCTTCACGTCCAGCTTCTGCATGATGTTTTTACGGTGACTCACTACTGTACTGGCCGATACAAAGAGCCGGTCTGCAATGGCGGCAGTAGTGAGTCCCTTGGCCACCCATTGTAGTACTTCATATTCTCTTTTGGTAAGACTCACTTGTTGCATACCACCGTTTGCAAGGCCATCTGTAAGTGCCTGAGTAACTTCCTTGCTGAAATACTTCTCTCCTGAAACGAGTTGTTGCAAAGCCAAAAGGAGTTCGTCCTGACTGTTTTCCTTGAGGATATATCCGTTTACCCCCAATCGTAAAAGCTTCTTTATGAATGAAATGTGACAGTTCATGGAGACAATAAGCACCGCCACTTCCGGAAACTGCGTTTTTACTTTTCTGGTAATCTCCACTCCGTCCATCTCTGGCAGGTTGATATCCAGAAGAAGTACATCGGGCAAGCTTGCAGTCTGTTCAAGAAAGGTGATCAGCTCACTTCCCTTAACACAGGTTGCCACCACTTCATAAGCAGGTTCATTGCGAAGAAGAAAGGAAACACCATCCATAAAAAGCCTATGATCATCGGCCAGCACCAGTTTATACTTCTTCATACTTATTTTGGTTTTCGGGGCTGTCTATTGGTATTTGAAAATCGATTTGAACTCCGCCTTCTGGCCTGGAAAACACATCAAACCGTCCTTTCAGTGTATCAATCCGGTTCGAAATCGTTTGTAAACCTAGTCCACCGGTAGTTGCACTATGTTGGGTGGACAAGCCTTTGCCGTTGTCTTTCACGCGAACCGAAAGTCCTTTTTCTTCTCCTTTAATTCGTACTTGTACCCAATTGGCATCCGCATGCTTAATGGCATTGGTCAATAATTCCTGAATAGAGCGAAACACTACCAGTTCAATTGTGGCTGGCAGCCTTGAGTCAACACCTACGCAGAGCAGATGGACTTGTAACTGACCAGAATCTGTTATTGTTTGACACAGATCTGCAACTGCCGCTTCCAAACCAAATTCCGTGAGGGTATCGGCGGCCAGGTTATGGGCTATGTGTCTGACATCCCTACAAGCTTTGCTTAACATAAAATTGGCTTTCTGCAACTGTATTGCCTGTGATGAATCAACGCTTTCTTTCTCAATGCTATCGTAGTAGAGCTTGACTGTGGCCAACTGGCTACCGAGTTGGTCATGCAGTTGCTCTCCCAGCCGCTGCCTTTCGGTGGTTTCTCCTTCTAAGTAGGCCTTCATACTCTTTTCGGAATGCTCATTGACAAGTTGCATGGTCTTTTGCCTGTGCAATTCTGAGGTTCGTTTTGCTAAGACTTTCTCTGCTTTTAATTTACTGAAGTAGTTGATGAAGGCTATCAAAAGGAGCACTGTTACTATACTGGTTCCTATTAGCCAAAAGTTTCGCTGCTGTAAACTTGAACGTTGCTCAGCCTCTATCCTATTCAGTTGAGCAATCTCTTCGTCTTTTTTGGCGCTTTCGTATTTCTCCTGCATCTCAGCTATCTGCTCATTTGACTCCACATTTATGAGGCTGTCTTTTACACTACTATACCGCTGGTAATACACAAGTGCGCTATCAAATTGCCCCTTGGCTTCAAAGGTCTCCGATAAATTCAGGAAAAGTCCCTTCATAGCTGATTTATCACCTATCTGCCTTGCTAGGTACTCAGCTTTATGGTAGTACTTTATAGCCTTGTTCCAGTCCTTTCGCAGCTCGTAAACGGCTGCTTGGTTGTTCATGGCTTTTACTTCTTCAAAAGGCATTCCCAGATTACCTGAAAGCTCTTCGGCTTTTTCAAAGTAAGCAAGGGCTAAGTTCTTTTTGCCCTGTTCAAAATATACAGAGCCAATGCCATTGTTTACTCTGGTCTCAATGGCATGCTCTCCTAGGGCAATGGCCAGAGACAGCGATTTCTGATAGTACCAAAGTGCCGTGTCAGGCTGACTGCTATAAAAATATACGGTTCCAAGGTTTTGCCACGCTGTGCAAATACCAGATGAATCTTGTTGAAAGCGGGCTAAGTTCAAAAGTTTCAGATAGTACTCAACTGACTTGTTGTAATGCCCCAGTTCAAGATGCGTACTGGCCAGAGTTGAATAACCAACCTTTACATATGTGTAATGTTTGTGAGCTTCAAAAATGAGAATGGCGTTTAATGTGTTCTCAATAGCCACATCAAAATTGCCTTGAAGCTTTTCGTTTTGACCGACATTAATGAAAACGCGCCCCAGGGCCATACTGTCGTTCAACAGTTCGGCAAGTGTTCTGGCCTTCCTGAAATGTAAGGTAGCATCATTAAGATGTCCCGTCTCCTTATATACAACCCCTTTCCGAATGTAGGCAGTTACCAGAGCATTGCTATCTCCAATGGCATTCGCTATCTCAGCGGCGGTATTCAATAGTAAAATCGCACTATCCGGCGCTTGTTGTCTTATGTTCCAGGCCTTTTGTAAGGTGTTTGAAAGGTATTCCTCAACACTGATTGTGTCGCCATAGGCTGCATTCTGATTTTTTGCACATATGCTTCCCTGAGAAACACATGGTGCTACCAGACATAGAAACGTAGCAAAAACAATCAGCTTCCACCCTGATGCCTGAGTAATGAAAATTCCTCTCACAAGGAGGAATACTAAAGTGCCTTTGACCCGAACCAACTCAGCGAAAATATAAAAATGAAGCACTCTCACTTCAGTGACTTTCACATTTAGAATCTGGCAACCGCTTTCTTAAAGCGAACAATAGCCTATCAGTTCATGATGTAGGAGGCCTTATACATTCCAAACAGATTAAATCTTAAAACATCTTGAAAAACAGTCTTTTCAGTCTTGGACAAGTACAATTCTGAGTATAATTGTTTATCAAAGCAACCGAGTCTGCAGCCACTAAAAAGTGTCGATTCCATGGCTCAAGTTAAATAAATGCCCTATGAACTCTATTGTACAAACCGTAACTCCGGCTCTTAATGATAGTACGGATTTTTATAGCAAATTGGATTTTGAGATACTCTCGCAAGGAGGAAGGACTTTTGCCATTGACAGCAATGTTGCTATAGAGATTAACACAGATCGTTACGCGCGGTCTGGCCTTAAACTGTACCAGGCAGACTGGACAGAGCAGTTGGCAAGCTTAAAAGAACAAACACATGTAATTGCTATCAATGGTGGGCACTTGCTTGCAGACCCTGGTAATACCTGGATATACCTGATGGATGGTGAAGGCCCCAACATTAAACCAACCACGGAAGCGTCAGCACTGGGCAACTATGCTGGCTTTAGTTTAGAAATGGTGGATCTTTTAAAGGGAATTGAGATTTACAAAACCCTGGGCTTTGAAAGCACTGGAGGCGACGCCAGTCAAGGATGGATTGCCTTAAAAAATGCCGATGACTTGGTAGTAAGTCTCATGCAGCCCAATACATGCCCTCATCTTTTTTTTAATCCATCACTTACCTATTTCAATGGAAAAGAAGGCAACCCCAAAGTAATTGAGAAGTTGAGGGAAAGAGGCATTCATCTAAGTGAGGAAATTACTCACTTCAATAAGGAAGGTATTGCTGACAACGTTATCGCCAGAGACCCAGGGGGATTTGGCTTCTTCGTATTCAATGATTAGCAATGTATACATCTAAAATAAGGGGGGCTAAAAGCCCCTCCTTATTGAGAACGTAATACACAAAATTAGGTAGTGCTCAAACCAAGTCCTTTGAGCATGGCACTTCGATAGTTATTGGCATTTGGGGTTTCTGAGCAGCCCGTAGTGGTACCGGGTGAGTTCTGACAGTAGGAAACCTGATCATAGTTCCAGACGAAACCTCCGTTTAGTGACACAGGGCTTGGAGTCGGTGGAGGGTTTCCTGTATTTGGGTTCATACCGTAACTGTTATAACCTGTAGCCAAATACTTAAAAACGGATTCAAAACCACTTGGGCATACAATACTTCCTGCAGCACACGAGGGTGTAGAGCTCTGGTCATTATTGACCAAATACCCCGGATAGACCGGAACATCTGATGTGAGCTCCAAGGCCGCAATGGCATTGATCCAGTTGGCTGGGTAATCACCGGCGCCACCGCTATAGCATTGCAACTGAAAGTCGGTTACAAAACCGTCCAAACCCGTAGCGTAGGTGTCAAGCCCTTTGGTAGTCCAGCTAGATGGGGTGGTGCCATCAGCATAAGTTGGAGTTTGCCCTTTTATAGGAGAACTATTGCCATTTGCAACGTATTGCAATGTATCCATCCAAATATCAATGTTGTTGTAAGGGCAAAAGGTTACCTGACTGTAACCTATGGCATATAACATACGCGCAAATGTGGTCATTAAACTACTTGAGTAGTAGTCTTCATTGTCAAAATTGATTCCATCCAGGGCATAAGCCGTGTTTCCACTGGAATCAGTGTATTTAAAGGCTTCGCGTAGTGTATTGAAGTTTGAATACAACACGTTGTTATCTGCGCTTGTTGGAACGGTATACACCTCAAAAGTGTCCATACCCACAGTCACTGATTTTGTTGGCAAAAAGTGATTGATGTAGTAAAATATCCAGGGAGTATAAGGAACTTTTGATGGCCCTGGGTAAGGCCAACTTCCCACAGAGAAGAGCACCCGAATTCCGGCCTTTTTAAGTTTTACCAATTGTGTTACCCAGCTAGTGGATCCTACGTATTTTCCAGCCGTAACTAAAGGGCTACCATTGTGTGTAATATCTCCTTTAGAGTTTACATGAAGCGTCCAATACACGTAGGTACTGTACTTGGAGTTGATAATGTCGTTTACTACTGTGTCGGTAGGGTCATATAATGGAGTTCCTCCATAGATAGCCGTCATAGATGTTGTCATAAGAAAAAAATTAAGATATACCTGCCATTATTAGCGAATGCTAAGGTGCATGCAGTCAGCCTTTTATTTCACAGTAGAACTACGGTTTTCTTCTCCGTAAATACCCTTAAGATTTCGGCTACCTTTCTTTTTGCCTGTTATTGCCAAGTACTTACAAACCCCAGACGGTAATTTTAGTGAGCCACTACACGAGGGCTTTGAGCTGTTGTGCTATCTCCATTAATATGAACAAGAGTGAAGGTGAATTTTTGATCAATAGCCTTCTCCAACTTCACCGGAAATTTCATTGTGAAGTATTCCAGTCTACTTCGGTTCCGCAAGCCTTTAAAAAAACTTTGTGAATCTCCCCATTTCTCTGAACCAAATGCATGTCGAAATAGAAACAAAGGCGTGATATCAACACCAGCTTGTATCATCGAGTCACTTGTATAAATGGCACTGTCGCAGCTAATGAGAATGTCCACCACACCCGAGTTAGGTTCAGGAAGGGGGTCTTCGGCATAGGCTGCCCCTACAAAATGGCGCTTAACATTGCGTATAGATCTATTGACATAGATATCTCTGATCGTTTGCGAATGAAAATTCAAATGTTTCATCAACAATGTATCGCCCGGTAAAATGGTATCAAATGAAACGGAGCTTTCCTCATCGGTAGCACTTAAGGAGATAGAAAAACTATCGACGTTTAGGGCACTCCAGTCACTGCTTCCATCGCCATAATAGACGTCGTCGTTGTTTCCACAATTAAATGTTAGTAGGCAAATCCCTAACAACAAAAACAAGGTAAAAATCAGTTTCTTCATATTGGCATCTACTATTGGGCCAACACGCGAGGACTTACAGCACTCACCATCTCACCGTTCTTATGGGTAAACGTAAAAGTAAAGTTTTGATCAATTGGCTCATTTAAAGGTGTTGAAATGCGCATCGTAAAAGGTTCAAGTTCTTCTCCACTTTTGGTCCTCCTTAGAAACTCTTCTGCTGTTGCCCATGGATTGACATGATAAGAGCCAATATAAAAGGAACATCGGTTCAGCAGGTTTGTTCCTGCCGTAATTAAAGAGTCTTTGAAGTGAATGTCTTTATTACTCGTAATGGCCAAGTTTGCTATCCCGGAAACAAATTGCTCTCGTCTGGCATAAGCTGCTGATGCAAAAGAGGGTTGAACTTTAATTGGTAGCTGTCCGTAACTACTCCTTATGGTTTTAGAGTTGAAGAAGACTTCTTCTAAAATTGGTGTATCAACTACATCAATACTGTCAAAGGAAATATCCTTCTCCAGATCAAAGGCAGTTAGGTTAATGGAAAAGCTGTCAATATTTACTTCAGTAGGTGAACTGGGAGAAATATAGGAGCAATTGTAGGTTAATACGCAGATGCCCAACATCAGGAATAATGTAAAAACTAGTTTCTTCATATCATTTTTATTTAGCCAAGACGCGCGGGCTATGAGCCGCTACCTTTTTACCATCAGGAGCTGTAATAGCAATGCTAAAACTTTGGTCCAGTGCTTCCTTTAGTTCAATTGACAGCCGTGCATAGAAGCCTCTTGCTCGGGGTCTGTTATAGGCAGACTCATACTCACTGAGTAGGAAACCGGCTTTCTCATCTTCACCAACAAGGTGCTCCCAACTGTATACAAACAGGGAAGACAGATCAGTACCCGCGGTTATTGTGCTATCAATAGTAACTATATCCTTATCACTTGTCACTTCTACATCACTCATCTTCAATATAGAACGTGGAGCGGGGATGGCTAAGGCTTCAAAACCGAAGCCCGCTGAACTTTTAGAGTGGAAAACGTACTTCAATTCTTTAAAATCAATATTGAAGGTGATGTCCTTAATACCAAGGCTTGCCTCAATAATCGAACTATCAAAATGAAGTTCTTCGCCTTGGGCATTGCTCAGCCAAATTGAAAAACTGTCTACTACATACAGCTCATCGTGACTTCCTCCCCCATCAAACTCATCGGTGTTATCATTGTTTCTGCATTGAATTGCCAGAAAACAGATGCCAAAGAGCATTGACATTGTCAATATAGTTTTTTTCATTTCTCACTTCATTTAGCCATAATGTGAGCAGTTGTTGTTTGCACCTCAGCACCACCGGAGAACTCGTATGTAACAGTAAACGTCTGGTCTACAGGTTGAGTGAGTTCGCCAACAAAGGAAATGTAGGTTACCAAACCGTACTGATCCCAGGTATTGGTCATGCTTCCAAGATGACTGTAAATGCTTTTAAACTCAGCGTTTGCAACACTGGTAAATCCAAATACAGCCTCGAGGTCTTCCCCTGCCTCATAGACTCTATCTGAAGTATAAAGTGGTTTTTCGCTGGTAAGCTTTATGTAGGAAAGTTTGTTTTTAGACTTTGGCGGAGCAGGATCTGCATAAGCTGCATTATTAAATAGTAAGGGTGCGGAAGCACTGGCTATTTCTTTCTCATCCACTCTTACTACCATCACTATATCTGAAAAAAGTATATCTGTTTGATTGCTTAAACTGTCAAGGCTTAAAGAGTCAATAGTTCCAGTGCTGTCAACCAAACCATAAGTAGTTTTGATGCTTTTAACAATGTATTCATTGCTCACATTCCCGCCTCTATCACAGGCAAAAAACGAGAGTCCAATTAATAGCGTTGATGTAAGGAGTAGTCTTTTCATAGGGTCAATTTTTATAAAGGCGTGCTTGTTTAATATAAATCTTTCTAGAGCTCACATCGGAGTCTACCTTGAATTCTATGTCGACAGTAAAATCATCGAAACTGCACTCACACGAGTGTTGTAGATCATAGTAAAAACGCTTTTTTATGGCCACACAGTAATCAGTAAGTTCATTTATCTCCTCATCGGTTAATACTGACTTCCCGTTCAGTTCTTTCACATTTGAAAAGGTAAGGTATTCGATGGTGTAGGGCTTATCTGGATCTATTGACCACATATACACCATAATTTGATCGTGAATGATTCCTGGTTCGGGAAATACAATGCTGTGTTCTTTGTATTGTGCATTGATAATGATTCCACGATTGTTGTTGTACAGATTGGTGGTTAGTACTACGCCATTGGCATCTTCATCAGGAAAGGATCGGTGTACCAATATGCCCATGGCGCAACTAAGGTGGTTTATCTTAAAGTAACTTCTCTCTTCAAACGCACGCCAATCCCATAAGCTGGCCCATACGGACTTTATGGCCTTTTCTATGGTTTTCGTGGGATGATCCTTTTTAGCTGATTCAGAGTCGTAAAGACCTGCCCCCGAAAACTCTTCTAAATCTTCAGCATTGGTAGAAGAGCGAAAGCGGTAAGAAGGAAAGTCAGTAAAATAGTTAATCTTTTTCCTGACTGCCTCTATGAGGTCTTCACTTGCGGGTGCTTGCATAATTTGAGACCTGAATAAGGCCAGTTGCTCTTTTCGGTAGGCCGGATCTTCCATAAATCGTGTCTCTTGCAACATTTTCTCCAGCTTCTCTTGTAGCCCTTGCGTATTTAAATGCTGGTGGTAGTAGTAAAAGGGAATGGCAAATGCGTGCTCTGGCGTTGGCACCCTTTTGTCTCCACTAAGTTTAACGTTCATTATTTCGGCAAACTGTGCCGCCTTCCCTCCTATTTGATTCACCTGCCTGAGTCTGGCATCCTCCATGTTGACTAACTCTTTGTAGTCAAGGTCCTTTTCCAGCACTGTTTCTTCCTGAGGCTCTCGTTCTTTCCAAAAGGCTTCTGCTTCTTGGAGGCTTGCTTTTCTAAGCTCGTATTCACCGGGTTGCACATTTATGTAAACAAGTTGATTCTCTAGCTCTGCTAGTTTTTTGTTGTCCCAGGCATCTCTCAAAGCCATATTGGGCGTACTCCGGCTGTTGCTCAGTACATTTATATGGCTCATTGGGGTTTGAAATTCGGTGGTAATAATTCCGGCTACAACGGATATGTCGTTCGGTATTCCGTTTAACAGCACCACATCTCTGCGCCCCAGATATTGGTCTTCAAGGTGGGCTATATCTACTTTTCTAAGGTAGCCGTAATTCTTCTCGGCATTAAGTGCCTGGTAGTTTAAGCCTTCAAACAACTCTTCGCTGCTGACCATTTGCATACGGCCACAATCGTCCCACTCCGGCTTTATTGAATAGAAATACAACTGATCTTTAAGAAAGGATGTTTCAACTATTTTGTCATAGAATTTTCGAATTTGGCTGCATTTAAACTGAATGATTCCTGAAAACTGAAGCACATAAATATCCTTGTTGCCGTAGTAGTTTAGTTCGCCCAAAAAGAGGTAGCGGTTGGAGTTTTGTGTATACTGTGTTTGGTTAAAAAGCCCCAGTCCTATGTTATGTCCTAAACCATCGCGAACGAAGGTGTAATGAAGTTCATACTTCTTGGTGTTGGCATAATACAGTATGTCTTCTTTGACATCATATACCAGTTTTACGGTAGTAATGCCTCCCATGCCTGAGAGGTAAGGCTCACTGCTCAGTATTTCGTAGGCTGTGGGGTCAAACAGATCGGTTAAGTAGTCCAAATCGTCATCAAACTCGGATAGCATTTTAGTGGTAAGGACTGTATTCTGCCGCTTAACCGGAATTTTACGAGTGTAGTAGCCTTCTTTACTCAGCAAAATAGTATCAACACCGGGTTCTGGAGCTGTATAATAGTAGTCGCCATGCGTGCTTACAGTCCTGGTTTGAATGCCATCAGAAAAGAGCTTGTGCGCTTCTTGTTTTCCATTTTGGGTAAGTACCAACAGAAAAACTCCGGAGCTTAGCCTTGGCAATGCATAATGTCCTTGTCCAGCCACACTTGCCTTGTGCACTTCCTGCCCTGATAGATTCTTGATGGCTATTTGAAAAGAGTTTTGGCCTTGCCATAAGACAAGGTTGTTGATAAAAGAAAAACTGGATGTTACGCTGTCTTTGTGAGGTACCTTTAGCACAAACTCCCCGTTTGTTTTACTCAAAACATTGGCCCCGGTGCCTTGTAGCTCTATCCGTACTCCTGAAAGGTCGCTCTTAGTAATGGCATCTGATACTCGGCCCGTATAGATAGTTTGAGCACTTGCCCAAGTACCCATGCTTAGAACGATGGCAATTAATTCCAAAAAGGTGAATATGCACCGCCGCCAGTAACCGAATGTTAAAATCTTACTCATGCCAACATAGGTCACAATTAGTTAACCATCTCATTGGTTGCTTTTATGTTCCTTAAAGAGTCTAACCTGATCGTTTATTGCAAAGTCACCCGTTTCGACCGGACTTCTACCTGATGTCTCGCAAAAACAAGATTCACGGTGAATTTGTGTGACTGCATTTTTTCCAAAGAAGCATTAAGCTTCATGTAAATCCTGGTGTCTGAGTAATAACCAGTTCTTCTCCCTAAATAATCATATAGATCAGCCCACTCCCTTCTGCGGTTTGTATCATAAAACAGGAATTCGCCACTGATATCTTCCCCGGCTTCGTAGCGGTGATCTTCGGTTAACAAAATACTGTCTGATATAACTTCTATTCGCTTTGGGGCATTTTTGCCAGGTTCAGGAGCAGGTTCTGCAATGGCCACATTGCCAAAGTTCAGGGGCTGAGCTTCCTTATTTGAAACCACATAGTCAAAACTGTCAATAAGCACTTCAAGTACTAAGCTGTCTGCACCCTTAAAAAAAGTATCAATGACTTCTTCTTCCTGAAAAGCCGATTTTTTAAACTCTGAATACGGATCCCCTTTGGTTCCTACAGTAACGCTAATCCCCTTTACAAAGAAGTATTTGGCGGCACTACTTTGGATATCATCATCGTTCCAAATACAAGATGGGATTCCTAAAACTCCCAGGAAAAAAACCACCGCTAGCCCATATTTCATTTCTTACTTTTTATATAACCGTGCTTGCTTGATATAAACTTTTCGATGCTCTTTCTCAGAGTCTACCTTAAACTCTATATCGACAGCAAAGTCGTCAAACTCACACTCACAATTGTGGGGCAGGTCTTCAAAGAAGCGCTTTTTGACCTCCATGCAATACTCAGAGATTTCATATACCTCTTCATTGCTAAGCACTCGTCCGCCCTCAAGTTCTTCTACGTTTGAAAAACTGAGGTACTCAATGGTAAAGGGGTTTGCCGGATCAATGGACCATGTATATACCATAATCTGATCGTGCAGAATACCAGGCTCTGGAAATACAATGCTGTACTCTTTGTATTGTGCATTAATAATTAGGCCAGGATTGTTGTTGTAAAGGTTGGTAGTGAGTATTACTCCATTGGCATCTTCATCGGGAAATGACCTATGTACCAGCAAGCCCATAGCACAGGTTTCATGGTTTATTTTGAAGTAGCTGCGCTCTTCAAAAGCACGCCAATCCCATAGACTGGCCCATACCCTGCGTATTGCGTTTTCAATGGTTTTAGTGTCGTGCTCCTTTTTGCCTGATTTGGATTGATACAAACCGGCTCCTGAGAACTCCTCCAAGTCTTCAGCATTGGTAGAAGAGCGAAAACGAAAAGATTCAAACTCCTTGAAATTGTCGATTTTAGCTCGTACAAGAGCTACCAATTCCTTGCTAAGAGGGGAGCTCTCGATACTCTTTCGTAATTCGGCCAATTGAGCTTCGCGGTAGGTGGGCTCATTGTTAAAGCGATCTTCTTTCAAAAGTCCAAAAAGTCGATCATTCAGGCCATAGGCTTCCATATGTTGATGGTAATAGTAAAATGGTATGGCAAAAGCATTTTCAGGAACCGGAATGGTTTTGCCTTCTCCATATTCAACATTCAATATTTCTGCAAACTGAGCTGCTTTGCCGCCTATCTTGTCGATGTAGGTAATATCAGCATCTTCCATATCAATGAGTTCCCTGTACTCCAGGTCAGCCGTTAATATTGTTTCTTCCTGAGGTTCGTTCTCAAACCAAAACGCCTCTGCTTCTTCAATGGAGGCTTTTCTAAGTTCAAAATCATCTGATCCCACTTTGATGTACACCAGTTCACCCATGAGTTCTTCCAGGTGTTTGTTTTCCCATCCGTCTCGCAAGGCCATGTTTGGAGTGCTGCGGCTATGGCTCAAAATATTGATATGGCTTAGGGGAGTTTGAAACTCAGTGGTAATAATTCCTGCCACTACAGAAATATCATTGGGTATTCCGTCAAACACCACCACATCATGACGCCCTAAATAGGTGTCTTCAAAGTCATCCAGCTCTACTTTCTTTAAATAGCCATAGTTCTCCGCCAAATTCAGAGGTTGGTAATTCTGTCCTTCAAAAAGGGTTTCGCTGTCTATGTAGGGAATTTTTGAGCAGCCTTCCCACTCTTCCTTTATAGGAAAGAAAAAGAGCTTATCTCCAATAAAGGAAGTTTCAAGAATCTTCTTATAAACTTTTTTAATCTGCTCACAGGTATACTCGTTGGAGGCCACAAACTGAAAAACATAAAAGTCCTGATTCTCATAGTAGTTGAGTTCTCCCAAATACAAATAGCGCTCATCATGTTGACGGTACTGGGTTTGCCCAAAAACAAAATTTCCCTGGTCCCAACCCAATGCATCTTCGGCAAATAGAAAATGTTGTGAATACCGCTTGGTATTCACATAATACATTATGTCTTTTTCTATGTCAAAAGCCAATTTAGTAGATCGCACCCCTCCCATGTGCGAGCGATAGGGTTCGCTGCTCAGGATTTCGTAGGCCACAGGATCTACTAGCTCAGTGAAGTACTTTAGGTCTTCATAATTTCCCTGAATCATTTTGATTTGATGAATAGTGCTTCGCCTTTTCACCAAAACTTCCCGTGGATATAGTCCATCTTTTGAGAAAACCAAGGTATCCGTTCCCAAAAACTCTTTACTTGTATAGTAGTTGGCCACTTTATCTACCATCATGGTTTGTACCCCATTTGAGAACAGCTTATAGACTTCTTTCCCGCCATCACTTTCCACTTCCAGCAGGTAAACTCCATTTTTCAGCTTAGGAAGCAAGTAATGTCCTGAACCAGAAACTTCATCTCTGAAAACAGTTCTTCCAGACATATCTACCATTGATAGGTTCATGGATACAGAACCGTTCCAAAGCAGTGCATTATTGAAAAAACTGAGGTCGGCGATATTGGAATCACCCGTAGGTACTTCTATCAGGTAGTCTCCATTAATATCTGTTTGGGTATGGTAGTCAGTGCCTTTCAGTTGTACTGAAACATTTACCAAGGCTCTGTTTGTACTCACCTCAGAAACGTTACCTGAATAAAAGGTTTGAGCATTTACCGGCAATACGGCAGCCAGAAACAACGAGTAGAAAATGGCTACAAGTCCTACCTTCCATTTGTAAAGGCCTTTACTACCTATTCGCTTCATTTCAGTTTCCATATGCTCAATACTCCTTTTCCAAGGGGTGTAACGCCGTTTTCCGCAATTTAAGTTGCATTCTTCTCAAATTGCCTTAATAATTCTTTCAGTAGACTCCATTAAACAGAAAAGCCGATGAAGTAAACATCTGTACTTCATCGGCTTTTGTACTATGACTGTCGCTTACTTTATTCCAGGTAAGTATTGGCTACAGTTTCTCTTTGAGAGCAATGAGAAATGAGGGTATTCACTGCCGAAGTAAAGCTTGAAGCACCCGATAAAAAGGTGTATCCACTTTGCTCAGATGTAGCAGCAGACTGTATGGTAGCAAGATCGCGCTCGTATTTGCCCTGCATATTGGCTGGTTCAAACACTCCTTCAATAAACTCTTTCACGTAAGCATCAAAAGTGGATCGGTACTCTGAGATATCCAGTAAATATCCAATTAATGGCCATTCGTCATCATTGATCTCACTAAACTCAAATGAAAGCGCACCACCCATTTTACCGTTTTCAAATGCCTCATTGTTGTCCCATGGAATCCATTTAATAAGGTCATCGGCAGGGTCGTGATACATGTAATAATTATGGGTCATTCGCCCGTATGTATCCCAGTTTTGCATAGAAGTGCAAGCGGCCAACCACCTTAAAAAGCCATCTACATCAAATACTGACTCTAAGTTGCTTTTATAAAATTCAATATCTGTATTTCTCGTATTGGCGTGTAAGGCATCGTACATGGCTTGTATATCACTCCAGTCAGCAAAATCTTCATTGGTCTTTTTGCCAAAATCGTCTAAACTGAAGCCAGAAGTAGCAAATGCAGCTCCATCTCCATCAGGTTTGTAGCAATTGCCATCATCTGATCCGAATTGCTTTTCAAGCATGGTATTGAATACTACTTCAACAAAGGTGTATACGCCAAAATAGGTAACACCTTCACCATAATCAATGTACACTTCGTAGTAGGCTGCATGAGGTGCTGGCACACCAAAGTCTCTATAGATCTCACAAGCCATTTTCTCGCGCATCATTGACTCATCGTTAAAGTTATTGCTCAATGAAAGCTCTTCAAAGCCATAAAAGGTTTGATCGTCAATTTCCGGATAGTCATCCTCAAATTTGTCAAACTCCAACCTTAGCGGCTTTTTACCGTTTCCGGTTCTGTAGGTAGTGGCCAAACTTGAGTTGCCCTTATACCGAATGCCTACATGATACCACTGAGTGCCGTTGTAATAAAACTCACATGGAACGTACATGGGGTTTTCTTCAGAAAAGTTTCCTCCACTGCTTCCACTTTGTTGCTCGGCCAGATTGTCTTGCATTTCATCCCAGTCCTCAGCGTCTATCACAATATCGACTCTCCTAATTTGATCTCCCTCAAACACTTCAGCATAGTTAGGCGCTGCACTTCCTGAGTGGGTTGCTTCGGTCCAGTCAGCCAAACCCTCGCCTGCTACACTTACTTCGTCTTCTTCACCCACAATTACTTCTTTGTAACAGGAATTTGCTACAACAGCAAGGGTTAGCAAAGCCAAGATTGAGCAAAGATTCTTTATTCTCATTCCTTTCCTTTAGAGTTTCGCTTGGCCGAAAAATTGTACTTAATCCCTACAATTGTGGCTTGCAATGGATACTTCTTATTTAGCTCATCTTCATAGGCTATAAACAGCTTTAAACTACTGGCATCCTTAATATCAATGCGCGTACCAATGCGTATTCTATACTTGCTAAACTCCGAACCATCGTCATTATCGGAATGCCTAAACAGCTCAAAAGATGCCTCTGGATCCAGTTTCCAGTTCCTTATGTTGTAATCTATTCCAAGGCGGTAACGGAAATGCTTATCCACGTCTTTCAGGCTTATATCACCCAAGTATTGATTTCGGGTTTGAAAGGCCAGTCTGGGTTTTAAACTAAGGCGACCTATTTCCACCTCATATACCCCTGCAAAAAACCATCTGCTAAAAGTTTGGAAGCTATCTGTCCGCTTTTTTCCCCCAAGACGCCACTCCACACTGGTGCTTAGTTTTTTAATGGGTTTAAACGTACCGGTAAGCTCTAGAAAGTGTTGGTCTACTGTGGAGCTATTGGTGTTTAACCTTAAGTTTTCAGAAATGCCAAAACGCCATTGCTTGTTCACTTTGTATTTGAAACTGACTGAAGTCCAGGTCTCAAAATCCTGTACTACACGTACTTCCTGTGCCGAACTCACTGCGGCTGTAGCAAGGATTAACAGACTTAAAAAGGTGGCCTTCATTTGATTCTGTGTCATAGGTGTTCGTAGTTTGAATATTTGGAGGTTAGCTTATAGTTTTCCTTTGAGTCCTTCTCCAAGCACTCCTTCCTGGTCGTTCATATAGTAGTAGATGGTGACTGAAGAGACGTCTCTTAGAAGGTCAATCTTACCTACTACCACCCTATTAATTTTTAAGCCTGTGCGCTCTTCAAGGTTCTCTTTAAGAGCCTGGTAATTCTGTGGTTTGATTAGCTCAATTTCTTCAAAGAGTATCTCTTTGCTCACTTCATTGCGCTGCAGCCAATATTGTTCAAGCAGGGCAATACCCACTACTACTGCAGTATTTGCAAAAAGCAGCTCGGTATAGCTCATCTTCTTGTTGGCAAGGGAGTTCATCACCGAAATACCAATTACTACAAACAAGTAGGTCATCTCTTTAATAGGGATAGGATCGGTTCTGTAGCGAACTATGCCAAAAATGGCAAACAACCCGAGGGCCATTCCCAGTTCAAGCTCAAACTTCTTAAGGGTGAAACAGATAAAGAACACCACTATACTGATCATCAGATAGGTAAATAGGTAATCCTTGTTGTGGGAGTATCTGTAGTACAGGTAACGTACAATGATGATCAGGAATACTGAATTCAATGCAAAACGAAAGAGCATTTTATAAAGGTCCTCATCGAAAAAAGGCACGTCCATAAATTCCATCTAGCTGGCTATTTTATTGATTTTGAGAAATTTTTCCTTGAATTTGTTCTGTTTGAGCTCTTGATGAATCAGACCTAAACCCATGCAGTACTTGCTAATGCTGTAAGGGTGAATCTTCCGCTTACGCAGTGACTGAACGATAGGAGATGATCTTTTAAAACCACTTTGTTTTACTTCTATTATCACAAGATTGTTGCCATTGCCTGTAAGTGTCATACCTCCATTAAAACGCAAATCCAGGTCAATGGTGGCACGCTCTTCTTCTGTTTTATTTACAAGCGTAATCCGCGTAAAAGCATTTTGAAGCACCGGACTCAAATGGAGGTCTTTTCCTATAGTGGTGTTTATGAAAGTTTGCTGCTCCTGCGAAAACTGAGGCTCAAAGCCGTCTACCTTTATTCTCGTTTTTTCGGTATCCCCTTTTTTATCCTTCACTTTCACTTCTAAAAAGCTCAATGCAGACTCTACATAGGTTCTTATTCGCACCTTAGCTCTCCCCCGTTTTCCGCGATGGTGGTCTTTGAAAAAATCGAAACCGGGCGTATCGTAATACATGGAGTTGTATCGGTTCAACCGAAAACCGCCTACTTCCAGCACTGCATAGCTGCTTTTGATCTCAGGAAATATTTCCAAGAGCAAGTCCTTCTTTAAAATGAACTTAGTATCTGTTCTATTCATAAGGGCCACCCGGTCCATTTCAGCAAGGCTGATGGGGCTAAAATCATTAATCGCATCTTGAAAGATGCTCTCAAAGTGACTGGTCAAAGTGGTGGCTGCTTTTAACTATTAAGAAAATATGACTGCAAGGTTAAGACGAAATAAACTCCAAAAACCCTCGATACAAGGCGGGAATTTATTTCTAGAACGGAAAAAAAAACGCATCCGTACAAATACCAGGCAGTTTAGACTCGAATAATTTGATATCGTTTAAATCCTTAACATTGGAGAGCTCTGCAAAACGTCTGGCTATGACAATACTTTCTGTTATCCGTTGATTGCTTTTGATCTGACATCAGTAGCCTTAATACTAACCATACCACAAGCGGCTTCTACTTATTTTTTGAAGCAAATAGAGATTTCTTTACTTCGCTGAAGAATGGAAGCCCTTATCTCCTATATCAACAAAGTCTCTGTCATAAGCGTTGAAGCTGCAGATGCCGTAAGGACGCTGTTTCAGAAAACTGAGCCAGAAAAGAACGAGGTGTTTTTACCTGCAGGTAAAATCGCAAGAAAGCTGGTATTTCTTGAAAAGGGGATTGCAAGGGCCTATTATATCAAGGACAATGGCTTTGAGTACAACAAACATTTTTCGATTGGTCCTTGTTTCACTGGAGGCTACGCATCGCTTATTTCGGGCCGTCCTAATCAGATTGTGCAGGAAACAATGACTTCTTGCATTATGTGGACTGCGGACTATCGAGAATTTCAGGCCTTGTACGCGCGCTTTCATGATCTTGAAACAGTCGCGAGAAAAATAGCGGAACAAATATTCGTGCAAAAGGAACAGCGTGAGGTAGACTTGGTTACACTCAATGCCGACGAACGCTATAAACTCTTTCAAAAAGAATATCCAGCACTGGAACAGGTTATTCCCCAATACCATATTGCTTCTTACCTGGGCATTAGCCCCACACAATTGAGCAGGATAAGAGCGGTTAAAACGTCCGATTAATTTCTTTACATATGTACATGCACAGGGCTTTTGACTCCTTCAATTTTGGAGCTTCAAAAAGTAAAGATGCTAGTAACAGGACACACAGTACTTATAACCGGAGGAAGTAGAGGAATTGGTTTTGCTATGGCCAAAGCACTGACCGGCCTGGGAAACAAAGTGGTCATAACCGGGAAAAATGAAGACAACCTCCACAAGGCAAAGCAATTACTTCCAAAGGTAGATACTCTTGTTTGCGACCTATCTTCACCACTGGCTATAATAGAGCTTGTGGCAAGGGTACGTATCGAGTATCCTGAGCTTAATATGCTGATTAATAATGCCGGAGTGCAATACAACTACTCTTTTAAGGAAAATGAGAGCTTCACTGAAAGGGTTGACAAGGAAATTCAAGTCAACCTGAATGCGCCTGTACAGCTATGTGCAAGATTGCTGCCCCTTATCAGCAGAAACTCCAGTGCCTCGGTAGTTAATATTTCTTCTGGGCTTGGACTGGTTCCCAAGGCATCAGCCCCTGTTTACTGCGCTACCAAAGCGGGCATCCATATTTTCACCAAAGCCTTAAGGTATCAGATGACAGATGTAAAAGTTTTTGAAGTAATACCGCCACTGGTAGCTACTGATATGACTACGGGACGTGGCAAGGATAAAATGAGCCCCGATCGTCTTGCAGAGCAATTCATTCAAGGTCTGAGGAAGGATCAATATGAGATGAATATTGGCAAAACGAAATTACTCAGGCTTATTCAGCGTATTAGCCCTCGTATTGCTGATTCCATATTAAAGAATGGTTGATGTTCTTTCAAATTGGTTTACACGTACTTTGGCTCCGTGAAAAAAGAACAATACGGGAAGGCAGTCATTAGCATATTATCAATAGGCGTCACTTTGTGGTTGGCCACCCTGTTCTTCAGTAGCGCGAAAATGAAAGTTTTCCTTTCAGCTGGCCTATTTCTAGCACAGATTGGCGGTCTTTATCTACTACTAAAAACCGGGACTTTGCTAAAAAGCCTTTACTGGATTACAGTTGGCGCTTTACTTATCCTTCTGGCCGTAGGAGCTGTTTTTCAGCTACAGCATTGGCCAGGTGCCTCTTTAATATTCCTATTTGCCGCTATCGGTTTGGCATCCGTTTATTCCGTTAGTTTCCTATTCAAAAAGCAAAAAGAGATTTTAGACGTTATCAAAGTTCTTTGGGTATTGAGTTACACTGCTCAGATACTCACGAGAAACTTTCACCTAATAGAAAACACTGAAGCGCATTACTGGCAACAGGGGAATTTCCTTCTATTTTTTGGTACTCTGGCCCTACTGGCTCGAGAACAATACAAGGCCGCCAGTAGCGTGGCTTTGGAATCTTAGCGCTTTACATTTTTCTCATACAGTTCAATCCAGTCTTGCATACTCATTTTGGCCACAAGCTGTCCTATAAGTTCAAACGGAACTTTCTTGATGTTTTTAAATCGAATACAACTTTTTCCCATATCCAGTTTATTGCTCACGTATTTGGGGTATTCGCCTACAAACCAATCCATGAGGTCTGGGTTGGCATAAATACCCAAATGATAAAAAGCAATGAAATTCTTTTGAGAAGCTATATTCATAAAAGGTAAAGGCTGTTTTGGATTGCAGTGGTACCCGGCGGGGTATTCATCATGGGGTACAACATAGCCTATCATTCCATAATTCATTTCTTCACTAAAGCCATGAGGAAGATTGTCTATAACGGTATTTCTTAACTGGTTCATTACTTCTTTTCGCTCTTCGGGAAGTTCTTCAATGTACTGGGGTACACTTGTGGCTTTTGAATGCATGACTATTTTATTTGAGAGACCAAGGTAAAAAGACTCTCCAAACGATTCCACGTATTTAGACCAGGATGGCAAAAATCATACTTTAGTACTATGCTTGAAATGCGCCCTTCATGTGAACACTGTCAAAAGGCCTTGCCCAACGATAGTGACATGGCTATGATTTGCACTTTTGAATGTACGTTTTGTGCAACCTGTGTAACCGATGTTCTCCAAAATGTATGTCCCAACTGCGGTGGTGGTTTTGAAAAGAGACCTACCCGCCCTGCACACCATTTGGACCAAAATCCTGTAAGTAAGCATCCGGTTCATAAGGAAATAGACATGAAAAAGCTTGAAGCTTTGCAAACTAAGTTTAAATCCATTGACCCAAGAAAGCGGTGAGACACCTGTTTTTGCCGATAAAGTGCAAACAAAGTCAGGATAAATGTGTTTTCTCCTTTTAAAACTGGCCTTTGTGGAGACTTAATGGCAGATTAACAAATTATTATGCCAACTTTTGCCGCGAAATAGGCCAGCGTACAAAGTTTCATCCAGTCTCGTATTGGAGGGGTGTAACTATCACTGTTCTAAAAGAAAACAGATTTGAGCCAAGCCATTAAGTTCAGTCGCAAAAACAATCAGGATTTTGTTTCTACCCTAAGAAAACGAGTAAACCTGCACTTCAAGGAAAATGACATCACCAAGAAAGCGAACTCCTTCATGTATGGAAAAATTGCGTTCTATTTGGTGGGACTTGCACTTTCATATGCCTCTCTTTTCGTTTTTAGCAGTTTTGCAATCAACCTGGTTTCATGGTCTTTAGTTGGTTTTTTTGCCGCTTTCTCAGCCTTGAACATATGCCACGATGCCATACACGGATCATTATCGGCCAACCAAAAAACCAATCGTTTTTTTGGGAACGTATTTAACGTTCTTGGTGCCAACGATTACGTATGGAAGTATGCACATAACATGGTGCATCATTCATACACCAATATACAGGGACATGATGAGGACGTGGATGCTATACCTTTTGTGAGAACATCTCCACACCAGGATTTGAAAGCCTACCATAGACTTCAACCTTATTACGCTTTGTTTTTTTACAGCCTTGCCACCATTTCATGGGTGTTTGTAAAGGATTATGTGAAAATGGCGAAGGGGCAAATAGGAGAAACAAAAATGCCTATTAGCAGAAGTGAAGTGCTTCGAATGATAGGTTACAAATTTGTGTACTACACTATTTTCTTAATTCTTCCAATGGTACTTCTGCCCTTCAACTGGTCTTTGGTACTCGCAGGATTTCTACTAATGCACTTCTTTGAAGGCATCACGATTGCCATCATCTTTATGCTGGCACATTTGGTAGAGGATGTAGATTTTCCCTTGCCTGATGAAAACGGCGATGTTGAGAACAACTGGGCCGTGCACCAACTGCATACTACTTCTAACTTTGCTCAGGAAAGCAAGTTGGTGGGCTTTTTGACAGGCGGACTCAACTTTCAGGTAGAGCACCACTTGTTTCCGGACATGTGTCATGTACACTACCCTGCTATATCAAAAATTGTAAAAGAAACGGCTCAAGAGTTTGGTTTGCCCTATCATACACAACCAAGTATTTCAAAGGCTCTGGGATCGCACATGCGTTTCTTAAACGCAATGGGAAAAGGAGCTCAAGCCTAATTGACTCCTGCATCCAGCTGTAACTTTCTCTTACCTAGTTTT